>Ga0209507_1000060_pt1 | contig 187109 bp, 165 predicted proteins | sample AD_UKC028_MetaG_FD_184414 | JGI IMG/M metagenome (GOLD analysis project Ga0209507, IMG submission 184414) | Active sludge microbial communities of municipal wastewater-treating anaerobic digesters from USA - AD_UKC028_MetaG (SPAdes) (version 2) | ecosystem: Engineered > Bioreactor > Anaerobic...
GTCACTCGCTGCCTCCTGAACGGGCGATTTTCAGGCCTTTGTCCCATGCATTCAGCCCAAGGACGTCCGATATCGCTCCGTTCCCCACATTGCTGAGCGGCAAAGTGTGCTTCGCTAAGGATTCAGGCAATTCGATATGGCCGAGAATTGACTTTTCAGAGCCAGCATTATCTGAGATAATAGGCATTTAGATGCGATATATGAGTGCTTCGATTCAGAAAGCGGTTTGGGTGGCATCCCTCCTGGCTGCGGGACAGGTCGTTGTTGTGGCACAACCGGCGTTAACGCCTCCGGATGCGGCGGCCGCAACCAATGTCCTGGGGCCAAAGATCCAATTTGCAACCCCGATATATGATTTTGGCAGGGTCAGGGCCGGCGAGCCGGTCAAGTACACCTACGTGTTCACGAACACCGGCGACGCGCTGCTGATCCTCAACAGTGTGCAGCCGCAGTGTGGCTGCACCGCAGCGGGTGAGTGGACCCGGCAAGTGGAGCCCGGCAAGACCGGCAACATCCCGATCCAGTTCAACACCACCGGCTACAACGGGCAGTCTCTCAAACAGGTGACCGTGCAATGCAATGTCACCAACCAGCCCACGGTGTTCCTGCAAATCAAAGGGACGATCTACAAGGCGATTGACCTGAATCCGCCCCTGGCCGTGCTCAACGTGTTGCCGGATACGGAGAAGGTTTCCGTGATGGTCACGATCACGAACAATACCGGCGAACCGCTGCTGCTCTCTCCGCCGGAGAGCAATAACCGCATGTTCGCCACCGAGCTTGCCACCAATACTCCGGGCAAGAGCTACCAACTGAAGATTACGACGGTGCCCCCGCTGTCCATGGGGAGTGTGCAGGGCCAGATCAGTCTGCGGACGGGCTGGACGAACCCGCCGACGCTGAGCGTCCCGGTCGTGGCAAACGTGCAGCCGGCCATCGTGGTGGTTCCTTCGTACATCACGCTGGCTCCGGGACCGTTGGCAAACGCGTTAACCAACTCTGTCTCGATCAGGAACCAAAGCACCAATGCCGTGCTTTTGACCGAGCCGACCGTGAACGTCCAGGGTGTGGAAGCCGAGATAAAGGAAATGCAGCCCGGCAAGGCTTTTGCCGCGCTGGTGGCCTTCCCGCAAGGATTCGAGCTGCCTCCGGGCCAGCAGGTCGAGCTGAGGGTCAAGACAAGTCACCCGAGGTTCCCGGTGCTCAAGGTGCCCATCATGCAGATGCCGCGCCCGGCGGTGCCGCCCGGGCCGGTTGCGCCGGCGGTGAGGCCGGCCCCTCCGACGGTGGGCAACCCGCCGTCCAGACCGGCTCCGCCGCCGTTGCCGTCGCCAGCCGGCCGCTAGTGAAAAGTGTCTTGCAGGAAGGCGCGCTGGTGGCAGTGATCGGCGCGGCCCTGGCCTTTGCCGCCAACGGTCTCTCGCCGCGCGGCCTTGAGCTCGCCAGGAACTACTTCCCCGGCACGAAACTGTCCTTGCAGCCTGCCGCCGGGACGAATGTGGCGGGGACTGCCGGCACCGGCACCAACTCCCCCCTGGAGATCCTGGCCGCGCGCCTCCGGGAACACGGCCTGCAACTGGCCAACAGCAATCAAGTAACGCAGCTTTTTCACGACCCCCGCCGGGAACGGGATGAGGTCATCTTTATTGATGCCCGGGACGAGGCGAACTACCGGGCCGGCCATATTCCGGGCGCTTACCTCTTCGACCGGTTCCACCCGGAGAATCACCTGGCCGGCGTGATCGCCGTTTGCCTGACCGCGCAGCAGATCATCTTCTACTGCAACGGCGGGGATTGCGACGACAGCGAGCATGCGGCGATCATGCTGCGGGACAGCATCGACCTGCCGCAGGAGAAGGTGTTTGTGTATGGCGGCGGCTTCTTCGAATGGATCACGAACGGGCTGCCGGTCGAGATCGGGCCGCGCAACAGCGGCCAGTTCACCAATGTGACCCACACCGCGGTTCCCGCCGCCGGCGAGGGCTCGAAACGATGAGCGCCAGTCACGCCACCGACCAGCGCAAGCCCTGGCGGATCGCTGCCCTCCTGGGGAGATGGCTGTTGGGCGGGCTGTTCATCTGCCTGGGCTTGATCAACGTCGTCCACGGGGCTGAGTTCCTGATTTTTGTGCGCCAGCAGCTGCGGGTGACGGACCCGGTGCTGTCGAGCCTGTTCGCACAAATTGCGCCGTGGCTGCAAGTGCTCTATGGGCTGCTGGTGTTGAGCGGCATCGCGCGGAATGCCGCCGCCGTGATCGCCCGCTGGTGGCTGGGCATCCTGTTTATCTTCATGGGTTTGAACAAGGCGTTTCCGCACCCGGAGGCCTTTCTGAAGCTGGTGCGGCAATACGACATGGTGGCCAACCCATTCCTGCTGAACGCGATCGGGGCGGCGCTGCCGTGGTTTGAAGTCTATTGCGGGGCGCTCTTGTTGCTGGGGGTAGCCGTCCGGGGAGCCGCGCTGAACGTGGTGGCAATGCTGGTGCCTTTCACACTCATCGTGCTGAAACGGGCGCTGGCCATTGCCGCGACCACAGGCATTCCCTTCTGCGCGGTGAAGTTCGATTGCGGTTGCGGCGCGGGTGAGGTCTTCATCTGCCACAAGCTGGTCGAGAATACGGTTTTGCTCCTGCTCTCGGTCTGGCTCTTGGCCGGACATGGCCGGAAGTTTTCCCTGCGATTCAGCCTGGTTCGGGAGAAGGAAGAGCCCGTTGGGAAGGTCGGGTGAGTTGTCTTGCGGTCGGCCGGGGAGCGGGAACCCTTCAGCCAATCACGATCAGGTGCATGGATTCGGGCAGGTTGGCGGCGACACGGGTCACGACGTTTCCCTTCAGGAGATTGACCAGGGCGGCCCGGCGGCTGCCGCCGAGCACGACGGTGTCCACGCCGAAGGTCGCCGCAATGTCAATGATGGTGTCCGCCGGAGAGTCGCTGACGCTGTAGAGCTTGTTGACCTTCAACCCGCCCGCCTCGGATTCCAGCCGGGTAAACAGCACCCTGGCGTCGGGGTCTTCCTGCCAGTTGCTGACCATGGCAATGTTCACGGCGACTTCCCGGACGTAGAGCACGAGCAAATGCGCGCCGCGCACCCGGGCTTCCTCCAGGGCAAACTGCAGGGCCGGAGTCCAGCCGCGGGCGGCGACGAGTATAGATTGGCCGATGAACTGGCCCGCGGCGGGGCTGGGGACGGGCGGGGACGCGCGAGCCGGCACGGCGGGGGCTTCCGGATGCAGAAAATGGCCGCGCGCGAACTGGCGAACGCTGAAGCCCACAACCAACACGACGACCACGAAAATCAAGGCGTGGCTCTTGCTCAAGGCGATCGTGATCCAGATCGCCGCCAGCAGCAGAAGGGTCAGCTTCATCACCAGGCGCTCGCGGCCGCTCAAAGGGAGCGTCCGGGCGAAGGCGCAACTGCCGATATCGAGGATGATGGCGCCGACCACGCCGATGGCGTAAAGGCTGGCCAGGGCCTCGACCGAGTCGTTGAGGTCCAGCACGATGACGGGCAGGATGGTGGCGGCAATCAGCGCCACCCAAGGGACGCCGAAGCGGTTGAGTTGGGTGAAGGTGGCGGGCAACTCGCGGTCGTGGGCCATGACGAAAAGCAGGGAGACCATGCCGCCGATGGCGGTGTTGACGGCCGAGAGCAGCAACAGGGCGAATACCCAGCCGACCACTTTGCCAAACCCGGGCCCGACGAAGATCTCGCCCATAAACCGGAGCATGTCTTCCTTGTGTTCCCGCAACTGGGCTTCCTCCACCGGCAGGCACATGGCCAGCACGCTGAGGCAGGCGGTGGCGAGGACCACCTCGATCATGACGACGGTGACGGCGCGCCGCGAGGTGACGCGCACGGACGGCTTGTCCAGGGTGGCGTCCGGGTCCAACTGCATGACGCCGGTGCTGCTGGCGGCGGCTTCGACGCCGGAGAGGGCGAGGATCATGCCCACAAAAGCCACCCAGTTGGGCAGCAACCCGCCTGTCGGCGGGCGCGCCTGGAAATTGCCCAGGTGCGGCAGACCACCAATGATGAGGATCAGGACGATGGCGAACACCGGCAGCGCCAGCCAGATGGCCATGCTGCCCGTGTGTTTGGGGCCGAAGAAATTAATCGCGCCCATGAGGAAGATGGCGGTAATGGCCCATTTCTTGGCGGCGACTTGGTCGAAGCCAAGATAATGAAAGGCGTCCAGGCAACTGAGCGACGCCGTGACAATGAAGTCGGCCAGCAACAGCAATCCGCCCACCATGGCCAACCGGCGGGAGTGAATGCCGGCCGCGGTATAGACTCCGCCACCGGTCGCAAAGCACCGGCAGACCCAAATGTAATTGATGCCGACAAGGCCGGTGACCAGGCAAACGGCCAGCAAGTGCGGCAGGGCAGTAAAGCCGACGAGCAGGACTCCCAGCCCGATGACGTAAGCTTTGCTGGTGCCCCAATCACCGTAGAGCAGTGCCGCCGCACGCACCCAGCCCACATTCCGTGGGCGTCCTATGGTGCTGATGTCCATGTCGCTGGATTAACACCTCCGCGTAAACCCGCATTCATCATCGGCTTCCATACCAATGGCTTCTCCCGGTGGCAAGCTTGTTCTGGCGGGAGTTAGGCGGTGGCGCCTGCTTCGGTTCTCATTTGGTCCGCATTCGCGCTTTACTAGCAATGAAGGATCGGCTTAAATCCAGTTGCCAGAAGGCAAAAGCGGGGCACAACTGCCTCGCGGCAGACGACGCAAAAGGTGAGCGCAAAGAAACAGATCATCAAAGTGCTGGTAACGGACGATCACCCGGTGGTTCGCAAGGGATTGCAGTCCTTCCTCAGCAAGCAGGGGCATATTCGGGTTGTCGGTGAGGCCGCTGACGGGGATGAAGCATTACGCAAATCGCGCGAGCTGAAGCCGGATGTCGTGCTGATGGACATTTCGATGCCGGGCATGGATGGTTTGACCGTCACCCAGGTGCTGCGCAAGGAAGCGCCGCGAATTAAAGTGCTGGTGCTTTCGGTGCACCGAAACAAAGAGGCCATATTCCGCGTCATCCAGGCCGGGGCGCATGGGTATGTCTCCAAGGAGGCGCCCCCGGAGCATGTGGTCAAGGCCATTGACTCGGTGCATGGGGGTGAACCTTATTTCCCTGAGGAAACCGCGCGTGCCGTGCTCAATGAATTTGTGGCCGGGGGCGGCAAGAAGGAGCCCTTTTCGCAGCTTACCGACCGCGAGCGCGAGGTCCTGGTTCTGATCGCCGAGGGCAAGAGCAACAAGGAGATTGCCGACAAATTGGGAATTGGCGTTCGCACGATCGAGACCCATCGGGAGCGAATCATGCGCCGGCTCAACATTCACTCGGTGGCCGGCCTCACCAAATACGCCATCGCCAACGGGTTGGTCTCGCTCGAAGAAGGCCCTCCAGCGCCCCGGGCTCCGGGCCATTAGAGGCAAGCCGCCAGGCGCTCGCGGCGCCGGGCGCTGTGGTCCAATCTCCGCAAGGGTCAATGGGCCATCTCCAGGGCTTCGGCTTGCCCTGTCCCGATCCCTTTGCCACACTGAGCGCACATGCGTGAAAGGTTTCGGGCGTGGACTGAGAGACTGGAGACCTTCCTCCTGGAAGTGATTGTCGAAGAGCGGCGCGGGACGCGCGAATCGCTTGTTCGGGGCCTGCTCTATGCCTGCTCGAAGCTCTTCCAGGCGGCCATCAAGACCCGCCGGTTCCTTTACAACGTGCGCATCCTGCGCGACACCACACTGGGCGTGCAGGTCATTGCGGTCGGCAACCTGACCGTCGGCGGCACCGGGAAGACCCCGGTCGTGGAGAAATTCGCCCGCGAACTCCGCGATCAGGGCCGCAACGTTGCCATCCTCTCCCGCGGCTACCGCTCCAAGCCGGCCCCGGTCTATGAAAGGCTGCTCAACCGGCTCTTCTTCCGGAGCGACACCACCCCGCCACGCGTGGTGTCGGACGGAAAATCCCTGCTGCTCGATTCCGAAATGGCGGGCGACGAGCCATACATGCTGGCCTCGAACCTGAAGGACGTGGTCGTTTTGGTGGACAAGGATCGCGTCAAGAGCGGCCGTTACGCCATCGAGAAGTTTGGCTGCGACACCCTCCTGCTCGACGATGGTTATCAGTACTGGAAGCTCCGCGGCCGGCGGCTGGACATCGTGCTGGTTGACCACCAGCAGCCCTTCGGCACCGAGCGGCTGCTGCCGCGCGGCACTTTGCGCGAACCGCCCGACCACCTGGCCCGCGCCAGCACCATCCTCATCACCAAGAGCAATGGCGACACCGCCGAGCTGCGCCGGCGCATCGCCCGGTTCAATCCGGGCGCCGGCATCATCGAATGCATCCATCATCCACTTTACCTGGAGGACGTGTTCAGCGGGGAGCGCCTGCGCCTCGAAACGTTGAAAGGGCGCAAGGTCGCCTCGCTGAGCGGCATCGCGCAGCCCGAGAGCTTCGAGCAGAGCCTCGTTCAACTCGGCGCGGAGCTGGTCTATTCCAAGCGGTTTGCGGACCACCACCGGTTCACGCAGCAGGAGGTGCTCAACACCATCAACCGCAGCAAGAAACGGCAGGCCGAGATGATTGTCACCACGCAAAAGGACGCGGTGCGCTTCCCGAAGATTGACCGGCGGGACTTGCAGATTTGCTTCATGCGCGTCGAGATCAAGATCTTGCGGGGCGCGGACGACTTTCAGGACTGCGTGCGCAAAATTTGCTTCCGGTGACCATGGAAACGCTGCTTTATGTTCTGGTCCGCGCCCTGGTGGCCTTGCTTCAGGTGCTGCCGCTCACCTGGGTGGCGCGCCTGGGGCGCGGCGGTGGCGCGCTGGCCTTCTGGCTGGATCGGCGCCACCGGCGCGTCACGCTGCGCAACCTGACCATGTGTTTTGGCGCGGAGAAATCCCGCGCCGAAATCCGGGAACTGGCGCGAGAGAACTTCCGGCGCATCGGCGAGAATTACGCCTGCGCCATCAAGACGGCGGCCATGAGTTTCGAAGAGCTGCGCGCACGGGTGGAGTTTGCCGGCAACCCCCGCATACTGGCGCCTCCTGCCGACCGGAAGCCGCAGAGCGTCGTCGCCGCTATCGGGCATTTCGGGAACTTTGAGCTCTACGCCCGCTTTGGCCAGTTTGCCCCCGCTTATCAATGCGCCACCACCTACCGCGGGCTCCGCCAGCCTTCCCTCAACCGTCTGCTGCAATCCCTGCGCGAGCGTTCCGGCTGTGTCTTCTTCGAGCGCCGTTTCGACGCCCCCGCGCTGAAGGCGTTCATGAACCAACCGGGCATCATGCTGGGACTCCTTTCCGACCAGTCAAGCGGCGCGTTGCGCGTGCCGTTTTTGGGGCGCGACTGCGCCACGTCGGCAGCCCCGGCCATCTTCGCGCTGCGTTACCGTTGCGCGCTGATTACGGGTATTTGCTATCGAGTCGGCCTGGCCCGCTGGCACATCGAGGCGGGCGCCGAAATTCCCACTCACGAGAACGGCCGGCCCCGTTCCACCGCCGATATCATGCGCGACGTGAACCGCGCCTTCGAAGCCGCCGTGCGCCGCGATCCCGCCAACTGGTTCTGGGTCCACAGGCGATGGAAGCCGCCGCCTGCCAGCGCCCGGAAATCCGCGGTTCGCGAGTTGGAATCCACGCCGGCGGCCAACCATGGCGCCATGCCACGAAATGCCGGATAGCCGACTGCGCATATCGCTGTGCCGGACCATCCTCCATCCTCCACCCATTCTCCTGGCCGCGTTCTCATCCGCGGCGTCAATTGGCTTGGTGACGCGGTGATGACCACGCCTGCGTTGCAGCGCCTCCGCGAAGCGCTGCCCGAGGCGCACCTGGCCTTGCTCACACCGGACAAGCTCGCAGACCTTTGGCAGCATCATCCCAGCCTGAACGCGGTGATCCCTTTCTCCCCCGGCGAAAGCCCGTGGTCCGTCGCCCGCCGGCTGCGGGGTGGGGCGTTCCAAAGCGCATTAGTGCTCCCCAATTCGCATCGCTCCGCCTTTGAAGTTTGGCTGGCACGGATTCCCCAACGCATTGGTTACGCCCGGCCCTGGCGAAGCTGGCTGCTCACGCAACCAATCGCCCCGCGTCCCGGTCAGATGCGGATGCCCAAACGCTCCGTCAGCGAAGTAAACCGCCTGGTCCGAATGAGCGCGGGCAATCCGTCTGCTGCACGCCCCCGTTCGCCGCACCGCACCGCCCACCAGATTCACGATTACCTTCACCTGGCTGAGGCGTTGGGCGCGAGCCCGGAAGCACTCCCGCCGAAGCTGGAAGTCACCTCGGCGGAATTGCGACAGGCAGAGGCAATGTTCCTGTCGGAATGGCGGAAAAGAACGCCGAACTCCACTCCGGCTCAACCGCCAATTCTCCTTGGCCTGAATCCCGGCGCGGAATACGGCCCCGCCAAACGCTGGCCTTCGGAGAGCTTTGCCGCGGTCGCGCGTGCTATCGCGCAACAAACCCGACACTGCTTCTGGTTCGCTTTCGGTGGCCCGGGCGATACGCAGGTCTGCGAAGTTATCGCCCGGCTCGCCGGAGGAAGCGTGCTGAATCTCGCCGGGAAGACCTCCCTGCGCCAGCTCATGGCGTTGCTTAAACTCTGCCGCGTCGTGCTCACCAACGACACTGGCCCCATGCACGTTGCCGCCGCCCTCGGCACGCCGGTCGTGGTTCCTTTTGGCAGCACCTCGCCGGAGTTGACCGGGCCTGGTTTGCCGGAAGAGCCTCGCCATCGGTTGCTCAAGGCCACCGTGCCGTGCGCGCCTTGTTTCCGCCGTGCTTGTCCCATTGACTTCCGCTGCATGAACGGCATCACCCCAGACCGCGTTGCCGAATCCATCGCGCAGGTGCTTTCGCCAAGGTAGACCTCGCGAGGCGGTTGGATTTCGGCCCGGGGGGGCTGCGGTGTGTTTTGACTGGCGCCTTCCTCCACTTGCGTCCACCCCCTCGTTGCCGGATACTCATCACATGCCGTTGACTGTTACCCATCTCACCGACCGCTTGATGGCTTCGTACGCCAGCGCGGGCGGCATCAACCACCTGGACGGCAAGAACCTGCCCTCCAAACGCGCCATCGCGCTCGTAACCGCCGATCTGCTTCGGTTGCTCTTCCCCGGCTTCTTCGACGAGAAGCTGGTTCATTCCTCGGCGCTCCGGTCTTCCACCTCCCCGCTCATCGAGTCCGTCCTGCGCAGCCTGGAAGATGAAATCACCAAGAGCCTTGAATACAGCCCACCGCCCGAACTGCCCAGGAAGGGCCTGCGCCCGATTGCGCGCACCCTGACGCTCGAGTTTCTCGCCAGCCTGCCCCGCCTCCGCGAACTGCTCCAGACCGACACCGAAGCCGCCTACAACGGCGACCCGGCGGCCCTCAGCAAGGAGGAGGTAATTGTGGCCTATCCCTGCATCGAGGCCATCGCCGTGCAGCGCCTGGCGCATGAGTTGTATCTCAAGAACGTCTCACTCATTCCTCGCATTATGACTGAGTGGGCGCACACCCGCACAGGCATGGATTTGCATCCCGGCGCGCGAATTGGCTCCCACTTCTTCGTGGACCATTGCACCGGGACTGTTGTCGGAGAGACGACCATTCTCGGCAACCACGTCAAGATGTATCAGGGCGTGGGGCTGGTGGCGAAATCCCTGGCCGCCGGACAGCAACTTCGCGGCCAGAAGCGCCACCCCACCATCGAAGACAACGTGACTATTTATGCCGGCGCCACCATCATGGGCGGGGACACGGTGGTAGGTGAAGGCAGCACCATCGGGGCGAACGTCTTTCTCACCACCAGCGTCCCGCCGCATTCTCTGGTTGTCCAGGAAGAGGCCAACGTCAAAGTTATGCGCAAGAAAGACAAGACCCGTCCTCTCGAAGATTTCCACATCTGACGCCGGCGGCTGCGCTCCGCTAGAACCGGGTCAGACGTTCCAACTCCTGCACGCGCTTTTCAATCTCGGCCTGCGTTACTCGTGTTGTGTGCTGCAGGCCGAAGCCCTCGCAGCAGAACGAGGCCACCACACTCCCGTAAATCATCGCCCGCCGGATATGGCGATCAATTGGCCCCTTGGCCGCCGCCAGGTAACCCATCATGCCGCCCGCAAACGAATCCCCGGCTCCCGTCGGGTCCACCACGCGCTGCAGCGGATAGGCCGGGCAGATGAACATGCCTCGGGGACAGGACAACACCGAGCCATGCGAACCTTGCTTGATAACCACATATCGCGGTCCGAGTTGGTGGATCTGCTTGAACGCGGAGCGCATGTTATCTTCCCCGGTCAACTGCTGCGCCTCGCTGTCATTGAGCACGAACGCATCCACTCGCTTGAGCAGTTTCAACAGGTCTGGCCGGGCCACCTTGAGCCACAAATCCATGGTGTCGGCTGCCACGAACCGGGGGCGTTGCATCTGGTCCAACACGCGATGCTGCAAAGCGGGCGCGATGTTGGCCAGCAGCACGAACGGCGCCGCCTGATACGCCTTGGGCAGCTCCGGTTTGAAGTTCTCAAACACACCCAACTCGGTCAGCAACGTCCGCCGATTGTTCATGTTCGCCTCATATTCCCCCGACCAGTGGAAGGTCTTCCCCGGCACCCGCTGCAGACCCGCCAGGTCAATGCCGTGGCGCTCGTAAAGCCGTAGATAGCGCTGCGGGAAATCGTTTCCCACCACCCCGACCAATTTGACCGGAGCGAAGAAGCTGGCCGCCACGGAAGCATGGCTGGCTGAGCCGCCCAGCAGCCGGGGGTTCTCCGCCTTCGGGGTCTTGATGGAGTCCAGCGCGGTCGAACCGACAATCAACACACTCATATCAATGCAAGTCGCTTTCTCGTAGTGAACGGCGGAACCTAGTGAATCCCGCCGTCCGCGGCAATGTGTAAACACTCCTCTGCCGCGCCTGTCTTGGCGCCGCTGTGAGATAGAGCCAGCCAACTGGCCAACCTCCAGGGCGATGCTGCCTCTGCCCGTCCTCTATCGTCTGTCATCGCCGAGCAGGTCTTTGACCATCGCCCGCTCCTCCTTCAGTTCGTTAATGGTGATTTCAATTTTGGCGCGGCTGAAGTCGTTAATGGTCAGGCCCTGGACAACTTCCAATTCGTGGCCGTTGCTGTGGATGGGGAACGAACTGATGAGGCCCGGCTCGACGCCGTAGCTGCCGTCGGAGCAGATGCAGAGACTGTGCCAGTCGCTGGCGTGGGTCGGGTGAATGATCGAATAGACGGTGTCCACGATGGCCACCGCCGCGCTGGCGGCGCTTGAGGCTGAGCGGGCCTTAAGAATTGCCGCGCCGCGCTGCTGAACTGCGGTGATGAACTCTCCCTTCAGCCAGGCTTCATCGCTGATGACCTGCGTCACGGGCTTGCCCTTGATCTTGGCGTTGTGGAAATCGGGATACTGCGTCGAGGAATGGTTGCCCCAAATGCAGACGTTGGTGACGGTGGTCACGTCTAAGCCCGCCTTTTTGGCCAGTTGCGCCTTGGCGCGATTCTCGTCCAGTCGCGTCATGGCGAAGAAGCGGTCGCGGGGGATTTCGGGCGCGTTGTGCATGGTGATGAGGCAGTTGGTATTGCACGGATTGCCCACCACCAGGATGCGCACGTCCGCGGCGGCGTGCCGTTGCAGCGCCTGGCCCTGCACGACGAAGATCTTGGCGTTGACGCCCAGCAAGTCCTTGCGCTCCATGCCGGGCTTGCGCGGCGCAGCGCCGACCAGCAGCACCCAGTTGACCCCGCGGAACCCCTCCTCGAGACTGGAAGTGACCACGACGCCCTTGAGCAGCGGAAAGCCGCCGTCCTCCAACTCCATCGCCAGGCCCTGCAGCGCCGGTATAGCGGCGGGGACTTCAATCAGGTGCAGAATCAGCGGCTGGTGCGCGCCGAACATCGAGCCCGAAGCGATGCGGAACAAGAGGGCGTAACCAATCTGGCCGGCGGCACCGGTAACAGCAACGCGAATGGGTCTGTTCATAATTTCTTGTGCAGGTCGCCCGCAATATGCGTTGCTCTTGCCTTGGGCGCAAGCCCGGAAGCGGGCCGTTCGCGCAATGCCAGGAGGGGACTGATTCGGCTGTATGGGGTGATTACCCCATATGCGAGCGGACGGGTATGCCTACAATCGGAGGAGCAGTAGATGCAGCCATCTCCGACCTCAGTTATGCGAACAGTTGTACCACGCGCCGGCAGCGCTGGTGTATGCTCAAGGGCGCTCGGTCGGGGAACGGCATTGGCGTCGAAGACCGGCGGGCACAGCAATGCGCTGTTCTGGCAGGCCGAGGCGGTTTATGTTGGGGTGCGAATGCCGATGCAAAACGTGCAATGAGCAGGACAATCACCAGGGTTGCCAAGGTGGCCGCAGTGGCGGCGGCCGGCTGCCTGGGCTATCAAGCAAACGGGCCGAGCTTTCCTGACCAGGCGACCGCTTGGCCCTCGGCGAGCCTGGCGTTCGCCGCGGCGGTTGTGGCCGGACGCCGACAGCGCAAGACGGCAGAGCAGCGCGCGGCGGTCTTCTCCAGTTTGGGCCATCGCCTCGGTGCCGTCCGGACGCCGAAGGAAGCCGGAAGGATCATTCTGGAAGCGGCCGATGCGCTCTGGCAATGGGACGCGGGTGTGCTCGATTTGTGTTCGGCCGATGTGGCGTCCGTCACCCCCGTGCTTTGCCTGGACACGATCGACGGGCAGCGCATCGAGATTGCGCCGGAACCCGGCTCGTCGCGGCTCAGCGCGATTGCGCGGCGAGCGCTCGAACATGGTCCACAACTGATCTTGCGCCCCCCCCTGGCAACAGTTCCGCCGGATGTCTTTCCCTTCGGGGACCGGGCGCGTCCTTCGGCCTCGTTGATGTACGTTCCCGTGCGCAAGAACTCCCAGACCATTGGCATCCTGTCCCTTCAAAGCTACACGCCGAACGCCTATACGGAAGAGGACACGCGCACCCTGCAAGCGCTGGCGGACCATTGCGGCGGGGCGCTGGAACGGATTCGCGCCGAGGCCGCGCTGAGCGAGAGCAACGAGCGCCTGCGGATGGCGCTGACCTCCGGCAAAATGGGGACCTGGACGCGCGAATTGGTCCAGGGACGTATCTTGTTGTCCCCGGAAGTCGAAGCTATTTTCGGGCTGCGGCCCGGCGAGTTCCCGGGAACCGAGCAAGCGCTTTACGAACTCATCCACCCGGAGGACCGGGAGGTGATCCGCCAGGCTTTCGCCCGGTCCATTGAGATCCAGACCGATTACGAAGCGGAGTTTCGTTTTCTGCCGCGCGGCGGGCCGCCCGGCTGGATGCTTGGCCGCGGGCGCGCTTGTCGCGACGCCACCGGCAAGCCCATTCGCATGGTGGGCGTAGTTATTGACGTGACGGCCCGCAAAGTGGCGGAACAGGAAATTCGCGGACTCAATGCCGAGCTGGAGCGGCGGGTGCGGGAACGCACCGCGGAACTGGAGGCGACCAACCAGGAGCTGGAAGCCTTCGCCTATTCTGTTTCCCATGACCTTCGAGCGCCGCTCCGGGCCATTCGCGGATTCAGCGAGGTGCTGCTCGATCGCCACCTCGGCCAGCTGGATGAGGAGGGGCGGGACTTTCTGCGCCGCGCCTGCCATGCCAGCCAGCGGATGGACCGGCTGATCGAAGACCTGCTGAAGCTGTCGCGCGTCGGCCGGAGCGAGTTGCGCTGGCAAAGAGTCAATCTTAGCGCGCTGGCCGAGACGGTTGCCGCCGAGTTGCGGCGCGCCGAGCCAGGGCGCGCGGCGCAGTTTATCATTCAGCCGAACCTGCAGGCTGAGGGTGACGAACGCCTGTTGAAGGTCCTGCTGGACAACCTGCTGGGCAACGCGTGGAAGTTCACCAGGCAACAGCCCGGCGCCCGCATCGAATTCGGCGTCAGCCTCCAGCCGGAGCCGGCGTACTTCGTGCGGGACAATGGCGTCGGCTTCGACATGGCCCACGCCAGCAAGCTTTTTGGGGTCTTTCAGCGGCTCCACCCGGCCGGCGAGTTTCCCGGCACGGGCATTGGCCTGGCCACTGTGCAGCGGATCATCAAACGTCATCGTGGCCGCGTGTGGGCCACCGGGGTTGCCAACCAGGGCGCGACATTCTACTTTGTGCTTCCGGACACGCGAGATTTTGAACTGTGAACCAGCCAATCAAGGTATTGCTCATCGAAGATTCGGCTGACGACGCGGCACTGCTGAAGATCGAGCTGCAACGAGCCGGCTTTGCGCCGGTCTGGCACCGCGTGGAGACGCGCGAAGAGTTGGTGGCCGCGCTGGATCGGCAGGAATGGGACCTCATCATCGCTGACTACCGGCTGCCGCGCTTTGACGGTCTGGAGGCGATGACGCTGGTCAGAGAAAGGGGGCTGGACCTGCCGTTTATTGTCGTCTCGGGCTTCATTACCGAAGAGACGGCTGTGGCGGCCATGAAAGCGGGCGCGCATGACTACGTGATGAAGGACAAGCTGGCGCGGCTCGGCCCGGCGGTCGAGCGCGAGCTGCGCGACGCCCGGGTTCGGCGCGAGCGCCGGCGCTCGGAGCTGCAATTAAGGGCCCAGCACACCATCACTTTGATTCTGGCCACCACCGCCTCGCTCGACGAAGCGGTGCCGGCCATCGTGCAGGCACTGCTCGACAGCTTGCAAATGGATCTGGGAGCGCTCTGGACCGTGGATCCCCAGCAAGCGGTGCTCAAGCCCACCGTGCTGACTTTGAGCGCCCCGTCACCCGCGCTAAACACTTTCCTTGAAGAGAACCGCCGCCGGACGCTTCACTCCGGCGCAAGTCTGGCCGGGCGCGTGTGGGAGCAACGGCGGGCAATTTGGGTCGTTGACCTGGCTCAGGATACCGGGTTTCTCGTGCGCGACTCGGCGGCCCGGGCCGGGTTGCAGAGCGCCACCGCCTTTCCGATTCAAAGCGGGGGCAATTTCTTCGGCGTCCTGGAGTTCTTCGCGCTGCGCCGCCTGGAAGCCGACGTGGCGCTGCTCAACATGATGACCGCCATCAGCAGCGAGATCGGCCAGTTCCTGCAGCGGCGCAACGCGGAGGAAGCCTTGCGCCGCGCCCACGACGAACTGGAAACGCGTGTGCTGCAGCGCACCGCCGAGCTGAAGACTGCCAACGACCGGCTCGAGGCCGCGATCGCTGAGCGCCGGCGGCTTGAATTTGAGTTGCTGGAGATCACGGAGAAGGAGCGGCGGCGCATCGGCCTGGACCTGCACGATGATCTGGGCCAGCAACTATCCGGTCTGGCGCTCATGACCAAGGGGCTGGAACTCAAACTCGGCCGGCGGGGGGTTGCGGAAGCCGCGGATGCCGCCCGAATACATAAACTCGTCCAACAGGCCATGAGCCATGCACGTGACCTGGCTCAGGATCTGGCTACGCTGGACTTGAAGAGAGAGGATTTGACTGCTGCCCTGAAGGGCCTCGCCCGGCACGCTTCGGACCTGTTCAAGGTTTCCTGCGAGTTCAAGGCGGAGGGAACCATCCCGAACCTCGAGACAGACATTGCCAGTCAGCTGTACAAGATTGCCCAGGAAGCAGTGACCAATGCCATCAAACACGGCAAGGCCAAACAGGTCGGCATCGGCCTGGCCAACGGCGCCGCCGAAGTGGTTCTTACGATACATAACGACGGGCTGCCGTTTCCAAAGCTGCAGGGATCTTCCACGGGCATGGGGCTGCGCATTATGAACTATCGCGCGAACCTCATTGGCGCCTCGTTCGAAATCAAGGCCTCCGGCTCGCGGGGCACGCGCGTCATTTGCTCGGTGCCGATCGAGAAGAAGAAGTAATCAACCTGCGCTACTTGATGGCAGCCTTGCCCAGCGTCACGTACTGCGGCTCGGAGGAGAGGTTGAGCACGAGGTTACCCGCTTGATACCTTGGCGCCAGGGTCTCGTCATTCCTGTTAACCGCGGTCGGACTCGTATCCCCCTTGAGACGCAATGGGATGCTGACCGGGTGCTCTTCCTCCAGCGTCCAGGCTGCAAGCTTTTGGTCGCCCGCCTGATTCGTGCACAGCAGCGCGTAGTCTTTGTCACTGGCCAAGGTCAGTCTGCGCGCAATGCGATAGCCGGACAATTCACGAGTCAGGGTCTTGATGGCCACGTAGGCCGGTTTGGGGGCCAAGTCGGGCATTACCGTGCCGAAGTTGTGCTCGTTTTCGTTCGGGTCGGGGCCGTCGTTCTTCCAATCATACCAGATGGACAGGGGCACCCCGTTGAGCAAGTTGGAGAGCTGTTGCCGCGCCGCGAATGCCGCTTGCGTCTCCAGCGAGACGCCCTTCTTGTGCGTGGAGTATCCCCATTCGCCGCTGAGAATAGGCATTCGGTCCTTCCTGGCGGGCGGGGCGCAGGAGTCAATCAGGGCCCGCAATTTCTGGAAATCGCCGGTGGCTGTTTCCGGCGGCTGCTTGGGATCACGATAAGGATGCACGCTTACGGCATCCAGATGCTCCAGCACGCCAGACTTGAAGAAGGCTTCCAGGAACTCCCACGGGAACCCTGCTGAGGCGGGACCGATGATGGTTACCCGCGGATCAGCCTCACGCATAGCCTTGGCCGTGGCCAGCGCCAGTGTCGTGTATTGCTGCACATCGGGCTTGGGACTCCAGAAGTGGCCGTTGGGCTCGTTCCAGATTTCCCAGAGGACAGGGCGTCCCCGGAAATGTCTGGCCGCCGCAGCCGCCCAGCGCGCGAACGCCGCGACGCTTTCCGGGTGCTGGGGCGATGCGGTGGTTTTGTGCGGCTGTCCGGTAATCGGGTGCGGGCAGGCTACTTCCTCTTCGTATAGGGAGTGTGAGTAGTCGAGAATCAGGATGGCCCGCAAGCCGCGCTTCTCCAGGTTCGCCAGCAATTCCTCATAGCCGGCCCAGTTGTATTCCCCCTTGCGTGGTTCGATCGCCCCCCAGTGAAAGTCCATCCGCACGAATCTGAATCCCGCCGCCGCGATGAGGTCCAGGTCCGTCTCATGGCCGGTGACAAAATGAATGTTCACCCCGACCCCCGCTGGCAGAACCGGCTCTGGTATCCCCGCCGCGCCGACCAACAGCGGCAGCAGAGCCATTAGCCCGCACACCTTCAGTTTCATACCTCGCCACTCTTGCCGAAAGCAGACAAGTAGTCACTCGCAAAGCTCTACCTACCCGAAAGGGCGGAGTTGCAGCGCCTTGGTGAACGGCGACAAGCCCGCTCGAAACTACCGGTTACCCAGCACACCTCCTCTTGTGAACCTGGGCAAGCCTAAGACCTACACTTGGGACATAATGGCACATATGCTGTGCCACACTAGATGCAGTGTGTGCCATTTTGGCCCACATTACCATTTGCTAGTGTGGTGCTGTAGATGTGTAACATATTGTAAATAAATGATTTATGTTTATGGATTGGTAATGGCATGGCAAGAGCTATTAGGTCTTTCGACAACCAACAACGACAACAAGTAGAAAGGACTAAACTATGAACAGTCTGATAAGATGGAATAGACCGGAAATGACGGGATGGCCAGCGTTTGGGCGGTTGACCGATTTGCGGGATGAGATTGACCGTTTGTTTGATTCGCCTTTGGCCGAGGTGGCACGTTCAGCGCGCTTATTCAGTGGCTGGACGCCCCCGTTGGACCTGTACGAGGACAAGGACAGCCTGGTGGTCAAGGTGGAGCTGCCGGGAATGAAGCGGGAGGATATTGAAGTCTCGATGCACGAAGGCAGCCTGAGCATCTCCGGAGAGCGCAAGAGCGAGGAGAAGCACAAGGCAGACGATGTGTATCGGACGGAACGCTTCTTTGGGCGGTTCCAGAGGACAGTGGTTCTGCCATCGCCGGTGGCCGCCGACAAGGTCAAAGCGCAGTACAAGGATGGCATCCTGACCGTCACGTTGCCGAAGACGGAGGAAGCCAAACCGAAGCGGATTGACGTAAACGTGAACTAAGTGCCTTACCTGGCGGGTTCGCCCGCCGGGAAGGACTCAAAGAAAGGACTAATGAGATGAAAGCTACAGTTCAAACGGATCAACGGCCGAAAGTGGAACCCCGGCTGAAACCGGACTACGTGCTGCCAGAGGTGGACATCTTCGAGACCAAAGACGGCTATGTGGTGGAGGCGGAGATGCCGGGCGTAAGCAAGGACGGCTTGGAAATCACGCTGGAGGGGAATGAGATCTCGATTGTCGGTCACCGCAAGAACGACGTTGCGGCGGGCACCCCGCTGTTCCGCGAGCGCAGCCTGGCGGATTACCGGCGGGTATTCGAGATGGACCCGGCCATAGACACCAGCAAGATCGCCGCGAAGATGGACCAGGGTGTCCTGACACTGACATTGCCCAAGTCGGAGGAAGTCAAGCCGCGCCGGGTCAGGGTGGATTAACGCAGGATCTGGTAGAGGCTGGCGAAATCGTCAGTCCAGAGCGGGGCCTTGATCGAGTTGGTGCTGACGGTGCTGGCGGCATGGCGGATGCCGGGTGAGTTCATGACCTGGGTGTTGCGCGAGAGCAATGCCCAGGTCGAGCCGTACAGCCACCATTCTTCCTCGTTCTCCTCGTAGTCAATGGAGGCCAGTTGGTAGCCGAAGTGCCGGGCGAGGTTGCGGACCACCGGTTCAAGGTCCAGGTAGTGGTTGGAAATGTGCACGGCGATGACGCCGTTGGTGGCGAGGTGGCGCTCATATAGCTCGAAGGCCTCTTTGGTGAGCAGGTGGACGGGGATGGCATCGCTGCTGAATGCGTCGAGCACCAGCAGGTCGAAGTGCTGCGGCGGTTCCTGTTCCAGGCTCAGGCGGGCATCGCCGGGAGCAACCTCGACGCGGCCCGGGCATTTAGGCAGGTAACCAAACCACTGGTTGGCCACCTCCTGCACCTGCGGATTGATTTCATAAAAGCGCACGTAATCGCCGGCGCGGCTGAAGCCAGCCATTGTTCCAGTGCCCAGTCCCACCACGCCAATCCGTCGGCGACCGGGAGGCAGAGCATTGACGCAGAGCCCAATGCCGCTATCCGGTCCGTAGTAGCTGACGGGCATCATGGCCCGGTCCGGGGCGGCGAATTGCAGGCCATGCGTAATCCGCCCATGCTGGAGGAGGTAATAGTGGGAGTCGGGGTCGTCTTTCTCATGCTCGTAGACCGTCAGCACACCGTAGAAACTGCGGCACTGATAAACGCGGTCGTTGGTGGAGGCGTGGGCGTCTTTCCAGAGGATGGCGCCCAGTCCCATCACGCCGAGGAATAGCCAAGTGCAGGCCAGGAACCGCCAGTAACGGAAGCTCCTGAACTTCCGCCGCGCAATCCAGGAGGACACCAGCAACGCCAGCACCGTCCACATGGTGATGCGGATGCCGATGAAAAAGCCCTTGGGCGCGGCTTTGGAATGCCCCGCCAACTGCGCGAGGCCCCAATCCAGGCCGCCGAAGACAAGCAGCGTGAGGATGCACGTTAGCCAGCGCCATTCATTCCATCGGGCGCCTCGGACGTCGGGATTCAGAGGCGCCTCCCGGGCAGAGACGCAGATCAGGAGGAAGAGCAGCCCGCAGAGGAACAGGCCCCAGTGCAACTCGTAGTAGTCCGTGAACAGCCGTGGCGCGGCAATCGCGACGAATGCACCTCCCAAAGCGCCGCCCGCGGCGATCGTCAGGTAGTAGCCGGTGAGTTGGCGCGGGTCGGGCTTGAGCCGGTAGAGTTCGCCGTGACACACCATGCAGCACACAAAGAGCCCGGCGCAGTAGATTGCGACTTGCCTGGCAAGGGGCAGATCGCCACCGTTGTAGAGGGCCCAGCACAAGCCAGCTAGGGCGGCGACGAGTGCCAGCGTGAAGGGGAAACGCTTGTACCAGCGGGGGCTATCGAAGCAGATGATGAAGCTCAGGAGGTAGAGTGCCAGCGGGGCCACCCACAGAAAGGGGATCACCGCCACGTCCTGGCACAGTTTGTTAGTCACCGCCAACAGCAGTACGCAAGCGCAGGCGGGCAGCAGGAGCCAGAGGAGGTGGTTGAGGAGTGTGGGTTGAAAGTTGAGGGGGGGCGGCTGCGCGGTGCGTGGTGCGTGGTGCGTGGTGTCGGCCTCTGCCTTCTGCGTCTTTCCATCGGCCTTCCATACCCTTAGCGCGCAGAAGGCGCAGCACACCACGTAGATCACCAATCCCCAGCCCCACACGCTGGCTTGGGTGCATCGGGTGAACTGAATCTCGAAGAAGAACGGGTAGCTGACCAGGGCGAGCAGCGAGCCGACATTGGAAAGCGCATAGAGGCGGTAAGGCGACGCGCCGGGCCGGTCCCGGCTGAACCAGTGCTGAATGAGCGGTCCGGTGGCAGACAGCACGAAGTAGGGCAGCCCAAGATTCGCTGCCAACAGCACAAGGATTTGCAGCGTGGGATTGCCAGCGCCGCGCGGCTTCCAGGCATCGTCCGGCGTGATGGGCAGGAGCGCCAGGGCGGCGGCCAGCAAAGCGAGATGCACGGCGGCCTGCACGCGCGGTTTGCGGAGCCAGTGCGCCACAAAGTGAGCATAAGCGTAGCCGCCGAGCAGCAGCACCTGAAAGAACAGCATGCAGGTGGTCCAGACGCCCGGCCCGCCGCCGAACCAGGGCAGGATGTACTTGCCGATGAGCGGCTGCACCTGGAACAGCAGGAATGCCCCGGTGAAGATCGTCAGCGCGTAGGCGGCCATTGGCGGCAGGGTGGCAGAAGAGGCCACCGGTTTGAAGTGTTAAACCGGCAAGCCGAAAATGGGTGTGCCCGCCAAATACCAGTGCCGCAGCCAGCCAGGCTGAGAGTGGGGGTCTTACCGCCTCGGACGCTGCCAGCCGAGAAGCAAACTGCTTGGCGCGACGAGGCCAAGTGCCTCAATCCAATAACACAGCCCCCTCTACCTGGACCGAGTAGCCACCCCGGTGCGACCACGCTGTGACACCCGCTATTGCCCGGTGTGGTTCCCATGGGGCCCGACCCCCATGGGAACCACACCGGGGTCCCGCCGGATTGGCACCGTCCCATCGCCGTAATTGGCTTGGGCGTGGGGGGCCTCAGGCTTGGGGGCGGAGCGAGTCAACTGATACTGGCCAGGGAGATTACGGAAAGAGCCTCCTCAGCCAGCAAGAGGCTGATTGGGTCCACGGGAAAAGGGAGGAACTCCCTGAACCACGAGGATTTAACCACCGGCAGAACCACGCCGGCTTGCGCAAGAATTGTGCCAGGGGCGGTGGGGCTATGACTGGGCCAAGCATCAAGAGCTACTCAAGTCCATCATGACAGGCCGAGTGCGAAAGCCGCGGGTCTTGATGGCGGTGTAGATCAGGCCGAGCGCGCACCAGATGCCGCCAATGATCTTGGCGGGAGCAGGCAGGCTGAGCCATATCCAGAGGCAAAAGAGGAACGCAACGGCTGGCACCGCGAGGTCCGCGAGCCAGTTGCGTTTATGCCCCGGGGGCGGGCGGAGGCAGAAGGAGCGGATGACCGCGAGGTTGACGCCCATGAAGGCGAGGAACGCGCCGAAGTTGATCAGGGTGGCGGCTTTCTCATAATTGAGGGCGAGCGCGCCGATCAGGGCGAGCGCGCCGATGAGCCAGATGTTGAGCACCGGGTTGTCGCGGCGGTTGAGCCGGGCGAAGAAGCGCGGCAGGGCGCCGTCGCGCCCCATGCCGAACAGGACGCGCGCAGCGCCGACCTGCCCGGTGAGCGCGCTGCCCAGGCAAGCGACCGCCATCAGAATCGCCATCCCATTGAGCAGAAGGCGCCCGCCGACGAGGCCGCACACGTCGAAGAAGGCGGTTTCCGGGGTCTGGAAGGTCATGTAATCCGGCCAGACGCGCTGGGCCAGGTAAACCTGCGTGCCGACGCACAGGCCGATGATCAAGCAGACCAGCACCACCGCCAACGGCACGGTGCGCTTGGGCTCCTTGACATCCTCGGCCAGGGTGGTGATGCCGTCGAAGCCGATGTAGGTCAGGGCGGCCAGCGAGGTCGCCGTGCCGATGGCGCGCAGGTCGAAGGTCTGCGGATTGTAGAACGGCGCGGTGGAGAACAGCCCGCCCAGGCCCTGGTTGAGCCAGAGGTAGCGGACGGCGTCCACGACGAACACCGCTATGACCAGGAACATGACCCCAGTGAGAATCTGGTTGGTGTGGGCGGTCCATTTGATGCCGCGCACGTTGAGGAAGGTGGTCAGGGAGACGAGCAGGACGACCCAGAGCACGAACGCGGCGTGCGCGCCTGCCCAGGGCAGGCCCAAGGCCGTGGCCGCCTGGTCCGTCCAACCGGGGGCGAGGGTGTCCACCACCTTCTGGATGCTGATGGCGCCATAGACGACGCTGACGATGGGGATCACGAGGTAATCCAGGAACATGCACCACCCGGCGATGAATCCGCAGTGGGGATTGAGCCCGCGCCCGACATAGGTATATGCCGAACCGGCGGCCGGGTAGAGACCGGCCATCCGGCCGTAGCTCAGGGCCGTCAACATCATCGCCGCCAGCGCGATCAGGAGTGTCAGCGTGACATGGCCGGAGGATCGCTGCTCGGCGATCCCGAAGATGCCGACCGCGCCGACAGGCTGGATCAGGACGATGCCGTAGAAGACCAGGTCGCCGAGGCCAAGCACCCGACGCAGTTGGGGGGCGGCCGGTGAAGCGCCGCAGGCTGCGGGTTGAGCGGGGTTGGCCATGCTCATGTTCCTTGGGTGACAACAACCTTGAGGGACTCGGCGGTGGGATGCGCCGCCAGCGCAACGGCAGCGTCGGCTTGCTCGAGGGGGAACTGGTGTGTGATGAGCCGTTGCGCATCCACCTTTCGCGAGAAGACCAGTCGCGCCACCTCTGCTTGCAGCCGCAAATCGGCGGAATAGCTTCCAATGAGGTCCTTCTCATCCACGCACACAGTGGCGAGGTCCAACGACAGCTCGTCGCCGCGCCGCGTGTGGGAAAAGAGCAGGACCCGGCCCCCGCCTCGCACTAATGACTGGGCCTCGCGCACAACGGCGTTGGAAGGCACCGCGATCACGGCGGCGTCCAGCCCGCGGCCTTTGGTTTGGCGACGGACGATGGTTGACAGTTGCGAGTCTGCGGCTGACGGCGTAGCGCGCGCCAGCGAGGGGCGCTTTCGGACTTTGGATCCGGGGCAATACACGGCCGCAGCGCCGAACGCGCGCGCGATTCGCAGGCGTGGGGGAAGCAGATCGGTGGCCACCACGCGCATTCCCTGCAAGGCCAGCAGGCGTGTAAACAACAGGCCGATCGGCCCCTGTCCCGCCACCAGAACCGTGTCTCCCGCCAACAAGGCGAGCCGCCGGACGGCTTTGAGGACCGTGTTGACCGGTTCGAGCATCGCGCCGTCAAGGAAGGAGTTGCGGTCCGGGATCTTGACCACGCCCGGCAGGACAAACGGCATGACGCGCACGTATTCGGCATAGCCGCCGCCGGCCGGCTCGAAGCCCGCCGTGATCCCCGTGCGCTGGTACTGCTCGCACTGCGCGAAGGCTTGATGGCGGCAGGCATGGCATTCCAGGCAGGGCACATGATGATGCAACGCCACGCGATCGCCGGGCTTGAACTGCCGGACGCGGCGTCCGACACGAACGATCGTCCCCGCCGTTTCATGGCCAAAGATGCGCGGGGGCGGCACGGTGCCATACTGTATCTTCTTGATATCAGTCGGGCAGACTCCGCAGGCGGCCACCCGGACAAGCAACTCGCCCGGCCCGATGCGGGGCACGGGCACGGTCTCTACCCGCAGTTTGTTCGGTCCGCGATAAACCACCGCCCGCATGCTCTTTGGAATCACAAACATGGAGCGCATTGAGCCACAGGAAGCGCGGATTTCACAGACTAAAAGCGGCGCTTCGGGATTGTCTCCCGCCCGCCTTGAACTAGCATGACGGGATTGGCGATGCGACGCGACTGGCGAATCATGGCACTGCTGGCGGCTGCAACGGTGGCAGTCTTCTGGCAGGTCAGCCGACACGAGTTTGTTAACTTCGATGATCCGGCCTATGTCACCTACAACTCGGTGGTTCAACAGGGACTGACGTGGTCGGGCGTGAAGTGGGCCTTTGGGCAATTGCGCGGAGAGGCAACCTACTGGCATCCGGTGACCTGGTTGTCGCACATGCTGGATTGCCAGTTCTTCGGGATGAAGCCGGCAGGGCATCACCTGTCCAGCCTGTTTCTGCACACGCTCAACACCGTGCTGCTCTTCCTGGTGCTGCGCCGCATGACGGGGCGGCGCGCCCCCAGCGCGGTGGTGGCCGCCTTATTCGCGCTCCATCCGTTGCAAGTGGACTCGGTCGCCTGGGTCGCTGAGCGAAAGAATGTATTAAGCACCCTGTTTTTCCTGCTGACCGTCTGGGCGTATGCCAGGTATACGGAAGGGCGCAGGATGACCGCAGAAAGCAGAAGTCAGGCGCCGGGAGCCAGTCTTATGGATCCAGCGCGAGGCACCAGGGCTGCATCTACCATCCTGCATCCGTCGCCTGCCAGCTTCTACCTCCTCTCCCTCCTGTTCTTCGCCCTGGGCTTGATGAGCAAGCCGGCGCTGGTGCCGCTTCCATTCCTGTTGCTCTTGCTGGATTACTGGCCATTGCAACGTTTCCAACTCTCAACGCTCCAGCGCCTGGCCGTGGAGAAAGTCCCATTCCTAGTCCTGTCCGCCGCTTCGAGTTGGGTGACGATCCGCGGCCACGCGTCGCTCGGCGCGCTGGCCAGCGCCGACGAATTGCCGCTGCCCTTCCGGTTGGCGAACGCTGCCGTTGCATGTGCGCTTTATGTGCGCAAGCTGGTTTGGCCGCTGGACTTGAGCGTATTCTACCTGCACCCGGGCCGTTGGCCGACGTGGGCCGTCGTTGGCAGCGGCTTGCTCCTGCTTGGAGTCACAGCGCTGGTTGTTTGGCAAGCACGGCAGCGTCCGTATTTGATAGTAGGCTGGCTATGGTTTCTGGGAATGCTGACCCCCGTGATCGGCCTGGTGCAGGCGCACGTGCAGGCGATGGCTGACCGCTTCGCCTATCTGCCCGTCATAGGAATGTTCATTATGCTGGTGTGGGCGGCAGCGGACTGGACTGCGCTGCGAGGCCGGTGGCTCCGCGGTTATGGACTGACTGCGCTGGCTGGCCTGGTCCTCGCCGGGTGCGTGGTGGTAACTTGCCTGCAGTTGAGGCACTGGCGAAACAGCGTCACTCTCCTGCAGCGCGCCGTCCGGGTTGAACCGGCCAACTGCATCGCCCGTGTCATGTTGGGGAATGTCCTGTTTGAGCGGCGTCAACTCGACGACGCCCTGCGCCAGTATGAAATCGCTTTGCGCCTCCGGCCCGACTACGCGGAGGCCGGGTTGCGCGCCGGGGTCACCCTCACCGAGCTTGGCCGGCCGGGCGACGCCATTCCCCACCTGCAACGAGCTGTCCAGCTGGCCCCAGCCTGGCCTGAAGCACAGCGCCGCCTGGCCCTGGCACTGTCACGCCAAGGCCGGACCAGGGAGGCGAACGAAGCCTACCAGAAACTCGTAGCCCTCATGCCTGCCAACGCCCAAGGCCGCCGCGACCTGGCGGACATGCTGGCGGAGGGGCAGCAGTTTGCCGTTGCCATATACTACTACCGGGAGGCTATTCGCCTTAAGCCTGACTTCGCGGAAGCCATGAACAACCTGGCCATGCTCCGCGCTTCATGTTCGCAGGCCGAGTTCCGCAACGGGAATGAAGCCGTCCAGTTGGCCGAAGCCGCCTGCCGGTTAAGCGGGCGCCGCAATCCGAGCTTCCTTGGCACGCTGGCCGCCGCATACGCCGAGGCAGGCCGATTCCCCGACGCCGTGAAGACGATGCAGGAGGCTTTGGCCCTGTCCCGCGCGTCCGGTGCCAACGAACTCGTGCCGATCCAGATTCAGATGCTGCAACAATTCAGGTCGGTGAAACCATGGCGGTAGTGGTTATGGCCTTCGGCACAGGGCGATCCAATTGGTTGAAGAGAGGGGAGTGGCTGGTGTGTATCGGCGCCACGCTGGCCGCCGTTGGGCTGCACTTGGTTTATCTGACCCACGCCGGAGGACTTTGGCGCGATGAAACATCCAGTGTGAACCTCGCCACCATGCCAACCATCGGCCAGATGTGGGGGGCGTTGGACGTGCCCGTGCTGTTCCCAGCCATGATCCGTATCTGGTGCGCCCTTGGGTTGGGCGGAGGTGACATCAGCCTCAGGTTATTTGGTTTCCTTGTGGGCGTCGCGATTTTGGGAGCTTCGTGGCTGAACGCCCGTGTTATGGGACTGCGCATTCCGTTCATTGCGCTAGGCCTCCTGACGACCAACATTACTCTGTTGAGATGGGGCGATTCGCTACGAGCCTACGGGCCAGGCTCGCTGCTAATGCTGCTGACCTTGGGACAAATCTGGGCATTGATTAACCAACCCAATCGTCAACGATTTCTTCTGGCTAGTCTTCTGGCTGTCTTGAGTGTGCACTGCCTTTATCAGAATGCGATCCTGCTGGCGGCTGCTTGCGGCGCCGCCGGCGTGGTCTGTTTGTTGCGCAAGAAGCCGCGCACGGCGGGGTTGGCCATGGCTGTTGGCCTGGTGGCTGCAGTTTCTCTACTGCCATACGCCAGCCACTTCACCCAGTTCAGCAACGCCTACAAAGTGCTGAGAACGGGATTCAACGCTCAGATTGTCTGGTCAAGTCTCTCCAGTGGGATTGGTTCACCGCTATTATGGGAGCGATGGATCTGGCTCGGTTTGTTGGTAATGGTTGGCGCCCTCGGGATTGCCTCCCTCGATCATGGCTCCCGAACGCGCCGTGTGACTGCCGCTGATCTGACGTTGTTTGGGGCTGCAGCCACAGGAATAGCCGTGTTCGGCTTCTTCCTGTTCCTGGGGCTGGCCCAACTGCCGACCCAGCCTTGGTACTACCTGCCGCTCTTGACGTTTGTGGCAATGTGCATGGATGCTGCGCTGGCCCAATGGCTTGCGCGACGTCCAGCCTGGGGAGTGACGTTTGTCGGCCTGATCCTGTGCATATCTTTGCCTGCTGCCTTCGGTCAGGCTAAGCAGCGACAAACCAATGTTGACCTCATCGCGGGCTGGCTTCACACGCAGGCCAAGCCGAACGATCTGATTGCGGTCTATCCTTGGTTCAACGGAATCACGTTCAACCGCTATTACAAAGGAGACACGCCCTGGACTACGATTCCCACCCTCGCTGACTTTCGCGTTCATCGCTACGATCTAGTCAAAGAGAGACTTGCCGCCCAAGCCCCCATCCAGCCGGTTCTCGACCGGATTGCCCAAACCCGGGCTTCCGGCAACCGCATTTGGATCGTCGGGGAACTGCCCGCCTCCCAGCCCGGGGAAACCAGCGCACCCACCCTCCCTCCGGCCCCGGATGGCCCGTATGGGTGGTCCGACGTGCCCTATAATTACGTTTGGGGCCGACAGGTAAGGGCGTTCATAACCGCTCACGGGGGGCGGATGGAAAAGGTCTCCACCGGTTCAAGCGAAGAAGTTAGCATTTACGAGAAGCTCGTGTTGACGGTCGTAAGATAACGGTCTTTACACGAGCTGTTCAAACCTCTCCAGCCTGCCACCAGTCGGTAAGCCACTTTTCTGGTTCCGCGTGATACACCTTTGGCTGACTGCGCCACTGGAATCGAACTGTGCGGGCATGCAGTGCGTGGTGAGGTAAGATAAGTCGGCTGCGCTGCTCTGGCGTTAAACGGTCTTCGACCAGGGCCAGGTACAGGTCCTCGTCGCCCCCATACAGCTTGTCGCCTACGATCGGATAGCCGAGGTGCGCCAGATGAATCCGAATCTGGTGTTTCCGCCCCGTCAACGGCCGCACGAGCAAGAGGGTGAAGGGTAGTCTATCTCTGATAAAGTGTTGCTGAACCCAAAACTCGGTCTGTGCGGGAGCGCCATCTGCCCGCACACAGTCCTTAATCGCCACCCGGCTCTGCAGGTCCTTGCCGAGAGGCGCGGTGATGACGCCGCGCGCATCACGCACCTGACCGTGCACAATGGCCAGGTAGTCCTTCTCGACCTGCCGGCTTTCCCAGACCCGCCGCAGTTCACGCGCCGCGCCCAGGCCTTTGGCAAGCACCGTTACCCCGCTGGTCTCGCGGTCCAGCCGGTTCACCAGGTGCGGGTATGCCCCGGGCCCCAGATGCAGACGGGCACGGCCAATTAGACTTGAGTATTCGTCCGTCTTGGTGGGGTGACATACCAGGCCGGCGGGCTTGTTCACCACCAACAGTTCGCGGTCTTCGCAGATGATTTCGAATAACTTCTCCACGCTTGAAGCCTCTATCAGATCATGCCGGGCACCTGCCCAGGCGCAATCCTCATTGTTCAACCTCAAGCTGTTTCCCTTGATCAATTTCCGCACCCCGACATAATGCTCACGTTGACTGTGCCGGTGGTGCGGTCGAACTATAGAATGTGACTATTTCATTGATGCTGCGCATGCCTGCTCTTTGTCGCATCAAATTGGGAACAACTTTCCTGACCGCGTGCGCCCTGGTATTCTGTAATCCGTGTCAATCGTTGAATGAACCCATAGCCCCCAGAGTCCTAATTCCATGAAAACAAATCTGCCCGTATCCCGACGTCAATTCCTTCAAGCCTCCCTGCTGGCCGCCGCCGGCGCTTCCGCCTTTCCTACGATTGTGCCCTCATCGGTCCTGGGCGCCGACGCCCCCAGCAAGAAGATTCAGATCGGCCAGATCGGCTGCGGTCGCATCGCCCGCAGCATGGACCTCCCTGGCTTCCTTAAGCACGACGTCGCCCGTGTTGTTGGTCTCTGCGACCTGGACTCCAAGCGGCTCGAACAAGCGCGCGTCGCAATCGAGGAGGCTTACGCCAAGAAGGCCGGCAGCGACAAGGCGCTTGCCGTCAAGACCTACGGTGACTATCGCGACTTGATCAAAGACCCCCGGGTGGATGCCATCTCCGTCAGCACCCCGGAACATTGGCACGCGGAGACCGTTATCGCCGCAGCCCAGGCCGGCAAGGATGTCTACGTCCAAAAGCCGCTCACTATGACCCTTACCGAAGGGCGCGCGGTCAGCGACATCGTCCGCGCCAGGAAGCGCGCCTTCCAAATCGGCAGCCAGCAACGCTCGGAACCTCAGTTCCGCCTCGCCGTCGAGCTCGTCCGCAATGGCCGCATCGGCCAGCTTCGCACCGTCAAGGTCGGGCTCCCCACCGATCCCGCCGGCGGCAACCCACAGGAGATGCCTGTGCCCCCCAACCTCAACTACGACATGTGGCTGGGCTCCACCCCCAAGGTCCCTTACACCGAGGACCGCGTCCATCCGCAGAACAGCATCAAAGACCGCCCCGGCTGGCTCCGCATTGAAGCCTACAGCCTCGGCATGATCACCGGCTGGGGTGCCCACCACGTGGATATCGCCCATTGGGGCATGGGCGCCGAGTACACTGGCCCAATCCTGGTCGAAGGCAAAGCCGAGTTCCCCAAGCAAGGACTCTGGAATGTCCACGGTGCTTACCACATCGAAGCCAAATACGCTGACGGCGTGACCATGATCATTGACAACACATTCCCCGTCGGCGTCCGCTTCGAGGGGGCCGACGGCTGGATTTTCGTTACGCGCGGCGGCGGGCGGGTTACGGCCAGCGACCCCGTTAGCGCCTTCGGCAAGGCCCTGGATGCCAATGACCCCAAGATCCTCCGGTCCAAGATCGGCCCCAACGAATACCATACTCACGTAAGTTCCGATCATCACCTCGATTGGCTTACCAGCATCCAAACCCGTCAACCCGCTGCCACTCACCCGGAGGTGGCCCATCGCTCCACCAGCGCCTGCATTCTTGGCTGGATCGCTATGAAACTCGGCCGCAAGCTCCGCTGGGATCCTTCCAAGGAAGCCTTCGCCGGCGACGATGAGGCCAACACCATGATCTCCCGCACCCAGCGCGCCCCCTACGGTACCGACCGCCTGCTGAAGAAGACATAAGCCTTGTTCGCTGCACCGCACCTATCTCATGCAAACGCCCTCCCGCGGCTTCCGGACCTTGGACTTTGGACTTTGGACTCCTTCACCCCTCTGCTTCCTCTTCATGTGCGTCACCCTTGCCGCCGCCCCGGCCGCTGACGCCGTCCGTCTTGTCACGCTGGACCCCGGCCACTTCCACGCCGGGTTGGTCCAGAAGTCCATGTATCCGGAGGTCAGCCCGGTCGTGCACGTCTATGCGCCCGCCGGTCCCGAATTGCAGGACCACCTCAAGCGCATTGAGAGCTTCAACACCCGCGCCGACCAGCCTACACACTGGGAGGAGAAGGTTTTTGCCGGTCCAGATTACCTGGAGCGGATGCTCAGGGACAAAGCCGGCAATGTCGTGGTGCTGGCCGGCAACAACGCCCGCAAGACCGAATACATCCATCGCTCCGTTTCCAGCGGCTTCAACGTGCTCGCCGACAAGCCGATGGCCATTACTCCCGCTAATTTCAAACTGCTCCGCAAGGCCTTCGACCGCGCCGCCGCGAAGAAGGTCCTGCTCTACGACATCATGACCGAGCGTTACGAGATCACCAGCATGATTCAGCGCGAACTCGCTCGCATGCCGGAAGTGTTTGGGACGCTGCAGAAGGGCACGCCGGAGCAACCCGCGGTAGTTATCGAGAGTGTCCACCACTTCTTCAAGGAAGTCGCCGGCAAACCCCTCATCCGGCCTGCCTGGTTTTACGATGTGCGGCAGGAGGGCGAGTCCATCCCGGATGTCGGCACCCATCTGGTGGATGCTGTCCAATGGATCTGCTTTCCCGACCAGGCGCTGGATTGGCGCAAGGACATCAAGGTGCTCAGTGCCCGCCGCTGGTCCACCAAGCTTACGCCGGAGCAGTTCAAGCGCTCCACCGGCCTGGACCAGTACCCGGGCTATTTTAAGCAGGACATCGGTCCTGACGGCGCGCTGGAAGTGTACGCCAATGGCGAAGTTGGTTATGCTTTACGCGGTGTGCATGCAAAGGTCACAGCCTTGTGGCGATTCGAAGCCCCGCCCGGCACAGCCGACACCCACTCCGCCCTTTTGCGCGGCACCCGCTGCAACCTTGTCGTCCGGCAGGGCGCTGAGCAGAACTACAAACCTGCCCTCTACGCCGAAAACAAATCCGCGGCCACCGCCGCTCAATTCGAGCAAACCCTTCACGCCGCGGTTGCCAAGCTCAACGCCACCTGGCCGGGCGTGGACCTCAAACCCGCTGGCGCCTCCTGGGAAATAGTAATCGCTGACAAGTACCGCGTAAGCCACGAGCAGCATTTCGCGCAGGTAACCGAGAAGTTCCTGCGTTACCTGGCCGCAGGCAAGATGCCCGCCTGGGAAGTGCCCAACATGCTGGCCAAGTATTACACCACTACCGAGGTCCACCGGTTGAGCCACAGCCGGCACTGATCGGTTTGCGACCGAGCCGCCGGCCCCTATCGCCCCCCGCCATTTCACTCTTGACGAATCGGGCAGAATGTGCGACCGTGTGCGCGGATGAAGCCATCTCGCCAATACCGTTGGCAGCTGAAGCAGATCGCCCTCGGGCGCTGCGCTCGCTGCGGCGCCAAGCGCGCTCATTATTCTGTGTTATGTGATTCCTGTCACATCGGCGACCGTATTCGCCAGCAGGAGCGAACGGGGTCCCGGCCCTGGCAAAAAGGGAAGCGCGGCCGTCCGCCCAAAGTCGCGCTGCCTGCCAGGCGGCGGGCGCGGCGCTAGGCCCCGGCTGCCGACTTGTCATCGCGGCGCCGAGGCGTATCCTCGGTGCTGTGAATGGAAAGTGGCACAAGTGTTTGCCTTACGTCTTCCTGCTGATCGCGGCGTTGTCGCGCTGGCCGGGGCTGTTTCCGCCCAACTTCAGCGCGTTCTACGGCCTGGCCTTTTGCGCCGGCGCCTTCTTTCCGCGCCACGTCAAGTGGTGGTTCCCGCTGGGCACGCTGGTCGTCACCGATATCGCCCTGAGTTTCTACTACCAGTCCGTCAGCGTGATGCAGTTGGTCAACTACGCCGCCTTTGCGCTCATCATCCTGCTCGGCACGCGGTTCAGTCACCGGTCGCGGTTCTTGAGCCTGCTGGCGGGCGGTATCGTCGGCGCGATTCTCTTTTACCTGCTCACCAACACCGCCTCGTGGCTGTTTGACGCCGCGTACCCCAAAGACCTCGCTGGTTGGCTGCAGTCGCTGAGCATGGGGAGGCCCGGCTTTCCACCTACGATTGAGTTTTTCCGCAACACGCTGATGAGCGGGGGCCTGTTCACCGGCCTGTTTGCCGGCGCCCTTAAATTGACTCAGGCTTCCGAATCGGCTGAAGAGAAGGAGCCGGAGGAAGCCCCCGCGCAAGCTCCCGCGAGCGACGAAATCCCGGATGAGGGAAAGGCGTGAGGGCATGGCGCGTGTGGCATGTTGTGCGACTCAACGGGGCACGCCCGGCGAACGAAATGCGCACCCCCATCCACGCAGCTTGCGCTATGCGCCATGAGGATCGGCGTCCTTTCCGACACCCATAATTACCTCGACCGCCGCATCCCGCACCTGTTCGCGGGCGTGGACCACATTCTCCACGCAGGCGACATCGGTTTGCCGGCCATCCTGCTTGAATTGGAGCAGATCGCCCCGGTGACCGCCGTCGCGGGCAATACCGATGATCCGGGCTTCCACTACCGGTTGACCGAACTCATCGCCCTTGCCGGCCGCAAGTTCCTCATCCAGCACATCGTCAACCCGCATGCGCCTGCCGATCCCCTGCAAGCCCGGCTCGCGCGGGAGCGCCCGGACGTGGTGGTCTTCGGCCACACGCACAAGCAATTCTGCCAAACCCTTCACGGCACGCTGTTCTTCAACCCGGGCTACGCCGGCAAGTTGCGGTTTGGCCTCGATCGTTCTGTCGCCATCCTGCACTGCGACGGGAAGGCGGTCCGCGCGCATTATTTGCCGCTGTAGCAAAGCGCGGCGCAGCGTCCGGCGGCGGGTGCCTGCCACCTTCAGGCAGAGCTTGGCCCCGTGCTCCGGGCGGCGGCGAAATCGCGCGCTTTGCGCAAATCAACCTTCCCGGTGCCGAGGTAGGGAAGGGCGTCGAGGTGGAAGAACTGGTCCGGGCGAGGCTTCCAGAGGTTCGGCAGGTCGCACTGCGCCAGTTTCTCCAGGCAGGGTTGCAACTGCTCCGGCGAGAGCTTGTGCAGAACGATGAGGCGCTCACCTTTCTTCTCGTCGGGCACGCCGGTGACGATAAACGTTTGCTCGGTCACGCCGGCCAACTCGTGCAGCTTCTCTTCGATCTTGATGTGCGGGACCATCTCGCCGCCGATCTTGCTGAAACGGCTGAGCCGGTCGGTGATTTGCAGGAAGCCATCTTCGTCAATGGCCGCGATGTCGCCGGTGACATACCAGCCGTCGCGCAGCACCTCGGCGGTTTTGGCCGGGAGGCCAAGATAACCCTGCATGACATTAGGGCCTTGCACGAGCATCAATCCGGGCTGGCCGACCGGCAGACGCGTGGAAGTCTCCGGCTCGACGATGCACACGCTCACGCCGGGGAGCGGGTGGCCGATCTTCCCCCGCTTGGCGCCGACCTGCCGGAAGCCGGCGGAGCGGAAGTCGTGCGTGTTGACCGCCACCGCGGGACCGCATTCGGTGCAGCCGTAGCCTTCGAGCGGGCGGATGCCGAATTGTTCCTCGAATGCCGCCGCCAGCCGCTCGGGCAATTTCTCGGCGCCGGTCATCACCACGCGCAAGCTGCCGAAGTCGCCCGCCGCACAACTGCGCAGGTAGAGCTGCAGGAAGGTGGGCGTCGCCAACAGGAACGTCAGCGCGTGGTCCTTGACCAGCGGGCCGATGGCTTTGGCGTCGAGCGGGTTGGGGTGGTAGGCTACCCGCACCCCCAGCACGGCCGGCAGCCACAGCGTGCCCGTGAAGCCAAACGAATGGAAAAACGGCAGCACACCCACGAAGCCGTCGGTGCGGTTCAAACCAAACACCTGTTCAAGTTGCTCGATATTTGAGCCGATGTTGTAGTGGCTGAGCATCACGCCTTTCGGTTCGCCGGTGCTGCCACTGGAGAAGATCACCGTCGCCAAATCGTCCAGCGACGCCCGCTTCTTCCGCCCCAACGCACGCTCCAGCCAGCCGACCGGGAGCAACCAGGCCATGAACAGCGCGGCGAGCTTCTGCCCCGGTCTCCGACTCACCAATTCCTCCAGCAGCAGCGTTTCTCCGGGCACCTTGAGTTTCACCTTCTCGAGGAAAGCCCGCGACGTTAGCACGGTCTTGATGCCGCACTGCTTAATGCAGGAGCCCAGCGTTTCTTCGGACACGGTGTAGTTGAGGTTGACCGGCACCTTGCCCATGAGCAGCGCCGCGAAGTTGGCCAGCGCGCCTGGCGCCGACGGCGGCAACAGCAGCCCCACCATTTGCTGTCCCGCCCAGACTTTCCTGAGCCGCCGCGCCAGAAAGATGGTTCGCACGAGCACCGCGACGAAGCTCAACCTGGGTGAGGCCGCATCCGCCATCGCAGTTCGGAAGGGATGGTGCCGGGCCGTCCGGACGAATGCGCGGTGCAGCGGTTTGAGGTGTGCCTTGCGGCGTTCCCACGCCACGGCCATGAGTTCCTGCACGCGCTCCCGCACCTCGAATGGCGTGGCGGTATGCGGCAGGGCCTGGCCGAAGCACACCGTCACGCGATACGGAATCCGCCGCGGCAGCTTCCAGAGGAAGCGCCCCCGCTCGAAACTGAAGATGCTTCCCCACACGCCGTCCAGCGCCACCGGGATGATCGGCGCTTCGACGTCTTTCATAATGCGCTCGAAGCCGCGGCGGAAAGGCAGCAGGTGGCCGATGCGCGTGATTTGGCCTTCGGCGAAGATGCAGACCACCTCTCCGGCTTGGATCGCCTCGCTAGCCGTGCGCAGAGACTGGAGCATTTCGCGCGGGCGAAGCTCCGAGGAGATGGGGATGGCGCGCAGGATGCGCGCAAACGGCTTTACCCACGGCTGCTCGTAGATGCCCTTGAACATGATGAACCGCACATGCCGGTCGGTGGACGCCAGCAGCAGCAGCGCGTCCACCAGCGAAAGGTGGTTGCAGACAAACAGAGCACCGCCTTTGCCGGGAATGTTCTCGCGGCCATTGACCTGGATGCGATACACTGTCTGAGTCAGCAGCCACAGGACAAACCGCAGCAGCGCGTCCGGCAGCAGCCACACCAAGTACACCGTTGCCGCCAGCGTCATCAACGCGCCCATGACGAACACGCCGCGCGGCCCAAGCTGCAACCCCACCGCCAGCACCCAATACACCCCCGCCGCCACAAACAGCCCCGCCGACGACAACAGGTTCGCCGCCGCCAACATCGCTCCTTTCTCTCCTTTGGCCGGTCGATGCTGGAGGATCGCCGCGATGGGCACGATGAAGAAACCACCAAAGAAACCCAGCGCTGTCACTGTGGCCAGGATTTGCCCGAAGCTCAGCTCCGGGTGCCACAGCACCGCCGCAAACACCGTGATTCCCACCGACCCCAGCGGCACCAGTCCATACTCGATCTTCCCGCCCGACAGATATCCCGCCGCAAAACTCCCCACCCCGATCCCGATGGCCAGCCCCGTGAGCAGGTAGGTCGTGCGCATCTCGCCCAACTCCAGCACGTTGGCCCCGTAATCTATCACCCCCTGCTGCAGCAACTGCCCGATGAACCAGAAGTAGGTGTTCCCCAGGCAGGCCAGCCACAGCACCTTGTCCCGGCGCATCGCCTTCACTTGCTGGCAGAGGTCGCCCAGGAAGTTGGCCCGGAACACCTTGCGCGGATTTGCCGCCGGCAGCCGCGTGATGCCAAAGCTGCACGCCAGGCCGAGCACCGAGAAACCGATCAGCACCGCAGCGGACCAAACCTGCTGCCCTTTGAACTGGCTATAGAGCAGCCCTCCCGCGGCCATGCCGGTGATGATCGCGAGGAACGTCCCCAGCTCCAGGATCCCGTTGCCCCACGAAAGCCGCCGTTGTGGCAGCAACTCCGGCAGCAAGCCGTACTTCGACGGGCCAAAGAACGCGCTCTGGGCGCCCATCAGGAAAATCGCCGCCAGCCCCATCGGCAGGCTTCCCAGCCACAAGCCTCCCAACGCAAATGCCATGATGAGAATTTCCAGCAACTTCAAGCCGATCGTCACCGTCCGCTTGCTGAATCGATCCGCCAGGAAACCTCCCGCCATCGAGAACAATATGAACGGCAGCGAGAACAACCCCGCCGTCAGCGGCACCAGGGCGTTGTGCATCGCCGGCGCGAGCGCCATGTTCAGCCCCACGAACGTCACCACGATCTTAATTGCGTTGTCGTTGAACGCTCCCTGGAACTGCGTGACGATCAAACTCCAGAACCCCCGCAATGGCGGCTGGGGCGGTTCCGCGGCTCCCGCGCGATATTCCGGCTGGTCCATGGTCAGATCAAAGTGTCATGACAATTCTGCGCTGCCTCAATTTCAGCCGCAGGTTAACTCGTCCCGGGCGCCCCGGCCTAATTGATAAAAATGCGCGCGGCATCACTTCTATCGAACCCTTTCCCCCGGCCAACTTCACGACACGGACTTCCGTTCCTTTGCCGATGCTGCAAGCCTCCTGCCGGCGAGCCGCAGGCGAAGGCGGCGCCAAGCCTGGATTAAGAGACTTCCTCTCGGGGGCGCTTCCGGCTGGCCAACTGCCTGGCCAACCGGATAGCGGCCAGCATGCTGGAAGGGTTCGCTTTGCCCTGGCCGGCGATATCGTAGGCGGTGCCGTGATCGGGGGATGTGCGGATGAAGGGCAGGCCGAGAGTCCAGTTCACGCCCGACTCGAAGGCGACCATCTTGAGCGGGGCCAGGCCTTGATCGTGGTACATCGCCACCACGGCGTCGAACTCGCCTTTGAAAGCGTGGTAGAAGAGCGCGTCAGCGGCCAGTGGCCCCGTGACATCCATCTGCCGGCTGCGGGCTGCGTTGACGGCCGGGGTGATGGTGGTCTGCTCTTCCGTTCCCATTTCGCCTCCTTCACCCGCGTGCGGGTTCAGGCCGCAAACGGCGATGCGGGCGCGCGGCAGGCCGAGATCGCGGCAGGCTTGCGCCGCCAGTTCGATGACCATTTCGATCTTGGCTTTCGTCAGATGATCGGAGACGTGTTTGATCGGCAGGTGAGTCGTCGCCAGGGCGACGCGCAGCCAGCGGCCGCGATCGTCCTGCCCGAGCAACATCATGGCCGTGTGTTGGGTTCCGGCAAGCTGGGAGAGCATTTCAGTTTGCCCGACGAAAGTTTGTCCGGACCGCACGATTGCTTCCTTGTTTACCGGCGCGGTGACCAGCGCCGCCAACTCGCGGCGCAAACAGCGCTCCGCGCCTTCGCGGACCCAGGCGACGGCTGCCCGCGCGGCTGCCGGTGAGCCGGGAGCCGGATTTTCCGGCAGGACGTCCGGCAAGGGTTGGCAGAGGGCAAAACGGCCGGCCTGGCGCTGGGCGGCGCAAGGTTGCAGCGGAAGCTTCAGCCCGAGCTGCTCATTGAGGCGGAGCGTGTGGCGGGTGTCACCAATCAACAGATAACTTGTGTCGCCCTCCTGTGCGTCAAGCGCCAGGGCTTTGAGGGTAACTTCCGGGCCGATGCCTGTGATGTCACCCAGAGAAATGCCAATCCGCATTGCCAGTTGCGAGTTAAGGTCCAAGGGGCCGACGGGCGATTCCCTCAAACCCCGGTGATCCAATGGTTAGAAGCGCTTGATGAAGGTCTTCTTTTCGAGCCGGTCAACATACTGCTTTTCGAGGCGTCGTTGCTCCGCCGTCTGCAAGTCCTTTTCAATCTGCTCGCGCACCTCGGCCAGCGTCTTGAACCTGGCGGGGCGCTTATCTTCCACGAACATCAGGTAGAACTCGATTGGGGGCGGCAGGTTGGTGAGCGCCGAAGCGCCCTCCAGCCGGCGCTCCTCCACCATGGCGTGCTTTTTTAATGCCACATCCGCCTCGTAGCGGCGGGCCAACGTGGGCACGCCATTGTCGTATTGATAAACCCAGTGATTATCGCCGGCCGACCGGCCCAGCACTCCGCTGTACTGTCCCGCTTGCAGCGAAGCCGCGGTGTCGGCCAGGCGTTTGGTCAACCGCGATGGCTCCCACCAGCCCAAATCTCCGCCCTGGTTGCGCTGCGACCCCTCTGAATGAATCGTGGCCATCTCGGCAAAGGTGGCCCCTTGCTTGAGCTTCTGCAGGATGTCTTCTGCCAGTCTCTCGATTCGTGGGGCCTCGCTCTCGCTGGGACACCCCAGCACGATCATCCGCAGCTTGACCTCGTCTTCGACCTTGAACTCCTCACGGTGCGCCAGGTAGTAGGTTTCGATCCGGTGCGGGGAGACGATGATTTCGGATGAGACGTTCTTCTGGCGCAGATCGTTAATGATAAAGCGGTCGCGAAGTTGCTGCCGATACCGCTCCAGCGTGATGCCTTGCGCCTGCAGTGTGCGGATGAAAGATATGCGGCTGCCGCCGTGGCGCGAGCGGATTTCCGCTTCGATCGCCTGATCAACATTCTTGCGGATCAACTGTTCAATCTTGGCCATCTGATCGGGGTTGCCGAACATGGTCCTGAAATCGTGCAGGACCAACTGCCGTTGCAGCAATTCTTCCCGGCTGTCGGTGCGGGCAGCGATCACCTTCTGCTGAACCGTATCGGGCTGAAAGGAGTGTTGTTGCCGGATTAATTGCTCTGCCGGCAGCGAGAGGTTCATCACTTCGCCAAAGGTGATGGGGGAATCATGCACCACGGCCGTAATCCCGTTCACCATCGCGGACTCCGCGCGAAGGGACAGCGTGGAGGCGGCGACCGCCCCGGCGATCAGCATGGTCCAGATCACTCTCATCTGAAATTGGGCAGAGTGTAGGCCCCGGCTTTGAATCGGGTCAAGCCCGGCGCGCAGGAACTTCCGGGACAAACGCCCGGGCGGCGGCGGCCGCGCACTCAATCGGCCGCAGCCTGATTTCCGGCGGCGCCGCGTTTCAGCCAGACCATGAGAATCCCGATGTCCGAGGGAGATACCCCCGAGATGCGGGAAGCCTGGCCAAGCGTGGCTGGACGAATCTTCATCAACTTATGCCGCGCCTCGTTTCGCAGGCTGGGGACCTGGGTGTAATCGAATCCTTGCGGGATTTGCTTGTCCTCGAGGCCCTTGAGCCTGGCGACCTCGTTCTCCTGGCGGGCAATGTAGCCCTCATACTTGATGGCGATCTCCACACCTTGCATTACGTTATCTGATAACAATGTATTAGTATAAATGATATCAGTGTATCTGGTTCCTGGCTGGCGCAGCAACTGGGCAAGGGACTGTGAGTTGCGGTGCGTGCTGTGCAAGCGTGCGACTTCGGTTTCGATGGCCTCCTGTTTGGCTTTGAATTGGAGGTAATGGCGTTTTGGCAGCAGGCCAACTTCATAGCCCAGAGCGCAAAGGCGGGCATCGGCGTTATCCTGACGCAGGAGAAGGCGGTGCTCGGCACGGGAGGTGAACATACGGTAAGGCTCGGTGGTGCCCTTCGTCACCAGGTCATCAATCAGGACCCCGATGTAGGCTTGGTTTCTCCTGAGCACGATAGGATCGAGATTTCGGGTGCGCCGTGTTGCGTTTATCCCGGCCATCAATCCTTGAGCGGCTGCTTCTTCATATCCTGATGTGCCGTTGATCTGGCCAGCCAGGTAGAGGTTGTGACAGGCCTTAGTCTCAAGCGACGGGTAGAGTTGGGTTGGGTAGCAGAAGTCGTATTCTACGGCGTAGCCAGGGCGCAAAATCTCTGCATCCGCACAGCCGACCATTGTGCGGACCAACTCTACCTGAACATCGAATGGCAAGGAGGTGGAAAGCCCGTTAACGTAAATCTCGTCTGTGCTAATGCCTTCGGGCTCCAGGAATACCTGATGAAATTCCTTGTGCGCGAACCTGACGATTTTGTCTTCTATGGACGGGCAATAACGCGGGCCGATTCCTTGGATTGCCCCGGCGTAAAGTGGAGATCGGTGCAAATTGGCCCGGATTAGGTCGGCGGTTGCTTTGGTGGTGTGGGTGATGTGACATGGGAGTTGTCCGCCAAGGCGCTCCAGCACGGAATTGGGTGGGTATTCCTTGGAATGTTCCACGTGGAACGCGGAAATCTCTTCTGGGGGTTCCTCTGTGCGGGGTTCAATCTCCACGCTTTGTTCCACGTGGAACAAATCATCCTTCCAGTGAGTGAAGAAGGGTACTGGAGTGTCTCCGGGCTGCAATTCAGTTTGGGAGAAATCAATTGAACGACGGAGCAGGCGCGGTGGGGTGCCCGTCTTTAGTCGGCCAAGCTCCAGCCCTGCATCTCGCAAAGAATTCGACAAATCCTCCGCAGTCGCTTCTCCGGAACGTCCGCCATGTTGTTGATTCTGGCCGATGTGCATCAGGCCATTCAAGAATGTGCCCGTGGTGAGAATTACGGTGGTGCCGTGATACTGGACATCCAAGTTTGTCTGGACGCCGTAAGCCTGGCCGTCTTTATGGAGGAGCCTGGAACATTTGGCTTGCCTTAGATCGAGGTTCGGCTGCCGCTCGCAGACCCATTTCATCCTGAACTGATATGCCTTCTTGTCACACTGCGCGCGCGGTGCCCAGACAGCCGGTCCCTTCTTGCGGTTAAGGACTCGGAACTGTAATCCGGTTACGTCGGTCGTCTTGGCCATCTCGCCGCCGAGCGCATCAATCTCTCGGACCAGATGGCCTTTAGCGATGCCACCGATCGCGGGGTTGCAGGATAGTTGGCATACCGTATCCGCGTTTATCGTGAGCAGCAGTGTCTTGCAGTCCATCCTAGCTGCGGCTAGTGCAGCCTCAACTCCGGCATGGCCAGCCCCGACGACTATGACATCATAATGTTTCGGGAATACAAACATCTAACTTGGTGGATTCGATGAACGAGATCACACAAATTTTGTTTCGGTAACGTTAACTAAAGCTGTAGTGTGTGATTTCCAGCCAAATGAGCGCATTTATTGATGAAATTCACACCGTTTACATGATTACCTACCAGTATTATAAGCACAAATACGGTCAAAACACATACCTCTCATCTCCCAAATGACAACGCAAGCCAGCCTTGAATTCACAATACTCATTAGAATCACAAGAAATGAATATTCCGCGAACTACAACGTTACCGATTGAGACAAATTGATCAAACTAGCGGCTCTGTCACCCTTTTCTGAATCTATCCACAATGTGGAAATCCTCATGCGCATAGTCATTACAGCTTGTGTATCCCAGCTACCCGAACATGGTGCCAGTCTATTGGAACCCTGCCACTTCGAGGTCGGCCTGCAATTGCAAACATACAGTTCTGCGGTGCTGGTGCTGTTCACGAGTGATGTTCGCGTTTATCACTCCAATCCAAGTCCACAGCTGCATATGCACTTACGGCTATCGTGTTTACTACTGTAGTCATAGCTGGCACAAAGTAAAGCCGTCGCTTTTGCCTGACGGGGCGCTATTCTGTTGTAAGTGGACAAACGACAGCGACTTAGCTCCAGGAGTTTCCGAGATGTTACGTTTGTATCTACGGTGTGTATCTGGTGTGGATCCGGTGAGGATACGGTGTGTCTCGGGTGGAACACCCGACTTGGGCTGGCGGAGTGGTTGGGGTTCCCAAAAAAGAAGTTGTCCGGAGGCGGGAGGCATTCCATCATGCACACGAGTACAGCTAATGCCACATGAGTAACCAACTGGCCCTCCGCATCCTAAGGCACTTCTATCAAGAGCGGGTGTGTCGTGACTTGCGAGGCGGTTGGTTGGGGTGGAAGTCAGAGGTCCGATGGAAAGTTGTCCCTGACAGACCGAGGTCTCTTCTATGAGTTCCCACTCGGCATTGGTCAGCATTTTGGTGCCGGCATACAATGCGGCCCGCTATCTACCCCAGTTATGCGAGTCCATCCAGGCCCAGACCTACCCGCACTACGAGGTGCTCATCGGCAACGACGGCTCAACCGACGACACCGCCGCCGTGGCGGCTCCTTTCCTTCGCGACACGCGTTTTCGTCTGCTGCAATGGCAACCGAACCGGGGCCTGAACGTGGCGTGGGGCCTTTTGCTCTCCGCCATGAAAGGAGAATACTGGTGTTGCCCGGGGGCGGACGATGTGCTTCATCCTTCGTTCCTGGAGAGGCGGGTGGAGGTTATGGAGTCAAATCGTCAAGCCTGTCTGGTGCACGGTCCGCCGGAGTTGATTGACGAGTCCGGGAACCCCCCTCAGCGTGGCCCCGGCTTACTAGATCTCCCCACGCAACTCTGTCCGCCCCGCAGCCTGGAGGTGCTCTTGGAGCACAACGTCATCAACCAGCCATCCACGCTGGTGCGCGCCAGTGTGACCAGGCAGGTGCTTTCCTTCTACCGCTGGGAGTGGGCCTATTCGCCCGACTGGTTCCTCTGGGTTCTGCACGCGGCGACGGGTCTCGATTTGATATGGGACCCGCAGATTCTGATCAAATACCGGGTCCATTCCAGTTCGCTGAGTTGTGCGCCGGAAAAAGACTTCGTGCGCCGGGCTGAGGTGCGGTTGGTGCCAGTGGTGGCGTTGCGGACGGCAGCGCAGTTCTCACAGTGGGCCGCGAAGAGTTGGAGCTGGTGGGGACGGACTCTCTACCGGCGCTGGCTGCGGCAGGCGGCGGCGCTGAAGTGGAAGGGCGGGCTAAGGGACGAATGGCTGCAATTGGCCGCGCATGCGTACTACGGCGCAAGAGGAAGACGGGCTTCGCTTGGGATCGAGTTGGCGAGGCATGCGGTGGGATTATTGGCGGCGGATTTCAGGCACCGCCGCGCTCAGGGGCGGCAGCGATTCATCGTTTCCGGCTTGGCGCAGATCGAGGACCCGATATTCAGGTGATCTCGGAGCCAGCCTGCAGGGGCCGTGGTGGAAGACACAACTCAGGGAGATATTGGCCAATGCACGGTGCCGACATCGAAATGCGCACTGCGAGAAGGAGCGGGATTCATGCTTTCCGCTCAGAATCCCTAATTCCAAAATAAAGCCCCGCACTTTTACGGTCCCAGCGGATGGTCTTAAACCCGCGGCTTTCGATCAGTTCCGCGAAACTCTCGACAGGTTGTTGCCTCTCGGGATCTTCGTGGATCTCAGCCGCCACCGCCCCAAAACGCGCAAGTTCAGAAGCTGGAGTGTTGCGCACGATTTCCCACTCGGCTCCCTCGCAGTCCATCTTGAGCAGGTCGAACTGATCCGGTGTCTCGCGGAGCCATTCGCTGAGGGCAACGACTTCGATCGAACTGCCGATCGACGCCTGGTTGTCGGCGGGCGTGGCATAGATATTCGTGCCGCCGGGGCTGTGCTCGTCCAGCACCATGCGCGCTGTGCGAGACTTGCCGCCCACCGCCTTTGGAATGGCGCAGGCGCAACTACAACCGTTCTTGGCCAGGTTGAAGCGCAGCAAGCGGAAGGAATCAGGTTCAGGCTCAAAGCAGAATGCCTGCTTCAGGCGGACCTTTCGCGAAAGCCAGATCGTGGTGGCGCCGAGATTCGCGCCGATGTCCACCACGCGCAAGGCCCTGTCGGGCAGGAGTGGAAGCACGTCGCGGTAAGTCTCTTCCGCAAGGACCTCGCGCAGTACGAATAAGTCGGTTGAGGAGCCGGTCCTCGGGCGGCCCAGCAGCACGTAACTGTGGGAGTCTTTGCTGATCCTGTACGGAAAATATTCCATCTTGAGCAGGCCGAGTCTAAGGCCGGCAATCAGCCAGGGATTGTTGAAATGCTGCCGCAATCTCCAGAAGGCGGAGATGTGATGCAATTTCACGCTCAGCGTCGCAAGAATACTCATCAGTTGATTGGGCTCATTGTAAGGCTGGGGTGGAGCGGCACAAGCGACAACTGCTGCGCGCTGGGGGCCCGCTGGAGGAGGGGGACATTCTGGCATTCCGCCGCCGCGCCCGCGGGACAGGACTGGTGGTGGAAAAGGGTTGCGTGCGGGCTCGAACTTTGGTCTCCTGATTCGGCGAAATGGCGAATGCGATAAACATACCCAAGTCCCACCTGATCATGGGATTATCACTGCCGCTCGCGGTGCTGCTGGGCTATTTTGTGGCTGAGCCGATGGAGTTGGGCAGTTTGGCGGTGGTGGTCCTGGTGTTGGTAGTGCTGTCGCTCCCGCTAATGATGAAGTGGTATTACCCTATGCTGGTACTGGGCTGGAACGCGGCGTTCTGCCTGGCATTTCTACCCGGTCGAATTCCCATGTGGTCCTACATGGCGTTCATTGCTCTGCTGTTTGCTGTGTTGAGCCGGGCTGTCAGCCCCAATGCGCGGTTTGTCATTGAACCCTCGATAACCAAATCATTGCTGGCTCTGACAGCAGTGGTGGTCGTGACCGGCGTGAGCACTGGTGGATTCGGCGTTCTTACGTTAGGCGGTAACCAGTACGGCGGAAAGAAGTACTTCTTTTTCCTGGCGGCAGTCGCCGGGTATTTCGCCCTTACCAGCCGGCGCATCCCACTGGGGCGAGCCGCAGTGTATGTGGCCTTGTTTTTCCTTTCGGCTTTGACTTACGCGGTGAGTGAGTTTGCGGGCCTGGCCGGCCGACAGGTTGATTACTTATGGTTGTTTCTTGCACCTCAGACCTCGCTGAATTCGTTCGCGCAGGAAGCTCCGCTAAGTTTGTCTCCGACCCCGGTCCGGTTCTATGGGTTCTTTTTGGCGGGGGGGGCTGTTTGCAGCTACTTGCTCGCGCGCGTAGGCGTGCGCGGGTTGCTGGATGTGAGCCGGCCTTGGCGGCTGCTGCTGTTCGTGGTGGCGCTGGGCGCGGGTTTGTCATCCGGGTTTCGCTCCTTTGTTGTGCTGGCCGCGCTGACGTTTACGATCTTGTTTTTTTTGGAGGGGCTGCATCGCACCCGCTATTTGCCGGTGTTGCTGGGAGTGGTGCTCATGGGAGGTCTGCTCGTTTTGCCTCAAGCGCAGAAGCTTCCACTTATGGCACAGCGTGCGCTGAGTTTCCTGCCGGGCAAGTTCGACTATAGGGCAGAGGAAAGCGCTGCCACCACGGTCGAATGGCGTTTGACGATGTGGAAAGAACTCCTGCCCGAGGTGCCCAAACGCTTGTTCCGCGGCAAGGGTTGGGGATTTGATGCGCGTGAATTTTATACAGCGTATGACATTGGAGGCGGCCCCGAGATTCATACCGGAACGATACTCGTCGGGGACTATCACAATGGCCCGCTTTCGATCGCGATTCCCTTTGGCCTCTACGGAGTGCTTGCTTTCGCTTGGTTCCTGATCGCAGCGCTGCGAGTAATGTATCGCAACGCTAAATTCGGCGACCCGGCACTGCGTACTGTGAATCGGTTGTTGCTGGCGGCGTTCGCTGCCCAGGTAGTCTTCTTCATCTTCTTCTTCGGTGCGTTGCATTCGGACATGGCGATTTTTGCGGGCTTGTTGGGGCTAAGTGTAGCCCTGAATGGAGCGGGGGCGCCCGCTGCCCAGGTGGAGCAATCCGCTGCTGGCATGGAATTCAGTACGGAGTATATTAAGGCGTAACGCGCAACGGGCACGGCTGTTCAATGTCTAACGCATCGGCACTTTTTCGTTCGCTCCTCATCTATGGGCTTTGCCTGCCGCTGGCGGTGGTGCTGGGCTACTTGCTGGCCAATCCGTTGGACTTCACCACTGTCAGCGTGGTGGGGGTGGTGTTCTTCATCCTGATCCTTCCGCTGTTGTTGCGCTGGCACCACCCCTGGCTGATTGCCGCTTGGAATAGCACGGCGATGCTTTTCTTCATTCCAGGCAGGCCGCAGCTATGGATGGGGCTGGCCGCGGTCAGTCTTGGTATCTCCATCCTGCAATATACCCTCAATCGCAGGTTGACATTTCTCCAGGCTCCCACGATCACCCGTCCGCTCCTTTTCTTCACCGCCGTGGTCCTGATAACCGCGCGGTTGACGGGCGGCTTTGGAGCCAGGGTTTTTGGCGGGGACACTTACGGGGGCAGGCGATATTTCATGATTCTGGCGGCAGCCATAGGTTTTTTTGCCATCATTCACCGTCGGATTCCCCCGAAGAGGGCAGGGCTTTATGTGGCGCTGTTTTTCCTGGGGGCGGCGAGCATGGCTATAGCACATTTGCCCGGCAAGATCAGCCCGGCTTTTAATTTCGTGTTCCTGATATTTCCGGTGGCAAGCCTCTCCGCCTTTATGGATCAGAACAGTGTGATGGAGCAAACGTCGTCTGTCTTTCGGGGGTTCGGCATTTCCCAGCTCGGCGTGTCGCTCTATTGTCTAATGCTGGCCTGCTATGGCATCCGCGGAATTCTGTTGGCGGGAAAGCCCTGGCGACTGGGCGTATTTCTCGTGTCGGTCGTGTTGGGGATGGCTGGTGGTTACCGCACCACGGCTTTCTTGCTGCTGCTGACTTTTGCCGTGCTCTTCTATTTGGAGCGATTGCATCACACCCGGGTGTTCCTGCCCCTGATTCTCGTTCTGTTCACGTGCGGGGGACTAATCACTCTGCTTGCGCCGAGGCTGCCGTACCAGTTTCAGCGCTCGCTGGCATTCCTGCCACTGCCACTCGATCCCATGGTGCGGTATGATACCCAAGGGTCAACCGAATGGCGTTTGAAAATGTGGCGGGATTTGGTGCCTCAAATCCCGCGTTACCTAATTGTTGGCAAAGGCTACTCATTTAGCGGCAGAGAAGCGCAGCAGATCAGTCAAGGGGGTGCGGGAGCAGAGGGTGCAGAATTCGTTGGCGACTATCACAATGGGCCATTGTCAGTTCTTGTGCCCTTTGGCCTTTTCGGTGCAATCGCTTTCATCTGGCTCCTGGTCGCCGGGCTCCGGGTATTATACCAGAATTACCAGTTCGGCGATCCGGCATTCCATCAATATAATATCTTCCTATTCACCTTCTTCCTGGCAAAGGTCATAAGCTTCTTCCTTGTCTTTGGCTCGCTTTATTCAGATCTGCCTATGATTCTGGGCCTGCTGGCGCTGAGCATCAGTCTCAACGGCGGAGTTGCCAAGCCGGCGGTTGCGCCGCAACCCAAAGTCGTCTTCAACCGGTTCCGGCTGCGCCCCAGCATCCATCGGCCGATCAGCGCCTAATCCCGCGAGCCGCCGTGATTTCATTGTTCCGCGCTGATCAATGAGCTTACACAGCAATCCACTCTTCACCACCCATCGTTTGATCCACCGCGTGCCTGTGCGCCTTTGCTGGTCTGGAACCTGTCTTCCGCAATGAAGACTATGCCCGGGCCGATCCAACTCTCAGTGGTCACTCCGACGCTGAACAGCATCCGCACGATCCGCGAAACGTTGGCGAGCGTTGCTCGCCAAGACTATCCGCACGCGGAACACATCGTGGTGGATGGCGGCTCGACCGACGGCACCATAGAGGTGCTGCGAAACTGGCCCCGCTTACGCTGGATTTCTGAGAAGGACGAGGGCCACTACCATGCCATGAACAAGGGCATTCAAATGGCACAAGGCGACGCCGTGGGGATCCTTAATGCGGACGATTGCTACTGCGAGGGCATCCTTCGGAAGGTCGCTGCGGCCCTGGAGGCGAACGCGAAGTGGGACGCGCTGTTCGGTGACTTCATATTTGTGGATGGCGCCGGGCGCGAGATCTACCGGCGGCAGGAGGCTTGCTGGGATCCGCAAGTTGTGCGCTTCGGCTTCGGCATGGCCCTGCACCAGGCCCTGTTCGTGCGCAAAAAGACATATGACCGGCTGGGATTGTTGCGGCACAAAGACTTCAAGAATGCCTGCGACATGGAATTCCTGATGCGAATGGCGCAAGCCAAGTGCCGGGTCGGCCATATCCGGGAATACGTCGTTCTTTATCGCTACCACCAGTACGGCCAATCGGCCGACCAGCGGATCGTGGCCAACATGGGGCAGGAAACGGCCCGAATCCGGCGAGAATACGGCGTGCCGGGGGGGTGGAGGGGGCGGTTGTTGTTTCATTACGCGCGGGCCAAGCGGCAGGCGCAAAAGCTCCTGCTTCTGGGCAAGTGCGACCTGGTGCCCGGGCGCTGGCTTTTGCGCAAGCACATGCAGCAGCGGACGGAATTTTCCTCGAATATCGAGTTGGACAAGCTGTGAGTTATTGTCAGCTTCGCTTATGAAGAAACGTATCATTCGATTGCTTATCGCCCTGATTGTGCTGGTTATCCTAGCCGTTCTGGCGATTGGTTTGTTTTTGAATGCAGCCATCAAGCGCGGGGTCGAGACCATTGGCCCGAAGGTGACTAAAGTGGACATCAAGCTGCAATCGGTCAGCTTGTCCTTGCTGTCTGGTTCTGGTTCTATCAAGGGTCTCGTTGTTGGCAATCCCGAGGGGTTCCAGGAGCCGTCGGCGATCCGAGTCGGCACCGCAAGCCTCGCGCTCAAGCCGAGTTCCCTGCTTGCAGACAAGATAATCATTAGGTCCATCAAGGTTGACGGACCGGAGATCACCTACGAGACCACTCTAAGGACCAGTAACCTGGACAAGATCCTCGCAAACGTTGAGGAGGCCACCAGCCGCGGAAAGAAGGAATCGTCCAGGCCCCAGGAGCCCGCCCAACCGAAGAAAGCCAAGCCAGCCAAGAAACTCGAGGTGGGCGAGGTTATCATTACCGGCGGTAGGGTTCGCGGCAGTGTGACCGGTCTGGGTGGCATAACGACCCCCTTGCCGGACATCCGCCTAACGGACCTCGGCAAGGGTCCTGACGGTATTACCGCCAGCGAGTTGGCGCAAAAGGTGTTGGCGGCCATCAAGGAGGAGGCTGCCAAGGTTGTCTCCGGCGCGACAACCGACTTCGGCAAAGGCGCGGCGGCTGCCGCGATGGGCGCGGGCAGCAACACTGTCCGGCAAATCACCGACGGACTCCTTAGTCCGTTCAAGAAGAAGAAATAGGTTCTTCTCGGAAATCTGTGAAGAACCGAGAATTAACGTAAAGCGTTGATAGGGCTCCAGTCCCTGCCCTCCGCAGGCTACTCGTCAGGCACAAAAACGGCGCACACAGGCGCACCTATGGCGACACTCTGCCCGGTGGCACTCAGACCTCCACTTTCAGCGTCAACTCGGAACACGACGATGTTGTCCGAACCCTGATTCTCCGCCAGCAGCCACCGGCCCGTCGGGTCAATGGCGAAATGTCGTGGTGTTTTACCCTGCGTGAGCTGATGCTGCACGTAAGTCAACCTGCCACTATTCGTGTCGAATTCCCCAAGCACAATGCTGTCATGGCCGCGGTTCGAGCCATACACGAACCTTCCAGAGGGATGAACCTGCACACCCGCGCACGTGCTTTTGTCGGCGAAACCCTCCGGCAAAGTCGAGAGCGTTTGCGTCTCCTTTAGCTCGCCGCGTTTGGCGTCGTAGGCGAGCACGGTGAGCGTGGAAGCCAGCTCGTTGATCAGAAAGACGAAGCGGCCCGAGGGATGAAAGGCCAGATGGCGTGGCCCCGAGCCGGGTTTGATGGAGACAAAGGGCGGGTTGTTTGCAGCGAGCACGGCTTTGCGCGGGATCAGGCGATAAACAAGCACTTGGTCCAAACCAAGGTCGCAGGTAAGGGCGAACCGGTTGGCTGGATCGGCGGTGATGAAATGAGCGTGAGGCCCGGCCTGGCGCTGGGGGTTCACGCTCGACCCTTGGTGTTGAATGACCGTTTGGGGCTCGGCCAACAGCCCCGTTTTCCGGATCGGCAGGGCAGCGATGCTGCCGCTGCCGTAATTGGCGACAAGGAGACATTGGCCGGATTGGTCCACAGCCAGATGACAAGGGCCCGCTCCACCCGAGGGTTGCTGATTCAGTAAGTTGAGTTGGCCGCCTGGCCGGTCAATGCTGTAGGCGCGGACCGTGCCCCCGCGCTTGCCTCCCGGGGCACTCGTTTCACCCACCGCATAGAGAAAGCGCCGGCTGGGATGCAGCGCCAGGAAACTGGGGTTGGGCGTTTCCGCCGCCAACACCGGGGCGGCGAGTTGGCCGGTGGCGGGATTGAAGCCCGCCACGTAAATACCTTTGCTCTGGGCGCCGGTGTAGGTGCCGATATAGACTAGCAGGGCGCCGGGAGCCGAAATCTTGCCGGCAAGCATGGCGGGAGTGTAGAAAAATCCAGCGGTGAGCACAGGCCAAATGAAAGAGAGGCGCAACAACAATTTCATGAGGGCAGAGAACACGATTCACGGGCATTTTCAACTCGGAAAGGGAAGGCTGTTGGTTTGATCCAGGCACCGGATTGCGTCACGTTCCACGCCGGCTGGCATCGGCTTGTCGGTTCAGCTACGCTGTCGCGCATGAGCAATGAGATTCAGATTGTGCCGCTCTCCCGGAATCCGCGGGACGTGCGACGCTTCCTGATGGTTAGCTATGGCATTTACCAAGATGATCCCAATTGGGTTGCCCCGCTGCTGGCCGATCTCAAGCAAGTGTTCAGTGACGCCAACCCTTTGTTCGCGCATGCCGTGATGCAGCTTTGGGTGGCCACTCGGGGTGGACAGGATGTGGGGCGCATTGCCGGCATCATTGATCACAACTACACCCGGGCGACGAAAGACCCGGCTGCGTTCTTTGGGTTCTTTGAATCGGCAGACGATGCAGCGGTCAGCCGCAGGCTATTTGAAACGGTTGCCGGATGGGCCCATCAAGCGGGGTTGCCGCGCCTGCTGGGGCCGATGAATCCCACCTCCAACGAAGAGTGCGGCTTGTTAATCAAGGGGTTTGATTCGCCGCCGGTCATCATGATGACCTACAATCCGCGCTACTATGTGCCGTTGGTGGAGGCCGCGGGCTTCTCCAAAGCCAAGGATTTGCTGGCGTTTCACATGGACTTGGCAAAGATCCCGATGGATCGCCTTAGCCGCATTGCCGCTAAGATCAAACAACGCAATCCGAACCTCGTCTTTCGGCCAGTCCGTCGCAAGACGTTGCAGGCGGACCTCGCGAAGGTAAAGGAGGTATATAACGCCGCCTGGGAGGATAACTGGGGCTTCGTGCCGATGACGGACGCAGAGGTGGATTTCATAGCCGCCCGCTTGAAGCCGCTGCTGATGGAAGGCTTGGTCTGGCTTGCCGAGGCAGGCCCGGAGCCGGTTGGATTCCTGTTAGCCATGCCGGATTACAATGTGGCGATCCAGCCTCTGCGTGGACGCCTCCTGACACCGAAGGTGTTCGGGTTCCTTCCCTATCTGTTTGGCTGGAAGTGCCCGCCCCGGACCCGGGTGATCACTTTGGGCATGAAGGAGAAGTATCGCTCCAAAGGGCTCGAATCGGCCCTGTTAATCGAAGGACTCAAAACAGGCATCGCGGCCGGCGTTCGCGAATCAGAGGCTTCCTGGATTCTGGAGGACAACGTGCTGATGTGCCGCGTGCTGGAGGCCATTGGCGGCCGAGTTTACAAGACCTACCGCCTCTACACTCGGGCGTTAACCTGATCCGTCTTGAGCCGATGGGTTGGGGCATAGCTGGCTATGGAACGTCCGCCCGCGGCAAGCCGGGCGTCCACCTTCTGTGCTGGCTCACTTTGCCCCTTGAACTTGGCCGAACCGCTTCCTATTTTCGGCGCATGAAACGGATTTGCTTACTGTTGGTGACACTGGCGTTGTGCGCCTCGCCCACTCTGCGCGCCCAGGATGCGGCGACGGAAGAACGTTTGAACAAGCTCAGTGGGAAAGTGGAAGACCTGATCGCCGCGCAGGAGGTCGCGAGGAAGCAAATCACCGATCTGGCCAGGGAATTAAATAGCCTGCGCGAGCAGTCCGCCAAACCCAGCACCACCTACGCCCGGCCAGAGGACTTGAACAGCCTGGCCGAGAAGGTCAGAGAAGTGGACCGCAAGCGGATGGAGGACGCCGAGAGGACACACGCCGAACTTCTGAGGCTCCGCAGAGTGTTGGAGGCACCGATAAGCACCCCCAGAAAGAGCACAAGCATCAAGTCGCCCAAAGACAGCACGGCCACCTCCCCAGTACCAGCGACATCCGACGGGGGTTTCGAATACATTATTAAGCCCGGGGATACCCTGGACGCCATTGTGCAGGCTTACAAGGAGAAGAACATCAAGGTCACGGTGAACCAGATAGTAAATGCTAACCCGGGGTTGAAGCCAGAGCGCATGCGGGTGGGACAGAAGATCTTCATCCCGGCGCCATAGCCATCAGCGCCCGGTTTTCAAGGGGTCAGCTCCAATCGCAATACACTCCAATTGCGATCAGGAGGGATAGGCCAATCCGGTACCAACCGAACGCGGTGAAGGTGTGTGTCTGCACATAACGCAGCAGCCATTTCACCGCGATGAAAGAGACGACGGCCGAGACGAGAAATCCGAGCAGCAACAGTCCCCAATGTTCCGGAGCCGCGCCGGGCGGCGGGTGGTGCAACGCCTTGAATATCTTCAGGCCGCCCGCCGCCAGCATGGTTGGGATTCCCACGATAAAACAGAATTCTGTCGCCGCGGGCCGCGCCAGGCCGAGCAACAGGCACAGCAGAATGGTCGTGCCTGAGCGCGACGCCCCAGGGAAGACGGCTGCTACAACCTGGCCGAATCCGACCGCAACAGCGACAGCCCAAGTCACCTCGTCCTGGAGGGTCTTGCGGCGCAACCAAACCTCGATGAGGACGAAACCAACGCCGCCGACCAGCAAAGCCCAGGCCACCGGCCGAAGTTCTTCCGGTAGCGTGAACCCCATCTTCTCCAGCAAGTAGCCAGGACCGCCCGTTAACAAACAGGCCAGTGCGAGCTTCAGGGCATAGTCTCGCGTGGCCCGCTCGCGCCAGCGGAACAGGAACTGGTGAAAGCGTTTATGAAACAGGGGGATCACCGCCAGCACCGCGCCGGACTGGATGACGACATTGAAGAGGTCGCTTTGTCGGATATGCAGCCAGTGCTCGGCGATCAGCAGGTGGCCGGTGGATGACACCGGCAGGAATTCCGTAATCCCTTCCACAATTCCCAACAGAATGACCGCAATCCAGTCTGGCATCGTGGGGTTAGACGACAAACCGCAGCCTAAGACAAGCCCAAAAGCAGGCGGGCGCTACTTCTTCTTCTTGCCGAACACGTTGCCGAGGGCAGACTTGGATGATTCCCCGCGCTGACGGGCCTTGAGCAGGCCGAGAATGGCGTGCCAGCTGATGTAGATCCGGTGCCACTGACTCTCCAGATTGCGCAGCGCGCCTTCGTTGATATCGCTGAGGTAGCGCAGCGATGGCGCCTCGGCAATCAGGGCGTGGATCTCCTCCCGGGTTGGGGAGGGGACTTCCACGGCCGCCAGGATCAACTCCAGTTCCTGCACCAGGACACTCTTGGTCTCCAGAAACTGGCTGTCTTCCTCCGGGCTGAATTTCTTGCCGCGCGCCAGGTTCACGAAGTTGTTGAACTGTTTCCAACACTCGATGTAGTTCTCCACTTGGTCCACCAGCTGATCCAGTCTTTGATTGCTCATACGATGGTGAGATTAACTTTGGGGCGAGGAAGGTGTCTTGGGGGTGAGGTAAACAATTAAGCCGCCCCGCAGCTCGCGAGCGGCAATCTTGAGGCTGGGATAGGTGATAACCAATTCGGCGAGAGGAAGTTGTGCCGCGGCTGCCTCGCCGAACGCCGCCTGGACTTTCCGGGCGATATCTTTCAGTGCGCTGGCCGGAAAGCTCGACGGCAGCGTGCTCGTCAGCACGCAGCCTAAGCGGTCCACCGTAAAGCTGCCGGAGGGCAGGCGCAGCACGCTGGGCGCGGGTTTGGTGAAGAGACTCAGCAGACCCATATCGCCAGGACTTTCTTCATCAACTCCCGCACCTGGCCTGAAGCCAGGGAAGGTCTCCAGCCGACACAAAACTCGGTTTCTTCCTGGCAAGCCAGGGTGACATGACGCTGCGGACCGAATCCCTCGACCTGGTCCAGCGGGCCTGCACCCAACCGATCCCCGAGTGAGCGGAAGCGCTCCAGGCTCTGCCGTGCCCACGCCGCCATGCGCTCCGGGTTCTCGAGTCCCCGCGCGAGTTCGTGGCCGCCGTGACCGGGCCTCATCGTCAGCACGAATTCAAGACCTTCGATTTGTGACAGTTGCGCCAGTGGGGACACAGCGGTCTCGGGCGCGTCCGCCGGCGTCACCCCGCCGCGCGATTCGTCCAGGACCTGCGCTGTTTCCAGCAGCAGGGCGTTGTAAGGCTTGAAAACCGTGCGGGGGCGGTTTGGTTCAGCGGGCAATATCTCGAAGTTGCCCGCTTTCCAGGACAGGATTCTCTGGAACGCTTCTTCCCCGCGCAGGTCGGCCGCTTCGGCGTCGAGCAGCTCGCCGCTCTGGATCCAGATCATGCCGGTCTGTGTGCCATTGGTGATCCGCAGCACGGACGAGCTCTGCGAAATGCACTCCAACTGAATGATGTCCATGAGGCTCTTGCTTTGCACCCCACGAAAGCCGGCCTCGTCCTCGCGGCCGAGCAAAGACTCGATGCACGTCGCGAACATTCTGGTTTCCTGCTCAGTAGAGGGCTTGTACCAGAAAAGGTCCGCGCCCAGGGCGTAGGCGCGGGAGCGTAACTGCTCGTCCAGTTCCGCCGTGAGCGCCACGGTGCGCATTTGCGGATACTTGCGGCGCACGATTGCCAGGACCTGCAGGCCGTCCATCTTCGGCATTCTCAGATCGCAAATCAGCAAATCGAACGGTTCCGCTTCCAACTTCGCCAGGGCGTGCGCTCCGGAGGACGCGCTCTGGATCTCAGGCCGGCTGGCCAACTGTGCCAGGAGGTCCCGGTACAAGTCCAGCAGGTCCGGGTTATCGTCCGTCAATAAGATCTTAGGGCGCCTAGCCATCGCTTCCTGCGTCAATCGCTACTTCCGTGCCGTTGTAAACTCAAGCTTGAAAAGCCAACAATATCCACCCCGGACAACAGCAAGGCCTATTCCCCATTGGCGCGAAACCTGAAGTTTCCTTGGTTCTCTGTGCGCCGGGGCCCCGGTTGCCAAGGGAGACAAGGAAACGGGGCGGGCGGGCGGAACACTCGCCCAATACCCAATAACCGGCATTAATAGGACAACTAGTCCATTGATGAGACAATCCCAGCACCAGTTTCGACCGCTTTCGCGCCCTGCGACCTGTTGAATGCTATCGAAGTCCAAGGATGGGAACGCCGCGCCCACTTTCGCGGTGGTGGTGGCATAGAAACTGCGCAAATCGCCTCCAGAAGCAGTTCAACCGGAATCAGAGACATGAATCGTGCGCCATCGAGCACCCAGGGCGGCTTGCCGTCCGTAACGCCCCGGCCACTGGCAGAACTCCTGCCGGACCGAGATCCGTCGGGCATCTCGCTTTGCGCCGGGGTTGAAACGGCGGACGTAACGTAAGTGCACTGACTCACTTCATGAAGTTCAACATCTTTAATCCCTTCGGCAATCTTCTCCGGAAGCTGGTTGAGGCCCCCGAACAGGCTCCGCCTGTGGAGGAGCCCCCGGTTGCCCCTGCGCCCAAGCGCTCGATCGTCATGGCGCCGCGGCCGGAGCCGTTCCCGTCCGCAAACAACCGCCACCATCAAAACGGCCGCGGAGTAGAACTTCCCTTGCAGCCCATCTTTGCCAGCCTGCCGCAGGAACTGCAGGGCCGGCTGGTGCAACCGGATGCCGGCGGCCTGACGATTTCAATCCCGCTGGAGAAGATCCTCGCTCAGCTCTCGCGCGGAGCGGTGCATATCTCCTTCGGCGAAATCCGGCAGGCGGCGCCCGACTTCTTCACTCCGGAAAATGATCGGGATCGAGTGGCCGTTCTGCTGCCCCTGGGGGAAATCCTCTCCCGGCTGAATCCCGCACTCATAAATCGCCGGCGCACGCAGAAGCAGATTGAAGTCCCTGCTGATATCGCCAGTCCTTTCGACCCGGGCAGCCGCAGTCTCATCTACTCGGTGGGACCGAGCAAACCACCCTCCGTCCCGGCACCTGGTCCCATGCCGCCTCCGCGCCAGGTTGCCGTTCCGGCGCCGAAGCCGGCCCCGGCGCCGGCCCGCGCGGGAATGACGTTCGTTCCCCCGCCCGCGCCCCCGACCGCCACACCGCCCCTGGCTCCCGCGACGACCTTTACCCTGCGCACCCCGCAGGAACCGGCCCCCAGTCCGACGCCCGTGGTTGTCCCTGCCCCCGCGGCCCCGGCGCCGATTCCATTCAGGCCCGCGGCCGATCCCAACCCCCTGTTGATCAACCTGACCTCGCTGGCCGAAGGTTGGCCCGAAGCTGTCCGCCAGGAACTGGTTCAACTGAATCTGGTGGATGCGCGCGTCGCTCTGCCGACTGAAATAGTCGAGCGCGCGCTCAAACAGGGCCGCGTCGTGTTCACCTGGCGAACCTTGCGTTCCTGGATCAAGCCTGCGCCTCTGCCCTCGCTTTCCGCCCATGACAGCGCCGCGCTGGAACTGCCGCTGAAAGTGGTGGCGCCCCTGTTCCTGGCCCGGAGGCAGGAGACCGGCAAAGCTCAGCAGAAGGTTGACATTGACAAGGACATTCCCGATGTGTTCTTCGGATTTCCTCAGCCGGCGTCCGACCTCGCCGCGGCCGGCCTGGGGGTCAGCACGTCGCCCCCCAAGCCGCAGGACACCAACTTCTACGTTTGGGACGACACCACCGACCGGGCGCGAGTCCAAGAGGACGAAACGAAGCGTGGCCCCACCCCAGGAACCAAGTTTGTCGCCAAGTACGCCACCCCCAATGAGGTCGTCTCGCGCGCAGCGGTGCTGGATGGAGTGACCGGCGTGCTCATTGCCCTGCCCGACGGTCTGATGGTGGCCAGCCGGCTGTCGCCCGACCTCAATGGCGATACCCTGGCAGCCTTCCTGCCCCAAATCTTTGGCAAGATCACGCAATGCACCAAGGAACTGCGCATGGGCGAACTCAACAACGTTGGGTTCACGGTCGGCAACGTTCCCTGGAAGATCTTCCGTGTGAACGCCATCTTCTTTGCCGCTTTCGGCCGCCCCGGCGAACCGCTGCCCACCGCGCAATTGTCCGCCCTCGCCGCCGAACTGGACCACAAACCGAAATAACTTTATGGCCATCATCAATCAAGCAACCAAAGAACTGCAGGTCAAAATCGTCTATTACGGCCCCGCCATGGGCGGCAAGACGACCAACCTCGTCCAGGTCCACGACCACGTGCAGACCGCGGCCGGCAACAAAGGCAAGCTCGTCTCCCTGGCGACCAGCTCCGACCGCACCCTCTTCTTCGACTTCCTGCCGATCGAAGCCATGTCCATCAAAGGCTTCAAGACCAAGTTCCAGCTCTACACGGTCCCCGGCCAGGTCATCTACAACACCACCCGCCAGCTGGTGCTGCGTGGTGTGGACGGCATCATCTTCGTCGCCGATTCCCAATACGAGAAGATGGCCGAAAACGTGGAGAGCTTCGCCAACCTGGAAGACAACCTCAAGTCCCTGCGGCTCAACTTCGCCGAAATCCCCTACGTTCTCCAGTACAATAAGCGCGACCTCCCCAACGTTGCCCCCATCCAGTACATGGAGTTCCTCCTGAACAACCGGGACATCCAGGTCCCCTCCTTCAGCGCCACCGCGCACAAATGCGAAGGCGTCTTCGAGGCGCTCAACATGATCACCCGCATGTTGCTGCACAAATTTGTCAGCCAGGGAACTCCGCAGTACGCATGACATGGCTTCGCTGCCTCAACTCATCGAGGAAGACATCGAGCGGCTCGACGACGAGCTGCGCGAACTGCTCGGCAAGAGCGACGCTACCACCGCGCTGATTATCGACAAAGGCGGCTTCCTGATCGCCAGCCAGGGCGACGCAAGGCAGTTTGACGTCACCACCATCGCCGCGCTGGCGTCCGGAGCCTACATGGCCACGCAAACCATTGCCGGGCTCGTCCACGAACCCAACTTCAACAGCGTCTATCAGCAGGGCGAAAAATTCAGCATGTTCGTCGTCTGCGTGGATGAGAACTGCCTCCTGCTTGTGGTCTTCAAAGCCCAGGTCAGCGTTGGCGCCGTGAAATACTTTGCCGCCCCCGCTGTGAAACGCATCGCCCTCCAATTGCAGCTTGCCCAGGAGCGCAACCCGGAAGGCGGGCTCGACCTCTCCGAACTCAATCTGGCCGACCCCAGCGACGTCTTTAAGCGCAAGGCCTGACCCGCCCACCCCCGGGCTCCCGGCAACACCCGCGGACCTCTCCGTATCCGCACCGTATCCGCACCGTATCCACACCGTAGGTTCAATGGCACAACCTGCTGTGGTCCAGCTACTTGCGCCAATTCACGACGCCGACCCGCACATCGGCTGCGCAACAACGGTTCCGGCAGCCGACGCACCGCCTGCGCCGACCGCGACACCGATAGCAATGCCTCCGCGCCGCCCGGCAAGGCCAAATGCGCGCCCCACGCCGATTAACCTCGAACGCCAGGGGCGGCTCAGACACCGGGCGAAGGGATGAAGGCGGCTGACTTTTAGAGCGTGTTTGAAAAATGAGCGTTCGGGAGGGCAAGCGTCCCCGCGAGCCCTGACTTCTCCCCTCTCCCCACGAGATTTGGGCTCACGAGCACGTTCGCCCTCCCCCAGGCGAATTTGCAAACACACCCTTGATCATTAATGGTTGAGCAAGCAGGAATATGAAGGCGCGCGCGAGCGGGATGCCGGAAGAGGCGTATTGGGAGACGCGGTTTGATGTGTGACTGATTGACGTTGCGACCCGGCAACGCCGCGGGGGACGGCGCGGGGACTCAACCGGCCCAATCGGCGCAGAGGAGTTCGGCCTGGGCCAGGACGGTCTGGGTGGCTTGTTCCTGCTTGTCCGGCGGGTAGTCGTAGTTGCGGAGAATGCGCTTCACCATGGCGCGGATTTTGGCGCGGACGGCTTCCTTGATGGTCCAGTCTATGGTGACGCTCTTGCGCACGCCTTTGACGAGGTCGCGGGCGATGGCTTTGAGGGTCGCATCGCCCAGCTCGGCGACCGCGCTGTCGTTGGTGCCGAGGGCGTCGTAGAAAGCCATTTCGGCTTCATTGAGCCCGAATGAGTTCGCCGAGCCGGCGTTTGTCCACTTCGGGCCGGGCGTAGTTCTTGGGCAGGACGCCTTTGAGGACCGGGTTTTCCCGCTCGATGAGGTCCATGGCGTCGTCAATGAGCTGGCCAATTTCGGGTTTCTTGGCGGACTTGTGGATTTCTCCTGCCAGCGAGCTTTCAGGGGCACCCAGAAGATGTTCTGGCCGGTGTATTCGTCGCGGTCCTCAAGGACGTAGCCGCGCTGGGACTCCTTTTTGACGAAGTATTCGCTCTTCGGGTTGGCGGTCTCGCGGAGGAGCCATTGGCGTCGCTCCTCGTAGGAGTCGGAGACGTATTTCAGGAAGATGAGGCCGAGAACGACGTGTTTGTATTCGGCGGCGTCCATGGCGCCGCGGAGGGTGTCGGCGGCTTTCCAGAGTTTCTCCTCGTACCCGATGTTGGCCTGGGTGTCGCCGTTGCGGGCGTTGGGCCTGGTGGGCTTGGCGTTAGTCATTGGCAGCGGGGGTGGGAAGCGGGTTGGTGTCCGCAGAGGACGCCTTATGGCCAAAGGTTAATGTCGCGACTGTGCCACCCATGACGTTAAGTCGCGCAATGATGGGATGGGGCGGGGAAAGTTGAAAGGGGAAAGTCGTTGGAGGAGGTGATGCTGGCCCGCCGCCGCGTGGCTTCGGCGCGGCAAGCGCAGTGAATAAGTCGGTGAATAAGTTTCTGTCCGCAGTTTTACGGGTAGGACAGCCTTTGTCCAACCCCCTCGTGTAAGGTTCCAGCATAATGAAAACTGGAAGCCTGCAAATCCGAAACGCTGGCTTGTTCGAGCACCCTCACACCAGACGGCACACTGGCAGGGAGAAAGTATTCCCGGAAAGGCCGGCACGTCATTGCCCTCGATAATCTAATCAGCACGCCGCCGGTCGCGGCGCCAATAGTGTTGTTCCCCACCGGAGATGAGAGAGAGTCTTCCAGGCAGGCTGCTGATCGCGCTTCTCCAGGCGCCGGCGGAGAAGATGGCGGCCATTGAGGAGATTCTCTACGCGGGAAAAGCCGGGATTCGAAGCGCGGAGGACGCCAGCGTGGCCCCGCGTTTTGCCTTCCGCAGAGCGGGCAGCCATTGGCGGGTGGTGTTTGCCGGGAATGCGGAGTTTTACATTGAGGACACGCTCGGGGCGCGCTACCTGGACTACCTGCTGCACCATCCGAACGAGCCTGTATCCGCTTTCGACCTGGAGGTCGCGATCCGGCCGGAAAAGGCGGGAGCGCGAGCGAAGGATTCGATTCAGGAGCAGACGGACCCGGAGGCGGCGAGGAGGTATTTGCGGGAGCTGAGCCGGCTGCGGGCGGAGCGCGAGGAGGACGCCGATAATGGCAGGCAGACTGAGGCTGAGCACAAGGCTAAAGAGATCGCGGCTCTGGAGGAGGCGCTTCGTGGCGGCGGCCTGGCTGGTGATGCCGGGGAGCGAGCCCGCAGCAATGTGAACAAGGCCCTGGCGCTGGTCCGCCGCCGATTGGCGCGAGGAGACAAGGCGGAAAGAGAGTTCGGCGCGCACGTCGGGCAGTTCGTAAGTGTCGGATACCAGTGCGTGTATGCGGCGCCGGGCGGCGGGTGCTGGGAGTGATTCCGCGGAAGAAGCGATCTGGGCAGCCAAAATACCCAAATGGGTAGCCTCACTACCCACCCAAGGAGTGGAAACGTAAGACATTATGAAAACAAAATCGCCAGCACGAACACGCCGGGCCGCGGACAAAGTCCAAGCGTCGGAGCGGGAACGACGGATCAACGCCGGGTGGCTCCGGCTCTGGAAAACCGTCTATCCCAGCATCCCGCCGCCCGTGGAAGTCCCAAAGCCGGCCCGCGGCGACAGCCGCGAAGCGCGGCGAGAGTCCAAGGTTCGGCGTTCGCCGGCAGAGCGCCCGGCCGCCATGGGTTACCTCTCACGATTCCTGTGCGCCGGGTTCGCCCTGACGCTCCTGGCCGCCGGTTGTGCCAGCCGCCCGCTCAAGGGCGGCAAAGCCGTCCTGACCCGGAAACCCGCGGGCCTTATCGAGCAGACGCTGGTGCAGTCCGAAAACCCGGCTCAGTCCACAAAGCAGGACCAGGCAAGCGTCAAGGTGCGGTCCTACACCGTGCCTGCGGGCTCGCGGTGGGAGGCGCCGCCCCTGGAGACGCCCGCGCCGGGCGTTGCCCTCACAAACGTCCAGGCCGTGGTGTTGAGCGCGCCGATGCCGGTGGTCGAGCGGGAGGAATCCCGCGCCCGCACGGAACTGGGCGCCGCGCAGAAAGACACCGCCCGGGAAATGGGCGCCAAGCTCGCCAGTCTCAAGGGCATTGTTTGGGTCGGGGCGGCACTCTTCGTGGCGGGCCTGGCGTCGCTCGTCTGGCCGCCGCTCAAGGCAGTCGTCGCCAGCGTGACGACCAGCGCGGCGCTGATGCTGGGCGGCCTGGCGCTCATGGTTCTGCCCACAATGGTGGCCGGCAATGAGCCGCTGATCCTGGGTGTGGTCGCCCTGGCCGTCGGCGGCTGGGCGCTGGCCCATCGTCACGGCTGCCTGCGGGGCATGGTGGCCGCCACCGGCACGGCGCGAACCACTGCTCCGCGCTCCGGGGATGGGGCTGCCGCAACGCCCGGCACCGGCACCGCGAACTCCTAATCCCATTTCACCTCCCTATGAGCACAAATCTCCATTCCCCAATCTCCGTTCCGCGCAGCATCTCCGGCGAGGGCTGGGCGGCCATCGCCGGCGCGGCCGGCTCGGCGTTCCTGCTGGCCAGGAAGCTCCTCGGCCCCAGGCCCGCCAAGCCGGAGCCAATGAGCCGGGCCGACTTCTACGCCGAGAGGCTCGACCTCCGCGAACGACTGCACGCCAACCACCTGGCCCTGCTGGAGAAGCTCGACGCTAATCACCGGGAGCTGCTGGCCGCTCTGGAGCGGCAGGGCGTCCGCATCAGCGCCCTTGAAGCGGGTGTCGCCCGCCTGGAAGAGCGCTCGAGGAAGTAGCCATGCCGCCCCTTGACCAAACGGGTCATGGCCATAGCGGCGCCGTGCAGAAGATTTTTGGCGCGCGCAGTTACGTTGGTCCGCGGCGGCTGGCCGCCGGGGGACCACGCGCGCCGTTCACAAAACACAACAGTAGTAAGGAATAGAATTATGAAGATAAAAGACGTTCCCCAAGTGGGAAAACTGGGCCTCACTGTGACCTGGCCGGGCCGCTATGGCCTGATCCGGAGACTGCTGGTGACTCCCCGCAACCCCCGCACCTCCGCGCAGCAGGTGATCCGGCAGAACCTGGCCACCCAGGCCGCTGCCTATGACCAGTTGACCGACGCGCAGCAGGAGGCGTGGATCGCCACCGCGGCGCAAATGCAGAGCAAGCCGACGCTGGGCCAGAGCGGCCCGCTCACCGGCCTGCAACTGTTCACCAAGCTGAACTGCGCTCTCCTGGCCATCGGCGCCCAACCCGTCACGACGCCTCCGGCAAAACCGTTGCTGGAGATCCTGCCGATTGACGGTTTGGAGATCACCAATGCCGCCGGAGTTGTCACCCTCCAGCTGCATACCACCGGCTCCCCGCCGGACGGCACGATGCTGCGCGCCTGCGCCCCGCTCAAGAGCGGCGCCCGGCGCGGTGACAATTACCGCCTCCTGGGCACACTGGGCAGCCCGTCGGGCAACTCCATCGCCATCACGAGCGCCTACACCACTCGCTTTGGCGTGCCCGCCGTGGGCAGCCGCGTGTTCGTGAGCGTGAATGCCAACATTGACGGATACCAGGGTATCCCGTTGGTGTTCTCCGCGCGAGTGCCCGCCGCGGCCTAGGATCAGTCCACCGGGAAACGTGGTCTGAACCAGTGGCAATCCCATCCCTCTCACTCCGAGGGGGAGGGTGCCCTGCAGGGCGGGTGAGGAGTTCACGGTAACAACATCGGGCCCCCAGAGCTGATACGGCCTGGGGGCCCCTTCATCGCCCTTCCATTAACTTTACCTTGGGCCGCGCTCGATGAGCGCGCCCTGACCTCCAAATCACTATGAAACTTATTCCTCCTGCCGACGAGCGTGGCCGCTGCGCGCTCAAACTTCGCCTGGAAAGACAACTCCGCCAAATGTTCGGTGGCTGCTGGCGCGTGGATATCATTCCCGGCCGCTACGGCTGGTACGCGCGCGCTGTGCCGCTGCGCCGCCGGGCGAAGCGGGCTCGGGCCGGCACAGATCAGAAAGAGCGGACGTTACCGCACAGCCTTGGCGGCGAAGCGGTACATGTCGCCCCGATATACGGCGTTCTCCATCTCGACAATCATGTCCTTGGCGCAGAATGAGGCCCCTTCAACCCGGAACGCGGGAATGGGCCGTTCCACCCGGAAGACCTTGAGCCATTCGCCATCCAGCACCACGGCGCTGAGCATCTGGTTGATCTCCGTCAGGTGGATGCCGTAATGCTTCGCGAAGACCTCGTAGAGCGACTGCTCCAGGTTGCGGCGCTGGATATCGGGGCAGAGGGTCAGTGAGATGTAACGCGTCTCCTGCATCATGGGGATGCCATCCGCCAACCGGAGGCGCTCGATCTCACAGAACGGCCCTTTGAGGGTGAACTGGCGCCCATTGATGGTCTGCGTATGGTTCCCTTCGCGCAGGTGGAAGCCAACAAGCCTGGTCGCCGGCTTGCGCCCGGCCTCGATCATGTTCCGCGTGAACCCGAATATGCGGTTGATGGCGCGCAGCACCGGGAAATCGCGAACGAAGGTGCCCTTGCCTTTGACGCGGGTAACCCAGCCTTCCTTCTCCAGCTCGTGCAGGACCTTGCGCGCGGTCGTGTTGCTGACGCGATAGCGCGCGATGATCTCGTTCTCCGAGGCCACGGGCGCGCCGGGCGCCAGCTCGCCCCGTTGTATGGCGCCGACGATCTTGCGGCGGATTTGAAAGTACTTGGGTGGACTGTATTTATCCGGAGCCACAGCGTTGAATCTCGTTATCCACGGCCATTAACCGCCGGGCGCGGCCGCTTGTCAAGGCGCGCCCCGAGGCTTACACGACCTCCACGGGGCACTTGGGCAGCGCGGCCACGAAGGCCTGGCCGTATTGCTTGGTGAGGATGCGGTTATCGAGGGCCACAATGATTCCCTGGTCGGTCCTGGTGCGAATGAGGCGGCCGACGCCCTGGCGAAACTTGAGAATGGCCTCCGGCAGCGAGAACTCGCGGAAGGAATCGCCCCCGCGGGCTTCGATGGCCTCGATCCGCGCTTCGATCAGCGGATGGTCCGGCACCGCGAAGGGCAGGCGGGTGATGATGACATTCGACAAGGCCTCGCCCGGCACGTCCACGCCCTGCCAGAAGCTGTCCGTGCCGAAGAGCACGGAGTCCACATCATCCTTGAACCTCTCCAGCATGACCGAGCGCGGGGTGCCCGTGCCCTGGACAAAGCAGGCGATGCCAACCCGGTCGAAGAACGGCTGCATCAGCTCGGCGACTTCCTGCATGAGCTTGAAGTTGGTGAACAGGACGAAGGCCTTGCCGTGGGTGAGCTTGACGAAATGCTCGATCCAGTGGATCAGGGCGTCGCGGTAGCCGTCGGCGCGCGGGTCGGGCATCTTGCCGACCACGTAGAGCTTCATCTGGCGCTCGTAATCGAAGGGCGTGCCAACCTGGAGCAGGGTGGCGGCTTCGGCGCCGACGCGATGGGCGAAGTAGAGTAGGGCAGGCGTCCCGCCTGCCTCCTGTTCCTTCACGAGCCCTGACTTTGAAGTTCTGATGGGCAGGCGGGACGCCTGCCCTACGCTCAGTCGGTATTCGCCGGCGCTCAGACCCGCTTTGGCGGGATTCTGCTGGATGTAAACAGCATACTTCTCCAGTTGGGCCGGATTGCGGACGATGCAGTCGAAGGATTCGTCTTGCCAGACTTTGCCTTTGCGCCCAAGGACCTCATTCAGCTTGTGAGCCGTAAATGATTTCCAGGAGTGCAGGATATCCTTCAGGAGATGGCCTTGCACCGGCTGGACCAGCACGTGCACATGGTTGGGCATGACGACGTAGCCTCGCAGGACGTAGCGCTCGCCTTCAAAGCAGCGCAGCGCTTGCTCAACTACTGCCGCTCGGTCCGGGTCGCGCAGCCAACAGGCGCCGTGCCCGGCGTCGAGCCACTGGTGGAAGCGTTCAGTGAAGCGCGCGTGGTAATCGGCCCGCTGCTCCCGGCTATGCGGTTCAGGATTGCGGCGATGCCAATCGTCGAGTTCCGCCTCCCATTGGCGCGCTTTGTCCTGTGGGATCGAGTCGCCCAGCCTGAAGGTGACAAAGTAAGTGCATCCCTCCTGCCGCCAGTGTGGAAGGTGCCGCGAGTAGATTCCGACCGGGGCTTCAGGGTCGAACGGAGCGAAAAGTAGGGCAGGCGTCCCGCCTGCCTTCTTCGGGATGGGCGTCTCCGCTGGTGCAGGCAGGCGGGACGCCTGCCCTACTTTAGTCGCCAAGGTGGCGCTGGTCATGATGATGGACGTGTCGCTGTCAAAAAGGCGGCGGCGCAGGTAATCGGCCACGTCAATCGGTGCGGCATTCAGCGCCAACGCCTTTTGCGCCCGCCCGCCGCGCTCGACCCAATACACAGAGTCCTGGGCGCTCTGGTTGAGAAACACCGCTATGGCTTCGCGCAGCTCCGCCAGCCGGCGGTTGCATTCCATGAGCTCATCCCCGATCTCCTTGTCCTCGCTGAGCTTGATCAGCTCGCTGACCGCCTCGCGCACGCGCTGGATGGGGAGGGTGACGCTGTCCTGCACCAGCTCAGGCTGGCGGATCCGCAGCTCGCTCCACTCCCGCCGGCGCGAGAGCGCCGCCGCCCCGCCGCCGAAGCTGCGCTTCCTGGCCTCCTGCTGCAGCTCGTCGCAGGCGCTTTCCACGTGGGCGAAAAAGCCGTCGGCCGCCTTGAGGAGGTCGGCGACGAGCTTGACCGCGGCGCCCTTGCGCAAGGTGGCGAGGAGACCCTTCTCGGTGCGGGGATTCCAAAGGCGGTGCAAGGCATAACGGACCTGGCCGCTGGACACACTCAGCCCGATGTGCCGGGAGGCCACATGCTCCATGTGGTGCGCCTCGTCGAAGATGACGAAGTCATTGCGAAACAGAATGCCGCCCTCCATTTCCTCCTCCAGGCCCCCGAGCAGCGTGAAGAACAGGGTGTGGTTGAGCACGACCACGTCCGAGGAGAGGATGCGGTTGCGCGCGCGCTGGAAGAAGCAAATGCCGTGTTCCTTCCCGAAATCGGACGGATACCCGCAGAGCTTGGGCGCGCACAGGCCGCGCTCGGAACAGACCTGGTCCCACACCTTCGGATCGGGCTCCACCTCGAAGTCCGAGAGGCTGCCGTCGGTGGTGGTCCTGGACCATTCGTGAATCCGCCGCAGCTCCTCACTCTCTGACGAGGTGAAAAGGTTGCCGGCCTGCTGGATGGCTTTGTGGAGGCGCCGGGTGCAGAGGTAATTGGCCCGCCCTTTCAGCATCGTGAAGCTGAATTTCACCGGGAGAATCTGCTCGAGCATGGGCAGGTCTTTCTCCGTGAGTTGCTCTTGCAGGTTAATAGTGTGTGTGCAGACCACCGCCTTCTTCCGGTGCGCCACGGCATACAGGATCGCCGGCACCAGGTAAGCCAGGCTCTTGCCGACACCCGTGCCGGCCTCGACCGCCAGGTGCTCGCCCTTTTCCAATGCCTGCGCCACGGCCACCGCCATTTCCTGCTGCTGCGGGCGAAACTCGAAGTTCCGGGACCGGGACAGGATGCCGTTGGGCGAGAATATCTCAGCGGTCTGCTGGACGAGGTCAATGCCGGACCCGGCCGGCTGGGGCTCAATGGTGCTGATCATTCGGAAGGAGGGCCCGGGGAACGCCCGCTGCTACCGTGGCCGGCGCACCACCACTTCCTGCGGCGCCTGGTTCTTCACGATCATGTTGGCCGGCAGGATGCCGCGCCAACTGGTGTTCGGATAGATGACCGAGCCGCGGCCGATGATGCTGCCGGGATTAAGCACAGCGTTGCAGCCGATGTCGGTGCGGTCGCCCACCAACGCGCCGAACTTGCGCAAGCCGGTGTCATAAGGGCGGCCATTTATGTCCACGGTAACGTTCTCGGACACGAGTTTGACGTTGGAAATGGCCACTCCGGCGCCCAAATGAGCCCGGTAACCGAGGATGGAGTCGCCGATATAGTTGAAATGCGGAGCGACTACGTCGTTGAACAGGAGGGAGTTCTTCACCTCGCAGGCATTGCCCACGATACAGTTGTCCCCGATGATCACCTGCTCGCGGATATAAGCGTTGTGGCGGATTTGGCAGTTGCGCCCAATAACGGCCGGCCCTCTGATCATGGCGCCGGACTCCACCAGCGTGCCTTCGCCAATGAACACCTGCTCGCCAATATGGGCCGTCCCAACCGAGCGATGGTGCAAACCGGGACAAAGGTTCGCCTCCAGGTAAGCCTGAATACGCTTCAGCGCGTCCCAGGCATATTCGCACCCGTCGAAGACGGCCGCATGCGCCGTCTGGGTGAGGTCGAACAAGTCCGCTGGCTTGAACATGCTGGCAACTTAGGCGAAAGCGCTGGAGCCGCAAATCATTTTGTCAACCACGTGGACAAGTTGCCCAACATTCAGTGGAACGAATGTGAACAGCCTGCGAGTAATGTGAACAACCAGACGAATCGCCTCTTTTTCACTGGCTTTGGCTGCCGCTTTCAGGTTTCCTGCTTGCATAAGTCATTGCCGTGACCTTGACTACGAGGGTTGTTTGCCTTATTCACAGCCTTTAATACGGATAGTATTTCAGGTACAAGAACAGATATATTAAGCACGCGATGAATCTAACGATCTCGAAGGAGCAAATCATTAACGGGCTGCAGGCCGTGCAGAACGTGGTGAGCACGCGCACCACGCTCCCGATACTGTCCAACGTGCTGTTGCGAGCCGAGGGCGAACGGCTGGAGTTCACTGCGACCGATCTGGATGTGACTGTCGCTTGCAGCGTCGAAGCCAAGGTGAAGAAGACAGGGGCTTCAACGGTTCCGGTTAAGAAGCTCTTTGGCATTGTGCGCGAATTGACCAACATGGAGATTGACCTGGAGGTGGACGAGAAGAACATCTGCACCATCCGGTCCGGCCCGTCATTCTACAAGATCAACGGCCTCAACGCGGACGAATTCCCGCCGCTGCCAAAGTTCAAGGAGGACAAAAAGGTCGTTTTGCCCCAGGAAACGCTCAAAGCCATGATGCGCAAGACCTCCTTTGCCATCTCCTATGACGAATCACGTTACGTCCTGAACGGCATTTACCTGAGTTTGAAGGACCACAAGATGACCATGGTGGCGACCGATGGGCGGCGCCTCGCCCTGGTTGACGAAGACCTGGATGTCGGGGAAAAAAGCCAAGGCGAGTTCATTGTCCCGGCCAAGACCGTCAACGAGCTGAACCGCCTGCTGCAGGAGAAGGGCGACGCTGAGATCCGCTACGCGGAGAACCAAGCCTCATTCAGCCTGAAAGATGAGAAAGGCGCCGCAATTCTGATTATCTCCAAGCTGATTGAGGGCAATTACCCCAACTACCGGCAGGTTATTCCGGCGGCAACCAAGGAGCGGGTGTCGCTGGCGCGGGAGGAATTCCTGCACGCGTTGCGGCGGGCCGAGATCATGACCAGCGAGAAGTCCAACTCGGTCAAATTGAGTTTCGGGAAGAACAAGCTGGAAATCACGGCCAATTCACCGGAAGTGGGCGAGGCCAAGGAGACCCTGGCGATCAACTACAAGGGACCGGAGATGGCCATTGCGTTCAATCCCAAATACCTCATTGACCCGCTGAACGCCTTGCCTAACGACGAGATCTTCCTGGAGCTCATTGACGAGCTCAGCCCGGGCGTGGTCAAAATCAACGGCCCCTTCCTCTACGTCGTGATGCCGATGCGGTTAAGCTGAGGCAAGGTAACGCGGGTTGATAGCAGCCCGAAAAGATGATAACGAAAAAGGCGCAGCTCCCGCTGCGCCTTTGCAGTTGTTGGAATAGCTGCCTACTTGCGGCGGCGGAGAACGGCTGAAGCCAGCAAAGCAAAGCCGCCCATCAGCGAAAGGCTTGTCGGTTCGGGGACTGGGGTAAAGGTGGTCACCTCCGAAAACGTCTTGCTCGCATTGAGGTCGTCAAGCGTCAGCGTTGGAGCATTCCCCGCGGTTCCTTGACGTAAATTGAGGGCAGCAATGTTCTCATTCTCTGGTGAGACGGTAGTCCAGTTCTTGGTCACGTATGCAGTGTTGTTGAGTTCCACGGCTAGGTCACTGAAGGGATTCACATATAAAGCACCCGTATCGTTTAGGGCACCAGCGACATTGTGATATGCCATAACCACACGGTAAGGAGCGTTAAAGCTCAACTCGGTCGTTCCGTAGACGGGAGTCCCACCTGTGCCAGAGGTTTCCACCCAGCCAAGGACATATCCTGAGCCGGAAGACTTCACGAAGAGGCGATCAAAGAACAAGCTGGTATTTCCAACGGTCGGTGTAAAATGCAGGAAATAGTCACCTGTGGCCTGGGCGGCTGAAACGTTGAGCGACAGACCGATGTAAAAGTTCTCTCCGTCGGCAAGCGTTGTTATACCACCAGGGAGCGCTGAGTAAGCATCCTGTCCGTTCGTAGTTAATGGCACCTGACCTGAGGAAACCTGTATCGGATTTACGACTGAAGTGCCGGTTATCGTCCAGCCCCCCTGGCCGAGCAGAGCACCATCAGGGAAGCTAAAAGTGTCCGAGAAAACGGGCGTTGCTTGGACAGCAACATTCACTGTCAGCAATACACAGCAAGAGCAAAGGATTTTCTTCATAGCTTAGATACGTTGGTTTTTGAACATCAACCTTTTCATTAAGGGCCGCCGTCAGAGTTATTGCAAGCAAAAAGTTATTTAATTCTTATTCACGGGGGCATCTCATCTTCTCGCAGGGGCGCCAACATTCCTGCCACCAACCCTACCGCTTCTCGGCCCCTGAGCCGACCGGACCATCGTCGCTGCTTCCCTTCCTTGGCAGGACCAGCCTATCCTTCAGTCTGAGTGCGATAGCCTGGATTGCGCCTGACACACCCGTCAGACACCGACCCGAGCCCAGCGATACCCCGGTGTGTATCCCATGGGGACCGCTCCCCATGGGATACACACGGGGGTCGCACCGTGGTCTGGCATGGGCTACACCGTGCAGGCGCGCCGCACTGTCCACTTTTGAGACAGTTGGGGAAGGGTGACAACCAAGGATCGGTGCGCTTTGTTCTGCGCAGCCTGCTGCGGTCGAATCTCGGAGAGACGGAAATGTCGGCGTTCCTCTGCAACAAACTGGGACGCGCCCCTTATTCACTAATTCACAATCACATCTGCTCGAGCGTCTCAATGCCCAGCACCTCCAGACCCTGTTTTAAGACGCGCCCGGTCAGATCGCAGAGGACCAGGCGGCTGGTGCGCTGTTCGGCTTCAGACTTGAGCACAGGACAGTTTTCGTAGAAAGCCGTGAAGTGCCCTGCCAGTTCGTAAAGGTAATTACAGAGGAAGTTGGGCCGGTAATCGTCGGCGACGGCTTCGAGGACGAGGCCGAAATTCAGCATGTGCCTGGCAAGAGCGAGCTCCTCGGGCGCGCTGAGAAGCAGGGGGCCAGGCGAGGCGCTTTGTTCCACATTGCCCTTTCGGAAGATGCTGCGGATGCGGGCATAGGCGTATTGGAGGTAAGGGGCGGTGTTGCCGTTGAGCGCCAGAAGTTTGTCCCAACTGAACACGTAATCCCCCTGGCGGTTGGGAAGAAGATCGGCGTATTTGAGCGCGCCAAGGCCGACCACCCGGGCGATTTCACGGCGCTCGGCTTCGGGAAGTGCGGGGTTCTTGGCGGAGACGGCTGTTAATGCCCGTTCCTGGGCTTCGTCGAGGAGGTTGGTGAGCTTGACCGTCTCGCCGGATCGCGTCTTAAAGGGCTTGCCGTCGTCGCCCAGGATGGAGCCGAACCAGACATGGGCGAGCTTGGTCCTGGCTTCAGGATGCCAGCGGCGGAAGGCGGCGAAGAGTTGCTGGAAATGAAGCTGCTGCCGTGCATCGGTGACATAGACGACCTCGTCCGGATGCCAGGTTTCGAGGCGATACGCCAGGGTGGCGAGGTCGGTCGTGGTGTAGTTGAAGGCCCCATCACTCTTTTGGATCAAAGCGGGGTGCTCCTTCAGCTGGGGGATGTCGTCAAAGAAGACAGCCAGCGCGCCCTCGCTCTGGCGGGCGATGCCCTTGTCGCGTAGCTCCTGCACCAGGGGCTGGAGGCGCGGATGGTAAAAGCTCTCGCCGAGGGTGTGGTCAAATCGCACGCCGAGGCGCTCGTAAATGGCGTCGAACTGAGCGCGGGACAGGGCGATCATTTCGCGCCAGATGCGGAGGTTCTCCTCGTCGCCCTGCTGCAATTTGACCAATTCGCGGCGGGCTTCATCGAGGGCGGCGGGATGGTCTTTGCACTCGGCGGCGGCCTGTTTGTAGAGGCGCTCCATCTCTGAGATGGGGTCGGCTTTTAGCGCGGCGGCGTTCAGGCCGCGCTTCCAGCCGGCCAGCAGCATGCCAAATTGAGTGCCCCAGTCGCCGAGGTGATTGTCGGTAACCACCTTGTGGCCCAGCAGGCGGAGGGTGCGCGCCAGGGCATCGCCCAGAATGGTCGAGCGGATGTGGCCGACGTGCATCGCCTTGGCGACGTTGGGGGAGCTGAAATCAACGACAATGGTGCGCGGCTGCGAGGCGGGCTGGAAGAACAGCGGTTCGCCGCGGGCGGCGGCCTCCAGAGGCTGGGCCAGTGCGGCGGGTTTGAGACGGAAGTTAAGGAAGCCCGCGCCGGCAACGTCCACGGATTCACAGATGTCGCCGACCTGGAGCTTGGGGAGAACATCGGACGCCAGTTGGCGCGGGTTCATCCTCCGGGCCTTGGCGAGCGACATGAGGGCATTGGTCTGGTAATCGCCAAACTTCGGGTCGGGGCAGGGGCGGACAAGGACCGTGGCAAGGTCGGCGTCGGGCAAGAGGGTGTGGACCGCCTGCTGGAGGCGCTGCTCGATAAGTTTGCAAGGCAACACGGGTTGGGACAGCGAGAGAGGTTACAAGGTTGGGGAATTACCGGGGTGCCAGGCTGGAATGGCGCAAGCGTGGGCCGCGCCATGCCCGGCCAGCCCGGAGAGAGGCAAGCCCGCTAATGCTTGCTCTCGTGGCGGATGGTTTTGAGCATGGCGTCCGCATCGGGGGCTTGCTCGAGGGCCTGACGAAACTCTGCTTTGTGCAGAAGCTTGGCGATGTTGGCCAGCGTGTGAAGATGCTTCTGGAACTGGCCTTGCGGCACGAGGAAGAGCATGACAAGCCGCACGGGCTGATTGTCGAGGGCGTCGAAGTTCACTCCTTTGCCAGAACGACCCAGTGCGCCAACCACCTCCTCGATCAGATCAGTGGACGCGTGCGGGATCCCGATGCCAAACCCGATGCCGGTGCTCATGGAGGATTCGCGCTTTTTAACCACGGCGACGATGGCCTCGCGATGCTCGGGGCGGATCTTGGCGGTCGCCACCAGATTATCAATCAGCTCATCAATGGCCTCCCAACGGGTGGTGGCCTGCAGATCAGTGATGATCTGCTCTTTACTTAGAATGTCGCCTAGTTCCATAGCTACGAACTCAGTCCGTTTGCCCATTTCGCCTGAAGCGGGCTTACAATTCAAGTGGGAATTCGCCGTGAATTCGCCTTCACCCAACGCCGCGAGATCGGGCTCCCGCGCGCAACGGGGCTTCAGATTACTCCCGTGAGGCGATGGAGCACCTCCGCGGTGCAATCCCACCACCAACGGAACGCAGTCGGCACGCCCAGCTTTGGCACCAGCAGCGGAATGCCCACCAGCAACACAACCACGTTCCCAAGGAAAATTACGGCCGCGGAGAACAGGTAACCCTGGTCGCTAATGTCGGATTGGCTGTGTTTGAGGATGTGCCAGGTCAGTGTGACGTGGAAAGCATAAGCGGCTCCGAGCAGCAGATGAAACCAAACGAGGTAATGCTGCCAGTTCCATAGCCAATGCCCGCCGAGAAAGACCAGCATGACCAGGACCGCATACACGGGAAAGAAGTAAGGCGCCAGCGCGATGGCGAAATTGCTCCTGGTAACGACCACGTGGCCGCCGCTGGCTGAGGCCCGGAACCTTTTGACTCTGCCGCCGAACAGCCAGGTCCACAGGACGTGGGTGAATTCATGCCCGAGGATATAAACCCACATCGGCTTGGGCAGCAGAACATAGATAGTTCCCCAGCTTGCAGCCCCGGCCAGGAAGGGCACCCAGGTGGTATCGGCGTCACCAGTGGCCCGCAGAACCAGCCATAAGGCCCACGCGGCGCCGACGCACACCGGCAACAACAGAATCGCAACGATGGTCTTGCACCATTTCGGCACGCGCGCAATTCAACCACAGACCAACCCAAATGAACACGGCTAAGAAATCACTTTGCACTTTGCAGGCTGACCGCGCCTTTTACCATCCGGGCATGACTGGAAACGAAGTTCTGCAAATCTTCCGTGACAGCGGCGCGCTGCTGGAAGGGCATTTCGTCCTGCGCAGCGGACTCCACAGCCGGCGGTACTTTCAGTGCGCGCTGGCCTTGCAGCAAATGCCTGTCGTCGAGCGACTTGGCGGCGAACTGGCGCGGAAGGCGGGCTCGCTGGGCGCGGCGACCGTCGTCTCGCCGGCGATGGGCGGCCTGGTGCTGGGCCAGGAAGTGGCGCGCCAGCTTGGGCTTCGCTTCATCTTCGTGGAGAAGGAACAGGGCAAGCTGGCGCTGCGGCGCGGTTTCAAGATTGCGGCCGGCGAGAAAATCCTGGTCGTGGAGGATGTGATCACCAAAGGCGGGCGAGTTCAGGAGACCCTGGACATCGTGCGCGCTCATGGCGGGCAGGTTGTGGGAATTGCCATGGCCGTGGACCGTTCCGGCGGCGCGGTCAAGTTCGGCGTCCCGATGTTCAGCCTGGTTTCCATGGAAGTGGAAGCATTCGACCCCAGCCGGCTGCCCCCCGATCTGGCGGCTATTCCCGCTGTCAAACCGGGCAGCGTGTAGCCAGCGGGCCCGGAGCACTTGCAACAGCTTGACGAATGAGCGATATTAGATCGGTTCTGGCGGACGTGACGTCTCGACGGAGTCCCCTCCAACTCCGTCAACTTCGCGGGGTCTCCCCGACTCCGCCCCCTCCCTGGCGTCCGCCGCCAGGACCCCTTGGTTGCTGGAAGCGTTATTTTCACGCAAGCTGAGTGAAATTCATGTCGCCCAGCAAGTCGGAACATTTGAAACGGCCCGTTTTTGGCCCAAAACAGGCCTAAAACAGCACTGGCACTGGCGATGCTTTAGGAATTTGCAGCGGAACTGCGCAAAACTTTCAGATTCGCATGAGAACACTTTTGCGGAACAAGTTGACCGGGCTTTACTTCCAGGGTCCTGACAAATGGACCAGCGACCCAGTGGAAGCACTTGATTTCAAGATGATTGATCGGGCGATCAAGTTCATCGAGACCTGGCGGCTGCGGGACATGGAGCTGGCCTTTGGCTTCAAAGGCATGAGGCGTGTGACGGGAGTTCCAGTCGAGAAGATCGCCCTCAAGTACTCAGAGGGATAAAAAAACCCCACCATTGCCGTGTAGGACCTTGCTGCGGAACCTGGTTGCAACATTTGGAACAAGCGGGCTGCTTTCGACTTCCAGTAAAGGCATGCCGGCCACAACCTCAGCTTCAAGTTCCTCTTAAGCGTTCAACTTACGGTTCGAGTTCTTGGTCGCTGATCACGCGCAGGGCAGGGTAAATCCTGCTCCGAGCCTGTTAAAGAACACACTTTCCTATGGCCGCAGCATCCGTGCCATTCTCAACTGCAATTACCACTTGCGGGCCGTGCCGTAACCACGAACGAAACCGATGCACTGGCCGACCTCGGGCGTGGAATTGTCCCAGTGGTGTTCGTACTCAATGGAAATATTACCGGCGAATCGCTGGGCCTGGAGTTCATTGAGCAGCGCGGGCACGTCGGCAACTCCGCTGCCAAAGGGCACATCGTGGGCGCCGGGCCCCATTTCGTTCAAGTCTTTCAGGTGGCTGCTGACAATCCGCCCTTTGAGAATGCGCAGGCAATCCACCGGGTTGAGATGCGAGCGAACCCAATGGCCGCTGTCGGCGCAGGCGCCGATGCGCGCGTCGCGGTCCTTAACCAGAGACAGGACGTAATTAGGGTCCCACATGCGGTAATTGGGGTTGTTGGGCTGCTTGGGGTGGTTGTGGAACGCGACTTTAATGTCATATTCTTTGACAAGCTTCTCGATGGTGTCGATTGCGTCCACCGATTCGGTTGTGATGGCGCACAGGCCCAGTTTTTTGGCGAATTCAAAAATCTTGCGCGCTTCGGCTTCGTCTTTGGGCATGCCCACCACGCCGTAGTTGACCGCCGTGACCTTGGCCGCGGCGAGCTTGGCCTTGACCTTCTCAATCGTCTCGCCCGCCGCATTGTGATCCCACTTCACATTAGGCTCCTCCTTGCTGAGTTTCTGCCCGGGGTAGAACTCGATGACCCGGCCACCCGCCTGGGCGGTCTTCTCAATCGCTTCAAACACCGTGAACCGATTGAAGGTATACGCCTGGCAGCCAATAAAGAACCCGCCAATCTTGCAGTCTTCGGGAATCTGGTTCCCCGCGCGCAGCGTGAGGGGCGCGGCGATACCAGTAACCATGCAGCACAAACCGAGTAGTAGAAGTTGCTTTAGTCTCATAGGCACACAATTAAGTCCCGCCCGACTGGGAACGCAATGCCAATCGAAGGCGACCCCCACCACACCTTCAGCCCAAACTAGGTCTCCCACCCAAACCCCTCCGTATCCTAACCGTATCCACACCGTATCCACACCGTAGGTTCAAGTGCGTAACACATTGGTTTCGTTTCATTTACACCAAAGGGCCTCCAATGACCGCCAACAGCCCGGGATTCGCCAGGTGTGCAGCCAAACGCACAGTTTTCAGGCGGCCGGAAGCAGGGCACTATGCGCCGGACCTAAAACAAGTTGTTTTAATGCGCCTGTTGACTAGATTGGCAGGTCCAACCATGTAGATGCGGCAGTTTGTCACCATAGCGACCAACGCGTTTATGGAACTGGTCCGGCAGCCGGTGTTCCTGCTGCTGATGACCAGTTCCGCGGTATTTGAGATCTTCCTGGCCACGCCCTACTACTTTGCCTTCGGAGACGAGCCCCGGTTGGTCAAAAACAGCACGCTGGCCCTGATGCTGCTGGCGGGCCTGCTGGGCGCGGTTCTGTGCGCTTCGGCCTCCCTGGCGCGGGAGATTCGCACTGGCACCGCCCTGGCCGTCCTGTCCAAGCCGGTCGGCCGCGCCCGGTTCCTGCTCGCCAAGTACACCGGCCTGATCTCGGCGCTGGCAGTGCTGACCTACGTGAACCTGGTGGCTGCGCTGCTGGCAAGCCGGATGGCCTTCGACGCTTACGGTTCGACCGACCTGTTCGCCTGGGGCCTCTTTGCGCTGGCCCTGGTGGTGGCCTATGCGCTGGGCGGCTTCAGCAACTTCTTCCTCCGGCGGCCGTTTGTTTCGGACGCCGTCTTCAGCCTGGTGGTGATGGTGACGGTGGCCTTTGTGGTGATTAACTTCTTCGATCAGCACGGCGAACCGCGCGCGTTCGGCACCAATGTGGATTGGCGGCTCATTCCGGCGTCGGTGCTCATTCTCTTTGCGCTCTGGATCCTGGCCAGCATCGCGCTGGCCTGCTCGACGCGGCTGGACATCATCCCCACCCTGGCAATCTGCTCGTCGGTCTTTCTCCTCGGCATCATGTCCGACTACCTTCTGGGCCGGCGGGCGGTGCCGGTTTGGCAGCAGGATGTGACAGAGGAGCTGCGCAGCCCCCGTTGGACGCTGAGCCAGAAAGCCCTGCTCAAGGAAACCAGTGTCAAATACGACCAGGATAAAGATGGCAAACTGGAGCCGGCCGAGCGGGCAGCCATCAGCGTCGAAGACCAGGCGCGGCTGCGGCGCGCGGGCATGGGAAGCGCGTGGTGGGCCTCGGCGCTTTACACGGTAACGCCGAATTGGCAGCTTTTCTGGCTGGCGGATGCTTTCGAGGAAGGCCGAAGCACCTTCCATTGGAGTTATGTGGGCAAGGCGTTTGCCTACATGGCGGCGTATGTCGGAGCGGTGCTGGTGCTGGCGGTGCTGTTATTTGAGCAACGCGAACTGAGTTAATCCTTCATGGACAAGACCATACAGAAGAACGGGCTGATCAACCTCCTGGTGCTGCTGGGGGTGGGCGTGGCGGCGCTGGCCGTGGCGCGCTACGCCAATTCGCTGGGCGGCCAGGTCGGCAGCCTGTACCTCGGCCTCGGCGTGCTGGTGGCGGCGGTGAGCTGGTTCCAAATGCACCTCGAGCAACGCGAGCGCCTGGAGAAGCTGGAACTGGAGGAGCTGGCCAAGGGCCGCAGCGGATCGGCGCTGTTTGAAGCCAAGGACGCGGAACTGTTCCCGGCCCAACGCTCGCGCGAGCAGTTCGAGCGGTTCTTCGTGCCGGGGTTCACGGTGCTGCTGTTCGTGCTGCAGGCCGGTGGCGCCTTTCTTCTCTGGCGCTGGCTGTCCCGCGCCACCACGGTTACCGAGGTGCGGCAGCCCATCACGGGGCTGGCGTTGTTCGGCCTCTTCGCGCTGGTGCTCTTTCTGCTGGGGCGGTTCTCCGCCACCGTGGCCCGGCTGGAACATCACCGGTTGCTGCGGCCCGGGGCGAGTTACCTGCTCTGCAACGCCGTCCTGTGCCTGGTGGTGGCATTGGGGCTGGTCGCGGTTTGGGCCGGATTCCCGAAAGCCGACCTCTATGTCGCGCACGCCCTCTGCGCCCTGCTGGCGCTGCTTGCCCTCGAAACCCTGATCCAATTAGTGCTGGAAATCTACCGCCCGCGCCTCAAGGGCAAAGTCGGGCGCCCGCTCTACGAGAGCCGCCTTGTCGGCCTGCTGGGCCAGCCCGAGGGCCTCGTCACCACGGCCGCGCAGGCCCTCGATTACCAGTTCGGCTTCAAGGTCTCCGAAACCTGGTTCTACCGCTTCTTCGCCAAAGCCCTCGGCTGGATCATTCTGCTGCAAGTGGGTGCGCTGCTCCTGTCCACCGCTGTGGTGTTTATTGACGCCGGCGAACAGGCGTTGCTGGAACGGCTGGGCAAGCTCGTCGAAAGCCGTTCCCCGCTTGGCCCCGGCGCGCATCTCAAGTGGCCGTGGCCCATCGACCGGGTTTACCGCTTCCGCACTGAGCAGATTCAAACCTTTACCGTGGGATTTGCCCCGGGCACGGAGATCGAGCGAGAGCGCTACCTGCTCTGGAGCCGTGGCCACAAGGCGGAAACCAATTTCCTGGTGGCCAACCGCGAGCAACTCACGCAGGCCGTCACCAACCTGGTCACCGGCAAACGAACGCCGCCGGTAAGCCTGCTGACGGTAGGTGTGCCGGTGCACTTCGAGGTCACCAACCTGGTGCAGTGGGCCTACAACCACGAAAACGCCCCCGCGCTTCTGGAAGACCTCAGCACGCGCGAAGTGGTGCGTTACCTCGTGGGGGTGGATATGGGCGAAATCATGTCCCGGGGCCGGGAAGAAGCGGGCCGCGCCCTCCGCAGCCGCATCCAGACCGCCGCCGATGGGCGTCGCCTGGGCGCCCGCATCGTCTCTGTGGGCGTCGGCGACCTGCATCCCCCCGTAAATGTCGTGCCGGAATACGAGAAAGTCGTCTCCGCAAATCAAACCAAACAGGCCAAAATTCTCGCCGCCCGCGCGGACGATATCCGCACCAACGCCCTGGCGCTCGCCCAGGCGGTCACCCTCACCAATACCGCCAGCGCCGAGCGGTTGGCGCGTGAAGTTGGCGCGCTGGCCGAGGCCGCCCTTTTCACCAACCAGATTCCCGCGTTCAAGGCGGCTCCGTCGGTCTATCCCGAGCGCGCCTACCTGCAAACATTCGTCCGGGCCACCGCCAACGCCCGCAAGTACGTCCTGCTCACCACCAACACGCAGGATGTCATCGTCTTCGACCTGCAGGAATCCGTCGCGGAGAGCCTGCTCAACCTGAAAGTCCCCGCTCCCAAGCCCCAATAGTTGCCATGAAACGTAATCCACTGACTCTGATCATCGGCCTGCTGCTGATCGTCATTTTCGGCTTCCTCCTCTTCACCTTCCAGGTCCGCACCACGGACGTCGCCGTGGTGACCACCTTCGGCAAGCCCACCCGCCCCATCACCGAGCCAAACCTCTACTGCAAGTGGCCCTGGCCCATCCAGAGGGTTTGGACTTTCGACCGCCGGGTGCAGAATTTCGAGGACCGTCTGACGGAAGGGCTGACCCTGGACCACTTCAACCTCCTCACCTCCGTATATGTGGGCTGGCGCGTATCCGACCCGGCGACCTTCTTCCCCCGCTTCGCCGGCAGCGCTAAACCCATGGCGGCGGCGGAAGCGCTGCTGGACCAATGGCTGGGCAACGCCAAAACCGCCGCCGTCGGCCGGCATCCCCTGTCTGACTTCGTCTCCACCACCGACGACGGCGCCGCGTTCCTCGCCATCGAAAACGAAATCCTGCAGACCATCCAATCCCAGATCCTCACCAACAACCTCGGTCTGCAAGTCGAGTTCCTTGGCCTCAAGCGCCTCCAGCTGCCCGAAAGCGTCAGTCAGTCGGTGTTTGACCGCATGACCTCCGAGCGCAAGGTCCTGGCGGACGGTTTTCAATACGAAGGCGAGGCCGAAGCCCAGCGCATCCGCTCCGAAGCTGAGCGCCGGGCGGCCGAAGTGCTCTCCAACGCCAAAGCCCGGGCGACCGGAATCGAAGGCGAAGGCGAGGCCGAGGCCGCGAAATCGCTCAAGGTTTTTCAGCAGAATCCCGAGCTGGCCAGCTTCATCTTCCGCCTTTCGGCCCTGGAGGACTCGCTCAAGCAGCGCTCGACGCTCATCTTCGACCAGCGCACCTCTCCCTTTAACCTCTTCGGGACCGGTTCAACCAACCTGCTCACCAAGTAACCTGGCCATGAACGACCACCCGCATACACACGACCAGCCGCCCGCTCCGGAGCTGCCGCCGGAAACGCCGGTGGACGCTGGCTCGCAGGCGCTGGCCGAAGCGTTGCGGAGCAGCTTCGCCATCGTTAAGGTCCTGATGGTTCTGCTGGCGCTGCTGTTCCTCGCCTCGGGCATGTTTACCGTGGGACCGCAGGAACGGGCGATCCTCCTGCGGTTCGGCAAACCGGTGGGCCAGGGCGAAGCGGCCCTGCTGCTCCCGGGGCTTCACTGGTCCCTGCCCTATCCCATTGATGAAGTCATCAAAGTCTCCATCTCCGGCGTGCAGCAGGTTAGCTCCACCGTCGGCTGGTACGCGGTGACACCCGAGCAAATGCTGGCCGGCGTGGAACCGCAGGCGGGCGCCACGCTCAATCCCGTTGAGGATGGCTACGCCCTCACCGCCGATGCCAATATCATCCATACGCGCGCCACCCTCACCTATCGCATCAAAGACCCGATTCAATACGTCTTCAGCTTCGTCAACGCCTCCAACGCCGTGCAGAACGCCCTGGACAACTCGCTGCTCTTCGCCACCGCGCGCTTCAAAGTGGATGACATCCTCACCCGCGACATCGCCGGCTTCCAGGAGGCCGTGCGCCGCCGCGCCACGCAATTGGCCGACCTGCAGAACCTGGGCATCGTCATCGAGCAATGCGCTGTCCAGAGTGTCCCGCCGCGGCAGTTGAAGGATGCCTTCGCCAGTGTCCTCAAGGCGGAGGTGATGCGCAGCAAGGTGCTGAACGAAGCGCGCAGCGCGGAAAACCAGCTCACCAATAAAGCCAGCGCCGATGCGGAATCGCTCGTCAATCTTGCCCAGTCCTACCGCACGAATCTTGTGAGCAGCATCGCCGCCCAGGCCGAGGTGTTCCAGAAACTCCTGCCTGAATACCAGCGCTATCCCGGCCTGTTCGTTGAGCAACGCCTCACCGAAACCATGGGCCGGGTGCTGACCAATGCCCAGGACAAAATCTTCCTGGCGGACAGCCCCCGTGGCAAATCCCGCGAACTGCGGCTATTGTTAAACCGTGAAGTCCAGCGACCGATTGTCGAAGAGCCGAAACCGTAACGCGAGCGCAACGCCGACACTTTAACTCCTAAGGCCATGCAAGTTACCTCTCTGTTAAGCCGGCACGAGCACGAGCATGAACACGAACACGGTGAATCGTGCGCGACGTGCGGCCACGATCACGAGCACGCGCCGGTGCGGCTCTGGCAGACGCTGGTGGGCGTCGTATTCGTCCTCAACGCGTTTCTCGTGGACTGGCTCTTCGAGCAGGGCCACACCGTGGCCAGCGTCAGCGGCCTGATCGGCGCCGTCATCCTCGGCTATCCCATTGTCTGGACCGCCATCAAGGACATCCGCGCCGGCATCCTCAGCATCAACGAACTGGTGGCCATCGCGGTCCTGGCAGCGTTTGCCACCGGCGATTACAAGACGGCGGGTGTCGTTGCCTTCTTCATGCTGCTGGGCGAGATCATCGAAACCCGCACCGCCGAAGGCGCGCGCGCCTCCATCGAGCACCTCATCAAGCTCACCCCCACCAAAGCCCGCCGCATCACCCCGCAGGGTGAGGAGGAGGTCGCCGCCAAAGACCTGGCCGTGGGCGATGTGATCCGCATCCGCCCCGGCGACAACGTGGCGGCGGACGGCGTCATCCTCAAAGGCCAGGGCTCCTTCAACCAGGCCACGATCACCGGCGAATCCTTGCCGGCGGACAAGAAGCCGGGCGACGAGGTTTTCGCCGGAACGCAAAACCTCACCGGCGTGCTGGAAATCAAAGTCAGCCGCGCGGGCACCGACACGACGCTGGGCCGCGTGCGCGAGCTGATCCTCTCCGCGGAGAAGACCAAGCTCCCGATCATGAAGATCGTGGACCAATACATGGGTTTCTACACCCCGCTGGTGCTCGTCATCGCGGCGCTGGTCTGGGCCTTCACGCGCCAGCTGGACAACGTCATCTCAGTCATCATCTTCAGTTGCCCCTGCGCGTTCATCCTGGCGACCCCTACCGCGATGGTGGCCGCGCTTTCGGCCGCCGCGCGGCTCGGGATCCTTATCAAGAACGTCGCCGACATCGAGCTGGCGGCGAAGGTCAACGCCTTCGTCTTCGACAAGACCGGCACTCTCACCACCGGTGAACTGGCGGTAAGCCGCCTGGCGCCGCTCGACGGCATCACCCCTGCGGAGTTGCTGCGCGTCGCGGCTTCCGCCGAGCGCTACAGCAACCACCCCACGGCCAAGGCGTTGGCGCAGTTGGCCGGCGAAGCCGGCGTGCCGCTGGCGGAGCCGAAGGATTTTACCGAGACCGCGGGACGCGGCGTGAAGGCGGAAGTCGGGGGCGCCCGGGTGGTGGTGGGCCGGGCACAATGGCTGCGGGACAACGGTGTGCAGGGGGATTTCCTCAAGTCGGTGGACCTCAACGAAACCGAAGGCTGGAGCCTCATCTTTGTGGCCCGGGACAGCCAGTGCATTGGCTGGGTGGGTTTGCAGGATCAGACCCGCGCGGATGCCCGCGAGTCGCTGGTCGAACTGAAGGCCAGTGGCGTGCGGCGCATCGCGATGGTCTCCGGCGACCGCCAGCCCGTGGCCACCCGCGTGGCGCGCGAAATCGGTTGCGAGGAAGCCCGCGGCGAATGCCTTCCCCAGAATAAGGTCGACTTTGTGCGCGGCGTGAAAGCCAAGGGCTACAAGGTGGCGGTAGTGGGCGACGGTGTGAACGACGCTCCCGCGCTGGCCGCCGGCGACATCGGCATCGCGATGGGAGCGGCGGGCAGCGAGGTGGCCATCCATAGCGCCACCATTGCGCTGATGAACAACGACCTCCGACGGCTGCCGTTCCTGGTGAAACTCTCGCGCAGCACTCGCACGGTCATCAACCAGAACTTCCTGTTCGGGCTGGCGTTTATCATCGGGGGCATGACGCTCTCGGCGCTGAGCTACGTGCCGCCCGTGGTAGCCGCGGTGATGCACACCGGGGGCTCGCTGATTGTGGTATTCAACAGCGCCCGTCTCGTGCGCAAGGGCGAGGAACTGGAGCATTATCAACCGGCAGCGGCGGCGCCCCGGGCCGAACGTCCGGCCGGGCCGGAGCCCAGGGCCGACCTGGCGCCCGGGATGGCGTGAGAAGAATCCCCCACTCCAAACCCGCGGATCTGCCCGAGTTGCGACACCGGGAGGCCGCAGTGATTTGAATGAGCATGGCCATGACTGACAAAGACCCGCGCTCCAACGGCGAAGTAGTCGTTTCCGTTCGCGGCCTGATCAAGGTCTTCAAGGACTTCTGGGGCCGGCCCAAGGCCCGCGCGGTGGATAATGTGGACTTCGACGTGCGGCGCGGCGAGGTGTTCGGCCTGCTGGGCCCAAACGGTTCCGGCAAATCCACCACCGTGAAGTTGATCCTGGGGCTGCTGTACCCGACGAAGGGCCACATCAACGTTTTCGGCCGCTCACCCCGCCACGTGGCAACGAAGGCGCGCATCGGCTACCTGCCGGAGGAGTCTTATCTTTACCGCTACCTCAATTCCCACGAGACGCTGGATTTCTTCGGCAACCTCTTCCGGCTGCCCGGGAATGATCGCAAGGACCGGGCGGAGCAGTTGCTCGAGATGGTCGGCTTGAGCCAGGCCCGCATGCGGGCGGTGGGCGAGTTCTCCAAGGGCATGCAGCGCCGCATCGGCCTGGCGCAGGCGCTCATCAATGATCCGGATCTGGTGATCCTGGATGAGCCGACTTCCGGCCTCGATCCCATCGGCTGCCGCGAGGTGAAAGATCTGATTCTGGCCCTGGCGCGCCGCGGCAAGACAGTCATCCTGAGCAGCCACCTGCTGGCCGACGTGGAGGACGTGTGCGACCGCGTGGTCATTTACTACGGGGGCAAGATCCAGGCCATGGGCCCGTTGCGGGAGTTGCTGGCCACGCCCGACGCGATTCGCATCACTACTCCCGCCCTCCCCCGCGAGACCATGGAGCGCGTGCTGGGCATCATCCGCCAGGACGTCGCGGAGGATAGAGTCACCATTGACACACCCACTCAGAACCTGGAGCGCTACTTTCTGGACGTGGTGCGGACGGCGCGTCAGGCTGCGGCGGAGACTTCCGGCGCGATGTCCGGCGCCCGGGTGGCCGCTTACCTGCGCGGCGAGGCCACCGCCAAGCTGGCACCGGACAAGATCCTGGAGCGGCTCGCCGCCCCGCAAGCCGCCGCGCCAAAGCCTGCCGCAGCATCCGAGCCGCTCGAAACGGTTGACCAGCAAAAGCTGGCGTCTTTGACAAGACCAGCGGAGCCGCTGACCCCGACTCCCGGGGCCGCGCCTGCGCCTGCGCCCGCGCCAACGCCGAGCGAGGAGGAATTGCGCAAGGCTGAAGCGAAGCTGGCGTTGTTGGTGAAGAAAGAGAAACAGTAGCCTGTGGCCGCGGCCTAAGCTCGTTCTACCCATGCAACCTCTGCTTGCCATCGCCGGGTTGACCTGGAAAGCCGCCTTCCGGTTCCGGTTGTTCCTGGTCGTGGCGATTCTGTTGCTGGGCAGCGTGGTGGGCCTGCCTTTATTGATCAAAGATGACGGCACCGCGCGCGGATTCACACAGATTTTGCTGACCTACACGCTGGGCACCATCTCCGCCCTGCTCGGGCTGTCCACGCTCTGGCTGGCCTGCGGCACCTTGGCGCGTGACATCGAGGATTGCACCATCCAGGTGGTCGCCGCCAAACCGATCACCCGGTGGCAAATCTGGCTGGGCAAATGGCTGGGCATCCTGTCTCTGAATGCCGCCTTGCTTGCCTTGTCTGGCGCCAGCGTCTATGGATTGCTCCTGTGGCGCGCAACCCGCCTGCCGGCCGGCCAGCAGAAGATTCTGCGCGACGAGGTGCTCGTGGCTCGCGGCTCGGCCAAACCGCCCAGCCTGGACAAGCAAATCGCGGCCGAGGCCGACCAGTTGCTCCGGGAACAACTGCAGAAATACCCGGACCTGCGGGCCAATATTCCCCAGGCCAGGAAGGAAATTCTGGAACAGGTCAAGGCCGAGTACCAGGTGGTGCCCCCGGCGTACGCGCATGTCTGGGAAGTGGATTTGAGCGCGGCCAAAGGCATCGAGCGCGGCCAGACGATTCACCTGCGCATCAAGTTCAACGCCGCGGACAGGAACATGTCCGGCACTTTTAACGGCGGCTTGTGGGTCGGTGTGCCGGGCAAGACGCCCTTGAGTTCCCGGGAGGTGACGAGCCTGGCGACGGACACCTTTCATGAGTTCGAGATTCCCGCCAATTACGACGACCGGGGCATCCTGACGGTAGCCTTCGGCAACGCGAACAACACGGCGCTCCTGTTCCCGCTTGAGGATGGCATGGAGGTGCTCTACCGCCAGGGCAGCTTTGGGCTTAACTTCGCGCGCGGGCTGGGAATTATCTTCTGCTGGATGATTCTGCTGGCCACGCTCGGGCTGGCCTCGGCCAGCTTCCTCTCCTTCCCGGTGGCGGCCTTCCTGTCCCTGGCCGTCCTGGGCTTGGCGCTCTCAAGCGGGACCATTGCCAATGTGGTGGAGGAGGGGACCTTGATGGGCTTCAACGAAGAGACCAGCAAGTTTGGCCATTCGCCCTTGGACGCCGTTGCCATCCCCGTGTTTCGGGCGGTGCTCAGCCTGATCAACCTGGCCAAGGACTTCTCCCCCATTGATTCGCTCAGCACCGGCCGCAGCGTCCCCTGGACAGAGCTGGGTCGGGCGTTTGGCCAAATCGTGCTGCTGCTGGGTGGAATCATCGGATCAGCGGGCGTCTTCATCTTCACCCGTCGCGAATTGGCGACGGCTCAGGCCCAATGAGCGGCAAACTCAAACAGTCCCTGCTGCTCCTGCTCGCCGCCATGCTGCTGGTGGGGGCTGGCTTCATGCAGCAGTCGCTCAACCACGACCGCGACCGGCTGGGCCTGACGCGCGTTCAGCCGCTGGATAACGCGCCGCCTGTCCTCGCCTTCACCACCGTTGCGCTGGGCGGCTTTCGCGGGCTGATTTCCAACGCGCTGTGGATGCGCGCCACCGATCTGCAAGACGAGGACAAGTTCTTCGAGATGGCTCAACTGGCGGATTGGATCACAAAGCTGGAACCTCATTTCGTGCACGTCTGGCTCGTGCAGGCCTGGAACATGGCTTACAACATTTCCGTGAAGTTCAAGGCCTCCAGCCCCGGCGAATACCCCGACCGCTGGCGCTGGGTCAAGGCCGGCATCGAACTCTTGCGCGACGACGGGCTCCGCTACAACCCGAACGAGACGCTGATCTACCGCGAGCTGGCTTGGTTCTTTCAGCACAAGCTCGGCCAGAACCTCGATGACGCGAGCATGTACTACAAACAGCACTGGGCCAACGAGATGGCCAAAGTCTTCGACAAGAAGGCGCCAAACCTGGAGGAGCTGATCCATCCCCAGACCGACGACCAGCGGGCGCGCGCCCGGCTGCTGCGCGAGACCTACAAAATGGACCCGGAGTACATGCGGGAATTGGACAAGGAATACGGGCCGCTGGAATGGCGGTTGCCGGAGGCGCACGCGATATACTGGGCGGCCCTGGGACTGAAGAAGGCGAGGGAGAATCCCACCAAGGTCAAGGAAGACGACCTGATTACTCTGCGCCGGGTCATTTATCAATCCATGATGCTGAGTTTCCACCGCGGGCGGCTGGTGACTAACCCGTACGTGAACTCATTCGAGTTCGGCCCGAACCTGGACATCATCCCCAAAGTGAACCTGGCCTACGAGCGGGCGGCCGAGGAGGATAAGAACAACCGCGACCACATTCTGAAGGCGCACCGGAATTTCCTGCGCGACGCCGCTTATTTCCTCTACGAATACAATCGCCTGGCCGACGCGGCCGAATGGTACCGCTACCTGTCCACCAAGTACCCGGACAAACCGTTGCTCACCGGTGATACCAACTCCCTGCCCGGCCGGATGACCCTGGATCAGTATGCCGTGGCCCGAGTGCAGGAGGACGTGAGCGACAGCGGAGGTCACGACCGGACCCAGGGGGTCATTGAAGGGTTGCTGGTCAATTCCTACCGGAACATGGCACTGAATGAAGACGCTCCCGCGGCCGGTTACAGGCTGCTGGCGCAAAAGGTCTGGGAGGCCTACCAAAGCACGATGCCCAAAGAGCGGATGCAGGCGATAGGCTTGCGGCCCTTCGAAGAAATTGACCGGGAAATCCGCGGCCGCATGCTCGATCCCCGCGAAGGCACGCCGTTCGAATTCCGGGCGGTTCTGCGCACCAAGCTGGGAGAACCTCCGGAGCCGCCTCCGTCTCCCGCGGCAACCAATGAGCCTCCAGCAAGAGTATCGAGCCAGTAAGGCTGGGCGGTGCTGAGAGCTGCTGTTGCGGCGGATTGATCCCTGGCCCAGCTTGGCTAGGTGTGGATCAGCGTGCGGCAAGCCCGCCCCACGTTGGCCGCATCAGTGTGGTTCCGTAATCCGGCAGTGTGTAGGCCGTTACATACGCGCCGACGAAATTGTCGGGCAACGGAACACGCCGCTTGATCTGCTTGCGCAGCACCGCGCCGTATGCGCGGCTGTCCGAGCTAAAGAACCGGTTGTCGCCCAGCACGAAATACTCTCCTTCCCCAAGCACAAAGACCGCCCCTCGTCGCGCTCGCTCGCGGGGGAACGTGTAGCTGTGTTTGGGCAGGTAAGGCTCCACCAGTAGCTGCCGGTTAATGAACACGCGCCCTCGCCAGAGTTGAACCGTTTCGCCCGGCAACCCAACGATGCGCTTCAGCGCCTCGTCCTCCTGGCCATCGTCGAGGATGACAACGTCCCCGCGCTCAAGCGGTGTCGAAATGGGCGTCCCATAGAGATGCGTCCCCGGAGGATAATAGGGCTCCATGCTCGAGCCCTCCACCACATACACGGAGCCGACAAAGACCCGGCCAGCGCCCACTCCCAGCGCCACAGCCAAGACGCCCCCGATCAACGTGCGGCAAGAGCGGCTTTCCCACAATTTCTGCATCAAGTGGCGAAGGTGCGCCATATTTTGTACTCGGTGTCTCGTAATAAGTCAGTGGTTGCCGGAGTAACTGCGCTATGTTCAAGGCGCATCCCGGTTTTGCTGATCAAGTTCCTTGGGTGCTGCAGATTTGCTGCCAACTGCAGTTCAAGCGCGCAGGCGAGGATACAAAGTGCAGGGGCCTTCAATCCCCGCTGCGCTGCCAACGAAGATCCCTCCGCGGAGATGAACCTGGATTAGTCGCAGATAACGAAGCCAACGCCCGGCGCTGATGGCCGGCTCTAACCGTAGGCGTATTCGGCTATAAGGTACATCAGGCCGTCTGCCGCGATGAGCAGGTAAAAATACTCGAACTGCGCCCCGCTTTTCAGCTTGAACTGGGCTGGCCTCCCCGCAATCCCCCAAAGCTCATTCGGGACCACAGCCCCACCCGCCTTTTCAATCGCCCATTGCCATTGACGATTGTCCTGCTCGATCCTCTCCAGCTTGAACGTGGCCACAATGTTGGTGACAGCCTGCGCATGGTACTGCGCCACGACGTAGCCGCCACGCGAAGAGAGCGGGGCTTGGGTGCGATTAGGCACGATTCTGATGTCCCGGTCGGCCAAGTGGCCTACCAACTCCTTTGGAAGTCCATTGTCAAAACTGCACCCGCCCACGAGCAAACCGGCTGCCACCAGATAACACTTGAACTTGCTTACGACAGAATCGCCACTCACGAAGCCCCCCGCCCTCGCTGGAGCCAACGGCAATCTTGATGCGACTACTTCAAGATCAGGTAGAGTGCATGGAGTAAGCCGGGAACCCAGAAGAAAAGACAGAGAACTATGTTGATGATTGTATCCTTGGCCGACTTGGTCTTCAGATAAACCGCCAGCGGCGGGAGCAGAATTGCGAGAATAATCAGAACCAGTTTACTCATTTTGCTGTGCCCTTTCTGGCGCCAGAGTCTTACGGCTGGCTTCCGAAGTCAAGGGCTGGGGCGGATTTCCAGGCAACCCCGCTGGCGATTCATCGTCTCGCACTCCCCATGGGATACGCACCGCAGCACCACCATGATGTCACCGTGGCCCCGAGCCAGAGGTGCAGGGATCAGCGGGGACTGGAGAAGACAGGCAGCCAGCATCGCCGTGCCAAATGTGGAGAGTGCGCTGGTTGGAGGTAGTGAGGGCCTATCCGCTTCTGGCCGGGGAGCAATGATGACCATGTATTCCCTGTGTCTTGGCTATCCGGGGGTGTGCGGGTGAAAGCCGCCGTTAGCACTTCCCGGAATTCGGTGATGAACCGAAATATAAAGGTTGAGTATGGCGGGAGCGGCGGGGCTCGAACCCGTAACCTCTGCCGTGACAGGGCAGCGCTCTAACCAATTGAGCTACGCCCCCGCTAGGGGCAGAAGAACCTAGAGAAAACCTCTGTTCGCGTCAAGCGCATCCAAACGAATTGTTCGGGCAGCAGACGCCAAGGAGGTGGGGGTGGGGAACCCCGCTGAAGAAACGTGCTGCCACCCGAACACGGTAAACGTATGCCAGCTGCCCTCAACCTGTCAACCGACAAGTATGCGGAATCTCCCCTTCCCGGGGCGCGCCGGCCAGGTCCTGCCGGCCCGGCTGAGGCAGTTATGACGTTGCCAAGCCGGGCGCCGACGCCTATGCTTCGAAGTCCCGGCGCCAGGCAGCACCGTTGGTCAACATGGCTGAATATAAGGTCAAATTCGAGGTTTTCGAAGGGCCGCTCGACTTGCTTCTTTATTTGATAAAGAAGGAGGAGGTGGACATTTACGAGGTGAACCTCACTCGCCTGGCGACCCAGTTTGTCGAGTACATCGAGACGATGCGCATGCTGGACCTGGAGATTGCCGGCGAGTTCCTGGTAATGGCGGCCACCCTGATGTACATCAAGAGCCGCGAGCTGCTGCCCGTGGACCAGCAGGCGCAAATTGAAGGGGAGGAGGAGGGGGAAGACCCGCGCTGGGAGTTGATCCGGCAATTGGTCGAATACAAGAAATTCAAGGACGCCGCCGCGCAGCTCCAGGTGCTCGAAGCCCGGCAGGAAGACATCTTCCCGCGCGTCCCCGTCAAATTGGATTTCGAGGCGGGGCCGCCGCCGCGCGCGGAGGCTTCGGTCTTCGACCTGGTCAACGCCGTCAATGTCATCCTTAAACGCTTCAGCCAGCGCGAAGACCTGCGGGACATCTTCGAGGATAAATGGTCGGTCAGCGAGAAGATCGAGCACCTGATGCGGTTGCTGAGTGAGCGGCCGAGCGTAAGGTTCTCGGAGTTGTTTGCAGGCGTGACCAGCCGTTCGGAAGTGGTGGTCACCTTCCTCGCCTTGCTCGAGTTGATCCGACTCAAGCAGATTACCGCGATTCAGCTCGAGCCGTTCGGCGAGATTGATATCTGCCGGACCCCACCCGCCCCGGGCTCGCCCGCGCCGATCCCGGGCCCAGCCCCGCATCCGCAACCGGCGGACGCCCCCTCTGCCTAGATTCGCAAGCATGGACCTGAAATTCATTCTGGAAGCGCTCCTGTTCTCCGCGCAGAAACCGCTGACCCTCAAAGAAGTGCGCGAGGTGCTCACCGCCGCGGTCGAACACGCCGAGGGCGACGAAACCGCCCGGGCCCTCAAGAAGGTCAAGGACAGCGATTTGACCCTGGCGCTCGAGCAGTTGGCCGACGACCATGAACAGGCCCGGCGCAGTTACCGGCTCACCTGTGTGGCCGGGGCCTGGCAGTTCGTCACTCAGCCGGAATATGCTCCCTGGCTCAAAGCGCTGGTCGGCCGCAAAGTCCGTCCGCCCCGCCTTTCCCAGCCGGCGTTGGAGACCCTCGCTATCATTGCCTACCGCCAGCCGCTCACCCGCGCCGAGATCGAGCAGGTGCGCGGTGTGAATGTGGATGGGGTGATGCAAACCCTTCTCGAGCGCGGACTGGTCGAGCAGGTGGGGCGCGCCGAGGTGGTGGGCCGGCCGATGACCTACGGCACAACCGGCCTGTTCCTCGAGTACTTCGGCCTGCGCAGTTTGGAGGATTTGCCCGCTGCGGACGAACTGCGGCGCATGGTAATTGAGAAGCCGCCGGCGCCAGTCACCGCTGACCCCGGTCTAGCCACCGTGCCCCCGGAACAACTGGCTCTGGCGACCGAGGAACAGAAGACCGAAGCCCCGGCAGCCGAATCCGCAGGCCCGGCCGAATCGGCAGAGCCGCCGCCGGAAGGCCAGCCAGGCTGAAACCGATCGGCCCCTTCCAGCTATGAACATCCCCGAACATCGCAAGGCCATTGACAAGTTTGACGCCCAAATCGTCAAGCTGCTGAATGAGCGAACCAGGCACGTGCTGGCCATCGGCGAATTCAAACGCAAATCGGGCGAGGAGATCTACGCTCCGCATCGGGAGCGGGCGGTCCTGCAGCGGATCTGCCGCAAGAACCAGGGGCCGCTGACCAATGAATCCCTGCGAGCGATCTACCGCGAAGTCATGTCCAGCGCCCTGTCGTTGGAGAAATCGCTGACAGTTGCTTACCTGGGGCCGGAAGCCACGTTTACCCACCAGGCCGCCATTCAACGCTTCGGCGCCAGCCTGCGCTACGCGCCGCAAAAGACGATAACCGACGTCTTCACCGAGGTCAGCAAACGCCGCGCCGACTACGGCGTAGTCCCGGTGGAGAATACCACTGAGGGTGCCGTGACACACACGCTGGACATGTTCGTGGACAGCGACCTGAAGATCGTCGCGCAGATCGTCCTGCCGGTGCAGCACTGCCTGCTGGCCAACTGCCCGCGCTCGCAGATCCGGAAGCTCTACGCCCATCCGCAATCGCTCGGCCAGTGCCGCGCCTGGGTGCAGGCCAACTTGCCGCGCGTCGAGATCGTCGAGAGCTCCTCCAACGCTCGCTCCGCCGAGCTGGCCGCGAAGGAGAAACACACGGCTGCCATTGCCGGGCTCCTGGCCGCCGAATGGTACGACGTGGACGTGCTGGACCACGACATCCAGGACAACGTTGCCAACGCCACCCGGTTTCTCGTGTTGGGCCGCCAATGCGCCCCCGCCACCGGCAAAGACCGCACCAGCCTGATGTTCAGCCTGGTGGACCGGGTGGGCGCGCTCTACAGCGCCCTGGTGGCCTTTCGCCGCTACCGGGTCAACATGACCAAGATCGAATCCCGGCCCAGCAAACGCAAGGCTTGGGAATACATCTTCTTCGTGGATTGCGAGGGACACATGGAGGACCGCCGGCTGGCCAAGGCCATCGCGCTCCTCGGCGAGCACTGCAGCTACGTCAAAGTCCTTGGCTCCTTCCCGGATTCGGAGTGAGCGTGGTTCATTCCTGATTGATACCCGGCTTCGTTGCGGGCATGCTCGGCGCGTGAATCACCTGGCTCAAGCCCGGAAAGTGTTCGATATCGAACTGGCGGCGCTCCGAGCCGTCCGCGCGCGGCTCGACGACGCGTTTACCGCAGCGGTCGAGCTGGTGGTCGAAACCTTGCGCCGGCACGGCAAGGTCGTCGTCGTCGGCATCGGCAAATCCGGTCATGTGGGGCAGAAGATTTCCGCCACCCTCACCAGCACCGGGTCCACCAGCGTCGTGTTGAACAGCGTAGATGCGCTGCATGGCGACCTGGGCATCGTCAACGACGGCGACGCGATTCTGGCGCTAAGTTACTCCGGCGAATCGGAGGAGTTGTTGAACCTGCTGCCCGCGCTCAAGCGGTTCCTGGTGAAAATTATAGTGGTGACCGGCGCGCCGAAGTCGTCGCTGGCTCGCCATGGCGACCTGGTGTTGAATGTGCGCGTGCCCCGGGAAGCCTGCCCCTTCAATCTCGCGCCCACCGCCAGCACGACCGCGATGCTGGCCATGGGCGATGCGCTCGCGATGGCGGTGCTGCAGGCGCGCGGTTTCAAGCGGCAGGACTTCGCCAAGTTCCACCCCGGAGGCGCTATTGGCCGCGCAATGCTGTCACGAGTGGCCGACATTATGCGGAGCGGCCCGCGCAATGCCGTCGCCGCAGAAGGACTGACCGTCAAAGAAGCGTTGTTGGTCATGACCCGGGCGAAGTCTGGCAGCCTGAGCGTGGTCAATGAACAAGGCAAACTGGTGGGAGTGTTCACCGATGGCGATTTCCGCCGGCATATGGCCAATAATGAAGACCTGCTGGCGCAGCCGCTAAAGAGCGTCATGACCCGCAACCCGGTTTGCATCCGGGAGGACGCCCTGGCGGTGGAAGCCCTGAAAGTCTTCCACGAGCGTAACATAGACGATTTGATTGTGGTGACCGCGAAGCGCGAGCCGGTTGGCCTGGTGGATTCCCAGGACCTGCCGAAATTCAAGCTGATGTAGGCCGGCCGAGCTGCCCGGCTGGCAATGGAATGAGACACTCTTTATGCAAGACACAATACTACTCGCCGTCGCCGCGAGTTTGCTGGCGATGACTGCCCAGACCCCGGCCCAACCCATGATGGCTGCGGCCCGCCCGCCGGCCCAAACGGCCAGGCAGTTTCGTTTCCACAAGACGCTGGACGTGAAGGTGGACTACCTGCTGTTCCTGCCCAAAGGCTACGACGCCAAGGCGGAGAAGCGTTACCCGCTGATCTACTTCCTGCATGGCGCGGGCGAGCGTGGCACCAACATCTGGAAGGTCGCCACGCACGGGCCGGGGAAGTACGCCGCCGCGCACCCGGATTTCCCCTTTCTCATCGTTTCCCCGCAGTGCCCGGCAAACCAGGTTTGGTCCAAGGACGTGCTGCTGGGGTTGCTGGACGAAATCACAGGCAAGTACTCTGTGGATACAAGCCGGATCTATCTGACCGGCCTGAGCATGGGCGGCTACGGCACGTGGGACTTGGGCCTCACCCACCCGGACAAGTTTGCGGCCATCGTGCCGATATGCGGCGGCGGCCAGATGATCGCCGTTATCCTGTCCGGCCGCGACAAAGGGCCGGTCTTCAAGACCCTCGGCGTGTGGGCCTTTCACGGCGGCAAAGATGCGGTTGTGCCGCTCGAAGAATCACAGCGCATGGTGGACGCACTGAAGAAGGCAGGCGTGCAGGACGTGAAATTTACCGTCTATCCGGAGGCCGGACACAATTCTTGGACCGAGACTTACGACAAACCGGAGCTGTACGACTGGCTGCTCCAACACCAGCGGCAGTAGGAACGGAAGGCAGCGCGAGACCTACTTGAGCCCGCTGGCGACCTTCGCCCGCTCCAACACCTTCTGCGCCACGGCGCGCGCCCGGACCGCCCCGTCCGCCAGAACTTGGTGGACATAATCAAGGTTTGCCGCCAGTTCGGCGCGTTTGGCGCGGGGCGCGGCGAAGTGGTTCCAATAGTGGTCGAATAGCGCCTTCTTCAGGTCGCCATAGCCCAACCCGCCGGTGCGCAGGCGGTCCTCATAATCCTGAGCTGCTTCCGGCGGGGCAACAAGCTTCAGTATCTGGATGGCCAGATTCTGGTCGGCATCGGGTTTGGGCTCCTGGGGCGTGCGGCTGTCCATCTTGATGCTCATCACCTTTTTGCGGAGCGCCTTCTCGTCGCCGAAGATGTCTATGGTGTTGCCGTAGCTCTTGCTCATCTTCTCGCCGTCGAGGCCGGGCACCTTCGCGGTGGCCGCGCGGATTTGCGGCTCGGGAATCACAAACGTCTCGCCGTATTGCTCGTTGAACTTGATGGCGATGTCGCGCGTGACTTCCACGTGCTGTTTCTGGTCCTGTCCCACTGGCACCACATTCGAGTCATACATCAGGATGTCCGCCGCCATTAGCACCGGGTAGGCGAACAGGCCAAAGTTGAACGAGATGCCCTTGGCCACCTTGTCCTTGTAGGAATGGCAGCGCTCCAGCAAGCCCATCGGCGTCACCGTCCCCAGGATCCAGGTCAACTCCGGCACTTCCGGCACATCCGACTGGCGGAAGAACACCGTTCGCTTCGGGTCCAGGCCGCAGGCGAGAAAGTCCAGCGCCACATCCAGCGTGTTGCGGCGCCGCTCCGCCGGGTCCACCAGCGAGGTCATTGAGTGGAAATCGGCGATGAAGTAGAACGCCTGGCCCTTCTCCTGAAGTTCGATGGCGGGCTTCATCATCCCGAAGTAATTCCCGAGATGCAACGTGCCTGAAGGCTGTATGCCCGATAAAATGCGCATCCGGCGAGCTTAAGCCAGAATTCGAAGCGCAGGAAAGCAGGAAAACGGGTTCATTGGCAATCCCTCCGTCTGGCAGGGCGCTTTCGCTGCTATTTTGGTCCCACGCCATTGTTGGCTTGCGGCTGGCTGGATGATGGCTTGTTAGTGCGGTCGGGCTACGGTGTGTATCCCATGGGGAGCGCTCCCCATGGGATACACACCGTAGCACCACCATGCCGTCACCATAACCCCAAGCGAAAGGTGCCGAAGTCAGCGGGGACTGGGGAAGGCAGGTGAGCAACATCACTGTCCAAAAACTGGACAGTGCATGGGATAGATTGCGGGGGCCCGTCCGGTTCTGTGCGGGTCAAAACCGTCGCAGGCACTTACCGGAAATCCGTAATGAACCGGAAAACGGGGCGCAAAAACGGTTAACCCCGGACCGTGAACCGGGTAATTTGGCGGGGCATTGCTGTCAACGGATAGTCGAGCTTCATGCACCCCAGGCTGGGGGGCACCAGCCTATCAGCGGCACGTTGACACAACTCCGGGTGCGCCGGTATATTCTGGCCCTTTATATGAACCGGAATCCGCATGTGGCTGTGGTTGGCGCGACGGGCGCTGTCGGCCTTGAGATGATCAAGACGCTGGAAAAGCGTGACTTTCCGCTAGGTAAGCTGACGTTGCTAGCGTCTACCCGCTCGGTGGGCAGGAAGCTCACTTACCGCGGCCAGGAGATCACGGTCAAGGAGCTGAAGAAGGATTCGTTCGGCGGCATTGACATCGCGCTGTTCAGCGCGGGCGGCGGCATTTCGAGGGAATACGCGCCCGTTGCCGCCCAGGCCGGCTGCGTGGTCGTTGACAACTCCAGCGCCTTCCGCATGGACGACAGCGTCCCGCTGGTGATTCCCGAGATCAACGCCGCCGACGTGAGGTTGCACAAGGGCATCATCGCCAACCCGAATTGCACCACCGCCATCGCGCTTATGGCGCTGTATCCGCTGCACGCGGCGTTTGGCTGCAAGCGCATCTTTGCTTCCAGCTACCAGGCGGTGTCCGGCACAGGCGCCAAAGCCATCGTCGAGTTGGAGCGCCAGGTGGACCAGATCGTGAAGCGGCAGCCTGTGACGCGCGAAGTGTATCCACACCAGATCGCTTTCAACGTGCTGCCGCACGTGGACTCGTTCCTGCCGAGCGGCTACACCAGGGAAGAGATGAAGATGGAGAACGAGAGCCGCAAGATCATGCATCATCCGACTTTCAAGGCGAGCGTGACTTGCGTGCGTGTGCCGGTCTATCGGGCACACTCGATCGCCGTCAGCGCCGAGTTCGAGAAGGCGGTGACGGTCGAGGCGGCGCTGGCTGTGCTCCGGAAGGCGCCAGGGCTGGATGTGGTTGACAACCCCGCCCAGTGCGAATACCCGCTGCCGCTCTACCAGTCGGACAAATACAACTGCGCCGTCGGCCGCCTCCGCCAGGACTGCGCGCTGGACAACGGGTTGTGCTTTTGGGTGGCGGGCGACCAGCTCCTCAAAGGCGCCGCGCTCAATGCCGTCCAGATCGCCGAAGAGCTGATGAAGTAGCTCAGGGTTTCCCGGGTTCCTTGGTGTAGGCGTTGACGGTCTTGATCCGCGCCTCCTTGGCGACGTCCATCACCTTAACGATCTGGCCGAAAGGGGCCATCTTGTCCGCGCTGAGCGCCAGCTTCAAGTCGGGCGTCCGGGCGACATCGGCCAGCAGTTTCTCCTTCAGGCGTTCGATGGTCACCGGCGTATTATCCGTGTCGTAGCGGAGGTTGCCTTTGGGGTCAATACTGACAAGTTTGGGCGGGGACTCGCTGGCGCCGGACTTCTGGGCCTGGGCGGATTCGGGCAGCGCAAGCTTGAGGGCGGGCTGCTGCTTGAAGGTGGTCGTGACCATCAGGAAGATCAGCAGGACGATCAGGATATCAATCAAGGCGACGATAATGACCGCGGGAGGCTGGCGGCGCTGGCGTTTGTAGAACTGCATGACCCTGTTTCGTGTTGTGTATTTGCGAACCTTCAGGCCTTGGTCTTCTGCCCCTGGATCTCCTCGCGGTACTGGCGGCGGAGGAACTCAGCGCACAGCGACTCCATCTCGATGGCCAGCGATTCAACCTTCTTGCTGTAGTAACTCCAAAAGACGAGCGAAGGGATGGCAATGAGCAGTCCGAAGAGGGTGGCGCGGAGGATGAGGGAGATGCCTTTGGCCAGTTCGGCGGGATCAATCTGGCCGGCCTGGCCGACGTTGCCGAAGGCGGTCATCATGCCGAGGATGGTGCCGACCAACCCGAGCAGCGGGGCAATGCCGACGATGATTTCGAGCACGACCAGGCCGCGTTCGAGGCGGGCGACCTCGTGCCGGGCGCGGCTCTGCAGGGCATCAACGGTTTCCACCTTGGGCCAGTCCAGGTGGTCGGAGGCGGTCAACAGCAATTGGCTGATGGGGGATTTGTGCTGCTGGCAGACGCGGCGGAGGCTGGGGACGTCTTCGGGCGATCGGCAGGCTTCGACCGCGGCTTCCACGGCCGACGGCACGACGCGCCGCCAGCGCAGGGCGATGCCGCGCTCGACGATGAAGGTCAAACCCACCACCGAGGTCACAAAGAGCAACACGTAAACGACTGGTTCCATAGGGATCAATTGTAATAGAAGGTAAACTGGATATTCCGCACGTTACCCAGCGTGCGGCGCATGTCGCTGGGCCAGGTCGCGAACGGCGCCGGGTCGAGCACAGCCTTTTGGCAGATCAACCCGAGCACTTCACCGGCGGTGTTGTCGGCGACGTTCATATCGGAGATGCGCCCATCATAGTGCAAGCGGAACTGGAGCACCACCTTGCCGCGGCTGTCGGAGGCATAGTCGCGCTGGTCGAGGAGGGTGAACCAGCGCTGCGAAACGGCCTCGACCAGCGCGGCGTCATAGGCGCCGAAGGGGGTGGCCTTGGTGTCCAGCGAAGCCATTTGGTGGCGGCGGTTGACTCCGCCGTCCTGTTTCATCTTCTGGCCGGGTACGCGGCTGTCCTGGAGGCGCGCGAGAGCTTCCTTGATGGTGCGCGGGCGGGCGGGCTTGGCTTCGTTGGCATCGCCCTCCGTCGCGCGTGGAGTTGGGGAAGGCTTGGCCATGGTCAGGTCGCCGGGGATATAGGCGGGCTTGGGCTTAATCTCCGGCTGCGGCTTCTGGGCCGTTTGCGCCGGGCGCGCGGGTTGCAGGGGGGTGAACTTCTCGCGCGGGACGTCTTCAGTCCTGGGGACTTGGGTTTGCTGGCCGGTGATCTTGGGAATCACGGTGATCTTGTTCGCTTCAGGGTTGGCGGCGCGGGAGTTCTTGTCGGAGTAGAACTTAGCCTCTTTGGGCGGCTCGGCGGTGGCCTGGGCAGGGCTTACGTTCACGAACATCAACGGGGGCTCCTGCCGCTGAGCCAACGGACGCGGCGTTTCCTTCTTCCTGATGAGATCGGCGATTGCCTTGGGCGGCTGCAGCCAGGCGGGCCAATGCAGGTTCCGCCACACCTGATATTTCTGACCGGCGTGGTAGCCGCCGTAAATCACCAGGTGGCACATCAGCGAGATGGCAAAGGCCCAGGCCAGCCGAGACGTTTCGGCCTGCTCCAGTCGCAAGGACCATCTGGCCATTCCGGCAATTGACATGCGAGATTAGTGTGCCGCACGGTGGCGGTAGCGGCAACTGTTTAGAGGGCGGGCGGCGGCCCGGCCATTACTCGGGCAAACCGGCGAGACTCAAGGGCGTGGGCTGGTCCGCAGGAGCGCGCACCTTGGCCAGGACCTGCTCGGCAGCGGAGCGGACCCAGCCCCGCGGATCATTGAGCGCGGGTTCGAGTTGCGCGGCGGCGCGCCGCGCTGCGTCGGTGTACATCCAGTTCGGGTCAATCTGGTTGAGGGCCATGGCCGCGATATCGCGGACGGAGCGCTCGTCATCCGTGAGCGCTAGGACGAGCGCTTCAATGGCCGAGGGCTGACCCAGGGTGCACAGGGCCTTGGCCACCGCGCACCGCACGTCGTTGTCGGGATCGCGCAAGAGCGGCAGCAGAGCTTCGGCTGCCTGAGGATCGTCCACACGGCCGAGGAACTGCACGGCGTTGAGCCGGACCTCAAAGTTCTGGTCCGTCAGCAGGCGCAGAAATTCAGGCACGAACGCCGGGTCGGCGCGCCGGCCAAGCTCTTCCGCGGCGGCCAGCCTGACGCAGGACACCGGGTCGTGCAACAGGGCCAGCAACTCCAGGTTCACCTGGGCGCTGGGGTCTTTGCTGAGGGCATGGATCGCCGAGACGCGTACGGTGGGGTCTTCATCCCTCAGGGCTGCCAGGAGGGGGAGAGTGGTATCGGCGCCGGCGACGTGCTCCAGTGCTTCCGCGGCGGCCCGGCGCCCGAAGCTGGTGTCGTGCGAGAGCTCGGTGACCAGGGCTTTCACCCCGGCCTGGCCGGCGAAAGCAGCGGCGTGAGTGTGACCGAAGGCGACATCCATGAGGGCCTGCTCTTCGGCGCAGGAGGGTCTCCAGCCGAGGGTGCGCAGGGCGTTGGCGGCGGCAGTCCGGACCCCGGCAGAGGCGTCTTCCAGCATTCTGGCAAGGGAGGGGGCGGCACTGGCATCTCCCAGCCGGCCCAGACCCGCGGCGGCGGCCTGGCGGACATCGTGGCTGGGGTCCTGGAGGGCCGCGATCAGGGCGGCGAGGGAGTCGCTGTGCTTGATCCCGGCGAGCCCCCTGACGGCGGCAAGGCGCACCTCTGCCTGCTCGTCACCCAGTCCGGCGATCAGGAGTTCCCGCGCGCGCGCATTCCCACTAGCGCCCAGAGTCTCGAGGGCTTTCCGCCGCACCTCGGGGCTGTTCGATTTCACCCGTAATGTATTCCACCACGCCATAACCGCATTCCTGCCGTGTTCTTCAGGCTGCCGGGAGAGGACAGAGTGTCTCAGCTTCGTACACTCTTTCCGCCGATTGCCGACAGAGCGGCCATTGCTGTGCATCGCTCCCCCGCCCATGGCGGGGAAGTGCTCTCGGCCGCCGCCTGCCTCAGAGCGTCTGGCATGCCAACGACAGGATTCTGCTTGTGCCGGCCTCGCGGATACCGCCCAATACAGACATGAATCGCCGACAATTTGTGCAGTCCACCGCGCTGGCCGCTGCTGGAGCTTTGCTTCCCCTCAACCTCCTGCCCGCCGCCGAACAGCCGAAGGGAGTAAAGTGGCCCATTGGCTGTTTCAACCGGCCCTGGCTCGGGCCCCAGGACAAGCCTTGGGGCTATGACGCCGCGTTGGACGGGATCAAGGCGGCGGGTTACAAGCTCACCGGTTTGCTCACTCGCCCGGGGAAGGAAGAGCCTTTGCTCGGCTCTGACGCAACCCCCGAGTATCTCGCCAGCCTGAAGCAGCGGATTGCCGCGCGCGGCCTGGCCGTGAACATCGGCGCGCTACGCATCAAGTTCGACCTGCCGTTCGCCGAGCAAGTCAAGGACACGCGCCGGCAGATTGACAACGGGAAGACGATGGGTGTCGAATTCCTGCTCACGTTCGGCGCCAACAACCCCCGGCAGTACGACGATTATTACAAGCTGATGCAAGACGCCGCGGCGTACGCCCAGGAGCGCGGCATGAAGGTGGTCATGAAGCCGCACGGAGGCGCGAGCGGCGCGGCCGAGGAGATCAAGCGCTGCCTGGCGAAAGTTAACCACCCGAACTTCAAGATCTGGTTCGACGCCGGGAATATCATTCACTACACGGGCAAGGACCCGTTGGGAGAGCTCAAGCTCATCGCCCCGCAGGTTACCGGCTTCTGCGCGAAGGACTGCGGGCAGCAGCGCGGCTCGGTCTGGCTCCAGTTCGGAACGGGCAAGGTGGATTTCCGGGCGCTGTTTGTGGAGCTGAAGCAGGCGGGCTTCAATGGGCCCTTGATGGTGGAGTGCTGCGCGCTGGGTGACACGCCGGAGATCGTGACGGCCAACGCGCGCAAGAACCGGGAGTACCTGGAGAACGTGCTGGCGACGTTGTAGGGCGAAGGAATGAAGTGATGATGAATCACTTCCACGACACGCTGGGGCGTTGAGGTTTCCGGATGGCTTGACTTCGACGCGCCCATGGCTGTGGTCTGCGAAACTACCCGCTCCTGCTTCCCATTTGGTTCGAGGTTGGAGGTTCATTTGGGTTTCTTCTGGCCTCCGCCGGTGGCACCTCTTAGGCTGCGGAGCCACACATGAAGACTTCATTCCTGAAGCAAACCCTGCGAGTCCTTACGATCACCGCCTTGCTGGCAGCCGCGGCTTCCGCCGCGTGTGCCGAGGTGAAGCTTAACAGCCTGTTCTCCGACGGGGCCGTGCTGCAACAAGGAGTAGCCGTGCCGGTCTGGGGCACGGCCAGGGACGGCGAGCGGGTCACGGTCAAGTTCCAGCGACAGACCTTGTCCACGACGGCTAAGGACGGCCGCTGGTTGGTAAAGCTCAAACCCCTGAAGGCCGGCGGGCCCTACACACTGAGTGTGGCCGGGGAAGACAACACCGTGATCGTCTCGAACGTGCTCGTGGGCGAAGTCTGGGTCGGTAGCGGGCAATCAAACATGGCCTTTCAACTGTCACGCGCCGCCAACGCGGAAGCGGCCATCGCGGGCGCCACAGACCCGCAACTGCGGCTGTTCACTGTCCCGCGCAACGCGACCGATAACCCGCTCTCCGACGCCCCAGGCGCCTGGGTGGAATCTTCGCCCGAAACAGCGGCGCAGTTTTCCGCTGTCGCCTGGTTCTTCGGCCGCGACTTGCGTCGCGCGCTGAAGGTGCCGGTCGGGTTAATTAACTCATCGGTCGGCGGCACGCCGGCGGAAGCGTGGACTTCCCGGGCGGCGCTCGAAGCGGACCCTGATCTAAAGCAGATTCTGGAGCGCTACGCGGAGAGTGTCCGCACACACGACCCCGCGGCCGCGGCCGCGAGACATAACCGGGCTCGTGCGCAGCACAAGGCCGCCGTGGCCAGGGCGAAAGCAGCCGGCGAGCGTGCGCCTCAGGCCCCGCGCGCCCCGCGGGACCCGCGCCAGTACCAGGGCCGACCGTGCGCCCTGTACAACGGCATGATTGCCCCCTTGCAGCCTTACGCTATTGCCGGCGTGATCTGGTACCAGGGCGAGGCCAACGCGGGCCGGGCCGAGGAATACCGCGGCTTGTTTCCCGCCATGATTCAGGATTGGCGGCGGACGTGGGGGCAGGGCGCTTTTCCGTTCCTCTTTGTGCAAATCGCGCCGCATGAGCGGATGACGCCGGAGATTCGCGAGGCGCAGTTGCTGAGTTGGCAGAAGGTTCGGCGCAGTGGGATGGCCGTCATCACAGACATTGGCAACGAGACCGATATCCATCCTACGAAGAAGGAACCGGTGGGCGCGCGCCTGGCCCTGGCCGCCCGCGCCATTGCCTACGGTGAGAAGATCACTTACTCCGGTCCGGTCTATAAGGCAATGAAAGTAGAAGACACCCGCGCGGTCCTGAGCTTTGGTCACGTGGGCGGCGGCTTGGTGGCAGAGGGCGGTGAGTTGAAGGGATTCACGATCGCCGGGGCCGACGGCAACTTTGTCCCCGCGGCGGCCGTTATCGAGGCGGACAAAGTCGTTGTATCCAGCCCGTCTGTGGCAAAGCCCGCGGCGGTTCGTTACGGCTGGGCCAACACCCCCGATGTCAACCTATTCAACCGGGAAGGGCTGCCGGCCACGCCATTCCGGACGGATGTTAAGTCAGCAGGAGCGAATAACGGTCATTGACAGGGGCAATAGGTTTAAGACGATTAGGACATCTATGGATAATGGGAAAATACAATTCGTGGACTTGGTCGCTCAGTATCAGCAAATCAAGTCGGAGGTAGAGGTGGCGATGGGAAAGATTTGCGGGCGGGGGGATTTCGTGCTGGGCGAGGATGTGAAGTTGTTTGAGCAGGAGTTTGCCGCCTTCTGCAAGGCGCCTCACTGCGTGGCAGTGGCCAACGGCACCGACGCGCTGCGGCTGGCGCTCCTGGCGTGCGACGTGGGCCCGGGGGACGAGGTCATCACTTGCACCCACACCTTTATCGCCACGGTCTTCGCGATTCACCAGGCGGGCGCCAAGCCGGTGCTGGTGGACTGCGACCCGCAGTATTACACGATTGACCCGGCGCAGGTGGAGCGGGCCATCACGCCGCGCACCAAGGCGATCATCCCGGTGCACCTTTACGGCCAGGCGGCGGACATGGACCCCATCCTGGAGATTGCGCGCAAGCACAAGCTGCGAGTGATTGAAGACGCTTGCCAGGCGCACGGGGCCGAATACAAGGGCCGGCGCTGCGGGACGATGGGGGATATTGCGGCGTTCAGCTTTTACCCGGGCAAGAACCTGGGCGCGTACGGCGACGGCGGGGCCGTGACCACGACCCGGGCGGACCTGGCGGAGCAGGTCTGGTTGTTGCGCAACCACGGGCAGAAGGTGAAATACGAGCACCTTATCAAGGGCACGAACAGCCGGCTGGACACAATGCAGGCGGCGGTGCTGCGGATCAAACTGCGCCGGTTGGAGCAATGGAATGAATCGCGCCGCAAAGCGGCCGCCAGGTACGACCAACTGCTCGCGGGCTCCAGCCTGGTGATTCCCAAGACAGCGCCCTACTCAAAGCCCGTCTATCACCTTTACGTCGTGCAGGTGCCGGACCGGCAGAAACAGCAGGCGGCATTCGATGCGGCGAACGTGTCGCACGGGATTCATTATCCGATTCCCGTGCACTTGCAGCCGGCCTTTGCCGAGCTTGGTTATAAGCCGGGCACCTTCCCGGTCACCGAGGCGCTGGTGGCGAAGATTATTTCGCTGCCGATGTTCCCCGAGATCACCGACAGCCAGATTGGACGGGTGGCCAGCGCGTGCCTGAAGGCCTGAGCAAAGTCTGCGCCCTGACCGGCGCCCAGGGCTTTGTGGGGGGGCGGCTCAAGGCCCGGCTTGAACGCGCGGGCTGGCGCGTCATCTCCTGGACGCGGCAGCCGCCGCCTGGCAGCGACGCGGTCGCTTTTCACCTCGGCGCCGCGGTTGATTCCAATTTGCTCAAGGGAGTCCACGCTCTGGTGCACTGCGCGTATGATTTCGGACCCCGGCGCTGGGAGGAAATCGCCGCGATTAACGTAGCCGGCTCCCAGACACTCCTGGGCGCGGCTCGGAGCGCGGGCGTGAAGACCGTGGTGTTCATTTCGACCCTGAGCGCGTTTGCCGGCTGCCGGTCCCTCTATGGCCAGGCCAAGCTCCAGATCGAGGAACTGGCCCAAGCTATGGGGGCTTTCATCATCCGACCCGGGCTGGTGTATAGCGACAATCCGGGAGGGATGTTTGGCCGCCTGGCAAGCCAGGTGCGCAAGGGGCGCCTCGTGCCAGTCTTGTGGGGAGGGAAGCAGACACAGTACCTGGTGCACGAAGAGGACCTCGGACGCATTGTCGAGAGTTGCCTGGACGGGGGTGTGAGGCCGGGGGTTGGGCCGATCGCCGTTGCCCACGAGCAAGGCTGGGAGCTCAAGGAGATTCTGGCTCAGATTGCGCGGGCGCTCGGAAAGCAGGTCTCCTTTGTGCCCGTCCCCTGGCGGATCGTCTGGCTCGCCCTCAAATCCCTGGAGCTTGCCGGCGCGCGGCCCAACTTCCGCAGCGACAGCCTGATCAGCATGGTCTATCAGAACCCGGCACCGGCTTTCGATTTGCTCAAGTCGCTCGGCTTCCAGTGCCGGCCATTCCAACTCGTTCCCAGCATGTTGGAGTAGCGGAGTGCGGGAGTGGTGTGGTGTTCCACGACTCTATCTCTCCTCCTGGTTCGCTGGCGGTTTATTCGCTCTTGATGCGATAAAAGGCCGCCTGGCCTGATCCTGTTGGCACACTGAACGATCCCGGTGTGGCGCTGTTGGTGGCCACCCGCGTCCAACTGCTCAGCGGGGCGTCGGCGTCGGGCGAGTGCAAGAGCACAAACCGAGAGCCCCCGCCGCCGCCATAGGTCAGTGTGCTGCCGTTGATGCTATTGATGGAGGTTGGGGCCGGCGTGGACGAGCCAAGCGGATCAGCATAAACGCGCACGAGGTCGAAGCGCAGGGTGCCGCCAGGGGTATAGCTGCCAGCCGTTCCGACATAGCTCGGGTTGGCAAGGCTCTCGAACTCGCTGACAATGCGGAAGGCGAAGGCGGGATTGTTGTTAACCTCCGGGATGGCCGAGAGTTCGCGGGAGAGAGGCACAAAGACTTCGCCGTTGGTCATGGTGTTGAAATCCAGGTCGGTGAAGGTCGTGCCATCGGTGGTGTATTGGAGGCGGGTGTATTTGCTGCCGGAATTGCTGTGACGTTGGCTCCAAGAGAGGTAGATGTTCTGATGCCCGAGGGTGCTGACGTTGAACTGCACGCCGGCCAACTTGTTGTCGGTGCCCTGAGCTGGATAAGTCGTGGTGTTCCAAGCCTGGTTGGTACCGGTCAGGGTGTGATCCGAAGCCGCGCCGGCGGCGAAAGTGGCCGTGACCCCGTTCAGGAGGATCGCGGTGCCGGTGCCGATGATTGGGGGCGGAGAACCGAAGGGAGCGTTGGTGTCGTTGAAATCCCACAGGGCGAGGGTGACGCCGGGCAACACGGTGACGGTGAGGTTAATGGGGGCGCTGGCCACGCCGGCGCCGAGGCTATTGGTTACCCGGCAGGTGTAGCTGCCCTGGTCGGGCGCCTTGAGATTGTAGAGAGACAGCGCGCTGCCGGTTGCTCCCGCAATCGGCGTGCCGCCGAAGAACCATTGGTAAGTGAGCGGCGGAGTGCCCTTGGCGGTGACGGTGAAAGTGACGCTCTCGCCGCCCAGGCGTGCCTGGTTCGCCGACTGCGACTGGATGGCGGGATCAACGACCGTCAAAGTCGCGGCCGGGCTGGTCGCGGACCCGGCCGAGTTGGCGACGATGACATCATAACTGCCCGCGTTGCCCGCGAGCACGCCGGTGAGGATGAGCGTCGGGGTGGTGGCGCCCGAGATGTTGCCTGTGTTACTGAGGGGAATGCCGTTTTTGCGCCACTGGTAGGAGAGTGAGATCGAAGGGGAGCCGTCACTCGTGGCGGTCAGGGTGACGGTCGTGCCGGCTTTGTTGGTCTGTGCCAGCGGCGACACCAGAGCATAGGTAGGAGCGCTCGTCGAAATGGTCCCACCGCTGAAGTTGACCATCAGGTCGTCAATAGCTACCGCATGATCGGTGCCGGAGTCGTCTATATCCCGCCAGCGCAGGAAGATTTCTGACCCCGCTGGGACTGCGACACCGTTCAGAAGGACTCCAGCGAACACCTGCCGATTAGCTGGAGCATTTCCATCGAGCGCGCCGGTGGTGCCGCCGACATTCGGCGTAACGAAGTTCAAGTCAGTGAAAGGTGTCCAGGAATCGGTCGCCCCCGGCTCGGGATTAGTGATTGGGGTGGCGCTCACGCGGTAGGAGAAGGCGAGTGGTTGCTCGGCGGAGCTACCGATTTTACGCCACTGCTCGCCCGTGTAGGTGATCGTGATGCTGGAGATGTCTGAGCCGGTGTCGTTAACAAACCGCACGCCATACGCCAGCGCGCTCGAGGTGCTCGACGCGATGGACCCCAGCGCGCGCTCAGTGCTGCCGCTCGCGCCGCAGCTGTACATCTGCGCCTTGGTGCCGGTGCCGGTGCTGGCAGCGTAGGTCAGCGCCACAGCAGTGGGGTTGTTAGTCCAGGCATACCAGCCCGTGAGGGTGGTGTTGTCCACCCACGGGTTGTCCGCGCCCGAGTTGGCCAGCGAATCAAACGTCTGGGAGTAGGAACCGCCGGGCAGGGAGATGATGGAGATTTGGGCCGATGCCGTGTAAATGAACGAGCCTGCGTTGAGCAGTGCCGCCGTCAGGATAACAAGGAGTAGGGTTCTCTTCATAGTATGCGACCTGGCTTCCTCTTTCCGGCCCGGCAACCGGGGCCAGAAGGGCGCGTTTGTGTTTGATGTTGTATTCGAGCCGGTCCACAGCAACGAACCGCCTGCCGCCAGCTCGATCAGGGTTAACTGTTGTCACACAAATTGCGGGGTGTTCTATCTGCGGTCAATCTGAATTGCCGAATCCGCCGCAGTAGATTTCAGCGAAGTAAGGCCGGCCACGCTACAAAGCCGCTCAGGATGAGGCCTGGGCGTGGTGAAGCGACTTCGGATTGGTAGCTCACCAGTCTATCTCTGGCTCACAAAAAAGGACCCGGTTTTTCGACCGGGTCCTCTGATCTGAAGTTCGTTGCCTAACGAGGGCCTATTCGCTCTTGATACTGTAGAACTTCTTCGTCTCGCCCGCAGTAATGGTGAACGAACCAGGCGTGCCAGTTTGAGTCTGTGCGCGCGTCCAAGTATTGAGCGGCGCATCGAGACTAGTGGACTCCAGCAGCACGAACTGCGAGCCGGAGCCGCCCGTGTAGCTGATGGTGGTGGCAGTGATTCCGATGATTGTCACCGAGGTCACCGATGTCGAGGCCAGCGGCGCGTCTTCCGCAGTAATGACGACCGGGGTGGCATCGCCGCCAACGGGATTGACCGTGGTGGCGCCGGAAGGCCAGATCCCGTCGCTGTCGGTATCGGCGACGAGCAGGCTGCCATCGGCGAGCTTGCGCTGCTCGATGCATTGGACACCATTCGCATTGCTGTTGGGGATAATTGTGCCCCAGGCGCCGGAGATTCCATCCACCGAGCCGCTGTAGAAGGAGACGTAGGAAGCACCGGTGTTTTCGGCAACGCCGTCGCTCTCCGCGAACGTGGCCGCCAGCGGCCGGCCGCTGCCGGCAGCGTTATCATAGAGCACGACGAAGTTCTTGTCCGTGGCGGACGAATTGCCCCAGATGCCGGTGCCGGTGTTGGCATCCGTGCCAAAGGGCAGTACGGTAGCGTAGCTCGGGGTCGTCAGCCGCATGTTCACGGAGGTGCCCTCGGCGCCGTCGTTCATCATGATCCGCATGTACAGCTGATTGCCGGTGGTGGCAAACCGGGTGTTGCCGGAAGGCTCCGTTATAAACCAGCCCGTGTAGTTGCCGTTGGCGTCCGTGGTGAATGTGCCATACCCCCCGGCCGTGCTCAGGCTGGGACTGGTCGTGCGCACGAAACTGCCGGACGCGGTGGCGAAGATCATGTTGCCGGCGCCCGCGGTGGTGGCGCTGTCGCTGCTCACGACGCATTGGTTGTAATAGCGGTAGGTGGCGTTGGCGGCCAGATTCGCCAGCGACAGGCAGAAGGCATACGGCAGGCGCTTAGTGTTGCTGCTGCCGCTGGCAATGCCTTGAATATACTGGGGCATGATGACTTCGGTCATCGTCGGCTCCGCCCGGGCCACGATGGTGCTGCTGATCCCGTCGGTCAGCATGCCGCCAGAGGCCTTCAAGGTAAACTCGCCCACCGTGTCGTACGCGAGCCCGGAGAAGGTCTTTATGCCGGACGACAGGCTCTGCGGACTGTTGCCGCTCAAATTACCGGTGCCGGTGTTCAGGGTAATAGTTACCGAGGCAAGGTTGTCACGGTCCCTATTGCCATTGGCATCCTGCGCCTGGACTGTGACGGAGAAGGGCATGTTCGCGACTACGAAGGCCGGCACGATCGTAAACACCAGCCGCGTGGCCGTCACGGAGATCGCGTTTTGGGACTGGTCCGAGCTGAGTGCCGCGGTGGTAACGGCATTGCCTGATACTGTCACGTCACCGCCCGCCAGGGCGAACTGGAACTTGTCATTGTCGAACAGCGCGCCGGGTGTGCTCTGGAGCGAGATGCGCAGCGCCAGCGTCTTGGAGTCGCCATCCGCCACCGCCACGTTCAGACCCGAGAACGCAATGCCGGTGGCCGAGATTGTGCCGGCGCCCACAGTGCTCTCGCCATCAAACAGCTCGGCGGCTAGAACCGTGGTGGACCAGTCGGCGACTTCGTTGTTGGCGCCTTGCGTGAAGGCCAGACCGGTGATGGTGCCGGCCCCGGAATTTCCGGACGGGTTGCTGAACGTAACCTGCCAGACCTGCGCCCCCTGGCTGGTGGTGGGGATCGTCGCATCGTTCACCATCGAGTCTATGGTGAAGGATTCCCCGTAGGCTGTGGCCATGGTCATGTCATCCGCCGAAATAGTCTGCTGATTGCCGGCGGCGCTGCCCTGGCAGGTGAGCGTGGCGGTCACGGCGCTGCCAGCGGCAATGCTCGCCGTGATCGTGCGCCCCCCAACCGCTCCCGCCGCAACGTCCGCAATCACCAGGTAACGCCGGGTGTCGTTGAAACCAGCTTGCCCCGAAATGCTGAAGCTGATCGGGTTCGCCAGCGCCTGCCCGCTGCCGGAGACCACGCTGTCGCCGGCGTTATACGTGCCGGAGTTGTCCGCATCATACGCCACGCGGAAGTTGCTCAGGTCCGACGCCGTCGCCGTGCCGGCGGTGGTCAGGCTCAGGCCGGTGAAATCAATGCTCCCGGGCGGCTGCAGGCGGAAGCCGGCCAGCACCACATCGTTTGCGCCGGCGGTAATGATTCCCGCCGGGGGCGCGCCGGTATTGTCAACGTAAACGACCGTCGCGACCGGCAGCTCATTGCCGTATTCAAAGTCATCAAGGTAGATCGTCCCGGCATTCCCGGCAAAGCTCTCCCCATAGAACATGAACGAGTCAATGTTGGCATCATCGGCCAACTGTGCCTTGGCCAGGTCATCGCCTACCAGGCTGCCGTTGACCCACATGTCCACCTTATAGGGGGCCAGACTCTGGCTGCCACTCCGGGCATAGTTTTGCGCGGCGGCGGAGTTGTTGCCATAGATCTCGACACTATACACCGTGTCTTTTGAGAAGCTGTCAGGCAGGGCGGCCCAACTGCTGCCACTCCGGTAGGTCTCTGTGATAGTCGTATCCGCCCCGAACGACCAGCGAATGCCCGTGAATATCTGCGCTCCCGTAAACCCGACGTTGTCGGAAAGACTCGCGCCGTCTCCGGCAAAGAAATACCAGTTCCCGGAGGTTGCTGTCCCCGACATCTTCACGGTGAACTTGACGTAGAAGGTCGTGTTGGGCGTCGAGTAATCGTAGATGGAGAACTTGTTCACGGACCCGCCGGTTGGAGCGACGATGCGAAGCTCCGTTTCGCTGCCAACGGCGGTGTCGCCCGGGTTCTCCAGGTTGAAACTGCCCGCTCCTGTTCCGACGCGCACTCGCGCCGTTCCGCCGTCGGTGGGCGGGGCGGGCAGAAATGTCGTGCTGGCGCCCGACGTGTGGCTGCCAGTCCCGGTGCCGAAGTCGTAGGTCCAGACCGTTGCCCCGGCGGGCAGGGCCACCGCCAGCAACGTGAGCAAGAGCGCGAGTTTCAAGGCCAGGGGGAAGGACCGCCGGCCGGCGGGAGTAGTTGGACCCGGGATCGCGGCCGCCGTGGCGAGCCGCCCGGAGAATACGGTGTTGTTCCTGTTCGTTTTCATAGGAGGTCTACTTGTGGCTTGCGGTTTGTATGACGGGCCTCATCCCTAGGCGGGGACAGGCTCGTGAGCTGGTGGACTGGAGTGAAAGGGCGTAACTGTGCGTGGACATCGGAACCACCGTCCCTGGTACCTACGGGTTCTTCCGGCGCCAGGGATCGTTCCAGATGATGTCCGGGTTGCGGACTTCGTTGCCGGCGGCGCCGTTGGTCACATAGCGGATTTTGAAGTATTTGGCATGGCCATCGAGGAAGTTGATCACCCCGCCCAGCTCGTGCCGGGAGGCGGAGTTGCGCCAGCGGTTGGCCGGGTTGACGGAGTTGTACTGGGGCGAGGAGTTGACGATTTCCCTCGGGCTAAAAACGCAGTCGAACAGCATCACCGTGGCGGACGGGTCCTTGAAGTCCACAATCTTGCGCATCCGCGGATAGTCAACATTGGCCGTTTCCGTCTGTTTCTTGAGGTCAATGTTCACCTCATAGCTGAAGAAGCCGTGCGCACCGTTGCCTGAGACCGTGGCCACCTCGTCGGCGGTCATCTTGGCGCTCGGGCAGTGCCAGATCTTGCCCTTGCCGCCCGGGAACGGCAGCTTGGCCATCATGTTGCCGCCGGGGGCGTCGGCATACTCCGCCAGCGTCCTCTCCGCCACAAACGGCGGCAGCAGGTTGAACCACGCGTTCAGGTCTTTCTCGGCGCCGTCGGCGCCGGGATACACCCCAGCGCGATCCATCCCGTCGCGCGGCATGCCGTCCTTGTTGTCTCCCGCGTAGAGGTGCATCGCCAGGCCCCACTGCCGCAGGTTCGAAACGCAATTGGCGCGTTGCGCCTTGGACTTGGCCTTGGCCAGCGCCGGCAGCAGCATCGCCGCCAGGATGGCGATAATCGCAATCACCACCAGCAACTCAATCAAGGTGAATGCCCTCACTTGCTTGGTTTCTCGCTTCATAACTTCAGGTATGGCACATTACGCTTTCCAGCCTCTTAAATCTACGTCCGCACTGCTAAACGGCGCAAGCGTTACTTTTCCACAATTTGTCCGCCGCGATGCCGCTCCACGTGTGCAAAACGGGCCGGGTCTTGCGACCCGGCCCCGCATTCAAGTTGCGCCTCACCGGCCCCGCCCTACTCGCTCTTGATGCTGTAGAACTTCTGCGTCCCGCTTGCGGTGATGGAGAACGATCCCGGCGTGCCCGGGTTGATCTGCGCCGTGCGCGTCCAGGTGTTCAGCGGCGCGGCCACACTCGTGGATTCATACAGCACAAACTGCGAGCCCGAGCCGCCGCTGTATTGGATCTCCGTGGGTGTGATGCCGATGATGGTCACCGGCGTGGGGGCTGCAGCCGCGGTGGTGATGTCCTCGTAGCGGGTGGGAATGATCTGGAAGCCCGCGCTCCGGTCGGGAGCTGTGCTGCCCAGGAAGTAGCTCATGGGCGCCGTGATGTTGACCGGCCCGGTCGGGATCGCCTGGCCTGAGAAAGCCGGTGTCACCGCCGCGTTGAAGAAGACTGTGAACCGGTCGCCGCTGGCGTTGGTGACCTGCAGGGTTTGCTGGCCGGTTCCGAAAGTGCCGGGGGCGCTAACGAAGTAAACGTTGGTCAGCGTCACCCGCGAGCCGATGTAGCTGCGCACCACGTTCGAGACCCCGCCGTAGCCGACGCCGTTGGTGAAGGTCAGCGGCAGCACATAGGGCGTGGGCAGCGGGTTGTTGTGGCTGTTGGTGATCAGCATGTTGGACGGATCGCCCGAGTTGATGTTGATCTGCAACTGGCTGTTGAAGTGCGCCAGCGTTCCGATGGCCGTGACGCTGTCCCCCACCGCCGGCCGGTCCGCCCCGTGCCCCGGCCAAAACACGCCGATGCCGCCCGTGGCGTCCTGGATCATGATGGACATGTTCGCCGCGCCCGTCAGGTTGGTATAAACTGTCACCACGCCGGTCACCGACCACAGCGCGGTGGTGTTGGTCGGCAGATAGAAGGTGTCGTCCACATGGCCCTTCAGATCGTAGATCGTGGTGGTGGGCACCGCGCTGGCGGAGACTACCGCGTTCGAGCCAATCCTCGTGCCGTATTCGTTCGAGACATCGCAGCGGTAGGTGCCCAGCGTCCCGTTGCCGCTTTGCAGGTTGGCGATGGTCAGCGTCGCCGTGCCGTCGCCGCTGACGTTGGCATTGGCTTCGGAAGCAACCGTGTTGCCGTTGTGATACCAGGCGTAGCTTAGGGTCCCGGGACCGGTCGCCCCGCAATACAGGGAGACGGTCTGGCCGTAGTAGGCGTTAGTGCTCACTGGCTGCTGGGTGATGGTGGGCGGCACCGGCGCCGAACTCACATTCACAATCGCCCCGCTGCTGGTGGCAAACTCACCGTGCGGAGTCGTAACGACAACGGTGTAGGTTCCGCTGTCGCCGGAGGTCGCGCTGGAGCGAATGAAGATGGGGGAGTTGCCGTTCTCATTGCTGACGTCCGAGCCGTTCTGCTTCCACTGGTAGGTCAGGTTCCGGAGCCCCTGGCCATTGGCCACCGCCACGAGGGTGAAACCCTGGTTTTCAAAGACATTGGTGCCGGCCGGCTGGTAAACGACCTGAGGCGCAAAGGCATTGGTCGCCCACACGCTCTGCGCCGCTTCGTCGAAGGTGGTGGCGACGCAGAGGTTGCTGATGACTCCGACCCACGCCCCGGAGCTGGGCTGCCGGAAGGCAAAGGCGACAGGAGCGGGAGGATTTGCGACGGCATCGCTCGTAACCAGAGCGGTTTCAAAGGAATCAATCGGGTTGACCCAGAGCGCGGCTGCGGCTGATGCAATCCCGTTGACCTCGCCCGTGGTCGGATTCCAGCCGACCACCACCTGATAGTCAACATTGGTGGCGAGATCAACCGGGTATGTCTGGTTGGGGGTGCCGGCGGCACCAGCAATACCCAGCCGCCAGGTTCCCGGCTGGGTCCCCGCCAGGTAAAACGCCCTGCACTGAAAAGCAGTGCTCGCATTCTTAAAGTGCGCGAAGTATTGCGAGGACGTCGGCAGAGTAGCGCACCTGACGGTGAAACTGGCGTAGAGTATCTGCACTCCGTTGGTGTAAGCGCACCCCTCTGTCGTGCATAGCAGCCGGTTAACGTCGGCGGCCAGCGCGCCTGAGTTCTGCAGCTTCTGCCCGGATATAGTCGCGCCGGTGGCGGCACCGCTATGGTTGGCCCAGTTGCCGCCGGCGACATCAACGATATACCCGTCGGCATAGTTGAAGCCTTCATAATAGATCACGTCGGCGGAGACGCTGACCAGGGCGAGACAGGAGAGTAAGGAGGCTAGTAGGATTTTTTTCATCATGTTGTGCTGTTTGTTGTTTTGCCCAGCATTAGCCCACATCTCTCGTTCGCCGGGGGACTGCCAGCGACATCTTCCGGACTTCGTGCCAGGCGTTCCGTTAGGTCTGATCATACCATCACGCTTTCGGCCTGGAGACGCAAGCCATTTCTGCCTGCGACTTATTCACAAACTAGTGACATTATGGCAATAATCCTGGGGACTTCCCGTTCTGGCACCAGCCTCCTTACGCCACCACTTTCGCCAGCTCCCTTGAGGTTCAGAGTTCGAGGTTGGATGCTCGATGTTCTCTCTCCGTCTTCTACTCTCAATCGGTCTCCCCGGCCGCCGTCCCGCCTACTGGCTCCGACTTTCCCCCAAGGCTGAGGCACCCCCCACGCCCAAGCCAGCCACAGCGATGAGACGGTGACAATCCGGCGGGACTACGGTGTGGTTCCCATGGGGGTCGGGCCCCATGGGAACCACACCGGGATACAACGGGTGTCACAGCGTTGTCACACCGGGGCGGCAACTCGGTCCAGGAATATGGAATTGGATCCCGGTAGAGGTAACTAAGGGCGCAGAATCCGCACAAGCCACTGTTCTTATGGCACTTACACTATTACCACCAGCAAACGCCAGGTTTATGGAAGTGGCAGGCCCTTAAGTTCGGCGGTCTGATGGGGAAACCGCTGGCGAGTGTGCCATCCTGGCACACTTGGGCTGCTCCCTAGAGCCCGTTCCCAGCCTGCCCCCGTCTTGGACTTTGCCCGGGCGGTGGGGTATCTTCTGGTTGCTATGATTGCGTCCATGGACCAAGCCAAAACCCCTGAGCGCAAGGTCCCCGCGCCGAGAATCAGGCAATATACCGGGGAGGTCGTCTATATCTACGCGTTTGATGTGGCGTACGATATGACCCGCCAGCCGGTGCGGGAGTTGCTGGGCCAGCCCGTGGCGCAGTTTGTTGTGGACGCGAGCAAACCGAGCCCGCGCGAGCGTTTTTTCTACCAACCCGGAATGGTCCGCCTGCCGCCGATGGAGCGCATCGGTCCGCACGGGCAGGTGCGCGTTGGGCGGGTCATCAAGCTCCTGCCAGTCGGCGCCATCAGCATCTGTGTTCACGTGCCCTTTGCGGTCGAGCACGTCGAGGATCTCGTTGGTTATCACGACCTCCAGTTCAGCAACGGCTCGCTCAGTGAGGAGGTGCGGCGCTTGGCGGAAGAAGTGCGCGGTGAGCTGGCAGCCCACTACGTCCAGCCCGTGCGCCAGCTTGAGGAGGAAGAGGCCTACACCGTTTTCTGCATCGAATCCCCGATGCTCAACCCGGAAGGCGCGGCGGTGAGCGCGGAGGCCTGGTGGCGCGCGCACCGCCGGGCCGTGGCTTCGCTGCTGACTCAGGAGCCCGACGCCGACCACCTGTCCAAACAGGAGGCCGAAGAATCCACCGGCCGCTTCCTCAGCTATTACGAGCGCGACCTCGTGGTGATAGACTGGGATGCGGCGTTGATTATTGACGAGCCACAGAACTTCGCGGAGACGCTCTACGTGATGGAGCTGGCCAATGTGCAACTGGCCGAGCTCGAGGCCTACGACCGTATCCTGGACGATTCGCTGGACCGGGCGTATCGCGACCTCAACGCCCGTCCGCCCCGGGGCCGCGCCGGTATCTTGCGGGAGCTGCGGGAAATCCGGATTGACCTGGCGCGTTTCAGCGATGAGCTGTCGAACATCACCAAGTTCTTTGGGGACTGGCACCTGGCCCGCATCTACGAGAACATCTCGGCGCGGTTTCATCTGGCCGACTGGCATCGCACTATTGACAAGAAGCTGCAGACGCTCGACGACCTGTACGAAATCCTCAATCAGGATCGCACCAACCGCTACATGATCATCCTGGAGCTGGCAATTGTCCTGCTATTCGTGATTGACCTGGTGATCCTGGTGCTCGGGATCCACGGACCTTGAACCGGCCGGGGGCCGGCGCGGCGACAGCGAATGGGCCGGGTGTCCCAATCGCACGCAGCTTGGTGAGGGGAGCCTATTTGCTCGCGGCAGCAGGCAGCAGGAAGAGCCGGGCGTCGCCGGCATCGAGCGAGATTTGCAGGCCGGGCATGTCGGGGCTGTCGTCTGCAACGGGCGCCGCCTGGCCGGTAACCGGGCTGACTTCCAGCACGGCGGCGTGCGGGGCGTCGAATTCAACTGTGGGCCAGGCGCTGTAGGCGAAATGGTAGTTCTGCAACAGAGCGGCCCGGCGGCCGTCGGCGTGGGCGAACGCGCCCAGCAGATAGTCGCCGGGGGTCAGGGAGCGGATGGGGCTGCCCTGGAGGGCCGCAGCGTGATCGCTCTTGGGCCGGACGCGGTAAACGCCTGTGCTGGTGAGCTGCATCAGCGTGGGGCCGAGTTGTTTGAGCCTGCTGTTGAGGCGGCGGGCTTCCTCATAATGACGGGTGCGCTTGCCGTCGCGGCGGATGATGGCGCCGCCTTTGGGAAACTCGTCGCCGGGGGGCGTCCAGTAACAGAAGTACATCACCCCTTTGGCGCCGTAGGCCAGTGAGGCATTGATCTGCCAGCGGAGCTGGGCTTCGGTCGGGTCGGTGTGCGGCCCGTAGGGCATGGTATTGAAGAAATTCCAGAACGGGATGTTCCCGGCAAGGGATTGCTGGCGCATGTCCTCGAGGTTCTGGCAGTAGCCGTCCCGCCCGTCGGCTTCGGGCGAAAACCTCGGGTAGTGGTCCATGCTCAGCACGTCGGGGCGAACTTCGCGCAAAAAGCGGGCGACGTGCTCGGCGTAATTGCTGGTGCCCAGCGCCCAGGCGGGGGCGTAGTTGGGGAAGAGGTTGATGTAGGCAAGTTTGCCGGGCCGGGCCAGGCGCAGCGCATCTACCGTCTTGCGCAAATCTGGAAACGCGCCGGGGCCAGGTTCGTCGCTGAGTGAGTAACCCCAGCAGGCCGGGCCGTCGGGCAAACGATCCGGGGGCAAGCCGGCCATGGAGACGATGGTCTTGAGCCCCTGCTTCTCGCAGAGACGGATTTGATTCGACACCGCCGCGGGAGTCGTCGCGCCGAAGTTGCCGATTATGAAAGTAAAGTTGGCCTCCGCGATCTCGGCAAACCGCGCGTCGGTCTGCTCGTTGGCAGGCGGGTCCACCCAAAACCCCACCGCGAACCGGTCCTGGATGAAGCGCGGGTCGGCGGCAGCGGCATGGCCCAGTTGCGTAATCACAGCCAGGACGGTTGCCGTGAGGAAGTAGTAAGTGCGATTAAACATGGGCGAGAGATTAGCAGCCTGCGGTGATTTGCAAAGAGCGGGCTTGCTGGTTCGAGCGTTGGGACTTCAAGGCGCTGGAAGCTACGTGTTACCCGGGGGCCCCGGATCGGAGCGCCAGCGCGGATTTTGCCGGCAGGGGCAATCTTATCCTGCCGTTGGAAAACAACTCCTTCGGGACAAGACTTCCGGGGCCGTCCCACCTGCCGTCGGCTGAGTTCAGCAGCGCGAGCCACCGGCCGGGCGAGGCACTCGCCGTTACGGTAGCGAGGCGGTCTGAATAGTTGAAAGCCAGCAGGAACCGGGCGCCGCCGCTCGAATAGCTTACCAGCAAGACTCGATCGGACCGAAGCGCGCGCACTTTGATTGGGTATGTTGCGGTGGTGGTCAGAGCGGGCAAGGTCCTGCGCAACCGCATCAACTCCCGGTAAAACGCGCGCAGCAGGCGGTGCGTTCGCTTCTTCCGCAACGCATGATTGAGTTTCGAGCTTTCGAAGGTGGCCCGGTCCTGCGGGTCTGGCGGTCTTCCCCGCCACCCGAAGGCCGCCAACTCCGCCCGCCGCCCGGCGCGCACGGTCTGAATGACCGGCGCGCTGCTGTGGCTGATGAAGTAATGGAAGGGCGCCAGTTCGCCATACTCCTCACCCATGAACAGCAGTGGAATGAAGGGCGACAAGAGCACATTGGCGGCAGCCAGTTTACGGGCCTCGAAGGGTATCAACGTTGCCAGCCGCTCTCCACGGAGCCGATTGCCCGCCTGGTCATGGTTCTGGCTGTACACCACGAATGATTGGACCGCCTGACTTACCTTGCTGGAGCTACCCCCGCGTTTCCGTGCGCCCCGGAAGCGGCTCTTGGTGGTTCTGGCCGCCCTCCAAACTCTGGCAAACTGGGCTGCGCCACCGAAGCGCGCGTAGTAACCTGTTTGCTCGCGCGTAAGCAATACGTGGAGGCAGTGATGAAAATCGTCCCTCCACTCCGCGTCCAAGCCCACGCCAGCCGGTGCGCCTGCGGGAATACGGCGCACGATGTCCAAACCACCTTCGCCGATGAGATGGAAGGGGCGTTTGAGTGTGTCCGCCTGCCGGTGGCAGGCTTGCGCCAATTCACCCAAGAAGGGCGAGGCAGATGAATCGCGAATCGCGTGGATTGCATCGAGCCGCAGGGAGTCAATGTGGAATTCCGTTTGCCAATACAGCGCGTTCTCGATGAAGAAGCGGCGCACGTCAGCGCCGGGCCGGCCCGCAAAATCCAGCGCTTGGCCCCAGGGTGTGGAATGGGATTCCATGAAGTAGGGCCCAAACTCGCTGAGGTGATTTCCCTCGGGCCCCAGGTGGTTGTAAACCACATCCAGCACGACAGCCAGGCCGGCCCGATGGGCGGCATTGACCAGCCGTTTAAGACCTGCCGGCCCGCCGTAGGAGTTCTGCGCCGCATACGGGAAGACGCCGTCATAGCCCCAGTTTCGGCTGCCGGTAAACTGCGCTACCGGCATCAGCTCCAGGGCCGTGACACCCAAATCTCTCAGTTCAGCCAAATGCGGGATGGCAGCCTCAAAGGTCCCCTCCGTCGTGAACGTTCCCACATGCAACTCATACAGAACATAGTCCTTCAACCGCACACCCGCCCACTTCTCATCCGTCCAGGGGAATGCGGGAGCGACAAGCGCCGACGCGCCATGCACACCGTCCGGCTGGTAGCGCGAGGCTGGATCGGGAAACGCGTGCCGTCCGTCCAGGCGGTACAGATAGCGGGTCCCGGGCGTTGCGTCCTCGACTACCGTCGCATGGTAACCGCCGTCGTGCCGGGTGAGACGCGCCACCTCCCGCTTCGGCTTTGACAGCAGCACCTCCACGCGCTCGACGCGGGGCGCCCAGACGAGAAAGCGCCAGCGCCTGCCGCCGAGATAGGTCGCGCCCAGCGTCACCCGCGTCCATTTCATAGCGCCGGGCGCGCGTGGAGCAACTGCAGAATCCCCTCGCAGGCGGGCCTAACCAGCGCCAGTCGCCGGGTGAGGTGATCGCCCAGTTCCTCCACGGTGCGGTGGAGCAGATGAATCTCCAATAAGGGTTGAAGCTCCTCGTCCCGGGCGGGCAGGAGCGGCGAGCGGCCCAGCGCAGCGAGATAACCGTTCAAGAATGCGACACTGGTCCAAAGTCGCCAGCAAGCGGCCCAGCGCTCGGGCCTGTCCCTGGTGCTGGCGTCCAGCCGGCCCAACTCGGCCTGCCGGGCGAGCGCAGTATCCGCGGCATAGCGGAACGAGCAGAGCATCCCGGTCACATCGCGCAGCACCAGGCGCTTGATGCGGCGTTCACTGACGGGCTGGCCCGGCTCACCTTCAAAATCCACGATCATGAAGTCCTTGCCAGTATGCAGGATCTGCTTCAGCCCATAATCGCCATGGCAACGGATTCGCGCCGCGCTGACGCGCAGCGCCAGCAGGGCCTGACAACGCTTGAGAATCGCCGGTTCCTGCTCAAGCACCCGGTTCGCGGGCGGTAGCGCGGCCGCCGGCAGCCGGGACAGGTTATCCCGCAATCTCAGCAGATTGTGCCGGGTCGTGTTGCGCATGGTCTGATACAGGCCGCGCTGGTAGTACGAGGTCCAGGGTTCCGGTGCGAACTCCGGGGCATTCGGTTCAGAGGCGAGGGCCTGATGCAGCTCGGCGGTCCGCACACCGAGCAACCGGGCGGATTCAAGATACGTGCCGATCAACTCCGGCACTTCAGCGGGAATACCCTGCCGGGCGAGTTGAACAAGCGGCTTGTTGGCGGGGGGGAATCTCCTGCCTTCGGTGGACAGGGAAAGCACCCGCTCGTAATAGCGATCCAGGGCGCGCAACGTGTATTCCCAGCCGCTCTCGGCTTTGGGGAGCCAGCTATGAACCGCTGCCAGGCCTAGCCGCTCGCCGTCGGCGCGATGGTATTCCAACGCACCCGCCAAAGGCGGCGCGTGCGGGAAGCCCCGGTCGGTGAAGAAACGCCCCAGCTCGAGTTCGGGGTTAATGCCCCAGTGCAACCGGCGGAACAACTTCAAGACGAATCGTTCGCCGTACCGGATGGACGTGTGGCGCTGGGAGGCCTTGAGCGAGGTGCTTTCCAGGGCCGCGGCCACCCGGCGCGACACGGTGCGCAACAGCGGCCCGCGCCAGGCCACCACGTTGCCTTCCCGGCCCTTGAGCCGGCGGCGGCGGGCGATGAGATCCAGCAGGCCAATGTCGAAGCCGCGCAGGCCCAGCGCGTCATACAGCACCCCGCGTTGCTTCGATTGTGCGAGGGTAACTACGGCGACGACACGCTGGGGTTCGTCGCGGCGCAGGCGTGCCGCTTCACTGCCCGCGGCAAAGGCCAGCGGCACCAAATACCACTCCGCATCAGCGCCGGCATATTCCACTTGCCAAAGTGTCAGAAAGGACATGACCGGTCCCAGCGGCACAGCCTCCGCCTCTTTTAGTGTGGCGGACTTGACGGCTTTCGCCGCCGGCGGGAACCATTTCATCGCGCGCAGGAACGGGACAAACGCCTTTTCCAGGGCGGACCTCAAGCGCTCGGACAGGACCTCTTCCCAGTGCTTTGCGACCGTGATTTCGGCGCGCGCCTCGGGCGGCCCAGGCTTGGCCCGCGCGCTACCGGCAAGCGACGGCTCCAACGAGAACCAGTAAAAGCCGTGCGGGCCGAGGGTCAAGAGGAAAGGCAGCTCCCCAATGGTCGGGAACGGCGTGCGGCCAAACAACTCGACCGGAGTGCGCCGCTTGAAAACCGAGAGGTCCAATTGAACCGGCTGGGGATATCGCGAGAGGTTCGCCACCACCAACAAGATCTCCCGCTCATGGCGCAAAATGTAAGCGAGAACCTTGCGGTTCTGCGGCGCGAGGAATTCGACTCGCCCCTCCCCCAGGGCGCGCCAGCCTTTGCGGAGGGCCAGCACTCGGCGCATCCACCACAGTAGGGAATGGGGATTGCGGAGCTGCGCGTCCACGTTCACCGCTTCATAATGATATTCGGGGTCCAGGGTGATGGGCAGATACAGCCTCTGCGGGTTTGCGCGTGAAAACCCCGCGTTCTGGTCCGCGCTCCACTGCATCGGTGTGCGCACGCCGTTGCGGTCGCCCAGGTAGATGTTGTCCCCCATTCCGATCTCGTCCCCATAGTAGAGCACCGGCGTTCCCGGCAGCGACAGCAGCAACCCATTCAACAGCTCGATCCGCTTGCGGTCGTTGCCCAGCAGCGGTGCCAGCCGCCGGCGGATCCCGAGGTTGAGCCGCGCCTGGTGGACATGCGCATACATGCGATACATGTAGTCACGCTCCTCGTCGGTGACCATTTCGAGGGTCAGCTCATCGTGATTGCGCAGGAATAACGCCCACTGGCTGGTCTCCGGTATGGGAGGGGTTTGCTCCAGGATGTCCACGATCGGCGTGCGGTCTTCCATTCGCACCGCCATGAACAGGCGCGGCATGAGCGGGAAGTGATAGGCCATGTGACATTCGTCGCCCCGACCCTGGCCGAAATAGGTCACCGCATCCTCCGGCCATTGGTTGGCCTCGGCCAGCAGCATCCGGTCCTCATACCGCTCGTCCACATGCACGCGCAGCCGCTTCAAGAAGGCATGCGTTTGCGGCAGGTTCTCACAGTTGGTGGCGTCCTGCTCGTAGAGGTAGGGCACCGCGTCCAACCGCAGCCCGTCCACACCCAGGTCGAGCCAGAAGTCCAGCGCCTTGATGATCGCCTCGTGCACGTCGGGGCTGTCGTAGTTGAGGTCGGGCTGGTGGGAGAAGAACCGGTGCCAGTAGTAGGCCCCCGCAACGTGGTCCCAGGTCCAGTTCGAGGTTTCCACGTCCTTGAAGATGATCCGCGCCTCTTGGTAGCGGTCAGTCGTGCTGCTCCAGGTGTAGAAGTCTCGCCAACGGCTCCCGGGCGCCGCGTGCCGCGCCCGCTGAAACCACTGGTGTTGATCGGAGGTGTGGTTCAAGACCAACTCAGTGATGACCCGCAGCCCGCGCTGATGCGCCTCGCGCAGGAAGACTTGGAAATCTTTCAGCGTGCCGTATTGTGGGTGGACAGCGCAGTAGTCGGCGATGTCGTAGCCGTCATCCTTCAGTGGGGAGGGGTAAAATGGCAGCAGCCAGACTGCCGTTACTCCCAGGTCCTTCAAATAGTCCAGCTTTTCCGTCAGGCCCTGAAAGTCGCCGCAGCCGTCACCGTTGCCGTCGTGAAATGAGCGGACATGCACTTCGTAGATGACCCCGCTTTTGTACCAGAGCGGGTCGGGGGCCAGCCCTTCGCGGTTGCGGTTGCGGTCAGCCATGACAGTCACGGTTTCTGCCCGTTCGACGCGGCGCGTTCCGTGACCTGGGATGCCAGGCTCACTTCGCGGAGCACCCGCCGCACGGCTGTGTGGGTGCTTAAGTAGTATCGTGCCGCGGTGTTCGCCAAGCCCACTCGCACTGAGAAAGCGGTTTCCGGCAGCGCCCGAAACAGGTCTTCATCCGTCCAATCGTCGCCTATCGCGAGAATGAAATCCGCGCCCAGTCCTGCCAGCCACTCCGTCGCGGCGCTTCCCTTGCTTACCCCGGTGCTGCGCACCTCCAGGACCTTGTTGCCCTCGAGCACTTGAACGTCAATATTGCGCGTGAATCCGGCCAGGGCATCGAGCAGTTCGCGCGCCCGGCGCGACGCCTGGTCCGGGTCCGCGCGGCGGTAGTGCCACGCCAGCGAGAACTCCTTCTCCTCCAGCAACGCCCCCGGCAAACGATCCACGTAAACTTGGAGTATGGGGCGCACCCGTTCTTTCCACTCCGTGGTGATCACCTTGAGCATCCGCCACTCGCCGCCTTTGGGCCGCAGCCAGACGCCATGCTCGGCAATCAAACCCACCGGCAAAGCCCCAAACCACTCTTCCAGGTCGCGTCGTGGCCGGCCGCTCACAATTATCACCTCATTAGCCGCTACCGCATCCAGCGCGGCCAGCAGGTCCATCACTTCCTGGTCCGGCAGCGCCAGCTGCGGGTCCTCCATGAAAGGCACCAGGGTGCCGTCGTAATCCAGCAACAGGGCCCGCCGGGCGGCCGAGCGGTATTGCTGGATAACCTCGGCCAGCACCCGGCCGCTCAACGCCCGCGCCCGCCGCGCCGCCTCCGTCTTTTGAGTGGAAACCAGGGCCTGGACGAAGTCCTCCGCCCACCTCACCACGTTGTAGCGGCGCAGCCGGTCCTGGAGCAGGCGATTGCGCCGCACCTGTTCCTCCACCGGCATGCCCAGCGCCTGCTCCAGCGCCTGCGCAAAGTCGCCGCTATGAAGCGGATTGATAATCAGCGCCTCGCCCATCTCCTTCGCCGCCCCGGCCATCTCACTCAGGATGAGCACGCCCGTCTGATCGGGGCGCGAGGCTACGAACTCTTTAGCGACCAGGTTCATTCCATCCCGCACCGGGGTGATCAAGGCAACGTCGCAGGCGCGGTACATCGGCACAAGCTCTTCAAACCCAACGTTGCGAAACTGGTAAACCAGGGGCGTCCAATGGACATTCCCATAGGCCCCGATAATTCGTCCCACGGTTTGCTCCAGCTCCTGTTTCATAGCCTGGTAGCTCTCCACGCCAATCCGCGACGGCGCTACCGACACCACGAACACCACCTTCCCATGCCACTGTGGGTTGCGCTTGAGGAAGCAGTCGTAGCCGCGCAGCCGGTTGATCAGACCTTTGGTGTAATCCAGCCGGTCCACCGAGAAGATCACCTTCTGGCCGACGCATTTAGCCCGCAGTTCCGCCACGCGCGAGTCCGTTTCCGGCGAGGCCGCCGCCCGCGCGAAGCGCTCGTAATCAATCCCCATCGGAAATGTGTCCACCTTGACCACGCGCTCCCGCAACGTCAGGCTGCCAAGCTGGTGCTCGTAGCCGACCGACCGCAGCACGCTCGTCAGAAAGTCGCGCGTGTAGTCGTAGGTGTGGAACCCCACCAGGCTTGCGCCCAGCAGTCCCTCGACAATCTCCACCCGCCAGCTTCTTGGCAACAGCCGAAACACCTCGTACGACGGGAAGGGGATATGCAGGAAGAACCCGATCGGCAGGTCTGGAAACCGCTCCCGCACCATCCCGGGCACCAGCATGAGCTGGTAGTCATGGACCCACAGCAAGTCGTCCGGCCGCAGCACCTTCAGCGTCGCTTCGGCAAAAACGCGGTTTACCTGCTTGTACTCTTCCCAGTAATCCTCCTCGTAGTGCGTCAGGTCCGGGAAATAGTGAAACAGCGGCCAGAGGGTCTTGTTGCAGAACCCGTGATAAAACCGGTCCATCTGGTCCTCCGGCAGAAAGACCGGCAGGGCCTTGAACTCCTGTTCCGCGTAAGCCTTCACTGCCGGTTCGTCCTCGGGCGCCACGGTCGCCCCGGGCCAACCCAGCCAAACAAACTCCGGCCGCTCCTCGAAACCCGCGGTCCCGCGCTCCAGGTAGCTCCAGACGCCCGTGGTCAGGCCTCCGGAACTCACAGTGAACTGCAGGTTGCCGTCCGCTTTGGTCGCGGTGAACGGCAGCCGGTTGGAGACAATGACCAGGCGCATGGATTCAAACGGGCTCAGCCGCCTGGCTTGCTAATTTCCTCTTCGGACTGCTCATGGTAACAGCATCTTACTTCTGTTGTGGTGCTCCCGCTACTTCCAATGGCCAACGGGATTGTTTCTGGCCGAATAACCGTCCCCTCGCGCGACAACTCCGCCGTCCCGCCAAACCGGAATCGCAAACACCGCGCCCCTCATCCGCGCTCAAGCCTGGCGGCTGAAGCGGGATGGCCGGGATGGATCAATCTTGCGGGGGCCGGCGGGCGACCAGCACGCCAATCAGCAAGCCGACGCCGAAGGCCACACCGACGGAATGGTAAGGATGCTCGCGGACGACAACATCGGCCTTCTTCGCCGCGGCCTTGGCGGCCACGACCGCCTGCTGCTGCAGCGCCTCGCTGGTGGCTTTCGCGCGCTCCAACGCCGCTCCCAGGCGCGTCCGGGCATCCTTGGCCTTCTCGGTCAGATCACCGGCGGTGGCTTTGAGCAAGGTCTCGGAATCGCGCACTAATACCCGCAAGTCTTCCAGCACGCGTTCGCGCGCCAGGTCGCTGTGAGCACGTTCAATGTTGGCAAAGTGTGTTTCCATACGTTCGACCTCGTCTCTCTCGCTGATTGAATTGCGTCAGCCATCGCACCAAGGCAGGTTCACACGAAACAACAAAGCTTTCAAGTGCTTTGGCGCAGAGAGTTCGCCGGGGGGTAATAGGGGGCATCTTCGAGGCAGTTCCTGAACCCCACGGTGCCCGGTGCGTCGTTGGCCATGAAATCTCCGGCCTCGTCAGCAATTCACGCTCACTCGTCTCCCATACCATCCCCGCGTCCGGTTGCACACGTTGCACACCGACAACATCACCGGCACCTCCACCAGCACCCCCACCACCGTCGCCAGGGCCGCCGGGGAGTCTGCGCCAAACAACGTGATCGCCACCGCCACGGCCAGTTCAAAGAAGTTGCTTGCCCCGATCAGCGCCCCGGGGGAGGCGACATTGTGCTCCACCCGAAACCAGCGCATCAGAAAATACGTCAACCCCGAATTGAAATACACCTGCACGATAATCGGCACCGCGATCAGCAGCACTGCCACCCACCGGCTGGTCAGGTTCTTCGACTGAAAGGCGAAAATCAGCACCAGCGTCAGCAGCAGCGTCCCAATCATCACCGGGTGGAACTTCCGCAGGAACTTCTCCTCAAACCACTGCTTCCCGCGCGACTTGAGCAGCGCGGTGCGCGTCAGCCACCCGGCAGCCAGCGGAATCACGATGAATACCACCACCGAGGTGATGAGCACCATGGCCGGGACCACCACCTGTGCCACTCCGCACAGGAACATCACAATCGGCGCGAAGGCCACCAGCATGATCAGGTCATTCACCGCCACCTGCACCAGCGTGTAGGCCGGGTCGCCCTCGGTTAGGTACGACCACACGAACACCATCGCCGTGCACGGCGCCGCCGCTAGGATGATCAGGCCCGCCGTGTAGCCGCGCGCCGTCTCCGGGTCAATCCACCCCGCGAACAGCTTCTGCATGAACACCCACGCCAGGAATGCCATCCCGAACGGCTTCACCAGCCAGTTTACGAATAGCGTCACCATCAGCCCCTTGGGCTTGCGCGCGATCCCTCCAATCACCCCGAAATCCACCTTCAGCATCATCGGGTAGATCATCAGCCACAACAACACCCCGATCGGCACGTTCACCTGCGAGCCCTGCCCGAACTCCAGCCGGCTTAACGCTTCCGTCACATCCGGCAGCGCCCGCCCCAGCGCCACCCCGACGACCATGCACAGGAACACCCAGACCGTCAGATAACGTTCGAAGAACGCCAGCCGCTTCGGTGCTGGCTGGGCCAGTTCGCCGGTCGTCGCAGTCACGGAATTGCTCATACGCCTCTCACTGCTCGACTGCCGCCGCGCCGAACGCCCCAGGCAAAGTCTCAACGAATTTGCGGATTTCATCCCTCACACGGCGATACACCGCCAACTTCCCCTCGCCGTCGGGCAGCTGCTTTGTCAGTTCCGGCGGGTCCTCAAACTCCGCCTGAACCTGCTTCGTCCTCCCCGGGAAGACCGGGCAATTCTCACTGGCGTGCCCGCACACCGTCACCACGTAATCGAATTGCACCGGGCCGAGGTCAGCAAGTGTCTTGGAGTAGTGCTTCGAAATGTCCACGCCGGATTCCGCCATCACTCTCACCGCGTGCGGGTTCATGCCGTGCGGCTCAATTCCGGCGGAGTAAGCCTCGATCACATTTCCCTTCAAATGCCGCGCCCAACCCTCCGCCATCTGGCTTCGGCACGAATTCCCCGTGCAGAGGAATAGCACTTTCAACTTGGCCATGGGCGCTTGCTCAATTCAGCACAGTTCATTAGCGCATGCCAGCAATCCCGCGGCTTGGTCCGCCACCTGCCGGATCCGGGCGGCCGTCACTCGTGTCTTCCCTTTTTCAAATCCCATTTCCGCGAGCTTCAGATGCTGGAAATCCTTGAACCCGGCCAGTTCCATTGTTTTGCGGGCGCATTCCTCTTTGCACCCGTCAACCACCAGTATTTTGGCCGCGGCCTTTGCGTTGGCCATAATCCCTTCGACTCGCCCGCCGATGCCCGCCAGGCAATACATCTTCCCTGTCCCGTCCTTGGCCATCTGGCGCGCGGTCCGGTCGGCCAGACCCCCGACATCGGACGCGCCCGAGCAGGGAAAAACCAGTTTTGGTGCCGTGGTGCAACTGCATTGAGTTTGAGCGTTCTGTGTATTCATGGGTCTTTGCTAACTTGAGGTTAAGGTGCGGAGTAAATCAGCCAGATGCCGCCAAGGAGCACCAGCACGCCACAGACGCACTTAACAACGGTGACGCCCTTGGATTGCTCGTTCCAGTTCAGGAAGCGCTGCACCAACTCCGTGGATGTGCCGGCCGCCACGATCACCGCGCAATGCCCGATGCCGTAGGACAGCAGCAGCGACGCGCCGTAGAACGCGCTCGTCTTCGCCGCCCGGAATACCACACCCAAAATCGGCGCCATGAACGCGAACGTGCAAGGGCCAAGCGCGACGCCGAAAATCAGCCCCAGCAGGAACGCCGCCACCAACCCTTTGCGCTTCATTCCAACCTGTCCTGGTCCCGACCACGGCATCGGGATGAGGCCCACCAAGTGCAGCCCCACCACCAGAAAGATCGCCGCCACGAAGTAGTTTCCCCATCGCCCCACGTCCCCCATCATCCGTCCCGCCGCCGCCGTGACCGCCCCAATGGCCGCAATCGTCACCAGGATCCCCACCGCAAATAGCGTCGCGATCCCGCTCGCCCGCGCGGTGCTCACCCGCCCCTGCCCGCTGATGAACCCGACAATCAGTGGGATGCTCGCCAAATGGCACGGGCTGAGAACAACGCTAAGCACGCCCCACACCGCTGACGCCACCAGCGCCACCAGCGGGGCACCTTCAACGGCGTGCGACAACGCAGAAAGGAACTGCTCCATTTGGCTTATTATTTTTTCGCTTCTACCTTCCCATCGGACTTCAGCCCCGCTTTGGATTTCGAGGTTCGGTCCGTGGATTTAAGCTCAACCCCCAGTTCCTTCCATTTCGCCAGTATGTCCTGTTTCCCTAGGAAACCCTCATGCCGGAAGCGTTCCTTCCCCGAAACGTCGAAGAAGATTTGTGTGGGGATAAGCTTGATCCTGTACGTTTTCGCCTCCCTGGGATTCTTCCATACGTCAATAAACTCGACGTCCAACTGCCCCGCATACTCCTTTTTGAGGTCTTTGAGGATTGGGGCCATCATCTTGCAGGAAACACATTTGCCCGCTCCCAAGTCCACCAGTTTTGGAAGCTTCGCCGGCTCCGCCGCCCATGCCGCCGCCCACCATACACCAACAAATGCTATCAGGATCTTAATAGGTGACTTCATAACTCATCCGCACTTCACGCATCACGCTTCGTCCGTCATACGACCGTCTTCCCGGCCTCCACCGTCTGCGCAAGCATCACCTTGATCTCGTTGACGCTTGGCACCTTGCCGGCCGCTTTGACCGTGCCATTCACCACCAGCGCCGGTGTCATCATCACACCTAGCGCCACGATTTGCTTCAGGTCCGTGACTTTGTTGATGTCGGCGGCAACGCCCAGTTCTTTCACGGCCAGTTCCGTGAATTGCGCCAGGGTCTTGCACTTCGCGCAGCCCGGTCCAATAACGAGTATTTGCATAAGCTAATTCCTTTCGTTTGAGGTTAAAACAATGCTCCGTAAAGCAGCCCGGTGGCTGTCGCCATTACGATGACCAGCGACACATACACCACCGTCTTCTTCGTGCCCATGGTGCTGCGCAGCACCAGCATGCTGGGCAGCGAAAGCGCCGGGCCAGCCAGCAGCAACGCCAGCGCCGGCCCTTTGCCCATCCCGGACCCGATCAGGCCTTGCAGGATTGGCACCTCCGTCAACGTTGCGAAATACATGAACGCTCCGACTACGGACGAGAATAAGTTCGCTAGGAACGAATTGCCGCCGACCGATTGGCTCACCCAGTCCGACGGAATCAATCCCTCGTGCCCGGGTCGCCCCAGCAGAATGCCCGACAGGAACACCCCGCCGATCAGCAGCGGGAAAATCTGTTTGCCCAGCGCCCAGGTCGCATCCAGCCACTCGCGGCCATCGCCGGGATGCCGCGCGCTCAGCACCACCAACCCCGCGCAGCCGACGACGAACGGAATCAGCGGTTCATGCGGAAAGGCGAAGCTCAAGATGGCCACCGGTGCCGCCGCCAGCGCCAGTTCCTTCCACTTGAAACCAAACCACAGCCCCAAACACGCCCCCAAACCCGCCGCGAACGCGCCCGCCACCGGCCACTTCCACGCGTAAATGCTCGCCCATAAGCCCACCGGCTCCGCCGGCTTGCTCCAGTTCGCGAACACCAGGAAGCCCACCATCGAGGCGAAAAACAGCACGTTCTGCCACAGCGGCCGCCGGACCTCCACCTCGGGCATGAGCGCCGCGGCTTCCGCTTTGGCCTGTTCCTCACGCCGGAAGATCAGGTGCATCGCGATACCCACTATCACACTGAACGCCACCGCGCCCACCGCCCGCGCCGCCCCCAGTTCCAGCCCGAGCACTCGCGCCGTCAGCACGACGGCCAGCACGTTGATGGCCGGCCCTGAATACAGGAACGCCGTCGCCGGGCCCAGTCCCGCCCCCCGCATCCAAATGCCCCCGAACAGCGGCAGGACTGTGCAGGAGCACACCGCCAGGATGGTCCCGGACACCGACGCCACGCCGTAAGCCAGCGCCTTGTTCGCCTTGGGCCCCAGGTAGCGCATCACCGACGCCTGGCTCACAAACGCGCTGATACCCCCCGCGATGAACAACGCCGGCACCAGGCACAGCAGCACGTGCTCCTGCGCATACCACTTCGCCAGATCCAGCCCCTCCTTCAGCGCGTTGTCAAACCGCGGCACCCCCACCGGCAGAAAGAACAGGAACACAAACACGGCGGTGAACGCGCCTAATACCTTCAGTTCCCGGCTCAGCAGTCCGCCGTTCGTGTTTAGGGTAATTCCGTTCATTTGCGCGCGTGCGGGCGTTTACGAACCGGCGCTCAAGGGCGACTTGGCGGCCTGCACCTTGCGAATCACGAGGATAGGTCTCTTGCTCATTTCAGACCTCACCCGCAGCACTTGCACGCCGGCTTTTTCGCCGTCACCTCCAGGCTGGTGATGTAGTCACCGGGCTTGGCTCCGGCAGGCAGGCTGGCGATGATTTTCTGATAGAGCGGATCTTGCCAGTCCACCATGCCGTCAATGTATCCAGACTTCGGGGTCAAACCGATGTCGGTCAGGCCAGCATCTTCAGCCATGCGCTCGGTCTCAGTTACCAGCACCGCCCCGGCCACGCAGCCCACCAGCGCCTCCACGCTATCACGAATCGCGGGGGGCAGCGGTTTGAGCAATGCCAGGTCCGAAACGGCCACCCGCCCCCCCGGTTTCAACACCCGCGCGATTTCCCGCCATACCTGCGGCTTGTCCGGTGACAGGTTGATCACGCAGTTGGAAATCACGACGTCCACGCTGTTGTCTGGCACTGGCAGGTGCTCGATCTCGCCCAGCCGGAACTCGACGTTATCTAGGCCCGTGGTCTGGCGGTAGGAGCCCGTGTTCTTGCGGGCCTTCGCCAGCATCTCGGCGGTCATATCCACGCCGATGGCCCGCCCTTTCCGTCCAACTTTCTTGCCGGCGATGAACACGTCGAATCCCCCGCCCGCCCCCAGATCCAGCACCACCTCTCCCGGCCGCAGTGCGGCCAGGGCGTTCGGATTGCCGCATGACAAACCCAAGTTTGCGCCTTCGGGCAATGCCGCCAACTCCCGCGCGCTGTAGCCGATGTGCTTGGCCAGTTCCTCCGAGGCCGCCGGCGGCGAGCCGCAACAGGTCGGCGTTGTCCCGCAGCACGACCCGCCGCTCCCGGCGATCTTGCCGTAACCTTCCCGCACTGCCGCGCGCACAGCTTCCGCGTCTTTGGTTGCTTTGATCTTCTTCATAACCAGAGTCACACTTTGGTTTCCCCGTTGAGCGAGATTTCTGGCGTGGCCAGCAACTCATCCAGCACCTCAACGACAGTCCGGACGCAGCCGGCGCAGGTCTTGCGCAACAGGTCCTCATCCCGGAAATACTGCTGCCCTTCCGCCGTCCGCAGGTCGCACCCTCCCAGCAGGACGTGGCACAGGCACGATCCGTGCCGCTGCTCAAAGCGCGCCATCAGATCGAGCGTCTTCTGATAAGTTTGGTCCGTGGCCGAACGGTCCTGCTGTCCGCCGCGCCCGTATTTCAGACCCAGCGCCAGAATCCCGCCGGTGATCGCGCCGCAGACCTCGCCCCGCCTTCCCATTCCCGCGCCCAAACCAGTAGCCACCTTCAACGCGGTGTCTCCATCCAGTCCCAATTCCGGGGCATAGGCGTAGAAGACCGATTGCGCGCAGTTGTAGCCCGCCAGGAACTTCTCCATCGCTGCTTCATTCTTTGTCTTCATAACCCGTTCCGCTGGTTTGATTCAGTTGGCTGCTCCAGCCCGCCTCAGCTTCCCCGCTCCCAGCGGGGCGGGCGGTGGCTCCACGAACCGCCGGATCTCATCACACACCTGTAGATCAGCCACCCTCATTTTCCGCAAAGTCGCTTGCACAGCAGTGCTGTATCCATCGCCAGGACTTTCTTCAGCCGCTTCGTGTCCGCGGCGGCCCGCTCACTCCGCGCCAGCGACCGCCGCACCCACGCCACGGCCTCGCGCGCCGCCGCCGGCGCCCCTTTGCCGGGCAGCGAGTAATACATCCACCGGCCATCCTTCCGGGCATTAACCAGCCCGGCTTGAAACAGGATGGACAGGTGCTTAGAGACGGTGGACACCGCCAGCCCGAGTAGCTCGGTGATCTGGCACACGCACAACTCGCCCCGCTGCAATGCCAGCAGCATTCGCAGCCGGTTCTCATCCGCCAGGGCCTTCGTAATGTTCAGGAAGCTCTGCATACTTCTATATTTCGCCAATAGACGAAGTATGCCACCCCCGCCCCGCGCTGTCAACCCCGGCGCCCGGGCGGCGCGGGGCCCGGGGTGCCGCGGGCATTCTGCGGCGCGCCGGCAAGGGACTTGTCGCGGCCGTCCCGCCGGCGGGCTGGGTCCGGGCCGCCGAAGACAGAAAGGCAGGCGGAACCGCGAACGATTGGCCTCGAACCTTGAGCCCGGGAGCGGAAGGGGGGCCGGTTAGCGCGCCGAACCGGGGCAAGGGCCCTGTAACCACTACTGGTGACATGACGGGATTGGGGATTCTGGTATGGTGGTAGCGTCAGTGATGCAAAAACGCAGTAGTCAGACCGTGTGTAACTGACAGGCGTAAATCTGCGGCGCCGCATCAAAGTAAGATTTAAAGTTGTTCTCAGTGTAGAATGTGGCAAGAAGGCCGGAATTAGTTCCGGCTTTTTTGTTGTACTGAAGGCTGGCCGGAAGTTCGGGGAGGTGTCCGGGGGCGGATTGTCAAGCGGCGCGGGGTGCGGCATTGTCGGCTTATGACGCTATTGCAGCGGCTCTGGCTTGCGCTGGCTGATTTGGCCCTGGTGGTCCACGCCACCTTTGTCGCATTCGTGGTCGTGGGATTGGTGGTGATTTGGGTGGGGCGATTTCGGGGCTGGGCGTTCGTGCGCAACTTCTGGTTTCGCGCAGGGCACCTCGCGGCCATCGGCGTGGTTGCAGTGGAATCAGTGGGGGGGTGTGCGTGCCCTCTGACCACGTGGGAAAACCGGTTGCGGCTGATGGCGGGTAGTCAGGAGCACTACGCCGGGTCTTTCATTCAGCACTGGCTCCACCGGGTGATCTTCTTCGAATTTGACCAGTGGATTTTCTCGGTTGCCTATGCGGCGTTCTTTCTGGCGGTGGTCTTGAGCTTCTGGTTGATCCCCCCACGCTGGCCGAGGGCCGGCCAACGGCCAACGTAGCGCCCGGGCATTTCTTTGGGATAAGACGCCAGGTGCTTACGCCGTGCTCTTGGCGCGGCGCATCGAGCGGAGGATCTTCAGGCCGAAACGTTCATCGGGTGTCAGCACCCGGCCATGGGCTTTGAGTTCGCGCAGGGCGGCGAGGGTCATGCAGAAGTCCACCGCGCTCAGGGGGCGGCCTCGGACAACTCGGTTTTGCCAGCGTTTGGGGTCGGAAATTTCCTCGATCGGCTCATCGGCCCCCGGGAAGAATGAGATCAGCCACTCGTCCCGGCGGACGTAGCCGTCCGTCTCGGTCTTGGGCTCGAACCACGGATCGCACAGCAGCAGGCACAGGGAACGGCCCGCGTTGGCGCCGAGGCGGTAGAAGACAAGCCGCGCGTCCAGCTCGGCGAAATGATGGTAGGTGACCTTGGCGGCGTCGGGCGGTTGGGGGGTGAACTGGGTCTGAAAGCCGAGTTTAACGCGGGCGGGGGTGCCGGGGTCCTTCTCGAAACACAGGTTCTCTTCGAGAATCCAAAGGAGATCAGTCGAAAGGCCGCGTTGGGTCAGGAGGGTCTTCCACGTAGCCAGAGCATCCTCGAAGGGTGGACGCTGGTAGTTGCGGGGCATATCCATAGCCTTTATTAGAGCCGGTTGCGCGTGAACCAGTCAACAAAAAGAGGGATGCCCTCTTCGATCTTCACGCGAGGATGATAACCCAGTCGGGCCCGGGCTTTGGAGACGTCCGCGCAGGTGATGGGCACGTCGCCGGGCTGCACCGGCTGGCGGTCGAGGATGGCCTGCTTGTCCAGGGCATTCTCGATCAATTGGATGAGGCGGTCCAGGCGCACGGTTTGCGACTCGCCCAGGTTGAAGATCTCGTAGCCGAACTCCTGCTGTGTGCAAGCGATTACGCCGTCGAGAATGTCGTTGATGTAAGTGTGATCGCGCGCGGCCGAGCCGTCGCCGAAGACGGGGATGGGCGCGCCGGCGCTGATGAGGCGGGTGAATTTGTGGATGGCCAAGTCGGGCCGCTGGCGCGGGCCGTACACCGTAAAGAACCGCAGCATCACGATGTCCATGCCATAGACATGGTGATAGACGTGGCCGAGCGCCTCGCAGGCCAGCTTGCTGGCGGCGTAGGGGGATATGGCGGAGAAAATCGGGTCGCTCTCGGAGAAGGGGACCTTGGAATTGACGCCGTAAACCGAGGAAGAGGACGCGATGGTGATCTTCTTGACGCGGTTAAGGCGCGCGGCTTCCAGGAGGTTGACGGTGCCTTCGACGTTGACGCGCTGATAGAGGGCGGGTTCCTCGAGGCTGGGCCGCACCCCGGCGCGCGCGGCGAGGTGAATGATCTGATCAAACGCGACGCAGCCGAGCAAGTCGTCGAGCGCCGGGCGGTTGGTCAGGTCGCCCTGGACGAACTCGAAGGTCTGCGCCAGGGATTGGAGGTCGCGCAGATTGCGCTGTTTAAGCCGTGGGTCGTAAAAGGGGTTGAGGTCATCGAACGCCCAGACGGCGTGTCCGGAACGGAGCAGCCGCTCGCAGACATGTGAGCCGATAAAGCCGGCGCCGCCCGTGACCAGGAAATTCACGCCGGGACGCTAGCAGAAGGGGAAAGGACTTGTCGAGCGTCTTCAGTGCCGGGCGCTTTCCCCCGACCCGGCAAGGCTGGCAGACAAAGACATGGCACAACTTCCCAGTTGCGACATGCCTCTGGTTTTCAAACCCGGACGTTTCGGTGAAACGTCCCTGCCAAACCGACAAACCTACCGCAGCCGCGGATTGCGGCTTAGCGTTTGCGCTTGGTCTTGCTCTTGCCTTCGGCCTTGCTCTTGCGCTTCAGGTCCGCGCCATGGGCGCGCTTGTAGGTTTGGATATCTTTGATGCGGCCCTTTGCGTCTCTGACGGCGTAAAGTTTCTTGCCTTTGCTGCTGCGATGAGTGGTGCGTTTTGCTTTGGTTGCCATAGTTTCTTCCAAGTGTTTGTTGCTGCCGGCCCGAACGAATCCAACAACTCGCCCCGGCCAACTACGCCGGAGCCTACTAATGCCAAAGAAATGGCGCAACAAATTTATCGCCACAATCATCGCCAGCGATGCGCGCTGAACCTCGTGGGATTAAACTGGACTTTCGCTGGCCCCCGCCTATCACTGATGCCAGTGCCGCAACCACCTATCTCATGAATCAACAACTCCAGTCCGCTGTGAATCGCCGACAGTTCATCCGTGCCGCCGCCCTTGTCACGGCCTCAGTCGCAGCAGGGGTGCGCCGCACAGCCAACGCCGCGCCCGGCATCGAAGTTCTCGAGACCCGGGTCATCAGCCACACGCCCCAATACTATCACGGCTGGCCGACAGTTGCGCGCCGGCGCAGCGGCCAGTTGTTGCTCGTTTGCTCGGGCGGTCGCCAGCAGCACGTTTGCCCCTTTGGCCGTGTTGAGTTGATGGTTTCGTCCGACGAAGGGCGGACCTGGGGTTGGCCACAAGTGCTCCTGGACAGCGCCATTGACGACCGGGATGCCGGAGTGCTGGAGACGGCTCGGGGTTCGATCCTGGTCACCACATTCACCTCGCTGGCCTACGAGGAGACCCTCGAAAAAGCGCGCACGCGCAAGGCCGGGGAGCAGGGATCGTGGCCGCTTGAGCGCCTGGACGCGTGGCAAGCGGCGCATCAACGTCTCACCGCGGCACAACGCCGCGCCGAATTGGGCCAGTGGATGATCCGCTCGACCGACGGCGGGGTGACCTGGTCGGTTCGTTACCCCACCATCGTAAACAGCCCGCACGGACCCATCCAACTTGCGGATGGCCGGCTGCTCTATGCCGGCAAAGAACTCTGGACCGCCAAAAAGCGCGTCGGGGTGTGCGAGTCGCTCGACGACGGGCAGACCTGGCGCTGGCTGGCGGAGATTGCGCCCCGTCCCGGCGATGACGCCGGGCAATACCACGAACTGCACGCCGTCGAGACCGGCGACGAACGTATCCTGGTTCATATCCGAAATCACAATTCGGCCAACGAGGGTGAAACCCTCCAGACCGAGTCCACTGATGGCGGCAAGAGCTGGTCGGTGCCGCGCACGATCGGCGTGTGGGGCCTTCCTTCGCATCTGCTCCGGTTGCGCGGCGGCGACCTAGTCATGACTTACGGGCACCGCCGCCCTCCCCTGGGCAACCAGGCCCGCCTCAGCCGCGATCACGGGCGCACCTGGTCGGAGCCGGTGATTATCTCCGGAGACGGTGCCTCGGGCGACTTGGGTTATCCAAGCACGGTCGAGCTTGAAGACAAGTCGCTGCTCAGCGTTTGGTACGAGGCTATGCGGGGTCTGCCGCACGCGGTGCTGCGCCAGGCGCGCTGGCGGCTGAGGAGTTAGTGCGCTTGCCCCGACCGGGCCGGCGCAATGGCCCTCCCGTTAACCCCTTGGCAGCGCAGTCCATTAACACCGTCCCCCATTCCTGAACCGAATAGCCACCCCGGTGCGGCAACGCTGTCACACCCGTGATATCCCGGTGTGTATCCCATGGGGAGCGCTCCCCATGGGATACACACCGTAGTCCCGCCGGTTTGGCGCCGTCTCAACGCCGTAGACGGCTTAGGTAAGGGGTGCCTCTGGCTTGGGGGACTGGCGGAGCCGGTAGCAGGGGCGTCAGTGGGCAGGCAAGACCGGATACACCCGGCTTGTGGCGCAGGTCTTGAGCCCGGCTGCGCGGTGACACAATTCTAAACGAGACTGGCCAGGTTGGATTCTGGGCTGTGGGCAGGCAATACGTTAGTGGATATGCGAGATCACGCGCCATAGAGGCGGTTGGCCGCCTCCCTGTCTCCTCATTCCGCTGACTTCAACCGCATTCTCTCCGGCTTCCCCCGGTTGTTCCTGAGGGTCTCCGAAATACGACCCAGTCGGATCTTGCGTTCACCCACGGGAACCACGGCGAGGTTATGCAGGGTGAAGGTGGTTTCAATGGCATAGAGCAACTCGCTCCTGGTCAGGGGTGTTTCAACGTGGAAGTAGATTGGCACCTGGTCGAAGTTCGTGGACGCCAACGCCGTCTTGTTTGCCAGCCGGGCGTAAAGCTCAAGCAAGCGCTGCGGGGACCGTTTGTTCGGCTCCGTTATGTGCATGAAATCATACACGGCCTTTTTCAACCGCACGAGTTCCTGTTCCAGACGCTCGATATCAGTCAGTGGCTTTGAAGGGATAGGCAAGCCTGGAGGGCCTGAGTCTATTACTGCCGGCACCTCCTTTGGGTCGAACAATTTTGCGTCTGACTCCGGTTTAGGGGCGCGCGTTTCCGCGCGCTGCGGAATCGGCGCGACTTGCACAAACTTGGCACCATCATCCACCACGGAGATGCCATTCAGCGCCAGGACGGTTTCTAAAGCATAGAGGGCTTCTTCCCGAGTGAGGGGACAGGTGGATTTAAGGCGGATCACAGGTCCGCGGAGGGTTGCCGAGCGCAGAATCGTCCGCTGGCGCAACGCCGCATAGATATCCAGGACTGAGCGCAAGTCAGCCCCCGAAAAGTCAATCGTTCCCGTCGGAAACGCTTCTTGGTCCTTTTGTGCCGTTGCCGTCGCAAGTGCAGCGCCACGCAGAGGCGCATTGGTCATTAAATCGCGCGCCGATTTGGGAAAGAGGCGGACAAAGTGGGGACCGTCCTGGACGACCTCAGTGCCCTTCTCAGAAAGTGCTCGCTCGATCGCCGCTATGGCATTGGTCCTGTCGTTCAGCGGGTCTGGCACCAGGGAATACGACGGGGCCGACACGGCCGAGGACAGCAGGACAGTCTTGCCGGTCAGGCTCCCGTAAACGTCCAGTGTGTCTGCGCCGGCGGCGAGCGGTGCTAGCAAACATACGATGTTCAACACTGAGCTGGCAGTCATGGTTCTGTAGGAGTGACGGCGCGTGATTGAAACACCCTCACCGAGTCGTCTAGTTACAACAGCCCTTCCAACTCTTCTCTGCTCAGATCGGTATCCCTGAGAATCTGGCCCAGCAAGCCTGGTCCGATGGTTTCACCCGCATGGACTGGCACGACGGTCGCCCGCCCGTCTGCGTGACGTAAGAAATGATGGCTGCCCTTAATCCGAACAAGGGCGAAACCCGCCTTCTGTAAGGCCCGGATGAGTTCACGCCCTCGAACGCGAAGGCGACTCATACCTCTACGGCAACGCGCTGAACGCCAATGAATTCAGAGGGCTTGGTCGAGGCACCCCGCTCGACCTCCAGACAAAGCTCAATCGCCTCACGAATCCGGGAAAGCAGCTTGTCCAGCGATCGCGCCTGCGTGTGGCAACCTTTCAAGCTTGGAACGCTAGCCACATAATAACCTTCCGCATCACGCTCGATCACCACGTTGAATTCCCGTCTCATGCCAGGAATGTGGCAGAACATCGCGCGTTTGGCCAGTTGTTAATCAGGCCTGCGTACCCGATCATGCGCATGGGGTGCTCCAGCCGGGGCTCGCGGCAACGGAAGCTCGGCCTGGATCTCTCTCCAGCGGGGCGAGCGGCCGACAATATCACTCCTGAGCGGCTGAAGCCAGCCAACAGGCAGAACACGCGCCGCCAGCGCCCGACCCCACGGGTGCCGCCACAGCCCCAGCCTTTCGCAAACACGCATGAATCTCAGGTTGAGCGGCTCGGGCAGGTAATTGAAGCGCAGCCGAAAGGCGTCCGCGCCCGATGGCAGCAAAAGGACCACTTCTCTCTCCTCGCACGGCCTCAGATGATCAAACTGGCACTGGTTCTTCGCCTCGGCCCAGCAGCCGGCCACGTTGGCTTCGACGGTTGCCCACTCGCGCGCAAAATGGAGCGCCTCACCACTGCGGTTGCTGATGCTCAGCGCGACGAACCAGGCCTCTGCTCCAACATCGTCCAGCACACCACTGGGTTCCATACTCATCAGCTTCAACTCGATCGGGCGCGTCGCCGGCCGAGACGAGGCAGCCCACATTCCAACCGCGCACGCTGCAGAAACCGCTACCCAGATGAACCTCCGCGCGCTCATGGCTGGAAGGTAGGCTGCTCACGCGCGCCGGGCAAGCTCGCCGCCGTCCCAGACAACCACACCCTTCTGTTCAACTGTTCAACTCATTTAACTACTTCAACTCCTTTAACTTCCCTCCCTTTGCTCCTTCGCGCCTTTGTGGTTCGGTTCGCTCGTTACTCCGCCGGCCACTGCTCGGTCAGCACGGACTTGCCGCGTGGCACGCCGAAGCTGCGCGTATCACTGATCGTGGTAGGGCCGGGCAGCTTCGGGCGGAAGCAGGTTGGGGGAATGCCGCGCAACCACTTCTTCAGCGTCAAACGATAGCGCGTGTAGGGGCGCAGCTCAGGCTTCCCGCGCGTCTCCACGCGATACGTCTCCAACACCGCCGCAGACGGAACCCACACACCTTCAAACTCTTGGGTGTCCGTTACCCGGTAGATGATATTCGTGAAGCCGGCATCGAACGGCGGTGCTCTCTTTGCGTTCTGAAAGGGTGGCGCGGTCTTGGTTTCGCCGTCGTCCCGACAGGTGACGGCAACGGGGAGGAACGGGAATGCCGGTTGGAGCGTCCACTGAGCGGGAATCGTGAACGGCCTGGGGAAGTAATCGTCGTTCTCGAACAGGCCGAGGGTGAGCGGTGGTTCAATCAGCCCGTTCGTCACGCTGCGCAGGTAATGGCCCGACGCAAACATCAGCCAGACGGGTCCCATTTCATGCGCGAACAAGCTGTGAACCACCTGCTGATGGTGATAGATCCACGCGGTGGCTACGTTCCGGCTCGCGCGGACCCCGGGCGCATTCTGCGGGCTCGATAGGTTCATCCGGCTCAGATAGCAGAGCGTCTTCCCGTCGAACCCGGCCTCGTGATACAGGACGGCGCTCTCCTTCGCAGGCTCAAGGCGCAGCAGGTAACAGGAATTGCTGACCACCACGCTGAAGTTCATCATTCTGCTCACCACCGGGGGAAAGCCCGGGCGTTTGCTGACGTCCTCAGCCGCCCAGGAGTTATGGTACTCAACGCTCCCTTCGGCCACGAACTGGGTAGCGGCGGCTTGGGATCGGCCCGCACCGCTTTCCGCCCTCACGAGATTGTCGTCGAGCGCCTCGGCCAGTTGCTTGAGCTTCTCCAGTGGCGCGCCCATGCCCTCAACCGTTATCAGGTAGTTGCCCCGCCTGAAGGCAATATCTTTGTGCATCCCGTCTCGCTGGTAGAAACGGGTTTCCTCGCCCGCGTTGGGCAGGCTGCCCGGCGCATCCCTGGTATCCTTGTCCTTTCCCCAAGCGTCTCCAATGTCCTCTCGGCTCCGGTATCGCCGCATCCGCACCAGGACGGTGTTGGAGCCGGAGAAGTAACGCAAAACCGCGTAGGCTTCGCACCCTCCCTTCCCAACCGTGTTGCGCGCCACCTGCAGCCATCCCTTGCCCTCATTGCAGACCTCATTGATGGGACTCAACGGGTCAACCATCACGACAAGACGATTCGAGGTTCACCCCAGTCCAAGCTGCGGGATCGTAGGCGCAATTTGGTCAAGGCTGATTGGCTGGGCTGCCCAGAGGCTTCCCGCAGTCACGAGCGCTCCAGTCAACAGAATGAGCATCCTCTGCATAGGATTCTTGCTCCTTCCGGCCGGTTTGAAGGTGGGCTGGAAACACTGAATTCGCCAGGCTTCGACGTTTCTCACCACGCGACCAAGCTTCGGGCGAAGGGTGCGGGCAGTCAACCGGAAACTGACCACCCCCAACCGGGCGTCTGACCTGAGACTTGGCCCGTGGCGGCGGCGACAACCACGCCCCCGCAGCCTGGATCGCCAGGCTCAGAACTGGGGATGCTGCCGCAGTATTTCCCAAGTCGTGGCGGACAGTCGCTTCTGGCAATACACCGGCTCGCGCAGCGGCTCCGCGCTGGTCGAACGGTGCGCCCGCTGCAGCCACCGGCGGTCGAGCGGTTCGGCGATCAGGTCGGGCGTGTTCGCCGCCACCGTCGTTTCCTCCTTCTCGCCCGTGGCGTGGCCGACGCCGACATAGAAGCCCGCGAGCAGGAGTGTGACCCGCAGCATGGTGCTGCGCGAGTAGGTCGGCAGGGCGCAGGGGCGGTCCGGCGCGAGCAGGCGAAACAGGTTGGAGAATACGGGCAGCGTCCACATGGCCGCGTTGGTGGCCGGGGAGAAGGCGTCGAACATGATGACGTGCGGCTTGGCGAGCTTGCGGGTAGCGGGCTGGGTCAGCAGGGTGGGGAAGTCCGCCAGGTGCATCTCCCATTTCACCGTCTGCGCGCCGTCCTGGAAGGCGCAGTGCCGGTCGCATAACAGCCGTGCCAGGTGCAGCTCGTAGCCGCGCAGGTAGCCGAGGGCTTCCACGTGCTTCAGGGCAAAGGCCAGCGGCTCCAGCGTGTGATCGAAGCTCAGCAGGTGGATAGCGCAGGGGATGTCCCGCGTTGCCCGCAAGGCGGTGAGAGCATTGGCCGCGGCACCCAGCCCGACATCCCAGAGCACGAATTCCCCATGGTGCGCCTTGACACGCTCGGCCAGGCCGAGTTGCCGCACGTAAAGCGCCTCGGCCTCCGCCACCGGCCCCACGACGGGGTGAAAGGTCTCGTGGTGTGCCAGCGAATGGACGCTGTGCGCGCCGTTGGCCAGCTTGACGATCCGGTATGGGGCGGTGGATTCCACGAGGCGTGGTCCGTGTTGCGTGTGGCGTGTTGCGTGTTCCGTCTCCACGCACCACACACCACGCAACATGGTCAGCGGTTCAGCCGGGTTGAGACCTTCTCGGCCTCGCGCATGACCCGCAGCAGGTTCAGCCCCGCCACCTTCTTGACGTCCTTCGCGCCGTAGCCGCGCCGTAGCAGCTCCGCCAACAGGGCCGGGTAACAGGAGACATCCTCCAGGCCGTCCAGCGCTCCGGTGAATCCTTCGAAATCCGACCCGATGCCGATATGGTCTATGCCCGCCACCTTGCGCACGTGGTCAATATGATCGGCCACGTCGCTGATGCCGGCCTCGTGGGGCGAGGGATGCGCCCGGCGCCATTCGGCCAGGGCCTGCTTGTAGTCGGTCGAGTCCTCAGGGTAGAGCTTGGCCAGCCGCGCCTTCTCGGCCTCCGACGCCTCCATGGCCAGGCGTCCACGCTCGGTCAGGTAGCCGGGCAGGAAGCAGATCATGACCACCCCGCCGTTGCTGGCCGTGAGCTTGAGCACATCGTCCGGGACATTGCGGGGCGAGTTGCAGAGGGCCCGCACCGACGAGTGCGAGAAGATCACCGGTGCCCGGCTGACTTTCAGCGCCGCGCGCATGGTGTCGTCGGTGACGTGCGACAGGTCCACCAGCATGCCGAGCCGGTTGAGTTCGCGCACGACGTCCTCGCCGAACGGGGTCAGACCGTGGTGCTGGGGCTTGTCGCCGGCGGCATCGGCCCAATCGGTGTTCTTGGTATGCGTCAGCGTGAGGTAACGCGCGCCCAGGGCCTGTGCCATCCGCAGCACAGCCAGCGAGTTGTTGATGCAGTGCCCGCCTTCAATGCCGATGAGCGAGGCGATCTTGCCCCGGCGATGGATGCGCTGGACGTCCGTCGCCGTGAGCGCCAGTTCGAAGGTCTCGCTCCAGTGCGCCACCATGCGGCGGGTGACATCTATCTGCTCGAACATCGCCTGGACCGGCACCGGCCCGCCGGGCTCGGGCCGCACAAACACCGCCCAGAACAGGGCGCCGACGCAGCCCTGGCGCAGGCGGGGGATGTCGGTAACCAGCGGCGGCTTGAGCTTGCTGGTGTCCCGCGCCAGATCAATAGCCGCGAGATCGTTCTTATACTTGCGGTATTGCCACGGCAGGTCGTTGTGGCCGTCAATGAGCGGCGCCTCGCGCAGCAGGTGCCGCACCTTCGCCAGAGTGACGGCGTCCGGCTTGGGTGCTGGTGTCTGGTCGGCGGCGGCGGCGCTGGCTGCGATCATAGAGAAGATGACAGCTCCGATTCTGGAGCAGGAATTCATGCAGCGGCCAGCTTGAGGCCTGGCTCCCTCGGGGTCAAGCCGTGGCGCATGCCACTGCACAGCTTGTTACGCAGCAGCCCTCGTGGGCGCCCGGCTCATTCCTCGGCATGGCTCAACCGCGCGAGCACGCCCAGGTCTTCCAGCGTCGTGGTGTCGCCCTTGATTTCGGTGCCCGCGGCAATTTGCTTAAGGAGGCGGCGCATGATCTTGCCCGAGCGCGTCTTGGGCAGCACCTCGGCAAAGCGAATGTCATCGGGTTTGGCTACCGGGCCAATTTCTTTGGCCACATGCTGGCGCAGTTCTTCGCGCAACGCGCCATCCGTGTGCACGCCGCTTTTCACCGTCACGAAGGCCACCAGCGCCTGCCCTTTCATGGCATCCGTCCGGCCCACCACGGCTGCCTCAGCCACTTTCTGATGGCTGACAAGCGCACTCTCGACCTCGGCGGTGCCGATACGATGTCCGGCCACGTTGAGGACGTCGTCTATGCGGCCGACAATCCAGTAGTAACCGTCCTTGTCCTGCCGGCTGCCGTCGCCGGTGAAGTAGCTGTGTTCCACTTCTCCCCAATACACCTGCTGGTATCGGTGCGGGTCGCCCCACAGGCCGCGCAGCATCGCCGGCCACGGTTTGCGGATCACCAGCTTGCCGCCGGAATTGGGTGGCACCGGCCGGCCGTAGTCGTCCACCACCTCCGGCACGATGCCGAAGAAGGGCAGCGTCGCCGAACCCGGCTTGGTCGGGGTGGCGCCAGGCAGGGGGGTGATCAGGATTCCACCGGTCTCGGTCTGCCACCAGGTATCCACAATGGGGCAGCGGTTGCCGCCGATGTGCTCACGGTACCAGATCCAGGCCTCGGGATTGATAGGCTCCCCGACGGTGCCCAGCAACCGCAGCGAGCTAAGGTCATGCTTCCGCGGCCACTCGACGCCCCACTTCATAAACGCGCGGATGGCGGTCGGCGCCGTATAAAGGATGGTCACGCCATACTTCTCGACGATGCGCCAGAAGCGGTCCGGCTCCGGGTAATTGGGAGCGCCTTCATACATGAGGCTGGTGGCCCCATTCGCCAGCGGCCCATAAACCACATAGCTGTGGCCGGTAACCCAGCCCACATCGGCGGTGCACCAAAACACGTCTTCATCGCGCAGATCGAACACATACCTCGTGGTTAACTTGGAGTAGAGCAGGTAGCCGGCAGTGGTGTGCAGGATGCCCTTGGGCTTGCCGGTAGAGCCGCTGGTGTAGAGAATGAAGAGCGGCGCCTCGCTGTCCATCTTCTCCGCCGGGCAATGCGCATCCACTTGCTCCAGCTCCTGGTGCCACCACACGTCGCGCCCCTCTTGGATCTGCACCTCATTGCTGGCGCGGCGGAGCACGATGACCTTCTCGATGGACTTGGCCAGCAGTCCGCCCCGGGCATCTTCGAGCGTGAGCGCCTCGTCCACATTCTGCTTGAGCGGCACGACGGCGCCGCGCCGGAACCCGCCGTCTGCGGTGACGACCAGCTTGGCCTGGGAGTCCTGGATACGATCGGCCACGGACTGCGCGCTGAACCCGCCAAATACGACCGAGTGCACCGCGCCGATGCGCGCACAGGCAAGCATGGCGATGGCAGCCTCCGGCACCATCGGCAGGTAGATCAGAACCCGGTCCCCCGCTTTGATGCCGTTGCGCTTGAGCACGTTGGCGAAGCGGCAAACCTCGTGGTGAAGCTGTTTGTAAGTGAGCGTGCGCTCCTCGCCCGGCTTGCCTGGCGCGGCGGGCTCGCCCTCCCAGATCAGAGCGGCTTTATTGGCTGTGGCCGTTCCCAGGTGCCGGTCCAGGCAGTTGTCGCTGACGTTGATCTGGCCGCCGGCGAACCACTTGGCAAACGGCTCCTGCCATTGCAGCACCTTCGTCCAGCGCTTGAACCACACTAGTTCTTCCTTGGCCCGCTTGGCCCAGAACCGTTCCGGCGCGGCGATAGATTCTTTGTAGAGCTTGCGATACTGGGCCAGCGACTTTAGACGGGCGCGGCGCGAGAACTCTTTGGGCGGCGGGAAAACTCGTTCTTCCTGGAGGACAGACTCAATGCGCGCAAGCACGTTGTTGACAGCCATAACAGATCAGCGGTTCGCTGCGTTATTCTAATGGCCCAACCCGCACTCGTCAACATAACAAACCATACTATTAATTAATTCCGCAAATGAAGCATTACCCTGGCTAAACCGCGGCCGGGTATTGCATCTGCCGCGGGATGGCTGAGAGTATGCCATGGCGGCAGACAGAAAGACTCACATCGTCGTCCTCGGCGCGGGCTTCGGCGGGCTGACTTTCTGCCAGCGTTTCCGTCATGCTTCGGCGCGAGTGACTGTGGTAGACCGCACCAACCACCATCTATTTCAACCCTTGCTCTACCAGGTTGCTACCGCGGGTCTCTCGGCGCCGGAAATCGCGCAGCCGATCCGCTCCATCCTCTCCGCTCGGCCCGAGGTTACGGTCTTGCTGGATCAAGTGGCAGGGGTTGATCTGGGCAACCAGGAGGTTGTCCTGGAGAGAAGCACCCTGCGTTACGATTATCTCGTGCTGGCGCTGGGCAGCCAGACGAGCTACTTCGGGCATCCAGAGTGGGAGGTATTTGCTCCCGGGTTGAAGTCACTGGAAGACGCCTTGTTTATCCGCAGCCGCGTCTTGCTGGCATTTGAGAAAGCCGAAAACGCGGCCGAGGCGGCGAGACGAGAGGCGCTGCTCACAGTGGTCATCGTTGGTGGAGGTCCCACGGGTGTAGAACTGGCGGGGGCGTTTGCCGAGCTGGCGCGCACTGTTCTGAAGCGCGATTTCCGCCGCATTGATCCGACGCACGCCCGCATCATCTTGATCGAAGCTGGTCCATTGGTTCTGGGGCACCTGCCGTCGGATTTGGCCGAAAGCGCCCGGCGGCAATTGGAGCGCCTGGGGGTGCAGGTCCGAACCTCGACCAGGGTCACCGCCATCCAACTAGGCGAGCTGACGTTGAATACCGGAGAGACTCTCCGCGCGGAGAACATAATTTGGGCCGCCGGCGTGGCGGCCATGCCTCTCACAAAACAGCTCGGCGTGGAGTTGGACCGCGACGGCCGGGTGAAAGTGAATCCCGACTTGAGCCTGCCCGGTCACCCGGAAGTGTTCGCCATTGGCGACATGGCTTTGGTGCTTGGCGAAAACGGCCAGCCGGTGCCCGGCGTTTCGCCTGCCGCCATGCAAATGGCTCGGCACGTTGCACGGATAGTGGTGGATGAGTTGGATTTGGGAATCGGGCGTGCGCCACGGCCTCCGTTCAAATACTGGGACCGCGGCACGATGGCTACGATCGGCCGGTCGGCGGCGGTAGCCTGGATCGGCAGGCTCCACTTCTCGGGGTGGATTGCCTGGCTGACATGGCTGTTCGTGCACCTGGTCTTCCTGATCGGCTTCCGCAACAGGCTCGCCGTGCTCCTCCAGTGGGCCTATTCGTATTTCGCTTACAAGCGCGGCGCGCGCATCATTGCCAGCCTGCCGGCCGAGCCGACCCATGCCCGCGCGCCGCGGGCTTGCCGAGCATCAACACCCAGCGCGGGAGCGGGCTGACCAGCAACTGCTCCAGGCTCTCCGGGGCAACGGCCGGGAGCCGTCGCGGGTACAGAAATGATTGGCCTGCCGGGCCGGGATTCCTCATACTGCGAGCGGATGAAATCAATGACGGGTTACGGGCGCGGGGATTGTTCGAAGGACGGCTTCAAGGTCACTGTGGAGCTCAGCTCGGTGAATCGGAAGCAGACGGAGATCTCTGTGAATCTGCCGCGGGGCCTGGAATTGCTGGAGGCGCAGATCCGCGACGTGATTAACCGCCATGTGGCGCGGGGCCGGCTGACAGTGCGGGTGTCGCTCCACACGGGGGCGAACCAGAAGTCGGCGCGGGTCCTGTTGAACCTGCCGCTGGCCCGGGCCTATGCGCGCGAGCTGAACCGGCTCTCGAAACAGCTCCGACTGCCGGGACCGGTGACACTGCGCCACGTGGCGCAGGCGCCTGGGGTGGTTCAGACTCCTGAAGACCTGGCGGTGGAGGAAGATTTCTGGCCGGCGGTGGAGAAGGCGCTCAAGCAAGCGCTTTCTCGGCTGGTCAAAATGCGGGAACGGGAAGGGGCGCACCTGGCGCAGGACCTCGCCAAGCGAATCAAGGTGATGCGCAAAGCGGCGGCGCAAGTGGCCAAGCAGAGCCCGACGGTCGCGGAGAGGTATCGCCAGCACCTGATCGAGCGGATCAGAAGCGCCGGGCTGGAAGCGCCGGCAGCGGAGGACGAGCGGCTGCTTAAAGAGGTGGTTTACTTTGCCGACCGTTCGGACATCTCCGAGGAGCTGACGCGGCTGCAAAGCCATTTCAAGCAGTTCGAGGACGGACGGCGCTCGCAGGAACCGGTCGGCCGAATGCTGGATTTTCTGGCGCAGGAGATGAATCGCGAGATCAACACGATCGGCTCGAAAGCCAACGACAGCCTGATTTCACGCGAGGTGGTGACGCTCAAAGCGGAGTTGGAAAAGTTCCGCGAGCAGGCGCAGAATGTGGAGTGATGAAAGCCCAGAGCCGAGAACTGAAAAAAGGTGCTGAGCGTGAAGCGGCAGGCGCCGAAAGCGCGGCCAAACCCGCGCCGGCTCCCGGCTCGCTGCTGGTGGTGATTTCCGCGCCGTCCGGCGGGGGCAAGACGACGCTGTGCAACCAATTGCTCTCGGCCCGGCCGCTGATGACGCGGGCGGTAACCTGCACAACGCGCCCTCCCCGCAAAGGGGAGCAGGACGGGGTGGACTATTACTTCCTGGACGCGGCCTCGTTCCTCAAGCGGGTGCAGGCGGGCAATTTCCTCGAGCATGCAACGGTTTACGGACACAGCTACGGCATCCTCAAGGCGGAGGTGCTGGGCAAACTGCGGCAGGGCTGGGATGTGTTGCTGAACGTGGACGTGCAGGGGGCGGCCACGATCCGCGAGAAGGCGCAAGAGGACGCGGAACTCAAACGGGCGCTGGTGTCGGTGTTCCTGACGCCGCCCTCGATGGAGATCGTGGAAGGTCGCTTGCGCAATCGCGCGACGGATACGGAGCCAGTCATCCAGAAACGCCTGAGCGTGGCGCGGCAGGAGATCGCGCAGTGGAAGAACTTCGATTACCTGCTGCTGAGCAGCACCATTCCGGAAGACTTGCGGCGGATGCTGGCGATCGTGGAGGCGGAGAAAATGCGGTCGGCGCGCGTGCAGGCGCCGGAATTCTGAACCAAATGAGCGCGGCAAAAAACATCGTGTTGGGCGTGACTGGATCAATCGCGGCCTGCAAGGCCGCCGAGCTGGCGAGCCTGCTGACGAAACAAGGCTGCCACGTGCGAGTGGTGATGACGGCCGATGCCCTCCGCTTCGTCACAGCGGTGACTTTCAAGACGCTGTCGCGGCACCCGGTGGTGACGGACCTCTACGACGACGACCAGGGCTGGCAGCCGGCGCACATCAAGCTGGCCGACGAGGCAGACTTGCTGCTCATCGCCCCCGCCACGGCGCAAACGATTGCCAAGCTCGCGCTGGGTCTGGCCGGCGACGCCCTGAGTTGCGTGGCGCTGGCGCTGAACTCGCAAGCCAGGATCTTGGTGGCCCCCGCAATGAACGGAAAGATGTGGCTGCATCCGGCTACACAGAAGAACGTCGCGACGCTCAAGGCGCGCGGCGTGGAGTTTATCGGCCCGGAGAAAGGGCTGCTGTCGTGCGGATATGAAGGGATAGGGCGGCTATGGCCAGTGGCGAAGGTGGCCGAGTGCGCGCTGACGTTGCTCCGCCAGCGCAAGCCGGCCAGGCGGCGGGGCTGAACCCGTCCGGAGCGCGCGTCCTATCCGCTGGGATCTGCTTGATTATGAACGTCGGTCTCTGGCAACGCGTTAGAAACTACAGCTTCGAGGAACTGGTCCTGGCCCTGTTGCGGCTCCCGGGCCGGGCAGTGGAGCTGTTGAAGATCCCGACGCCCGACGCGGTCAAGCTGATAGACCGCATCACCACGATGGAGCGCGACCTCATCCTGCCCATCAAAGCCGCCGGGATTGCCATGCTCCTCTACTCGTTCTATTTCAGGCGGTCCTGGATTGGGGAAAAGGAACTGGGGACCCTGGAAATCACCGTCGAAGCCACGCAGTACTTCCTATGGATTTACATCGCTGCCAACGCGGTGGTTGCCGGGCTTCTGCTGGCCATGCGTCGGGTGCCCTTGCTGCTGGTCCAATGGGCGGTCTTCGCCATGAGCCTGGCGGATGGCATCTTCCTGGCGGCGTTGGTCGTGGTGACCGGCGGCTACGACAGCATCCTCTACTGGCTCTTTCTCGGGCTGGTGGTGCGCGGCGCGGTGAGTGTTCCGCGCGCGACTTCCCAACTCCTGCTCAACTTCACGCTGACGGTCTGCTACGTGATGGCCGGAGTTATCAACATTTACATCAACCAGTCGCTGGAGGCCGAGGCCCAGGCCTGGGCAGCCGCGCAACGAATGCCCAGCTACCAGAGATCCTCCAACGCGCCACCCGGCAGTCCAGCCTTTACACGGCCCCCCAGGCAGCCTCGCCCCGCGCTTCCAGGGGAGAGCGGTGAAACGGCATTGACCGAGCCCCGGCACTACTCGACTCCCCGCCCGTCCGAAGGCCTCGACGAGGCGGCGCTTGAGCATCTGAGGCTTTCCTCCCCGTCGGAGAACCAGGCGCAGACGCTGACGCTGCGCCTGGCGTTGCTCTTGCTGATGACGGTCTGCTGCTACGGGGTGCAAGTGTTGCTGGAGCGGCAGCGGCGGGCGGTGGAGGAGGCGCATGAATTTGCCATGCGGGAGGGCCAATTGCGGTCTGCCGGCCGCGTCGCGGCCGAATTTACCCATCAGATGAAGAATCCCCTTGCCATCATCAACAACGCCGCCTACTCGGTGCGGCGGGCGCTCAAGCAAGGCAAGCCGATCTCGGAGGAACAGATCCGAATCATCCAGGAGGAGGTTGAGCACTCGGACCGCATTATCACGCAGATCATGGGGTATGCCCAGTTGAGCGAGGGCCACGTCGAAAAGCTTAACGTGGTTGAGGAGCTGGACCATGCCATCGCCCAGGTGTTTCCGCCCGCGGCGGGTTACCCGGTCCGCATCCGCCGCAATTATGCCGGGGAGTATCCTCCCCTGTTCATGCAGCGCCGCCACCTGGTGGATACATTCATGAACCTGCTGCAGAACGCGCGGGAGGCGCTCGGCGCCGGAGGGGGGACGATTACCGTCAGCGCCGAGTGCCACAGCGATTACTCGGTGGAGATCTCAATCCGCGATGACGGCCCCGGCATTCCGGCGGACAAGCAGGAGAAGATTTTTGAGGCCTATTACACCACCAAAGAGAAAGGCACGGGCCTGGGCCTGGCCACGATCAAGCACAACGTGGAACTCTACGGCGGCAGTGTGCGGGTGGAATCTGCTCTTGGAAAGGGAGCGCAATTCATCCTAATATTCCCCGCGAAGGCCTTGATTAAGCTGGCCAGACAGCATTGAAACCGTCCTTGGACAAGCACGGAAAGGTGATTCGCGCGCGCGCGAAGATCCTACCTTTGCTTGTTGCCCGCGCCGTTCCCAACCCGCTCGCCTCTGAGGTGCCCCTATGAGTATCCGGCTGCCGCCCGTGCTCGTGGTGGACGATGAGAAGAACATGCGCCTGTCGCTCAAGACCGTGCTGGCGGATGAACGGTACTCGGTGCGGGCGATAGAATCCGCCGAGGAGGCCCTTGGCCTGCTGGAGCGCGAAGAGTTCTTCATGCTGATCACCGACGCCCGGTTAGGTGGGATGAGCGGTTACGAATTGCTCGGCAAGGCCCGTGCGCAATGGCCGGACCTGCCGGTGGTGATGATCACCGCCTACGCGACACCGAAGCTCGCCGTCGAAGCCATCAAAGCCGGAGCAATTGATTACCTGGCCAAGCCTTTTGCTCCCGAGGAACTGCTGCACGCCGTGGCGCGCTGCGCGGAACGCTACCGCTTGTTGCGGGAGAATGCATCGTTGCGCGCCAGCACGGTCGAAACGTGGCGGCTGGATCAGATCGTGGGCGAATGCCCCAGAATGGCCGAGCTGCGGCAGCTCATTCAGACCGTTGCCCCGACCGATGCTCGCGTGCTGGTGCTCGGCGAGAGCGGCACGGGCAAGGAATTGGTGGCCGGCGCGCTCCACAGCTTGAGCCAGCGGGCTCAGTCCACCTACGTGCGCATCAACTGCGCGGCCATCCCCGAGACGTTGCTGGAGAGCGAGCTGTTCGGGCACGAGAAGGGGGCTTTCACCGGCGCCCTGAAACAGAAGCCCGGCCGCGTCGAAGAAGCCGATGGCGGCACGATCTTCCTGGACGAAATCGCCGACATGAGCCGGCCCTTGCAGGCCAAGCTGCTCCGGTTCCTGGAGGACGGCACCTTCATGCGCGTGGGCGGCACCCAGGAACTTCAGGTCAACGTCCGCCTGATCGCCGCCACGAACCGTGACATTGTCGAGGCGATCCGGCAGGACCAGTTCCGGGAGGACCTTTTTCACCGGCTTAACGTGGTGCAGTTTCGCCTGCCGCCCTTGCGGGACCGGGGTGACGACGTGCTCATTCTCGCTGAGTACTTCCTGCGGAACTTCGGCGTTTCAATGAACAAGAAGACCCGCGCGATTTCCCGCGCCGCGCGGCAGAAACTGCTCTCGCACCACTGGCCCGGCAACGTGCGCGAGCTGCGCAATGTGATCGAACGCGCCCTGATCCTGGAGACCGGCACGGAAATCCATCCGGGCAGCCTGCCGGATTTCCAGTTGGAGGGCCGCTTGCACAAGGTCTCCGCCCCCAAGCTGACGGGACCCGAGTCGCTTGACGAGCGCATGGCCAACCTGGAGCGGGAACTCATCACCGCCATACTGGAGCAGAACCACTTCAGCCTGACCCGCACCGCCGATCAGTTGAAAATCAGCCGGCATGCGTTGCGGTATCGCATGCAGCGCTTGAACATCGCCACGGGGACCGATGCCGACGAGGACACCCCCCCCCAGGAAGGCAAGGCTAACTTCCCATGAGCACCTTCTCAATCATGTTGGCCGACGAGACGACCGAGGCTGTGTATTCCGCCTGGCAGATAGCGGGCCCCGGTACCCGTAATGCGTTTGTTATCTTCGGCTCGATGGCCTTGGTCACGGCGCTGGTGCTGCTTTGGGCGATCTTTCTCCGCAAACGTCGTCGTCATCGTCGCTCGCATCACCACAGCCACGAGCACGCAGCCGAGCCAGCCGGCAGCCGCCAGCTCCCTGTTGAGGAAGGCGCCTCGCTGCCGCTGCAACACCATCGCAGACGGAGGCGCCCGCGGCGCAGGCGACATTCACGCAATCCCACACTCGCTGAAACCGGGGGTCTCCCGCCCATCCGCCCGGCAAACTCGCCCGAACCCCAGCCCTGACTCATGCGCGAGAGCCAGGCGATTACGCGGAAGAGCGCGTCCAATCTGGCGCTGGCGTTTGTATTGCTGCCCAGGATCAAGCGCGACGGGATGTCCGCGCTCTATGCCTTCTGCCGCGAGGTGGATGATGTGGCCGACAATGAAAGCACGCCGGTGGCAGAGCGCCGGGAGCAACTGGCCGCCTGGCGCGCCGATGTGCGCCGTGCCTGCGGGACCGAAACACCGCAGTTCCCGGTCAACCGCGAGTTGCAGCCGGTCATTCGGCGGCATCATCTGCCCTTTGAGCACTTTGACGCCCTCCTGCAAGGCGTGGAGATGGACCTCGACATCAAACGCTATCAGGACTACGAACAACTGGATCTCTACTGCTATCGCGTCGCGTCGGTTGTCGGCCTGCTGAGCATCGAAGTGTTCGGCTACCGGAATCCAGCCTGCCGGGACTACGCCGTTTGCCTGGGCAAGGCGCTCCAACTGACCAACATCCTCCGCGACGTGCGCTCCGACGCCCAGCGCGGGCGCATCTACCTGCCGATGTCCGAGTTGGGCCGGTTCAAAGTGTCGCCCGAGGAAATCCTGCGGCTGGAATACTCGCCGCGCTTCTTCGAGCTGGCCGCCAGCGTTGCCGCGCGTGCGCGCCATTTCTATGGGCAGGCGCGCGAGACCCTTCCCGCTCCCGACCGCCGCTCGATGGCAGCCGCCGAACTCATGGGCGCGGTCTATTGGCGACTACTGGACAAGCTGGCGCGGCGGCGTTTCAACGTCTTTGGCCCCGACGTCACTCGCCTGAGCAAAAGTGAGAAGGGGCTGCTGATCATGCGCACCTGGTGCCGGTGTATCTCCGGCGCCGGGGCGCCGAATTATGGCGCCTAGGCGGTCGAATGCGGGGCCCGGGCATCGCCGCCTGATCGTCACCGCGGACGACTTCGGGCGTTCCGCTTCCATCAACCAGGCGGTCATCCGCGCCCACCGCGAAGGCATCCTCACCGCCGCCAGCCTGATGGTCAACGAGCCTGCCTGCGAGGAGGCGGTGGCACTGGCCCGCGAGAATCCCACCCTGGGCGTGGGGCTGCACCTGTCCCTGCTGTGCGGCCATTCCGCGCTGCCGCCCGCGCAGATCCCGGGACTGACCAATGCCGACGGTGAATTCAGTGGCAATCCCGCCGGCGTCGGCTGCCGCTACTTTTTTCAGCGCAGTTTGCGCGAGCCTTTGCGACGGGAGATCCATGCCCAGTTTGAAAGGTTCCGCGCAACCCGCCTGCCGCTTGACCACGTCAACGGCCATTTGCACCTGCACCTGCATCCCACCGTGTTCCGCATCTTGACGGCCGACGCCGCGCAGCTCGGCATCAAGCGTTTGCGCCTGACCTTTGATCCGTTCCGCTTGAACCTGCACCTTGCCTCCGGTCGCCTCGCCAATCGGGCGCTTCACGCCATCATCTTTCATCTGCTATCCGCGCGCGCCCGTTCCGCCCTGGCCCGGCTCGGCCTTCGGCACACCAACGCCGTCTTCGGCCTGCTGCAAAACGGGCGTGTGGATGAAGCCTACGTCACGCGCCTGCTCCCACAGCTTCCGGCCGGTGATTCGGAGCTTTACTCTCACCCCTCGCTGGATGAATTTAGGAATGAGTTCGACGCCCTGATCTCTCCTCGCGTGCGGGAACAGGTTCATCAACTGGGCATCAAGCTGATTCGCTACCAGGATCTGTAATATGGCCAAACTGCTCCTCATTCTCCTTATCGGGCTGGTCTTTGAAGCGGCCGGCGTGGTCTTCCTCAAGAAGGGGATCACTCAGGTCGGCGAGGTCCGGCAAATCTGCGCCGCGGAGATCTTCCGCGTCGTCAAAGCTGGCATCACCAATCCCAGCGTGCTGCTGGGCGTCTTCTTTGAAGCGCTGTTCTTCGTCTGCCTGCTGATCCTGATGGCCGAGAGCGACATCAGCTTCCTGTGGCCGCTGACGGCGCTCAGCTTTGTCTTGACCACCTTCGCCGCGCTCATTTTCCTGGGCGAGAAGGTCTCCTCCATCCGTTGGGCGGGCGTGGTGTTCATCGTAATCGGCGCCGCGCTCATCAGCTACAGCGGGCACGCCAAGCCAAAACCCCCGCCGCCGTCCGCCTCCCGGGTGCCGGGGGCTACACCGCCGTAATCTTGGCCAGAACCTCCGCGAGCCTCCCGGCTGCCGCCAGGGATTGCTTCTGCAGATATAGCAACGACCTGAATTTTCCCGGCGACTTTGCCAGGGCCGCGGCCAGCTTGCCGTAGTGCATCCGCTGCTCCGCCGTCATCAACCGGTTGAAGTCCAGCGGCAGATCTTCGCCGGCCGGGTCCAGTATCACCCGCACGGTCGCGCAGGGAATGCTTTGCTCCCGGCACACGGCGCAGATGCTCGCCGATTCCATCTCCACCGCATCCGCCCCGGTGGCTTCGCGCAGCCGCCGCTTTTCCTCCGCGGTTGCCGCCACTCGATCCGCGCAGTGGAATCGTGCCGGCTTCGCCCCCGCCGCCAGCAGCGCCGGCGACAAGCCGGTTTCCGAGCCGGCGGCGAACAGGACCGTTCCCGTCGCCAACCCCGGTCGCAACCCTCCGGCGAACCCGCAGGTCAGCACCAGGTGCGGGCGTTCCTCCCCTAGCGCGCCCCGAAACGCCCGTTCGGCGTTGCGCTTGCCTATGCCCACCAGGGTGATTCCGACGTTCTTCCGCTTACCCGCCAACCGCTGGAAGGCCCGCGCCTCCTCCTTCACCGCAAAGCACACCAGCACTTTTCGGGTTCCGGCCTTCACTTAATCCCCGCCAGCCGCTCTTTCCATATGTGGTAGAGCAGCACGGTGGCCTTCACGTCTCCCAGACAATACTCCGCGATTTCCCGGTGGCGGCCCTCCGCCACCATTGTGTTCATGTCCGAGCCGGTCACGCCGTGGCTCTTGGGCGACTCGATGCCGAACGCCTTGCAATAGAAGTCCAGGTTGAACCGGCGCGCCGCGCCCTCGCGCCCGCTGACATTGTAGAACGTTAACTGCTCCGCCAGGTCGCAGTGCGGGTCGGTCTGAAAGCGGTAGCCCAGCCAGTCCTTGCGCGTGATGGGCACGTTGAGCAGGGCCGAGCGCAGGTAAATGAACGGCACGTCGAACCCGCGCCCGTTGAACGTGACAATCGTCTCGTAATGCTTCGCCACGTCCCAGAAGGCCGTCAGCAGCTCGACCTCGTCCACGCACGCCATGAACTCCACCGGCCCCGCCTCGTCCGCTTCCTCCTCATAGTCCTCCGCGGTAAACAGCACCTGGCCGCGCGAGGTGTCGGCATTCAACATCGCCACACAGACGACCTGGGCCGTGAGGGGCCACAGGCTGAACTGCTTCTGGATTTCCGCCCGTCGCGCCGTTCGTGCCGGCTCCTCGGTGATCTTCTCGCACTCCCGGAATAGGTATTCCTGCTGCGCTTCGTCGAACTGCTCCAGCGGCAGTGCGGAAGTCTCGATGTCGAAGACCAGCCTGGCCATTAGGCGCCGAACTTGTCCAGCATCCTGGCGTTCGCCTGCATGAGGCGAATCAGGTGCTTGGCTTTGAACACCCCCAGGGAGCCGCTGTTCGCGCCGGTCTCCGTGAAGCGCTCCAGCTTGTCCGAGCCCGAGCAGGCGGAATGCAGCATCACCGGCTCCGGATGCCAGGAATGGCCCTTCATGACGCACGGCGTCGAGTGATCGCCGGTGATGGCCAGCACGTCCGGCTTCTTGCGCAGCAAAATCGGCAGCGCGGCGTCGAGCTCCTCAATCGCCTTCTTCTTTGCGGCGAAGTTGCCGTCCTCGCCGTACATGTCCGTGTACTTGAAGTGGATGAAGAAATAGTCGTAGTTGTTGTACTCGGCAAGATACCGCTCGAACTGTTCGGCGATCGTTTGAGCGCCTTCCAGCTTGGTCATGCCGACCAACTGCGCCAGGCCCTTATACATCGGATAGACCGCAATGCAGGCCGGCCGCAGCCCATACCGTTCCTGGAACAGCGGAATCTCCGGCTGATGCGCAATCCCGCGCATGAGGAAGCCGTTGGCCGGTTTCTTCTGGGCAATCACGGGCAATGCGGCCTTGAAGAACTCCGCCACGAGCTTGGCGGCTTTCTTGGCCTTGGCGGATTTGGGATTCACCGGCCCGGCCTTGGGTACCGGCAGGCCCTCGCGATGCGGGTCGGCGTCGGTCAGCGGTCCCTCCAGCCCCGTGCCCCGGAACACCACCACGAACCGATGGCCCTTACCGGCCTTGATGATCACTTCCGCGTCGCCCACCTTCTTCACCTTTTGCGCCAGCAGCGCGCACAGCTCTTCGCACACCTGCGTGTCAATGCGCCCCGCGCGCCGGTCGGTGACAATGCCTTTCGGGTCGAGCGTGCAGAAATTGGCCCGCGCTGCCACGTCGCCCGCGCGCAACTCTAGGCCCAGGCCCAGTGCCTCGATGACACCGCGGCCCACCTGGAAATCCAGCGGATCGTAGCCAAACAGCCCCAGGTGTCCCGGCCCGCTGCCCGGCGTAATGCCCGGCGCAATTGGGATCATGCGTCCCTGCGCCGAGTCTTTGGCCAGCGCATCGAGGTTGGGGGTGACCGCCGCTTCGAGCGGGGTCAGGTAGCCTTGCTCGCGCGTGGCCAGGTCGCCCACGCCGTCCAGGACCACCAGCGCCAGCTTGGCGTTGGTCTTGAGAGTCAATTCAGAGTAAAGGGTATCCAGGTTCATATACAACTTGGCCGCATGATGGGAGGAACGCGCCAACACCGTCAACGCGATTCGGCCTCGACTTTCGACAGGTGCCTTTCAACACTCCCCGCATGGCACAGGTTGTCCTGGAGCATCTCACCAAAGTCTTCAAGGGGCCGGCGGGCGAAAGGGTTCGCGCCGTGGACAACACCTGTCTGAGCGTTGAGGACAAGGAACTCCTGGTGCTGGTCGGGCCCTCGGGCTGCGGCAAGACCACCACCCTGCGCTTGATCGCCGGCCTGGAGGAACCTACCGCGGGCGCCATCTCGATCGGCGGCCAGGTCGTCAACCGTCTTCCCCCAAAGGACCGCGACGTGGCGATGGTCTTCCAGAATTCCGCCCTCTATCCCCACATGTCGGTGTATGACAATATGGCCTTCGGCTTGAAGCTCCGGCGTTGCCCCCGCGCGGAGATTGACCAGCGTGTGCGGGACGCGGCGCAAACGCTCAATCTCACGGCCTGCCTCGACCGCAGACCGGCTACCCTTTCCGGTGGCCAGCGACAACGAGTCGCCCTCGGCCGCGCCCTGGTCCGGCGCCCGAGTCTGCTGCTGCTCGATGAGCCTCTCTCCAACCTCGACGCTCCAACCCGCCTCCAAATGCGTGCTGAGATCACCCGGCTCCAGCGCCGGCTCGGCGCGACAATGCTCTACGTCACCCACGACCAGATAGAGGCCCTGACGCTGGGCCAGCGCGTCGCCGTGATGAAGGACGGGGTCATCCAGCAAGTCGCCGCTCCCCTGGCGCTTTACGAGCAGCCTGCCAATCTCTTTGTCGCCGGGTTCATAGGTTCCCCGCCCATGAATTTCTTCGACGGCACGTTGCGGGAAGAAGGCACTGCGATCATGTTCCAGGAAGCCGCCCGCGGCCACGCTGCCGCCGCAAGACCAATCGCCCTCCCGCTCGATACCGCCCTCGCCCCACGCCTGCGAGAATACCTTGGCAAGCCGATCGTCTTAGGCATCCGGCCCGAGCGCATCCATTGTGGTTCCCTCCCGCCCAACACCCCGCCGGAGCGCACCTGCCAAGCCGTGGTTGAACTTGTCCAGCCGATGGGGGCAGAAACTTACCTTCACCTCGCCGGCCACACGCGCCCCATCGTTGCTCGCGTTCCTCCCGCTCACCTCGCCCACCCCAATGAAACCATCAGGCTCGTCTTCGACTCCCGTCACGTCCACCTCTTCGACGGCACCTTGAGGGACGGAGGCAGCGCGATTGTCTGAAACCTCCGGGACCTGCCGGCAGAGATGACCCTTCCCTAGACCACCAACACCGAGTTGGTGCTCCCAAAGGTGTTCTCGATGCACTCCTTGGCAGTCGGATCGTTCAACCATTCCCCATCCGCGACGAACCGATACTCGTACCTTCCCGCGGGCAACCACACGGTTGCTTTCCAGGTTCCTCCCGGGCCCGCGCTCATGGGCGTGCGGTCAACCCCCCAATCGTTGAATGTCCCCGCCACTGCCACCGATCTTGCCCGGGGCAGCTTTAAGGTGAATTCTACCGGCCTCTCCGCCGACAGTTGTTCAGGATGCGTGCCGATGAGGGCTGCGGGCCGCGCTGCCGTGGTCGCTCGGTTGTGTCTTGGCTGCATAAGTCTTGTTCTCGTTTGTTATCAATGGAACGGACTGTAAACGTCTGCCGAGTGGAGTGATATGGGGTATTCACCCCAGGTCCGCATGCCCCGGCGCGGCGAATACTGTGGTTGTCATCCGCACAGCCTGGAGGATCCAGCCAGAGCCGGATGGGTCCCCCCAACCCGTAACCCGTGCACTGTCCACATTTGGGACAGTTTTGCTGCCTACCTACCCTTTCCAGTCCCCGCTAACTCCGGCATCCTTGGCTGGGCAATACGGCGCTGACGCGGTGGTGCTACGGTGTGTATCCCATGGGGAGCGCTCCCCATGGGATACACACCGCAGACCCACCGCACTGGCTGGCCATCCGCAAGCCAAAACCAGCGTGTGACCGCCGTAACGGCGCCGTCATCCCTCCGGCGGGGGTGCTGGAGGTAAGGAGGGGAGTCCGAGACTGTTAACCGCCAGCGGGGTTCCCCAGAAATCCGGGAAAAAACATGCTTTGGCCAGCCTTTCTGCCGGACTCGACCTGCAACGGGCTTTGCGGTATAACACGGTTTTGCGCCAGACAACTATGGAACCAAACGAGGCCTGTTGGGGTTTGCTGCGCCGGCGGCAATGCCTGGTGCCAACGTGGCGCGGTTGGCTTGTCCTGGCGCTGAACGTCGCTGTCCTGGGCTGTATTGTCATCTGCGGCGCACACCGGTTCCTGGCAGTCACCGAGCCGGCTCCGGGCGGTGTGTTGGTGGTCGAGGGCTGGTCGCCCGACATTGTGCTGAGAATGGCCGTGGCGGAATTCAGACAGAACCACTACACGAAGCTTTGCGTCACCGGCCTTCCCGTGGAACAGGGGACACTGCTGACCGATTACACCAACTATGCACATGTCGGCGTCGCCGTTCTGTTGAAGCTCGGCTTGAGCACCAACGAAGTCCAGGCCTTGCCTTGTACCGATGTTCAGCGCGACCGCACTTACAACACGGCGGTTTGCTTGAAACACTGGTTGCGCGAGCAGGGTCTTGTGCGGACCCGGGTCAATCTGATCACCGTGGGCCCGCACGCCCGCCGCTCCCGTCTGGTGTTCGAGAAGGCGTTGGGCCGGGGCGTAACGGTTGGAATCCAGGCCGCTCCGGTCATTGGCTACGATCCAGCGCGCTGGTGGCAGTCCAGCGCCGGGGTGCGCCACGTGACCGGCGAACTCATCGCCTACGCTTACGCGCGCCTGCTCTTCCACCCACCCGCGGAATAAGGCCGCCAGCCGCCGGGGTCAGGGTTCGTGGTGAAGCTCGCTTTGGCGGGCCTGGAGCGGCAGGACCACGCTGACCGTCGTTCCATGACTTGGCCGCGACCGTATCTTCAAGCGCCCGCGGTGCGCCTCGACGATGCGGGCCACAATGGCCAAACCCAGCCCGGTACCCTTGTCCTTTGTCGTGCTCAGGACCGAGCTGAACGCGCGCCGCCGCTGGTCCTCGCTCATCCCCGGGCCGGTGTCCTGAAAGTCCACCGCCACGTGTGTCGGTTGCGGGGTGTTGCGCGGCACCCGCACCGCCCGCGCTTTGATGGTCAGCGCGCCGCCTTCCGGCATAGCCTCCGCCGCGTTGAGGATCAGGTTGAGAAACGCCTGCTCCAATTGCGTCGCCGCGCCCGGCACCGCGGGCAAATCGGGCTCGAACTGTTGCGTCCACCGGATGCGCTGGTGCTTGAGCTTGTGCCGGACCAGCAGCCCCAGTTCTTCGATCAACCGCCCCAGGTTCACCGGTTCCAACGTTGGCTCCGTCGTGCGGGCGAAATCCAGGATGCGCTCCACGATCCGGTTCAATTGTCCGAGCTTCTCGTCAATAATGCGCGCATCCTGAGCTCGCGGGTCCCCGGCGGGAAACTGCAGATCCAGCGAGTGGTAGAGCATCTTGAGCACCGTCAGCGGGTTGCGGATCTCGTGCGCCACTTCGGCCGCGAGCAGGCCCAGCGCCGAAAGCTTCTCATTTCGCCGCAAGTGCTCCTCCACATCCACCACCCGCTCGTAGAGGCGCGCCTTCTCAATGGCGATTGCCGACAACTCCGCCAGCGCCGACAGGATGCGAATCTCCTCGTTCGAGAAGGTGTAAGGAACGCCGCTATAGACGCTGAGCGTGCCGATCGCCTGCCCGCCGTAGAGCAGGGGCACGCTCAGGAGCGCCACCAGTCCCTCGTGTCGCGCCACCTCCACGCTCTGATAAAGGCTCGACACCTGGACGTTCTCGACTTGCAGCGGCTTCTTCCGCCGCACCACGATCCCCAGCAGGCTCTCCTCCACACTCAGCCGCGGTCGTTTGACATACGCCTCCCCGGCCCCGCAGCTGGCCCGCAGCTCGAGCCACTCGCGGCTTTCGTCCAACAGCATCAGCGACGCCAGCTTGACCCGCATCAGCGCGCACGCCTCGCGCGTGACGACGCGCAGCACATCCTCCAGGCCCAGCGAGGAATTAATGCTCTGGCTGACGCCGGCCAGCGATTCAAACAGGTGCGCCTTGAGCCGCAGTTGCTCATAGAGCCAGGTATTGTGAATCACCCGCGATGCCTGCACCGCCAGCGCCTCCAGCAACTCCTGATCTTCCGCGCTGAACGCCTCGACCCGGTCCGCGTCCACATTCAGCACCCCCCGGACTTCGCCCCGGACCTCCAACGGCACCGCGAGCTCCGAGCGCACTTCCCGGCGCAGCATGACATACCGCGGGTCCTTGGTCACATCTCCCACGCGCGCCGGCTTGCCCGTGCGCGCGACCCAGCCGGTGATACCCTGGCCGACGCGCAGCCTGAGAGCGGACGCATCGGGAGGCAATCCTTCGGACGCCTGGATTTCCAGCAGGCCGTTCGTCGGGTTGATCAGCACAACCGAGCCGCTGGCCGCGCTCATTTGGCGCACGGCTTGATGCAACATCAATCGCAGCGCCTCCTGCGGATCGAGCGTGGTATGGATGACGTTGCCAACCTGGTAGAGCAGGTTCAGCCGCTCGTAGCGCGCCTTGAGATTGGCCAACTCGCCGCTCATCTGACCCGGGCCGTCATCAGCAGGCCCGTCAGGGCAAACGACAAATTGGGGAACCACGCGGCCAGCCACGGCTCGATGCGCCCGCTGGTTCCCAGGGCCAGCCCAACCTGCTGCAACACAAAATAGATAAAACAGATCACGATGCTGCTGGCCACCCCCACATACACGTTGCGCCGCCCCCCGGCCACCCCGAACGGGATCGCGATCAGCACTACCACCACGCAGGTCCACGGGGCCGCCAGCCGCCCCTCCAGCTTTGTGTGCAGCCAATACCAGTCCGACCGCGCCGGACGGGGATGCAACCGCAGGTAATTCACAAGGTCCTTGATTGGCACGTCGGCCTTCTTGGCCGCGCGCAGCGTCATGCTCTCCCGGATCTTGATCTCACTGTTGATCTCCTCGAGCGTTTCCGTGAATTCAGGGACGACCAGCACGTTGGTCCGGAGCGACGGCACCGGGGGCGCGTTGGTATCCGCCGTTTCCTTGAGCACCAGCACGTTGTAAAAAGTCCACAAGCCGTCCACCCGCCGCGCCCGCTCGGCCCGCAGCTCCCAGGGTTTGGCGCCGTCGCGCTGGGTGGGATACACCCCCGGCTCGATCATCTCGCCGGTCTCGGAATTGAACACGCCAATGCGCCAGCGATGGCCGTCGCGCGTGTTCTCGAAGAACAGGTTGCGGTATTCATTCGGGCCCGGGGCGTTGGGGTCCGGCGCCTGGCGCCGTTTCAGAATCTCCTTCGTGCGCTCCTGGCTCTGCGGCACCCAGAACTCATTCGCCGCGAACAAGGCCAGGCTCGCCAGGAGACCCACCCCCAGGTACGGCAGCGACAGCCGCCACAAACTCACGCCCGCGGCGCGGATCGCGGTGATTTCCTGGTGACGCGCGTGGTTCGTCAGTGCGTAGAGCAGCGCCAGCAACAGCCCGATCGGCAGCACCAGCACCAGGAACTCCGGCAGGATCACCAGGTAATACTCCGCGATGTCCAGCGCCCTCAATCCCCGCTTCTGGAAACCGTCCAACTCGACAAACAAGTCAGAGGTGATCCAGAACAGCAGGAAGCCGCACAGGCAATACCCCAGCGGGGCGAACAGTTCGCGCAATAAATACCGGTCAAGCAGCCGCATTCCGCCGCAGCCTAGCTGCCGTTACCGCACAAGGCAAGTAGCGGCGCCCCGCGGAGCAGCCGGACGCTGGCCGTTGTGCGGCAGTGAGATTGGCGGGTCGCGCGCCGACCAGAATCGTTCCCACCCGCGCACCAGAACCGGCCCGTCGTGAATTTCTCCCAGCCCTTCCAGGCGCTGGCACCCGGGCAATCCCTTTCTCGCCGGGACCTATTTCTTTCCGCCCAGCGCGCCGCCCAGCGCCGAGGCTGCGTCTGGCCCGGCCGCCTTGGCGATGCCAGCCTGGATCTGCGCCACTAATCCATCCACCGCCTTCTGCTGTTCGGGCGTGAGCGAGGCCTTCAAGTTGCCCAGTTGCTGGACCGTGTTGAGTGCCTCCTGATATTTCTGGTTGTTTACCAGGCTCTTGGCTTTGTCAATCAGTGCCTGGACCTGAGCCGATGCCGCAGATACTGCGCCGGCAGCCTCGGCCACGGCTTGCGTTGCCGCCGTTTGCGCGGTCTGTTGTGCGTCGCTGACCGCCTGGCCGGCCGATTCCGTCACGGCCTTCACAGCGTCACTGGCCGTCGCCGGCTCGACAGCCGACTGGGGAGTTTCGCCCACCGGCGCCTCCTCTTTGCTGCAGCCACTGGCTAGAATGAGCGCTGCCCCCGCCGTCACTCCTAATAATGCATGCTTGATCTTCATCTGCTTCTTCCTTTCGTTTCCGTTATGGTTGGTTTGGTTTCAGCTTCCGGCGATGTCAAACTCACAACCTGCCCCGGCGTGTCCCGGCCTTATTCGCCAGGCGGCGCGCAGCACGGGCCGCTCGTATCAAAGGAAATCGCCGGTCAACCATACCCCTCTTGTTGGGCGGGGTCAACCGGCCAGGTCAAGCCGGCACCGCTTCTTCCTTGTTGATCCAGTCGTAGCCTTTCTCCTCCAATTCCAGCGCCAGCTTCTTGTCGCCCGTGCGGACAATCCGCCCATCCACCAGCACATGCACAAAGTCTGGCACGATGTAATTCAGCAGCCGCTGGTAGTGCGTGATCACTAGTTGCGCGTTGTCCCGCCGCCGCAGCTTGTTCACCCCGTTGGAGACGATCTTCAGCGCGTCAATATCCAGCCCGGAGTCCGTCTCATCCAGCACCGCCAGCCGCGGCTCCAGCACCGCCATCTGGAATATCTCGTTGCGCTTCTTCTCGCCGCCGGAGAAACCCTCGTTGACCGAGCGGCGCAGCAGATCCTCGTTCAGCTCCAGCAACTGTATCTTGTCCTTCACCAGTGTCAGAAACTCCATCGCGTCCAGTTCGCTCTGCCCCTTATGTTTGCGGATTTCATTCAACGCTGACTTCAGAAAATAGGTGCTGTTCACTCCGGGGATCTCCACCGGGTACTGAAACGCCAGGAACAACCCTTCCCGCGCCCGCTCTTCCGGGTCCAGCTCCAGCAAATCCCGCCCGTCATAGATGACCCGGCCGGAGGACACCTCGTAACCCTCCCGACCCGCCAGGATTGCCGCCAGCGTGCTCTTGCCGCTGCCGTTCGGCCCCATGATGGCGTGCACTTCGCCCAGGCCTATCCTCAGGTTGATGCCTTTTAGAATCTGTTTCCCCTCCACCCCGGCGGTGAGGTCCTGTATTTCCAATATCGCTTGTTTCATGGTTGGCCGCAACGGCCCTGTAAATTCCGACTCATCCTCTGTCTGTCAAGTTCGATCACCGGTTCCGGCCCTTGCAGCCTGCGACGCCTTACCCCACGCTCCCCTCCAAACTGACCCCTAACAGCTTCTGCGCTTCCACGGCAAATTCCATAGGCAGCTCCCGAAACACTTCCTTGCAGAAGCCGTTGACGATCATGTTCACCGCGTCCTGCGTCGCCAGCCCGCGCTGGTTGCAGTAGAAGATCTGGTCCTCCCCGATCTTCGAGGTCGAAGCCTCGTGCTCCACCCGCCCGGTCGAGTTCCGCACCTCGATGTAGGGAAACGTGTGCGCCCCGCACTTGTCCCCCAGCAGCAGCGAGTCGCACTGCGAGAAGTTCCGCGCGTGTGCCGCCCCCTTCTGCACCTTCACCAGGCCCCGGTAACTGTTCTGGCCGTGCCCGGCCGAAATGCCCTTGGACACGATCGTGCTGCGCGTGTTCTTGCCGATGTGGATCATCTTCGTGCCGGTGTCGGCTTGCTGATAGTTGTTCGTCACCGCCACCGAGTAGAACTCGCCGACCGAGTTGTCGCCCAGCAACACACAGCCCGGATACTTCCAGGTAATCGCCGAGCCTGTTTCCACCTGCGTCCAGCATATCTTTGAGTTTTTGCCTTTGCACAGCCCCCGCTTGGTCACAAAGTTGTAAATGCCGCCCCGGCCCTGCTCGTCGCCCGGGTACCAGTTCTGCACGGTCGAATACTTGATCTGCGCATTATCAAGCGCGATCAGCTCCACCACCGCCGCGTGCAGCTGATGCTCGTCCCGCATCGGCGCCGTGCAACCCTCCAGGTAGCTCACCGAAGCCCCCTCCTCCGCCACGATCAGCGTGCGCTCGAATTGGCCCGTGTTGGCCGCGTTGATCCGGAAATAGGTGGACAGCTCCATCGGGCACCGCACCCCTTTGGGGATGAAGCAGAACGACCCGTCGCTGAACACCGCCGAATTCAGCGCCGCGAAATAATTATCCGTGTACGGCACCACCACCCCGAGGTACTTCCTCACCAAATCCGGGTGCTCCTGGACCGCGTCCGTGAATGAACAGAAAATAATGCCCTTCTCCGCCAGTTGCTTCTTGAACGTGGTCCCCACCGACACGCTGTCAAACACCGCGTCCACCGCCACGCCGGCCAGGCGCTCGCGCTCCTTGAGCGGGATGCCCAGCTTCTCGTAAGTCTCCAGCAGCTTCGGGTCAACCTCATCCAAACTCCGCGGCCCCGCGCCCTTCTTCTTGGGCGCCGAGTAATACACCGACCCCTGATAGTCAATCGGCGGGTAATGCACCTGCGGCCAGGTCGGCTCCTTCATCGTCAGCCAATGCCGGTAGGCCTTCAGCCGCCAATCCAGCATGAACTTGGGCTCATGCTTCTTTTGCGAAATGAGCCGGACGATGTCTTCATTCAGACCAGGGGGCGCCGAGTCGGCCTCCACGTCCGTGTAGAAGCCGTACTTGTACTCCTTCTTGACCAACCCTTCGATTGTCTCAGTTGCTGTGCTCATCTCGACTTAGTTGCTCGTTTTGCCCTCTTCGGCCGTTCGCCGTTCCCTCCCGCGCACGCCGCGCACCGGCCATGAATGGCAATCTCAAACCGCTCCGCTTCAAATCCGTTCGGCAGCCCGATCCCCGGCTCAGCCGGATAATCCACGTCAAACACGCTGTCGCACGTATCGCAGTAAAAGTGGCAGTGCTCCCGCATATTGGGGCAGAACCGCGCCGCGCCGCGCGCCAGCGTCACTTGTCGCGCCAACCCGCACTTCACCAGCGCGTCCAGGCAATTATACACTGTGGCCATCGAGATCTCCGGCATCTCCCGCTTGACCCGGATGAATACTTGCTCCGCGGTCGGATGATCCCGTTCCCGCAGGAGCACAGCATAAACATGCTCCCGTTGCGGGGTAAAACGAAAACCGCCCCGCGCCAGACGCTCGTCCAGCCCGGCATCGTTCTCGATCTCGGCCGCTCGGTCCATCTTACCGGCAACGTAGCCCAACACCCCCGCCTGTCAATATTTGGAACAATTCTAAATCCCGCCCCGCCGCCAAAGCCCGCCCACAAGCTCAACCGCACGCAAACTCCGCGGGTCCTTGTCCCTCCGAACCCGCGGGCCGATCCCTTGCGGACTCACGGCTGCACCTGAACTGATATGGGAATCCCCGTCGCCGAAGTGCAGCCCGCAAGGGAGTCTCACCGTATCCACACCGTATCCACACCGTCCCCACACCGTGGATACAGCCTTGACAATTTCGGTTCATTACCGCGTAAACCGCTGCCAATGAGGGGTTTATGTCCGCCGCTCCCGATCCGCGATCAAGGCATCACTTCAGCCTGTCAGCGCCCCGTCGCCCTGCCGGCGCGCTACCGCTTCTTCCGCACCCGTGCCGCCACCTTCAGCCGCAGCGCATTGAGCCGGATGAAGCCGGTGGCGTCGTCCTGGTTGTAGGCCTTGGTGGGATCGGCCTCCATCGTGGCGATGGCGGGATTATACAGGCTGACCGGCGACTTCCGGCCCGCGCAGAGGATATTGCCCTTGTAGAGTTTCACCCGCACCGTGCCGGTGACATTCCGCTGGCTCTCGGTGACACAGGCCTGCAACGCCAGCCGCTCCGGCGCGAACCAGTAGCCGTAATACACCAGCTCGGCGTAGCGCGGGATCAGCGAATCCCGCAGGTGCATGACCTCGCGGTCCATCGTCAGCGTTTCCATCTGCCGATGGGCGAACTGCAGGATGGCCCCGCCCGGCGTCTCGTACACGCCGCGGGACTTCATGCCCACATAACGATTCTCCACCAGGTCCACCCGCCCGACGCCGTGTTTGCCGCCGAGCCGGTTGAGCGCGCGCATCACCCCCAACGGGTTGAGCGCCTTCCCGTTGACCGCCACACAGTTGCCCTGCTGGAAGTCGAGCGTCACATACTCCGCCTTGTCCGGCGCGTCTTCGGGCGCGACGCTCAGCTTGAACATGTCCTTGTTCTTCGGCGCAAACGCATCCAGCCATGGATCCTCCAGGATGCCCGCCTCGAACGAGATGTGCAGGAGGTTGCGGTCCATGGAATAGGGCTTCCGGGCGGAAGCCTGCACTGGAATCCGCTTCTTCGCGCAATAGGCGATCATCTCGGCCCGGCCGGGGAACTCGTCCCGGAACCGGCCGTCCCGCCAGGGCGCAATCACCTGCAGCTCCGGCGCGAGCGCCGCGGCGGTCAACTCGAACCGGACCTGGTCATTGCCCTTGCCGGTGGCGCCGTGGGCGATCGCCTGGGCCTTCTCCTTCCGGGCAACCTCGATCATCCCCTTGGCGATGAGCGGCCGGGCGATGCTCGTCCCCAGCAGGTATTGGCCCTCATAAACCGCCCCCGCCTGGATCATCGGGAAGATGAAATCGCGCGCGAACTCCTCCTGCAAGTCGGCGATGTAGCACCTGGACGCCCCGGTGCGCCTGGCCTTGGCCTCCAGCCCCTTAAGCTCCTCCTCCTGTCCGATGTTGGCGCAGTACGCGACGATGTCAGCGTGGTAACGCTCCTTCAGCCACAACAAGATGACCGAGGTATCCAGTCCGCCCGAATAAGCCAAAACAATCTTCATCGCCCGAGCTTAAGGCCGAGGCGGCCCCAAACGCAAAGCCGAAAACCCCCGCCCATCCAGCATGGGTGTTAATGAGAGGCGCCGGAAGAACTTTGTCTCACAGCCCGCCGGCTTTCCCAGCGACAGACTGGCGTGCCAACGGACATAGGCGGCTACGCATTGGACTGCGTCGTGATGCCCCGCGCCTCCACGCTCAACCTGCCTCCCGCCTCGCTCACCACCAGCGTTCTCATGCCGGGGCGGAGGCTCGCGATGGATTCGTGCCCGGCCCGGCCGAGGGTCAGCAGGGCGGTGGACAGCGCGTCCGTCTCCGTGGCCGAGGCCAGAACCACCGCGGCCAGCACCGTGCCGCGGGCCGGTTCGCCGGTGCGCGGATCTATGATGTGCCCAAACACCCTGCCTCCCGCCTCAAAGTGATTCCCCCACACCGCTGACACCGACATCGCCTCGTCTTTCAATGGCACACTCGCCAGCAGAACCGGCGGTGCGTCCGGTGAAGGCGAGGGCCTCTCGACGGCGACCTTCCAGCACTCCTGTCCCGGCGGGTGCCCGATCGCCTGCACCGTGCTGGTGCCCCCATGCACCAGCGCGCTCGTCACCCCCGCCTCGCGCAGCACCTCCGCCGCCTGCTCCACGGCGTAACCCTTGCCAATCGCCCCCAGGTCCAGCATCACCCCCTCGCGCTCAAATTGGACTGTAAAATCGCCCGGGTTCAACCGCACCAGCCCCATGCCCGCGTTCGCGCGAGCTTCGGACACCTCCTCGGGCCGGGGCATCCGCCCGTCCCCGCCCATGAAACCCCAGCACCGGACCAGCGGGGCGACCGTGATGTCGAACGCGCCGCCGCTTTCCGCGTGCAGCCGTTGCGCATGCTGCAACAGGGCGAAGACTTCCGGCGTGACCCGCACGGGCTCCCGGGCGGCGCGCGCGTTCAAGCGGGCAATCTCGCTGCCGGGACGAAACAGGCTGAGCTGGTCCTCCAGTTGCTCCACCAACCGCAGCGCTTCCTCCCCCGCCGCCCGCAGCGCCGGGGCGTTGTCGCCCGGCAGCACGATCTCGAACCGCGTCGCCATCGCGTGGCAGGCAAGTGTGACGTGAGGCATCGAGGGGGGCGGGGTCGCCAATAAAGCGCGGGAGCAATGGGACAGTGGTGTCACCACCCCCATTGCTCCGCTAATCCATCGCTCGGCTGCGTGTGCCCCTACGACTGCGGCAGGGTGCCGTAGGTAATCGGGGTGACGGCCGTGCCGCCGTCGGTCGTGACCTTGCGGGTCTTCTCGTCGAACAGGCAGGCGATCTTCAACCGGTCGGACATCTCGGCCAGCGAAATGACCGTTTGCACCCGGATCGCCAGCTCAATGCTCCCGTTGGGCTCCTTGCCGGAACGGATGCAGTCAAACCAGTTCTTCTCGTGCACCCGGATATCCTCGCGCGGCGGGGCGACAAAGGTCTCAGGATCAATCTCGTCCCCGAACTGGCGCTGCGGCACCAGGTTGAGCTTCTCGCCGTTGGCGTCAATGTCCAGGTTCGCCTTGTGGCCGTAAAAGCTCGTGCCGGGAGTCGAGCCGTTGACCGTGCAGCAGGTCACCATGAGCACGAATCCGCTCGGGAACTCCGCCAGCAATTGCGCGTGCTCCGGAATCTCCCGCTCGGGGGTGCCGGGGACCGTCTTGTCGGAGTGGACATTCCGGGTGCCGACCGAGCAGACGCGCACGGGGAACTCAGGGTTGCCGGTGGCCAGCATGACCGGGTGCACCTTGTGCGGCGCCAGGTCGCCCAGCGGCCCGGCGCAGTAACGGAAATACTTCCGCCACCGGTGGTAATGCTCCGCGCTGAACCCTTCGCGCTGCTTCACGGGCCCCAGCCAGCGCTCCCAATCTATGTTCTCCGGCTTGGTTTCCGATTCAATCAGGTAATTCCACTCGCCCTCCAGGCTGTTGCGCGAATACCACGCCTGCGCCCAAACCAGCGTCCCGATCTTGCCTTCCTTGATCAGCTCCGCGCATTTGTGGTAGCCGCCGGCCGAGCAGCCCTGCGACCCCACCTGAAACACCTTCTTGCTGCCTTTCACCTTGTCGTACACCTGGAACGCCTCGCCCAGGTAGCGCGTCAGCGGCTTCTCGCAATACACGTGCCGGCCGGTGTCCAGCGAGTCAATCGTCATCTGCGCGTGCCACGGGTCCTGCGTCGCGATCAGCACCGCGTCAATGTCCTTGCGCTCCAGCATCTTGCGGTAATCCGCATACACGTCCGCGTCTTTGAGGTTCGCGTTGGTCTTGGCGAATTCGCGCCGCTTGTTGAACACATCGCTCGCCGCCACGATCACAGTGTTGTTCTCGGTCGCCTTCCCGTGGATGCCTTTTAGGTGGTCCTGGCCGATCCCGAACCCGACCCCGATGATCGCCACCTGGATGCGGTTGTTCGCCCCGGCCACGTTCGCCGCCGGCGCCTGGTCCTGCCCGTAAACCGGTGTGCGCAGCAGCGGCGTCGCGGCCACCGCGGCGGCGGCAGTGGCGGTTCGCTTGAGAAAATCCCGGCGCGGAAGCGCCGAAGCGGAGGAAGTGGTCTTGTTGTCCATAAGATGATTTGTCAGTGCGTGATTTGTCACGGCAATAAGTGGACGAAGACTACCGGAAAGGCATTCAGGGTCAATCTCCCAATCCGTCAGCGACCTGGCCGTCCACCAACTCCACCACTTTGGGGGCGCGGGCGGCCACGCGCGCATCGTGGGTGGCCATGATGAGCGTGGTCTGCTGCTCGTCGCGCAGGGCGCAAAGCAGGTCAATGATCTCCGCCCCGGTATGCGAATCGAGGTTGCCGGTGGGTTCGTCGGCGAGGATGAGGTCCGGCCGGTTGATCATCGCGCGGGCGATGGCCACGCGCTGCTGTTCGCCGCCCGAAAGCTCGTAGGGCTTGTGCTCCAGGCGCTCCTGCAGGCCGACCCGCGCGAGCAGCTCGCGCCCGCGAGCTTCGGCCTCGCGCGCCGGCGTCCGCGCCATGCGGGCGGGGAGACAAACGTTCTCCAGCGCGTCCAGTTCCGGCAGCAGGTAGTAAGCCTGGAAGATAAAGCCGACCTCTTTGCTGCGCAGTTGCGCCAGCTCGCGCCGGCCCAGGGTGGCGAGGTTCCGGCCGGCCAGGTGGATTTGCCCCTGGTTGGGTGTGTCCAGTCCGCCCAGCAGATGCAGCAGGGTGCTCTTGCCGGCGCCGGAAGCGCCGCGCAGCGCGAGGAATTCGCCGCGCCGCAGTTCGAGGTCCACACCGCGCAACACCTCCAGCGAACGCCGGCCCAGCAGGTAGGTTTTGTGGAGGCCGGTGGCCGCGAGCAGCACGTCACTCATAGCGCAACGCCTCCACCGGTTTAAGCCGGCCCGCGCGCCAGGCCGGGATCACGCCCCCCAGGATGCAGATCACCCAGGCGCTGCCGCAGATCAGCGCGATATCCCGCGGAAAGATCAGCGCCGGCAGCTCGGCAAAACCGTAGATCGAAGAGGGGAACAGCTCGAAGCCCGTCATGCGATTCATGAAATGCAGGAACTCGTTGCGGTAGCGCAGCGCGAGCATGCCCAGCCCATAGCCCGCCAGGTCGCCAATCGCGCCAACCACCGCGGCCTGGCTCAGGAAGATCCGGCTGACCTGCGCGTCGGTGGCCCCCAGGGCCTTGAGCATGCCGATTTCACGCGTCTTCTGCACCACGAAGGTGATCAGCGCGCTCAAGATGCACAACGCCGCCACGATCACAATGAAGAACAACAGGTAGAACATGACGTTCTTCTCGACGATCAACGCGTTGAGCAGGTTGGCGTTTTCCCGCATCCAGCTCCGGATGCCGTATTTCGGCCCCAGCGCCCGGGCCAGCTCCAGCTCGACCACCGGCGCCTGGTAAGGATCGTGCAGCATCACCATCAGCCCATGCACGCCGTCATCCAGGTCATACAGATCCTGCGCGTCCCGCAGCGAAGTCACCACCACCGACACGTTGTATTCGAAGTAGCCGACGTCAAAGATGCCCCGCACTTCGTATTCCGGCAGCACGGGGGCGGAGGCGTTCTCCTTCTTGCTGCCCTCCCGCCATTTCCGCAGGACGCTGGGCGAGCCGATCTCGACGAGATCGCCGACCTGCAGGTTCATGTTCTGGGCGAACTCGGTGCCGACCAGGAGCCCCCGGTCGCTCACGTCGAATTTGCCCTCGACAATGCTGCCGGGCAGGATGGTCATGTTGGTCTCGAGCAGGGGATCGATGCCGCGAATCCACGGCGCCCCGACCTGCGGCTGGCCGCTCGGGGGCTCGGTCTGCACCAGCACGGGGCCCAGGATGAACGGGGCGACCGCCTTGACCTGCGGGTTGGCGGTTACCGTCCGGGCGACGGCGGCGTAATCTTTCATCGTCTCCCCGCGCGGCAGGACCTTGAGATGGGTGTTGAAACCGAGAATCTTGTCGCGCAGTTGCTTGTCGAAGCCGCTCATGACGCTGATGACGATGATCAGCACCGCGACGCCCAGCGTTACGCCCACCACGGAAATCAACGTGATCACCGAGACGAAGGTCCTCTTGGGTCGCAAGTACCGCAGCGCCAGCAGCAGCTCGAACGGCAAGCGAGACATGGGCGCGAAACTAGTCGGACCCGGGCGGCATGTCAACGAGTCTATCCGCCGCCGCGCACCCGGCAGGCGCGCCCTTGACACCGGCCGGATTCGTCCTCACACTCAGGTCGCAATGAACCGAACACAGTTCATGCTGTTGAATGTGGCGGGAGGCATTTGTGGCCTGCTGATTATTTGCAGCCTGGGGATGGCGATGCTCAATGGCCGGCTCAACCAATCCGTCGCGGCGACACAAAACCAGTTCGGCCAGGCGCGGCAGCTCCAAACCACGACCGAGAACCTCGTGCTGAGCATTGCCCAGGCCGGCAAGTCTGACCCCGTGCTGCGTAACTTGCTGGTGAAGCATAAGATCAATATCGGCCGCAACACCAACAGCCCGCCCCAATCCGCGCCATGAATCCTGACAAGGATAAAAAGCTGGCCGAGCTGTCCCGCCGGAACCCGTTCTGGATTTGCTTCATAATCTTCCTGCTCCTGGCCGCCGACTATGGCTTCCGGTTCGCGGGCCTGATCAGCCAGCGGGAGCAGCTTAACCGCGCCGCGCTCCTGCAAGCGCAAAACGCGGACGCCCTGGCCCAGGCGCAAGAAATTGAGAGGCGGCTCGAGGCGCTCTCGCTCGATCTGCTGCAAATTGCCACGACCAATGCCGCGGCCAAAGACATTGTCCAGCAGTTCAACATGAAGTGGACCCCCGGACCGACGGCGTCCCTCCCCGCGCCGACCGCTGCCGGAAAGCAGAAATGAGAGGCTCTGTGCTTTGCCATTCCCGCGTTGCCGCGTTGTCCTGTCGCGTCCTGTTAGGCCTGACGGTGCTTTCCTGCGCCACCGTGGCGCCTGCGGCCGAAAAGGACGCGCCGGCGGTCCCGACCGCGGCAAACGACGAGACCAACGCCCAGGAAACGCTTCGCTCCTACCTGCAGCTCCAGGAACAGCTGCACGCCACGCAGCTGGCCATCGAGCGCAACCGGAAGGAGGCCGATGCCGCCGCGGCGGAAAGCGCCAAGGCGTTTGCCGCCCGGCTGCAAGGCATCGAGGAGGCCCTATCCTCCCAGCGGGCGCAGGAACTGGCGGCGATGCAAAGCTCTAACAAGGTGATGCTCCTCGTCGCCGGGCTGTTTGCGGCGCTCGGCTTCCTGGCGATGTTGTTCATGGCTTTCTTCCAATGGCGCACGATCAACCGGCTGGCGGAAATCTCCGCGGCGTTGCCCTTCGCTCACGGACTGGGGCCGAAGTCGGCGGCTGCGGCGCTGGGGGTGGACGAGGCGCACCTGCTTGGGGCCGGCCCGGCGGGGCAATCCAGCCAGCGATTGCTCGGCGCGCTGGAGCAGCTCGAGAAGCGCCTTTGCCAACTGGAACACACCCCTCCTCCCCCGCTGCCCAATGGCGGTTTCCCAAACCAGAACGCGAAATCCGGCAATCCCCCGCCAGACGGCGAGACGATGGCGAATACGGCGGAGTCAGCGGAGACCGCGCGCATCACCGTACTGCTCGGCAAAGGGCAGTCGCTGCTGAACCTCGATCAGGCGGAGGAGGCGCTGGCCTGCTTTGACCAGGTCTTGGCGCTGGTGCCAAATCACTCGGAGGCCCTGGTCAAGAAGGGGGCGGCCCTGGAACGATTGCACCGACTGGATGACGCTATCGCCTGTTACGACCAGGCCATCAAAGCGGACAATTCCCTAACAGTCGCCTACCTTTACAAGGGCGGGCTGTTCAACCGCATGGAACGTTTCGGCGAAGCGCTGGAATGCTACGAACAAGCCTTGCGCACCCAGGAAAGCCGGCGCGGCTGAGGCGCCGACGCGGGGGTGCGCTTCACCAAAGGAACGACCTCTGCTCCCCGAGCAGCCGGTTTCCTTCCCACAGCGTCGCGCGCCAGGCAGTGACTTCACCGAAGTCCTTGTAGTCCTGACCAACTAGCGGCACCGTGGCCCAGCGGCTGAACCATTTGCGGGGCTCCACAGATTGGGTGAGCACCAACTGCCGGGGAAAGTCGCCGCGCGCCACGCCGCGCAACTCCACCTGCACCCTTAGCGGGGCCACCGGCCGGCCGCTGGTCTTCCACTGCACCTTGAACTGCATTCCGGAGCACTCGTTGGTGTGGTTCCGCAGGCGGGCCTGGTAGGAATCGCGCTCGAAGAGGCCTGGCGTGAGCGAGTTGCGCCCTTTCAGGTCGAGGAATTGCGGCAGGACCTTGATGACACGCCCGTTCGCGGCCGGGGCGCACAAAGCCGCAGCCAGCCACCCAGCCAGGGACAACCAGAGCAAGGACCGTCGCATACCTGACAAATAGCGTCCCCCCGCTCCAAACTCAATACTCATTTCGTCCCCAGCCGATACCGCTTGCAGGAACGCGCGCGCCTGCTAGTATTGTCGCCAGTTAATATTCAAACAGGATTTGTATGGCGAGAATTTGTGAACTGACCGGCAAGCGCCCGATCAAGGGCAGCATCATTTGGCGTAGCGGCAAGTCGAAGAAGAGCGGCGGTATCGGCACGCATGTTACCGCCATCACCAAGCGCCGGTTTATGCCGAACCTGCAGCGGGTCAAGGCAGTCGTCAACGGCGAGGTTCGCTATGTCCGCGTGTCCGCCAAGGCGATCAAGAAAGGGCTGATCGTTAAAGCGCCCAAGCGCACCTGGAAGAAGGAAGCGGCGGCGGCGAAGGCTTGAGCCGGCGTTTGCCGGCGGCACGCCGGGAGGGGTCAGCTTTTGGCCAGCAGCGCGGCAGGATCGATCACCCGGGTCCACCGTTCCTGCTCGGAGATGGGGATCAACCCTTTTTGCACCTTGGGCCAGGCCATCTCGCGCAAGGAACGCCAGCCTAACTTGCGCGCGGCGTCGCGCAGTTCACCGGTCCGCAGACCGGGCCGGATCAGGCTCATAATGGCCTCGCTGAGGAGGAAGAACTCGTAAATGGCAACCCGGCCGCGGTGGCCCTTCTGGTTGCATTCGACACAGCCCCGGCCCTTCCGCGCTTTGACCTGCTCGGCGGGAATAGCGAGGGCAGCGGCCATTTCCTCGCGGGTGGAAGCGGGGATGGCCAGGTCCTCCTCCGCACAGTGTCGGCAAATGCGCCGGGCCAGCCGCTGGGAGATGCTGCAAACCAATGAGGATGCGATCAAATACGGCTCGATGCGCATCTCCAGCAGGCGCGTCACAGCGCTGATGCTGTCGTTGGTATGCAGGGTGGAGAACACCAGATGGCCGGTCTGCGCGGCGCGCACGGCGATTTCGGCGGTCTCAAAGTCGCGAATCTCGCCGACCAGCACGACATCCGGATCATGGCGGAGCACCGAGCGCAGCCCGGTGGCAAACGTCAGGCCGATTTGCTCACGCACCTGGATTTGCACGGTGCCTTCGAGCTGGTATTCGATGGGGTCTTCGAAGGTAATGATCTTGCGACCCTCATCATTAGCCTGCGCCAGCGCGGTATAGAGGGTCGTGGTCTTGCCGCTGCCGGTCGGGCCGGTCAGCAGGACCATTCCTTGCGGCAGCCGCGTCAACTGCGTCAGAACCGCTTCCTGATTCGGATCCATGCCGAGCTGGCTCAGGTCGAGGTACAAACTCTGCCGGCCCAGAATCCGCAGGCAGACCGCCTCACCATACTTGGTGGGCACGATCGAGACGCGCAGGTCGTATTCCTCGCTGCCGGTCTTCATGGCGATGCGGCCATCGTGGGGAAGCCGCTTTTCGGCAATGTTCAGGCCGCCCATGATCTTGAGCCGCGACACCACCGCCGGGTGCAAACGATGCATGTCCGCCGGGACGGGCACCGTCTCCAGTATGCCATCCACTCGATAGCGCAGGCGAACCGAATTGAGGTACGGCTCGAGGTGAACGTCCGTGGCCCTGAGGCGCAGCGCCTCCTGCAGAATCTGGTCCACAAAAGCCGAGACGGTGGCTTCAAGCGCGGAATCGGTTTCCTTGCCCTGCACGTCAAAGACGATCTCCTGGCTGATCTCCGTCCCGCCACGCTCCTCCCGCAGCTTTTGGATCGTTTCGGCGCCCAGCCCGAAGTTCTGCTTGATGACGGCATGGATGGCGCTGGGCGTGGCGAGCACAATCTTGAAACGTTTACCCAGCACGAGGCGCAGATTGCCCTGCTCAATCTGGCTCGGCGGCTCGCTGAACGCGAGGGTCAAACAGTCATCCTCGAGCCCCAGCGGCAGCAAGTGGTAAAGAAAGATCAGCTTGATCGGCAGCAATTCCAGGGTCTCGCGCTTGAGGCCCAGCGCGATAGGATCGACGAATTCCAGGTGGTTGACTGCGGCCAAGGCGCGCCAGATATCTTCTTCGGACGCGAAGTTCAGGTCCACAATCGCGCGATGCTGCGGCAAATTGAGCCGGCGCTGGCGTCGCCGTGCCTGCTCCAACTGCTGCTCCGTGAGCTTGCCGAGCTCCAGCAGGAGTTCGCCGGTTTCCTTCCGCGCCGCGGCCTGGGTCTCGTTCATTTGATGGGAACCTCAAGTTCCTTCTTTGTATTCAAGGGCAAAATATTGGTCTGCGCGGTCAGGTTCGTCAACGTCATCGCTTCCACGGTCGCGTTGGCGATGAAGAGGTTGGTCGCAATCCGGGCGCCGATGACGGCGACCTCGTATGCGTTCCCCAGCTTGAACATGGTCTGCTTGGGGCCATCGCCGGTTTGATAGAAGCCCTGGTAAGTGACTTCGATCTTGCGCGTGGTGGGAGGCGGCGGAGCTGCCGGGATGAAGTGACCGGTAAAGAATGGGCTTAGCGTGTTGGTGGGAACGAGCGTTTTGGGCCAGACTCCCGGTGAAAAGAGACGATCAAGCCCGCCCACCGGCGCAAGGCTTTGCAGGCGGGTGCCGGTTGCGTTGGCCTCCCGAACCTCGGGAATCCTGCCGCCCAGGTGGACCAGGGCCAGGACCAGCAGGAGCCACATGCCCGCATGCACACAACCGGCGAACCAGCGACTGCGAATGGTCTTGTTGATGATCGGCGGCATGTTCCCTCACTCCCGCAACACGTATCCCACCGCTCGCAACCACACGTGCACTTGGTCCGGTTTATCGGGCGACTGCTTCTGCACCACCAATCGGTCAACGAAAAGAGGGGGCTTGTCGGCCGGCGCTTCAGGCAAGCCCGCCGCCCGAATTTCGTCCGCGCGCAGGGGCAGAGATTGGAGGAGCCTGGCCACGCTGGCGGCCTGGCCGGTGAACTCAAGGTGCAGTGGAATCTGGGTCAGGTGCGCGGCGCCATTCGGAGCCGGGGCATTGGTGAGCACCGGCGGAACCTCGAGCGAATGCAGGGCTGTTACCTCGCACTGGAGGGCGGTCCAAAGCAAGCTGTCGGTGAGCGCGAGTGCCGCCCACAGCAGGGCGGGTTGCCTCACGTCAGCGGTGTGTTCGGGAAAGCTGGCCAGCACGCCGGGCTCGATTACCGCCTTCTGTTTCTTGGCCAGGTTGATCAACTTGTCCAGTTCCTTGCCACGCTCATTGGCGTAATCCACAAGCTCGAACTCGGCCTGCGTCTTGGCGTGCACGGTCGCGCCCAACTGCAGGCGGGCTCCGGCCTTTTCTTTCGCGCTCTCCAGGCTCAGCAGGGCCTGCCGCGTTTCGCTGAGCCGGTTGGTTATGTGCAGGAAATCAATGCTGGTCGCGTTGCTCTGATTGAGCGAAATCGCGAGCTCTCTCCAGGCTTTCTGCAAGGGTTCGTCCAGGCTCGCCGCCCGGCGCGCCAGCGGCAGCAGAACGAATATGTAATAGGCTGCCAGCGCCAGCCCCACGAGTGGGATGAAGCCGCGTCGTTGATATTCCCGGAACGGTATTTTCACGGCTTTACCGGGGTGGAATTCTCCGCGCTTCCCGAGGGCATCCACAGGGGGCGAGGCCCGGACCGAGTGGCAGTTCGAGGGGCAAGGCCCGGCAGCGGCTTTCTGGGGGGCAGCGGCTGCTGAAACTCGACGGTGGCAAAATCCAGCGCCAATACGAAGTCGCGCTCGGGGACGATGACTTTAGGGTCCGCCAGGTTCCGGCGCAAATCGTCCGACAAGAGGTCCACTTTGGAGAACAATGGCTGCCGCTTGAGTTCATCCACCAGTTCCCGCCGGACCCGGCGGGCTCCGTCCGCGTCTTCAGGGATACAAAGTTCCGCAATGTAACCTGGCTTGGCTGGCGAAAGGTTGGTGGAGGCTGCCGAAACCGCGGAGAATTCCGCCGCCGCCCCCCGGGCACGGCTGGTAACCGGGCCAAACACGTTGGTGCGAGAGAGCTTGTTGGTCGCGTAGGGCCCCGGCGGCTGGTTGAAGTAGCTCTGCTGGTCGGCTAACAGCATGTACCAGAAGCTGCGATTGCTGCGGGATTCTTGAAGCAGCGCGAACGTCTTCAGGGTGTCGAGTGTATTCTGCTGGCTGGCGAACACCGGGCGGAAGCTCTCGTATTCAAGGCACAGCTCGGCGGCCAGCGCATCATTTGCCTCCACCGCCTCCTGGGCGGCCAGGACCTTGGTCAGCAGCGCTTGCTTGCGGCTAAAGAGGGAGATCTGGTGCCAGGTGCCAAACGCCAGCACCAGCAGACACAGCACGGCCAGGCCCAGGCTGGTCAATTCGAGCCGCTGGCGAATCAGCCGTTTTCGCCAGGCGATACGGTAATCGTCAGGCAGCAGGGAGACGGGTTGCGTGCTATATCCGAGCGCCTGGAGCGCAGCGCCGTAGGCAACCTCAAAGCGTTTCGATGGCAACACCGCCTCGGGCTGCGCGCCTTGCGGCCATGGTTGCAGGTTCAAACCCGCCTGTTCTTTCAGGTAGTCAATCAAACCCGGCTGGTCGAATGCGCCGCCGCTGGCGACCAACTGAAATGATGCGGCCTCGGGCGCCAGGATCGGATTGTGGTCAAACCACTCGTTCAATTGCCGCTTCAGCTCCGCTACCCAGCCGTCCACCACGCTGGCAAATGCCGGACAAGCCTCCGGGCCAATCAACAAATTGTCGGTGCGCTTCACGGATTCCGCGCTCTCCTCGGAGCAATTCCGCAACCGGGACAGGGACCGGGTGAAGAAATCGCCTCCCATCTGAAAGCTGGTGGCAAAGACCCCCTGGCCGGCCACCACGACCGCCACCACCGTGGTCTGGGCTCCCAGGTGCACAAGAATGGCGCGCGAGGAGAGGGGACTGGCGGCGCGGTAAGCGGCAATCAGGGCATTGGCGGTCGTAGTGACCTCGCACAAATCCTCCTGCTCGACGCCCAACCGCAGAATGCGTTCGCGGACATCGCCTTCCTGCGACAGAGTGACCCAAAACTGCTGCCGGTTCTTGGCCGCGGTTTCCGTGCGAACGAAGTCATAGACAATCCGGCTCTCGCTGACACCGCCCAGCTTGACGGTTTCATCATGGATCATCTTCTCCACTTCGCTCTCAGGGGCGAGCGGCAGGTCAATGACCTGTGAAATGGATACATGCTGCGGCAGAATCAAAGCCAGCGGCGGCCGGCCCCATTCCTCCAGACTCGCCTGCAAATGGGCCTTGATCTCATCCGGGGCCACCAAGCCCTCGGCCTGCAAGTCTATCAGTTCCTCCTTGAGAACGCGCAGGCGGCCAAAGTCACTTTCCGCTAGCAGCAGCTTGATGCAGCGACTGCCGGCATCCAGCGCCAGCACCCGCCGCACCGGCGGTCGCATTCGGTCAAGCTTCAACATGGCGAAGGCACGGCGTCCGGGGCGCTTCCCATATCACTTGGCCGGTGAATTGGTCGCGGAATGCTCGTCTTCGTAAACGAGAAACTCGCCCGTGTCTTTGACGATCGTGGCCGTCACGAAGATCAGCAAGTAGCGCGGCGTGTCCATCTCTGTCCGGCGACGGAACAGCGCGCCCAGAATCGGAATGTCCCCCAGGACGGGCACCGACTCGACATAGGTCGTCTTCTCGCGTTCCAGCACTCCGCCCATCACGACGGTCTCGCCCGATTTGATGGCGACGCGGGTGGAGAGCTCCTGCGTGCGATAGGTCGGGAGCTTTATCTCGAAACTGCTGGTCACGTCGCCTGACTGGTTTACCTGGCTCACCGTGGTGTAGGTCTGCAGCAGCACCTGTGTATTTACCTTGGGGTTCAATGCCAGCAGGATGCTCTTGCCGTCGCCGCTGATGCTGGCCAGAACATGAAGCTCCGCCCCGGCGGTGACCTTCGTGGGCCTGCCGCTCGGGTAGATCGAGGAGGCCGTGTAATACTGCTGCACGGTCGCGGAAACGCTGTACTCCTCGTAGTAGTACTGGACCTGGCCGTCGCTAATGGTCGCCGGGCGGTTGTTGAGGACGGTCAGGCGCGGCGCGCTCAGGGTCTGGCTTTCGCCGCTCTGCTCCAACGCGCTGATCGTGGCGCTCAAGTCCGCCGCGCCCAGCACGTTGGTAAAAACTTCCGAAATCCCCCCTCCCACGGCGGGATTCAGCCCGCCGGTGAGCGGGCTGACCGTAGCGGGGAAATTCTGATTGTTCACCAGCCCGGTGAAGTCCGCCGGCGGACCGTTGGTCAGAAGCCGGCCCGTCTGCCACAGCACCCCCAGTTGCATGAAGGCCGGCTTGGAGATGGTGACAAACCGGGCCTCGATCAGCACCTGCTGGATCGGCTGGTCGAATTCCTTGATGATGTCCTCCATCACGTCCAACTGCTCCGGAGTGCCCCGCGCGACAACCAGGTTGCGCTCGTAATCAATCATATACTTCGAGCCGGTAAACAGGTTGGTGATCGCCCGTTCCAGGGCCGGCAGCGTCGGGGCCAGGTCATTGACAAATCTCTGAAATCTCTGGAACTCGGTAACGGTAACCGCCGGCCCGGCGGTGGTCGTCGTTCTAGTTGCGTCCGCGGTGCCGAATTCAGCCGGCAACACAAAACCCTTGCGCAATCGGTAGAAGCGGGTTTCTTCCATCAGTTTCTTGGGGTCTTTCGCATCCACAACCCAGACCAGTTGGTCGCCGACCTGGAATTGCAGTTCGTAGTTGCGGGCGATGTAGCGGAGGAACTCCCCCAACCTCACCTTGTCGAGATTGGCGCTCAGCAGTTGCTTCAGCGCGGGAAGCGACTTGTCCGCCACGATATTGACTCCCGCCGTCTGGCTAAGGTTTACCAGAATCGTCTCAAGCGGGACGTTATCCAGGTGGACGGTGACCTCCTTCTCCAGCACTTTCGCCATGCGGCCCTTGGCGCTCTCGAAGTCGAACAAGGGGCCTTGCTCGCGAACGGTCTTCCCGTAAGTCTCAGGAATCCACGGGGAATTCTCGATGCGGTCCACCGCGTCCCGAACATCCTTGGTGGCCGGCAGGCCGCGGTCCTTGTTCTCGGTGAGCAGGCTCTTGACCGTGGGATTGAAGACCGAGTTCTTGGCATCAATTTCGCGAATCTGGTTTTCCAGCGCCTGCTCCCGCCGCTGCTGGCCGGTCTGTACCACCCAACTGTAAACCCGTTCGACCGCCGCGTTCTTGGGAGCCATTTCGCGCAAGGCCGTGGCTTTGGTCTGCGCCTCTTCCCACTGCCCCCTGCCCGCCAGATCCATGATCTCCTTGATCTCGGGATCGTAGTTCTTGTTGTATTTTACCGGCGGCGACCCGGGCGCCTTGGGTTGGGAATGTTGGCAGGAAGTCAACGAAAGCAGCAGCAGCGCAACTGCCGCCGCTGCTTTCGACGGGAGGCTCAGCCTGAATCGTGAAAGCATGGGACCTATGTGACGATTGACCCGGCCATTAAATTCACGCACCACACCAAAATGCAATCTGTTTTTCCACTCAAATTCACCGGCGGTGGCGCAGCGTGGCCTGCTTGAGTTCGCGCTCGGCTTCGCGTTTCTTCAGGTCCTCGCGCTTGTCGTACTGGGCTTTGCCCTTGCCCACCGCGAGCGCCACTTTGACTTTCCCCTGCTTCCAGTAGAAGGAGAGCGGCACCAGCACATTGCCCTTGACCGCCGCCAAGCCGAACAGCTTTCGGATTTCCGACTTGTGCAGCAGCAATTTGCGCGGGGCCTTCGGCTGGTGATTCTGGAGATTCCCGTGGGAATACTCGTCAATGTGAGCGTTGTAAAGATAGACCTCGCCATTCTCCACCCGGGCGAAGGCATCGCGAATCTGGCCTTTGCCCGCGCGCAGGGCCTTCACCTCGGTGCCGCGCAACACGATGCCCGCCTCGATCGTCTCGAGCAGGTGGTAATCGCGCCGGGCTTTGGGATTGGTCACGATGTCGGCCATAAAATCACTTGTGCGCGCGAACTGACCGACAGCGGCAGCCTGCCGGCTCCGCCTCATCCGCAGATTCCATCCCCTGCCAACGCCTGCCCCGCGGCAGCGTCTCAGTGCCGCTTGCGCTTCTTGGCCACCGGCCGCACCAATTCCACCAACTCCGGCATTTCAAAGCTGATCTTGTCCTCGACGATCTCCAGCAATGCGATGTCCGCGGCCCCCATGTGGCCCGTATCCGCGACCAACGGCCGGCTCATCCTGCCTCCGCCGGACATGAGTTGGCGGACGCGGCGCGAAATCAAGTTGACCAGAACGTTGGGATTGCCAACTTTCTCCAGTGCCTTTTTTACAAGTTCAGCGTTCAAAGTTCAGGTGTCCAGAATCGAGCGGGGTACAATAGCTGCTCCGGCCCCGAACGCAATACAAATATTCTGAATGCGCTTGCGCCCAGAATTAGCATTCCCTACAAGTCCACCGAGCATGTCCATCACCACCAAGAACCTGAATTCCCGGTCGCAACCGCCCTTTGACCTGCAGGAGTTTCTCGCCGCTCGCACCGTCGCTGTCAATCGCGCCCTCGACCGGTTTCTGCCCGCCGCCAACGCCAAACCCGCCACCATCCACCGCGCCATGCGCTACTCGCTGTTTGCCGGCGGCAAACGCATCCGCCCCGCGCTGTGCCTGGCCGCCGCTGCCGCCTGCGGCGGCGATGAGGCCGACGCCCTTCCCCTCGCCTGCGCCGTCGAGTGCATCCACACTTACTCGCTGATACACGACGACCTCCCGGCCATGGACGATGACGATTATCGGCGCGGCAAACCGACCAACCACAAAGTCTTCGGCGAGGGTATTGCCGTGCTGGCCGGCGACGCGCTCCTGACCCAGGCGTTTGAGATCGCCGCCCAAAGCCGCGGCTGGCCCCGCTACTCGCATCAGCAAATTGTCCTGGAAGTGGCTCGCGCGGCGGGCTCTCTGCAATTGATCGCCGGGCAGGTCGCGGATCTGGAAAGCGAAGGAACCCGCATTTCCGCCCCGCAACTCCAGTACATTCACGAACGGAAGACCTCCGCCCTGCTGTGTTGCTCGGTGCGCCTCGGCGGCATGAGCGCCAACTGCCCGCCCGCCCAATTGCGCGCGCTCACCTGCTTTGGCTACCACGTGGGGCTGGCCTTCCAGGTGATTGACGACATCCTGGACGTGACCCAAACCAGCGAGACGCTTGGCAAGACGGCGGGCAAAGACGTCCGGGCGCAAAAGGCGACCTATCCCTCGATCGTCGGGCTGGACCAGTCACGCAAGATCGCCAGGCAATTGACCCAACGCGCCTTTCGCTCGCTCAGAGTTTTCAAAGGGAAAGCCGTGGCGCTTGAAGCATTGGCCCAGTTTCTCTTGCGCCGCGACCGCTGACGCTCCGGCCCGAAACCTCCAACCACCGAATAACCAAAACGCCTAATCCGCGCGAGCCCGGGACCTCATTCGGACTGCCCGCCGTAGAAGGCATCCATCTTATCGGCGACATCCTTGTAGCCCACGTCCACCGCGTAAATCAGTTTGAACTGCGCAATGGCCTCATCGCGTTTGCCCATCTTCTCGAACACGCAACCCAGCAGGTAGATGAGCTCCTTCTTCTCGTCATCGAAAACCACCTTCTCCTTGATGGCGTCCTGGAAAGTGGTCGCCGCCAGGTCATTGATGCCGCGCCGCGAAAAGCACTGGCCCAGGTAGCTTAGCGCCTGAATCCGCCGGTGCGGATTGCCTTGCGCCTTCTGGAATTCCTTCATGGCCTCGGTGGTCTTGCCCATCTGGAAGAAGAGCTGCCCCAGCTCGAACCGGATTTGCAGGTCCGTCGGGAACCGCTCCACGCGCTTCTGGCACTCAGCCAGTTGGTAGGCCTGTTTCTCAGCTTCAAGCCTGGCCAGCTTGTCCGCGTGGTCCGGCGCGGTCGGATCGAGCTGCGCAATCTCGTGTTCGAACTTCCGCACCACCGTGTCCGCAATGCTGCGATCCAGCGACGCGTCACCGCCCACCTCCGACGCCTTGATCTGCTCGTAATAACTCAACGAGCGGTCAAACTGCTTCTTCTCCCGGTATAGCTCCGCCAATTGGCGCAGCAACTTCAGATTCCTGGGCTCGGTCTTGAGCCGCGCCTCATATTCGCCAATCAGCCGCTCGGTGACATCCTCGGTCTTCACCTGGCGATTCTGCTGCTCCAGCGAAACCGCCTCCTCCTTGTTCTTCAGGATATCCCGATACGAGCCGCTGCCGTCGGCCAGCGCGTCGTAGCCGCCCTCATCCAGCGTCTTGCGGGCTGAAAGATCCTTCAACGCCTGCCCCAATTCCTGATCCGCCGGGTATGAGCGGCAAAGATCGGCCAGAATCTTCTCCGCCCGCCCGATCTCGCCCGAGTCCGCCAGCGCCCGGGCAAACTTGATCGCAACCTCGCGGTCCTTGGGCGAATGGGCGGCCAGGATCTCGAGCGACATCACCGCCGTCCTCGGCAGCTCCAGCGCAGTTGCGGCCTCGACCACCAGCTTGTGCGCGCCCGTGTTGGTCGCTTCGCCATTGAGGATTTGCTCGGCAATCCTCAGCGCTTCAGCCGGGTCCTGCCGCAACGCCAGATGCCCTTTCGCGAGCATCGGCGACGAGCCCGCGCTGCTCATCATCTTCTTGAAGAAGCCGCCGCCGCTGCCGGTCTTTCGCATCTGCGCCAGCCGCAGCGCCTTGCGGCATTCGTACAAACCGGGCTCCTTGGCCAGAATCTGGTTGAAGAGATCCACCGCGTAATCAAAGTTCTCCCGCCGCAGCGCGTCGCTGCCCTTGGTAAAGAGCATGCGCAGCTCGCGCGGGAGTTCATTCAAACTCTTTTCTGCCATAATTGACTTTTGTCACGTAATCTGGAGCAAATCCAGCGCAAATCCACTATCAACCGGACCCCGCGCCACCTCCCCAACCCCGGGCCTGCCCGCTCACCGCCAGGGCAGACCGTCAAATGCCCTTGCCGGCCGAAAAAACTTTGCCCACGAGCTTGCCGATGTTGAAATAGTCCTGCGTGTCCGGCGTGAACACCAGCGGCTTGAGCTTCTTGATGTCCACGGCCCCCCCGGCCCCGATGATGCTCTCGTCGGCCTTGGCGTCAATCACCTCGCCCACAAACTGCGTGTGCAGCCCCAACTCCAGCACGTTAATCAGCTTGCATTCCAGCACCAGCGGAAACTCCTTCACATACGGCGCGTCCACCAGCGTGCTCTTGACCGGCGTCAGCTTGGTCGCCGCAAACTTGTTGGTGTTCCGCCCCGTCACCAGTCCGAAATAATCCACCTGCTGAACATACTTCTCGGAAGGAACGCCGAGCGTGAAAGCTCCGCGCTCCAGGATATTCGCATGGGAGTAAGTCACCTTGCGCAGCGAAACCGCCACGCACGGCGGCTGCGAACAACAGATGCCACTCCACGAAGCCGTCATTACGTTCGGCTTGCCCGCCTTGTCGTAAGTGCCCACCACCAACACCGGCGCCGGGTAAATGAGAGTCTTCGCTCCAAGAGATTTGTTCATAGCGCCGGCAATCCTAACCAAGCCCCGTAATGACGCCAAGCCCCGAAACGCGCCCAACACATCCACAAACCCCGCCGGCAAGAGCCCGAACGCTTCGCCCCGGCCCGCCCCCGCCAGGAACCGCAACTTGCATTGCGACAGTCCCTTTCCGGGAAAACCAGCCCTCCTCGCTGTTCTTCGTGGAACATGGCCCGTTCTGACAGCCACAGCACAAGCCGGGTCGAATCGGGCCTTCCAAGGGAGTCACACCGTATCCTAACCATATCCACACCATATCCACACCGTGGATACAACCTTGACATAGATCGCAGCGTCTTTCTGCGTATCCCACTGTCCTTATTGGACTTACCGTAAAAATGCCGCCCTGCGGCGGCTTTCGTTGGGTGCGCCCGGCAGGGCGCACTGACTAGTTGGTTAGAGTCCAATGCACACCCGGCAAGGGGAAGTGCTAGCCGAACAGCAAGGGTGCCCGTCGCGAGGCGGGATCTGAAGGAAGCTGTGAGCAAAA
>Ga0209507_1000061_pt1 | contig 184463 bp, 126 predicted proteins | sample AD_UKC028_MetaG_FD_184414 | JGI IMG/M metagenome (GOLD analysis project Ga0209507, IMG submission 184414) | Active sludge microbial communities of municipal wastewater-treating anaerobic digesters from USA - AD_UKC028_MetaG (SPAdes) (version 2) | ecosystem: Engineered > Bioreactor > Anaerobic...
AGATCGAATGCTATGATGCGCATCATGGCGCGGATAGAAGGGTGGTTCATGAAACCGAGGCAGCCAGAGGAAGAGATGAAAAGAAGGAAAAAGAAACGGGGGGCTTGCGTTTCGCTATCATAGAAGATATTTCTCAGGATCCCGGCCTCGAGCGCTCGGCCGTGATCCTGACCTCCGCTCCCCAGAGTCCGCTCCGGGCCGGCCCCCGGCCTCGACGCGTCAGTTCACGCGGGCCTTGGCCGGCCTCGTGGCCAGCCACATGGCCAGCCCCAGGACGATCAGGACCGAGGCGACGATCAGGTTGACCCGGAAAGCCGCGGCGTCCTTGTAGCCGAAGAGGATGATGAGGGAGATCGCGGCGACGAGGGCGCCGAAGCCCGCGACCATGAACCCGATGATCCGCCAGGGCGAGAGGGGCTTCTCCGCCGTCTCTTCGGCCAGGAAGGGGACCTCCAGGTCGGCGAAGAACTTGCGGACCCGTTCCGTCTCCTCGGGGGCCGTCGGCCTGGTCGCGGAGCCGAGCCACATGCCGATGAGGGTCGCGGCGACGCTCAGGACGTTGGTGGCCGAGTTCCAGCCGCTGCGCAGCCAGAAGTCCAGGGTCGGGTCGGCCAGCATCTGGGCCGAGTACTTCTGGACCAGGAAGAAGTTGGCCAGGACGAGGATGAAGCCGGTGACGCAGCCGGCCGCCAGGCCCCAGAGGGCGCCCCGGGAGTTGAACTTCCGGAACAGGAGGCCGAAGGCCAGGGGGATGATGGTGGCCGGGCCGAAGGCGCCGAAGATGCGGAACATGATGTCCATGAGGTTGAAGCCCTGCAGGCTGTTGAAGAGCAGGGCCAGGAGGATCGTCAGGGCCCCGATGACGATGGTGAAGGCCCGGCCGGTGAAGATCTCCTGCTTCTCGCTGAGGTTCGGCCGGATCTTCTTCTTGAAGAAATCGCGGGTCAGGATCCCGGACAGGGTATTGAATTCCGAGCCCAGCGTGGACATGGTCGAGCTGATGATGGAGGCCAGGACGAAGCCCATGAGGCCCACGGGCATGATCTTCATGCTGATGAGGGCGTAGACCTCCTTGGCGTTGGCGATCTCGGGCAGGAGGACCCTGGCCGCGATGCCGGGGAAGAAGAAGATGGGCGGCGTGACGAACATCAGGAGGGCCACCCAGCGGACCATCTTACCGATCTCCTTCTCGCTCTTGAGGGTGTTGTATTTCTGGACGAGGGCCCAGCTCCCGCTGTAGCTCAGGAGCATGATCAGGAAGACCGTAAAGACGAGGTAGGACCAGCCGTAGGGCTCGGGGGCCGGGTTGAAGAACCCGGCCGGCAGCCGGCTGAAGAACTCGCCCAGGTTGCCGACCTTGAGCAATGTCAGGACGAACAGGGTCAGGCAGGAGACAGCCAGGATGATGACGTTGACGAAGTCCGTGATCATGATGGTCATCTGCCCGCCCATGAACGAGTAGAGGATCATGATCACGCCGATGATGGCCATGAAGGCGGCCAGGGAGAGCCCCAGGCCCCGCAGGGCCACGACGAAGATGATCGACGTCGACAGGATCTTGAGGGCGTTGTCGGACATCCGCAGGGGAATGCCGGTCCAGACGAAGACCTGATGGGCGGTCGAATTGTAGCGCCGCTCCATGAAGCCCATGGGCGTGACCACCCGGGACCGCCGCCAGCGCCGGGCCAGGAAATGGCCCGAGATGAAGACGCAAACGGGGAAGATCCACATGATGACGATGACGACGATGCCGTACTTGTAGGCGATCTCGTTGTAGATGACGAAGAGAAGCGCGCTGAACGAGGCCTTGAAGAAGGACGTCCCGGCCAGCCACCAGGGCATGGTATTGCCGGCCGCGAAATAGTCCTTGGCCTTCTTGATGTAGCGGGCGAAATAGAAGCCCATGGCCAGGATGACGATGAAGTAGGCCAGGATCACCAGGTAGTCAGGGAGCCGGATGCTCTGCATTCTATGACCTCCTCCGGGGGCCGGCCGGCCGGCCCGTGGATGCGGGCGTGATGGCGGGCCTCACAGGCCCGACAGGACCTTGTCCAGGATGCTGACCGAGCGGTCGATGAGCTCGGGCGTGATGACCAGCGGGGGCGCCACCCGCATGACGTTGCCGTGGGTGCCGAGCTTGCCGACCATCAGGCCGTTCTCGACGCAGCGGAGGACGACCTGCTTGGCCACATCCGGCGCCGGCGCCTTGGTCGCGCGGTCCTTGACGAACTCGATGCCCATGACCAGGCCCAGGCCCCGGACGTCGCCGATGACGGCGTGCTTGGCCGCGAGCCCGAGGAGCTTCTCCTTGAGGTAGGCGCCGTTCTTGGCCGCCTTCTCGACCAGCCCCTCCGTCTCGATGATGTCGAAGACCGCCAGCGCGCCGGCGCAGCTGAGCGGGTTCCCGCCCATGGTCGAGGACAGCTCGCCCGATTCGAGGCAGGAGATGATCTCGGACCGCGTCACGACGGCGGCGATGGGCACGCCGCTGCCGATCCCCTTGCCCAGGAGCAGGACGTCCGGCTCGAGGCCCTCGTGCTCGAGGGCCCACATCGTGCCCGTCCGCCCGTAGGAGGCCTGGACCTCGTCCAGGATGAAGACCAGGCCCTTCTTCCGGGCCCAGGTCTCGAGCTTCTTCAGAAAGCCCGGAGGAGGGAAGATGAAGCCCGCGGTCCCCTGATAGGGCTCGACGATGACGGCCGCCAGGGAGCCCGAGGATTGGATCCGGACCGACTCGTCGATGAAGTCCAGGCAGGACAACCCGCATTCCGGATGGGTCTTCCCGAACGGGCAGCGGTAGCAGTAGGGGTAGGGGACGAGGATGGCCCCCGGGACGAGCGGGCCGTAGTTCCGGCGGATCTTGGGGATGCCGCTGAGGCTCATCGGGCCGAACGTCCGGCCGTGGAAGCCGCCCCAGAACGACACGATCTCGTACTTGTTCGTGTATCTCTTGACCAGGCGGAGGGCGGCGTCGGCGGCCTCGGACCCGGTGGTGACGAAGATGACCTTGTCCAGGTGGGCCGGCAGCGACTCGACGATCTTTTGAGCCAGCCGCAGCCGTTCCGGCGTCGGGAAATCGAAGGGATTGAGGAGCCGGGAGGCCTGGACGCCGACGGCTTCGGCCAGGCGCGGATGGGCGTGGCCGACATTGGCCACCAGGACGCCCGACGTCCAATCGATATAGGATTTGCCGTCGACGTCCCAGATCTCCGCCCCGCGGGCGTGGTCCCAGACGACGGGAGCCTGCCAGTTCATGCAGCCGGGCTCGTATTTACGGGACATCTCCAGGAATTCGTTTGTCTTGGAACAGGGGTTGGACATGGTGTGGTATCCTTATAGCGAACTTGAGATCATGAGCATCATCTCTGCACGCGCCCCGAGGCGTCTCCCCGCATGAGCGCCAGGACCTCGGCCTCCGAGACCAGGTTGAAATCGCCGGGGATCGAGTGCTTCAGGCAGGAGGCCGCGATGGCGAAGGAGAGGGCCTCGGCGCCGCGCCCGAACTTCTCCATCCCATGGATGAGGCCGGCGGCGAAGGCGTCCCCGCCGCCGATCCGGTCGACGATGACCGGGATCTCGTACTGGGGGCCCTGGATGAACCGGCCCGCGTCCCTCAGGACCGCCGACCAGCCGTTGTGGTCGGCGCTGTGGCTCTCGCGGAGGGTCAGGGCGACGGCCTTGAGGTTCGGAAAGCGGTTCATGACTTCGAGGGTCAGGGCCTCGTAGCCGGCGAGATCGAGGCGCCCCGAGCGGACATCGCCCGGGGAGGCGAGGCCGAGGGATTTCTGGCAGTCCTCCTCGTTGCCGATGGCGATATCGGCGAAAGCCAGGACGCGGCGCATGACGTCCGGAGCCGGGGTGCCGTATTTCCAGAGCTTGCCGCGATAGTTGAGGTCGACGGAGATCGTCAGCCCGCGGCGCCTGGCCGCCTGGACGCTCTCCAGGGTCAACTCGGCCGCGGAGGCGCTGATGGCCGGCGTGATGCCCGTGGTGTGGAACCAGTCGACGCCCTGGAAAGCCTCGTCCCAATCGATGTCGCCGGGGGCGGCCTCGGCGATCGCGGAGTGTTCCCGGTCGTAGACGACCTTGGAAGGACGGCGGTCGGCCCCCGTTTCGGAATAATAGACGCCCAGCCGCTTGCCATGCCGGACGACGAAGTCGGTCCTGACGCCGCGCCGCCTCAGTTCGGCGACGGCGGCGTCGCCGAGCGGATTGTCGGGTATGACCGATATGAACCGGGCCTCGTGGCCGAAGCAGGCCGTCGAGACGGCGACATTTGCTTCTCCGCCCCCAAAAGTGGCATTAAATAGGGGAGACTGGAGCAGCTTCTCCTTCCCCGGGGAAGAAAGTCGCAGCATGATCTCGCCGAAGGTCGCGATCTTTATCATGCCGGCCCTCCTTTTAATATTTCTTTTTGACAAATGTCTATATCGTGATATATATCGTATATGAGATATGTTATCAATTTTGCATGGTCAATATCAAGTAAAAAATGAATAAAGAAGAGATATTCCGGGCCATCGACAAACGCCTCGAGGAATCCGTCCAGATACTGACCGGGCTGATCTCTTTTCCGTCGACTAGAGGCAACGAAGCCGGTCCCGGACGCTTCCTCCTACCCCTGTTCGAGCGCTGCGCCGATTCCGCGGAGCTTATCGCCGTCCCCGATTCCCTCCAGGACGATCCCGATTACGCCTTCCGGCTGGCCGGCTTCAGCTATGGCGGGGCGGCCAACCTGCGGGTCAGGCTCGATCGTACCGGGCCGGGGGCCAGCCTTGCCTTGAACACCCACCTCGACGTCGTGCCGGCCACGCCCGGACAGGAGGCTCCGTTCCAGGCCAGGGTTCAGGACGGCCAGGTCTTCGGGCGGGGAGCCTGCGACGCCAAGGGACAGGCGGCGGTCATCTGGCTCGTCATCAGGGCGCTCAAGGATCTCCGCTTGAAGCCCCGCGGCGGCCTGACGGCGGATCTCGTTCTCGAGGAGGAGTGCGGCGGCAACGGCACTCTTCTCGTCCAGCGGAACGGGCTCGAGGCGGACGCCGCGATCGTCCTGGAGCCGACGGCCCTCGAGGTCGCCCACCTCGTCCGCGGGGCCGTCTGGTTCGAGGTCCGGACGACCGGGATCGCCGGCCACAGCGGGAGCCCGGGCACGACTTCGAGCGCGCTCAAAACGGCCATCCGGGTCATGGAGGCCATCGAGTCGGTCCGGGCCGAGACCCTGGCGATCTCCCGGCTGAGCGTTGCGACGATCGCCAAGCACCCCGATCCGGCGCCCTGCACCTTCGGCATTCTTCAGGCGGGCAACTGGCCGGCGGCCGCGCCGTCGGAGGGCGTCCTCAAGGGCGTCTTCGGCTTTCTCCCGCCCTTCAACAGGAAAGAGATCCAGGAGAGGCTCGTCCGGGCCGTCAGCCCCTTCCGGGCCAGGATCACTTTCCCCATGCTCAACAACGACCCGTCCTCCCTGCCGTCCGACCATCCCCTGGTCCAGGCTTTCCTGGCCTCGGCCGGCCGGGTCGGCGTCGCCTCGCGGCCCGTTTTCATGAACGCCTCCTGCGACGCCTGGCGGTATTCGGTCGGACTCGGCATCCCGACGGTCGTTTTCGGCCCCGGCTCGCTGGCCTCGGCCCACAGCAAGGACGAGCACATCGCGATCGACGACATCCGGAACGCCGCCGCGGCCGTCCTCGGATTCATCGATGATTGGAGCGGATTGAACCATGTCTCATGAAACGCGGATGAAGGCCCTGGTCAAGACTGCGAAAGGGAAGGGGCTGGTCGAGCTCCGGAGCGTCCCGGTCCCCGAGATCGGACCGGGGGACGTCCTCATCGAGGTCAAGGCCGCGGGGATCTGCGGCACCGACTTGCACATCGTCCATGACGCCTTCCCTTACTGGCCGCCCGTCATCCTGGGGCACGAGTTCGCCGGAACGATCGCCGCCAAGGGCCGCGACGTCCAGGGCTGGGAGGTCGGGGACAGGGTCGTCGGGGAGCCGCACACGCTCGCCTGCGGCCGCTGCTGGCTTTGCCGGACGGGCAATCGCCAGATCTGCCCGTCCAAGAGGTCACCGGGCTGGGGCATCGACGGCTGTTTCGCCAAATACATGCGCTTTCCCGAGCCGGGCCTCCTGCACCGCATCCCGGAGGACATGCCGTTCGAAGAGGCCGCCTTCGTCGAGCCCGCCGCCAACGTCGTCCGCGACGTCCTGGAGCGGGGGCGGGTCGAGACCGCCGACACTGTCGTCGTCGTCGGCCCCGGCCCGATCGGTCTCATGGCGGCCATGGCCGCCAAGGCCGGCGGGGCCGCCAGGGTCGGCGTCGCCGGGACGAACGCCGACGAGGGGCTGCGTCTCTCGCTGGCCCGGTCGACCGCGGCCGTCGACGACGTCTGGAACGTCCAGAAGGAAGACGTCCCCGCGGCCGTCGAGGCTCTTACCGGCGGCCGGGGCGCCGACCTGGTCGTCGAGGCCAGCGGCTCCGAGGGGGGCATCGGCTTGGCGGCGCGCCTTGTCCGCAAGATGGGCCGGGTCGCGGCCATCGGCCTGACGGGCCGGCCCGACGTCCGCATCCCCTACGACGCCCTCATGTCCAAGGCGGCCGACTGGATCTTCAACATGTCCACGTCCTACACCTCCTGGGACCGGGCCATCCATCTCGTCCACACGAGGCGGATAGACGTGCGGCCGCTCATGACCCATGTCGGCGGGCTCGAGAGGTGGGCCGAGTTCTTCGCCGCCCTGGAAGACAAGAAAGGCATCAAGGGGATCTTCGTCCCCTGAGCTCCGCAATATCCTAAAAAGGAGACCTTCATGGCACTGAGATTTGGCATCGTCGGGGCCGGGATCATGGGCAATTCCCTGGCCCGGGTCCTCAGCCTCGTTCCCGGCGTCGAGATCGCGTCCATCTGCGATCCCGACAAGGCCAGGCTGGAGGCCGGCGGCCGCGAGTTCGGCGTCAAGGCCCTGTACGCGAACCACAAGGACATGCTCGAGAAGGAAAAGCTCGACGCCGTGGGCGTGGCGACGCCGGACAACTTCCACCGGGACCCCGTCATCGACGCCCTTCAAGCCGGCTGCCATGTCTACGTCGAGAAGCCGCTGACGACCTCCCAGGCCGAGGCCGAGGAGATCTGCCGGCTCGTTAAAAAAACCGGAAAGAAGCTCCAGGTCGATTTCAACCATCGCTGGCTGTCCCCCTACCACAAGGTCCGGGAGCTCATCGCCGCCGGCCAGCTCGGCGAGCCGATGATCGGCTTCGCCCGGAAGAACAACCCCATCTCCGTGCCGACCCAGATGATCCGCTCCTGGTCGGCCCGGACGACCCCGGCCTGGTTCCTGTCGTGCCACGACATCGACCTGATGACCTGGTGGTTCGACGCCGACCCGGTCGAGGCCTACGCCCGGGGCATCAAGAAGGTCCTGGTCAAGGAGGGCTTCGACACCTACGACGGCATCCAGTCGGTGGTCACCTACGAAGGCGGGAAGTTCGCCACCTACGAGGCCGTCTGGATCTACCCGAACACGAGCCCCTACATGCCCGACTCCTACATGGAGATCATCGGCAGCAAGGGGGCGCTCCAGATCGACCGGCAGGCCGAGGCCGTCGACGCCATGCTCCAGGAGAAATTCAACTGCCCGAGGACCTTCCTCAACTACAAGGTCTTCGACGAATGGCAGGGGGCCTTCCCCGCGGCGATCCGCGGCTTCATCTACGCCATCGAGCACGATACCGAGCCGCACGTCAATGCCCGCGAGGGCGTCCGGAGCACGGCGGTCCTGGAAGCCATCCATCGCTCGCTCGCTTCCGGCCGGCCGGAAAAGATCAAGATCAACGTCTGAGCCTTGCCGCCGGCTTCCGGATCGGCTTCCGGGGGCCGGCGGGTTTTCCCATATGCGCCGCGCATGGGTCGAAGCCATTATAAGAGGCCGCCCGGTCCCTCCGGCGTTCCCAGGGGCCCCCGTCCTCAAGAAGTTGAATTCGCTCAGAGTTTTATGATATACGATATACGATTTCGGTGAGGGCCATATGAGGATGAACCATGAAATTCAAGAATGAATTGGAAATGTTCAAGTTCATGGAGGCTGTTTTCTACTCCGGGGCCCTGTCCGACATCCTGGACGAAATGGGCCAGACCCAGTGCGCGGCCAGCCCTCATGCCCTGGTCCGGCCGCTCTTCCCCCAGGCCATCTGCGCCGGCCGGGTCCGGACCCTGCTCAACGCCCCGATGCTGACCGGGCGCGAGAACCCTTACCGGCTGGCGATAGCCCTCATGGACAGCCTCCAGCCCGGGGAAGTGGTCCTGGCCACCTCGACCGCGCCCCTGGAATCGGGGATCATGGGCGAGCTCTCCGCCACGGCCATGAAGAGCCGCGGCGCCCGCGGTTGCCTGGTCGACGGCTACACCCGCGACGCCCGCAAGATCGTCCAGATGCGCTTCCCGGTCTTCGCCAAGGGCGTCTCGCCGATCGACACCACGGACCGGGCGGCCGTCGTCGAATGCGACCAGCCGGTCCTCTTCGCCGGCCGCCGGGTCTTCCCCGGCCAGATCGTCTTCGCCGACCTCGACGGCATCGTCTTCATCCCCAAGGAGGTCGAGGCGGAGGTCATCAAGGAGGCCGCCCGTCGCGTCCGGGCGGAAAACAAGGTCCGCACGGCCCTCAAGGCGAAGGCCAAAGTCAGCGACGTCTGGGAAAAATATCATGTCATGTAGGCCGGTGCTGTCATGAACAGGAAAAGGGCCGTCCTGGGGCTGGCCGCCGTCTGTCTGTCGTCCGTTCTCTTCGCCGCCGGGACGAAGCCGGCCCTCGAGCCCTATTCTTATAAAGAAGACTTCGAATCCAACGAGCTCAACGCCTGGGCTCCCTATCCTCTCAGCCAGGACACAGCTTTCGACCCGAACTTCCACCCCGGCCGCCTGGTGGCCGGGGATCCCAACATCTCGCTCATCCAGCGTGTGACGCCCCATTCCCCGTTCGAAGCCTACGCCGGCGCCCAGAAGGTCCTGGACGCCTGGCTCGTGCCGGGTTCCAGAGTGGGTTTCCGCTACTACCTCAAGACCGAGCTCGCGGCCGAGTACCTGAGGGTCCGTCTGGCCGCGGGCGAGGCCGGGGCGGTGGACCTGACGCTTCCGGCTCCCCGGACCAACGCCTGGCAGACCGTCACGGCGACCTACGAAGACATCCTCCGGCAGAACCCCCGCCTCGAGGGGAAGGAGATCAAGGTCAACGCCCTGGCCGTGCTGGTCAAGTTCCCCCAGGCCGACCCGGACATGCCGATCATTCTCGGCCTGGACGATATCCTGTTCAGCGCGGCCCGCGGGGCTCGTTTCGTCTTCGCCGAGCCGCGGATGCACGAGCTCGCGGAATGGCGGCCCCGCATCCCGGACCAGCCCTATCACCGGGGCGATACGCTCCGGCTGAGGGGGCGCTGGCCGTTCCGGGCCGATCGTGTCGAGATCAGGATCGAGGATTTTCCGGCCAGGAAAAAGGTCTTCTATGACGGCCGGATGGCCCCGCAGGCGGGGGAATGGCAGGCGCGGATCGGCCTGGCCTGGCCGGAGGGCCTCTATATCGGCCGGCTGACGGCGCGTTCGGGACGGGAGACGCTGGCCGAGACGGAATTCACCGTCCATGTCGCGCTGCCCGCCTCCCGGCTCGTCCACCCGCGCCTGTGGTGGACGCCGGCGACGGTCGCGGCCCTGCGGGCCCGCCTGGCCGAAAGCCGGTTCGACGGCGTCCGGCAGGAGATCGCCCGGGATCTGGCCCGGAGCCGGGAGAAGCTTCCTCCCGAAAAGATCGTCTTCGACATCGACCGCTTCCCCCGGAACGAGGCCCTCATCGGCAACCTGCCCAGGTCCATCAGCGCCTGGGGAGGGCGGATCGACGACTGGTCGACCGCCCTGCGCTCGAGCTCCCTGTCCTACGCCCTGCTCGGCGACCCGGCGGCGGGCGCCTACGGCAAGGCCGTCCTGCTGAAGCTCTGCGCCTTCCCCTTCTGGCTCCACCCCTGGTTCGAGAACCGGGGGCAGCATACCTACTACCCGGTCGGCGAGCTGGCCATTGACGTGGCCCTGGCCTACGATCTCCTGCACGGCCTGATGAGCGAGGCGGAGCGCCAGTCCTGCCGCGAGGCCCTCTTCCGGAACCATATAGAGGGAACCCACCGGAGCTACGTCGAGGACAACCTGGTCACGAACGACACGTCGAACTGGGTGGCCCATGTCTGCTGCGGTTCGCTGCTGGCCCAGGCGGCCGTCTTCGGCGACGGCCCCGAGGCCGGGGTCCGGGAGCCTTACTTCACCGGCGCCGTCCTCAAGCTGGAGGATTTTATCCGCCGCTCGGCCGGCCGGGACGGCGGCTACGGCGAGAGCTTCGCCTACTGCGGCTTCACCATGCTGTCCCTGTCCAGCGCCCTGCCGGCCCTCGAGTCCGTCTTCGGCCTCGACCTGGCCGGGCCCCTGGCGCTCAATCACCTGGACATGATCTGGGCCGGCCTCATCAAGGATCGGCTCTTTTTCCAGTTCGGCGACTCGACCGGCGCGCTGACGCCGTTGACGAGCTGGGCCTGGTTCCTGCCCAAGGCCCGCGATCCGCAACTGACCTGGCTCTATCGCTTCCTCAAGAAGGGCGAGACGTTCTCCGACGTCCTCTATCCGACGGAGGCGGGGCCGGCCAGGGACCCCTTCGACCAGGCCCCGGTCCGCCTCTTCCGCGACCTGGGCACGGCCGTCTTCAAGAGCGGCTGGGAAAAGGACGACTTCGTCTTCGTCCTGCGGACGGGCGCCTTCTACAACCACCAGCACCTGGACCAGGGGACCTTCTGGCTGGCCGACCGCGGCTCGCTCTTCATCGAGGAGCGCCAGGGCAGCTCGTACTACGACGACCCGTTCTACCCGTCGCACTACATCCAGCCGGTCGCCCATTCGACCATCCTCATCGACCGCAACCCGCAGAGCCAGAGGGCCGGCGACCCCCTGGGCTTCGCCCCGGGCTTCGAGGACCGGGCCGCCGTCGGCCATTTCCTGGACGGCACGGACGCGGCCTTCGTCAGCGGCGACATCGGCCGCCTCTACTGGGGCAAGGTCAGGGAGCTGCGCCGGAACGTCCTCTACCTCAAGCCGCGGACGGTCCTGATGATCGATACCGTCGTTCCGGCCGAAAAGGACGTCGACGTCACGCTCCTCTTCCAGACCGCCCGGTTCGGCGATATCCGGCCGGACGCGGCCCTGTCCCGGATCATCCGGGACGGCCGCGCCCTCGGCATCGCCCACCTCGCGCCGGCGGCCGTGGAGGTTGCCGCCGAGAGGACGCCGATCTACATCAAGACGCTGAACGCCGAGAACCCCCTGACGGAACAAGGCCTGCTGTCGGTGACCGCCAGGACCAAGGGGCGCCCCCTGGTCCTGGCCAATCTCCTGGAGGTCGGGGAGCCGGACGGCCGGACCTCCCCGGGCCGGACGGGCCAGGGCTGCGTCGCGGGCGCGGCCGGAGGCCGCGAGTTCGCCTTCAGCACGGAGCCCGGCCGGCCGTTCGAGGCGGGCGGCTTCACCACGGACGCGCTGGCGCTGACGTGGGGAGGGGATCTGGTCTTCGCCGCCATGGCCCGGACGCTCGACCGCGGCGGGGAGAGGCTTCTGGCCTCGACGGAGCCCGTGACCTGCGAGCTCGGCCCGCGCCGGATGAAGTACTGCCTGGCCGCTCCGGCGGTCGTGACCCTGCGGGCGGCCTCCCGTCCGGCCGCCGTCCTGGTCAACGGCCGGAGCCGTCGCGGCTGGGCTTACGACCCTGCCGCCGGGAGCCTGACCCTGGCCCTGGAGGCGGGAGAAGGAACGGTCACTTATTGAGAGGAGAGGAGCCCCGGAGCCCTGGCCCGGGGGGAGGGGACATGGACAGGTTGGAGTATTTCGACTGCAACTGCTCGGTCGGGCGGGTCGGGCGCCCGCTGCTCCTGGACATCCCCGATGCCGCCGGGTTGAAGGGCGAAATGGCCGCCGCCGGCGTCGGCCGGGCCCTGGTCTATCACACGGTGGCCCGCTACGGCGATCCGGTCCTGGGCAACGCCCTGCTGATGAAGGAGATCGCCGGCCATCCCGGTCTTGACCCCGTCTGGGTCATCCTGCCGCCGCAGACCGGGGAGATGCCCGCGCCGGATAAGCTCGTCGAGGACCTGCGCCGCGGCGGCGTCAAGGCCGCGCGGATGTACCCCGGACGGAGCCGCCACGGCTTTTCCCTGGCCGATTGGTGCGCCGGCGGGGTCCTGGAGGCGCTCGGCGCCGCCGGCATCCCGCTGATGCTGGAGACCGAGAGCGTGACCTGGGACGAGGTCTTTGCCGTCCTCGACCGCCACCGGGGGCTGCCGGTCATCATGACGGAATGCAGCTACCGGCACGACCGCTTCCTCTACCCCCTGCTCGGCAGGTTCGAGACCCTTCACGTCGAGATGTCCCGTTTCCTCGGGGCCGGCGTCATCGAGGACCTGGTCGGCCGCTTCGGGTCCCGGCCGCTCCTCTTCGGGACCAACATGCCCGTCTATACCGGGACGGCGGCCGTGTCCATGCTGACCTACGCCGACATCGACCGGCGCGACAAGGAGGCCATCGCCGGGGGGAACCTGCGGCGGCTCCTCGGGGAGGCGGGATCATGAACCCCTTCGAAGACGCGATCCACGCCGGCCTGCCCCTGGAGGGCGTCGAGATCATCGACATGCACGCCCACCTGGGCCCCTATTACAACATGCATATCCCGGCGAGCGGCGCCGGCGACATGGTCAGGGTCATGGACCGCTGCGGCATCCGCCGGACGGTCGTCTCGGCCAACGTCGGCTGGGACACGGATATCGTCCTGGGGAACGACATGATGCTCCAGGCGGCCGCCGCCCACCCCGGCCGGCTCTACGGCGCCTGCATGGTCAACGGCAACCATCCCGAGCTGTCCCGCGACGAGCTCGAGCGCTGCTTCGCCCGGCCCGAGGTCCTGATCGTCAAGATCCACCCCTGGGGCACCGGATGCCGGCTGGACGACCGCCGCATGAAGGGCATCTACGAGTTCGCCTCGAAGCGCGGCCTCTTCGTCCTCGTCCACACCTGGTACGACGGCGATCCCTTCGGTTCCCAGGACCTCTTCGCCGCGACGGCCCGGGACTATCCGCAGGCCCGTTGGATCATGGGACATTCCGGCGGTCCCTGCGGCAGCCGCCGGGCCGTCGAGCTGGCCGCGGCCGTGCCGAACATCTTCCTCGACACCACCCTGTCCATGTGCCCGGCCCGGCAGATCGAGTTCTTCGTCAAAGAGGTCGGGCCGGAGAGGATACTGTTCGGGACGGACAACCCGTTCATCGATCCTCGCCCGCAGATCGGCCGCGTCGGCCTGGCCGATATCCCGCTCGCGGCCAAGATCGACATATTCGGGGCCAACGCCCGGAGGCACCTGGCCTTTTGAGGCGCGACGATCCCGCCGAGGCGCGGAGAACGGCTCCAATTCAATAAAGGAAGGCGATTCCAATGAACAACAAAGCATCCTCCCTGATCGCGGCCCTCCTGGTCCTGGCCCCCGCCGCTCTGGCCCAGGACGGCTGGTACACCGAGGGCGACTTCGCCCCGGCCACCAGGGTCAGGATCACCCTGACCAACTCGCTCGACATCCCCCGGACCAACTGCCCGGTCATCATCCCGCGCCGGCTCATGCCGGTCGTCAGCACCGTCGAGGCCGACGTCACGGTGGTGGACCCGGCCCTGCCGCCCCAGCCGGACCCCAGCCCGGAGATGGCCAAGGCCATCGGCAGCGGGGTGACCTTCAAGGAAACCAACGGCCACCTGGTCCCCTACCAGCTCGACGATCTCGACAAGGACGGCATCTGGGACGAGCTGTTCTTCACCAGCGACTTCAAGCCGCGCGAGACCAAGACGTTCTTCGTCTACATCGGGGTGAACGAGCGCGGCCAGTTCGAGCACTTCACCCACGCCGAGGTCGGCAGCTACGGCAAGCACATCGTGCCCTGGTGGGAATCGGAGTACATCGGCTGGAAGCTCTGGTACTTCAGCGACGTGGACCTCTACGGCAAGAGCAAGCCCCGGCTGGTGGCCAATCACGAGAACACCTCGAACCTGTCCGGCTACACCGCGGGCTCCGAGTACGGCAACGACATCATGACCGTTTCCGACACGTTCGGGGCGGGCGGCGTCTGCCTTTTCGAGGATCCCTCCCGCCCCGGCAAGCCCTCCCGGGCCCGCTACAGCCCCGCCCGGGGCAAGGGGCAGCTCTATGATACCCGCTACGCCTATGACGTGGTGGTGAACGGGCCCCTGCGGAGCGTCATCAAGGTCCGCATCATGAACTGGCGTTCGGGGCAGGGGGTCTACGAGTACGAGCAGGAATACACGGCCTACGCCAAGCAGATCTACTCGACCTGCAAGGTCAAGTTCCCGACGTTCATCCCGGAGAACCCCGGCACTGTGTTCGGCTGCGCCATGCGCCGGATCATGAGCGAGGACAAGACCTATCAGAAGGGCGGGACCATCATCTCGTTCGGCAAGAACGTCGATATCTTCGACCCGGACGTCCGGCGGATGTACATGACCAAGATCATCGTCCCCTTCGAAGGCATCGCCCTCGTGGTCAAGGACGCCTACCGGCCGCAGTACATCCGGGTGGACGATTCCGGCGGGGCCCACGGCTTCCGCGTCCCGGTCACCCCGGACGGCGCCTTCGAATTCCTGATCGCCGGCGCCTGGAGCGAGGGTGCGGTCAGCAACACGCCGGAGAAGTTCCAGCAGGAAGTTTTGAAAGCCGCCCGGGAGTTCAACGCCCCGATCGGCGTTACGGCGGTGGAGCTGGAAAAGAAATAACGGCGGCGGGCCCCCGCCGCCGTGAAAGAGCGGGGGAAGACCGTGATCTTCCCCCGCTCCTTCCGAGCGGATAACGCGGCTACTTCAGCCGTTCGAGGAGGGACAGCGAGGCCTCGATGCAGGCCTGTTCCGCCTTGGGGCTGAAGGGGGAGCCCAGGACCTCGTAATACTCCTCCTTGAACTCCTCGGCCGTGGGCAGGTAGCCCACGTCGGACTCGTCGGCCAGGCCGATGACGAAGGTCCGGGGGAACGGCGACCTTTTCTTGACCGCCAACCCGATCTCCGAGAAGACCTCGGCCGGGAAGGTGACGAAGGCCGTGTCGCCGATGCGCACGGCCTGCTGTTCGAGCTTCATGACCGCCGGCCGGCTCTTGTCCAGGGCCTTCTTGGCGTTGGCCAGCCGCATCCCGGCCAGGAACGATTCCACCCGGGCCCGGTCCAGCACCCGCCGGCCTACGGCGTCCTGCCGCTTTTCGAGATCGGCCAGCTTGTTATCCACCGCGGCCAGCTGCCCTTCCGCCTCTTCGACCGTCAGCGGGGAGTCCAGGTTCAGGGGATAGTCGAAGGTCCCGTTGACGTTCTTCACCGGCCCGACGGGCGTGGTCTGCACCCCGGGCAGGGCCTTGAGAACGGCCTCGGACATCTGGCGGCCCTTGAGCTCAGCGTATTCCCAGGTCCGGAGGGGCATGGCGGCGCCGACGGCCGAGAGCTCGGCCGTGTAGCCGACCTTGATGTCTCCCTGGGCCGACTGGAAATAGGCCACCCAGACGTCGGAGCCCAGCGCCGCCTTGATGTCCCGGATGGCGAAGTAGGGCCAGTCCTCGGTGAACAGGAGGTTGTGCAGGTCGAGGGTCGAGGGATGGCAGCCGTAGATGAAGGCGACGCCGAGGAGCTTGCCTTTCGCGTCGGCGACCTTGATGAGCCCGACCTGGGGATCCGGATGCAGGCCGCCCCAGTCCAGCCGGCGGTTGGCCCGGCCGAGCTCCATGACGACGGTCGAATCCAGGCCGATCTGGCCGGGGACCCTGTTCTTCCAGGCCAGGACCGCGCTCTCGATGGACTTGGCGATGAGCGTCTTGGTGTACGGATCGTCCGGGCCGCTGGCAGCCGGGCCGGAATGCGTGTGGGTGGCGCTGATCAGGATGTTCCGGCCGGGAATGCCCGTCTGGCTGGCGACGCCTTCGCGGATGGCCTCGATCCAGGGCCGCTGGACCTCGACCAGGGACAGCGTCATCAGGACGACCGTAGTGCCGTCGGGCCCCTCGACGAGGAGGCTGCGGGCGAAGAGGTCGTCATGAACGCCCTTCGACGGTTCCGTTCTCCGGTACCCGGCCATTTCCATCCCGACGGGGGGGGTGATGATCGTCTCGCCGAGGCCCACTTTGGCCGCGGTCTCGGCCCGGCAGGCCGTCGTCGCGGATAGCGCGATCATGGCGCCGAGGACCAGCGCCAGACCGAGGGAACGAGTTCTTCGAGCTTTCTTGATCATCCGTTGCTCCTCTCTGAATTATGATAATAGGGGGGATCCGGGGATCCCCGCGCACGTTCACATCCGGAAAGGACGCCCGGCCGGGCGGGACCGGGGGTGGAACGGGGAGAGCCGCTCAGCCCCGGCCCGGGCCGCCGCCCTCGAGCGGGTAACGCAGGCCCGGCGCGCCGAGGACGTCCCGGTTGATGACGAAGCGGGGCAGGCGGCCCTCGACGAAGGCCCGGACGTCCGCCATGATCATGCGGCGGATGTCGATCCCGCCCTCCTCGCTGTACCAGGCGACATGGGGGCTGAGGATGACGTTCTTCATCTTGAAGAGCGCGAGCTTGGGCTTGGGAGGCTCCTCCTCGAAGACGTCGAGGGCCGCGCCGGCGATGACGCCCTCCTTGAGGGCGCGGATGAGATCGGCCGTCCGGATGATGGGGCCGCGGGCCGTGTTGACGACGACGGCCGACGGCTTCATCAGGCTGAACTTGGCGAAGTCGAAGAGGCCCCGCGTTTCCGCCGTCACCGGGACATGGATGGTGACGATGTCGGATCTCCGCAGGACCTCGTCCAGGGGGGTGTTGGCCACGCCCAGCTCGGCCAGCCTCTCGGGGGGAAGATAGGGATCGCAGACGAGGACGGTCATCCCCAGACCCCGGACCTTGCCCAGGACCCTCGCTCCGATATTGCCGCAGCCGACGATGCCCAGGGTCTTGCCCAGGAGGCGGTAGATGGGGTGGATCCTCTTGGAGCTCCAGAGGCCCGTCCGGATCCAATCCCGGAGGATGACGTCCTGCAGGCGCTTCTTCTTGTAGGCCTCGAACATCAGCATGACGGCGTGCTCGGCCACGTCCTCGCTCGAGGCCGTGGCCTCGTTGGCGAAGACGATGCCGTTGCGGCTGCAGGCCGGGACATCGACGTTGTCGTAGCCGATGCCGTGCCGGAGGATGAGGCGGGTCCTGGTCAGGCCGGCGACGACGTCGGCCGTGATGCCGGCCATGTTGACCAGGACGATGTCGGCGTCGCCGACCTGGCGGACGATCTCGGCCGCCGGGGCGTCCTTGAGCTGGTAGTAGGAGAACCGGACGCCGAGCTTCCGGCATTCCTTCTCTTCCCAGGCCAGGTCGCGCTCGATATAGTCCGTGACCTTGAAGACGATGGGACCGCTCTCGCTCATGATCCCTCAGCCCTTCGCCGCCGGTCCGTGGTCGAACTTGTAATAACGGACGATGAACGGTCTCTGGACGGCGTACGACCAGATGGTGTTCTCCAGATAATCGGCCGCATCCTGGAACCGGCCCTGGCCGAGGAACTCCACCAGCTTGCGGTGCTCCGCCAGCGAGATCTCCTCCCATTCCGGGATGAACTCCATGGGACGGGAGAACTCGTAGAGCCTCTTTTTCATGATCTCGATGACGTCGACCAGGGCCTCGTTCTGGGCCCGGGTCAGATAGATGTTATGGAACTCGAGGTTCTTCTCGTAGTAGCCGTCGAAGTCCTTGGCCGCGAGGCAGGCGCTCATCTCGTCATCGAGGATCTCCAGCCGCCGGATGTCGAATTCCTTCAGTCGCGGCCCCGCGGCCAGCATGGCCGACCTCTCCAGGGAGCCGATGACCTGGTAGCACTGCTCGAAATCCTTCAACTCGACGGTGTTGACGATGACCCCTTTCCAGGGGATGATCTTGACGAAATTCTCCGTCTCGAGCTTGATGAGGGCTTCCCTGAGCGGCGTCTTGCTGATGCCGAGGCTCTTGGCCGTCCGGTCCATATTGATCGAACCGCCCGGCTTCAGTTCGCCGCTCCGGATCTGGTCGCGGAGATAATCATAGACCAAGTTCTTGAGTGACCGATAACCCAAATCGTGATTTTGTAACATGTCTTTTACCCCGTTTGACGATGTGTATATCATATATCTTATCGGTTTGTCAAACAGTTAGAAGTGGTTCTTAGCGTTCGGAACACATCTCCGCGCCATGGACGATCCTGACATCCTTGATCAAGCAGGAGTACGTGCCGTCGCCCGGCCCCCTCAACCGGAATCCGACGGCCCCGCCGCCGAGCGGCTCCGGGGACTTGTCTTCTCCCTCGCAGACCGTGACGCCGTTAATTTTCAGCCAGAGCCTGGCTCCGTTGCGGCCGAGCTCGATCTCGTACCAATCCTCCGTCGTGGCGGCATCCTTGGCTTCGCAGACGAGCGCGTTCCCGGGATTCCTGCGGATGTAGGCGTTCGGCTGGTGGAAGCCGGTATGGAAGGCCGCCAGGTAGTTCGCGACGCCCCCCGACGTCCAGTAGTCCATGGCCCCGTCGGACTTGGCCGGAAGCGCGGGAAGGGCTCCCGTCTCCCGGTCGGAGATCGAGAGCAGGACCACGTTGACGCCCCTGGCCTGGAGGGACTTGGCGGCGAACCGAAGGACGAAGTTCTTGCCGTAGCTTTCCGGAGAGACGAGGGTTACGCCCTTGGAATCCGGGCCCTCGGACAGGCGGATGGCCTTTTCGCCGCCGTCCACCTGAACGCTTCCGATACCGACCAGGGTCCAGCGGGAAAGATCCTCGGCGGAATAGGTTTTCTCGGCCGAGGCCTGCAGAAAAAGAAGCGGAGCCGTCGCCGCGATGACGGCAGCCAGCCTGAATGCGAATTTCGGCATATCGAGCCTCCTGTTTATATGAATGAGAGCGAGAATCGGCGATCTTTTATCATGAGATCACTTGACTACCTTCATTCCGCTATGATATACGATATACGATATTAATCCAATTCAGGGCAATATGGCAAGCGTAGAGTGACCATGAAAAACCCCGAAGCGACTGTCGACCCCGTCTCGATCAAGCCCAAGGCCTCAGAGCGCTTCATCACCCTCGACGTCATGCGCGGCTTCGTCATGCTGGCGCTGAGCTGGGGGCTCATCGGGCGCGAGGCCATGCTGCAGCAGCCCTCGCTGGCCTGGCTGGGCGAGCAGCTCAATCATGTCAAGTGGACCGGGCTGGCTTTCTGGGACATGATCCAGCCGTTCTTCTGGTTCGTCGTCGGGGCGGCCCTGCCCTTCGCCCGGGCCCGCCGGCTCAAGATCGGCGAGTCGCGGTCGGCCATGCTGCGGCATTCGCTCTGGCGGGCGATCAAGCTCGTCCTCGTCGGGCAGATCCTGCTGAGCATCCAGGTCTCGAAGCTGGTCATCCATCCCCGGGAGACGCTGACCCAGCTGGCCGTGTGCTACATGCTCTGCGTTCTCATCTATGAGCTGCCCCTGCGCGGCCAGGTCCTGGCGGCCGCCGGGCTCATGGCCCTCAACTGGGGCCTGTATCAGGTCTTCCCGGGCGCGGCCGGTCCGTTCTCGCCGGCCGACAACGTCGGCGTGATCATCGACCGGGCGGTGTTCGGAATGGACAGCGCCGGGCGCTGGGTGACGATCTATTTCGTCGGCAGCACCGTGTCGATGCTCATCGGGGCCTGGGCCGGGACGTTCCTGCTGGGGCCGAAGACGCGCCAGGCCAAGGTCAAGATCCTGGCGGCCGCGGGAGCCGCCGGCCTGGCCCTCGGCCTGGCCCTGTCGCCGTTCGTCCCGGTCATGCAAAAGACCTGGACGGCGTCGTACACGTTCCTGACCTCGGGCCTGGTCGTGCTCGTCCTGGCGGCCCTGTTCTGGACCCTCGACCTGAAGGGCTGGAAGAAGCCGGCCTACCCCCTGGTGGTGGTCGGCATGAACGGCATCTTCTTCTACGCCCTCAGCCAGGCGCTGGGGACCTGGGTCGATAAGTCCCTGGCTGTCTTCACGCACCGTTTCGAATTCGCCGGAGCCCTGGCTCCGCTGCTCCAGCCGACGGCCGCCGTCGGCCTGATGTGGCTCGTCTGCCTGTGGCTCTACCGGCGCAAGATCTTCATCAAGCTCTGACCGGCCGGAAGGCGCGGCCGGCATAGGTGATCGGCGATGCTCTTCAATTCCCCAGTCTTCGCCGCCTTCTTCGTCATCGTCCTGGCGGGCTACTATGCCCTGAGGCCGGCCCGGCTCCGGATCCTCTGGATCCTCGCGGCCTCGTACGTCTTCTACGGCTGGCTGAGCCCGCTCTATCCGGCGCTCCTGGCCTACGCTACCCTCGTCAGCTACGTCGCCGCCCGGGCCATGGCCTCATCGCGGCGAAAGAAAGCCTGGCTGGCCCTGGCCGTCGTCAACGGGATCGTCATGCTCGGGGCCGCCAAGTACGGCGCCTTCCTGGCGGCCAACCTGAACGGGCTCCTGGAGATCCTGGGGATCGAGGCCACGGTCAAGGCCCCCGGCCGGCTCTTCCCGGTCGGCATCTCCTTTTACACCATGCTGATCATCGGGTACGTCATGGACGTCTACCGGGGCAAGGTCCCGGCCGAGAAGGACGTCGTCCGCTACGCGACGTTCACCGCCTTCTTCCCTTATCTGCTGGCCGGACCGATCGAGCGGGCCGGGACGATGCTGCCCCAGCTCGTCCGGCTGCCGAAGTTCCGGGCGGTCAACATCAGCGAGGGACTGTCGCTCTTCGTCGTGGGCCTTTTCAAGAAGGTCGCCCTGGCGGACTTCCTGGCCATCTACGTCGACAGAGTCTACGGCAGCCCGGCCGGCGCCGCGGGGCTGACCCTTCTTGTCGCCACCTATGCCTTCGCCTGGCAGATCTATTTCGATTTCAGCGGCTACACCGACCTGGCCCGCGGCGTCGCCAAGATGATGGGCTTCGATCTCAGCCTCAACTTCAACAATCCCTACCTGGCCGACGGCCTGGGGGATTTCTGGCGGCGCTGGCACATCAGCCTGTCCTCCTGGATCCGCGACTACATCTATTTCCCCCTGGCCGGCCGGACGATCGCGCCGACGGTCCGGAGCTACGCGGCCATGATCGCGGCCATGGTCCTGGCCGGGTTGTGGCACGGCGCGGCTTGGACCTTCGTCATCTGGGGGGCCATCCACGGCATCGGCCGGGCGTTCACGCGCGAGCTCGAGGTCTCCTCCTTTTATAAGCACCGCATCCCGAAGCCGGTCAAGCAGTTCTTCGTCTTCCACCTGATCTGCCTGACCTGGATCTTCTTCCGGGCGGCGACGTTCCCGGACGCCCTGGCGGTCCTGAAGGGGATCCTGTCGTTCACCGTGAGCGATCCCCGCTTCCCCCTGGTCGGGATCCTGTTCATCGGGCTCGTCTGGGGCTACCAGTTCCTGTTCAAATCGAAGCGGCGGCGGATCCTGGACCACTCCGCCGTGCGGGTCGGGCTGATGCTGGCCATGATGCTCTACCTCGTCTTTTTCAGCACGCCCGGCTATGAGAAGTTCTACTATTTCCGGTTTTGACGCGCCATGAAGACCGCGGCGAACGAAGGAAGACGGCATGAAGCCGACGATACCGAACTCGAATAACGTCATCCTGACCTGGAAGGAGTGGATCCTGACCGCCGTCCTGTTCCTGGCCGTGAGCTTTACCCTCTACTTCGGGTGGTCCCGCTGGGAAAAGATCCCGGTCGAGCGCGATTACCGGTCCTCCTGCTGGGAGGAGCGGATGAGCGACTACTGGGCCTACGCCCAGTGGTGCCGGGTCGCCCGGGCCGGCTACCCGGTCCTGCTCATCGGGGATTCGGTCGTTTGGGGCCAGGAAGTGCCCAACAACGAAACGATCTCCCACGCCATCAACGCCGAGCTCGGCCGGGACGAGGTCGCCAACCTGGGGATCGACGGCCTGACCAACGCGGCGATGACCGGGCTGTTCAGGCACTACGGCCGGAGCCTGCGCGGCACCCGCATCATCCTCGAGTTCAACCCGCTCTGGATGTCCAGCCCCAGCCGCGACCTCCGCGGCCGGGGAAAGGCGCGCTGGGAATTCCATCACCCGCGCCTGGTGCCGCAGCTCGATCCCCGCATCTCCTATTACCGGGGCCTGGACGAGCGGATCGGCTATCTCTTCGACCATTACCTGAAGCTTCCCCCCTTCGTCCGCCACCTGATGGTCAACAATTTCGAGAACAAGAGCGTCTCCGCCTGGCTCCTGGAGCACCCCTACCGGCTGCCGCTCGGCGCGATCTCGTTCGCGGCCGCGCCCATGATGAGGGAAAAACAGGGGCTGGGCACGGCCTGGTCCAGCCGCAAGGGCGCCGGGCCGGTCGACGCCCCGTTCGTTCCGGCCGGCGAATCCCTCCAGTGGGAGTTCTATCTGAAGGCCCTGCGCCGCCTCAAGAAGAACGGCAACAGCGTTTTCGTCCTTCTGGGCCCGTTCAATTCGCACCGCCTGACGGCCCCGAGCCGGGAGCGCTTCCTGGCCATGATGAGCGAGGTCAAGGCCAAGCTGGACGAGCTCGGCTATCCCTATTTCGACGCGACGGAGGACCTCCTGCCGAGCGAGGCCTTCGCCGACCAGTGCCATGTCCTGAAAGACGGCCACGAGCGGCTGGCTCGGGCCCTGGTCCGGGACGCCGGCTTCGCCGGGTGGCTCGGCGGCGGGAAATAGGGGAGGGCCCGATGTCGCGCCGCCGCAGCCCCGGGGTTCGACCGGCCGGCCGCGCCGCCGGCCGTCGGCCGGCTTGGACGGCCGCTCCGATTCCTTTATAGTGGTGCCGGAGGTCTCGCCAGCAAGAATGTCCAACAGAACAAAAAGCCGGAAGAAGAAGGATCAGCGGCTGCCCGGCCGTCCCGCCCCTGCGACGACCGCCCTCCAGGGACCGACCGCGGCCGGCCCGGCCCGCCGCGGCCGGCGCGCCAAACGGCTGGCGGTCGTCGTCGCCGGGCTCGGCCTGGCCCTCGCCGCTTTTCTGTTCGTCCTCCTCAGGCCCCGGACCAGGTTCGAAGGAGACAGCGGGACCAACGTCCTGCTCATCACCCTCGATACGACCAGGGCCGACCGGATCGGCAGCTACGGCTGGACGGGGGCCCGGACGCCCAGCCTGGATTTCCTGGCCTCGAACGGCATCCGGTTCGCCAACGCCTATTGCCAGGTCCCGCTGACCCTGCCCTCGCACAGCTCCCTGATGACCGGCACCTATCCGCTCTACCACCAGGTCCGCAACAACGGCTCCTACCGCCTCAAAGGCGACCTGGCCACGCTGGCCGAGGTCCTGAAGGACGCGGGCTTCCGGACGGCCGCTTTCGTCAGCTCCTTCACCGTGAATTCCCGCTTCGGCCTCAACCAGGGGTTCGAGGTCTACGACGACCGCTGGGGGAGCGGCGGCGCCCTCGAGGACTCCGGGTCCGAACGAAGGGCGGCGGCGACCGCGGCCTCTTTTTCCCGCTGGCTCGAGGCCAACGGCCGGCAGAAGTTCTTCGGCTGGGTGCATTTCTACGATCCGCACCTGCCCTACGATCCTCCGTCGCCCTTCAAGGAACAGTTCGCCGGCCGGCCCTACGACGGCGAGATCGCTTCCATGGACGAGTCGATCGGCAGGATCGTCGACCAGCTCAGGGACCAGGGCCTGCTCGAGAACACCCTGATCGTCGTCGCCGGCGACCACGGCGAGGCCCTGGGCGAGAAAGGCGAGCTGGACCACGGCCTCTACATCTACGACGTCACGCTGAAGGTCCCCCTCATCATCTACGGCGGGAAGCGCCTGCCCCGGGGGATCGTCGTCCCGTCCCGGGTCAGGCTGGTCGACGTCATGCCCACCGTCCTCGAGATCCTGGGTCTGCCCCAGTCGGGCCGGGTCCAGGGCCTGAGCCTTCTGGACCACATCCTCGGCCGGAGGAAGGACGATCTCGGGTCCTATATCGAGAGCTATTACCCCCGCGAGAATTATAACTGGTCCGAGCTGGTCGGCCTCATCGACGGGAACTGGAAATATATCCGGGCTCCGCGGGAAGAGCTCTACGACCTGGCCGGGGATCCCGCCGAGGAGAGAAACGAGATCGGGCGGGAAGGCCGGCGCGGCGCGGATCTCCGGCGGAAGCTGGAGGAGATGGTCCGGGAACAGTCTTCGGCCCTGGAAGCGGGCCGGGTCATGACGAGCGAAGAGAAGGAGCGCTTGAGGTCCCTGGGCTATCTGGCCGGGTCGGCTCCGGCCGGCGCACCCGGCCAGGCCCTGCCGGATCCCAAGGACAAGATCGAGGAATTCGCCGGCATCTGCCGGGCCAAGATCCTCGAGTTCGAGGGCGATCTGGGGAAGGCGGTCGAGAGCTACCGGGCCCTGATCGCCTCCTATCCGGCGGCCCCGGACCATTATTCGCGTCTGGCCGACGTCCATATCCGCCAGGGCGATCTCGAGGCGGCGGCCGGCGTCCTGGCCCAGGGGATCGGCAGGGTCCCGGAAGCGCCCCTCCTGCGCTCCAAGCTGAGCCTGGTCTGTTTCAGGCTGGGCCGGTTCGAGGAGGCTTCCCGGGCGGCCGGGGAGGCCCTGGACATGGATCCCCTGGATTACAACGCCCTGGTCTCGTCGGGCTGGATCATGAGCCGGTCGGGACGATACGGCGAAGCGATCGATTATTTCCGGAGGGCTCTGGACATCGAGCCGGGGAACCGGTCGCTGCGGCTGGATCAGGCCCGAGCCCTGGCCGCGGCCGGCCGGCAAGCGGAGGCCCTCGAGATCTACGGGACCTTGAAGGACGAGGATCCAAACGATTACGCCGTCCATCAGGAAAGCGGCATCATCCTGGCGTCCCAGGGTAACATGGCCGCGGCCCTGGAGAGCCTGGGAAAGGCCGTCAGCCTGCATCCCGCCGCCGAGACGTACCTGAACTACGCGGCGGTCCTGGAACGGGTCGGGAACCGGGCCGAGGCCGTCAAGTACCTTCGGCTCTACCTGCAGACGACGACGGAAGGGGAGACGCCGCGGAAGGCGGCCGTCCGGAAGGCCCTGGAACATCTGGAAACAACGGGACGCTCTTGACCCGTCCGGCCGCCGCCGGCCCGAATTCCTGAGGAAGGGAAGACATGAGAAAACAGATTTTCGCCTGCGCGGCGCTCCTGCTGATGCTGGCGCCCGCCCCGGGAGCCGCCGGGCCCGACGAGCTGTCGCAGCTGTTCCAGGCGCTCCAGGGCCGGATCTCCGGCCAGAGGGCACGCGATTACGCCACGCGGCTGTGGACTCATGAGAAGTGGTTCACCCTGCCGGCCTGGCGGCGGGCGGCCGAGACGGCCCGGACGATCATGACCGAACGGGGATTCGACGAGGCCGATCTCCTTGGGACCCCGGCGGACGGGGTGACCAAGTCCTGCGCCTGGACGAACCCGATAGGCTGGGACGTGAAACAAGCCACACTCGAGGTCGTCGAGCCCCCGGTCCCGGACGAATACCGCTATCTCTGCGATTATCAGGACAACCCGACGTCCCTGAACGCCTGGAGCGCCCCGACGCCGCCGGAGGGGATCGAGACGGAGTTGGTTCTCATGGAGACGGCCGACCCGGAGGAGCTGGGCCGCCTGGACGCCCGGGGGAAGATCGTCCTGACCTCGGTCTACACGCGCGGCATGAAGAAGCAGCTCGGCCGCTTCGGCATCCTCGGCTTCGTCGGGGACAGCATCGAAGAGGCGACTGCGGGGTTCGTCGAGGCCAACCAGTGGCTCAACGGCTGGTCGGACATGCCCGGCGGCTGGTGGCTGACGGGCCACGACAGCCGGAACGGCTTTGGCTTCTCCATATCCCGGAAAAAGGCCGACTACCTGCGCAGCCTTCTCCGGCAGGGGACGAAGGTCAAGGTCCGGGCCAGGGTCGACAGCCGGTACTATACGGACGGCCAGCTGCCCTACGTCGTCGGACTGGTCAGGGGATCGGACCCCGAGGGGGACGAGATCCTGGTCACCGGACATATCAACGAATGGGGCGCGAACGACAACTCGGCCGGGGTCTCGGCCATCCTGGAGGCCGTCGGCACGCTGAACGACCTGATCGGGACCGGGAAGATCCCCCGACCGCGGAGGTCCCTGCGCGTCCTCCTGGGCGGCGAGATGTACGGCTCCCTGCCCTACGTCGAGAAGAACCTCCGGCGCCTGCAGGATAAGACCGTCGCGGCGGTCTGCCTGGACACGGGCGCGGAGGATTACGACCTGGCCACGACGGCGGTCAACCTGTACCTGAACCCGAATGCCTGCCCGACCTTTACCGACGCCCTCTTCCCCGAGGTCCTGCGCCGCTACTACGCCCGCTACGCGCCGGAGCGGCGCTGGTCCATCGAGCCCTTCCTCATGGGGACCGACACCTATTTCTGCGAGCCGATGATCGGCGTCCCCACCAACCTGGTGTACATGAACGCCGGGAGCCGCCTGCATCACAACTCCCTGGACACCATCGAAAAAGTGGACCCCCGCTCGCTGCGCGAGCTCAGCTTCATCGCCGCGGCCTATCTCCATTCGGTCGCCGACGCCGGGATGGACGACATCCCCTTCATCGCCGGGCTGACGCTGGCCCGCGCCAGGATCGTCATCGCGGACAAGGCCCGGGAGATGGAGCTCCGGGCCGGGGCGGCCAGGGATGGCGCGGCCCTGGGGCAGGCCCTGGCCGACGGCCTGGAAGCGATCGGGTATGGCACGGGACTGCAGGAAACGGCGCTCGGCAGCATCGCCCGCCTGGCGCCGGCCGGCCGGCGGACGGAGGCCCGGAAGCTCCTGGCGCCGTACGTCCGGCAGGCGGGCGAGATGGGCGGGCTGATGAAGCGGCAGTTCCGCGAGACCGTCGCGGCCCGGGCCGCGGCGGGGGCGCTCAAAGTCGCAGCGCCGGTCCGGGCGGAAGGGGCCTGGGAGAAGGAGGCGGCGTCGCTGGTGCCGCGGCGGTTCCAGCCGGGGACGCTGTTCCTCGAAGAGGTGCCGCCCTCCGAATGGCGGGAGATCCGGAGCTCGCCGCACTGGTGGTCGCGGGGCAACTGGGCCGCGGCCGCCTACTGGTGGATCGACGGCCGGCGGAACGTGAACGAGATCAAGAAGCTCTGCGAGCTCGAGGCCGGTAAGCCCATGGAGGGCTTCGACCTGATCGCCTACCTCCGCTTCCTGGAAAAATACGGGTACGTCAAGCTTGCCGGGCCTTCCCGGGGAGCGGATTGACGGCGCGGCCGCCGTGGCGCCGCGGATGACGGGAGGACGGCCATGAGAAGACGATCATTCCTGACGGCCGCCGGGGGCTTCCCCGCGCTGGCCGCGAGCCTGCCGGACGGCCGGAAGGCGATCGGGGGACAAGCCCCGGCCCGGACGGCCGGGCAGGACGGCGACCTGGGGGGGATGCCGCTGGCCCGGCTCCGCGACCGCTACCGCGCCGAGTTCGGCGAGTTCCTCGAGTTCTTCGACCGCCACGTCGTCGACCGCCGCTACGGCGGCTTCCTCTGCTCGACGGACCATGACGGCAGCCGTCTAGATACTAACAAGACCGCCTCGACCGAGGGACGCGGCATCTGGTGCTACTCGTTCATGTACAACCACGGCCTGGCCCGCGAGGACCGTTATCTCGACTGCGCCAAGCGGTCGGTCGATCTCATCATGAAGCGCCGTCCCGCGGCCGGGGAGTACTGGCCCGGGACGTACGCCCAGGACGGCGCGGTTATCGACCGGAACGGCAGCCTGCCCGGCGACTGCTACATCGCCGAAGGGCTGGCCGAGTACGCCCGGGCCACGGGCGAAAAAAAATATGCGGCCGTCGCCCGGGAGACGCTTTTCGGGGCCCTGGCCAAGTACGACAGCCCCGCCTTCCGGGACGGCGCCTCGCCCTACCCGGGCGCGCGGAACCTCTGGTACTGGATGCTGTTCATGTGGTTCGGCACCAACTGGCTGATGAACGCGCCGGACCCGGAGCTGGAGAAGGTCGTCGACCGTTCGGTCGAGGCCATGATGGCCCATCACCGCAACCCCGATTTCGATCTCTGGAACCTGGTCGTCAACCACGACCTTTCCCGGCCGTCCGGGGAGAACGCCGCCCACGCCCGGCTGGCCGGCTGCGGGCACGCCACCGAGGCGACCTGGATGATCATGTACGAGGCCGTGCGTCGCCGGGACCGGACCCTCTTCGACGAGGCGGCCCGCGTCTTCAGGCGCCATGCCGAGGTCAGCGCCGACGCCGTCTACGGCGGCGTTTTCAACGACCTCGAGGACGTCGACGCGAACAGGTGGGGCCTGACTAAGATCTTTTGGGCGCAGGCCTTCATCCTGATCGGCTCCCTCCAGGTCGTCCGGCACCAGGGTCTGGCCTGGGCCAGGGACATGTTCACCCGGCAGTTCGAGTATGTCGAGTCCCGCTGCCGCCTCGAGCGCTGGGGCTTCCCGCTCATGATCGACAGCGCCGACCGGCGGATCGCCGCCCTGCCCAAGGCCGTGCGGAAGGACATCTACCACCACCCACGCTATCTCATGCTTTGCCTCGAGGCGCTGGAGCGCATGGCCGAGCGCGGCGGCCGGACCTCGGGGGTGTTCGGTTGAGGCACGGCACCGGGGGGCTGCTGGGCGGCGCCGGGACCGCGGCGCTTCTCTGGCTGCTCTCCCCCCTGACGGGCTGGGCGGACGGGACCGCGGTCTCCCATCCGGTCTTCCGGCCCGATCCCGCCGCGGTGAACGCCGGGCAGCTCAGGGCGGGGCTCGAGACCCTTCTCCGGCTTGACGATGCCCGGGTCCTCGACCTCATACCGACCCGCTCCGGGTTCACCTCCGCGGATTGCCCCAACTGCCAGGGCGGCTCGCAGGGACGCCAGCTCGCCTGGACGATCGACGATCCCGGCGTCCTGACCTGCCGCTACTGCGGCGAGAAGTACCCCAGCCCCCGCTATCCCGAGGACAAGGTCCTGCGGGTCAAGGATCCGCTGGGCCGGGTCCAGGAATATCCCTATTACGCCGACGCGACCGGCCACCGGCGCTTCTTCCAGGCCCACGGCTGGCGGCAGGCCCGCGATTATTTCATGCTGGCGGCCTATGACCTGGCCCGGCTCTATCATGCGACCGGCGACAGGCGGGCCGCCGCCCGGGCCGCCCTGATCATCGACCGCTTCGCCCAGCTCTACCCCGGGTTCATCGTCACCCTCGACGTCTCGGACGAGGTCAAGGGCTTCCAGGAGGCTCCGCCGTATAATCCCCAGGGCGGCAAGTGGGGGCGCTGGTATTTCGACGAGATTCCGACACCCCTTGTTTATGCCTACGACCTGATCTACGACAGTGGAGCGCTGGAGGAGGCCGGCCGCCGGGGCGGCGTCGACGCCAAGCGCCGGATCGAAGAGGATCTCTTCCGGGCCGCGGTCCGGCACGTCCGCACCTACCCCGAGTACTACGGCAATCCGAGCCCCCGCATCTACGAAGGCCTGGCCGCGATCGGCCGGGTCATCGGCGAGCCCGGCTTCGTCCATGACGCCGTGCGGCGGATAGGGGGCCTCTTCGAGAACCGGTTCTTCTTCGACGGCATGTGGAACAAGGGCGCCTACGGCTATCACCGGATGACCCTCCTCGGCCTGGAGAGCGCCATCAAGGCGGTGAGCGGCCAGACCGATTCGCCCGGTTACGCCGACCCCGGCGACGGGCGAAGGTTCGAGGCCCTCGACCTGGAGAAGGAGGTCCCCATGCTGGCCCGGGCCCGCCGGGCGACCGAGAGATACCGCTACCCCGACGGCCGCTACTTTCCCGTCCATGACTCCTGGTCGCGGCTGAACGGCGTCGAGCTGAAATCGGATCCCCTCCCGGCCTCGGAGCCGGCCCTCTGGCCCGGCATGGGGCATGCCATCCTGGGACGGGGCCGGGGCCCGGACCAGATCCAGGCCGGGCTGCACTTCGGAGGCGGCTACGGGCATCATCACGATGACAGCCTCAACCTGTCCCTCTTCGCCTGCGGCGAGGAGCTCCTGCCCGACTTCGGCTATACGCATACGCGCTTCCGCTACTGGGTCAAGAGCACGCTCGGCCACAACACCCTCATGGTGGACGGGCTGGAACAGGACGCCGGGTCCGAGGCCCGCCCGTCGGACGGCAACCTGGCGCTCTTCCTCGACGACGGCCCGGATTTCCAGGTCCTGGAGGCCTCCGCCCCGCGGGTCTATCCCGGGCGGGTGAAGGAGTATTCCCGGACCCTGATCCTCGTGGGCGTCGACGAGGCCAAGGCCTACCTCCTGGACATCTTCGCCGTCGCGGGAGGCGGGCGGCATGAGCTGGCCTTCCATGGCAGCGCCGACCGGGAGCAGATCCTCAGCCTGCCGGGGCTTGGATCGCCCCGCGAAGCGTCCCTGCTTCCGCCCGGGGCGAGATTCGAGCCGCCCGCCGGGGAGAACGAAACAGGCCGGGCCGGCGGCGTGAACCCGGCCTACGGCTTCCTGACCGATGTCCGGACGGCGCCCGCACCGGAGGTCCTGGCGGCGACGTTCCGGCCGAAGACCGGCGCCGGGGCGTCGCTCCGGATCTGGACGCTTCCGCCCCCGGGAAGCGCGATCTATTCCGCCCTGGCCCCCTCGATCCGGCCGGCCGAAGAGGACGACGCCCGGGTCGATCAGTTCCGGCTGCCCCTGTTCTTCATCAGGAAAGAAGGCCAAGAATGCGCCGAGACCTATGTCTCGGTCCTGGAGCCCTTCCGGGACCGGCCCCTCATCCGGGAAGTGCGGGCCCTCGAGGTCGAGGGCGGCGGCCTGGGCGTCCGGGTCTCCGGTCCCGGCTGGACGGACATCCTGCTTTTCCGGCCCGAAGGCGCCGGGGCGGGGGAGACTTCCGGCGGCGGCCTCCGCCTCGAGGGGCGGATCGGCTGGGCCCGTACCCGGAACGGCCGGGTCGAGGCCCTGCGGCTCGTCGACGGGACGGGCCTGAGCTTCGGAGACCGGAGGATCGCCGGGCCCGCCGCCGCTCCGGCCCGGGTCCTGGGCGTTCGGCGCAAGGCCGCGGGCGGCGGGATCGACGCCCTCGAAGTGGACGCCCCGCTCACGCCCGGTCCCTGCCCCGGGGGGCGGACGGTCATCGTCCGGCACGCGGACGGCAGCTCCCGAGGCCTTCTTTTAGAGAGGATCATGCGGGAGGAGGGGCGGACGTTCCTCGTCCTGGCCGACGAGCCGGGATTCGAGACGACGCCCGACGGCGGCTGCCGGTTCCTCTTCTTTCCCAAAAGGACGGTCGGAGGGGCCGCGACCTGCCGGATCCCCGGCATCCTGACGAGGACATGGACCAACTCCCGATGAGCATGAGCATATCACCCGGAGGCCATCAGATGAAACGGAACATCGGCTTTCTCTGCCTTGTCGCCATCCTGGCCGTCGCCTCGAACGGCGCCGGCCGGCCTGTCGCCGCGGAAACGGCTCCCGGCTCCCAGCCGGATATCACCCATTTCGGCCTGTCCATCCGGATCGACGAAAAGGCCGCCGCGATCGACGGCATCGAGGAGATATCCTACACGGCTTCGGGCGAGGCCCTGGACACCTTCGTCTTCGGCCAACGGGACCTCAAGATCGTCAAGGTCGAGGCCGAGCCGTCCCGGTTGAAGGATTTCCTGGTCGAGAAGGACTCTCTCCGCGTCCGGCTCAAGGGGGCCGCCCGGGGAACGCCCGGCCGCTTCCGGATCCATTACGCCGCGCGGCCGAAGACGGGCATGTACTTCCACCGCACGGTCACGGAGACGGGGGTCCCCGTCGAGCAGGTCTGGCAGTTCGAGGGCTGGGAGCACTGGATGCCCCGCCTCTTCGATCCGGACCAACGGCTGACCTGGGACCTCACGGCCAGCGTCAACCCGGCCTGGCAGGTCGTCAGCAACGGCCAGCTGGCGGGCGATCGCGCCGTCGGGGACCGGCGCGAATTCCATTGGCGCCAGGCCGTTCCGGCCCGGTTCGAGGGCTTCACCCTGGCGGCCGGGGCTTTCGACGTCTTCAAGCAGGTCGTCAACGGCCGGCTGATCGCCCACTACGCTCCCGCCGGGGTGACGACGGCTTCGGTCGTGTCCGCCTCGCTAGGCCGCGTGGGCGAGATGTGCGAGTTCTTCTCCCGGGAATTCGGCTATCCCTACCCCTTCGGCGACTACCGGCAGATCATCATCTGGGACTACCTGCCCTGGGGATCGGAGCACCTCGGGCTGACCTGCCTGAACGAGATCAAGCTCATCGACGAGGCCGCGCGCCTGGACATGGACGATTATATCGTCGCCCACGAGCTGGCCCACACCTGGTGGGCCATGCTCATCGCTCCCAAGAGCAACCGCCACGTCTGGCTCAACGAGGCCTTCGGCGTCTATTTCGGCAACCAGTGGTTCGAACAGGCGGCCGGCCGGGACGAGTTCGAATACAAGCTGCGCCAGAGGATGCGGTTCTATTTCGACGAAGACCGCAGGTATCGCCGGGTCATCCTCTCCGACGAGCCCGTGCCCGGCGGCCTCGACGAGCACATCTATTCCAAGGGCGCCTATATCCTGCATATGCTCCGCTCCTGGCTGGGGGACGCGACGTTCTTCGCCGGCCTCAAGAAATACGCCGAAGCGACGGCTTTCGGCGAAGCCGAGTCGGCCGACCTGCAGAAGGCCATGGAAGAGGTTTCCGGCCAGTCCCTGGGCTGGTACTTCTCGCAGTGGCTCGACCGCAAGGGCTTCCCGGTTCTCGAGGTCGAGCACGGCTGGGACGAGGGGACAGGCCGGCTGACCGTTCGCGTGACCCAGGCCCAGGACGCCGCCGCCGGCCTCTACCGCCTTCCGGCCGTCGTCCAGGTCGTCACGGACGCCGGGCCGGAGAACCATCGCGAGGTCTTCCGGGAACGCACGGAGGTCCGGACCTACGAGCTCAAGAAGAAGCCGCGCTATGTCCGCTTCAACGCCGACAATTCGCTCCTGGCCGTGATCGGGCATCCGCGGACGGAGGCGGAGCTGATCGAGCAGCTCGACTGGGCCGCCGACGCCCAGGGGCGGATCGAGGCCGTCGAGGCCCTGGCCGCGGCGCCGGGGGAGAGGGTCGTCGAGGCCCTGGCCGGGGCCCTGCGGTCCGACCTCTTCCACGCCGTCCGGTCCGCCGCCGCCACGGCCCTGGCCAAGGCGGGCGGATCGTCCCGGCCGCTCCTCCTGGAGGCGCTTTCCCGGGAACAGGACCCCCGCGTCCTCACCGCCCTCATCGCCGCCCTGGAGGCCCTGCCCGCCGATCCCGGGACGATCGCGGCCCTGAAGCGCGCCGCCTCGGTCCCGGAAAGCCCGTATGTCCGCGGCCGGGCCCTTCTGGCCCTGGCCAGGAGCCGGGCGGCGGACGCCTTCGAGATGCTGACCGTCCGTCTCGGCGAGAACTCGCACCGGGACGTTCTCCGGGCCTCCGCCTTCCAGGGCTTCGAGATCCTGAAGGACCCGCGGGCCGTCTCCGCGATCCTGGGCTACCTGCGCTCGGACAGGACGACCCGCTGGGCGCGCGAGCCGGCCGTGAAGGCCCTGGGCGCGCTGGCCGGACAGGATGACGAGGCGTGCCGGCTTCTCGAAGAGATCGCCGGGACCGACTTCTGGCCGGGAGTCCGCTCGGCCGCCCGGCAGGCGCTCGGCCCGGCGCCGGCTGAGAAAGGGAAAGGATCATGATGAAAACGCGCGCGGTCCTGGTTATCGTCCTGCTGTCGGTTCTCGGCCGGCCCGCCCCGGCCCAGACGACGCCCTTCATGTCCGAGAAGGAGATCCGGGCCCTGACCAACGAGATCTCCGGCGACGCGGCCCTGGAGCACGTCCGCTGGATGACCCATCATCACCGCCCGGCCGGCTCCCGGGGCTTCGACGCAGTTCTTCAATACGTTTCCGACAAGGCCAGGGAATACGGCCTGGAGAACGTCCGCATCATCCGCCAGAGATCGGGCCGGCCGAGCTGGACGGCCCGGAAGGCCGAGCTCTGGATCGTCGAGCCGGAGGAGATCAAGCTGACCAGCCTGGACCAGGTCGCGGTGTCCCTGGCGGACTACAGCCGGACGACCGACGCGACCGCGGAATTGACGGACGTCGGGACGGGGGAAGCTGACGCCGATTACGAGGGCCGGGACGTCAGGGGGAAGATCGTCCTGGCCGGGGGCTCCCCGGCCACGGTCATGGAGCAGGCCGTCTGGAAGAGGGGGGCCCTGGGGATCGTTTCCTACGCCTCCCAGCGCCAGAACCCCATCGACCATCCGGACCAGATCGCCTGGCAGTCGATCCCGGCCCGGAGCGCCGACGGGAAGCCGGGCACGTTCGCCTTCGTCCTGTCGATCCGCCAGGGCGAGTGGCTGAGGGACCTGCTCAGGAAGGGCGCGTCCCCGCTCAAGGTCAGGGCCCTGGTCGAGAGCGAGTTCGTGGAGCCGAGCTGGCAGGCCATGTGCGAAGCCTTCATCATGGGCACGGAGAAGGCCGGGCAGGACATCGTCTACACGGCCCACCTGCAGGAGGAAAAGACCTCGGCCAACGACAACGGCACCGGGTGCGCGGCCCTTCTCGAGATCGCCCGTTCCATCAAGCTTCTCGGCGACCAGGGGAAGATCCGGCGGCCCCGGAGGAACATCCGCTTCTGGTGGACGACGGAGAACAGCAGCGAAGCCCAGTTCTTCGCCGATTTCCCCGAGGAGCGGGCGAAGATCCTGGCCGGGATCAACCTGGACATGGTCGGAGCCAAGCTGTCTCTGGGCAGCCGCGTTCATCACGTGGCCCTGGCCCCGGCCTCCCATCCCGGCTTCCTGAACGACATCACTGAGCATGTCGTCGAGTTCGTCCGGCAGGGGAATACGCCGACCTACGCGGCCCACGGCACGGCCTATCCTTTTACCCGCCCGATCCTCGCCCACCTGGGCACGCGCGAAGGCTACAACGCCCTCGTCCTGCCCTTTTTTACCGGCAGCGAGCACGTCCAGTTCCTCGAGGCGATCGTCGGCGTCCCGGCCGTCGCCTTCCTCGACTGGCCCGACGAGTATATCCATTCGACCGACGACGACCTGTGGAACGTCGATCCCACCCAGCTCCAGCGCAACGCCTTTGCCGCCGCAGCCATCGGCTGGCTGACGGCCGCGGCGGGGGAGGGGGACATCCCCGTCTGGGCGGCGGAGATCTACGGCAACGCGCTCGCCCGCGTGGGCCGGGAGACCAAGCTGGCCCTGCAGTGGATCGAGGGGGCGTCCGACCCGGTCCCGGTCTACCGGACCGCCCGCAACCAGGTCCACCAGGCCGTCCTGCGGGAGATCAGGGCCGTCGAATCGCTGCGCCGGCTGAACCCCGGCCGGGCGGGGCTCGAATTGATCGCCGATCTTTCCGGCCGGCTCCGGAGCCGGGAAGGGATGTGGCTGGAGGATCTGGATCTTCTCTTCCGCCGGAAGACCGGGACCCCTCCGCCGCGGCTCGTCCCGGACGAGAAGGACAGGGAGCTCAGCCGGAAGATCCCGGAGCTCGCGGCGGCGCCGAAGGAATATTATGCCGCCAGGCAGAAGATGACGCCCGTCCCCGGCCTGCATACGGCCATGGCCCTCGAGTGCCTGGCCTTTGTCGACGGCCGGGCGAGCTTCCTGGACATTTTCGACGCCGTGAGCGCGGAGGCCCTGGCCGCCGGCGAGCACTACTACGGCCCGGTGAACAGGGACATGGTCGAGAAATTCCTGACGAACGCCGTGAAAGCGGGGGCCATCCGGCTCAAAGAGGGCCCCGTGGTGAAAGGAAAAGCGCGATGAACGAACATCTCTCTCGTCGACGGATGCTTGCGGTCTCGGGATGCGGGGTCCTGGGCCTGGCCGCGGGCCGGGCCTTTTCCCTCGGCAACTCGGGACCCCGGAGCCAGGTCATCGACCGGTCCGGGGCGGATTGGCGGGGGCGGCCCATGTTCCTCCGGCCTTACCATCCTCCTTATATAGCCTCCTATTACGGCATCCGGGCCGGGCTCGATTCGAAGAAATGGAGCCCCCTGATATCCCGGGTCGAGAAGGAGCCCGATCTCAAGATCCGCATCGTCGAGGCCTTTGACGACGCCTGCGCCGGCTGCCCGAAGCTCGTCGCCGACTCGATGGGCAGCGTCTGGGGGGTCGGCCAGTCCTGCTCCTCGGCCCGGGACCAGGCCATGGTCGACATGGTCACGAGGACGAACAGGAGGATCCTGAAAGAGACGGGCCTGTCTTTCGGCGACGTCATCGCGCTGCGGGACCTGGTCCCTATCCTCCGGAAGAACGTGCCCCTTCTCTACGAGGGCATCGGCGACCCGGAAAGCCAGGCGAGCTACGAGAAGGGCCTGAAGGACCTGGCCGCGAAATACGGCCTCTAGTCCTTCGTCCAGGCCGACTCGAGGATCCTGAACGTCCCCAGGCCGCCGTCGAATCCCGAATGGGGGAAATAGACGTCGCGATACTTTCCCGGCCCGGCCGGGCCCTTGACCGCCTCGAGGCCCGTTCCGCCCTCCGGCAGGATGAGGCTGCGGCCCACTGACGTCCTGACGTCCAGGATCCTGTAGGCCCGGGTCCGGCCGTCGGGGCGGAGGTGGAGAAGCCAGCGCTTCCTCAGCGCGGCGCCCCCGGCCAGCTCGACGTCGGTCTCGAAGTATTCGTTCCCCGCCTCGCGGCGCAGGCCGACGATCTTTACTTCCAGCCCGGGCCGGCCCCGAAGCTCGCGCCGGCCTTTGGCCAGGAGGGTCCCGCCGTCGAGGTGCATCGACAGGGGCTTGCCCCGGCGCTCGGAGATGAGCCCGAAACGGCCCTGGAAGGAGATGCCGTCGGTCGTGGCCCTCATCCCGCCGCCGTCCGGATCGACGAGGATGTAGTCGGTCCGTCCGGCGGTCTCGACGGCCAGGCCGACGGTCCGGCCGGCGTCGCCCCGGAACTCGAGGGGCCTGACGGAGGTGATGCGGGGGCGGTCGCGGAACGGCTCCCAAACGGCGACGAAGACGCTCTCGTCGTTGCGGTCCTCGACCAGGAGGAGCGGCATGCGGAAATCGTCGACCTTGGCGTTGTCCTCGCCGGCCGGAACGACGGAAGGCGCGCGGCCGACGACGATCCGGCGCCCGGCGCCGCCGAGCATCGTCAGACTGAGCCCCAGCCGGGGATCGTCGACGTAGCGCCAGGCGGCGCTCCAGGCCCCGGCCGTCGAAGCCGAGGAGAGTCCGTCGACCAGCCCGAAGACCGCGCCCTTGAAGCTCTCGCTGTCCAGCTCCGGGTCGCGGCCGGCGGCGTAGGCCGTGCCCGGCCCGAGAAGAGTCCCGTCCTGCGGCTGGAGCGGCAGGCTGGCGACGATCTTCTGCTCGCGGTCGACGCTGCCGTGCGCGGCCCATAGATGCTCCCGACCTCCGCCGACGCGGAAGACGTCGACCACGTAGGCGTCGGAGGGCGAAAGGCCGACCAGGGCGACGAGCCGCCGGTACTCCTTCAGGCCGGGGACGAAGGCTTGGCTGGCCCGGACCGCTTCCGCCTCGACGACCTGGACCCCGGCGTCTTCCGTGTCATAAGCCAGCAGCCGGCCGAAGACGGCCTCCCCTGGGGCGGGCCCGTCCTTCTCGAAGCGGTCCAGCCGGGCCCAGGACAGGGGCAGCCAGCCTCTGGTGACCGCCTGGTTGAAACGGTCGACGATGACGGTGTTGTGAGCCAGGGCGCTCATGGCCCAGGGACGGAGCTTGGTATGGCTGTAGCCGATCTCACCGAGCATTTCCCGGCCGTGGGCGAAGAGCCCGAGGGTTAGCTCGTCGGCGTGGGCGTGCCCGGCATGATCCCCGAAATGGAGGTGGACCTGGGCCTGCTCCGCCCCGGTTCCCCGGCCGAGCACGGCATGGCCGGCCGCGGGCAGGAGGACCGGACGGGATTCGCGCGGCGGCTGTACCTGCGTGAACGGCTTCCGGGCCCAGGAATCGTGGATGGGCGCGTAACGGCCGTCGGGCAGGCGCAGGCTCGCCAGGACGGACCGGGAGCGATCGAGCGCGGCCGAGGTCGCTCCCAGGTCGAGGCGCTCGAAATGCAGCCCGTCCCCGGGATGGACATAGCCCGGAGGATCGGAGTAGCCCTGGGCCATCTGGATCGGGCTCTCCAGCGCCATGAGCATCTGAACTGTGTAGGCGGGCGAGCCGCTGACCAGCATGCCGTCGGCGAAGAACCATTCCGTGAACGCGTCCCGGAACCGGGCCACGCCGTCATGGACGTAATCCGGCTCCTCGATGGCGCGCCCGATGGCGATCAGGCCCGCGGCCGTGCCGTTCTGGCCGGAGGCCCCGACATACCGGTCATACGAGCGGACGAGCTCCACCTGGGCCCGGAAGAGGTCCGTCTCTATCCGCCGGCGGACGGCGGCCCCCGACCCGGCGCCGGCGGCCTCGAAGGCGTCGCTCGTGCGGATAAGATCGTAAGCCAGCGCCAGATCGGTCATGAACTCGTCATGGATCCAGCGTCCCCATTTCCCGCTCTGGGCGGGGTAGGGAGGCTGGCTGTGAAAGGTCTTCCAATTGGCGTAGTTGCCCACGTTGCCGTGGACGGGCCAGCCCGGATAGACCTAGGCGAAGCGGTCCAGGATCACGGCGGCCTTGCGGGCATAGGCCCGGTCCCGGGTCGCCCCGTAGAGACGGGCCAGGTCATAGGCGCGCTCAACCAGGTATTGGCAGGCCTCCGCCGCGATCGCGCCTTCATAGAAATAGCGCTTCCTTTCGCTCCCCGCGTCATGGTAACGGTAGGCCTGCCGCTGGCCGCGGGGATTGACGAATTCCAGGACGCCGTCGAGGGGATAGCGCTCGTTGGGATAGACCTGGCCGCAGTAGCGGCAGCGGACGTGATCCGGGTCGTCGATCGTCCAGACGTTGACCGACGTGTCCTGGGCGCCGCCCTGGCAGTTGGCGCAGCCGACGAGGCCGATGGGCGCCAGCTCCGGGATGAGCCGGACGATATCGCCGTCCGCCATCTCCATCAGGCGGGCCGTCGCGGCCTTCAGGGCCGGGATGTCCGCCGCGCCGGGGACCGGGAACGGATGGGGGAAGATGCGGCCGGAGGCGCTCTTCGGAGCCGCCCCAGCCGCCGGCTGCGGCCAGGTCGCCGTCCTGAACACGAGCTCGCCGAAATCCTTGGGGGAATGGTTGTTGGCCCCTTCCGATAAAGGAAAGAGGCCGCTCCTTTGCGGATCGACCTTGCCGCCGAGGCGATAGAGGTTGTACCGCCAGACATCGCCGTCGGCTGGCGTCCGGCTCCAGCCCAGGACCTCGAAGGATCTGAAGGGGATGCTCATTTCGATGATCCACCAGGAGTCCAGGTCGGCGTCGTTGTTCATCGTGCCCTGGTGGGACCTGCCGATCTGGAGCCCCGGGGGGAACCAATGGGCCCGGGGGCTCGCCGGGTCGGTGACGCCGGGCCGGCCGGCCAGGCCCTCGACCGCCTTTTCCCCGCAGACCCGCGAGTTATACGTGCCTATCGAGTTGATCTCGATATTGGTATAGCGCTGGAAATTCCGGGGCAGGGGACAGATGAACGCCTCGACGCAGTCGTCCTCGAAAACGGCCGTGTTCCGTTCCGTTTTGGTCCCGGAGATGTGGGCGTCATGGCACTTGAAGGCGATATAGAGGCATTCGTCGTCCCAGAGGATCCGGGCCTCGGTGACGTCCTTCTCGGCCGTCCCCTGCGGCTGGAGCAGGAAGGTCCCGACGACCTCGGCCCGCTGCCAATCAGGCTCCGTCAAGTTGCCGTCGATGAAGATCTTGCCGGTCGCTCGCCGGGCATAGGTCTGGCCCGAAGGCTCGCCGGCTCCGGCCAGGAGGCCGGCGGCCAGCAGTACAGCGGATAAGAGGGCGGCCTTGAAGCTAATTGACGCCGATCTTGGCATTTCTAAGACCTCCGATCAGATATCGGAACCATCGGATACCGGCATTCTACGGCCCGGGTAGCGACTTGTCCACCATTCGCTCCCGGATCCGCAGGAGGTCCGGCTTCGTGGGTTCAGGATCTTTCTTTTCGTCCATACCGACGAATTCCAGGGGAAAACCGGCGTCGCCGGACAAAGAAGACCGGTTTTAAGCCAAAAAATAAATCGCTTGACAAAGGCCATCATGCTATCTAGAATCCAATTGAATATGAAGTATGATATACGATATCATATGCCGAAAAGCAAGTTTCCCGCCTTTGACATCCGCACTAAAAACGATAACGATTCGGTTCTCGCCTCAAATTTAAATCTCTAAAGGAGGAATCAGAATGAGTGCCAGCCGAATGTGCAGCAGGCGATTGAAATGGTCGTTTTTCCTTGTCCTTTTTGTCGCTCTCGCCTCCGGGCTCTTCGCCCAACGTCAAACCGGCTCTATCAAGGGCGCCATTTTCGAAGCAGACGGCGCCCCGTTGCCCGGCGCGACGGTGACGATCAAGTCCGAATCCATGCTGGGCGAGCTCAACTACGTGACCTCGGCCACCGGGGACTTCCGCTTCCCCTCCGTCCCGCCGGGATCGTACTCCGTGACCGTGGTCATGCCCGGGTTCAAGAAGATGACCCGGGAGAACGTCAAGGTCCTGGTCGGCGCGACGGTCACCGTCAATTTCACGATGGACGTGGCCGCCGTTGAGCAGGAAGTCATGGTGACGGCGGCGTCGCCGACGGTCGACGTGGTCAGCCCCAAGGTGGCCATGGTCGTCGACACCGAGATGCTCCGCAACCTGCCCTTGGCCAGGAACCTGACCAGCATCATCAACACCGTCCCCGGCGCCGTGGACAGCACCTTCCACGGCAGTACCGTCCGGGGCAGCACCTACGCCCTCGACGGCGTGAACATCAATGACCCCGTTTCGATGACGCCCATGACCGACGCGAACTACGACATCATCGACGAGGTCGAGGTCGCCACGGCCGCCCTGCCGGCCGAGGTCGGCTACACGACGGGCGCCTACATCAACGTCGTCACGCTCTCCGGCGGCAACAAGTTCTCGGGCAGCGCCCAAGTCTATTATACCAACGAGGACCTGTCGTCCTCCCTGTGGAGCGACCAGCAGCTGGCCTCCTTCGGCGTCGCCAAGCCGACGTTCGACAAGAGCTTTATCGACGCGTCCGCCAGCCTGGGCGGGCCCATCATCAAGGACAAGCTCTGGTTCTTCGGCAACTACCGCCACGCCCAGAGCGAGTCGACCAGCGCCTTCATCGGTCCCTTCACGGACTTCCTGGGCCGGACCCACACGGCCTTCGCCTACAAGAATTACAGCACGATGGGGCTGGCCAAGCTGACCTACCAGGTCTCCCCGAAGCTCAAGGCCATGGGCATGTTCAACTATTCCAACCCCCACCGGCCGGTGGACAGCTCCCCGGGCCCCTACACGACCTACATCGCGACGCGTGATTTCAACGAGACCGCGCTGACCGGGACTGGCACCATCAACTATATCTTCAACCAGAATGCCTTCGCCGAGTTCAAGCTCGGCATCGCCCGGGTCGATTCGAAATGGCACCTGCAGGAAGAAGCCCTGGACCTGCCCATCATCTACAACCGGGGCTCGCTCTACTCGTACATTGGCTCCTCCAGCGCGTCCAACGACGAAGAGCTCCGGAAGAGGACCACGGCGGCGCTCAGCGTAACCTATTTCAAGGACAATTTCTTAGGCGGGTCCCACGAGATCAAGGCGGGCGTCGAGTTCGAGGACGCTTATGGGGACTGGAACATCTGGCAGAAGGAGAACTACTCCCTTTACTACAACCAGAACAATCCCTATTACGTCGATACGGTCAACAAGATCGGCCTGATCTATCTCCTGGCCATCCCCTCCGAGAAGGGCACCCCCCAGGTCATCGACCGGGCCCGGCGGTTCGGCGCCTATCTCCAGGATTCCTGGACCATCGCCAAGCGGCTGACCGTGAACCTCGGCCTGCGCTACGACCGGGCCTGGGGCTGGAAGCCGTCCGTGACCAGGGGCGCCGGCTCGCCCCTGTCCGTCTGGATCGGCGAGAACGTCGTTTCGCCGTACGTCCAGTCGGTCTATCCGACCGTCTTCCCCGACGGGCTTAATCCCTTCGACTCCTTCACGACCGAGACCTGGGACAACGTCATGACCTGGAACACGTTCTCCCCCCGGTTCGGCCTGACCTATGATCCCTGGGGCGACGGCAAGACGGCCATCAAGGCCGCCTACTCCCGGTACAGCGAATACATGATGATCGACTACTTCCGGATCGTCAGCCAGCTGTATCCCCGCACCTACGGCTACTACTGGCAGGACATGAACGACAACGGGGCGCCCGACAGCTCCGACACATGGACCGAGCTCGGCTACGACTATCGGTTCATGAGCAAGGATTTCCTGAGCGAGATGCTCGATCCCGACACCAAGTCGCCCATCACCGACGAGTTCACCTTCGGGGTCAACCGCGAGATCCTGAAGAACTTCTCCGTCGGCGGCACCTTCATCTACAAAGACACCAAGAACATTTTCGAAGATGCCATGTACAATGTCGATAACGGCAACTGGATGTACCATCCGGACCAGGCGGAGACCCAGGAATGGTGGATCCCCTTCACGACGATCGTCCCCGGATACGGGAGTTATCCCGACACGACCGTGACCGCCTACTTCCGGCGTCTCGATTCCCCGGGGATCTGGTACCGGGCCTCGAACCTGGCCGAGTTGTCGCGGAAATACCGCGCCTTTGAGTTCAGCTTCAACAAGCGGATGTCCGAAGGCTGGCAGCTGACGGGCTCCGTCGTCTTCAGCAAGTCCTGGGGCAATGCCGGCATGAACTACTACTACAGCCGGGGTTGGACCGGGATCGCCGACAAGCCGAATTCCTTCGTCAACTCCGTCGGCCGGCTGAACTATGACCGTCCCCTGGTCATCAAGCTCCTCGGCACGGCCGAGCTTCCCTGGAACTTCCTCCTCAGCGCCTACTACACGCATTCTTCGGGCGCGCCCTTGAACCGGCAGATGCAGATCATCTGCCCGGCCAGCTGGGCCACGGAGCACAACGTCCGGCGGCAGTATGTCGCCGTCAACATCGACGCCCCCGGCACCTACAGGTGGCGGGCTTCCGACATCGTCGATGCCAGGCTCGAGAAGCAGTTCCCGCTCGGCAAGATCGGGACGATCGGCGTCTACGTCGACATCCTCAACCTCCTCGGCTATACCGATGTCAGCCTTGGCGTGAACGATGTCTATCGCTACGCACCTTCCGCCGAAAACGTCCTGGAACCGGCTGCGGTGACCATGGATCCCACCTGGCAGAAGATCTCGTCGGTGTCCGGCACGAGAACGTTCAAGCTCAGCTTGAGGTACACCTTCTAGAGACCGGACCTCAGCAGTCGTACAAGCCCCTCCCGAGTCGCTCGGGAGGGGCTTTCTTTTTACTGTTCTCCGGATTCCGGGAAACCCCTCTCTCGGACTTTAGCCCGGGGATGTCCTCTGGTTCCCCGGCCCCCCGGGGAACCAGTTTGCACGGTTCCCCCCCGCTCTGCGGGCCCCCTCCTCCAGCAACGGGGAACTGCGAGGACAATCCCCTCGCTGCCTCGAGAGGGAATCCCGGAAATGGGAGAAGAACCTTTTTTGGCTCTTCTCCGGATTCCGGGAAATCCCTCTCTCGGGCCGGCGCGTAGCGGACTCTTGGGAGCGGAGGTCAGGATCACGGCCGAGCGCTCGAGGCCGGGATCCTGAAAACTATCTTTAGAAAGCGCTTTCTCCGGATATTTCCCAGAAGCATGGCTCCGAGCCGCTCCGCCATGCTTCTGATGGTCGCTTCGATGACTTCGCTCCCTGCCGGTCCTCTGGCTCCCCGGCCACGGCGAGTGGTGGGGCCGAAAATAAATCCATTGGGCGTTGATGGGCCGTCCGGATTCGGAGATAAGGGGAAGCATCATGACCGTCGAACGCGCCGCCGGCCGGCCGGGCCGCCGATGATCTCGGGGAAGCGCCGGATGGCGACCGCCGGGAGCCTCCTGGGGATCGGGCTGGCCGTCACCCTTTTTGCCGTCCCAGCCGGACCGGAGCCCGGAACTTCCAGGCATCTCGAGGCCGCGGTCCGGATCGTCCGGGAAGCGCTTGTCGCCCGCGAAGGCTACGGGCTCCTCAAGGAGCTCTGCGACCTGGGCCCCCGTCTGTCCGCTTCGGCCGGCCTGGAGCGGGCCATCGGCTGGGCGCGCGGCCGGATGGAGAAGCTCAACCTCGACCGCGTCTGGCTCCAGCCGGTCACGGTCCAGGCCTGGGAGAGGGGAGGGCCGGCGGAGGCCGTCATCGAGGACCGGGCCGGGGCGGTCCGGCTCAGCGTCGCGGCGCTCGGCAACAGCGTCGGGACCCCCGAGGCCGGGATCTCCGGAGAGGTTCTGGAGGTCGGCTCGATCGAGGAGCTTCGCCGCCGCGGGGCCGAAGCCCGCTCGAAGATCGTCTTCTTCAACGCGCCCATCGACGGAGGCGTCCGGCTGACCGACGAGTCCTACGACCGTGTCGTGGTCAACCGGATGTCCGGGCCGGATGCCGCGGCCGAAGCCGGTGCCGCGGCCGTCCTGATCAGGTCGCTGACGACGGCCCGGGACGACCATCCCCGCACGGGGGTGCTGAAGTACCGCTCCAAGGCCGCGCCCATCCCCGCGGCCGCCCTGAGCCCGCGGGCCGCCGACGCGCTGGCCGCCGCCCTCGAGCGCCAGCCGCGGAGCCGGCTCCGGCTGCGCCTGCCCTGCCGGCCCCTGCCCGACAGGACGAGCCACAACCTGATCGGCGAGATCCGCGGCCGCGAGAAGCCGGAGGAGGTCATAGTCGTAGCCGCCCACCTGGACAGCTGGGACCTCGCCCCCGGAGCGCACGACGACGGCGGAGGATGCCTCCAGGCCCTCGAGGTCCTGTCGCTCCTGAAGCGGCTCGGCCTGGCCCCGAAGAGGACGATCCGCTGCGTTCTTTACGCCGACGAGGAGAACGGCTCCCTCGGCGCCAGGGCCTACGCCGCCTTCGCTTCGGGCTCGGGGGAAACGCACCTGGCGGCCATGGAATCCGACCGGGGCGTCTTCGAGCCCCGGGGCTTCTCCCTGACGGGGAGCGAGGCGGTCCTGGCCAAGGTCCGGGCCTGGCAGCCGCTCCTGGCGCCGGCCGGCATCGATTGGGTCCGTCCCGGCGACGGCGGCACGGCCGACGTTTCCTATATCACGAACGCCCGGGCCATCCTCGGGCTTCTCAACGACAGTCAGACCTACATGGATCTTCACCATTCGGCCCTGGACGTCTACGAGGCCGTGAACCCGCGGGCCATGGAGCTCGGGGCCGCGGCCATGGCCATCCTGGCCCATGTCGTCTCCGAGGAGGGGCTCTGAGGCCCGGCGCGGCGCCGGCAGCCCGGGTCCGTTCCCCGGGGCGGGACGAAAAGACGAGCGGCGTGGAGGATTGATATGAGCGTTTTCGACCGGATCCGGAACGAGTTCCCCGAGCTCGCCAGGATCATCCATCTGAACAGCGCGGCCCTGTCGCTGATGCCCGAGTGCTCCAAACAGGCCCTGGTCGCGGCCCTGGCCGACCGGGAGCTGACCAGCGAGGCCCGGACGGCCCTACGGGTCGGCCGGGACCTGGACGCGCGGCAGAAGATCGGACGCCTGATCAACGCCCCGGCCGAGACGATCTGCGTCGTGGCCAACACCTCGGAAGGCCTGAACGTTGCGGCCCAGGGCCTCGATTTCCGGCCCGGCGAGAACGTCGTCCTCTCCGAGAACGAGTTCGTGGGCAACATCGTCCCCTGGCTGAACCTGGCCTCGAAGGGCGTCCTGGTCAAGCGGGCCGCCGTCCCCTTCGGCCAGGACCCGGCCGCCGCCATCAGGGCCGCCGTCGACACCCGGACGAAGGTCGTCGCCCTCAGCCTGGTCGGCTGGATCGACGGTTTCAAGACCGACGTGGCCGCCCTCGGCCGCTTCTGCCGCGAGCGGGACATCCTCTTCGTCGTGGACGGCATCCAGGGCGTCGGCGCGGTCGGCCTGGACGTCGCCGCCTCGCACATCGACTTCCTGGCCTGCGGGGCGCAGAAATGGCTGATGTCGCCGAACGGCACCGGCTTCCTGTACGCCTCGAAAAATATCCTGCCTCGGATCCGCCAGAAATACATGGGCTACCTGAGCCTCGACTCCGACGCCGACAACGCCTTCGACTTCGAGATCCGGCCGAGGACCGACGCCTCCCGGTTCCATCTGGGGTCGTACAACGACAAGGGCATCGCCGCCCTGGGGCGGTCCCTGTCGCTCATCCTGGAGGCCGGGATCGCCGAGGTCCAGAAGCACGTCGTCGGGCTGAACGTCCGGGCCGCGGCCGGCCTGCGGCAGAAGGGCTACACGATCGTCTCGAGCCTGGACCCGGACCATATGTCGGGCATCCTGACCTTCCGGGGGGCCGACACCGCGTCGGCCTACGAGCGCCTCATCAGCCGGGGCATCGTCGTCTCCCTCCGCAACGGGTGGATCCGCATCTCGCCCCACGTCTACAGCAACGGCGAGGACATCGACCGGCTGCTGGCGGCTCTTTAGGAAGCGGGCCGGAGGGAGACATGCTCCAAGCGCATCCGTGGCTGGCCGTCGTCCCGCCCCTGGTCGTCATCCTCGTCTCGATCGTCTGGAAGAGGATCTTCCTGGCCCTGTTCCTCGGCCTCTGGCTGGGGGCGACGCTCCTGGCCGGCGGCGACCCGGTCCGGGGGATCTTCGGATGCATCGAGCGCTGCCTCGACGTCTTCAAGGACGGGGACCTGGCCAAGGTCGTCTTCTTCTGCTGCTTCATCGGCGCGGTCATGGCCCTCATCCAGCGCTCGGGCGGGGTCCGGGGCTTCATCGAGTTCCTCTCCAGGCGGAAGCTGGTCAAGAGCCGGCGCCAGGCCCAGTTCCTGACCGTGGCCATCGGGGCCGTGATCCCGATCGAATCCAGCATCAACGTCCTCATCCCCGGGAGCATCTCCCGGCCTCTCTACGACGAGTTCCGGATCTCCCGGGAGAAGCTGGCCTTCCTGAGCCTGTCCTTCTGCGCGCCCATCTGCACGATGGTCCCCATCAACGCCTGGGGGGCCTACGTCTCCGGGATCATGGCCGGCCAGGGGATCCCGTCGCCGTTCAGCCTCTATCTCCGGGCCATCCCCTTCAACCTCTACTCGATCTTCGCCATGGGCTTCGCCGTCATCCTGATCGCCTGTCAGAAGGATTTCCTGGCCATGGCCAAGGCCGAGCGGCGGGCCCGCGAAGGCGGCTCAGCCGCGTCCGCTTCAGCCGGGGCCTCGGCCCTGTCCGGCGAGGGCCTGACGCTCGATCCCAAGGAGGGCGTCCGGCCCCGGGCCGGACGCATGCTCGTCCCGGTGGCGGCCATGGTCGCGGCCATGATCGGCGGCATGCTCATCACCGGGCACGGCGACTTCACCGAGGGCCAGGGCGCCACGGCCGTGTTCTACGCCGTGCTCCTGGCCGTACTGGTCGCCGCCGTCCAGTACCGGCTGGCCGGGGTCCTGTCCTTCGGCGAGACGTCGACCCTGTTCTTCAAGGCCGTCGGAGGCATGGCCGGCATGGGCTTCCTCATCACCATGAGCTTCGCCATCAGCACGCTCTGCCTCGACCTCAAGACCGGCCCCTTCGTGGCCGGCGCCGCCCGACACATCATCGACCTGAAGGTCGTGCCCGCCGTTCTCTTCGCCCTGACCGCGTTCATCTCGTTCGCCATCGGCACGGCCTGGGGGTCCTGGGCCATCATGCTGCCGATCGGGCTGGCCTTCGCGCCCGGGGCGGGGCTGCGGACGCTGATCGTCCTCGGGGCCATGATGAGCGGCGGCGTCTTCGGCAACCACTGCTCGCCGATCGCCGACACGACCCTCATGGCCACCCTGGCCTCGGGCGGGAACCATATCGAGAACATCCGGGCCATCCTGCCCTATGCGTTGCTCATCGCCGCGTTCACCGGGGCCGTCTATCTCGGCCTCGGCGTCATCCTCTTTTAAGGAGCCGACCATGGCAAAGATCATGAACCTCGAGGAGATCCTCGAAACCCTGAAAGGGATCGACCCGTCCCGGGACATCCTGCCGGTCATAGAAGCGGGCTTCGTCGCCTATTCGAAGGGCCGCGTCGTCGTTCCGCCGGTGGGCGAGCTGATCTTCGACGATCCCCCGGGGGAGACGCACATCAAGTACGGCTACATCAGGAACGACGATCATTTCGCCATCAAGATCGCCTCGAGCTTCCGCGGCAACGCCGGGCGGGGCCTCAACGCCTGCCAGGGCCTGATCCTCCTCCTCAGCCAGAAGACCGGGGAGCCGGTCTGCATCCTGCTCGACGAGGGCCATCTGACCCAGGTCCGGACGGCGGCCGCCGGGGCCGTCGTGGCCAGGCACTTCGCCCCCCGGAACATCCGGCGTGTCGGCGTCTTCGGCGCCGGGACGCAGGCCCGCATGCAGATCGAATACCTCCGTTACGTCAGGCCCGTCCCGGAGGTCATAGCCTGGTGCCAGAACCAGGAAGAGGCCGCGAGCTACCGGGCCCACATGGAGGGCCTGGGCTTCAGGACGGCGACCACGTTCGACCCCGAGGAGGTCGCTTCGACCTGCAACCTCATCGTTACCGCCACGCCCTCGCACCGGCCCCTGCTCGCGGCCGGCCAGATCCGCAAGGGCACGCACATCACGGCCATGGGCTCGGACACCGCCGAGAAGCAGGAGCTCGATCCGGAGATCCTGCGGCTGGCCGACCGCCTGGTCGTCGACAGCCTCAGCCAGGGACGGCTCCGCGGCGAGATGTTCAAGGCCCTGCAGGCGGGCGCCATCGCCGAGGCCAAGCCGGTCGAGCTGGGAACGGCCATCGCCGATCCCGGCCTTCACCGCCAATCGGACGACGAGATCACCGTGGCCGATCTGACCGGCGTGGCCGTTCAGGACATCCAGATAGCCAAGATGGTCTGGGAGGCCGCCGGCCGGACCGCGGGTGGTGGGGGCCGAAACCTCGGCAATGGCTGTTGCGCGCCGAAGAGGGGCGTTTAAGATTACCAGGACACGGAAAAGCATAAGCATGGAACGACCGACCGTCCGTTCGAGAATCCAATCCCGCAAGCTCAGGAGGAGGCGCACTTGAAAATGAAACGATTACTGACCGCATTCATCATCATCCTGGCGGCCGCGACCGCGGCCCTGGCCCAGACGCATACCGGGACCATCACCGGGATCGTCTTCGACGAACAGGGCGAGCCCCTTCCCGGCGTCGAGGTGGCGATCTCGAGCCCTCAGCTCATGACCCCGCAGATCGTCCAGGTCACGAACCAGAAGGGCTTCTTCCGTTTTTCCTATGTCCCGCCGGGCTCCTACATGATCAAGGCCGCGCTCCAGGGATTCTCCCCGGCCGTCAAGGAGAACGTCGTCGTCAGCCTGGGCCTGGTCACCGACCAGAACCTGGAGATGAGCTCCGAGAAGCTCGATAACCAGGTTGTCGTCGTCGGCCTGGCCCCGAGCGTGGCCCTCGAGAACACGAAGATGTCCATGAACGTCGGCTCGAAGGAGCTGATGCGGCTGCCCGTCACCCGGAGCCTCGGCAGCTACATGGCCCTGGCGCCGGGCGTCCTGAACGGCGGCATCGCCCTCGGCGGCGGCACGCGCGAGAACGCCATGAACGTCGACGGCATCCAGATGACCGACCCCGGCGCCGGCGCCGGGCAGACCACCATCCAGGGCATGGATTCCTACGACGAGGTCCAGGTCGAGACCGCCGGGCACGCGGCCGAGTACGGCAACGTGTCGGGCGCCGTCATCAACGTCATCACCAAGGCCGGCGGCAACACCTTCGACGGCCAGCTCACGTATTACCACCAGAACAAGGGCCTGCTGTCGAAGAACTACGAGGGCACCGGCCTGAGCGCCCCGTCGTCGAAGCAGATCTTCAACCACGACGTCAACGCCAGCCTCGGCGGCCCCATCGTCAAGGACAAGATCTGGTTCTTCCTGAGCGGCGGCGCCATCTGGAACAAGAAGAACGTCTACGGCTTCGCCGCCGACATGCCGAAGACGACGCTCAGCGGCGTCGGCAAGCTGACCTTCCAGCCCAACGCCAGGAACAACATCTCCGTGATGCTGAACGTGCACAACATGGACCAGCCGTACTACAACGGCAGCCAGTACACGGCGCTCGAAGCGGGCTGCGACATCGTCAGCGAAGGGACGTCCGGCATCCTCAACTGGATGTCGACCCTCGGCTCCAATACCTTCCTCGAAACGCGGCTGACCCTGGCCCAGCAGCGGAACGACTACACCGACCGCGTCGAGGAAGTCTCCATGTACGACTACGCGACGAACATGAGCTACAACGGCGGCGGCGGGGACTTCTACCAGCGCCGGACCCGTTGGACCGGCCAGGCCTCCCTGACCCATTACCTCGACGATCTCCTCGGCTCCCACCAGTTCAAGGCCGGCGTCGAGTACGAAAAGGGCGAGTCGAAGAACCGCTCTGACTCCGTCGTCGACGAGTACGGCATGAGCACCTACTACACGATGGAAGGCGCGCCGTACGTGGCCGTCCGCCTCCTGCCGGCCGACCAGCCCTGGCAGATCGACTCCTTCAAGCAGATCGCCGGGTACATCCAGGATTCCTGGAGGCCGAACAAGTACCTGGTCGCCAACCTCGGCCTGCGCTACGACTACGCCACCTCCTATACCCCGGCCCAGGGCGATTACGACAAGATCACCCTCTCCAAGTGGAACACCCTCGAGCCGCGGCTGACCCTGGGGATCGACCCCTTCGGCCGGGGCAAGACCGGGATCAAGCTCGGCTTCTCCAGGTACGCCCTGCTGATGTACACCTGGACCTATGATCTGAACCCCAACGTCCAGGCCTACGAGGCCTATTTCAACCCTTCGCCGGGCGAGTTCTATCTGGTCGAATGGTACGTGCCCCTGAGCTACACCGTCGATCCCGACCTCAAGCGCCCCTATACCAACGAGTACCTGGTCAGCCTCGACCAGGTCCTGGCCAGCGACTGGTCCGTCAAGGCCAGCTACATCCATCGGGCCACCCGCGACTTCGTCACGACGGAAGACAGCGCCAGGACCTCGGAGTGGTACGAGCCGGTCACGGTCGACAACCCCTACACCGAAGGGACGATGACGATCTATAACCTGATCGAAGGCGCCCCGAACCCGTACTACTACGTCTCCAACAACCCCCTGGCCAAGAAGGATTACGACGCCTTCATCTTCGAGATCAACAAGCACCTGTCCCATCGCTACCAGTTCCGGCTGAACTACACCTGGAGCCGGGCCAAGGGCACCGAGACGCAGGGCAGCAGCAGCAGCGGCGGCGGCCTGAACTCCATCTACTCCGACTGGAACGACCCCAACTTCCTAATCAACAAGTCCGGCATCCTCGACCGGGACCGGACCCACGAGATCAAGTTCCAGGGCTTCTATATGGCCCCGCTCGGCTTCGTCCTCGGCCTCTCCTACCAGGGCGTTTCCGGCCTCAGCTATACGCCCTACCGGACCTACACGCTCGACCAGGGCGCCGAGTCGGTGCTCCTGGTCTCCCAGGGCTCCCTGCGGATGCCGTTCATGAACAAGATCGACATCCGGGTCGAAAAGGAATTCGGCTTCAAGGGCAGCACCCTGGCCGTGTTCGGCACCGTCTACAACCTCCTGAACAGCAACACCACGACGGGGATCAACACGAACTTCACGTCCAGCCGCTACGGCCTGACGACCGGCATCATGACCGCCCGGACGGTCGAGCTGGGCGCGCGGTACACTTTCTGAGTCGGACCGGGTTTTGACCTGCGGACCGGAGGGGCGGCGCCGTCGCGAGCGGCGTTGCCCCTCCGGCATTTTTGAGCCGGGAGGATATCCTATGAAAAAGATCATCGCGGCGGCGGTCATGGCGCTGGCCCTGATCCTGACGACGGGACCGGCCTCGGCCTGCCGGGCCGCCGGCCCGAAGAAAGCGAACCCGCTCCTGGAGATGGGGATCGTGCCCTATCCCACGGCCGCCGAGCTCGAGGCCTACCCGCTGCCGGGCTCGGCCGTCGCCGCGGCCCCGCTGACGGCGGAGGACATCGGCCCCGAATGGGCCAATATCGACGATCTCCGCTGGCTCGAGCCGATCGCCCGGGCCAACAAGGCCGTCCTCCTCGGCGAGAACCATTATTACCGCTCCATCCATAACCTCTGCAACCGCATCCTCTTCGCCCTCAACACTTTCGACAGCTATCCCTACCTGATGATGGAGCTGCCGTATTCGAGCTCCCCGTTCATCGATCAATATGTCGGCCTGGCCGACGATGCCGCGGCGGCGGCCTTTTTCGACCGCCACGTCTCCGGTTTCGCCTCGATGGAAGAGGACCGGCTCAGGCTCGAGCACATCCGGCGCTGGAACAAGAGCCATCCCGACCGGCGCATCCACGTCGGCACATACGATATCGAGCACCAGTATGCCGTCACCCTGCGGGACGTCCTGCTGCCGTACTTCGAGCGGAACGGCCGGACATGGCCGGTCGACCCGGCCGGCCAGGCCACGAGGGAGCTCGAAGCCGTCGCGCTCGAGATGGCCGCGGCCAACGCCGAGCTGAAGGCCCCGCGTCTCGACCCCGACCTGCCGTTCGTCACGCCGGCCTACATCGGCTGCGTCATCGAGAACCTGCTCTCGATCATCCGGGCCAGGATCTACAATTTCGACTACTACCGCCAGCGCGGCATCGTCCGGAACCTGACCGATCCCCGGTTCCACGGGCGGGCCTTCGAGGAGTCCAAGGTCCTCATCCACGGCGGCTCCTATCACACCCCGTCCAAGTTCCCCTACCCCGAAGGCGGCAACTTCCTCCGGGAGGGAGGCTACCTGGCCCACGATTACGCCCCGACGAAGGGCCGGACCTACTCGATCCGCTTCGACGGGCTGTCCTTCCGGCTGGGCGGCATGGCCGGGTTCGACATGGCCGCCGGCCTGCCCTGCGGCAGCGGCTATCGCTACATAGTGACGACGATGCAAAAGGCCCACAAGGACGGCCTCCTGGACAAGGACGGGCACTACATCATCGGCGACGGTGTGCCCGGCCCGGAGACGGCCGCCTTCTATGCGGTCCTGTTCAAGGCCGCGGCGGCGAACGATTTCGCCCCGTTCCTCGTCCGGTCCATCGATTGGGACGGGCTGCTCAAGGCGGCGGGGGAGAAGAACGCCAAGCTGGCCGACGAGATCGCCAAGTGGCGGGACGAATACGGGCGCTATGACGCCCTCGTCTTCGTGCCCCGCTCCGACATCCTGACGCTGAGAAGGAAAGCGGCCGCCGCCGGCCGTTGACGGGCCGGGCGGCGCCCGGCCCGGCGGCCCGCCCGAAGGGCCGACGGAGGACTGGCATGAGATACCGGACAGGAACCCTGGCCGCCCTGGCGGCCTTATTGACCGTGGCCGGATGGGGCGCGCAGAAGGCCTCGTTCGACGCCGGGCAGGCGCTCGATCATATCAAGGTCCTGGCGGCCGACGAGCTCCAGGGACGGATGAGCGGCCAACCCGGCTACCGTACTGCCGCCGATTACGCCGTCGCGCGGTTTAAGGACTGGGGGCTCGAGCCCGGCGGGCCGTCGGACGGCTTTTTCCAGGACCTGACCTTCCTCTTCGAGCAGGCCCGCCCGGGGGCCGTCTTCCAGGTCATGAGCGGCCGAACGGCCCTGTCCTTCCATTACGACTACGAATGGGCCGCCAACCGCGGGTCGGGGTCGGGGACCTTCGCCGCCGGCATCGTCTTCGCCGGCTACGGCCTGTCGGACGCCGCGGCCGGCTATGACGATTACGCCGGCCTGGACGTCAACGGCAAGCTCGTCCTGGCCTGCGGGGACTCCCTGCCGGAGCTCGCGGACAAGCTCGGGCGCCCGATCACGGCCCGGGAGCGGATCCTGGCCGCCCTGGCCCACGGGGCCCGGGGGATCATCCTCTTCCGCAGCGGCGCCGGGGCCGGCGATGTGTCGCCTTACCTCTACAGGGGACTCGGCCCGGACGCCTACAAGGCGGATTTCGTCATCCTCAACGTCCAGAAGAGCGTCGTCGACTTCATCTTCAAGCATGAGAGGACGGAGCTCCGCTACCACCTGGGACGGATCCAGCAGACGCTCCAGCCTAGCTCCCTGGCCCTCGCCGCCCAAGGGTTCGTCCGCCTGGAGATGATCCGCGACGAGAAGCGGCCGACCATGAACGTCCTGGCCCGCATCCCGGGCGCCGACAAGGCGCTCAAGGACGAGGTGGTCATCCTCGGGGCCCACCTGGACCACCTGGGCGTGGACATGAGCGGCGACGTCTTCAACGGGGCCGACGACAACGCTTCCGGCGCCGCCGTTGTCCTCGAGGCCGCCCGGGTCCTGCGGGCGAACGGATTCCGGCCCCGGCGGACGGTGGTCTTCGCCCTCTGGGGCGCCGAGGAATTCGGGCTACTTGGCTCCGAGCATTATGCCGCCCACCCCGTCTATCCGCTGGAGAAGACGGCGGCCTACGTCAACCTCGACATGGAGGGCCACGGCAACGGCCGGGTCCTGTTCGAGGGCGCCTATTACGCTCCCCGGCTGTGGCGATCCGTCGAAGCCGGGCTGGCCGCCGGCCCGGCCCTGAGTCTCCAGCCGGCGCGGGGAGGCAGCGGGGGCTCCGACCATTATCCCTTCATGACCCGGGGCGTCCCCACGGCCTTCATCGGCACGGACGGCTACCATTTCAAGACCAATCGCGTCGGGGACGTCTTCGAGCTCATCGCTCCGGACGTCCTGCGGAGCGCGGGAGAGGCCGTGGTCCGCACGATCGAGATCCTGGCCTCGGACGGGACGCTCCGTCTCGAAGGCACGCTGGCCGAGCGGCGGGCGGACTACCAGTGGAAGGCCGCCCAGGTCGTCAATCTGGCCGCGGAGCCTCTCGGCGGCCTGATCGAACGCCGCCGGGAGGCGCAGGACCCGGACGTGGACGTCCAGCTGGCCTTCGTCGACGAGGCGCGCTCCGGCGGGCCCGACGGAGCCGGAATCCTGACCGAGCTCGTCGCGGCCCGGCAGGCCATCCGGGCCTCCCGGGGGCTCCGGCTCTATGAGGAGAAGCCGGTTTACGAGTTCCAGTTCGAAGCCGGCCTCAACCCCGGAAGAACGGCCGTCCTGGCCGGCGTCCGCGGCCTGGCCCGGATCGCCGCCGAGCCGGCCTGGGCCGAGGTGCTGTCCCGGCAGGGCGTGTCCTTCGCTTCGATCGAGCCGGGCCTTTTCGAAGGGGACGGCCTCGCGCCGCGGGGGGCCGCGGCCGTCGCCGCCGCCGGCCGGGCCAGGCTCCTGCTCATCGCCCGGGGGCTTTCCCCCGCCCGGACCCGGAGCCTGCTCGAGGCCTGCGTCAAGCCGGCCCTCATCGTCACGCCGGACCGGCCCGGCCCGGGGCTCGTCGAGCTGCTCAAGAAGACCCGGTCGACCGTGGGCCTTGTCCTCGGCCGCGGCGCCGACCTCCAGGCCTATGTCCAGGCCTTCGACGAGCTGGCCCGGGCGCTCGGCCGGACCAGGGTCCTGGCGGTGACCGAAGACGATGTCTGGAGCGGCGCAGGTGCCGGCCGGGCGCGGCAGGTCATCGCGGCGCTCGTCCGGGCCGGACGGCCGGACGCCGATATCGCCGGTTTCGCCGGCGGCAACTTCGCCGACATCCTGGCCCGCGTCCGGCCCGAATGAGCGGGGCCGGAGGGGCGGCCGTTCCGGCGAGGAGGTCCATCATGAGAACGAAGCGGCTGCTCCTGTTCCTGGTTCCGGTCGTCATCCTGGCCGCCGTCGAGATCTATCCCCTGGCGCGGAAGGCCACGCCGGGCATGATCGTTTCGGAGCTCGAGGGCTTTCGGGTCTTCCATGTCCCCGCCGACGAGGCCGGCGCCCGCGCCGTCGCCCGGGCCCTGGCCGAATCCCGGGACCGCGTCATGGCGGCCCTGGAGCCCGGAGACAGCAGGCCCGTGGCGGTCTACGTCTACCACGCCCAAAAGGACATGCAGGCCCGGCGCTACGGCGCAATCACGCGCCTGTTCTCCCTCGACTGGTGGATCGGCGACAACACCAGGGACGCCGTCCTCATCGTCAACCCCGGGCCGCCGGGCGCTCCCAACCACGATCACATCGTAACGGCCGCCGTCCACGAGTTCGTCCACGTGCTTACGGACCGCCTCAATCCCCGGACGAGCAAGTGGCTGAAGGAGGGCCTGGCCTGCTACGTCGCCGGGCAGGCCCCGCCCGCGGGCTTCGCCCGGCAGGCCGGCCCGCCGGCCTTCGCGCTCCTGGGCGCGTCGAACCCGGTGGCCTTCGCCAAAGCCGGCGGCTATCAGCATTCCTACGTTTATGTCGACTTCCTGGCCGGACGCTACGGCTGGCCGGCGGTCCGGGATCTTCTGCTCGCCGGCGAGGACTACGAGGCCGTCCTGCACAAGAGCCGGAAGGAGATCTACGAGGAATGGCTGGCGGCCGCGTTCCCTGAGTCCTGACCGCCCCGGGCGGGGCGGGGGAACGGCCGGTTCCGGCCGGGCCGGGTCCCGGCTAGACGATGGCCTTGATGTCGATCTCCCGGACGTCCGGCTTGCCCTTCTTCCGGGCGGTCAGGCCCCTGGCGATCTGCCCGAGTAGCCGGATGCCCAGGCGCATCTTGTCTTCCGACTCGTAGCTGTAGCACAGGCGCAGCCGGTCCGCCCCTTCCTCCGGCCGGACGAAGAAGGCCGTTCCCGGGATGGTGGCCACCTTCTTGTGGAGCAACTCCTCGACGACCTCGTTCGACCGGAGGCCGCTCTTCAGCCGGCACCAGATGTAGAACCCGCCGGCCGGCGTGTTCCAGGAGAGGGCCGGGGCGCAGTGCTCGGCCAGGGCGGCGATCATGGCGTCGCGGCGCCGGACGAGGAGGCTCCGGATCCGTTCGAGGTGCCTGTCGTAGAGACCGTCCCTGAGGAACTCGAGTAGGACGTGCTGGCCGAGGGTGTTCGAATGGATGTCCTCGTATTGCCGCACGGTGGCCAGCCGCTTGGCCATCAGGCGGGTGCAGATGATCCAGCCGATCCGGAAGCCCGGGAACAGCGTCTTGGAGATGGAGCTGACGTGTATGACGGCCGCGGACTTGTCCAGCGACTTCAGCGAGGGCGCCGGCTCGCGATCGAAGAAGAGCCGGCTGACCGGGTCCTCCTCGATGATGCCGAACTGATGGCGGTAGGCCAGGTTGAGCAGGGCCTTCTTCCGTTCCAGGCTCAGGACGGCGCCGCTCGGGTTCTGGAACGCCGGCATCGTGTAGACGAACTTGGGCTTGTGGACCTTGAGGATCCGCTCCAGGGCGTCGATGCGCATGCCCTCGGCGTCCACCGGAACGTCAACGATCCTGGCCTGGGCGGCCCGGAAGATCTGCAAAGCGCCGTAGAAGGTCGGCTTTTCGACGACGACGACGTCTCCGGGGTCGAGCAGGACCCGGGAGAGAAGCGAGAGCGCCTGGACCGAGCCCGCGGTGATGACGATCTCCTCGGGGGAGACGGCCGAGCCGCCGCGGATCATGTCCGTCGCCAGCATCTCCCGCAGCGGCGGCAGCCCCTGGCAGCTCGAGGCCCGGAGGAGCGAATAGATGTCGGTCCGGCAGAGGCGGGTGACTATCCGCTCGATCTCCCGGGCCGGGACCATGTCCGGGGCCGGGTCGCCGCCGGCCAGGCTGATGATCTCCTTCTGATGGATCCAGTCGTTGTTCTTCTGGATGGTGGTGTCGAAGGCCGAGTTGTTGCTCGAGGCGAAGAAGTCGTCCCAGCGCATGGAGGCCGGGGCCTGGAAGCTCTCCTTCTCGACCTCGCTGGCGTCGACGACGACCGTGCCCTTGCCGACGTGGGCGGCTATGAGGCCGTCGGAGTAGAGCTCGCTATAGGCCAGCAGGACCGTGCTGCGGTCGAGGCCGAGCGACTGGGCCAGCTTGCGCGTCGAGGGCAGCCGCTTGCCGACGAAGATGTCGCCCCGGAGGATGTGATCCTTCAGCTGGTTGCTGATCTGAAGGTAGAGGGGGACGGGGCTTTTCCTGTCCAGGGCGATGCTGGCGGAGTGCGTACTATTGCTCATCGTGTAAAAAAACAGGATGGCAGAAACGGCCGGCTTTTTCAAGCCGGCGTTCCTCGGGGGAGGCCCCGGCGGCCCGGCCGGGCGTCCGGCGGCGCGCGCTTGACAGCCTTCGAGCCGGGGGACTATCCTCTCTCCAGCCGAGAGGACCAGGAGAAGCCCATGCCCGAGACGAACGCTCCGATCCCGGCCGCGCGGACGGCCGCCGCCCGGCCGCCGCGCATCTGGGAGATCGATTTCCTGCGCGGCGTCTCCATCATCCTGGTCATCGGCTACCATCTGCTCTACGACGTCGGCGACTACCTCGGGATGCCGCGCTTCCTCGGCTGGACCACCGATCTCTCGAGCCCGGCCTGGACGATCGCCCAGCACTTTTTCGCCGGGCTGTTCGTCCTCCTGTCCGGGGTGAGCAGCACCCTGACCCGGAGCAACGTCCGCCGCGGGCTGCGGCTGCTGGCGGTGGCCCTGGCCCTGACCCTGGCGACCTACCTGATCGCCGTCTGGATGCACCTCTTCGATCCCGCCGACACGATCCTGTTCGGCATCCTCCATTGCCTGGCCGTATCGATCCTGCTGTACGGGCTGGTCTTCGCCAAAGTACCGGCGGCGGCGAACGCGCTCATCGGCGCGGCCATCGTCGGGCTGGCCCCGCTCCTGCCGGCGCTCGGAAGGGCCCTGGCCGTCCGGTCGAACTGGCTCATTCCGTTCGGGCTGCCCGGCCCTTCCTTCTCATCCCTGGATTATTTCCCGCTCATCCCCTGGCTCGGCGTGTTCTTGATCGGCGCGTCCCTGGGCCGGTCGGTCTATGCCGCCAGGAAGAGCCTCCTGCCGTGGCGGATGCCGCGGAATATCGTCAACTTCGCCGGCCGCCACTCGCTCCTGATCTACCTGGTCCACCAGCCGGTGATCATGGGCGTGCTGTACGTCGCCGGCCGGATCCGCTAGCCGCCCCCGCCGCCTTCAGGCGTGAGCGGGGGCCGGGCCGGCCCTCAAACCCGCGCGTCCAGCGGGCCCGGGGCGAAGCGCGCGTTCGGGCAGAGGCTGCAGATCCGGTTGAACTCCGCCGTCCGCTGCCGCGGGAACGCGGAGCCGCCGGAGCCCAGAAGCTCCCGGATATCCTCGAAGCACCGCCCCGGATCGATCAGGGGCGTGGCGCAGATCTCGCACAACCGCAGGACTTCCCGGCCCGAATCGGCCCAGTACCACCTCTCGCAGTCTTCGCAGGCCAGGAGCCGGCTCGCGGCATCGACCCGTTTCGTGCCCCGCGTCCCGGCCCCGATCCGGCTGACGCGGCGATCCCAGCAAAATGGACAGCGTCCGTTCATGGCCTCCTCCTCTTCTTCGTCCCGATCGGGTCCGGAGCGCGGCGCTCTTCCGGCCGCGGCCACGACGGCACCCGGCGTTCCCGCGCCTTCCAGTATCCAAAAAACGTGCCAGGACCGCCGGGGCGGGAAGGGCCCTTGCCGAGGGAGGAGGGCGAAGCGGGCGGAGCCGCCGGGCCGGCCGGCGTCCGTTCCGGCGGGAAAGCGTCCCGGAGAACGGGACGGGAAGGCTGCCGCGGTCCGGGCCCCGCGCCGGGGCCGGTGGTCAGGCCGCGGAAGCCAGGGCGCGGCGGATGCTGAGAGCGATCTCCTTGACGGAGAAGGGCTTCATGACGAAGGCCCTGATGCCCATGGCCAGGGCCTGTTCCTCGTCCAGGGTCTCGCTGTAGCCGGTGCATAGGATCAGGGGCAGGCCGGGGCGGAGACGGAGGATCTCGGCGGCCAGCTCGCCGCCGCTGAGCTTGGGCATGGTCTGGTCCATGATGACCAGGTCGAAGGCGTCGGGATCCTCGCGGATGAGATCGAGGGCGGCGACGGCGTCGGTCAGGCCGACGACCCGGTAGCCGAGGTGCTCCAGGAGCCTGGTCATGGCCCGGACCTGGATGTCCTCGTCGTCCACGAACAGGATCCTCTCGGTCCCCCTGGCGTACGGCTCCGAGCCTTCTTCCGCCCTGACCGCCTCGCCGGCCACCCGGGGCAGATAGATGACGAACGTCGTCCCCTTGCCGACTTCGCTCGAAACGGAGATGCCCCCGCTGTGGCTCTTGACGATGCCGTGGACCACGGCCAGTCCCATTCCCGTCCCCTCGCCCTTCTTCTTCGTCGTGAAGAAGGGCTCGAAGATGCGGTCCATGACCTCGGGCGGGATGCCCCGGCCGGTGTCGCTCACGGACAGGCGGACGTAAGAGCCCGGCTTGACGTCCAGGAAATGCTCGGCCTGGCTCCTGTCGAGGGCGACCTCGGAGACGGCGACGTCCAGGACCCCGCCCTTCTCGCGCATGGCGTAGGCGGCGTTGCTGCCCAGGTTCATCAGGACCTGCTGTATCTGCGTCGGGTCGGCCACGATAACGGCCGAGGGGGCCTCGATCCTCTCGGCGATCTCGATCGTCTTGGGCAGGGAGATCCTGATAAGCTTGAGGGCCTCCCGGACGATGGGCGCGATCTCGACCGGCTGGCGGTCCTGCTCCTTCTGCTGGGAGAAGGCGATGATCTGGCGGACCATGTCCTTGCCTCGCCGGGCCGCCTCCAGGACCTGGCTCAGGCGCCGGGCCGAGGGGGTGTCGGCCGGCTCCTCGCACAGAGAGAGCTCGGTGTTGATCAGGATGGGCAGGAGGATGTTGTTGAAATCGTGGGCGATCCCGCCCGCCAGGGTGCCCAGGGCCTCCATCTTCTGCCATTGGCGGATGCGTTCCTGGAGCTGGATCTCCTGGGTGACGTCCCGGCTCACGGCGATGCAGTGGATCAGCCGCCCCGCTTCGTCCCGGATGGGCGAAACCGACAGCTCGAACTCCAGGACCTGTTTCCCGGGGGCCCGCCGGGTGACATGCCAGTTCCAGGCCTTGCCCGAGCGGATGGCCCGGTCCATGGCCCCGGCGCTCTCCGCGTCCCGGCCGTCGATCTGCAGGATCTCCTGGAGGGAGCGGCCGACGATCTTGTCGGGCGGGAGGTCATGATGGTCCCCGAAGGCCGGGTTGGTGGACAGGACCAGGCCGTCCAGGTCGGTGATGGCGATGCCGTCGGCCAGCTGCTCGACGGCCGTGGCCAGCCGCAGCCGGGCCTTTTCGGCGTTCCGGAGCGCGGTCACGTCCCGGGCGGCCGCGAAGACGCCATCGACCCGGCCGTCGGCGTCCCTGTAGACAACCGCGTTGTAGAGGACATCGGTCACGGAGCCGGAGGCGTGCCGGATGGCCAGGGGATAATCGCGGACCTGCCCCTTTTCGAAGACCCGCCTGTACCCGGCCCGGGCCTTGCCCGGTTCGGTGAAATAGCTCGTGAAGTCCGTCCCGATCAGCAGCGCCCGCGGCACGCCTGTGGCCGCCTCCGTGGCCTGGTTCACGTCCGTGATCTTGCCTTTGGAGTTGATCGTCACGAGAGGGTCCAGGCTGGCCTCGAGCAGCCCCCGGGTATAGGCCGAGGCCGACCGCAGCGCCCCCTCGACGCGCCGCCGCTCGGTGACGTCGCGGCTGATCTCCAGGATGGCCTCCGGCCTTCGTCCGGACTTCCCCGGCAGCACGGCCCAGCGGCTCTCGACGACGATCCGCCGGCCGTCCTTCCGGGTCCGGACGAGCTCGCCCTCCCAATGGCCGGCCTTCATCAGGCTGGCCTGGACGGCCTTCAGGCTCTCCGGGAACTCGGTCTTCAGGAGGCGTTCGGCGGCGCGGCCCAACGCTTCCGCGTCCGACCAGCCGTAGATCTTCCGGGCTCCGTCGTTCCAGAAGGTGATCCGGAAATCGGGGGCGCGGACGATGATGGCGTCGCGGGCCAGGTTAAGCAGGGCGGACTGCCGGCGCAGATCCTCCTCGCGGCCATGGCGCTCGGCGATCTCGCGGCGCAGCTGCCGGACCGTCCGGACCAGCTCGGCCGTCCGTTCGGCCACCCGCTTCTCCAGCAGCTCGTTCGCGGCCCGCAGGGCCTGCTCGGCGGCCTTCCGGTCGCCTATATCCATGACCTGGACGAGGTAGCCCTCGACGGACCGGCCGGCGCCGCGTAGCGGCGTGACCTGGATGTCGAGCGCGACCGTTCCGGTCCGCCGCGTCCGGTACGGGCCGGAACGGCGGACCTTGGCGAAATCGAGCGACACCTCGCGCCGGCAGGGGAGCCCCCGCCGGATCTTCCGGACGAAATCGGGCGTCAGGTTCGGGTTGTTGAACAGCCGGATCCCCCGGATCGCCCCGGCGTCGGCGACGCCGAATATCTTCAGACAGGCCGGATTGGCGTCGATGAGGCGGCCCGCGGCGTCATAGAGTTCGATACCGATCGGCGAGCTGTCGAAGACCTCCCGAAAGCGGTCCTGGCTGGCCCTGAGGTCCAGGCGGGCCTGCCGGACGACCGAGCTGGCCACCAGGATCCATCTGCCGCCGCGCCGGACCAGGGCCTGTTCGTGATTGTTCAGGACGTCGATGATCTCCCGGGCGCCGCAACGGTCGAGGGAGTAGGCGCAGAGGGCCAGCATCGGGCGCCTGGAGATGACGCCGCCGATCGCCTCCTCGTAGGCCGTGAAGGCGTCCCACTGCCCCTCCTCCAGCCATAAGGTGTTGCCGCTGAGACGCAATCCGTCGAAGCCGCGCTGCCGGGCGGCGTTAAGCTTCTCGACCCAGCCCCGGAGGACCCGGCCGGCGCTGAAGCGGCCGTTCCGGAGGTACCAGTCGGTGTGCGCCAGGATCTCGATCTGTCCGGCCCGGATCTTCCGATCCAGTCCCGGCACGGCCCGGCCCAGGGCCTGCCGGGCGGCGGCCACGCCCAGCGGCTCCGAGCAGATCCACATGCAGTATTCGTTCGAGGCCAGCCCCGCCCTGAAATAGGGCACGAGGATGTCGAGCAGGTCCTTGCGGGTCTGATAGAATTGGCAGAAATGGGTCCCCCAAGGCACCCGGCCGAGGATCTTGATGCCGGACTCCCTCATCGCCCTGTCCATGGCTATTCCATTCACAGGCCCGCCGGCCGCGACGGATTTTAGCACAGGTCGGACGATGGGGCGAGCGCCCCGGGGGCGCGAGCTCATGTGCGATCCGGCTTTGGACTATCTCCCCCCGAGACCGACAGCCGCCCGAGCACGGCCATGATCTCGGCGATGCCGTCGCCCGCGTAGGAGATATAGGCGGGCCGGAGCTTGTGGGCCAGGGCGACCGTTTCCGCCCCGTCGTCGGGCAGGACGAGCAGGATCCGCAGGCCCGCCAGGCGATCGTTCAGGCCGGCGAGCGCCGCCAGATCGCCGACCGTCGGGTCCCAGACGACCACCAGGGAGCGGTTCCCCTTGGGCCCGCGCAGGCGGGCCTCGAAGCCCGCCAGGCTCGAGAAGACCTCGAGACGGCCGTCCGGGGCCAGCGGCCCGATCGCGCCGAGCAGCGCCCAGCCCTCATCCGAGGGCCGGGTCATGAGAAAGAGCACATCCAGCGCCATGGCGTTCCTTTCCGTCATCTTCCGCCGCGAAAGAGTCCAAGAATTGTGCCAACTTCCGCGGGGGGAGGGGACGGCCGTCCAGGCCGGAAAGCCAGTCTGGCGCCGCGGCGCCATCACCTGTCGACGGCCGGATCCGTCGGGGCGGGGTTCCGCCGGGCGGGACTGGAAGAGGGGAAGCGCCGGCCCGGCAGGCCGGCCGGCCTCAGGACAGGGGGACGCCGTATTTCTTCAGTAGGGTATAAAGGCGCGAGCGCGACAATCCCGAGATCCGGCAGGCTTCGGGAATATCCCCGGCCGTGGTCCGCATCAGCCCGGCCAGATACTCGCCTTCGAGCCGGGCCAGGCCGGCGTCCCGCCAGTCCTTCAGCGACGTCGCCGCCGTGGCGGCGGGGCCGTCCGTCCGGGCCGGCTCGGTTGCCTTCTTCTTGAGCACGGCCTCGCGGGCCAGCCGGACGCGGATGTGCTCCGGCAGATGCTTGGGGAAGAGGACGGGCTCGTCCTTGGCCGTGACGATGGCCTTTTCCAGGGCCTGGATAAGCTCCCGGACGTTGCCGGGCCAGTCGTAGGCCGTCAGGACCTGCTCGAAATCGGGCGAGAAGCTCTTCATCGGAACGCCGTACTGGTCGCAGAACTTGACGACGTAATGGACGACGAGGTCCTTGAGGTCTTCCTTGGTCTCCCGCAGGGGCGGCAGGGCCAGGACGAAGGTCCGGATGCGGAAGAGGAGATCCTCGCGGAAGTCGCCGGCCCGGACCATGTCCTCGAGGTTGCGGTTGGTCGCGGCGACCAGCCGGAAATCGCTGGAGACTTCCTGCCCCCCCCCGACCGGGCGGAAGCGGCGCTCCTGCAGGACCCGGAGGAAGGCCTTCTGGATGGCCAGAGGCAGCTCGCCGATCTCGTCGAGGAACAGGGTCCCGCCGTCGGCCTGGCGGACCAGCCCGTCCCTGGGCTTGTCGGCCCCGGTGAAGGCGCCGCGGACGTGGCCGAAGAGCGTGCTCTCGACCAGCGTCTCCGGCAGGGCGGCGCAGTCGACGACGACGAAGTTCCGTTCGGCCCGGGCGCTGTTGCGGTGGATGGCCCAGGCGAAAAGCTCCTTGCCCGTCCCCGTCTCGCCGCTGATGAGGACGTTGGCCTCGCTCGAGGCCGCCTGGGCCAGGGCGTCCAGGCAGGCCCGGAGCTTGGGACCCTTGCCGATGATGTCTTCGGCCTTGAGGGCCACGGGCGCCGGAACGGCCCGCTTCCTGTCGCGGTACTGGAGGGCCCTTTCCACGGCCAGCATGACATCCTTGACGGCCAGGGGCTTCTCGACGTAGTCCCAGGCGCCCTTCTTGATGGCCAGCTCGGCCCCGTCCGGGTCGCCGAAGCCGGTGATGATGATGACCTCGGGGGGCAGGGGACCCGTCCGGAGCTCAGGCAGGATGTCCAGGCCGGAGCCGTCCGGCAGGCGGACGTCGCAGAAGATGATGTCGAAGGCCTCGTGCCGCACGGCCTCGAGGGCCGCGGCCAGACTGGCCGCCACGGACGAGGTCTGCCCCATCTTGTCCATGACGCGGGACAGCGCCCCGGAGACGAGGGGGTCGTCGTCGACGATCAGGATGCTGGCCATGGCCCAGTCCAGGATTGCGCTGATTATAGAGAATCCCCGGTCCGGGTGTCAAACGGCCCCGCCTGCCGGCTCCTTGACACCCTCCGGGCCGAGGCCTATCATCGGGGCGCTCGGCACCCCAGGGATAGAGGAACCATGCCCGATCGAAAGCCTCCGGCGATCGATTACTGGAGCCGCCCGGCCGGCGAGGTCCTGGCGGAGCTCGAGTCCGGGGCGCTGGGGCTGACCTCGGCGGAAGCCAAGTCCCGGCTGGAGACGGCCGGCCCGAACGCCCTCAAGGCCCGCAAGCGGACCACGGCCGTCGGACTCTTCCTGCGCCAGTTCGCTTCCCCCCTTGTCCTGATCCTCCTTTTCGGGACGTTCGTCTCCGCCCTGGCCCGGGACTACACGGACGCGCTCGTCATCCTGGCCATCGTCGTCGGCAGCGCGGCCGTCACCTTCGCCCAGGAGTATGCCGCCTCGCAGGCCGTCGAGAAGCTGAGGGCCAGGCTGGCCCACCGGGTCACCGCGCTGCGCGACGGGGCGCCCCTGGCCCTGGCGGCCGAGGACCTGGTGCCGGGCGACGTCCTGGTCCTGGCGGCCGGCAGCCTCATCCCCGCCGACGGCCGGCTGCTCGAGGCCAAGGACTTCTTCGTCAGCCAGGCCGCGCTGACCGGGGAGACCTTTCCGCTCGAGAAGACGCCGGGCACGGTCGCGCCGGAGGCCGGCCTGGCCGGACGGACCAATTGCGTCTTCGCCGGGACCAACGTCCGCAGCGGGACGGCCCGGGTCCTGGTCGCCGTGACCGGGGCCGGCACGGCCTTCGGCCGGATCGCCGACCGGATCGCCCGGCGGCCGCCCGAAACGGAGTTCGAGCGCGGCATCCGCCGCTTCGGGCTGATGCTGTCCGAGGTCATGATCGCCCTCATCCTGGTCGTCTTCGGGATGAACATCCTCTCGGTCAAGCCGCCGATCGACTCGCTCCTCTTCGCCATCGCCCTGGCCGTCGGCATCTCGCCGGAGCTCCTGCCGGCCATCATCACCATCAACCTCTCCAAGGGCGCCAGGGACATGGCCCGCGGCGGCGTCATCGTCCGGCGGCTGAACGCGATCGAGAACCTCGGCAGCATGGACACCTTGTGCACGGACAAGACCGGCACGCTGACCGCGGGGGCGGTCGAGCTCGATGCCGCCCTCGACGCCGACGGCGCGCCGTCGGCCCAGGTCCTCCACGACGCCGCCCTCAACGCCGGGCTCCAGACGGGCCTGGCCAATCCCCTCGACCAGGCCATCGCGGCGGCCCATCCGCTCGAGCCCGGGAAGGCCGAGAAGCTGGACGAGGTGCCCTACGATTTCGTGCGCAAGCGCCTGAGCGTCGTCGTCCGGGAGGGCGGGGGAGGGCCGCGGCTCGTCGCCAAGGGCGCCCTGGAGCCCCTGCTCGACGTTTGCGCTTCCGCCCGGCGGGGCGGGGCGATCGTCCCGCTGGACGCGGCGGAAAAGGACAGGGTCCTCGGCCTGTTCGCCCGTTGGAGCGAGGACGGCTACCGGGTCCTGGGCGTCGCCGTCCGGGACGCGCCCGTTCAGGCCGCCTACGGCCGCGAGGACGAGCGCGGGCTGACCTTCGCCGGTTTCCTGCGCTTCTTCGATCCGCCCAAGCCGGACGTGCTGCGGACGATCGAGGACCTGGCCGCGCGGGGCGTGCGCCTGAAGATCGTCACCGGGGACAACCGCCGTGTCGCCGAGAGCGTCGCCCGCCGGGTCGGCCTCGAGGTCCGGGGCGTCCTGACCGGCTCCGACCTCGAGGTCATGCGCGAGGAGGCCCTGGTTCACGCGGTCGGGGGCACGACCCTGTTCGCCGAGATGGACCCCAACGATAAGGAGCGCGTCATCCGGGCCCTCCAGAAGGCCGGCCACGTCGTCGGCTACATGGGCGACGGCATCAACGACGCGCCGGCCCTGCACGACGCCGACGTCGGCATCTCCGTCGACGGGGCCGTCGACGTCGCCCGCGAGGCGGCCGACATTGTCCTCCTCGAGCCCGGCCTGGACATGATCCGCCGCGGCGTCGAGGAGGGGCGCGTCACCTTCGCCAATTCCCTCAAGTACATCTTCATGACGACCAGCGCCAACTTCGGCAACATGCTCAGCCTGGCCGCGGCCTCGGTCGCCCTGCCCTTCCTGCCGCTGCTGGCCAAGCAGGTCCTGCTGAACAACTTCCTGACCGACATCCCGGCCCTGGCCATCGCCGGCGACAACGTCGACCCGGAATGGATCCGCTCGCCCCGGCGCTGGGATATCCGGCTCATCCGCAGCTTCATGTTCGTCTTCGGCCTGACCAGCTCGCTCTTCGACGTCCTGACCTTCGGCCTGTTCCTGCTGTTGCTCCGGGCCGGTCCGGAGGTCTTCCGCACCGGCTGGTTCATCGAGTCCGTCCTGACCGAGCTCCTGGCCGCCCTGGTCGTCCGGACCCGGCGGCCCTTTTTCCGGAGCCGGCCCGGCCGCTGGCTCCTGCGCTCGTCCCTGATCGTCATGGCCGTGACGCTGGCCCTGCCCTATCTGCCCGGGCGCGTTCTCGCCGGGTTCACGCCCCTGCCGGCCGCGACCATGGGCTGGCTGGCCGGGATCACCGTCCTCTACGTCCTGGCCACGGAGGCGGTCAAGAGGGCCTTCTACGCCCGGCGCGGGCTCTGACGGCCTGTCCCGGCCGGCCCTGTGACCCGGGCCGCGGCCAGGCGCCCCTTTTCCCCTTCGGCAGGACGATTCCTGCCCCGCAGGAGGGGACGGTTCCCGGCCCGCCGCCTTCCCCGGGGGAGAGCGGCGCCGCCCCCCAATCTTTCTCTCCGGGCCTGGCATGATTCTTGAATTGCAGCGGATAGGGCGAACGAATGTCGTCGGGGCCGCCGTCGAAAGGGGAGGGCGGGCCTTAGGGACGAGGCGGCTATCCCCCCCTCCGACAGCCGGCCGCGGCGGCGTTCCCGCCGGGAAAGGAGATCGGACATGAGAACATGGCAGAAGGCGGGCACGGCGATCCTGGCAGGGCTGGCGACGATCCTGTTCGCCGCCCGGTCCGCGCCGGCCCGGCAGGCCAAGCCCGAGAAAGCCAAGGTCTTCGAGGAACTGACCCTGCCGGAGTTGCGCTCGGTGCTCGGCACCCCCCGGGACGACGGCTCCGGGGTTTCCGATTACAGCCTCGGCGACCAGGGCGAGGTCATCATCGCCTACCATTACTTCGACGTCGACCTGGACAATTATGAGACCGATTTCGCCGCCGAGATCGCGCCCAGGCTCCAGACGCTGTACCGGCGGTTCAAGAACCTCGACCGGGTGCGCTTCGAGATCGTCGCCAACGAGCCCTCCGCGGCCCCCCCGTGGAAGCCGTTTTCGGCCTTCGCGATGGACCGGGCGACGATCGAGAAGCTGCGTTGGACCTGGTTCGTCTCGCGCGACGTCCTCGATCAGGTCCTCAAGAACAGGAAATAGCCGGCCGCCATGGAGGCGGCCGCCGGGCGCCGCCTGGAAGCGGGGTGCGGATTCCGATATAATGAGCCGAAAAACAGCCGCTCGTCCGAAGGAGGCGCACCCGATGAGATCGACAAGGATCCTGGCCGCGATCGCGGTCTGCCTGGCCGTGGCCGCAGCCCTGGCGGCGCAGCCCGCCGCCTCCTGCTGCAAGTCCCCCGGGCTCGTTCCGGAGGGCCAGGAGCCCGCTTTCCAGGACCTGCCCAAGGCCGGCAAGAAATGCTGGATCGGCGAGGTCAATTACTTCACCTGGGAATTCGACAAGACGCCGAAGATGGGGACGTCGATCCTCATCGTCAAACTCTACGACAAGGACGGGAAGCGGGTCTCCGACCTGGCCATCGCCGGCCGCTCGGACATGCCGTCCATGCGCGGCGCCCATGATTCGGGCCAGGTGGCCTTCAAGACCAACAAGGCCGGCGACTACCTCCTGCCGGTCAGCATCGTCATGCCCGGCGACTGGGAGGTCCTGCTGACCTTCACCCGCAACGGCATCGTCATCTTCCGGGGTCGCATTGCCTTTTACGTCTGAGGCGGGCGGGGCGGAGGGCCGCCGCTCCGGGCGCCGGACCGCCTTTCGGCTCGGCGCGGCCTTCTTCGCCCTCTGCGCCGCGGCCGCCCCTGTCCTCCGGGGCCAGAGCACGCTCCTCTATCTCGAGCTCCAGGCGGTCGGGGCTTACGCCACGTCTCCGGGGCGGTTCGAGCTCTTCTCGCTCATGCCCGCGGACGCCATGCAGAAGCCCGGCGCCGGCCTCGACCTGGTGCGGCGGCTGCGCGGCCGGACGGGGGACGTCGGCGCGCTGGCCGTCCAGGCCCGCCTGGTTTACAACGAGGATACGCACCGCCTGCAGCCCCAGCTCTATAACGCCTACCTGCGCCTCAAGCCCAGGTTCGCCAACGTCTGGATCGGGCACAACCGTCCGGCCATGGGGCTGGCCTCCGTCCTCGACAATCACGCTTTGCTCCTGCCGGACCCGGCCATGCTCGGCTACGGCTTCGACCGGGACTGGGGCGTGGGGCTCGACCGCGACTTCGCCTGGGGCGGGCTGGCCGCCTCGCTGACCGCGGGCTCCGGCATGCCCCTTTATTTCAAGGGCAACTACCTGGCCGCGGCCAGGATCTTCAAGGGCGTCCTCGCCCGGGACGGCTGCAGCGTCGGGCTGTCGCTGTCCGGGGGGCGCGTCCTCGAGACCATGGGCTACATGCTGGCCGACCCCGAACCCGCCGGCTGGCTGGCGGCCGGCCTCGACCTGTCGCAGGCCTGGCGCAACCTGGAGAGCCGGGCGGAGATCCTGATCGGCCGCCGCGGCGGAGCGGCGACCTTCCTCGCCTTCTGGCGCCCGGGCCTGTCCCTGCTCGAGGAGGGACGGCTCAAGATCGAGCTCCAGCCGGCGCTCGTGCGGCGGGCCGGCGCATGGGACCATTCCCTGGGAGCCGGGCTGACCTATCTCTTCGACGCCGATCTCGCCGGCCGCGTCATGGTCTATCGCGACAGCCTCGGCCCCGGCCTCCGCGTCGTCGCCCAGTTCTATTATTACAAGAGGTTGTGAGGGAACGAACATGAAGACCACGAGCCCGTCATCGACGACCGAATCGGCGTCGCGGCCCCGGGCGGCCCGGGCGCTCGTCCCGGCCGCCGCCGCGGCCCTGCTCTGCGCCGCGGCCCTGGCGCTCTACGCCGCGGTCGGCTGCGACCTCAACGACCCGGACCGGGACGTCAAGCGGCTTTTCCCCGGCTCGACGGGCTACAAGACGCTCTATGTCTCGATCTCGCGGAAGGGCGGCCAGGACCTGCTGCAGAAGATCGAGGCCCGCCTCGGCGACCGGTTCGCCGGGCTGTTCGAGACGATCGACGTGCCCTACACCATGTACGAGATCTACAAGGGGCAGGAGCTCATCGGCTACATCCACGGCACCAACCAGAAGGGCACCTACGGCGGGCTCCAGGTCTTCCTGGCCCTCGATCGCCAGGGCGTCATCCGCGGCTTCTATCTCCAGAAGCTCACCTCCAAGGCGGCCAAGGCCTTCCGCGACCCCGCCTTCGGCGGCCAGTTCCTCGGCCTCAGCCTGGCCGACTTCTACGCCTACGACATCGTCACCGGGAAGGAAGACCCGCCCGGGGCCGTCGGCCGGATCGCCAACCCCGACACGGCCTCGGACAGGGATTTCCGGGCCATCCTCCGGGCGACCAAGAAGAACCTCGTCCTGGTCGACGAGTTCCTCCTCGGCAATCCGCACCTGAAATTCTTCAAGGGATAGGACGCGATGAAAAAGATCTCCATTCTCCAGGTCGCCTACAAGAGCCTGTTGCGCAAGAAGACGAGGAGCGCGCTGACCGTCCTGGGCATCGCCATGGCCGCCTGGGTTCTGGTCAGCCTGTTCGGCTTCAACCGCGGCTACGAGAGCTCCCTCAACAAGGACATCGACAACCTCGGCTTCCAGATGCTGGTCGTGGCCAAGGGCTGCCCCTACGAGGCCGCGACGCTCATGCTCAAGGGCGGGACCGGCCTCAAGTATATGTCCGAGTCGATCGCCGCGTCGGTCGCCGCCGAGCCGGAGGTCGACGCCGTGACGCCCATGCTCATGCAGGTCGTCTTCGACCCGAACAAGGGCGAGAGCGGCGGGCTGGCGGCCTTCCTCGGCGTCGACCCCGCCACCTACCCCAGGCTGAAGAGCGCCCTGCCGTTCCAGGCCGGCGGCTGGTTCAGGGAGCCCGAGGCGGCCGAAGCCGTCTTCGGCTACGAGGTGGCCGAGCTGGAGCAGCGCGAGGTCGGCGATCTCTACCTCATCCCCGAGAAGGAGGTCGAGGTCAAGGTCGTCGGCATCCTCCAGCGGACGGGCACCCAGGACGACGGCACGATCTTCCTGCCTCTCGGGACCGTCCAGAAGGTCTTCGGCGTCTCCGAGCTGACCTCGATCGGCATCAAGGTCAGGAAGGACGCCGACATGAAGGCCTTCGAGGACAAGATGTACAAGCTGCCCGACGTCCAGGTGGTCAGCCTGACCCAGGTCAAGACGACCATCATGACCCTGGTCTCCACGGCCCGGGTCATGGTCTTCTCCATCGCCGTCATCGCCATCCTCATCGCCATGATGGGCGTCGTCAACACGGTCCTCATGTCGGTCATGGAGCGGCGCCAGGAGATCGGCATCCTCAAGTCCATGGGGGCCATGGCCGGCGACGTCTTCAAGCTGGTCTGGCTGGAGACGATCATCCTCTGCGGCGCCGGCGGCCTGGTCGGGACGGGCCTGGCCCTGATCACGGCCCGGCTGACGGACCTGCTCGTCCGCCGGCTCCTGCCGTACTCGCCGAGCGGCGGCCTGGTGTCCATCGACGCCGGGCTGGTCGCGGTGACGCTGGGGGTGGTCACGGCGATCGGCCTGGCCAGCGGCGTCTATCCCTCGTGGAAGGCGGCCCGGATGAGGCCCCTGGACACGATCCGGAGCGAGGAGGAGTCATGAGCGCCCCTGTCCCCTACGTTCTCGAGGCCGAGGACCTGCGGCGGGTCTACCGCCGCGGCCCGGAGGAGATCGCGGCCGTGGACGGCGTCACGCTGCGCATCGCCAAGGGCGCCTTCGTGTCCATCGTCGGGCCCTCCGGCTCGGGCAAGACGACCCTGATCAACGTCCTCGGCTGCCTGGACAATCCCACCTCGGGCCGGCTGGCGCTCGAAGGCCGGACGGTCTTCGAGAAGTGCCGCGGGCTCTCGGAATCCAAGCTGACGCGCGTCCGGCGCGAGGTCTTCGGCTACATCTTCCAGAAGTTCTATCTCGTGCCGACCCTGACCGTCCGCGAGAACGTCGTCCTGCCGTTCACCTTCTACGAGAAGCCCGGCGCCGGCGCGGATGTCGACCGGCTGCTGGCCCAGCTCGGCCTGGACAAGAGGGCCGAGCACCTCCCCGGGCAGCTGTCCGGCGGCGAGATGCAGCGGGTGGCCATCGCCAGGGCCCTGGTCAACCGGCCGTCCATCCTCCTGGCCGACGAGCCGACGGGGAACCTGGATACCGCCCGGAGCGACGAGATCGGCCGCATCCTCGGGGACCTCAACGCCCGCGAGGGGCTGACCGTCCTCCTGGTCACCCACAACCCCAAGCTGGCGGCGCTGGCCCACCGGACGATCGAGCTCGTCGACGGCCGGATCCGCGCGGCTTGACAGCCGCGGCCGGCGAAACTAGAATCAGGCCACTTTCCATGGAGTAAAGGAGATCCGCCATGGTGCCGTCGCTTGCCCGGCTTCTGGTCCATTCGGTCACTTCCTATCCGAAACCCGACTACATGCTCTACAAGAAGGGGGACGCGTTCGCGCCGATCTCGGCCGCGGAGTTCGGGGACGGCGTCAAGCACCTGGCCCTGGGCCTGCGGGCCCTGGGCTTCGGGACCGGGCAGAAGCTCTGCCTCCTGTCGGAGAACCGGCCGGACTGGACCATGACCGATTTCGCCACGCTGGCCGTGGGCGGGCTGACGGTGCCCGTCTACACAACCCTCGTTTCCGAGCAGATCCGCTACATTGTGGACGATTCGGACGCCAGCGTCGTCGTCGTCTCCAACGCCGACCAGTGGAAGAAGATCGAGCCCCTCAGGGCCGGCCTGACCAAGGTCAGGCACTACGTCACCTTCGCCGACGAGGCCCCGGCCGGGGTCCTGACCCTCCGGGAGGTCCTGGACAAGGGCCGGGCCGCCGCGGCCGCCGAGCCGGGCCTGTTCGAGGCGCTCGTGGACCGGATCAAGCCCGAGGACGAGGCGACGCTGATCTACACCTCGGGGACGACCGGCGTCCCCAAGGGAGTCATCCTGACCCACGCCAACCTGCTCTCCAACATCCAGGCGGCCTCGGATATCCTGGCGTTCTCGGACAAGGACACGGTGCTGTCGTTCCTGCCCCTGTCCCACGTCCTCGAGCGCATGGTCATGTTCACCTACCTCTACAAGGGCTGCACGGTGGCCTATGCCGAGAGCGTCGACGCCGTGGCCCAGAACCTGCTCGAGGTCCGGCCGCACATCATGGTCAGCGTGCCCCGGGTCTTCGAGAAGATCTACACCAAGGTCATGGACCAGATCCTGGCCAGCCCGGCCCTGCGGCGCCGGATCTTCTTCTGGGCGGTCGGCGTCGGCCGGCAGGCCGGGGCCCTGACCCTGGCCGGCCAGGCCCTGCCGGCCGGGCTGAAGCTGAAGAAGGCCGTCGCGGCCAAGCTCGTCTTCTCCAAGATCATCCGCCGGACGGGGGGGGCGGGTTCGTTTCTTTGTCTCCGGCGGAGCGCCGCTGTCCAAGGACATCGCCGAGTTCTTCTACGCCATCGGCCTGGTCATCCTGGAGGGCTACGGCCTGACGGAGACCTCGCCGGTGCTGGCCGTCAACACCTTCGAGGCCCTGCGGCTGGGGACGGTCGGCAAGCCCGTCCCCGGCGTCGAGATCAGGATCGCCGAGGACGGCGAGATCCTGGCCCGCGGGCCGAACGTCATGAAGGGCTATTACAAGAGGGAGGCGGAGACGCGGGAGATCCTGGAGGGCGGCTGGTTCCACACCGGGGACATCGGCCGCTTCGACGCCGACGGCTTCCTGGTCATCACCGACCGCAAGAAGGACCTCCTGGTCACCTCCGGCGGCAAGAACATCGCCCCCCAGCCGATCGAGAACCTGCTCAAGACCAGCCCCTACATCGCCAACGCCGTGGTCATCGGGGACCGCCGCCGTTTCGCCGCCGCCCTGATCGTGCCGCATTTCGACAAGCTCCAGGACCTGGCCCGGGCGCGGGGGATCGCCTTCGGCTCGATCGAGGAGCTCGCCCGGGAGCCGCGGATCGTCGAGTTCCTCAAGGCCGAGGTCGACAAGGCGACGCCGCAGCTGGCCTCGTACGAGCGGATCAAGAAGATCGTCGTCCTGCCCCGCGACTTCGACATCGAGAAGGGCGAGATGACGCCCTCGCTCAAGGTCCGGCGGGCCCAGGTCACGGCCGAGTATCAGGCGGCCATCGAGGCCCTGTACGACGAGGACGCAGAGAACGGGCGGAACGAGGGGGGAGCCGGCGCCTGACGCCGGCGGCGGTCAGCCGGCGGCCGGGGGCTCGGGCTTGACCGGCTCGGGCTTGGCCGGCCAGTAGAGGATCCGGCCGCAGGCTTCGCAGAGGATGACCTTGGTCTTGTCTCGGACCTCGTTGAGCATCTGCGGCCGGACGCGCATGTGGCACATGGCGCAGAAGTCGCCCGTGATGGGGGACAGAGCCGTGCCGCCCTTCTTCTGGAAGATGGCCTCATAGAGCCTGAACTGCTCCTTGGGGATGCGGGGCAGCAGGGCGTCGCGCTCGCCGGAGAGGGCGGCGAAGCGGGCCTGGGTCTCCTTCAACTTCTCGTCGAGGACGCCCTTCTCCTTCTTGAGCAGGTCCTCCTCGGCGCTCTGGCGGCGGAGCGCGACCTGGATCTCCTGCTCGACGTCGTCGGCGGCCAGCATCTCGGCGATGATCTGCTCCTCGATGGCGTCGACCTTGTGCTGGGTCTCCTCGATCTCGTGCAGGAGCGAGGTGTATTCCTTGTTCGTCTTGACCTCGTTGAGCTGGCGCTTGTACTTGCCGATGCCGCCCTTCAGGTCCTTGACGTCGTTCTCGAGGTCGCGGCGCTTCTTTTGGTTCTGGGCCATCTTGTCCTTGGCGTCGGCGACCAGCTTGGTCGTGGCCTTGATCTTTTTATCGACGTCCTGGACGAGACGGGGGATGCCTTCGAGGACGAGCGTGGCGTCATGGATCTCGGTGTCCAACCGCTGGAGTTCAATGATCAAATCGAAGTCGATTTCCACGTTATGCGCATCCTCGATCTCTCGATCCCATGGGCCTACCAGGATTCGAACCTGGGACCTACCGGTTATGAGCCGGCGGCTCTACCACTGAGCTATAGGCCCTCAGGCCTAACTTTATAACAAAATACTGATGACGCGTCAATTAAATGGGGAGGAAAAGGGGGACTCTTCCGTTTTTCGCCGCGAAAAGCGGAAGTGTCCCCCTTTCGTGTTAATGGCTGTTGGTGAAGCTCTTGAGCTTGCGGCTGCGGCTGGGGTGCTTGAGCTTGCGCAGGGCCTTGGCCTCGATCTGGCGGATGCGCTCGCGCGTCACCTTGAACTGCTGACCCACCTCTTCGAGCGTGTGCTCGTTGCCGTCGCCCAGCCCGAAGCGCATCTTCAGGACCCGGCCCTCGCGGTCGGTCAGGGACTTGAGGGCCTCCTCGATCTGCTCCTTGAGGTTGATGTGGATGACCGTGTCGGGCGGGGAGGGGATGAGCTTGTCCTCGATGAAGTCGCCGAGGTGGCTGTCCTCCTCCTCGCCGATCGGGGTCTCGAGGGAGATGGGCTCCTGGGCGATCTTGATGATCTTGCGGACCTTGCTGACGGGCATGTCCATCTTCTTGGCGATCTCCTCGCTCGTCGGCTCGCGGCCGATCTCCTGGACCAGGGCCCGGGAGACGCGGATGAGCTTGTTGATCGTCTCGATCATGTGGACGGGGATGCGGATGGTCCGGGCCTGGTCGGCGATGGCCCGGGTGATGGCCTGGCGGATCCACCAGGTCGCGTAGGTCGAGAACTTGTAGCCGCGGCGGTACTCGAACTTCTCGACGGCCTTCATCAGCCCCATGTTGCCTTCCTGGATGAGGTCCAGGAACTGGAGGCCGCGGTTGCTGTATTTCTTGGCGATGGAGACGACCAGCCGCAGGTTGGCCGCGACCAGCTCCTTCTTGGCCTGGTCGCTGACCTTCTTGCCGGCCGTGATGGCCCGGACGGCCCGCCGCAGGGACTCCGGGTCGAGCCCGATCTCGGCCGACTGGTTCCGCAGCTCCCGGTTGGCGTCGCGGATCTTCTGCTTGAGGGCCGGGTCGTCCTTTTTCTTCTTGGCCAGGGCGGCGGCCCAGTCGTCGCGGGCGTCCTCGAGGTCGTTGATGACCTTGAGGCGGGAGCGCAGCTCGTCGATGATCTTCTCCCGATGGGCCGAGCGGAGGTTGAGGTCGCGGATGTTCCGGCTGATCTGGACGATGATCCGGCCCCGGCTGACGAGGGTCTTCCTTTTCTCCGGGATGCGGTCGAGCTTCCTGCTCAGCTCCTTGATTTTCTTGATCTTGGCCAGGATCTGCTTCTTCTTCTCCTCGAGCTTGCCCTCGGCGATGTCCTCTTCCGAGACGTCGAACATCTCCTGGATGACGAAGGGGTTCTCCTTGATCCGCTCCTCGAGGCTCAGGACCTCGTTGAGGACCAGGCGGGTCCGGCTGAGGGCCTTGATGATGCTCTTCTCGCCGCGCTCGATCTCCCGGGCAATGGAGATCTCGCCCTCCCGCGTCAGCAGGGAGATGTTGCCCATCTCCCGGAGGTAGAGCTTGACCGGGTCGGTCGTCCGCTCCAGGCCGTGGGTCGAGACGAGGTCGCTCTTGCGGCGCTGGGGGATCATCTCCTTCTGCCGCGAGTCCAGGATCTTGATGCCGTAATCGCCCATCGAGGACAGGAAATCGTCGAAATCGGCCTCGGAGTCCAGGTCCTCGGTGAACGTTTTGTCGATCTCCTCGAACAGCAGGTAACCCTGTTTGCGGCCCTTGGAGATGAGCTGGGAGATCTCGTCCTTGTGGAGCTTATTGTCCGGCGACACGGGGCGCACCTCTTTTCCGACCTCCGGATCCCTTTGGACGTCCACTCATCGTGGTTTCTTCCCTCTCACGTCAGCGACAGGATCTGCTTGGTCACGTCTTGTTTCTGGTAGAGGAGGGCCAGGAGCTCCTCCTTCTCCCCGGACCTCTCCGTCCGGGCGATCTTCTGCTGGATGTCCTTGAGACGGTTCTGGAGGTGGACCTTGCGCAGCGAGCGCAGGCACTCCTGGGCCTCCTCGACCGTTCCCCCGGCGGCCTTCTCGAACAGAGCCCGGGCCAACAGCGGGAGCAGGGCCGGCGGCACCTTGCCCTGGAGCCCGGGGAAGCTCCAGGCCTCGTTGTTCCGGAAGCAGTCCAGGATGTACTGGAAGACCGGCTCGCTCCGCAGGCCCTGGAAGACCTCCTCGCCGCCATCGGCGAAGACGTCGGGGGCCAGGTTCGGGTCGCTCATGAGGATCTGGAACAGCCGCTTCTCGGCCGGACAGAACAGCCCGGGCTCCTCGGCCGGCTTGCCCGGGGCCCGGCGCTCGATGATGTTGCGGAGAAGGTCTTCGCCGACGCCGAGCTTGGCGCTGGCCCGGCGCAGGTACTCGCCGCGGGCCACCGGGTCCGGGGCCTTCTCGATCTCCCGGACGACGGCCCGGACGATCTTGCCCTTCTCCTCCGGGATATCCATGCGGGCCCCGGCCACGAGCGAGTCGACCAGGAAGTCGAGGCCGGGCGAGGCCTTCTTCATCAGGGCCAGGTAGCGGTCGCGGCCGTGCTTGCGGATGAAGGCGTCCGGGTCCAGGTCGTCGGGCAGGACCAGGACGTCGATGTTCAGGCCTTTTTCCAGCCCGAGCGGGACGGCCCGGGCCGCGGCCGTCCGCCCGGCGCTGTCGCCGTCATAGCTGACGACGAGATGGGGGGCGAAGCGCTGGGCCTGGGCCACCTGCCAGGTCGTCAGGGCCGTGCCGAGCGAAGCCACGACGTTGGTGATGCCGGCCTGGTAGAGGGACGAGAGATCGGTGTAGCCCTCGACCAGGATGGCCGTCCCTTCCTTGCGGATGGCGTCCTTGGTGAAGTTCAGCCCGTAGAGCAGCTTGCCCTTGGAGTAGAGAGGCGTCTCGGGCGAATTGAGGTATTTCGGCTCGGCGTCGAAGACGGTCCGCCCGCCGAAGGCCACGATCCGCCCGGTCAGGCTGAAGATGGGGAAGATGACCCGGCCGCGGAAACGGTCGCGGAACTCGCCCGGCCGCGAGGCCGGCAGGGCCAGGCCGCCCTTCTCGAGGAGCGGGACGGGGACGTCCCTGGACTTGAAGAAGTCGATCAGGGCCGTCCAGGCGTTCAGGGCATAGCCGATCTTGAGGGTCTGGATGGTCTCGTCCGAGAGGCCGCGCCGGCGGAGATATTCGAGGCCCTTCCGGCCCTCGGCCGTGCCGGTCAGGTTCTTGCGGAAATAGCCCAGGGCCAGCTCGTTGATGTTGAACAGCTTCTCCTCGAGCTTGAGGACCTCGGGCCGGACCCGCTGCAGGGCCGGCAGCGGCACGCGGTAGCGCTCGGCCAGGCTCCTCAGGGCTTCGGGAAAAGTCAGGCTCTCGCGCTCCATGACCAGGGAAAAGACGTCGCCGCCGACGCCGCAGCCGAAGCAGTGATAGAGCTGCTTGTCCTCGTCGACCGTGAAGGACGGGGTCTTTTCCGTATGGAAGGGGCAAAGACCGACCCACTTGCGGCCCCGCCGTTTCAGGGTCGTGTACTGAGAGGCGATCTCGACGATGGACGAGGCCTGTCGGACCTGGTCAATGATCTCCATGAATACTGTCTGGCGCGGGCTTTCTCATAAAATATAGGGGCCGCGCCGCGCCTTGTCAAGGCGCCCGGCGGCCTATTTCCGCGGACGACGCCGTCCGTTCTTCTGCGCTATAAATGATTGATCTGGCTGGCGATGAAAGCAGCGCCGAAGCCGTTGTCGATGTTGACCACGGCCACCCCGCCGGGACAGGCGTTGAGCATGGCCAGGAGGGCGGCCAGGCCCTTGAAGCTGGCCCCGTACCCGACGCTCGTCGGCACGGCGATGACCGGCGCCTTGACCAGGCCGGCGACGACGCTCGGCAGGGCCCCTTCCATGCCGGCGACGGCGACGAGGACCCGGGCCCGCCGCAGCCGCTCGTACTGGCCGAGGAGGCGGTGCAGCCCGGCCACGCCGACGTCGTAGATGCGCTCGGTCTCGTTGCCCAGCATCTCCAGGGTCACGGCCGCTTCCTCGGCGACGGGGATGTCCGAGGTCCCGGCCGTCAGGACGACGACCGTGCCCCGGCCGGCCGGCGGCGGGTCCTGGAGGCGCGTGACCGTCCGGGCCGCCTCGTTGTAGACCGACCCGGGGAGCTTGGCCCTGATCTTGGCCCAGACCGCCGGCTCGACGCGGGTGACCAGGAGGTTGGATCCCTTCTCCAGGATCTCCCGGCCGATCCGGGCGATCTGGGCCGGCGTCTTACCCAGCCCGAAGACGATCTCCGGGGCGCCCCGGACCACTTCGCGATGGTGATCGACCTTGGCGAAATCGAGGTCGCAATAGGGGAAGCCCTGGAGCTCTTCGAGGGCCCGGGCGGGAGTGAGGCGGCCGGAACGGACTTTCTCCAGGATCTCGGCCAGCCGCTTCTTCATCCCGGCTATTCTACCACATCGGCCCGCCTTTTGCCCCTGTCCGCCGGCCCGGCGGCCGGGGGCGGTTTGACTCGGCTGCGGACCCGCTGATAACATCACCCCATGGGCTCCAGAATCAGGCTCCTTTTTCCCGCTTTGATCGTTCTCCTGGCCGCGTCCTGCCGTCCAGCGGACCAGCCGTCGAAAACCGCCGGGCCGGCGACGGACCCGACGTCGATCGCCGCCGGGCCCGGGACGGTCCGGCCGGGCTCGTTCGGCGACCTGGGCAACGGCTTTTACCTGAACCCGGTTTTTCCGGGCGACTATCCCGATCCGACCGTGCTGCGCGACGGGGCGGATTACTATATGACCCACACGCCCCACGACAACAAGCCCGGACTGATCGTCTGGCACTCCCGGGACCTGGTGAACTGGAGGGCCATCGGCGTCGCCCCGACCGGGGGAGAGGGAGAGATCTGGGCTCCCGAGCTGGTCAAGCACGGCGGCCTCTTCTACATCTACTATCCCAACCAGACGACCCGCTCGAACTGCGTCGTCACGGCCGCCTCGCCGGCCGGGCCCTGGTCGGCCCCGGTGGACCTGAAGATCGGGCGCATCGATCCGGGCCATATCGTCGGCGAGGACGGCCGCCGCTACCTCTATTTTTCCGACGGCTACATGATCGGCCTGGCTCCCGACGGGCTCTCGACGGTGGGCGAGGCCCGCAAGGTCTACGACGGCTGGACGTATCCGGAAGACTGGCTGGTCGAATGCTTCTGCCTCGAATCGCCCAAGCTTTTCAAGCGCGGCGAATATTTCTATCTCGTCTCGGCCCAGGGCGGAACGTCGGGCCCGGCCACCGGCCACATGGCCGTCGTGGCCCGGTCGAGATCGGTCTTCGGCCCCTGGCAAAACTCGCCCTTCTCTCCCCTGATCCGCACGTACTCGACGGCCGAGGACTGGTGGTCCAAGGGCCACGCCAGCTTCGTCGACACGCCCGACGGCGACTGGTACGTCGTCTATCACGCGGCCAGGAACAACCGCCGGACGCGCGGCCGGATGACGCTCCTCGAGCCCGTGGACTGGACGGCGGACGGCTGGCCCCGCCTCCGGGAGGGCGTCGATGCTTCGCGGCCGATCCCGATGCCCCGGGGCGGGAACGTCGGCTCGACCATCGACCTGCGGGGCGATCTCGAGACGCTCTACCGGAACCATCGTTTCCAGGCCGCCGGATCGTTCGACCCGGCCCGCTACTCCTTCTCCGGGGCCGTCCTGAGGATGAAGCCCCGCGGCGGCACGCCGGAAGGCTCCGCCCCGTTGCTCCTCCAGGCCCATCACGACCGCTACGAGATCACGGCGGAGATCGCGGCCGGCGGGCCCGGCTTCCGGGGACTGATGCTCTATTACGGCCGGGGCTTCTATTACGGCTGCGGCCTGGGGCCGGACGGCGTCTACGCCTTCGGCGTCGGCCGCCGCGAGAAGACGGCCGATCTCCCCGGCGGCGGGTCCGTCCGTTTCATGATCGTCTGCGACGACCAGACGGTCGGGCTGTATTTCGGGACGGACGGCCAGGCCTGGAAGCGGATCGAGGACGCGGTGGACGTCTCCCCCCGCCAGACCAACCTCCTGGGGGGGTTCCGCAGCCTCCGTCCGGCTCTCTTCGCCTGCGGCCCCGGGGCAGCCGAAGCGGAATTCCGGGATTTCTCCTACCGGCCTCTCTGAAACGGCCGGCCCCCCTGGGCCCGGGCCGCTGGACAGGCCGCGGGCGGGCTGTTGTCAAAAGGCGGCAAGTCATGTAAAATAAGCGCACTTCGACTCCATTCGAGAGGAATCTGCCGTGCGCGAACAACGTTCGAAGAAGGATGAATACCAGAAGGCCCTGACGGCGTTCAGCCTGGCCGTCAAGGATTTCCAGAAAGGCGACTTCGACAAGGCCGCCGCCGCGTTCAAGGACTTCATCGAGAAGTTCCCCGCCGACAAGGAGATCGTCGATCGCGCCCGGGCCTACCTGGCCATCTCCCAGAAGAGGCCGAAAAAGGAAGCGGTGACGCTCAAGGGCTTCGACGACTACTACCATCTGGCCGTGGCCAAGATCAACCAGAAGGACGGCGCCGGGGCCCTCAAGGCTTTGGACAAGGCCCTCGAATTCAAGGAACGGGAAGCCTTGGTCTATTACCTGCAGGCCGACGCGAGCTGCCTCATGGGACGGACCGACGAGGGCCTCGAATTGCTGAAGAAGGCCGTCCAGAAGGACAAGAATTTCGCCATCCTGGCCCAGAACGAGCCCGATTTCGAGTCGCTCTGGGAGGACAAGAAGTTCAAGCTGATCACCAAGATCGTATGAAACGGCCCACCGTCGTTCTTTTTTGGGGGGGAGAGCGAACGGCCTTCCAGCCGGTGTTGGGCCGGCCGCTCGGCGCTTTCGCCCTCGAGGCCGCCGTCCGCCTCGATCCCGACGCCATCCTGGTCCTGGCCGGGCCGGAGCGCCCGGACCGGGAGGACTGGGACGGCCTGATCAAGGCCGTCGCGACGTCCAAGCCCGTCTTCGTCCTGCCCGGCGGGGCAGCCCGGGGCGCGGGGCGGCCGGCCGGGCTGGCGGTCCTGCGGACCGCGCGCCCGATCCTCGAACGATACCCGGATTGCGACGTCCTGGCCGTTCCGGCTTCCCGGCCGTTGCTGCGCGACCGGACCCTGAAAGCCCTCCTCCGCGCCCACCGGGCCAAGGGCTCGTCCCTGACGTTCCTGAGCGCCCCGGGCGGGGCGGGGCTGGCCGGGGTCGCGGCCTTCCGTTCGGCCGACGTCTTCCCGGCGCTGCGGGCCCTGCCGCCCGACGCCGGGTTCGAGGCCCTGGCCCTGCGCCTGACCCGGGCCGGGCGGAAGATCGGCTTTCTCGAATGTCCCGACGCGGCCGAGGCCGCGCCGGCCGCGGTCGGGCCTGCCGCGGCCGAGCTGCGGCGGCGCAAGAACGAAGCCCTGGCCCGCCGGGGCGTCGTCCTTCTCGACGCCGCCTCGTCCTGGATCGATTGGGACGTCCGGATCGGCCCGCGGACGGTCATCTACCCGTTCGTGGTCATCGAGGGGCCGACCCGGATCGGCGCGGACGGCCGCATCCATCCCCACGTCCACATCGTCTCGTCCACGCTCGGCGACCGGGTCCGGGTGCTGAGCGCGACGGTCATGGAGGACACCGTCCTGGAGCGCGACGTCCAGGTTGGGCCGTTCTCCCGCTTCCGGCCGAAGACCCGCGTCCGGGCCGGGGCCAAGGTCGGCAATTTTGTCGAGATGAAGAACACCGACTTCGGGCCCGGCTCCAAGGCCCAGCACCTCAGCTACCTGGGCGACAGCACGGTCGGGGAGGGGGTCAACGTCGGCGCCGGGACGATCACCTGCAACTACGACGGCGTCCGCAAGAACCCGACCCGCATCGAGGCGGGGGCTTTCATCGGCTCGGGGACGGAGCTCGTGGCCCCGGTCACCGTCGGGCGCGGCGCCTATGTCGCCGCCGGCTCGACCATCACCGAGGACGTGGCCGCCGGGGCCCTGGCCATCGCCCGGGCCAGGCAGACGGCCAAGCCGGGCTGGGCGCGGGAGAGGGCCCGCGCCCGGGCGGCCGAGGCAGGGCGCAAAGGGGGGAAGCCATGAAACGCAGCGACGTGCGCCGGTACTTCAAGAACGGCCGGGCCGTGGTCGCTCCCGGGACCTACGCCATCGTCAAGTCGAAGCGGGCCCTGGCCAACTCGTTCGCGGTCATCAAGGACGACCGCGAGACGACCTGCATCATCGAGGAGGCCAAGCTCGGGTCGCAGAAGTTCCTGGGCTTCGAGGGGGACTGGCGCCTGATCACATTTGACATGGTCCTGCCGCTCAGCCTGGTCGGTTTCCTGGCCGCGGTCTCCGGGGCCCTGGCCGATGCCGGGGTCAACATCTTCTCCCTTTCGGCCTACACGACCGATCACGTCTTCGTCAAGGACCAGATGCTCGAGACGGCCATCAAGTCCCTCGAGAAGCTGGGCCTGGCCGTCCGCCGGCGCTGAGCCCGCCCCGGCCCGGGAACCGGGCCTAAAGATATCTCCCGACGACGGCTTCCATCGCCGCCTGCCGCCTTTCCATCTCGGCGACCATCCTGAACTGGGTCCGGGCCCGGTCGAGGTTGTGGCCGGGACGATGGATCTTGAAGTAGACGTCGCCCTGGAGATGGTCGGTCAGGAAGCGGATGCCGCACTCGAGGGTCAGGAGCCCGGCCGAGAAGGCCAGGAGCTCGGTCTCGGCCGGGACCAGGAAGTCCCGGGCGGCGTCGAGGTAGCCGGCGGCCAGACGGTCGAACATCCCGAGGTCGAAGCCGACCTTGGCCAGGTCGCGCTCGTCCTCGGCGGCCGTGGCCGCGCCGAGCCGGACCGAGTCGCCGAAATCGTAGAGGACCGAGCCGGGCATGACCGTGTCCAGGTCGATGACGCAGATGCCCTCGCCCGTGGCGTCGTCGATCATGACGTTGTTGAGCTTGGTGTCGTTGTGGGTCACCCGCTCCGGGATGCGCCCGGCTGCCAGGCCGTCGACGACCACCCCGGCGTCCTTCTCCCGGGCCAGGACGAAATCGATCTCCGGCCGGACCGAGGCCGCCCGGCCGGCCGCGTCGCGCTCGACGGCGGCCAGGAAGGCCTGGTAGCGCCCGCGGGTGTGGTGGAAGCCGGGGATGGTCTCGTGGAGCCGCTCGCCGGGCAGGCGGGCCAGCATCTTCTGGAAGCGGCCGAAGGCCCGGGCGGCGGCGTAAACGTGGCGGACGTCCTCGACCTGGTCATAGGTTCGGGCCCCGGAGATGAAGCGGAACATCCGCCAGTAGTCGCCCTCCGGCGAGCGGTAAAAGGACTTCCCGTCGCGGGCCGGAATGATGGTCAGCGTCCGCCGGTCGGCGTCGCCGCCCTCGGCCTCGATCCGCTGGCGGGCGAAGCGGGTCACCCGCTCGACGTTCTCCATGAGCTTCTCGGGCTCGCGGAAAACGTGGTGGTTGATCCTCTGGTTGACGTACTTGAACCGCCGGCCGCTCGCCTCGAACTCGGAACAATAGGTGTCGTTGATGTGGCCCGACGGAATGGGACAGGACGAGATCCAGACGCCAGGGCATTGGAAGGCGGCGCAGATCCGGTCCAACTCGGGCAGCGGCTTAGCGTCCATGGAGGAACCTCGGCGCAAAGATCCCCGGCCCCGCGGGTCGAGCCGACATTCTAATGCGGCCGTCGGAAGCGTGTCAACGGGAACGGCGGGGCCGTCCGCCGCCCGTCCCCCGGGGCGACCGTCCGCCGGGCCGGCCGTGGCCCCGACGGCCGGAAGGGCGCCGCTCGAGGTCCTGGCCGGCCAGGCGCTCCAGGCTCATGTCCCGGGCGAACATGTCGCTCGTCACCGGGACCTCCGGGATCTTCTGGCCGATGAACTTCTCGATGGCTTCGAGCTGGTCGGCCGTCTTCTCGCTGGCCAGGGTGATGGCCAGGCCGGTCGCGCCGGCCCGGGCCGTCCGCCCGATCCGGTGGACGTAGTTCTCGATGTCCTGGGGGATGTCGTAGTTGACGACCATCTCCAGGTCGTCGATGTGCAGGCCGCGCGAGGCCACGTCGGTGGCCACGAGGATGGGGAAGCGGTCGGCCATGAAGCCCTCGATGATCTCGAGGCGCTCGCTCTGGGGCAGGTCGCCGTTGAGGAAGCGGGCCTTGTAGCCGTTGGCCTGGAGCTGCTTGGCCAGCAGGAACGCCGTGTGCTTCATGTTGGTGAAGATCAGGACGTTGCGCGGCGTCCTCCGGGCCAGCAGGCCGAGCAGGAGGTTGAGCTTGATGTGGCTGCCGACCCGGTAGAGCTCCTGGGAGATCGTATCGACGGTCATCTGGTCGGGGGTGACCTCGATGAAGGCCGGGTCGTTGAGGTAGGCTTCGGCCACCCGCCGCGAGAGCTTGTTCAGGGTGGCGCTGAAGAGCATGCTCTGCCGCCGGGTCCGCTCGGGCATCTGCCGGACGAGGTCCCGCAGGTCGGGCAGAAAACCCATGTCGAAGAGGCGGTCGGCCTCGTCGATGACCAGGAAGCCGCACTCCTTGAAGTCCAGCCGCTTCTTCTCGGCCAGGTCGAGCAGGCGGCCCGGCGTTCCGATGATGAGGTCCGGCCCGGCCTTGATCTGGGCCAGCTGGGCGGCGTAGCCGACGCCGCCGTAGAAGCAGCCGATCTCCAGTCCGAGGGCCCGGTTGAGGAGCAGGGCCTCGCCCTGGATCTGGACGGCCAGCTCCCGGGTCGGCACGATGATGAGGGCCTTGCGCCGGGCGGACTTGCGGTGCTTCAGCATATGGGCGAAGAGGGTGATCAGGAAGGCGGCCGTCTTGCCGGTCCCGGTCTGGGACTGGACGGCCACGTCCTGGCCCTGGAGCGAGGTGGCCAGGGTCAGTTCCTGGACGGAGGTCAGCTCGACGTAGCCGCGGTCGGCGATGGCCTGCTGCAGCCTGGGGTCGAGGTCGAGTTCGGTAAAACGCATGTTCGTTCCTTCCGGGACGGGTGGTGGCGATGCCCGGCGCCAAGGGGGGCCCCAGCGGGGAGCCACTCGGACGGGAATATCCTTCCCCAACGTCTCTGGCAATGATCAGGTTAACTTCTATTTTACCATAAAGCGCAACGGCCCCTCAAATTCCCGCCGGGGCGGGGGAGGGGCGCGGCGGACCCTCGTCTTGACAAGACCCCGCCCTTGCCTTATTTTCACTCTCTGCCATGAGCGCCAAGACCATCCGGGCGCTGGTCCGGAGCTGGGAAACCGTCCGTTTCGAGCTCCTGAAGACCCGCGTGTCCGACCTCCACCTGGCCATCGAGGGTTCCCCCCTGGAGCGCCATGTCCTGCGCCTGCGCCGGGAGATGGAGGCCAAGCGGCTGCGCTTCAGGCCCGAGATCTACCTGACCGACAGCTGGGGCTGCCCGGACCGGACCCCGGTCATCGGGGTGCCGTTCTACCTGGCCGACGCCCGCCTGGCCCGCCTCGAGGGGGAACAGGCCGGGGACATCGAGGATCCCCGGACGATCATGATGCTCCTGCGGCACGAGGCCGGCCACGCCGTCAACTACGCCTACCGCCTCTGGCGGCGGCCCAGCTGGGGCGAGGTCTTCGGGCCGTTCACCAGGCCCTACCGGGACGCTTTCCAGCCGGACCGGGCCAGCCGGAACTATGTCCGCCACATCGCCGCCTATCCCTACGGCCGGACCTACGCCCAGAAGCACCCGGACGAGGATTTCGCGGAGACCTTCGCCGTCTGGCTGACGCCGCGCTCGGACTGGCGGACCCGCTACCGGAACTGGCCCGTCCTCCGCAAGCTCATGTACGTGGACCAGCTCATGCGCGAGATCCGCGGCGCCGCGCCGGAGAGCCGGCGGGGCCGGCACCTCCGGGCGGCCGACCGCATGACCCTGACCCTGGCCGAGCACTACGGCAAGAAGGCCGAGCGCTTCCGCCGGGACGCCCGGGGGTATGTCGACGACAGCCTCCGCGATGCCTTCCCGGCTTCGCGGGGCCAGGCCCTCCGGCCGGCCGCGGCCCTGTTCAAGCGCTTCCACGACCGGCTGGTCGAGCGCGTCGTCCATTGGTCCGTGCTGACGCCGGCCGAGGCCGAGTCCCTGCTGCGCAAGCTCGAGGCCCGGGCCGCCGCCATGCGGTTGAGCTACCGGCCGGGGGCGGAAGGGGAGCGGATGATGGACGTCGTTTCCCTGGTCATCGCCCTGGCCCTCGACTACGCTTATACCGGCCGCTTGACGGGCTGACCGGCCCGGCAGGCCGGGCTAGCGGCCCAGCGGCCGGCCCTCTCCCGCCGTCTTGAAGATGGGGAGGTGCATGTCGTAGGGCGGGCCCTCGAAGGCGGCCTTGACTATCGCCTGCAGGAGGTCGGGGTAGGCCAGCCCGGCCCGGTCCGCGGCCCGGGCCAGGCCCATGCCGCTGTCGAGGCAGGGATTGCAGTTGACCTCCAGGATGATCGGCTCGCCGTTCTCGTCGAGCCGGATGTCGACGCGCCCGTAGCCCCAGCCGCCGACCGCCCGGAAGGCCTTGATGGCCGTCCGGTTGATCAGGGCGGCCAGGTCGGCGTCCACCCGGGCCGGGCAGATGATAGCCGTCCGCTTGTACTCGACGGACGTCGCCACCCACTTGGCGGCGTAGGACATGATGGGGGGGATGGTGCGCGGCAGGCGCGAGTAATCGACCTCGGCCAGCGGCATGGCCCGCAGGGTCCGGCCGCCGACTAGGCCGACGTTGAACTCCCGGCCCTTGAGGAAGCGCTGGACGAGGGCCGGCTGCTTGTAGGTCTTGAGGACCTCGCGGGCCTTGTCGCGCAGGGCGGTCCGCGTCTCGACGACGGAGTTGCGGTCGAGGCCGATGCCGGCGTGCTCCTGCGCGGCGTGCACGATCAGCGGGAACGTCCACTTGTGCTCGTCGAGGTCCCGCAGCCGCTCGATCAGGGCCGTCGACGGCGGCGTGGGCAGCCCGGCGCCCTTGAGCAGGCTCAGCGACATGTACTTGTCGCGGCTCAGCCCCAGGGCCAGGGCGGGCGAGCCGGTCAGGGGATAGCCGAGCATGCGGATGAATGCGGCCACGCGCATCTCGTAGAGCGCGCCGTGAACGACGTCGTCGTACTGGTTGAAGACGACGTCGGGGCGGAGACGGTCGAGCCGGCGCTGGAGGACGGACAGGTCGCCGGCGAGCGGCATGACCGTGACCTGATGGCGGCGGGCCCGCAGGCCGCGGGCGATGCCGCGGATCATCTGACGGAGGTAGTGGAGGCTGCCGGTATCGGCCTTTTCATCGGGCTGAGCGTCCGTAAACGCGTTGTAGATGAGCGCGACACGCAGTTTATTCATGCAGCCTGCGGCTACTATTCTATTTTATTTCCGGACGCGCCTGCAAGCCCCGCGCGGCCGGTGCTTCGGAAAAACAGGGATCGGGACCCGGTCGGGGGACAAAAAAGATTCTTCTCCCGTCTCCCGGAAGCAGTCCCGTCGCTGCCGCGGGAGGGAATCACGGAATCGGGGGGAAGAACAAAAAAAAGGGGGCGGGCCGGACGGCCCGCCCCCCTCGCGTCAGGCGATGTCTTATCTGTCGGCGAAGGCGTAGACGGTCAGGAAGCCGTGCTGGCTGATCTTGGCGATCAGCTCGCCGCTGACCTTCTCGACGCTGTCGCTCGGCTGATGATAGTCGGGCGGCATGCCGGCCATGTAGTAGACGTAGGGGACCTTGACGGCGGCGAACGAGGAGTGGTCGGAGCCGCCGCCGCCCTGACCCAGGGCGTTGAAGCGGAAATAGAGGTCGAGCCCGATGTACTGGTTCATCTCCCGGGCGATGTCGGCGAAGGGCGTGCCCTCGGTCAGGTTGACGCTGACGAACCAGGGGGCGCGGACCTTCTTGACCAGCTCCTCGACGCCCTCGACGTTGAGCATCTTGGCCGTCCGGGCCAGGGACTCGGCGTCGTAAGGCCGGCTGATCATGTCGTAGTTCAGGTAGCCGACGGTCTTGTCGATCGGGTAGACGGGGTTCTGGGCGTAATAGCGCGATCCGAGCAGCCCCTCCTCCTCGCCCGTCCAGAGGGCGAAGACGATGGACCGCTTGGGCTTGACCGGGCTGGCGGCGATGGCCTTGGCGATGTTCAGGACGCCGACCGAGCCGGAGCCGTTGTCGTCCGCGCCGTTCCAGATGTAGCCTTCCCAGGCGCCGTTGTGGTCGTAGTGGGCGCCGACGACGAAGTATTCGTCCTTGAGCTTGGGATCCGAGCCCTCGATGATGCCGAGGACGTTGGCGCCCCGGACGAGGGCCGTCTTGGCCGTCGTGGCGATCGTCACCTTGGCGCCGGGGACGTCCATCGAGGCGGGCTTCATCGTCGATTCGATCTTCTTCTTCAGGCCGTCGATCGTCTGGCCGGTGCCCTCGAGCACGAGGTTGGCCATCTCGCGGGTGATCGTCGTCGCGGAGGCCCCGAACCGGCCCATGTCCATGCCGCCGGAGACGCCGGCCAGGGACAGCCGGCGGCGGGGCTTGTTGACGATCGGCTGGTCGTCGCTGGGCTTGCGGACGTAGGACAGGGAGTTGAAGATCGCCGCGTCGGTGCCGGCGTTGGCCACCTGGAGGATGGCCGCGGGCTCGAGCTTGGCGATGGCCTCGAGCTTGTTGAAGAAGCGCGGGCCGCCCCGCATCATCATGGCCATCATGTCGCCCTGGGGCATGGCCGGGAAGTACTTGTCCTTGAGCTCCTTCTTGGCCTGGAGCGGGGACTTGGGATCGTCGCGGCCGGGCGCTTCGCTGAGCAGGAGGACGATCTTGCCCTTGAGGTTCATCCCCTTGAGCTCGTCGAAGCCGATGGACGGCTCGGAGATGCCGTAGCCGAGGAAGACGACGGGCGCGGTCAGGCTGCCTTCGGAGGCGCCGCCCATGCCGCCCATCCCGGCCATGAAGTCGAGCCCGCCCTGGAAGGTGCGGCTCTTGACCGCGCCGCCCTTGGCCACCTCGACGGTGATCGCCGTCTGGGAGTCAGAGACCTCCTTCAGGGCGAATTCCTGGAAGTAGGTCCTCTCCCGGGGCTGCTGGGGCGCCGGACCCCGTCCGCCGCCCATGCGGAAGCCGGTCATCATGGGCATGTCTCCGGCGGGCTTGATGCCCCAGAGCTTGAAGAGGGACGCGGCGTACTCCGCGGCCAGGGCGTATCCCCGGGTCCCGGTCTCGCGGCCCTCGAGCAGGTCGGACGCGATGTAGGTCAGCATCGCGATCGTCTCTTTGGGGGTGATGGCCTCGAGGCCGGCCTTGAACTTTTCCGGCGCCGGCTGGGTCTTGTCGACCAGGCAGAGCGCCTTCCGGACCTCCTCGGGCTTCATCGGCTGCTGGGGCGGCGGCCCCTGGGCCCGGAGCCCGATGATCAGCGCGAATACGAGAACTACGGTCCAAACGTGCTTCTTCATGGATACCTCCACCTGAGATTCGCAGTCGTCTGTTGGACGACGCCCGGCCGGATTTCTTCCAGAAGGGGTCAAACCTAAACCTTTTAACTTCTTAACGGCGGGACGGTAAAGCGGCGCTGGGCGGGAAAAGTTAAGAGGTTTAGGTTTGACCCCTTCCGGAGACATCGGCTATCATACCAGATGCCATATCCGCAGGGAGGTACCGTCGCATGAACACAAACATCAGGTGCTCGCTTCTCGTCGTCCTCTGTCTCGGCCTGGTCGGCCTGGCCGGGAGCTGCCGGAAGAAGGAGCCGGAGCCCCAGCCGCCCGCCGCCGCCGCCGAGTTCCAGTGGCAGATCGACCAGTTCGCCGACCTGCGCATCCTGCGCTACCAGGTGCCGGGGTTCGAAGCCCTGACGCCGGCCCGGAAGGAGCTCCTCTATTATCTCGGCGAGGCGGCCCTCTGCGGCAGGGACATCATCTTCGACCAGAACTACAAGCACAACCTGGTCATCCGCCGCACCCTGGACGCCGTCGTCCGCGGCTACAAGGGCGACCGGAACGACCCCCGCTGGGCCGAGTTTATGACCTACGTCAAGCGGGTCTGGTTCTCCAACGGAATCCACCATCACTATGCCAATGACAAGTTCGTGCCGGGCTTCGACGCCGGCTATTTCGACGGCCTGGTCAAGGGCACCGAGGGCGAGGCCTTTCCGCTCGCCCCGGGCCAGTCGCTCGACGACCTGCTGGCCTTCCTGCGGCCCATCCTCTTCGACCCGGCCGTGGACGCCAAGAAGGTCTCCCTGGACTCGAGCGGGGACCTGGTCCGGAACTCCGCGGTCAACTTCTACGACGGCGTCACCCAGGCCGAGGTGGAAGCGTACTACAAGGGGATCGCCGATCCGAAGGACCCCACGCCCGTCTCCTACGGCCTGAACTCCCGGCTGGTCAAGAAGGACGGCCGGGTCGTCGAGGAGGTCTATTCCCTGAACGGCCTCTACGGGCCGGCCATCGCCAAGATCGTCTATTGGCTCGAGAAGGCCTCGACCGTGGCCGAGGACGATGCCCAGAAGAAGGTCATCGACGCCCTGGTGGCCTACTACAAGTCGGGGAGCCTGGAACAGTTCGACGAATACAGCATCCTCTGGGTCAAGGACCTGGCCTCCCTGGTCGACTTCGTCAACGGCTTCATCGAGGTCTATAATGACCCGCTGGGGATGAAGGCCACCTGGGAGTCGGTCGTGAATTTCAAGGACCTGGCCGCGACGAAGCGGACCGACACCATCTCGGCCAACGCCCAGTGGTTCGAGGACCACTCGCCGGTCGATCCCAAGTATAGGAAGAAGGAAGTCAAGGGCGTCTCGGCCAAGGTCATCACCGCGGCCATGATCGGCGGCGACTGCTATCCCTCGACGCCCATCGGCATCAACCTGCCGAACGCCAACTGGATCCGCAAGGACTACGGCTCCAAGTCGGTGACCATCGAGAACTTCACCTACGCCTACGACCAGTCCTCGCTCAAGTCCCCCTTCGGGCCCGAGTTCACCTATTCCCCCGAGCTCCTGGAGCGGGCTCGGAAGTACGGCGCCCTGGCCGGCAACATCCACACCGACCTGCACGAGGTCCTGGGCCACGGCTCGGGGCAGCTCATGCCCGGCGTCGGGTCGGACTCGCTCAAGAACTACCACTCGGCCGTCGAGGAGTCCCGGGCCGACCTGTTCGGCCTCTACTACATCATGGACGACAAGATGCTCGAGCTCGGCCTCCTGCCCGACAAGCAGGCGGCCATGGCCGAGTACGACCTCGACGTCCGCAACGGCCTGCTGACCCAGCTCGTCCGCATCCAGCCCGGCAAGACCGTCGAGGAGGCCCATATGCGCAGCCGGGCCATGATCGCCCACTGGGTCTACGAGAAGGGCCGGCCCGAGAACGTCATCGAGCGGCTGAGCAAGGACGGCAAGACCTTCTTCATCATCAACGACTACCAGAAGCTGCGGGCGCTCTACGGCCGGCTCCTGGCCGAGGTCCAGCGGATCACGAGCGAAGGGGACTACGAGGCGGCCAAGGCCCTGGTCGAGGGCTACGGCGTCCAGGTCGACCCCGAGCTCCACAAGGAGGTCCTGGAGCGCTACGCCAAGCTCAACCTGGCCCCCTACGCCGGCTTCGTCAACCCGGTCTACACGCCGGTCGTCGAGGACGGAAAGATCGTCGACGTCAAGATCGACCTGACCGAGGGCTACATCGAGCAGATGCTGCGCTACGGCCGGGACTACTCGTTCCTGCGGTGACCGGCGCCCCCGTTGACGCTGCCGCGCGCCCGGCGTATCATTCCGTCCGGGCGGCGGGAGCGACGGGAGGAGGCGAGGAGGGACCATGGCGGACGAAGAGATCGGCCATATCACCCATTACTTTCCCAAGATCGGCGTGGCCGTCATCGAGGTCACGGCCGGCGGCCTGAAGGTCGGGGAGACCATCAGGATCAAGGGGCACACGAGCGATTTCACCCAGACCGTGGATTCGCTCCAGCAGGAGCACCTGCAGGTCCCCGAGATCGGGAAGGGCGTCTCGGCCGGGCTGAAGGTCAAGGAGCACGTCCGGGAAGGCGACAAGGTCTACAAGGTCGCCCCGTAGAACGGCCGGCCGGAGAACATTTTCGTCGGTTTGCCGGCGATAGCAAACCTGGACTTGACGTCCCTGCCGGGCTCGCGCCCGCGGGCAGGCAGGGCGTCGTTACGAGGAGCATTCGAATATCATGGAGTTATCGGCTTATGGTTGGGACTCTGAATGGGAGGCCCTGTTCGCGCCCTGGAAGGACCAAGGTCTTCTCGCGGGGCGGGTCATTAAGCAGGGCCGCGATCTGTCGACGGTCGTCACCGCGGCCGGCGAGGCCGAAGCCGAGGTTTCGGGCAAGTTCCGGCGCGCGGCGTCCGGACCGGCCGATTTCCCGGCCGTGGGCGACTGGGCGGCCCTGCGGACCGCGACCGGCGGCCGGGCCGTCATCGAGGCCCTGCTGCCGCGGCGGAGCGCTTTCACCCGCAAAGCGGCCGGCGAGGCCGTCGAAGCCCAGGTCGTGGCGGCCAACGTCGACACGGTCTTCCTTGTCAGCGGCTTGGACGGCGACTTCAACCTCCGGCGCATCGAGCGTTACGTGGCCACGGCCTGGTCGAGCGGCGCCCGGCCGGTGCTAGTGCTGAACAAGGCCGACCTGAGGCCTGACCTCGACGAGGTCGCGGTCCTGGCGGCCGCGGCTGCCCCCGCGGTGCCCATCGTGACGGCCAACGCCCGCGCCGCCGAAGGGCTCGAAGCCCTGGGCCCCTATCTCGAATCGCGAAAGACCGTGGCCCTGCTTGGGTCCTCCGGCGTCGGCAAGTCGACGATCATCAACCGCCTCCTCGGCGAGGAGCGCTTCGCCACGGCCGCCGTCAGCGACGCCGGGGAGGGAAGGGGCCGGCACACGACGACGGCCCGAGAGCTCGTCCGTCTGCCCGGCGGGGCCCTTCTTGTCGATACGCCCGGCATGCGGGAGCTTGGGCTCTGGGCGGACGATGACGGCATCGACCGGACCTTCGACGAGATCGAGCGTTTGGCCGCCGGCTGCCGCTTCCCCGATTGCGCCCACGAGCGGGAGCCGGGCTGTGCCGTGAGGGCCGCCGTCGAGGACGGCAGCCTCGACCCGGCGCGCCTGGAGAGCTACCTCAAGCTCCGCCGCGAGCTGCGCTTCCTCGAGCTCAAGAAGGACGAAAAGACCCGCCGGCAGCACGAAAAGGCGGTCGGCCGCGATTTCGCCGCCCGGATCAAGGAAGTCAAGAAGACCAAGCTCCGGTACCGCTAGATACAAGTTAATACGCATGCCCCCGCGGCACGATCGCGTTGACCCTGATCTTCCGGTTAACGGGATCCAGATCGAAGATCAAACGGTATTCACCGACGCGCAGCCGGAAGTATCCCCGTAACTTCCCTTCGAGGTCCCTGACGTCTTTGTGCCGGAGGGGATTCTCAAGCGCCCTGAGTCGATCCAGATGCTCAAGGAGCCTTGCGTGAGCGGACGTTTCCGTTCTTTGGAGGGACTTTCGAGCGGTCCTTGAGAAGTCGACGCTCCAGGTCTTTTCTGACATCCTCTATAGGGACGCCTTTGCCCTGCCGGAATTCTCGCGAGGCGGTCCGGACCTCTTTTAGTAGGCCGGGGATGGCCAGGAGCTCCAGAGTCTCCTTGCGCCTTTCGACGTAGTCATCGATCAGGTCGATGAGGATATCGTTCATTTTCCGGTTCTCCAGGCTGGCCACGGCCTTCAGCAGGTTCTTCTTTTCTTCGGGGATGCGGATGGTCGCGGTTTCCATAGGCTGCCTCCAAAAGTAGATTAATCGCTAAAGCGCTTTATGTCAACGGCGGCCGATGCCCGAGCCGGCTCCATCGAATAAGGACGAACGTCCGGGCGCGGTCTTCTCGAACACGGGGCTTGAGTTTGCCGGCCTTAGGGGCTTTAATGGATAGGCCCGGAAGTCGATAGGGAGCATAGGGCATGCGACGAATAGCCAGGCTCGCAGGGGTAATGGCGCTGATCTTGATCACCGCACCCGTCCCTGGCGTCCCGGAGGTCCCGGGCCAGGCCGGGGCGCCGCCCGGTCCGCCGGCCGCCATTTTCGATCCGGCGAGGACGTTCTCCCCCGACAAGCTCAAGACCGACCTTCGGCTCCTTTGGGACATCCTGGAAGAGGGCCACGGCGGGTTGGACCGGTACGCTCCGGCGGACTCCCTCAGGAAGATGTTCGAGGAAGCCCGCAGCGGGCTGACCGGGCCGCTGACGGAGATCGGATTCTACGCCCGGCTGCTCCCGCTCGTCGCGGCCATCGAGGACGGGCATACGCGCCTGGCTCTTTCGCCCGGGGCCGCCGCCTATCTCGACTCGCGGCCGGTCCATTTCCCTTTCGAGCTTCGCTTCGTCGGGGATAGGGCCTGCATCCTCCGAAACCTGAGCGGGAACGAGGCTGCCGGACCCGGCGCCGAGATCCTGGCCATCGACGGCCGCCCCATCAAGGAAGTGCTGGCGGCGCTCCTGCCGCTCGTCCCGGCCGACGCCGGCATCCGGACGGCCCGGCTGCGGCGGCTGGAAGACCCGGCCGAGTTCGGCCGGCTTTATGCCGTTCGGTTCGGGATGCCGGGGAGCTTCAGGACACGCGTCCGGCCGCTCCGGTCCCGGGAAGCCGGGGAGATCGAGGTGGCCGGGATCACGGCCGCCGAAAACGCGGACCTCCTCCGGCGGAGATACCCGGAGACGGCCGGGCGCCGGCCGAGCTACGAGCTGGCCTTCAGGGACGCCACGGCCGTGCTGACCATCCGGCAGTTCGCGGACGATCCGGCCGGATCGCGCCCCGCCTTCCCGGACTTCCTGACCGATACTTTCCGCACGCTCGAGGCGAAGAAAACGCCCTGCCTCGTCATAGACCTCCGGGCGAACGGCGGCGGCTTCGATGAATACGCCAAGATGCTTTTCGCCCACGTCATGGACCGGCCGTTCCTGTACTATTGGTCCATCGAGGCTAAAAAGGACCGCTACGACTTTTTCCGCTACACCGGCGAGACCGGGGAGAGCGCCGAAGAGCTGGCCCGGCCGCTGCGCCGCAACGATCGCGGCCGCTTCGACGTCGCGGGCCATCCCAACAGCGGGCTGCAGATGCCCCGGGCGCCGCGGTTCGCCGGCCCGGTGGCCCTGCTCGTCGACGGGGGCACCCGTTCGGCCGCTGGCGAAGCCGTTTCGGCCTTCCACTACTACAAGAAGGCCGTGTTCTTCGGCCAGGAGTGCGGCGCGGGCTACTACGGCAACACCGCCTACCTGGTCACGGCCGCCCTGCCGGCGACCGGGCTTCGGATCCGCCTGCCGCTGGTCCTTACGGTCATGGCCGTCGACGGCTATCCGAAGGACCGGGGCCTCGTGCCCGATTTCCCCGTGGCGCCGTCGATCGAGGACCTCCTGGACGGGCGGGACCCGGTCCTGGAGCGGGCCCTGGCCTATCTCAAAAAGCGCTGAGCCCGCCGGCCGGGGGTCGAATGGCCCGCCGGTCGGGGGAGGGGGAATGCCCAGGGCGGGAATCGAACCCGCAAGGCCTTGCGGCCGCGACATTTTAAGTGTCGTGCGTCTGCCAGTTCCGCCACCCGGGCATCGGCCGTCAGGGGGCCGCGGCCGATTATACGATAGACGTTCCGCGCAGACAATCGGCCCCTGGGCCCGCCGGGTGGGGCGGCTGCCGCCGTCGAACGGGGCCCGGGCTCAACGCCCGGCGCCGAGGCGCGATCTGACGTAGTCGAGGTTCTGGGCCAGGCGCTTCCGGCAGTCCTCGGTCGCCCCGGCAACGGCCAGGCCGTCCTCGAGCAGCTTAGCGGCCGGGGCCAGGTCGACGGTCGGGTCCTGCCGGAACATCTTGATGATCATGAAGGCCGCGTTGTTCAGACCCCAGGCCACGCGGACCGGGTTCTCCAGGCCGCGGGCCTGCCGGACATATTCGAGATAGTACTGGAGGGCGGCCACGAGGTTTCCCGCGGCGTCGTGCTTCTCCGCGTTGGCCTTGGCCGCGAGCCACCCGTCCCAGGACACCGGCTGGACGGCGCCGGCGGGCTTGGCCGAGTCCTGGCCGCCGGCCGCCGGGCCCGGCGCGCCCGCCAGAAAGGCGGACAGAACCACTGCGGCGGCCAGGGCCGCGGCCGGGGACCGGCTGGCTCTCATGCCTCCCTCCGCTGGCCGGCCGTTCCCGCGGCCGGCCGGGGATCTCAGAACTGGGCGTTGAGTCCGGCCGAGAGGACGCCCTTGTAGCCGGCGCCGAGCTCGAAGAAGGCGCCGACCTTCCGGCCGAAGCGCACGCCGATGGCGTTGATGTGGAACGTCGGCAGGAACTTGTTGACCTCGGACGAGCCGTCCGTCTCATAGGTGCCGTGGCGGTAGCGGACACCGAAACCGGCCCCGGAGTAGATCTGCAGGCCCGGCCGCATGACCCAGCGGTAATCGAGCTCGACGGCCCCGATCGTGTTCTGCTCTTCGAACGTCCCCGCGTCCTCGCCGCCGGCCTGCAGGGTGCCCGAGGACTTGTAGGTGCCGACCGCGACCCCGAAGCCGAAGCGGGAGTTGCCGGAGTAATGGTAGGTCAGGAACGGCACGCCGGTGTATTTCGTGTCGGTCTTGTTGAAGGTGCCGAACGTGAGGACGACGGTCAACACATCCTGGAGGATGTCGGACATCTGGTCGATCGACAGGGCGCCGTAGGACACGGAGAGGTCGTGCCGGCGCGTCTGGCCGAAGACGGGAGCGGAGAACACGAGCGCGGCGAGGAGCAGGGCCAGCGCGGGACGAGCGATAAGCTTGGGGGACATCAATAGACCTCCTGGACTGATCTTGGGCTGAAATCAAGTATTTAGTCGATCCAGCCGCCCGAAGATTGAGGTTTCGGCGCTCGGCTCCGCGCATTGACAAACGGCGGCGAATGATGAAAAAATCCCCGTCTATTCCGATTGAAAGAGGTGCCCCGTGATCAGAATACGTATTGGCGCGACCGGGCTCGCGGCAGCCCTGACCGCCCTTCTCGCCGCGGCGACCCTGGCCGCGGTCCCTCCGGAGCCGGTCTCCGTGAACGCCGGCCGGCCCGGCGCCGCCTGGACGGTCGAAGACGTCCTCCTGGCCGAGACGGCCTCCGGCTGGGAGATCTCCCCCGACGGGAAGCGGGCCGTCTGGACGCGCAGCCGGATGGACAAGGACAAGAACGGCCGCGTCGCCAACATCTTCCTGACCGACCTCGCGACCGGGAAGGAGATCCAGCTGACGCGCGGCACGGACACGAACGCAGGGGCCAAGTGGTCGCCGAACGGCGAGATCCTGCTCTTCCTGAGCACCAAGCCCCTGCCCAAGCCCAACCCCGACCTGTCGCGCTCCCAGCTCTGGCAGATGAGCCCCTTCGGCGGCGAGCCTTTCCCGGTGACCGAGATGGTCCGCGGCGTGCAGGACTTCGAATGGGTCGACGACGGCACGGTCATCTTCAGCGCCCAGGAGGACCCGGCGCTCTTCGAGCAGGAGAGCAAGCGCCGGAAGGACACGACACGGGTCGTCGACGACGTCCTCCACGAGCCGCCCGTCCGCCTGTTCAAGCTGTCCCTTAAGGATAAAAAGATCACCCGGCTGACGGACAACACGGACTTCATCCAGTCCTGGGCCGTCACCCCCGACGGCCGCCGGGCGCTGACCGTCCACGGCCAGTACCTGAGCTTCGAGTGGGACCACAAGATCCTGCCGAAGTCGTTCCTGTACGACCTGGCCAGCGGCGAGCGCCGCGAGATACTGGCCGGCCGGCGGCTCATCCCGGCCGCCATCCGCCCGGCCCGCGACGGCCGCGGCTTCTATTTCGCCGCGCCGCACTCGTCCGACCCGCGCTTCTTCACGGCCTCGGTGACGCTCCTCTATTATTTCGACCTGGCCGCGGGCCGCGAGACGCCGGTCGACCTCGGCTGGGACAACGGCCTCGGCGGCGACCTCGAGACGACCCCGGACGGCTTCATCGCCCTGCTGGCCGACGGCGTCCGCTTCCGGCCGGCCCGCTACGTCAAGACCGGCGGCGCCTGGCAGCGGACCGACCTCGCGGGCGAGCACGTCCGCAACCTCTTCGGCTTCGCCGTCAGCCGCGACGCCAAGGTCCTGGTCTATGATCATTCGACGGCCAGCCTCCCCGGCCAGTGGTTCCGGGCCCCGCTCGACGGCGCCCGGCTCGGCGCCGCGGCCAGGCTGACCGACCTCAATCCCGGATTCAAAGACAAGGCCGTGGCCCGGACCGAGGTCGTCCGCTGGACCGGCGCCCTGGGCGAGGAGATCGAAGGCCTGCTCTATTACCCGCACTCCTACGAGGCCGGCAAGAAGTACCCGCTGCTGACGGCCCCCCACGGCGGCCCGGCCGGCGCCGACCTCGACATGTGGGACGAGAGCTGGGCCTACGCCCATCAGCTCCTGGCCCAGCGCGGCGCCTTCATCCTCAAGCCGAACTACCACGGCAGCACCAACTACGGCCTCAAGTTCGTCGAGTCCATCTGCTGCGGCCACTATTACGACTATCCCGTCGAGGACATCGAGAAGGGCGTCGAGGCCATGCTCGCCCGCGGCCTGGCCGACCCGGAGCGCATCGGCTCCTTCGGCTGGTCGAACGGCTCGATCCTGTCGATCGCCGTGTCCATCGCCAACCCCGACCGCTACAAGATCGTTTCGGCCGGCGCCGGCGACGTTGAGTTCATCAGCGACTGGGCCAACGTCGACTTCGGCCAGTCCTTCGACGCCTACTACCTGGGCAAGTCGCCGCTCGAGGACCCCGGGCTGTACGTGCGCATCTCGCCGCTCTTCCAGATGGACAAGGTCAAGGCGCCGACCATCATCTTCTTCGGCACCGAGGACCGCAACGTCCCGACCAGCCAGGGCTGGACGCACTACCGGGCCCTCTATCACCTGGACAAGGTGCCGGTGAAGTTCCTGCTCTTCCCCGGCGAGCCGCACAGCCTGCTGGAGTACGCCCACCAGCAGCGCAAGCTCGACGAGGACATGGCCTGGTTCGACCGCTGGTTCTTCAAGACGGAGAAAGCGGCCAACGAGGCCCTGAAGCCCGACTCGCCCCTCGGCCAGGCGCTCCGGCGGGCCTCCATCGCCGCGGCGGGCGGCCGCTACGGCGTCGAGGCCGGCCCGGCCAAGACCCTCGTCCCCGAGGCCGTCAAGAGGGGAGACCTGGTGATCGGCCGCTTCGAGGTCACGCGGGCCCAGTACGCGGCCTTCGACCCGAAGCGCCCGCCGGCCCCGGGCCGCGAGAACTACCCCGCGACCGGGGTGACCTTCGCCGAGGCCCAGGCCTACGCGGCCTGGCTCTCGAAGCTGACGGGGACGGCCTGGCGGCTGCCGACCGAGGAGGAGGCGGCCACGCTGGCCGAGGGCGCGACCGGGGAGAACACCCTCGATCATTGGGCCGGCTACGCCCCGAATCCCGACGACGTCCTCCGCCTCCAGGCCAAGATCAAGGAGATCGGCGGGCCGGCGGCCCTGCTCAAGGAAGCCGGCAGCTTCGCCGGCGCCGGCAAGGAGGGCGAGGAGCTCGTCTTCGACCTCGGCGGCAACGCGGCCGAATGGGCCGTGGCCAAGGACGGCTCGGGCAAGGCCGTCGGCGGGAGCGCCGACCGGCCGGCCGACCCCAAGTCGCGGCCGGCGCCGGCCGCGGACTGCACCGGCTTCCGGGTCGTCCGGGGCGGGGCCGGGAAGTAGGAGGAGCGGCGGGATCGCCCGAAAAGGCCGCGGCGGTCTTGCATGGGCCGCCGCTCTCGCCGATAATGCCATTGTGAAGAGGATCGAGGCCCCGTTCCCGGGCGGCCGCTTCGGCGGCGTCGCCGTCCTGGCCGCCTCCATCTTCGCGGCCGCCGGCCGTCCGGATTACTGGCAGGGCTGGCTCTTTTTGGGCGGCACCGCGGTCGTCATCGTCGTGACCGGCCGGATCATGAGGGAGGAGATCGGCCTTGCGGCCGAACGGCTCCGCCCGGGCCAGGGCATGAAGTGGTGGGACAAGGGCTATTACCTGCTCTCGACGCCCCTCTATTTCGCAGCGGTCATCCTGGCCGCGCTCGACGCCGGCCGCTTCCATTGGAGCCCCACCTTGCCCTGGTTCGCCTACCTTCTGGCCCTGGCCGTTTTCATCGCCGGCCAGGGCCTGTGGCTCTGGGCCAAGCGCGTCAACGCCTTCTTCTCGAGCGTCGCCCGCATCCAATACGACAGGGGCCAGACCGTCTGCCGCGAGGGCCCCTACCGCTTCTGCCGCCACCCCGGCTATCTCGGCGGGCTGCTCTTCGGCCTGGCCACGCCGCTCGTCCTCGGCTCCTGCTGGGCCCTCATCCCCCAGGGCCTGGCCGGCCTGCTGCTCGTCCTCCGGACGATCTGCGAGGACCGCATGCTCAAGCGGGACCTCCTCTGGTACGAGGAATACTCCCGGGCGGTCCGTTTCCGGCTCATCCCCGGCGTCTGGTGACGGCCGCGCCGGCCGTCGGCCTTTGACACCTTCGCTCCTCCTCTGATATAGAACGTCCTTCGAGCCCATCGAGGAGGCAGCCCGTGCTCATTCCGTCCCGACACCGCCCCGCGCCGCGGCCGGCGCTCGCGGCGCTCCTTGTCCTGACCGTTCTGGCCGTCTTGCGGACGCCCGCGGCCGCGGACCGGCTGACCAGCCCGCGGCAGCAGTTCGGCTTCTCCATCGGCGACGACTACGCGCTCGTCAACTACACGCAGCTGGCGGCCTACTGGACCAGGCTCGACGCCGAGTCGGACCGGCTGAAGGTCGTCGAGATCGGGAGAACGGCCGAGGGCCGGCCGATGATCATGGCCGTAGTCACTTCGCCGGCGAACCAGGCCCGCCTGGGCCGCTACCGGGACATCTCGAAACGCTTGGCCCTGGCCGAGGGCCTGACCGACGAGACCGCCCGCCGGCTGGCCGCCGAGGGCAAGGCCGTCGTCTGGATCGACGGCGGCCTCCACGCCACGGAGATCCTCGGCTCGCAGCAGCTCATCGAGCTGGTCTGGCGGATGGTCAGCCGGGACGACGCCGAGACCCGGCGCATCCTCGACGACGTCGTGCTCCTGGCCGTGCCGGCCAATCCCGACGGGCTCGAGCTCGTCGCCGACTGGTACATGCGCGAGAAGGAGCCGTCGAAACGGTCGATGGCCGGCCTGCCCGTCCTCTATCAGAAGTACATCGGCCACGACAACAACCGCGACTTCTACATGAACACCCAGGCGGAGAGCAAGGCCATCAGCCGGCAGCTGTACGTCGAGTGGCACCCCCAGATCCTCTACAACCATCACCAGACCGGCCCGGCCGGGACGGTCCTGTTCGCCCCGCCCTTCCGCGATCCCTTCAACTATGTCTTCGACCCGCTCGTCCCGATGGGCATCGACCTCGTCGCGGCGTCCATGCACAACCGCTTCGTCACCGAGGACAAGCCGGGGGCGATCATGCGCTCGGGCGCGGGCTACTCGACCTGGTGGAACGGGGGCCTGCGGAGCACCGGCTACTTCCACAACATCATCGGCATCCTGACCGAGGCCATCGGCAACCCGACTCCGGTCGAGATCCCGTTCATCCCGGAGCGGCTGCTCGCCGGCCAGGACTATCCCTACCCGGTCGGGCCGCAGACGTGGCATTTCCGCCAGTCCGTCGAGTACTCGGTCACGGCCGACATGGCCATCCTCGACGTGGCCTCGAAGCACCGGCAGGATTTCCTCTACCGGCGCTATCTCATGGGCCGGCACGCGATCGAGCGGGGCAGCCGGGATTCCTGGACCATCGTACCGGGGACGGTGGCCGCCGTCCGGGCCGCCGTCGAGAAGGACCGGGCGGCCGGTCCGAACGCGGCCGGGGCCGGGAACGACCCCGCCCTCCCGGCCTGGTTCGTCCGGGCGCGCGGCGTGGACATCAAGTATTACCAGGCCATCTTCGACCCGGCCGCCCGCGATCCGCGCGGCTATGTCATTCCCTCCGACCAGGCCGACTTCCCGACGGCGACCAAGTTCGTCAACGCCCTCATCGAGAGCGGCGTCGCCGTCGAGCGGGCCAAGGCCGACTTCGAGGCGGCCGGCAAGCGCTATCCGAAGGGCTCCTATGTCATCAGAACGGCCCAGGCCTTCCGGCCGCACATCCTGACGATGTTCGAGCCCCAGAGCCACCCCAACGACATCCCCTATCCGGGCGGCGCCCCCAATCCGCCCTACGACGCCGCCGGCTGGACCCTGGCCTACCAGATGGGCCTGGCCTTCGACCGCATCCTCGACGGCTTCGACGGCCCGTTCGAGCGGCTGGCGGGCCCGGTCCGGCCGCCGGCCGGCGCCGTCGCGGGCGCGGCCGACGCGGCCGGCTACCTACTCGATCATCGCCAGAACGACACGTTCGTGGCCGTCAACCGGCTGCTCCGGGCCGGCGCCCGGGTCTATTGGCTGAAGGAGCCGTTCGAGTCGGACGGCCGGGTCCATCCCGCTGGGACGATCTGGACGCCGGCCTCGGACGCCGCGGCGGCCGTCCTGAAGCGCGCGGCCGCGGAGCTGGGGCTGAATATCGCCGGCGCCGCCGCCGCGCCTAGGGGACCGGCCTTGGCCCTGCGGCCCGTCCGCATCGGGCTCTGGGACACCTATGGCGGGTCGATGGCCTCGGGCTGGATCCGCTGGCTCCTCGAACAGTTCGAGTTCCCCTTCGAGCTCGTCTTCGCCCCGGACCTCGACCGGGAGGACGTCGGCGCCAGGTTCGACGTCCTCATCTTCGTCGGCGGCTCGATCCCCCGCGCCGCCGCGGCCGGCCCGGCGGGCAGGGGAGGGATGCGCGGCTTCCAGCCGGAGCCGCCGGCCTCCATCCCCGAGGCGTACCGGGGGCGCCTCGGCCGGATCACGGCCGAGAAGACCATCCCCGTCCTGCGCCGGTTCGTCGAGGCGGGAGGAACGATCCTGGCGCTCGATTCGGCCACCCTGCTGGCCGATCACTTCGAGCTGCCGTTGGCCAACGCCCTGGTCGAGATCGGGCCGGACGGCGCGGCCGTGCCGCTCCAGCCCGAGAAGTTCTACATCCCCGGCTCGGTGCTCCGGGCCCGGGTGGACGGCGCCCACCCGCTGGCCCAGGGGCTGCCGGAGACGATCGACGTTTTCTACGACAACACGCCGGCCTTCACGCTGCTGCCGGAGGCCGAGCTCAAGGGCGTCAGGCCGGTGGTCTGGTTCGACGACGGCAAGCTCCTGCGCAGCGGCTGGGCCTGGGGCGAGGCTTACCTGCGGCGGAGCGTCCAGGTCGCGGAGGCCGGGATCGGCCGGGGCAAGGTCTTCCTCTACGGGCCGGAGATCGCCTTCCGCGGCCAGCCCCACGGCACGTTCAAGCTGCTGTTCAACGGCATCGTCTACGGTTCGGCCCAGACCGTGACCCTCGAATAAAGAAGGATTAAGAAGGGGTCAGCGGCACTTCTTTTTGCGCCCCAGGATGCCGCCGCTCAGGAACAGGCCGGCCCCGAGGACGAAGCCGAAGTTGTACCAGGCGCCGTTGTTGTGGACCTCGTAGAAGCGGACGTTCCGGCTGAAGACCGAGATGACGAACGTGACCGGCGAGATGAAGCCGTGCCAGAGGCCCCGGAAGAAGCCGGCCGTCGTGCCGTCGGCGTCCTTGGTATTCTCGGAAACGTTCGGCCCCGGCGCGCACGCGGCCAGGAGCAGCGCGGCCGCGAGGACCGCGGCCAGGATGATCGAGCGTCTCATGGATCCCTCCTTGGAGTTGACGACATTCTAACCGAAAACGGTCCGCGCCTCCAGCCCGTTCGCGGGCGGCGGCCGCTCCCCGGGGACGTTTGCCTTTCCCCGGGGAACGGCCTAAAATGGGTTCCCTAGAGACCATCCGGTCTCACAGCAAAAGGAGGGTGACATGAAAGGCGATCCTAAACTCATCGCGACGCTCAACTCGCTGCTGGCCGACGAGTTGACGGCCATCAACCAGTACATGGTCCATTCGGAGATGTGCGACAACTGGGGCTACGGCAAGCTCCACAAGGACATCGAGGCCCGGGCCATCTCCGAGATGAAGCACGCCGAGAAGCTCATCGGCCGCATCCTTTTCCTCGAGGGCCTGCCCGTCGTCAGCGACCTCAAGAAGATCTTCATCGGCGCCGACGTCCCCAAGATGTTCGCCAACGACCACAAGGCCGAGGAAGGCGCGATCAAGTCCTATAACCAGGCCATCGTCCAGGCCGGGGACCTGAAGGACTACGCCACCCGCGAGATCCTGGAATCCATCCTCAAGGACGAAGACGGCCATATCGACGCCATCGAGGAGACCCAGGACCAGATCGGCCAGATGGGCTTGGCGATCTTCCTGACGACCCGGGTCGGCTGAGCCGCTTCCGGCCGGCATCCGGGCGTTCGGGGGAGGGTTCTCCCCGGGCCCCGGAGTCCGGGCCGGCCTGCGGCGGCCCGCTCGTCTTGACCGTTCCGCGCTTCCCGACAATAATGGCGGAGTGATCAAGAAAGGGCCGACGGCGCCGGCGGGGCCCGCCGCGGGGGAGCGGATGGTCCGGACGGGCTGTCCCTCCCACAACTGCGGCGGCCGCTGCCTGCTCCGGGTCTTCGTCCGCGACGGCCGGATCGTCCGCATCGAGACGGACGACCGCCCCGGCGACACCCTGGCCGATCCCCAGCTTCGGGCCTGCGTCCGCGGCCGGGCCTATCGCCGGCGGCAGTATCATCCGGACCGCCTCATGCACCCGCTGAAGCGCGTCGGCGGGAGGGGCGAGGGCCGCTTCGAGCGCGTCTCCTGGGACGAGGCCCTCGACCGCGTCGCCGCCGAGTTCAAGCGGATCAAGGCGGCCTACGGCAACGAGGCCTTCTACGTTCCCTACGGCACCGGCAGCTACAACCAGATCAACGGCCGCCAGACCGCCCAGCGGCTGATGAACCTCTTCGGCGGCTCGCTCGGCTTCTACAACAGCTATTCCTGGGCGGCCATCTCCGCGGCGACGCCGACCGTCTACGGCACCTGCGTCACCGGCAACCAGCGCCAGGACTGGCTCAACTCCAGGTACATCCTCATGTGGAGCTGGAACCCGGCCGAGATGCGCGACGGCACGAACAGCGAGTACTTCCTCCGCCAGGCCCGGGAGAGGGGAGCCCGGGTCGTCTGCGTTGATCCCCGTCTGACCTTGAGCGCCGCGGCCCTGGCCGACGAATGGGTCCCCATCCGGCCGGGCACGGACGCGGCCATGATGACGGCCATGGCCTTCGTCATGGTCCGGGAGGACCTCCACGACGCGGAGTTCGTGCGCACGCACTGCGTCGGCTTCGACGCCTCCCAGATGCCCGCCGGGGCCGAGGGCGCCGAAAGCTACACCGACTACCTCTTCGGCGCGCGGGACGGCGTCCCCAAGACGCCGGAGTGGGCCGAAGGGATCTGCGGCGTCCCCCGCGGGACGATCGCCCGCCTGGCCCGCGAATACGCCACGACCAGGCCCGGCGTCCTCTACCAGGGCTACGGCATGCAGCGGCGGGCCTACGGCGAACAGGTCGTCCGGGCCGGCTGCGTCCTGGCCGCCCTCACCGGGAACGTCGGCCTGCCCGGCGGCTGGGCCGGCGGCATCGCCCTCCAGGCCCCCGACGGCGGGCCGCTCTGGCTGGTCTTCCCGACCGGCGAGAACCCGGTCAAGGCGGCCATCCCGAGCTTCCTCTGGACCGAGGCCGTCCTGCGGGGGCGAACGATGGGCCCGGCCGAGGGCCTGCGCGGCGCGGACCGGCTGACGTCGGACATCAAGTGCATCTGGGCCGTGGCCTGCAACGCCCTCATCAACCAGCACGGCAACATAAACCGCACGGCCCGCATCCTGGCCGACGAGACGAAGGTCGAGTTCCTCGTCGTCCAGGACAACTTCCTGACGCCCACGGCCAGGTTCGCCGACCTGGTCCTGCCGGCCTGCACCCAGTTCGAGACCTGGGGCCTCGAGGACGGCTGGAAGTACGGCGACGAGGTCCTGCTCATGCCCCAGATCGTCGAGCCGCCCGGCGAGACGAAGAGCGATTACCGCATCGCCGCCGGGATCGCGGCCCGTCTCGGCCTCGAGCCGGCCTATACCGAGGGGCGGACGGAGCGGGACTGGGTGGCCTGGGCGCTCGACTATTACCGGCGGACCCGCTTCCCCGGCCTGCCGACGCTCGACGAGCTCGAGCGCTCCAACGCCGGCGTCTACTCGGCGCCGGTGACCGAGCCGGCCGTGGCCTTCGCCGATTTCCGCCGCGATCCGGCCGGGCACCCGCTGCCGACCCCGTCCGGCCGGATCGAGATCTTCTCCAAGGCGCTCCACGACCTGGGCCGGCCGGCCGAGATCCCGGCCGTGCCCAAGTACATCCAGGAGTGGGAGAGCCCCTTCGGGCCCGAGGCGGTCGCCTACCCGCTGGCCGCCCTCGGCCCCCATTCTCTCTCCCGCGTCCATTCGACCATGGAGGGCGTGGACTGGCTCGAGGAGGCCTTTCCCCAGCGACTGTTCCTCAATCCCGCGGACGCCGAGCCGAGGAGGATCCGGAACGGCGATACGGTCAAGGTCTGGAACGATCGCGGCGCCTGCCTGGTCAGGTGCCGGGTGACGCCGCGGATCATGCCCGGGGTCGTCGCCCTGCCCCAGGGCGCCTGGTGGACGCCCGGCGCGGACGGCATCGACCGCCGCGGCTCGGTCAACGTGCTGACGTCGGAGCGCTGGACGCCGCTGGCCTTCGGCAACGCCCAGCACACGATCATGGTCCAGGTCGAGAAGGCGCGGGCGGACTGACATGGCGATCCGCTACGGCTTCTTCTTCGACGCCTCGGCCTGCACCGGCTGCAAGGCCTGCCAGATGGCCTGCAAGGACCGCCACGACCTCGCGGCCGGCCTCCTGTGGCGCCGCGTCTACGAGGTCGCGGGCGGCGGCTGGCGGCAGGAGGACGGGATCTGGGTGCCGTCGGTCGTCGCCTACAACGTCTCGCTGGCCTGCAACCACTGCCAGAACCCGGCCTGCGCCCTGTCCTGCCCGGTCAAGGCCATCTCCCGGCGCGACGACGGCATCGTCCTCGTCGACGCCGGCGCCTGCATAGGCTGCCGCTACTGCGAGTGGGCCTGCCCCTACGGGGCCCTCCGCTTCGATCCCCGGACCGGCGCCGTCTCCAAGTGCACCTTCTGTCATGACGATATAGACGCCGGCGGCAGGCCCGCCTGCGTCGCCGCCTGCCCCCAGCGGGCCCTCGATTTCGGCGACCTGGCCGGGCTCGAAGAGAAGCATGGCCGGGTCCGCGAGATCGTCCCGCTGCCGGCCCCCGGCCTGACCGATCCGGCCCTGGTCATCAGGCCCCACCGGGACGCCGGCCGGGCCGCCGCCGCGGGGGCCGCGGTCGCCAACTGGGAAGAGGTCTGACCCCGATGCTCAAGGAATGGCCGCTCGTCGCCTTCACCGTCCTGGGCCAGACCGCGGTCGGCGTCTTCTGGTTCTTCCATCTCCCGTTCCTCGTCCGCGGCCGTCTGCCCGCCTACGGCTGGCGCCTGGCCGGCCTCGTCGTCCTGGCCGTTGTCGTCCTGCTCACCGCCCTAGCGGCGGCCGTCTCGTTCTTCCACCTCAGCCATCCGTTCCGGGCCCGCCGCGCCCTGGGCAATCTGCGCTCGTCCTGGCTCAGCCGCGAGATCCTGTCCGAGCTGCTCTTCCTGGCCCTGGCCGCGGCGGCCGCCTGGCTGGACGGCTTCCGGAACCCGGGACCGGAGCTCGAGCGGGCGCTGCTCGCGGCCGCCGGCCTGGCCGGGCTTCTTTTCCTCTTCTGCATGACGAAGGTTTACATGCTTCCCTCGGCGCCGGCCTGGAGAAGGATCTCGACGCCCCTGGCCTTCCTGTCGACGACGCTCGTCGCCGGGGCCGTGACGACGGAGCTCGTCGTCCGCCTGGCCGCCGGCCCGGGCGTTTTCGAGATCGACCTGATGCCGGCGGCGTTGGTCCTCATCGCCGTCGAGATCGCGCTGGCGGCCGTCGCCGCCCCGCTCGGGGGCCTCAAGGGCTTTCGCCCGGCGCCGTCCCTGCGGCCGAACGACGGCCCGCCGCCGTTCCTGCACCGGGCCCGGATCGTCCTGCTGGCCGCCGGCTTCGTCTCCGTCGCGGCCGACATCGCGACAGGCGGCAACGACATCATGAAGGAGAGGGGAGCGGGCCCCTTCCTGATCCTGGCGTTCCTGTTCGTCCTGGCGGGCGAGATCGCCGGCCGCTTCCACTTTTATGGGCTCATGCCCCGTCCGGGCGATCGCCGCGCCTGAGCGGCGCCTGAGCGTTATCCGCGACATTTAAGGGCTCTTCTCCCGATTCCGGGAGTATCCCTCTCTTCGGCTTAGCTCAGGGCATTGCCTCTTGCTCCCCGGCCCCCCTGGGAACCAGTTCGCACGGTTCCCCCCCGCTTCGCGGGTCCCCCTCTCCAGCAACGGGGATCATCGAGGCAACGCCCATCGCCGCCGCGAGAGTGAATCCCGGAAATGGGAGAAGAACCAATTTAAAGGGGCGGAAGGGCTCGGGCGCCGGAGCTTGCCCCGTCTCCGGCGTCAGGAATCACGTTTGCGGCCGAGCGAATTCAAATAATCCTCGTATTCCGCGCGGGTGTTGAGGTTGCGGATCCGGGCCGGATCCTCGAAGCGGACGACGGCCGTGCGGCAGCGGTCGAAGAGCGGCAGGAGGCTGCGCTCGCCGCTCGCCAGAAGGGCCTCGATCCCGGGGATGACGGACTTGCGGTAGATGGCGAAGAGCGGTTCGTAGAGCCCCGCCGGTCCGACCGGAACGGTGATCTCGGACCAGCAGGCCGCGCCGGCCATGGCCCGCGCCAGGTCGGCGTCTATGTCAGGGATGTCGCAGGCGACGATCAGGCAGGCGTCGTTCCGGGCCGCCTTCAGCCCGGCCAGGACTCCCGCGATCGGCCCCTGGTCCGGGACGTCGTCGGCGACGATCCTGGCGCCGGTCCGCCGCGCGTCCTGGCGGGCCGTCCCGGCCGTCCGGCCGTCCGAGACCGAGACGAGCGTCTCGTCGACGAGCGGCACGACCTGGGCCAGGACATGCCCGAGCAGGGTCCGGCCGCCGACGTCCAGGCCGGCCTTGTCGGCCCGCATCCGCCGGCTCCGCCCGCCGGCCAGCACCACGGCCGTCATCTCCCGCCCGCCGCAAAGGATCCGTTCGGTCACGGGGCCCATCATATGTCCGAGGACCCGCCATTTCAACCCGGCCGCGGCGGCGCGAGGCCGGCGCTCCCGGGCCGGCTGGCGGGAGAGCGGCGAAGACGCGCGTCTTGACTTGGGCCCGTCGCGCGGACATAATGAGCGGGCACAAACCCCCATGCTTCTAAAGCAGCAGGAATTCTATCGCTCCCTCACGGCCCTTTCGCCGGGCCTGGTCGAGCGCGTCCGGCGGACGATCGAGGACGCCGAGAAGAAATTCTCGAAGAAGAAGGACGGCAAGCCGGGCTTCCTCTGGGAGCATACGGTCCTCGTGGCCGGCCAAGCCTGCAACCTGGCCAAGGCCGAAAAGGAGAACAAGGACCTGGCCGCGCTGGTGGCCCTCTTCCACGACGCCGGGAAGTTCGCCGGGGGCCGCTACCACGCCGACGACAAGCCGGAAGAGGAAGAGGCGGCCCGCCTGGCCCGGGCCACGCTGGAAGAGGCCGGCCTGAAGATGGCCGATATCGGCCACGTCGTCCGGGCCCTCCATTCGCTCTACCAGTCGGGGGCCAGCCGCAACCGCCTGGCGGACATCGTCCACGACGCCGATTTCCTGTCGAAGTTCGGCTGCCTCGGCGTGGCCAACTTCTTCGTCAAATCGACCCTCCGGGGCCGCAACCTCGAGTCGGCGGCCATGGACTCGCTGAGCAAGGAAATGACCTACGCCGGCGTCCTGCCGGCCAACATGCGCACGGCCGCCGGGCGCCGTCTGGCCGTCAAGAAGGCGGCCGACGCGCTACGCTTTTATAAATCTTTCCTGGGCGAGTTGAAGGAGGCCCAGGGCCTGGACTTCCGCCTCCGGTCGATCGACGTCCCCAAGCCGGGCGGCCGCGGCCGGCGGGCCAAGGTCACCCTCGTCCTGCCGGCGTCCTGCGGCTCCTGCGGCGGCCAGTGGACGAACGAGATCCGCACCGAAAAGGGGCTCAAGTGCGAAAAGCTCGAGGCCGCGCTCCGCTGCGCCTCCTGCGGCGAGCGGCGCTCGATCTCCTTCTGCCTGCCTGAGCTGGGATGACGCGGGCCGGCGCCCCGCCGCTCAAAAAGCCGCGGCGAGCGGCCGGAAATGACGTCTGGAGGGTGCTCATGCCTTGTCCCGCCCGCCGGCGGGCCGCCACGGATCGCCGGGCGGTCCTGGCCGGCCTGGCCGTTTTCCTGGCGGCGGCCGCCTGCGAGGTCTCCCAGGTGCCGGTCGAGCCGGTCAAGCCGGGCAAGGTCGTCATGGGCTATTACCGGACATCGTCGCGGACCGTTTACGGCCACGCCGAGATCGACTTCGCCTACCTGACCCACATCGCCCACGCCTTCGCCTGGCCCGACTCATCGGGGAACCTCTTCGTCCCGGACGGCTTCCTCTATCCCGAGCTCAACGCCGCCGCCCGCGCGGCCGGCGTGAAGATGATCGTCAGCCTGGGGGGCTGGGGGAACTGCGCCGGCTTCCCGGGAGCCGCCTCGACGGCCGCGAACCGCTCGCGCCTGGCCGCCCAGCTCGTCGATTTCTGCCTGGCCAACGGCTACGACGGGGCCGACCTCGACTGGGAATTCGTCTCGAACGACCAGGAGAAGGCCGACTTCTCGCTCCTCGTCGAGACCCTCGCGGCCGCCTTCAAGGCCCGGTCCCCGCAGCTCCTGCTGACGATCGCCGCCCCGGCCGGGAACTACCACGGCCGCTGGATCGACTTCGAGAGGCTGGCCGCCTCCTTCGACCTCATCGGCTTCATGACCTACGACTACCACGGCTCCTGGTCCGGCCACGCCGGCCACAACGCCCCCCTTTACGCGCCGCCGGGGGACGCTTGCGGCTCGCTCGACGAATCGTTCGCCTACGCCCTCAGCCGCGGCGTGCCCCTGGGCAAGCTTCTTGTCGGCCTGCCGTTCTTCGGCCGGTCGTTCGACTGCGGCGCCATGGGGGCGGCCTTCACGACCTGCCGGAACTGGTCCTACGCCGAGATCCAGGGCCTGCCCTGGTCGGATTGGACCCGCGTCTGGGATGACGCGGCCCAGGCGCCCTTCCTGCGCCGGAATGACGGCGGCCTGATCATCTCTTATGACGACATGAGTTCGGCCGGGCTCAAGGCCCAGTATGTCAAAGACAAGGCCGGGGCCGGCGTCATCATCTGGGAGCTCGGCGACGACTATCGCTCGGGGAGCGCCGAGCTGCTCGAGGTCGTCGGGAGATCGTTCGGCGCCCGCTCGGCTATTTCTCGGCGGCCAGGACGTTCCAGCCCCTGACCTTGACGACGGCCTCCTCGCCGCCCAGGTCCTCGGTCAGGACCAGCCCCGAGATCTTCCGCGTTTCCCCCGGCAGCAGGCTGACGTAGTTGTCGTCGAGGAAAACCGGCAGGACGTCCTGGCCGGAGGCCTCGCGGAGGATGCGGATCTCGGCCATCAGGGCCAGGTCCGGGGACGGGTTCGTGAGCTCGACGGTGATCCGGGTCAGGGGGCCGTCCTTGGCCGTTTTCTTGCCGACCTTGAGGGTCACCGGCCTGAGGTTGTTCAGGGCCGTGAGGTCGGCGAAGTCCTTGATCGGCGTCACGTACCAGGTCGAGGCGGCCTCGTCGAGGGTCTCGGGCTTGGACGACAGGCAGTAGAAATTGGCGTCGACGAGCTGGTTCTTCTCCTTGAAGAGGCGCAGGTCGAGGAAATAGACCGGCGGCAGGTTGGCGGGCAGGCGCAGGACGTCGAGGATCTTGACCTCGTCGGCTGCCAGCCCGAACTCGACCGTCTTGGAGATGATGTCCTTGAGGTCCGGGTCGAGGACGCGGATGGTGGCCTTGAGCTTCGGGGCGGCCAGGGTCGGGTTGCCGACCGCGGCGATCTCCTGGCTGCCGTAATTATAGAGGATGTGGAGAGGCTCGCCGGCCTTGCGGGCGCCGTAAAAGGCGCCGTTCGGCTGGAGGAAATAGTCGTAGAGCTGCCACCACAGCTTGGGCCAGGCCGAGTTGTACATCCACTGGATGACGCCCGTCGCCTCGTACCTGTTGACCGTGAAGGCCTCGAACATGGCCCGCATGGCCTCGTAGTTCAGGAACTGGGCCTTGCGCAGGTAATCCTCGAGGTCCCGGGCCGGGCCGAGCCGCTTGTCCATGGCCTCGGTGTAGCGCTTGAGGTCCTTGAACTTGCCGCGGCTGCAGTGAAAGTCCCAGACGTCGTTCGGGGGCCAGAGCTTGTCTTCCGGGATCATCCGGCGCAGGCTCTCCAGGGGCGGCACCTGGGGACCCGGGCCGGTCTCGGTGTTGAAGCCGAAGGCGCCGCCGTGGGCCTTGTCGACGTACCAGTAGACCGGCGGGACGTAATCGTAGGGGCCGCGCATCTTGAGGCCGGACGGCCCGGTGATCTCGCTCGTCTTCTCCTTGGCCGAGACGAGAGCCGGCCGGGTCGGATCGATCTCCTTCATGATCTCGATGTAGCGGCGCTCGAGATCGGGATGGGGGATCATGTCGCTCCCCTCGGCCCAGGCGAAGATGGCCGGATGGTTGCGCAGCCACAGGACCTGGTCCTTCCAGGACACGGCGGCCAGGTCCATGAGCTCGGGCGTGACCAGGCCGCCGTAGGGCTCGTCGGCCGGCCGGCCGAAGTAGTTGGTCCACTCCCAGTGGCAGCTCCAGCCGACCATGATCAGGATGCCGTTCTCGTCGCACAGGTCGTAGAGGTCCTGGCTCGTTCCCCAGAAGCCCTCCAGCCGGAGGGCGTTGAGGTTCATGTGGCGGGCGTAGAGGACCTCGGCCTGTAGCTTGCGGCGCTTGACGTCGAGCAGGAGATCGTCGGTCCAGCCGCCGCCGCGGACGAGGATCTTGCGGCCGTTGAGCTTGAAGCCGCGGAAGCCGGCGGCGGTGCGGTAATCGGCGACCTCGCGGATGCCGAAGCGGACGGTCCGGGAGTCTGAAGGCAGGACGCGGGGCATCCCCGGCAGGCGCCGGGGCTCCTTGCCCTTCGGCTTCTCCTTGTCTTTCTCCGGCGGGGGCGGGGCCGCCTTGTCATCTGGCTTGCCCTTTTTCTGGACGTACGAGAGGGCCATCGTGTAGAGCTCGGGCTTGCCCAGGTCGTGGGTCCACCAGACCCGGGGGTTCTTGACGACGAGCTCGGGGGTCGCCTCCGGCGTCAGCTCGATCCGGCGGGTCTCGCCGGGCCGCAGGGTGACCTCGCGGGAGAAGCGCAAGCCCTCGATCTTGCCCTCGAGCGTCCCCGAGACCTCGGAGTCGGCGTGGTTCACGAGGTCGGCCGTGACGGTCAGCCGGGCCTCCTTGAAGGCGGCCAGGTCGAGCTTGGTGGCGACGAACGGGTTCTCGATCGAGACGTCGCCGGTGGCCCGCAGCCGGACCTCGCGGAAGAGCCCCATGGCCCGGTCGGGCGGAGCCGGGTTCCAATCGACCCAGCCGACGGACGGCTCGCCCGGCCGCGGCGGGAAGACCTCGATGGCCAGGACGTTCTTCTCCGTGGCCTTGATGTCCGCGGTCACGTCGATGGCGAAACGGCGGTAGGCGCCGTAGACGGTCGCGGCCCCGGCGACGAGCTTGCCGTTGAGCCAGATGTTGGCCCGGTAGTTGATGCCGTCGAATTCGAGCGTCTTGCGGGTCAGGCCGGGCCCGACGGGCGCGGTGAACTCGCGCCGGTACCACCAGGAGGCCTCGAACGGGGCCGTGGGGACCTTCTCCAGGTTGCGGCCGAAGAAGATGTCGGGGTAGACGTTGTTCTCGACGAGCGTCCCGAGGACCGTCGACGGGACCAGGGCCGGATACCAGCCCTCGATCTTGAAGCCGGGGCTGGATATCTGCTCCCCGGCGCCCTTGGCCTTCTCGGACGATTGGATGTACCAGAGGTCGCCGAGGTTGACGGAGGTCTCGAAGGCCGGCCCCATCTTGGCCCGGGGATCGGGCCGGTCCGGCATCGAGGACGCGTACTGGGCCCGTCCGGCGGCCGGCCCGGCGGCCAGGACGGCCAGCAGGAAAATGATCGCGGCGGGACCGGACGCTTTATCGAGCGAACGAGCGCGCTTCATGGTCATGACGGCCTCCCGTAACTCGAATAGAACCATTATATCTGAACCCCCGGAGCCGGCCAAACCGTTGCGGCCCGGGGCGGCCACGGGCCGGAAACGGGGGCGTTTCGAGAATAGCGGCGGGGATCAGCGGCGGACGAACAGGGTGACGATGCCGAAGGCCGGCACGTCGAGGGGGGCGGCCGCCGGGGCGCCCGGGGAGCCGTCGATATCGCTCAGGAAGACCCGGCCGCCGTCGGCCGCCGGCCCCGAAAGGATCAGCCTTTCCGGCCGGGACGAGGCGTTGAGCAGCCGCACGATCCAGCCCCGGCCGTCGGCGGACGGCCTGAGGCGGGTGGCCGTGAACGCCTCCGGCGGCGCGGACAGCGGGAAGCCGGGCAGGGGAGAGCCCGCTTCGGCCGGGACGGGGATCAGGGGGCTGGCCGCCTCCAGGCCGAGCCTCTTGGCCGCCGCCGGGCCGTCGCCCCGGTGCGGGGCCACGGCGTAGCGCAGGGTCGCCGGGCCGTCCTGCCCGGCCTTGTAGTTCGTGTGCCAGTAGTTGTTCATGACGTAGGAAAAGAGCCGGGCGGACGGGGCCAGCTTCTCCAGCCAGACCCGACGCTCCCCCCGGCGCGGCGTTTCGTCGGTCAGGGCGCCGATCTCGATGAGCGGGGCGTCGAGCGAGGTCCAGGTCAGGCCGAAGCCGCCGTTCGAGATGTCGACGCTGTCGCGGGCGCAGAAGAAGTCGCGGCAGGCGCCGGCGATCTGGTCGGCCTCCGGCCGGACGAAGCCCCAGCCGACGTCGACGCGGACCGTCCCGCCGGGGACATCGAAAGGAAAAGCCAGGTGGACGCTTTCCTTGTCGCGGACCTCGATCTTGTCCACGGTGGCCGCGATCTCCAGGCGGTCCAGGCCGTCGGCCAGGCGGTACTCGCGGACCAGCCGCCGCGCCCCCGGCGCCTCGGACTCGACGACGAGCGAGGCGACGAGAGGCCCCGCCTCGCCGGCCGCGATCCGGACCTTCGAAACGGTCCTGGCCGCGCCCGGGTCGAGCCCCGGAACGTAGAGATAGTGGGCCAGGCCCTGCCCGGCGCCCCCGGCGACGAGATTGCGTCCGGCGGCGCCCGCCCAGCGCAGGTCGTCTATGTCGCCGGTCGCGGGGTCGATCCCGGCGGCGAGCGTCCCGGACCGCAGGCCGCGCCCGTCCGCCCGGGCCGAGCCGGAGGACGCCGCCGGGCCGTCGCGGACGACGTACCGCTTCGCCCCCCATCCCGGGACCCCCGTCGCGACGAAAGCCAGCTCGCCGCCGCGCAGCCGCTGCGAGGGGACGGCCGCCCCGGTCGCGTCCTCGACCCGGTCGCCGGCGGCGCTCCAGGCCTGCGGGACGAGGACCAGGTCCGTCCGCGGCCACGAGCAGGCGTTGACGACGTCGATCGTCCGCCGGCCGTCCGGCCGGGGCCCCGCGTCCGGCCGGGCCGCGGCTTCCTCGAGCAGCCGGCGTGAGAGCCGGTCCGCTTCCTCGGCGAAAGCCTTCTTGTAGGCCCATTGGACCCGCGTCCCCTCGCCGTCCGGATCGGAGACGCTGGCCGCGGCGCCCCAGGTGTGCTCGCTGAAGAGGACGACCTGTCGCCAGGCCTCGTCGTCCCGGCCGGCCGGGAAGCCGTCCCGCCCCAGGATCGACCAGAGGGCTTCGGCCTGGACCAGGCGCCCGGCGCTCGCCCGGGCCAGGGCCGTCTCTCTGGCCGTCGAGGCCGCCCCGTCCTCCCAGTAGCCGGTGAAATCGCCGCGGACCTCGGGGATCGCGCCGCCATGCCGCCGCTCGAACTCGGCGAACATCTCCGAGGCGGTGGCGATGACGATCCGCGGCGAGGCGTACTTCTCGTTCCAGGCCCGGACCGCGTCGGCCAGGCCGGGATCCGGCGGCCCGTTGTCCCCGCCGACCGTGTACCTGACCTGGACCATCGAGTAGGGGTAGCGCTTCGCGGCCAGCTCGCCCATGTACTCGAGGATGCTGGAGGCCGGGGCCTTGTCGAGCGAGCCCATGTTGAGGCCGTGGAACCAGGAGTAGCCCCGGCCGGCCATCCAGAAGAGCACCCGCTCGCGGCCCGACGGCGAGACCCAGTAGAAGGGCTTGTCGCCCCAGGCCTTGAGGGCCCAGCCGACCCGGTCCCCGCCGTCGAATAGTTGGGGCATGTAGTTCGTCCCGCTCGAGACGTACTTGACGCCGGCCAGGGCCAGCGCGGGGACGAGGGACCAGGACTGGCTGGGGATGTCCGTGAGCATAGCCGTCTCGACGGGCACGCCGGCCCGCCGCCCCAGGCCGCGGGCGAAGGCCGTCAGGTGGAAGAGCTCCTCGGGATGGCAGAGTCCGGTCAGGACCCCCGCCAGCGTGGCCTGGAGCTCGATCGTCCCGCGGCGCAGGGCCTCGATGAACCCGGCCTGCTCGGCCTCACTGGCCTCCCGGAAATAGGTCTCGACGGCCCAGGCCTGCTCGGTGTTCCATTTGAAGCGCGCCCCTTCCGGATAGCCGGCGGTCTTCTCGGCCAGGGCCATGGCCTCCCGGTAATAGCGCCAGTGTTTCTTTTCGACGACCGGCTGGGGATCGGAATAGCCGATGTCGACGTGGGAGTGGGGCAGGAGCCAGATCTGGCGCGGCACGACCGGCTCCACCTCGAGCCGGCCGCGGCGGACCGAGCCGTCGTCGAGGGCCACCTCGACCTCCAGGGCGGTCTTCCGGTCGACCGCCGGGATGAGGAACTCGAGCGCGTTGTAGCCGGTCGCGAGCTCGCAGCGGACCTTCTCGGCGCCCAGGGTGACGACCGCCGGGCCCGGCGGCCCGAGACGGCTGGCCTCGACGCGCACGATCTGGAACAGCCGCCCGTCGCGGCGGACCAGGGCCTGCTCGCCCCGGGCCCAGACCTCGCGCCGGAGATCGTCGCGGAAGACCATGAACCAGTCGTTCGAGCCCGCCTCCTCGCCCCGGACCCGGAGCCTGAGAGGCCGGCCCGGCCGCAGGAGCGCGGCCGGGACCTCCAGCCGCATGAAGCCGAAGAGCTCGTCGAACTGGTCGACCATGAGCGTCTCAAAGCGGAGCGCGGCGCCCTGAGGGCCCGTCTCCCGCCAAGACCGGCGCGTCGCGTCGGCCGAGGTCCGGAAGCTCAGGGCCGGCCGGCCGTCGATCTCGAGGTCGAAGCGGTGCCCGCCCTTGCCCGTGGCCAGCCCGGCCAGCCAGACGAAGGTCGCCGGGCCCGCCGGACGGCCGTCCGGGACCGCTTCGGTCTCCCACTCGACGGTCCCGGCCCCGGCCGAGGCCCGGCAGATCAGCGCCGACCGGATGTCGGGGTAGGGCGAGTGATAGATGATCTCGGCGCCGGCGATCGTCCGTCCGTAGCCCCGGAGCCAGTCGGCCCCGGCCACCGGGCCCGTGGCCGCGGCCGCGAGCGCCAGGAGAACGCCCGGCCGCCCGCCCATCATGCGCCGCTCTTCCCGGCTCCGGCCGGCCGGAACTCGAAGGCCCAGGCGTAGCGGCAGGGCGGCTTGGCCACGGCCCCGGCCGGCACCGTCAGCAGGGCGCCCTTGCCGACCTTCTCCCAGCGGACAGGCTCCCGGACGCCGAGCATCCGGACGGCCGTTCCCGGCGCCGGGGCGAGCGACGTCAGCATGATCTTGGCCGGCGGCGCGGCCTCGTCCTCGTCGGCCAAGTAGATGGCATGGACGGTCCCGTCCGGCAGGGCCGTGTAGCAGGTCTTGGCCTCTTTGTAGGGCGCGATGGGCCGCGTCCCGTAGATGGCCCGGCCGTTGACGTCCAGCCACTCGCCGATGGCCCGCAGCCGGTCCAGGGCCTCGGGCGCGAACTTGCCTTCGGGGCTGGGCCCGATGTTGAGCAGGAAGTTGCCGCCCTTGGAGACGATGTCGACGAGCAGGTGGACGAGCCGGTGCGGCGACTTGTAGGAGTCGTTCGGAACGTACGACCACGAGGCGCCCATGGTCATGCACGTCTCCCAGGCGTAGGGGAGGGGCTTCGCCGGCACCTCCTGCTCGGGCGTGCGGTAGTTCTCGTAGCGGCCGGTGACGGTGCGATCGACGATCAGCAGGCCGGGCTGGCGGCGGCGGGCCATGGCCGCGATGCGCGGCATGTCGATGTCCATATTCTTCGGGTTCTTGACGAAGTATCCCGGCGCGATCTCGATCAGCGGCGCCGGCCGGACCCAGCCGCCGTCGAGCCAGAGGATGTCGAGCGGCCCGTAGCCGGAGACGAGCTCCTCGATCTGGCGGTAGGTGAAGTCGCGGAAGCGCTGCCAGCGCTCCGGGTACTTGTCGATGCTGTAGTTGACGTTGCGGTCGGGCGTCGCCCATTCGGGGGCCCAGAAGTCGGGATGGTGCCAGTCGGGCTTGGAGAAGTAGGCCCCGGCGCCGAAGCCCCGGGCCCGGAAGGCGTCGAGGACGGCCCGGAAGACGTCGGCCCTGGGATCGGCGCTGAAGGGGACGCCGGGCCCGGTGATGCGGTAGTCCGTCTGCTTCGTGTCGAACATCGAGAAGCCGTCGTGGTGCTTGGTGGTCATGACGACGTAGCGCATGCCGGCGGCCTTGGCCGCGGCGGCCCAGGCGGCCGGGTCGAACTTCTTCGGGTTGAAGGTCTTCGGCAGGGCCTCGTAGCGCCTCTTGTATTCGACGTAATCGGGCAGGGAGCGGCGGCACCAGGGCTCGTCCTCGGAGCAGATGGACCAGGACTCGACGACGCCCCACTGGCTGTATGGCCCCCAGTGCATCATCAGGCCGAACTTCCAGTCCTGCCACTGGGCCAGCTTGGCCAGGACGAGCGGATCGGTCTCGCGGTCCGCTTCGGGGGATTGGGCGCGGGCGGCGGTTGGGGCCGGGCCAGGGATGAGGGCCAAGGCCAGGGCGAGGGTCAGAGCGAGGGCGAGCCCCGGGACGGCCAGGCGCGAGGCCAGGGCGAGCTTCATGACGAGCCTCCTACCGGGAGTTCCGGCGGGAGAGTACCACAAATCCCCCGCCGGCGGGAGGGAGCGGGGCCGCGGCCGGCTCAGGCCGCGCCCTGGACCGATTCCTTGGCGACCTTCTTCAGCTTCTCGTTGGCCATGATGGCCAGGTCGACGCGCCGGTTCTGCTGCCGCCCGTCGACCGTGGCGTTGTCGCCGATGGGCTGGTCGGGGCCGTAGCCCTGGACGGTGAACCGGGACGACAGGACGTTCTGGACGGCCAGGTAGGCGGCCACGGCCTTGGCCCGGTTCTCCGAGAGCGGCATGTTGATCTCGCGGGTGCCGGTCGAATCGGTGTGGCCCTCGACGAGGATGTTCGTGTCGGGATACTTGTTGAGGATGACGGCCAGCCGGGCCAGGTTCTCCTGGCTGGCGGCGCGCAGGTCGTACTTGTTCGTGTCGAACATCAGCCCGGAGTCGAAGGTGATCTTGATGCCTTCGCCGACGCGCTCGACCTTGGCGCCCTGGAGGTCCCGGCGCATCTCCGCGGCCTGCTTGTCCATCTGCCGGCCGATGTAGGCCCCGGCCGCGCCGCCCAGGGCCGCCCCGGCGATGGCCCCGATCAGGGTATTGCCGGCGATCTTGCCGATGACCCCGCCGACGACGGCCCCGCCGGCCGCGCCGATGGTGGCGCCCTTGGCCGTCTTGCTCCAGCTGGCGCAGCCGAAGCTCGTCAGCAGGAGGCCGAAGGTGACCACGACGACGATCGTTCTTTTCATCATCTCGATCCCTCCTCGAGAAGTCGGGGCGGCTCCGGCCGCCGTCCTTATTCTAGCCGCCGCGGGCCGGCGTTTCAATCGCTCACTTCGCCTTGGCCGCGCGGGCCTGGTGGTCCAGGATGATGTTGGCCATGAGACCGACGCCGATGGGGATGGCCGCCTCGTCGGCCACGAAGGTGGGGGAGTGGACGGCGGTCGCCTCCCGGTCCGGGGGCACCACGCCCAGGTTGAACATGACGGCCGGGGCGATCTTGCCGTAGGCGCTGAAGTCCTCGCCGCCCATCTCGGGCTTCTGCTCGACCAGGGCCTCCCGGGAGCCCAGGACGCGGCCGGCCACGGCCAGGGCCTCGCGGACCAGGGCCGGATCGTTGTAGACCGACGGCGTCCCGAATTCGTAGGCCAGGTCGAACTTCGCCCCGGCGGCCTGGCAGATGCCGGTGACGACCCGGGTGATCTTGTCCCGGAGGACCGTGCGCCGCGCCTCGCCGTAGCTGCGGACCGTGGCCTCCAGCCGGGCCGAGCGGGGGACGATGTTGGGCGCCGAGCCGGCATGGAAGGAGCCGACGGTGATGACGGTGTTGTCCTCGACGTGCGTCTCGCGGGAGACGATGCCCTGCAACGCGGTGACGACCTGGGCCCCGGCGACGATCGGATCGACGCACAGCCAGGGGAAGGCCCCGTGGCAGCCCTCCGACTTGATCTCCAGGGTGAAGCCGTCGACGTTGGCCGACATGAACCCCGAGGCGTAGCCGAGGCGGCCGGCCTTCTGCGTGTCGTCGACGTGGTAGGCGTAGAAGGCCTGGGGGACGATGTCCTTGAAAGCCCCGTCGGCGATCATCATCCCGGCCCCGCCGCAGCATTCCTCGGCGGGCTGGGCCACGAAGACGACCGTGCCGGGGAGGTCGGCCCTGACCGCGGACAGGACGGCGGCTACGCCCAGGAGCACGGTCGTGTGGATGTCGTGGCCGCAGGCGTGCATGAGGCCTGTCTCACGGCCGTCCACGACGGCAGTGGCCTTCGAGGCGAACGGCAGGTCCGCCTCCTCCGTGATCGGCAGGGCGTCCATGTCGCCCCGCAGGGCCGCGACCGGGCCGGGCTTGCCGCCCTTGAGGATGCCGATGACGCCCGTCTTGGCGTAGCCGGTGCGGACCTCGAGGCCGAGCCGGCGGAAATAGTCGGCCACGACGGCGGAGGTGCGCGTTTCCTGGAGGCCAAGCTCGGGATGGGCGTGGAGGTCCTGCCGGATGGCGATGAGCTCGGGCGCGAGCCTGTCGGTCGCCGCCTTGATTCTCTTCTCCAGGGGCGTCGAGGGATAGGCGGCCGGCCGCAGCGGCGGGGCGGCGAGCAGGACGGCCAGGACGACGAGCGGAGCGGCGATGGGACGGCGGGTCATGGGTGCCTCCTTGGGGGTCGGGAGGTTATCGTATCCGAAACGCCGGACCGGGGCAAGGAACAGACCCCCGCCCCTCGGAGGAGCGGGAGTGACATCGAGGAGGAGGAAAGGTGCAAGGAGGGCCTGGAGAGGAATCCCCGTATCCTGCCCCATTTTTTCGCAATAGCCTTGGAGTGGGGGCCCTCCTTGCGTTGAGGCGATTCTCCCAGGGCGGGGCGGGCGGGTCAATCGCCGCCCGCGGCGGTTGCCGGGGTGAAATCGCCCCGCGCCCGGGGGTGATGCCAGGCCCTTCCGGCGGCCATAAAAAGGTTCTTTTCCCATCTCCTGGAGAATCCCTCTCTTCGGCTTGGTTCATGGCCGGCGCGGAACGGACTCCGGGGAGCGGAGGTCAGGATCACGGCCGAGCACTCGAGGCCGGGATCCTGAGGAATATCTTCGGAAAGAGCTTTCTCCCGATATTTGCCAGGAGCATGGCTCCGAGTCGCTACGCCATGCTTCTGATGGTCGCTTCGATGACTCTGCTCCCTGCCGGTCCCCCTCTCCAGCAACGGGGATCTTCGAGGCAATGCCAATCGCTGCCGCGAGAGGGAATCCCGGAGATGGGAGGAGAGCCCTTAAAAAGGCTTAGGTTCGGGGGCGGCTTTTTTGATATGATTGGCCACACCAATTACGGAGGCTAGCCCATGGATGTGAAGAAGTTTATCGAAACCCAGGTCGAGGAGATCCGCAAGACCGTCGGCTCCGGCAAGGCCATCTCGGCCCTGTCCGGGGGCGTCGACAGCTCCGCCTGCACGGTCCTGGCCCACCGGGCCCTCGGCTCCCAGCTCAAGTCCGTCTTCATCGACCACGGCCTGATGCGCGCCGGTGAGGCCCGCGAGATCGCCAAGATCTTCGGCGACCTCGGCATCCCGGTGGACATCGCCGACAAGAAGAAGGAATACTTCGCCGCCCTCAAGGGCAAGGCCGATCCCGAGGAGAAGCGCAAGGCCTTCCGCTATGCGTTCTACAGCTCCTTCGGCCAGGAGGTCCTGAAGAGCAAGGCCCGCTACCTCATCCAGGGCACCATCGCCGCCGACATTATCGAGACCAAGAAGGGCTTCAAGACCCAGCATAACATCCTCGAGCAGATCGGCATCGATCCCGAGGAAGGCTTCGGCTTCAAGGTCGTCGAGCCACTCAAGGAGCTCTTCAAGCACGAGGTCCGCCTGGTCGCCAAGGAGCTCGGCCTGCCCGAGTCGATCTGGAACCGAATGCCCTTCCCCGGCCCGGCCCTGGCCACGCGGATCATCGGCGAGGTGACGCCCGAGCGCGTCGACCTCGTCCGGGCCGCCACGGTCATCGTCGAGGAGGAGGTCGCCGCCCACAAGCCCTTCCAGGCCTTCGCCGTCCTGCTCGAGGACAAGGGCACGGGCATCGTCGGCGGCGGGCGCTCGTTCGGCCACATCGTCATCGTCCGTTCGGTCGAGAGCAAGGACGCGATGACCGCCGAGGCGTCGCCCCTGCCCTGGGCGACCCTGATGAAGATCTCGAAAAGGATCACGGCCGAGCTGCCGGCGGTGACGCGCGTCGCTTACGAGTTGACCTCGAAGCCCCCGGCCACGATCGAATACATCTGACGGCGGGACGGCCGCGCGCCGTCCACGGGAGAGGGAGGGAGATCATGCCGTTCGTCGGAAAGGGGCGTCCCGGCGCGCCCACCCTGGGCGTCTGCGTTCCCTGCGACCCGCGCGTCGACGAGGACTCGCGGACGCGGGCCTTCAACATCGGAAAAATGACGGCCGGGCTGCTGGCCGGGCGCCTGCGCCTGCCCGACGGCTCCCCTCCGAACGTCTTCGTCTGCTCCAAGCTGGTCGACAGCGAGAGCGCGGCCGACGCCGGGGTCCGCGAGATGAAGGCGGCGGGCGTCGAAGCCGTCATCATGACCCCCGATACCTGGTTCTTCCCGGGCAGGACGGCCATGGCCCTGACCGCCCACTTCCCCCCGACGACCCCGCTGGCCTGCGTTGGCGGCAACAACGCCCCCAAGCCCGGCGTCGTCGGCATCGATGCCCTGGCCGGCGCCTACGCCCAGACCGGCCGGCTCTGCCCCATGGTCATCGGCAACATGCCCGAGACCGGGCTCAACCCGGAGTTCGACGCCCGGACCAAGGACGAGGTCGTGGACCTGGCCTACGCCGTGCTGGCCCGCGTCGCCCTCCGGGGCCGCCGCTTCGTGTCCATCGACACCGACTCCATGCAGATGGAGACGGCCCTCAACCACGTCCACGCCGTCCGGCGCACTTTCGGCCTGGAGAGCACGCGCGAGTCCATGAAGCTCTTCGCCGACATGCTCCGCAAGAAGGGCGGCTACGATCCAGAGGAGCTCAAGGCCCTGCGCGACTGGGCCGTCAACGTCAAGTTTAAGGACCGCATCTTCGCCGACACCGAGGACATCGTCCGGACCGGGCGCGACATCTATACCGCCAAGGCCAAGGCCCCGGCCCTGACCGCGGCCGACAGGGCCAAGCTCGACGAGGGCCTGGCCCTCTACCTCATCATCCGCAACTACATGCGCGACCTGAACGCCGTCGCCGGCGGCTGGACTAACCAATTGGCCTGGGGCTCGGACCGCCGGGGCCTGCCGATGACCACGGCCGACATCGCCGAGACGCTCTTCAACTCGAGCGAAGACCACACTGGCCGTAAGGCGGTCGTCCCCTTCGCCACGGAGAACGACAACCAGGGCCTGATGACGATGATCGCCTACTGCTACCTCTCCGGCGGCCGGCCGACGCTGTTCATGGACTTCCGCAAGGTCTACGAGCCCTGGGAGGTCGAGGCCAACGCCAAGGCCCTCGGCTTGGACCTGAAGGCCTGCGCCGGCGAGGCCTGGATGGAGCGCGGCTTCATCGAGGGCAACAACTCCGGCGCCGCGTCGCTGGACTACGCCGAGAAGGCGTTCCTGTTCAAGGCGGTCGAGTTCTATTTCCCCGGCCTGGGCTTCTCCGTGGGCTACCTTTCGCCCAAGGGTCTCAAGGGCCTGGCGGGCCGCCTCGGCTATTCGGACCTCACCGGCCTCTACACCATGGTCCAGGACGAGGTCCAGTCTATCGAGCTCCCCGCGCCCCTGGCCGAGCGGATCTGCCACGCCTCGGATTACACCTGGCCGCACACCTTCCTGACCTTCGACCACGTCCCGGCGAGCCTGGCCAAGACGGGCCTGCCGGCAAATCACATCCACATGGTCATGGACCTGCCGCGCCGGCGCTGGCAGCATTTCTCCGACTACGCCAACATCCTCAACTATCGCTGGGAGAACGCGCCCGAGTTCGTCGAGGGCCTGGACCGGCCGGTGCCCATGCTCTACCGCCTCAACGGCGGCGAGACGGCGGCCAAGATGCTCCTGGCCGGGCGGAGATAAGGCGGCCGGCCTAACCCGTCGAGGCGGAACGAGGCCTGACCCGGCCGGCCCGGGCGGGCCCGCTTCAAGAAGGGAGGTCGTATGATGGATGGAAAGAACTTACCGTCGTTCCGCAGGCTCGGCTATTGGTCCGCGGTCCTGGCCGCGGTCTTCAGCCTGGCCTACGTCGTAGGCCAGCTGGCCGAATGGCTCGGGCTCCTGGGATCGAAGGGCGGCCCGGAGAACCCGAGCACGGCCAAAGGCCTCATCCTGCTCCTGACGCCGTCGCTGCTCCTGGCTTTCGCCTTCGTCGTGACGATGGTCTGCGTCCATAGGTACGCGCCCGAATCCAAGAAGGCCTGGAGCCAGGTCGCGGTCGCTTTCGCCACGGCCTATGCCGCGCTCATCGGCATCGTCTACTTCACCCAGCTGACGATCGTCGTGCCCCATCTCCTGCGGGGGGACGTCGCCGGGATCGAGTTCCTGCTCTTCAAGCCCTTCGATTCCTTCCTCTACGCGGTCGACATCCTCGGCTACAGCTTTATGAGCCTTTCGACCCTGTTCTCGGCCGCCGCCTTCTCCGGAGGCCGGCTCGAGCGGACGACCCGGTTCTTTCTCGTCGCCAACGGGCTCCTGGTCCCGTTCCTGGCCTTCCAGATGTATATCCACTCCCTGATCTGGATCGCCAGCCTGTGGGCGGTGACGTTCCCGGCGGCGATGATCTGCCTGGCGCTCGTCTTCAAGCGCCTGCCGCGGGGCGAGGCGCCGGCAGCCTAGAGAAGGTCAAACCCGAACCTTTTATCCTGTAGGCAGCCGAATCACGATTCCGGAGCCGAAGCGGGACCGAAAATTTAAAACGTTTAGGTTTGACCCCGTTTGGTTGACACCCCAGGGGGATTCTGCTATTTTCTCTGCGGCGCCATCGTCTAGAGGCCCAGGACAGGTGGTTCTCAGCCATCAGACCGGGGTTCGAATCCCCGTGGCGCTGCCATCGGTTGTCGTCATCCCTCAAAGTTTGATCTCTGCTCCCGACTAAACTATTTCGGGGAAAGACAGGGGAAAAGCATGAGATGCCGACGCTGCCGAACCGAGAACGCCGAAACGTCCCGCTACTGCTCGGCCTGCGGGGCGCTGCTGACGGCCTCACTGGCCAAGCCCAAGCGCGCGCTGCCGCGGCCCGTGCTCGCCGCGGCCGGCGCCCTGGCCCTCATCGCCGCGGTCTATTTCCTCTTCCTGTCGCCCGGAGCGAAGCCGTCTCCCGGACCGGCCGCTCCCGCTCCCGCACCCGCCGCGCCGGCGGCGGGGGAGGAGGCCCCGTCCCCGGGCGCCCCTGCCGGCACCCTCGCGCCCGGACAGGCCGGGCCCGGCCCGGCGCTGGCCGCCGCCCGCTTCGTCCTCGACCAGGCCGCCCGGGGCGCTCCCGCCACCCTCGAAACCAGCCTTTTTGACGGCTCGTGGGCGGCCCTGCCGCTCTGGGCCTTGCTCGGACAGGGCGTGCCTCGCCTGGAAGGCCCAGGCCCGTCCGGGACGGCCCCGGTCCTGGCCGGCTGGAACGACCCGGATCCCCTGGTCATGTGCCTCTTCGACTTCGCCTCCGCCCCGGCGACGCCCGGCCTTGCCCCCTACGACGGCGCGGCCGTCCTCGAATGGCGTTCCCTGGGCGGCGCCCGGACCTCGTTGGCCATCGAGCCCGGCCCGGTCGAGCGGCTGGGCTCGTTCCTGGCCTTCGACCTCTTCCGCGAGATCGAGGCCCCCGGCGTGCTGATCCAGCAGGACCGCATCGTCGGCTGGACCTTCGGCGGCGGGACCTCGCGCGGCTTTCTCTGGGCCCCGGCCGGCGGCGCCGCGCCGAAGGCCTCGGTCCCGCCTTCGCAGCTGGCCCTGGCCGTGCGGCCGGGCACGCGGGAGGGCGCCTTCGTCCAGGCCCTGTCGCTTCCCGAAGGGACCTCCGAGGAAAGCCGCCTCGCGGCCCTCGCCGCCGGCTTTCGCGGCCGGGCCCTGCTCCGCGACGAAGACCTGCCGACCTTCCTGAAGCCGGAGGCCGTCGCCGCCTTCATGTCCTCCCTGGCTTCGTCCCTGGTCAAACAGGGACGGTCGGCCGAAGCGGCGCGGATCCTCAACCCGGACCTGCTGGCCGCCGCGGCCGACATCCCCCTCATTAAGTCCGCGGCCGCCGCCTATAACGACGCCCGCGGCTTCGACGCCGCCCATCGCCTGCTGGTCGAACTCCGGCGCGACCCGGTCATCCAGACCGCGCCGGCCTTCAAGCAGCTGGACGAGGTCGAGGTCGACCTGGCCAAGTCGTCCCTCCACAAGATCCTCAACGAGCGCGGCTACGGCGGGCTCGAGATGTTCGAGGAAGCCGTCCGGCTCGCCCCCGGCGACCTCGAGCTCCGCCTCCTCGGCGTCGAGGCGGCCGTCCTGGAGAAGAAGTGGGTCAGGGCCGAGGACCTCCTGGGCGGGGGCAAACCCTACCCGGACGACTTCGCGGACAAGGTCCGGACCCTCGAGCGGCTGGTCGAGGAGGGGAGGCGCGACGAGGACTCGGTGACCATCCGCTTCACCCCGGGCGACAAGCTCATCCCCGTCTACGCCTACCTCAACAGGACGTACCGGCAGAAGTTCTACATCGACACCGGGGCGACGACGACCATCATCCCGCTGGCGGCCGCCTCCGCGCTGGAGATCCGCATCGACAACAGCACGCCCGTCGTCGGCATCCAGGGGGTGGCCGGCGGCGACCTGGCCTACCAGGTCGGCCTCGACTCGGTGGAGATCGAGGGCTTGACGGTCCACGACCTCCGGGCCATCGTCTACGACCTCGGCGAGGAGGAGAACGCCGGGCTCCTGGGCAACGATTTCCTCTCGCACTTCCAGGTCGACCTGGACAGCGTCAAGGGCATCCTCAAGCTGCGCAAGAAGTGACGCCGGCTCGGTTGACACGGCGCGGCCCTGACCCTAGAATGAGGCTGTGGCGGACGCGGGGCACGTCGATCTCGTCCGGGAGAGGATCGAGCGCTGGAACGACTGGCGCCGTAAAAACACCCGGATCGTACCCGACCTCTCCGGCGCCGACCTGACCGAGCTCGATCTTTCCGGGGCCAATTTCGCCAAGTCCGACCTGAGCGGGGCCCGGCTCTCCGGGGCGAACCTGAGCGGGGCCAACCTTTCCCGGGCCAAGCTTTTCCGCGCCGATCTGAGCCTGGCCGACCTGAGCCGGGCCAACCTGTTCAAGGCCAACCTGAGCCAGGCCGACCTGGGCGGGGCCAACCTCAACCGGGCCGACCTGTCCTCGGCCTTCCTCATCCGGGCCAACCTCAGCGGGGCCAGCCTGCTCGAATCCTGCCTCAAGGAGGCCAACCTGGGCCAGGCCTCCCTCTTCAGGAGCCAGATGGCCAAGGCCATCCTGCGCCTGACCTCCTTCTTCAAGTCCGACCTGACCGGGGCCGACCTCAGCGGGACCGACCTGAGGGGCGCCAATTTCCAGGAGGCCGTGCTCGAGGAGACCTGCCTGCGGGGGGCCAACGCCGCCGGCGCCAACCTCTGCTTCGCCACCCTGCTCCGGACCGACCTGGAGGGCGCCGTCCTCGACAATTGCGCGGTCTACGGCACCTCGCTCTGGGAGATCCACAGCGAAGGATCGAGCCAGCTCGACCTGGACATCATGCCGGCCCAGCAGCCGGTCCTCTCGGTCGACAGCCTCCAGACGGCCCAGCTCGTCGGCCTGCTGCTCCATCACGAGCGGGCCCGCGACGAGGTCTTCGCCGTCACCCTGAACACCGTCCTGGTCATCGGCCGTTTTCCCGATGAGCGGCGGGACGTCCTGGAAGCCGTCAAGGACGCCCTGCGCCGCGGCGGCCATTCGCCCCTGGTCCTGGATTTCCACCTGCCCGGCTCGGGCGACAAGAACGAGATCGTCAAGACCCTGGGCCGGATGTCGCGGTTCGTCGTCGCCGACCTGACGGGGGACCGGCGCATCGCCGAGACGCTGGACGCGGTCGTCCATTTCCTGCCCTCCATCCCCATCCAGCCGATCGGCCAGGCCGGGGCGGAGCCGCCCGCCGAGAGCCATTATCCCAAGTACCGGTGGGTCCTGCCGTTCTGGCGCTTCCGCGGCGCGGCCGACCTGGCGGCCCGGTTCGGGCGCGACGTCGTGGACCCGGCCGAGCGCAAGGCGGCCGAGATCCGGCAGAAGCTGAGCTTCGGCGTCTGAGCCCTTCCTTCCCGTTCCGTCTCGTGGTAGACTCCGCCCGTAGAGGAGTGATCATGAACGCCCTTGTCCCGGTCATCGCCGATCGCTTCCGCCGGCAATTCCCGGGGAAGCCCCTGCTCGTCGTCTCCCCGGGCCGGGTCAACCTCATCGGCGAGCACACGGACTACAACGAAGGCTTCGTCATGCCCGGCGCCACGGACAAGGCGGTCGTCTTCGCCGTCGCGCCCCGGGCCGACGGGCTTTGCCATTTCGTCTCGCGCGACTTCGATCAGGAGTTCCGCTGCGAGATCGGCGGGTTCCACCGCTCGCCGCTGCGCTGGCCCGACTACCTCCAGGGGGTCCTGGACCAGTTCGTCAAGGCCGGGCGCCGCATCGGCGGCATCAGCTGCGTTTTCGGCGGCGACATCCCCATCGGCGCCGGCATGTCCTCGTCGGCGGCGATCGAAGGCGGCCTGGCCTTCGCCCTCGACTCCCTGTTCGGGCTCGGCCTCTCCAAGCTGGACCTCGTCCGCCTGGCCCAGAAGGCCGAGAACGAGTTCGTCGGCGTCCGCTGCGGCATCATGGACCAGTTCATCAACATCCACGGCCGGGAGAAGAGCGTCCTCAAGCTCGATTGCCGCTCGCTCACCTTCGACTACCTGCCCTTCGAACGGGAAGACCTCCGGGTGGTCATCGCCGACACCCTGGTCCGGCGCGAGCTGGCCTCCTCGGAATACAACGTCCGCCGGGGCCAGTGCGAGGCCGGGGTGGCCGCGCTCCGGGCCCATGAGCCGGCGCTCCGGTCCCTGCGCGACGTCACCCTGGACATGCTCCGCGACCACCGGGCCGAGCTCGATCCCGTCGTCTACCGGCGCTGCGAGTACGTCGTCCGCGAGAACATCCGCGTCGGCGAGGCCGCGGTCGCCCTGGCCCGGAACGACTTCGCCGTTTTCGGCGGCCTGATGAACCTGTCCCACGCCGGGCTGCGGGACGACTACCAGGTCTCGTCGCCCGAGCTCGACGCGCTCGTCGAGGCGGCCCGCCGCGTGCCCGGCGTCCTGGGCTCGCGGATGATGGGCGCGGGCTTCGGCGGCTGCACCATCAGCCTGGTCGAGGCCGGGGCCGTGCCCGAGTTCGAGGCCCGCGTCGCCCGCGATTACGAAGCCGCCGCCGGGAAGGCGCCCAAGATCCACGTCGTCCGCATCGAAGCCGGGACGCACGCCGCCGAGCTCGCCTGATCCCCGAATCCATGAGCCTGATCCGCGCTTCGTGGCTTGGCCGGCGGGGGATCGCCGCTGTCCTGGCGGCCGTGGCGCTGGTCGCGTTCGCCGGCTGCGGCCAGAGCCCGGCGCCGGCGCCCCCGGCCGCGCCCGAGAGCCCTCCGGCCCCGCCCGCGGCCGACCCCGCGCTCAGCCGGCTTTTCTCCCGCATCGCCGGGCTCCCGGACCGGACGCCGCCGGCCGGCCCGGACTGGACGAGCGAGCCCGCCTGGAAGGCCTTCACCGAGGAGACCGGAAGGAACTGGGAGGCCTTCGACCGGGCTGTGCTCGGGCCCATGAAGGACTGGGCCGGGCGGGAGCTCGAGGACGCCCGGCGGGACACGACGACGCTCTTCTATCCTTTCGGGGGGCCTGATTTCGTCACCTCGGACGCGCTCTTTCCCGGGGCCGTCGAAACCGTCCTGATGGGCCTCGAGCCCGTCGGCAACCTGCCCGATCTCGACCGGGCCACGGCCAAGCGGCGCGAGGAGTTCTTCGCCGACATGGGAGAGCTGACTGCCGGCTTCCTCAAGCGGGGCTATTTCATCACCAAGGACATGAACGAGATCTACTCGCGGGGCCGGGTGGACGGCGCCCTGCCCGTCGTCGCCTACTTCCTGGCCCGGCAGGGTTACGGCATCGTCGAGGTCAAGCGCCTCGTTCCGGCCGGCGACGGCGGCTGGACCGAAACGCCCTACGAGCGGGCGGCCCGCCGGCCGCGCCGCCCCTACGGCGTCAAGATCGTCTGCCTCAAGCCCGGCGAGACCACGGCCCGGAACGTCTACTATTTCTGCTGCGACGTCGAGAACAAGGCCTTCCGGACGGACGCGCCGCTGTACCGGCTCTTCGCCGGATTCGGCCGTCTGACCACCTTCGTCAAGTCGGGCTCCTACCTTCTCCATTGGGGGAACTTCTCGACGCTGCGCAGGTTCATCCTCGACCGCAGCCTCTACGTCCTCCAGGACGACACGGCCGTGCCGTACCGTTTCTTCGTCGACGAGGGCTGGGACATCCGGCTCTACGGCCGCTACGGCAAGCCCGTCTCTGACTTCACCAACGTGGAGCAGGCGGACCTGCGGCAGGCCTACGAAGCCCCCTCGACCGGCGTCTTGCCGCTGCCCTTCCATTTCGGCTACCACTGGCGCTCGCAGGTCGACAACCTGCTCCTGGCCAAGCGCCCGCACCGGCCCGACAAGGTCCCGTCCGGCAGGTGAGGCGCGCCTTCAATGCACCATCAGAGGGGCCTTCAACTGTCCAGGCAGTGGGGGCCAGCTCAGTTTTTACCTGGCCCACAATATAGGGAAGACGCCCTAGTGCATAATAATGGCAAAATCCACCGGCAATTAAGGAAAAGGCATGAAGACAACAGACTACAGATTAACCGATATGGAGCTTTATAGGTGTCCGTTTAATCGACGATACTTTTCTGATCCCTGGGTTGCCTACCACGGCACTTCAAGCATCAATGAACAACAAATAGAAAAGAATGGTCTTAAATGGAGTGATCAGAACTATACACGATCAGACATTTCACAAGTAATATCGATATTTGAGAAGCTGTTTTGGTACGGGGCAGTCTCGGACGGGCTGGCTGTATTATTGACATATACCCAGAGTGATTTTGATATTTCTAAAACCAAGAACGCGAAACCTATTTTCCTTGCCCAATCGAGTATGAGGGCTTTAAGCTATGCTCAGCGTTCTTGGGCTGGGGGAGAAACGGTCCGGGCCCTTAGGATTGTCTTTGAGGAATTAGATAGATACAGAGATGATGACGAGTTTCGCAGGAATGAAATAGCCAAATCATATGCGAAGTTGAAAGATCGATTATACTGCAAGTTACCCAAGAATCTCGATTTAGAAAAGAGCGAAGTTCATGAGCATTCGCAAATAAGAGAACTATGGGACCATTTCGCTAACTATGGCCGTAGATACTCAATTATTCCCAATAAGGATGGAGAGCCACCCGTCGTCTTTGAGAAGCAATGGTTAGTCGACCAGCTCAATGGACTGGAGCATCTCCGCACAAAGGTGTTCTCAATGAAGGAAAACCATTTGTACGGGGTAATTTATGTCGTCAGATTTGATGAGCACGATATCCCTTCTCTCCGTTATAGCCCTTCTGGTGCGCTCATTTCATTAAGGCCAATTCCCGCAAACAAGATAATAGACAAGGCGAAGATCTACGCTTCAGAAAATCAGGTCCTTCCGATTCTTACAGACGAAGAATGGATTAATAGAGCCCATGAGGGGATATACAAAGCACAGATATGAGATTTCCGGGATCATTCTACAACCGGGAACCTAAATAGTTTAATTGATAGCACATCTGTCAGCGGACTTTTCCTTGGATAGCCATCTGCGGCAGCACCAGGTTGCTGAGTTGGGCTGGCGCCTTTGACTCTGTTTATCACTAGTGCGGCAGAGTGCCAGCGGCCTGCCATGCCCTCGGTGCCAACGGGTCCCAAATACAATTCATTGCTAGAATCGAGAGGTTAGAGAGTTGCCACCGTTGACCCCCTCTGTTGGACTGTGTTATTAAGGAGTTTAAAAGGGCATGCCATTTTTCATTCCGGTCCATATATTTCGATCGGGGTCCTAGGTTGGCCGCTACGATTAGGAAAGGCGACCGAGTTCTGGTCAGGGATCGTCCATGGCTTGTCAAGCAAGTCAACGCCCCAGCCGGGACACAGGCAATTCTTGAGCTTTTTGCTCTAGATGGGGCAAGGCCAGAAGGTCTGTCTGTCATCTCTCCGCCCGAAGAAGTCCTTCAACTCCCCAACCAGGATATAGAATTTGACCTCGGTCTTCTCGACTCCTTTTCGGCCTGGTCGAGCGCCCACCGTCTCATCGGGGCGACGCTTATCCGGGAAGCCGAGATTCTCAGCGGCGTACGTTTTGGCCGAGTCGCTCTCGAAGCGTACCAGCTTGCCCCGACCTTACGGCTTTTATCTAAGCCACGCCCCTCTCTTCTTATCGCCGATGATGTCGGACTGGGGAAGACAATTGAAGCGGGCCTTGCGATCCTAGAATTTACTGCCCGAGGCCGAGCATCTCGTGTCCTTATCGTGGTTCCCCCGGGCCTTATGGACCAATGGAAAGATGAGCTTCTTGATAAGTTCAGCTTGGACTTTGTAATTATTGATAACGCCGGAGGCCTCGCGGCCGCCCAGACTGACCTTCCCGCTGGCGTGAATCCCTGGGACGCTCTTCCCCGGATCATCACTTCATTGGATTTTTTAAAGAAAGAGACGGTCCGGAGCCGCGCATTACGCAAGCATTGGGATCTTATTATTGTGGATGAAGCCCATGCCCTGTCCGAATCGGGGACTCCTGAAAATCCGTATCGTACTCAGCGCACTCGCCTTGGGAAGGCCCTCCAGAAGTCGTGCAGAGGCCTATTGCTATTAACCGCAACTCCTCATAATGGTTATGCCCATTCATACCGGTCGCTCCTCGAATTGGTTGAGCCTACACTGGCGACCTTCCATGGAACGCCTGAGAATCTACAGCGTCGTATGGATGGGGCCCGGATTCGCAGGATGAAATCCCAGATAGTCCGACGTTTCCCAGACGGACATGACGAACCTGTGTTCCCGGAACGTCACGTTGCAGGGATACCGGTCGTCGACCTGGCCGAAACGGAAAAGGAGCTTCTTAAGAAGGTAGCGGCTTACTGTTCGAAAACGGCCCGTCAGGCAAGTGATACCGATGATGCTGAGCTCATTGGCTTTGCTATGCAGATCATCAAGAAGAGAGCTTTGTCGAGCCGGGCCGCACTCAGTAAGACCGTCGATTACCGTTTAGAGTCGTTGCGAAGAGAGGAAGCACGCGAGGAGCCTCCCTCCCGCTCAGAGGTTCGGGAGCTTCGAGCCGATTTGCCCCTTGGAGAAGCGGCCGCAGAGAGAACGGCCCGCCGGATCCTGCGGAGCGCGGTGCCCCGCGATGAGCGTCGTCGCAAGTCCGAAATCGGCGCACTCACGGCCATCCGCCGTGTCATCGGCAAGCTTCCCGCCGCCGATCCAAAAATCGAGGCGTTAATTAACGAGCTGAAGAGTGTGATTGCTAAGGATCCATCTGAGAAGGTGATCGTTTTTACCGAATACCGAGATACGCTGGAAGCAATTCGGCTCCGGATAGACGAGGAGCCCAATTTCTCTGGCCGGTATGTCCTTTTCCACGGCGGTCTCAGCCGTAAAATCCGCCTTGCTCGCGAAGTTCAGTTCGAACAACCAGGATCCCGGATTCTCCTCGCTACCGATTCCGCGAGCGAGGGTTTGAACTTACAGAGGACATGTCGCAGGGTCATCCACTTTGAGTTGCCCTGGAATCCCAACCGCCTCGAACAACGAAACGGTCGAGTCGATCGATACGGCCAAAAGCGGGAACCGATTATCCGCTACCTCTTCTATCCGGACAGCCCGGAGGACGACGTGCTTCATCGGCTCGTCGAGAAGATCAAAGAGATGGCTCGGAAGAGAATTTCGACGCCCGACATCTTGGGTCTTCTCACTGGACGGGGAAGCCTCGAGGGAGGGCTAGTTGAGCTTGATCCGGAATCGGCCGATGTTGAGCAGAAGAAAGAGAGCCTTATCCAACTCTTCGAAGACAGGACAGCCGAATTTATCAGCAACGCCCGACCCCTTTTGGCCCTCAGCCCGGGGGGGCCTGAAGAGGACGAGCGAATCTGCCGGCTTCTCGATACCGTTGAGCCACTTCTCCCTGATGATACAGACTTCGAAGCGGTTGCCCTTGGTGCCCTCGGGCCCGCGGCATTCCACGCTGATCCCGAGCGTGCCCATATCTATAGAATCGATGTCCCCCCCCAGTTCCAAGGAGAAAAGGTACTCCCGACCTATGGAGCGGTAACATTTCGTCGAATGACCGCCGTCCGTTTCCGGCCGAATGAAGTTGAATATATTACGCCGCTACACCCGCTTGCCGCGGCCCTATCCGCTTCAGCCAGAAGACGCCTGATCCAAGTTTTTTCTTTGGGAGGGGCAATCCCTCCTCGCCGGCTTGCGGCCCGCGCCGTAGCTGGATCCGAGCCAGCATCCGTCCTCTTCACTTTTCATGGCGCCATATGCGATCAGGAAGGGCCCATCGAAGAACACGTACTGGCCGTCCGTTTGACTGCAGATGCGCGCTTGCTCGGGAAATCAGCCGAGAACCTAGCTCTCCTCACGGAATCGGATCGGGGTCAGGAGATCGATCCGGAAGCCATCCAAAATGCATTTGCTGACCCCTTCAATCATCTCCGAAGCCTCGCGAAGGCCGAGGCCTCCCGACAGCTGAAAGTGCGGGCTGAGGAGGTTAGCATTGTACGCGAACGGCAGGCTAGGGCCTGGCTTGAAGAACTCGAGGCCGATGCGGCAGATCGCATGCGGGAGATCGAAGAAGAGGAAAAGCTCGGACGTGGATTGATCGAAGCAACCGGCCAGCAACGCCTTTTTCCCGAGGATGGCGATTCTAGCCCACGAGGGTTCGTGGCCAGGAAGGCCGCCGTGGAAGCGTTCAAAGACGAACGGCGCAGAGAAATTGAGCTATATCAGAAGATTGCAGAGCCGGAATCGCCCCTCGCCATGGGGGCTCTGTTTCTTATGCCCAAAGAGAGGGCACAGTGAAATCCTGCCATCTGCGCAACGTCAGAGGTTTCTTTTCTGATTATTATCTCGGGGCTGTTTCGGGCCAAGGCATGGGAAGTGGCCGGCCTTCGGGCCGCGAAATGGATTACGCATTCCTTCGTTTCCTACGTATCCGCGAAAGGGCTCGGGGGCGGGTGGCTGACAGTGCCGGCTGTCGTGAGAAATTCCTAAGGCCCTTCTTACGGGACACTCTGGGCTTCCACTTGGGTGCCGGAGAGGATCGTATCCACGTTCTGTTTACTTCCGCGGAAGCAGAACAACAGGGGGAGCGACCCTTGCTCGTCGCATACTGTGGCGGCTGGGACGAGGACCTTGATGCGGGCCGAGGTGCCGCCAACCCGCGACAGGGGGTCGAGCAGGCGATTGCTCGCCTAGGTCTCCATTACGGCCTCCTTCTGACCGGCGAACGCCTTCGCTTGATTAGGGCCCAGGGTGAGGGTGCTCGGGGGGCGTATCTCGAGATCAACCTCGAGGCGCTCGCCGAAGATGAAGACTCCGACTCCTTCCCCTTTCTCCTTCATTTCTTTTCTTCCGGAACCTTCACGCCTAGCCAGGAAGGCAAGACAGTCATAGAAGAAATCGAGCGAGAAAGCCGCGTTCAGGCCGAGAAGGTTTCTGACGACCTCAAGCGGGCCGTCTTTACGGCCGCAGAATCGATCGTTTCAGGCCTGATAGAAGATGCCATTAATGCGGGCCGTTATGCCTCCGCTCTGGAGCTCGAGGAGGCTGATATTCAGCGGTATCGGGACGCGGCTCTAACCTGCTTATATCGTATCCTCTTTATTCTTTATGCGGAGGCCCGGGATACCCGGCTCGATAGCCACGCGCTTTACCGGGACAACTACTCCGCTCAAGGACTTCTTGACGAAGTCCTCGAGGATGTCTCTTTTTCCTGGCCTGCCAACCGGTCCTCTCTCTGGATGCGTTTGCGCGCCCTGTTCCGGATTTATGACAAAGGTCTGCCCAGGATCAGCCAGTGGGAGAACATCCCACCGCGGGGAAGCGATTTCTTTAGCTCAGAGACTCCGGAAGGTGAGATCCTGCGAAGCGCGCGTTTATCCGACCGTGCAGTCGCCCGGCTCATGCTCGACTTGGCGACTTCAACGCCCAGGCATGGAGTTGGAAGGGAACGGGTTTCCTTTCGGGAACTCGACATCGAGAACCTGGGCGCAGTTTATGAGGGCTTGCTTGAATTCGAGCCCCGAGTTGCCAGAGAGACGACTCTTGAGCTCCAGGTCCAAGGCCGAATGCTCTCCCTGACCCCGAGCGACGTCGTCCGCTTATGCGAAAAGAAAGGCCTTGTCCTCCAAGGCAATTATGCTCTTGTCGCGGATACCGTTTGCGCCTTGTTCCATCCCCAATCTGGCGAGACCGAGGACGGGGAGGGCGATGAATTGGAGCAGGCTTCTGCCGGGCCGGCTCCTGATCCAAAGGAACTAGATGTTGAGGACGATGCCGGAGAAGATGAAGAAAACTCCATTGGGCAAGGTGTCACAGCCCGCATAATACGCCGTCTTGAGCCCGGAATGTTCCATTTCGTCCCAGGCTCGTCACGCAAGGGCTCCGGGTCCTTCTACACACCTCGCCCTCTCGTACAGGATCTTGTACGCCATTCGCTCGGGCCGCTCCTCAAAGGGAAATCTTCAGCAGAAATTGAGCGGCTCCGTGTCCTCGATCCCGCTTGTGGCAGTGCACATTTCCTAGTCGAAGCCATGCGCTTCATCGGCCAAGCTCTTCACCGGGCTTATGTCGAGGAGGGGCATGGGAGGCCGCCCAGGGAATTCCGGGACACGACTGGCCAGGGCTGGGACAACGATTGGAGAGCATCGGACGAATCGGCCAGGCTCTCAAACTCCGAAGCGAGAGCTTGGTGCAAGCGACGGGTAGCCGAACGGTGCTTGTTCGGCGTGGACCTTAACCCCACTGCCGTTGGACTTGCACGAGTGGCTTTGTGGATCGAATCCGCGGCCGGCGATAGGCCATTGACCTATTTTGAGCATCACGTTCGATGTGGGAACTCCCTCCTCGGGTCCTGGACGGAGTATCTCGACCGCCCCCCCATTCCCGGGCTCGCCAGTACAGGGAGTGGACACAATGAAAAGAGGATAGCGAAAGGCGCTTCGCCTGCGAGTGTTCCGCTGTTTGAAGAATCGGGAATCCGCCATCAAACGGGGATATTCCAGGACTTAGTCCGCCAAGTAGTTTCAGAGGCCGCCGGGAAGCGGCGCCTTATCGATGAAATCGACGCCACCACCGTCCGCCAGGAAGGGCGGGAACCTGAAAGCATTCAAGAACAGAAATTCAAGGACTACCTCCGCCGCCAGGCCGACGAGATACTCGAGGGGGTCAGGCTCCTGTTTGACTTACGTTCTTCCGCGGTCTTCCTGCCGGAGATCTGGGCCGAATGGGACTATCTCTGCGACAAGGTCCGATTGCCCGAGGAGCTCTTAGTCTACGCCCAACATCAATCATGGTGGCCGAGTGTCGAAATGGTCAGAGCCCGGGAGCGTTTCTTCCATTGGGAGCTTGAATTTCCGGAAGTGTTCTTAAACGAAGGGCACGCTGGTTTTGACGTCGTCCTCGGCAACCCCCCTTGGGATAAGATCAAACCTGATAGGAAGGAGTTCTTTGGATATTTCGACGTCCTCATTAGGGCGTTCAAGGGTGGCGAATTAGATAAGCGAATAGCCGAACTTGCTGAGGCCGATCCTTCGCTACCTACTGAATTTAAGGCCTATGAGGAGCGGCTGAAAAGGACATCTCTCTTCCTTAAGAAAGGCGGGGATTTCGCCTTCCAGGATTGGATTATAGATGGCAAGAGTACTGGTGGTGATCCAGACCTGTTTAAGTTCTTTGTCGAGCGCGCCTTCCAGCTGGCCGCCGCAGACGGCAGGATCGGGTTCGTAGTCCCGTCAGCGATTTACAACAATGAAGGTTGTTCTGGCCTGCGGCACCTATTGCTCGATGAAACATGTGTCGAGCGGTTCTATGGATTCGAGAACCGAAAGAAGATCTTCCCGATAGATTCCCGTTATAAATTCGTCAGTTTGGTTTTTCGGAAGACGCGCCCAGAACCAGATAGCTTGGGCTTTAACGCCGCTTTTATGCGTCATGACCTCGATGAACTCGACGAAACGGCAATTTGGCGAGAGCCGGGCCGAGAAGGGAAGTCCCCCTTCCCAGCCCCCATGCCTTGGGTCGTATCAATCCGCCGAGATGAATTGTATAGGCTGTCGCCGGGGACGTTGGGTTTCCTCGAATACCGGAGCCCCCGTGACAGAGACATAATGCTCAAGATGTATGAAGGCCATCCGCTCCTTAGCGAAAAGGGACCGGGTACCTGGAACGCGCGGTTCTACCGAGAATATGATATGGCGAACGACCGCGACCTGTGGACCGATCCTAAGACAGGCAAGCTTTGGAATACAAGACAGATCCTAGGTGAAATATCGGGGACGACGCCTAAGCCTCCGTACTATGAGCCAGCATCCTGGCCCGATATCCGCGCCCGGATGGCCCAGGCGGGTTTTTGGCCCCTTTATGAGGGTAAACATATTGAACAATTCTTAGTGGATATTAAACCCATTGTACGTTGGGTTAACCTCAATGAGGCTGAAAAAAAGAACGGCCGGCTCCCTGACGCCGGGCCTAAGTTGGTTTTCCGTGATATCGCTAGCAACACTAATGAACGCACGTGTATTGCCGCGGTATTGTCAGGGCAGTCGTGTTTTGGTCATTCGCTCTCTGGACTTGAAGTGAATGATGTCCCCATCGATCTTGTTGCGGCAGTACTTAACTCGATGGCCTTTGATTATTGTCTGCGTTTTAGAACGGCGGGGATGCATCTGAGTTTCAATTATATGATGCGGTTGCCTATAGTCACCTCGGTGAAAACTAATGGACTTACGACTGTTTCGGGCGGAGCCGGCCGTATCTGCCACATTGCGGAGTTGCCCGATTCGGCTCTAAAGGTCTGGCAATTAAACCGGGCTGTTGCGGAGGCCTATGGCCTTTCGCCTGATGATTTTGAGCACGCACTCTCGGCTTTCACGGTTTTCATTCGAAAAAGACCTGAGTTCTTTGCCTTCATGAGATCAAGAACTAATGAATGGAAGGAAGAATCGCTTTACTTCGTCGACGAGTCGAAACATTACGTCGCAGGAGCTGAACAGGAATCCTGGGCCGTTGAGGAATCTCAAGATAAATATTCCCATGATCAGAAGTCTGGCAAGTCCAGGATAGGCAAAAAATGAAATGACGGGAGGAGAATTCGTCCCAATACAATAGATGGCTTATTGCATTATGAATAAAGCCAGGGAGAACGTGGGATGAGCGTAAATACTCCGCAGGCGGTTCATGATCTTATTGGAGAGTACCGTCGCTTTTTAAGAACATCCTATAGGTTCCTAGACGAACATCTTCGCCATCAGTTCGAGGATCATCTTGCCCGGACCGATGTCATCGTCAAGGGGCCGTTTGTTACTCTGGCCCGTGAGTTCGCGCCTGGCCGGACTCTCCGTGTCCTCCTGTCTGAGGGGATAATATCCCCGGAATTGGCGAAAGCACGCTGGGCATTTGGAAATGAGCCGCTTTATTCGCACCAGGAGCAAGCCTTAGCAATCGGAAGAGAAGGTAGATCTTTCGTAGTAACAACAGGAACAGGTTCTGGAAAGACAGAAGCCTTCTTATTGCCGGTTTTTGATCACATTATTCGCAGGAAACAGGACGGAACTAGGGGAATCAAAGCTGTATTCCTCTACCCCATGAACGCGTTGGCCAATGACCAGCTTGAACGGCTTAGAAGGATGCTTCGCGAAAGTGGCCTTGATATATCCTTCGGGATGTATACGGGCGACAGCGATGAGGCGGGCAAGAACCTTCGGGAGCCGCCGGCTGAAACGGAGCGGACAACGCGTCAGGCGATCCGTAGAGATCCGCCCGATATCCTATTGACTAACTACAAACAGCTCGAGTTCCTTCTCGTACGAAAGGAAGATAAAGGCCTCTTCACGCCCACCCTCAGGTTTCTGGTTCTAGACGAGATCCATAGCTACCGTGGGGCGTTGGCCACCGAAATCGCTTGCCTGATTCGGCGGTTGAAGGCCCATGCAGGCCTTGAAGCCGGAGCCTTAACCGTAATTGGGACTTCGGCGACGATCGCCTCTGGCCCGGATGGGGCCGCGGCCCTGGCCTCGTTCTCATCCGCCCTTTTTGGGGAAGAGGTACGAACTGATGATGTCATAAAAGAAGCCTATGTTGAACTACAAGAAAAGGCGAAGCCTTGGCTTCCGGTGACGCCGGAGATCAATGACGCTGACCTATATGCACTAGATGTCGGCGATGACCTAGCTGTCGTTGCCTTTTCTGAACGATTGACCGGAAAGACATGCTTAGCTGAAGGGTCAATTGCCGACCGGATCTCAAGTGTCTTAACTGGCAACAGAATTGTCCAGGCCATCGAGGAGGCCTTCGAAGAGCCCAAGTCAATCGACGATGCCGCGGAGACCATTCGAAGGACAATCCCTGAAAGAGCGGCAGTCGATATAGCGGCGGTCCGTCGTGAGATCGAAGCCTATCTCTTAGTAGGTAGTATTGGGGATGATGATCATCCCCCACGATTGCGGCCCAAGCTCCATACGTTCTTTCATGGGGTTTATGATGTCTCCCTGTGCATGAACCCGGATTGCCGGACCCTCGTCCCTCAGGGCGGGTCCGTGTGTGGCCGGTGCGGTTCCGTAGCTAGACCGGCGGCGCTTTGCCGAACCTGTGGACAAGATTTCGTCAAAGTGCGGTTTTCGCGAGAGGCAGACAGTGTGCCCGTTGGAACGGCGGACTATTTCAGCGACGAAAACACAGCCTTTCTCACTCATAAGATACTCGACCTTCCTGACTCTTCTGATCTCCTCGAGGAAGACCAAAAAGAAGTAACGAAAGGAGGAGCCACACTCTTTGGTCAAGAGCGGAGATCGAGCAAGCAAGAGAGGGCGGAGGCCAAGCTTGACCGCATCGGCTACTGCTTGAGTTGTGGCCGAATAATGGACGCCGAAGCCGTGTGCCCATCCTGCAACCGGCCTTCGGTACCGATGTTACTCCATAAGGGCAAGCTAAGCACCTGCCCTGCTTGTGGCGACACTTATCCCCGGGGGGATATCGTAACGCCCCTCCGGACTGGGACAGCCTCGTCTGTTTCTGTACTTACGACCCATCATTTGGACCAGTTGAAGGGAGCGGACCGGAAGCTCCTGGTCTTTGCCGATAATCGCCAGGACGCCGCTCACCAAGCAGGATACACGGCAGATAAGCACCGCTCCTTCGCCCTCCGCCATGGGATTGCGCAGGAGGTCAGGGATGCCGGCGAGCGGGGCCTCTTCCTGGAGGAGCTTCCCCAACGGCTTCTTGATGTCTATCGGGAGCTTTCGATCGTTCCGAGAAGGCCAACCACGCTTGAAAGGGACAACTGGCTCTTTGCGCTAAGGTTCGAATCCGCGAATGAATTCACGCGCTACAGCCGCCAGCGTGCCGCGCTCGAGAGTTTGGGCATAGTTGCCATCGACTACGAGTTTCTTTCTGATCTCGGTGGGGATGGGAGATTTATTCGGGCGGCCGAAAAGCTCGGGATCGACGTCGCAACAGCGGTAACGGCGGTTCGAGCAATCCTTGACGTCATGCGCAAGAGCCGGGCCGTCGGATACGATTTCTTTCAAGAATATATCGATCCGAATAGAAAGCGACGCTATCGGGAGCTCGAGGCTGAGCCGTTCAACGTACGAATTGCTGAGCGCGACCGTCATCCCAGAGCCTTCGCCCTGGACAGACCTGATCACATTCGAAAAACCGGCAAATTGATAGGATTTATCCAGGAGAATCCGCGCGCCGGTCAGCTCACAGCTCCGCAAAAGATCATATCTCGACTTTGCGGATCGAGAGAAATGGCAGAGGTATTCATCCGCAGTGTCGTTCCGCTCTTGGAAGAGATAGGAATCCTCGTCCACGTGGCCGGCTTTCCGATACCACCTAAGGAAAGGACGGCTGGGCTACATCCGCTTCAGATTTCTCCGCGAATAATCCGGCTATTTTCAACCGAGAGAGGATTCCGATGCAACGCATGTCAGACGTGGCGGCCTTATAATTTGCCGACATGCCCAACTCCGAAGTGCGCAAACGGCCAGTTAATCCCTACTGCCAGAGATGATGAGAATTATTATGTCACATCTTATCTTAAGCGGGCGCCGCGGCGGCTTGCAGTAGCCGAACATAGCGCTCAGATTTCGGGAGTGGAACGGGCAAAGAGAGAGACGGAATTCAAGGAGGGTCGACTCGACGTCCTGGTCTGTACACCCACCCTTGAACTGGGAGTAGATATTGGGCCACTCTTGACGGTTGTATTGAGGAACGCACCCCCCACTCCGGCTAGGTATGCCCAGCGTGTCGGAAGAGCCGGGCGTCGGCTAAGGATCGGTTTTGCTAGCACGTTCTGCGCGGGAGGGGCCCACGACCGCCATGCTTTCGAACAGCCGTGGTGGCTCGTGGCTGGCCGCTTCGATCCTCCGCGGCTCAGGCTCGACAACCCCAAGGTTGTGCGTAGGCATCTCCGTTCTTATGTTTTAGAGCGTCTGGATGCCCAACTTCCCAGTCGAATGGGTGATCTTCTCGACGACCTGCGAAAGCCAACAAAGTGGCGAGTCGATGCCTTGTCGGATCTATTCGCGGAGATAGGCAGAAGACATGTCGAACTGGTAGCGGGAACAGCGTCACTCCTGGCCCGCGATCGTCAAGAGGGACGTATGCCTGGATTCGGAGAGGGAGAAGCCGAGGCCACAGTAGAGGCCCTGGAAAGCGAGCTAACACAGGTGTTCGAGAGCTGGTGGAAGAGAGTTATCCAGCTCGACAAAGAATACCGTGACTTTGCAACCATCGGCTCGCCGCGCCAGGACGATAAGAAGGCGGCGGCTCGAAAGCGGGCTTATTACGAAATTACCCAGGATCCTGAGCGGGCTTATACATTGAACTACCTGTCGACTAAAGGGCTTATGCCGGCGTACCAATTCCCCGTCGACATGTTCAGCCTCGACCCAGGCGTGACCGATACACCAACTCTTTTTCGGGCATCTGCGGTCGCAATTGAGGAGTTCGCCCCTGGTAACTTCGTCTATGCTAATGGGCACAAGCTTAAGTCGATCCGTGTTCTTTTCCCTGGAGGGCCGGGCAGTAGCGATGCCGGCCCGCGCACCAGCGATGCAGAAGCGAGCGGGCGGCTTCAGGCCTTTCATTTCTGCGAGCAATGCGATGAAGTTGTTGAATCAGGCCGGAATGCCTGTCCACGATGCCAAGAGCCTCTGCCCGCGGCGACAGATGTCGTCTTCGTCGACGCCTTCGAGGCTGAAGAGAATCTAAGGATCAGTTCTGACGAGGAGTCCCGCCAGAAAGAAACGCAGGATCGGCGAGAGGCCCTGCTGGCCGAGACCGCAGAGAAAAGTATTCTATATCCCTACAGTCTTACCCCACTAGAGCACCTGAAGCTCGCTCAGATACTTGTTACAAACTGGGGCCGGCTCGAAAGCAAGACCGGTCAGGGGATTCGATTCTGGCTTTGCCCGGAATGTGGGAGACACCTCCCCTATAATCCGACGGATCCTAAAAAGAAGAAAGCTATCGAGGAGTGGAGTTCCTATCATAAACGTTTTTGTATGGGCGAACCGGCTTCCCTGGTTTTGGCCTATAAATTCGAAACCGATTGCCTGGTCCTGAATGTTCCCTCCAGGGCTGATGTGAGGACAATTGGCCGATCATCATCCTCTCCCACCCTAGTTACGCTAGCCGAGGCTCTTCTTGCAGGCGCTGAAAACTTGCTTGAACTGGAAACCAATGAGATCGCGGCCTTCGTAAGGCGAAGCTCGAAAGATGCGATTTCGGACCAAATCGTTTTTTATGAAACGGTGCCTGGCGGGGCAGGATATCTAGAAGCAATGGCGGCTCGACTGCCTGCCATAGCTGAAGCGGCTATGTCTAGGCTTTTCGGCCATTCCTGCAGGAAGGCGTGCTATCTCTGTCTCAAGCATTATGGGAACCAGAGATGGCATGCCTTCTTTGACAAGGATGAGGTGAGAGACCTCCTCACTATACTGACGCAACAAGAACAAGTCCGGCCCCAGGAAACATCGGGCGGAGCCGGCCTTAGGACAATACTCGAGATGCTCCGGAAGCGGTCAGATGGCTCAGACGAATCGGTCCGCCTATACCCAAAGGGGGCAATTGAGGAGCCTCTGCGCCGGGCTCTTGAGCGGATCGAAGGCATTCCTTCGGGGATTCGTGATTACGAAATCAAGGACGATAGAGGCGTTTTGGTGACAGTCCCCGACTTCACATGGCCTGATGTTCGGCTGGCTGTCTATTGCGACGGATTCGCAATTCACGGCAACAGGACGACGCTGGAGATGGATGCACAAAAGCGCAACCATATCCAGAGCCGGGGTTGGACCGTGCTGACCTACTGGGGCCGCGTCATTCTTAAAAATCCCGATGCTTGCGCGATACAAATCGCAGAGGTTTACCGACAAAAGAATGCTGGGAGGAAGGAGTTATAAGGAGGCAGAATGTTCAATAATATTAAACTGAATTATTGGCGGCAGTTCAATGATATAAACTTAGATTTTGACCAAAGAATGACCGTATTAACTGGGGAGAATGGAACAGGTAAAACTACTATTCTTAATATCCTAAGCCGCCATTTCGGGTGGAATCTATACCTAATCTCTACGCCATCTCCTTGTAATAGCCGCACTAGGCAGTTCTGGACAGATGTATGGGAAAGGTTGTCATCTGACAATGAAATACGGCCGGGAAGTATTGAAGTTGGTTCTATCACATATAGTTCGGGCAAGGAATGTAAGCTTATGGTCCCTCCGAAAATGGAGAATGCAAAGTACAACATTAAGTATAGCAATCAAGAGCAAATTCCCGGGCTTCACGTTCCTTCGCATAGCCCAGCTTTTGCTTACAGACGCATTGAAAATATCCCGACAGACCCAAAGACAAGTCAACAACAGTATCAACAGTACCAACAAGGCCTACAGCAACTATTTCAAGAGGAACAATCAAGAAATCCGGGAGGAATGCTAAAACAATCTTTAGTAGCCATGGCAGTTTTTGGGTATGGTAATGAAGCAGTCGTTGGTAACCAAGAATATCGGAGGATATTTATAGAATTCCAGGATGTTCTCCGTATCCTTCTGCCGAAAAGTCTTGGTTTTAGCCGCTTAGAAATAAGAATGCCAGACGTCGTCTTAGTAACGGAGTCCGGAGATTTTTCCTTAGATGCGGCTTCGGGTGGAATCGGGGCGTTGTTTTCTATCGCTTGGCAGATATTTATGTATGGTATCGATAAGGGTAGTTTTGTCGTTACGATCGATGAACCGGAAAGTCACTTGCATCCAAGTATGCAACGCGAATTACTGCCGAACCTTATAAAAGCTTTTCCACAAACTCAATTCATTATCGCAACGCATAGCCCGTTCATTGTCACGTCGACTCCAGAAGCTAGAGTATATGCACTTATGTTTAATAAGGCAAAGAGGGTCGATTCGAGATACCTAGAAGCTGTCGATCTTTCAGGGACAGCGAACGAAACTTTACGAGAAATACTTGGGGTTCCCATATCAGTACCGGTATGGGTTGAGGAGCGGTTCAATAGGATAATAATGAAATATATAGACTTGGAACTGACTAAAAATAGTCTTGAAGAACTCAAAAGTGAATTGAATGCTCAGGCGCTAGGCTTTTTGTTGCCAGAGGCAATACTCGATATTAAAAAGAAAAATGCGAAATCTTACTAAGCCCTCATTCCCTGAAGTCCTTGCCGATAACCGTGATATCTGGCTCGACGATTATCTAAGAAACCCTTCGGAGCATAATAGAATTAAGTATCGTCATCCGACCATAAAGAAGACGCTCATGGAGGAGACAAATGGCAAGTGTGCTTATTGTGAAAGCAAAGTAGGGCACAATTGTCCAGGAGATATTGAACATAAGATACCAGTCGATGACCGCCCTGATTTGTTGTTTAACTGGGATAATCTAATAATCTCATGTACTGAATGCAACCGCAGGAAGGGAACGTATTATGATGAATCCTGTATGTTTCTAGATCCAAACAAAGATGACGTTGAGAGCAGGCTTCAACATATAGGTCCTTTGGTTTTTAATAAACCGGGCGATGTTCGGGCTGAAGTCACTGTCCGATTGCTAGAGATTGATCGTCCTGACGGTCGGCCGTATTTAATGGGAAGGAAGTACGAGAAGCTTGAAAATACGCGAGGATTGGTAAAAAGCATAGTCCGCGAGAATAACGTAATTCTAAAAGCGTTCTTAATTCAGGAGCTAGAAGTACAATGTTCAACTACTGAAGAATACTCAGCCATGGTGAAAGCTTATGTTGATGGATTACCCCCTGGGTGGGCTAATCAAACTGCTAGCCCAATGGGGGCAACTTAGATGGGCCGGCTTGGGGGACGCGATGGGAGGGCGGAGAGGGATCTTGCCATTCTTGATCTGCCTATTGGGGGCTTGAGTACCTTGAGCAGCCGGCAAATCGCTGATAGCCTAGCATCGGAGAGCTCGTATTCCTTAGCTAGCAGCCTGGGTGGAATTTGCCGTACCCGCTCGAGAGCTCCTTTCGTTTGATTATGATCTTGTGCTCATTCCTCATTTCTTGCCTCCAAGAAAACTGGAAGTTCCGTGCTTAGAGCTTGCTCCGGGAGGCAATTTTGATACAAGAACCGTTCCATGAGGCAGGACAAACCCTGCCCCCCAATTTGCCACCGTTCAACAGATTTTGCTAAAACTCGCCTAAATTAGCCTAATGGTGCCTAAAACGGAAAAACCGGAAACCTCGGATTATCAGGGGGAAATAAAAGAGAAGAACTGGCTGGGAAGCAAGGATTCGAACCTTGATTGCATGATCCAGAGTCATGAGTCCTGCCGTTGGACGACTTCCCAGCAGGGACGACTATATTAAAGAAAAAGCGGGCGAAATTCAAGCCCTTTCCGGAAATGGGGGAGACGAACTTAAGATGGGGGACACGTACCCCGGGGACATGTGCCAAAGAGGCACATGCCCCCTCGTTACATGTCCCCCATTCAGCCCGTTGAGGCCCCGGGAGAATCGTGATAACATGGCCGTCCCAGATGATGAGATCGAAAGCTCTGAAGCTCTCCCTGGCCGTCGCCCTGACGCTCGTGCTCCTCTACTTCTTCGGGCGCAGCGTCCCCTGGAAGGACGTGCCCGGCCAGGTCGTCGACGTCAACGTGCCGCTCTTCATCCTGGCCGTCATACTCTCGGCCTTCCACTTCGTCACCCGGGCCGCCCGCTGGCACATCCTGGTCGCCCGGGAGAAGCTCAACGTCCGCTTCCGCAGCCTGGTCGCCGGCAACGTCGTCGGCTTCACAATCAACTTCCTCCTGCCCGGCCGCCTCGGCGAGCTGGCCAAGCCGCTGTACCTGGCCCGCCGGGAGGGCGTGCGGCCGGGCTTCGCCATCGGCACGGTCGTCGTCGAGCGGCTCTTCGACATGGCCACGATGTGCCTGCTCCTGGGCCTGTTCATGGCCTGCCGGCCCCTCTTCGCCGCGTCCTGGCCGATCTCGGCGGAGGCCGGCCGGCAGCTGAAGTTCCTGGGCATCCTGGGCTTGCTCGTGGCCGCCGGCATCCTGGCTTTCGTCCTGGCCCTCTACCTCTTTCGCGAGCGGGCCATCAAGGTCGTCGCCTTCGTCCTCCGGCCCCTGCCCGCGAAGGCCTCCGCCGCCGTGACCAAGATCCTCCGCGAGTTCATCGACGGGCTCAAGTTCTTCCGGACGCGGGGGCAGGTGGCCCTCTATATCCTGCTGTCCCTCGTCGTCTGGCTGGGGATCGCCCTTTTCTACTGGGTCTTCTTCCTGGCCTACCGCATCCACGTGCCCTATTTCCTGGTCGTCCCCTTCGTCTTCCTGACCGCCGTCGGGGCCTCCATCCCCACGCCCGGCATGGTCGGCGGCTTCCATTACTTCAGCAAGCTCGGCATGACCATGCTCATGGGCCTGGCGGCGGGGCGGGCGGCGGGCGTCACCCTGGTCTTCCACGCCGTCCAGCTGGCCGTGACATGCCTCCTGGGTTATGCTATATTGGCGCGTGACGGAATGACCGTTCTCCAGCTCAAGCGGATGGGCGAAAGCGAGTCGCAATGAGGTGTCCTTACTGCGGCTTTCTCGAAAGCAAGGTCATCGATTCCCGGGAGAGCAAGACGGGCATCTCCATCCGCCGGCGCCGGGCCTGCCTGTCCTGCAAGCGCCGCTTCACGACCTACGAGAAGATCGAGGAGATCCCTTACATGGTCGTGAAGAAGGACGGCACCCGCCAGCCCTTCGACACCCAGAAGCTGCTGCGGGGCATGATGAAAGCCTGCGAGAAGCGGCCCATCCAGATCAGCCAGCTCGAGGAGATAGTCGAGGAGATCGAGTCGAAGGTCCAGGAGCGGCCGGACAAGGAGATCGGCGTGGCCGAGATCGGCCAGCTGGTCATGGACCGCCTGAAGGGCCTGGACAAGGTCGCCTACGTGAGGTTCGCTTCGGTCTACCGCGAATTCGGCGACGTGGCCGAGTTCCGCCGGGAGCTCGAGGACCTCATGAAGGAAAAATAAGCCGGGACCGGCCGCCATGGTCCGCCGCATCAAGCCCGTTTCCCGTTCCCGCAAGGACGAGGCGCGGGTCCGGGCCGCGGCGCCCGGCCGCCGCATCGCCGAGCCGCGGCTGCCCGCCCCCGGCGAGGTGACCAGCCCGGCCGTCGATATCTCCGAGACCGCGACCGAGTTCATCATCGAGATGGAGCTGCCGGGCGTCGACAGCACGGACGTCCGGGTCCTGCTCTTCGCCAGCCGCCTCGAGGTCAGCGGCTTCAAGCGCGAGCTGGCCGCCCCCGGCGGCTCCCGCTACATGCGGCTGGAGCGCGAGTACGGGGCTTTTCAGCGGGACGTCGTCGTGCCGGGGACGATCGAACCGGACCAGGCCGCCGCGGCCCTGGAGAACGGCGTCCTGACCATTGTTTTGAGGAAACCGCCGCGACGGCGGCGGGAGGTGGAGATCAAGGTCCGCCGCGACGGCGGCTGATTTTTGGAGAAGGAATTATGGCCAGCATTGACGAAAAAAACGGAGAAGAGATGGGCGGCCTCCTGGACGAGCAGGGCTCGAAGCTCCAGGTGCCGGCCAAGCTCCCGGTCCTGTTGCTGCGCGACGTCGTCATCTTCCCCTACATGATCGCCCCGCTGTTTGTCGGGCGCGAGAAATCCAAGGCGGCTATCGACGTCGCCCTGTCGACCAACCGGATGATCCTGCTCCTGACGCAGAAGGACATGGAGGTCGAGGACCCCAAGCGCGAGGACGTCTTCGACGTCGGCACGGTCGCCCTGATCATGCGCATGCTCAAGCTGCCCGACGGCCGGGTGCGCATCCTGGCCCAGGGCCTGGTCCGGGCCCGCGTCCAGACGTTCGAGGAGGAAGGGGCCCACGTCGTGGCCGAGGTCCGGGTCCTCGAGGAGCCGGAGAAGGCCGAGAAGAGCCTGGAGAACGAGGCCCTCATCCGCAACGTCCGCTCCGGCTTGGAGCGGGCCGCGTCCCTGGGCAAGAGCCTGCCGCCCGAGGTCCTCATCATCGCCTCGAACGTCGAGGAGCCGGGGCGCCTGGCCGACCTGACGGCCTCGAACCTGGAGCTCAAGGTCGAGGAGGCCCAGGGCATCCTCGAGATCGGCGATCCCGTCCAGCGCCTCAAGAAGGTCTACGAGCTACTGACCCGGGAGCTGGAGCTGCTCGACGTCCAGTCGAAGATCTCGACCGAGGCCAAGGGCGAGATGGACAAGCTCCAGAAGCAGTACTACCTGCGCCAGCAGATGAAGGCCATCCAGAAGGAGCTCGGCGAGGGCAACGAGACGCAGGAGGAGGTCCGGATCTACCAGGAGAAGCTGCGCAAGATCCGCGTCACGGACGAGGTCCGCGAGGAGATCGAGAAGCAGATCACCCGCCTGGGCCAGATGCACCCGGAATCGGCCGAAACCTCGGTCGTCCGCAACTACCTCGACTGGATGTTCATGCTGCCCTGGAACAAGTCGACCACGGACACGCTCGACCTGGCCAAGGCCAAGCGCATCCTCGAAGAGGACCATTACGGCCTGGAGAAGGTCAAGGAGCGCATCCTCGAGTACCTCGGCGTCCGCAAGCTCTCCAAGTCGGCCAAGGGGCCGATCCTCTGCTTCGTCGGGCCGCCCGGCGTGGGCAAGACCTCGCTCGGCAAGTCCATCGCCCGGGCCCTGGGCCGCAAGTTCGTCCGCATCTCGCTCGGCGGCGTCCACGACGAGGCCGAGATCCGGGGCCACCGCCGGACCTACGTCGGGGCCATGCCCGGGCGCATCATCCAGGGCATCCGCCGGGCCGGCACCGAGAACCCGGTCTTCATGATGGACGAGGTCGACAAGATCGGGGCCGACTTCCGCGGCGACCCCTCGTCGGCCCTGCTCGAGGTGCTCGACCCGGAACAGAACAACCAGTTCCGCGACCACTACCTCGGCGTGCCCTACGACCTGTCCAAGGTCATGTTCATCACCACGGCCAACCTCCTCGACCCCATCCAGCCGGCCTTCCGCGACCGCATGGAGGTGCTGGAGCTGCCGGGCTACACCGAGGAGGAGAAGCTCCAGATCGCCGTCCGCCACCTCATCCCCAAGCAGCTGGCCGAGCACGCCCTGACCCCCAAGCTCATCAAGTTCACCGGCGGGTCGGTCAAGAAGATCATCGGCCTCTACACCCGCGAGGCCGGCGTCCGCAACCTCGAGCGGGAGATGGCCTCGATCTGCCGCAAGGTGGCCCGCCGGGTCGCCGAGGGCAGGAAGGGCCCGAGCACGGTCACGGCCCAGTCCGTCGAGCGCTACCTCGGGCCGCCCAAGGTCTTCAAGGACCAGCTGCTGAAGAAGGACCAGATCGGCATCGCCACCGGCGTCGCCTGGACGGCCGTCGGCGGCGAGATCATGTTCGTCGAGGCCACCAAGATGCCGGGCAAGGGCAGCCTCCAGCTGACGGGCTCGCTCGGCGACGTCATGAAGGAGTCGGCCCAGGCCGCCCTGACCTACGCCCGGGCCCACGCCGAGGAGTTTGGCATCGACAGCAAGATCTTCTCCCGCAACGACTTCCACGTCCATTTCCCCGAGGGGGCCATCCCCAAGGACGGGCCCTCGGCCGGGGTGACCATCGCCACTGCCTTCCTCTCCGTCTGCGCTAACGTCAAGGTCAAGTGGGACGTGGCCATGACCGGGGAGATCACCCTGCGCGGCAACGTCCTGCCGGTCGGCGGCGTCAAGGAGAAGGTCCTGGCCGCCCAGCGGGCCGGGGTCCGCCGGATGATCATGCCGGCCGCCAACAAGAAGGACCTATACGAGATCCCCAAGAGGCTCATCCGCGATATCGAGTTCGTCTACGTCGAGGACGTCAAGGACGTCTTCCGGGCGGCCATGGCCGGACCTCTCGGCCCGGCCGCCGGGCCGGCCGCGCGGCGGCGGGGCCCGAAGAAGCGGGGCCTGAAGAAGCCGGGGAAAAAGAGGGCGAAGGGCTGATCCGATGCGGCTGCGGCACCTCGGCGAACGGGCGGTCATCGAACGCCTGCGCCGGGCCTTCGGGGAGCGGCGGTCCGACGTCCTGCTCGGCATCGGCGACGACGCCGCCCTGGTCCGCGGGCCGCGGCGGCTCCTCCTGACGACCGACATCCTGGTCGAGGACGAGGACTTCATCCTGGCCGACCACCCGCCGCGGCTGCTCGGCCGCAAGGCCCTCAACGTCAACCTCAGCGACATCGCCGCCATGGGCGGACGGCCCCGCCACGCCCTGGTCGGGCTGGCCCTGCCCGGCGACATCGAAGCCGCCTGGCTCCAGCGCTTCTCCGAGGGGCTGCGCGGCGCCGCCCGCGAGGCCGGCGTAGCCCTGGTCGGGGGCGACCTGTCCCAGGCGTCCAAGGTCATGATCGCCGTCACGGTGACCGGCGAGGCCAAACGGCCCGTCCGGCGGGCCGGGGCCCGGCCGGGCGACGCGGTCTATGTTTCCGGCACGCTCGGCGACGCCGCCGGCGGGCTGCGGCTCGTCCGTAAGGGCGGCGGCCGCGGCGTGGCCAAGCCCGTCCGGCCCCTGGTCGAGGCCTTCCTCGACCCGGCGCCGCGCCTGAAGCTGGGGAGCCTCCTGGCCGGGCGCGGGCTGGCTTCGGCCATGATCGACCTTTCCGACGGCTTGAGCGTGGACCTGGCCCACGTCTGCGAGGAAAGCGGCGTCGGGGCGGAGATCGAGGCCGGCCGGATACCCATCTCGGAGGCGCTGCGGCGCTTCGCTTTGGATCCCCTGGCCCTGGCTCTTGATGGGGGAGAGGACTTCGAGCTTCTGTTCACGGTCCGGCCGGACCGCGAGGCCGCCGTCGAAGCCCTGGCCCGGCGCTGGAAGCTGACGCGGATCGGGCGTATAACGCCGGGACGGCGGGTTTACCTGGCGGACGTCCGCGGCCGGAGGAAGGTCCTCCGGCCCGGCGGCTTCGAGCATTTCGCGGGCTAGGCCGGGCGGGCCCTCCCGTCCCCGGCCGCAACCCGCGCGGGCCGCCTAGCGGACCTTGACCGTGACGATGAAGTCCTGCGACTTCTGCTCGGTCTCCTGGCGGACGAGCAGGATGATCTCGTCGCCCTTGGCCGTCTTCTTCAGGATGTCCTCGAAATCCCTGACCGTGGTCATCTTCCGGCGGTTGGCCTCGATGATGATCATGCCGGCGGCCAGGTTCGCGCGGTCGGCCTCGCTGCCCTGCCGGACCTCGGTGATAAGCAGGCCCTCGGTCGTCCGCAGGCCGTAGCGCCGGGCCGAGCCTGGCGTCAGGGCGACGACCGAGACGCCGATGTCCTTGTCGGCGCTGGCGATCTGGCCCTTCTCCTTCTCGGGCTCGAGCTCGTCGGCGATGGCCGTGACCTTGATCTGCTGGCCGTCGCGGATGATGGTCAGCTCGACCTTGCCGCCGGGCTGGATGTCGGCGATCCTGAAGCGCAGCTCCTCGCCGTTCTTGACCGGCTGGCCGTTGACCTGGACGATGACGTCGTATCTCTGGAGCTTGGCCTTTTCCGCCGGCGAATCCGGCTCGACGGAGTTGACCATGGCGCCGTCCTTGCTCTTCAGGTTGAACTGCTTGACCATGCCCTCGGTCAGGTCCCGGATCTGGACGCCGATGCGGCCCCGGACGACCCTGCCCTTTTCCTTGAGCTGGACGACGACCTTGCGGGCGATGTCGGAGGGGATGGCGAAGCCGATGCCGATGTTGCCGCCGCCGCCGAAGCCCGAGGTGACGATGCTGGAGTTGATGCCGATGACCTCGCCCCTCATGTTGATGAGCGGGCCGCCGCTGTTGCCACGGTTGATGGCCGCGTCGGTCTGGATGAAGTCCTGGTAGCTCTGGGTGTCGATCGACCGCCCCTTGTAGCTGACGATGCCGGCCGTGACCGTGTTGTCGAGGCCCATGGGGTTGCCGATGGCCAGGACCCATTCGCCGACCTTGACCCGGGAGGAATCGCCGAGCTCGGCGAAGGGCAGGCCCTTGGCCTCGATCTTGATCAGGGCCAGGTCCGTCCCCGGGTCGGTGCCGATGATCTTGGCCTCGTACTCGTCGCCGGCCAGGGTCGTCACCGCGACCCGGGTGGTCTTGTCCTTCTCGACCATGTGGTTGTTCGTCAGGATGTAGCCGTCGGCGCTGATGAAGAAGCCCGTGCCGCCGACCTGGACGGTGTTAGATTCCGGCTGGCGCTGCCGGGGCTGGGGGAAGATGCGGTCGAAGAAGTCGTCGCCGAAGGGCCATTCCCCGCCGAAGCCCTGAGCGCCGGCCGATTCCCGGCGGTCGGCCTCGATGCGGACGACGGCCGGGCCGACCTTCTCGGCGATGGACACGAAGTCCAGGGCCGGCTTGTCCTGGGGAACGGATTCGGCGAACAGATTGGCGGACGGGGCCGGGGCGGGCGCCGCCTGGGCGAAGACGTCCCGGGGAGCGGCCGGCTTCTCGGGGAGATAGAGGAAGACGTAGCCTGCCAGGAGCAGGCCCAAGGTGAAGCTCGATACGGCGATCCAGGCATATTTTTTCATCGAAGACCTCCGGGACTGACCACTCATAGATAGCATATCGTCAGCCATTTTTCAATTTGCCTCAGACTGTTCCAAACGCCGGCGCCCGGGCCGGCGTTGCATGCCGCGGGGCCCGCTTTTCCCTTTGCGTCCGGGGCCCGCCCGGGGTAAGATGGCTCCGCCATGACACGCACGAAGCCGCGCGGCCTGTTCATTGTTTTCGAGGGGATAGACGGGTCCGGCAAGACGACCCAGGCCCGGCGCCTCCTCCGGCGCCTGCGCCGCCGCGGCCGGCGGGCCGTCTTCTTCCGCGAGCCGACCCGGGGCCGGTGGGGGAGGGAGATCCGCCGCCTGGCCCGGCGGGCCGATTCCCTGACGCCGAAGGAGGAGCTGGAGCTCTTCGTCAAGGACCGGCGCGAGAACGTGGCCCGCAACCTCGAGCCGGCCCTGGCCGCCGGCCGCGACGTCGTGCTCGACCGCTACTACTTCTCGACCATCGCCTACCAGGGGGCCAAGGGCCTGGACCCGGGGCGCATCCGGCGGCTGAACGAGTCGTTCGCCATCCCGCCGGACCTGGTGATCGTCCTCGACGTCGAGGCCGCCGCCGGCCTGGCCCGGATCGCCGGCCGCGGATCCCGGGACGAGCTGTTCGAGCGCGAGGACTATCTCGTCCGGGTGGCCCGCCTCTTCCGCGCCTTCGCCGGGCCGGCCGTCGTCCACGTTGACGGCCGGGGCGAGCCGCGGGCCATCGCCCGGGCCATCTGGGCCGAGGTCGAGCCACTCATCTAGCCGGCCCCAGCCGGCGGCCGGTTCCTTTGTCATCCCCGGGCCGTTTTGCTATGATGGCCTGCGAACGCCATGAAGATCCCCGGCCTGAAGATCATGATCCGCAAGCCGAAGAAGGGCGCGGTGCTGCGCGCCGCGCTCGTCCTGATGCTGACCGGCCTGGCCCTCGGCCTGGGCGCCCTGGCCGGCTCCTACGTCGCCATCAAGGACAACCTGCCCGACGTCACCGACATCGACACCTTCCGGCCGAAGCTCATCACCACGGTCTACGCGGCCGACGGCCGGCCGGTCAAGGAGTTCGCCGAGGAGCGGCGGGTCGAAGTGGCCTACAGCCGCCTGCCCCTCAACCTCATCAACGCCATCGTGGCCACGGAGGATCCGACCTTCTTCCGCCACGGCGGGGTCGATCTCCGCGGCATCGTCCGGGCCGTCTGGAACGACGTTTTCAAGGTCATGGGCGGCAAGCGCCCCGAAGGCGGCAGCACCATCACCCAGCAGCTGGCCCGGTCGCTCTTCCTCCATCGCGAGGTCAGCCTGCGGCGCAAGCTCAAGGAGCTCTACCTCTCGCGCCGGATCGAGAAGCTCTACTCCAAGGAAAAGATCCTGGAGCTCTACTGCAACCATTTCTTCCTCGGCCACGGGGCCTACGGCGTCCAGGCCGCGGCCAACCTCTTCTTCGGCAAGGACGTCTCCGCCCTGGATCTCGAGGAAGCGGCCATGATCGCCGGCATCTTCCGCGGCCCGTCCGTCTATTCCCCCTACTCGAGCAAGTCCCGGACCCTCGACCGCCGCAACCACGTCCTCAACCGCATGGTCAACGAGGGCTTCCTGAGCAAGGCCGAGGGCGAGGCGGCTAAGGCCCGGCCGATGGACGTCCTGCCGCAGCGGCGGACGAGCGTCGAGTTCGGCGCCTACTTCTTCGAGGAGGTCCGGCGCTATCTCGAGAAATCCTACGGCTACGACGGCCTCTACCGGGCCGGGCTCAAGGTTTACACCACCCTCGACCCGACCCTGCAGCGCTACGCCGAGCTGGCCCTGCGCTCGGGCCTGCGCCGGGTCGAGAACGGGCTCAAGGGCTGGCGGGACGACAAGCCCAACCTCCTGACGGCCGGCCCCGAGGCCGTGAAAGACCTGGTCGCCTCTCCCAAGGCGCCCCTGGAGGAGCAGTGGCTGCTGAGCTGGGAGAACCAGGCCATCGAGCCGGGCGAAGCCTACGACGCCATCGTTCTGGCGGTCTCCCGGACCGAGGCCATGGTCCGCCTCAAGAACGCCGTCGGCAGAATGACCTCCAAGGACATCGGCTGGACCAAGGCCGGCCGGCTCGACGCCATCCTCAGGAAGGGCGACGTCATCCAGGTCAACGTCCTGGCCTTCGACGCCGGGGCCAACGAGGCTTCGGTCTCGCTGACCCAGAAGCCCCTGCGCAACGGCGCCTTCGTGGCCATCGACCCGCGGACCGGGCAGATCAAGGCCCTGGTCGGCGGCTACCTCTACCGCGACAGCCAATTCAACCGGGCCGTCCAGGCGCCGCGCCAGACCGGCTCGGTCATCAAGCCGCTGCTCTACACGGCCGCCCTGGAGCACGGCTTCACGCCGGCCAGCGTCATCAAGGACGAGCCGGTGACGTTCATCGACCGCTGGAACAACGAGCCCTGGTCGCCGAAGAACTACGACCGGCAGTACAAGGGCGCGGTCACGGTCCGGACCGGCCTGGAGCAGTCCCGGAACGTCGTCACGGCCACCCTGCTCGACAACATCTCGCCCCAGGTCGGGGTGGACTACTGCCGCCGTTTCGGCATCACCTCGCCGGTCTATCCCTACCTGTCGCTCAGCCTGGGCACCTTCGAGATCACGCTGCTCGAGATGGTCTCGGCCTTTTCGACGTTCCCCGACAAGGGCGTCCGGTTCTCGCCGTATTTCGTCACCCGGATCGAGGACAAGGACGGCAATGTCCTGGAGGAGGCCCGGGTCGAATCGCAGGAGGTCATCCCGCCCCAGACGGCCTACATGATGACCTACCTCATGCGCGGCGTCGTCGAGTCGGAGGGCGGCACCGCCGGCGCGGTCAGCGCCCTGAACTGGCCCCTGGCCGGCAAGACCGGGACGACCGACGATTATTCCGACGCCTGGTTCATGGGCTTCTCGCCCGACCTCTGCGCCGGCGTCTGGGTCGGCCACGACCTGCCCGTCCCGCTCGGGCCGAAGCAGACCGGGGCGGCCGCGGCCCTGCCCATCTGGCAGGACTTCTTCGGCCGGGTCATCGAGGACGCCCGCAAGAAGGCCCAGGACGAGGGGATCGTCGATTTCACGCCGGCCGACTTCGAGGTGCCGGAGAACCTGGTCTTCGTCGAGATCGACAAGAAGACCGGGCTCCTGGCGACGCCGGCCTGCCGCTATCCCTTCCGCGAGGTTTTCTTTCCCGGCACCGAGCCGTCGCGCTACTGCACGCTCGCCGATCACCTCCGCGTCTTCGACTATTATTCGAACGACAAGGCGACCGAAGAACACTAGCCCCGGGCTCCCTTTTAAAAGAACCTTTTTTAGTTTTTCTCCCATTTCCGGGAGGATCCCTCTCTCCGGCTTGGCTCAGGGCATTGCCTCTTGCTCCCCGGCCCCCCTGGGAACCAGTTCGCACGGTTCCCCCCCGCTTCGCGGGTCCCCCTCTCCGGCAACGGGGATCATCGAGGCAACGCCCATCGCCGCCGCGAGAGGGAATCCCGGAAATGGGAGAAGTACCCTTTTTAGTTCTTCTCCAGATTCTGGGAAGTCCCTTTCTCGGTCTTTAGCTCGGGGCCGTCACGGAGCGGAGTCGTCGAAGCGACCATCAGAAGCATGGCGGAGCGGCTCGGAGCCATGCTTCTGGGAGATATCGGGAGAAAGAGCTTTCTTAAGATGTTTCTCAGAATCCCGGCCTCGAGTGCTCGGCTGTGATTCTGACCTCCGCTCCCCAGAGTCCGCTCCGCGCCGGCCCATTGCCGCCTCGGGAGGGAATCATGGAGATGGGAGAAGAACTAAAAAAAGGGGCGTCCCTCCCTAACCGGCCATGACGAGAGGGACGCCCCCCGTTGGAAAGGGGTTGCTACTTTCTGTGGGCGCTGCCGCCCGAGGAGCCCCGGGAGCCCGAGGACGAGCCCCGGGACGAGGAGCCCGAGCTGCGCGACGAGCCGCCGCGCGACGAACCGCCGCTCGACCGCCCCGAGGACCCCGACCGGGAGCCGCTCGAGCTGGACCCGCCCGACCGGACCGACTTGCCGCCCGACCGTCCCGAAGAAGAAGGCCGGGCGTAGGAACCGCTCGAGGACGAGCGGGTATAGGGCCCGGAGTAGGTCCGGGACCGGCCGCTGCCGCCGTCGCCGTACGAGGAGGCCCGGCCCTTGATGCTGGGCGAGGACGGGTAACCGTAGGCCGTCCGCCTCTGTCCCGAGGTCACGGCCTGGCTCGAACCGGCGATGGAAGGATCGCTCCGGTAGCCGCCGGACGACAGGGCCGCCGAAGCCGACGACGACCCGCCGTCCTTCTTGCGGATGTTGCGTCCGCCGGAGCCCGACGACCGGGTCGATCCGGAGGAGCGCTCGCCCTTGCCCTTAGCCGGGCTCTTCACTGTCGAAGCCTTGCCCGAAGCGTCCTTGGTCCCGGACTGGCCCTTGGACGGCTCGTCGGGCTTGCGGATGGCCCGCGGGCTGCCGGCCGCGGCCTTGCCGCCGGCGCCAGACCGGCTGCCGACCCTGGCGTCACGCTCCAGGCCGGTCGAGCGGTCGTTCCGGAGCATGACCCGGTTGCCGTTGATCGGCTCGACGGAGATCTTCGACCCCGCCGGCCGGAGGCCCAGATTCTGATGGGTCAGGCTGATCCTGTTCAGACCCTTGAGGGAATCGCCGCGCAGCGCGTTGGCGGCGATGTGCGGGTCCTTCAGGTGGTCCCGCCGGACGACCGTCAGGGCCCGGGAATCGTAGGGGTAATACGGCCCGTAGTAATGGCCGTAATAGGCGCCGCCCATGATGACGCCGGGATAGCCCCAATAGCTCAGGGGCGCCCAGCCGAAGTACATGTCATCCCACCACCAGTCCACCCAGGCCGGGCCCCAGAGGCTCATGGGGATCCAGTACCAGCCGAGGTCGACGGCCCAGTGCCAGCGGCCGTAGTGGAACGTGGCCCAGCCCCAGGAATCGTAGGGCCACCAGGTCCAGCCGGACAGGGGCAGCCAGGTCCAGCGCCCGTTGTAATAGGGGCGCCAGTCGTCGCCGACGTCGTTGGGCATCCAGACGTCGCCGTAGGGGGCCAGGTAGGTCCAGCGGCCGTTCTCGTCGAGCTCGCCCTCGTAATCGGACAGGTCCTCGGGCAGCCGGCCCTTGGCGAGCTCCCGTCCGGTGATCGAGGTCCTGGACTCGTTGAACTTGTCGAAGTCGTCGTCGGCCACGGCGATGAACGAGGACGGCTTGGAGGCCAGGCGGCCCTCGGCGATCTCGAGCCGCTGGGAGGCCTTGAGCAGGGTCGAGCCGTCCTCGCCGGCGGCCTCGATGAGGCCCTTGTAGACCAGGATCTCGGTGTCCCGGTTCTCGCGGACGTCGACGCGGTAGATGCCGCGGTCGAGGACGTAGAAGGAGGAATCGGCGGTGTGGAGCTCGATGCCCTTTTCCTTCTTCAGCGTGCCGACGACCAGGAAGACGTGGCCGGACCAGACGCGGAGACGGGCGATGTCGTCGTCCTTCTTGGGCAGGTTCAGCACGTCGACCTTGGTGTCGCTGTCCAGGCGCAGGTAATTGCCCTTGCCGAAGTGGATCTCGACCCGGCCGTCGGACGTGCCGATGCGGTCGCCCTCGCTGATGGGCATGTTGAGGGCGGCCTCCTCGTAGCCGAGGTCCGAGGCCCTCTGGACGAAGGCCTTGCCCTCGATGAAGCTCAAGCGGGCGATCGAGTCGTTGGTATATTTGGCGTCCTTGATCTCCTGGGTGTTCTGCGGCGTCGGCGCCTGAGTTTGCGTCTCTTGGGCGGTCGCGGCGGCCGCGGCCAGGAGGATCGAGGCGGCGATGATGAGTGCCTTCTTCATGGTCCTTCTCCTATCCATGGGCCTTATCTGCAATAAATATGCCAAGGCTCCCGCCTGAAATCAGGGGGGAAAGGGACTCTCTTCTGTCCTGAAAAACGGACGCCGCCAGGGGGATGAGGACACCCTGGAAGGCGGCACCCCACGGACAGGGGACAGCGCCCCGCCCGTCACCCCTTTGCCCTAACCTTACTTTTCGGTCTTGGGGAAGAACTTCTCCAGCTCCTCCGGTCCTGGCTTGCGGGTCAGCAGGCTGACGATGATCAGGGTGCCGAGCGAAGCGGCCAGCGAGGGATAGATGAGCGGTATGCCCCAGGGGTCGCCGTCCGGCGCCGGGATGCCCGGTATCTTGGAGAGGATGAAGAAGGTCAGGCAGACGACCGTGCCGGAGATGATCGAGGCCAGGCCGCCGGCCCTGGTCACCCGCTTCCAGGCCAGGGCGGCGATCAGGGCCGGGGTGATGGCCACGCCGTAGATCGTGTAGGCGAAATAGCTCATCTCCAGGACCGACTTGAGCTGGGTGGCCAGCAGGAAGGCCAGCACGCCGATGACGACGATGAGGACCTTCTGCAGGGCCACCAGGTTCTTCTCGCCCGGCGTCTTCTTCAGGAAGCGCTGGTAGACGTCGCGCATCAAGGTCGTCGAGTTCGAGAGGAGGTAGTTCATGCCCGTCGAGATGACCACGGCGCAGGCCGCCGCGAGTAGCAGGACGCCCACGGGGAAGGGGACGAGCTGTTTGGCCGCCATGAGCACGACCTTGCCGCCCGCCTTGGGCACGCTCAGGTCGATCTGCCCCTGGAGCTTGCTGTAGGCGAAGACGGCGATGACGACGACGACCGTCTCGACGAAGATCGTCCCGACCGTCCACCAGGCCACGGCCTTCTTGGCGTCCTTGGCCGACCGGGCGCTGTAGAACTTCTGATACATGCTCTGGACGCCGAGGAGAAGGAGCATCGTCGACAGGAAGTAGCCGATAGCCTTGAGCCAGGGGTAGACGCCGAACTGGCTGTTGACCACGTGGAAATAACCGGCTGGCAGCGCCGCCCGGGCCGTGGGCAGACCGCCCGCCGCCGTGATGACGAACGGCACGGCCAGCAGGCAGGCCAGGATGATGATTATGCCGTTGGGCAGGTCGGTGTAGGCGATGGCCACCATGCCGCCGAGGGCCGTGAACAGGATGACGAAGGCGGCGGCGATGAACGTCCCGGTCGCCTCCGAGATCGCCCCGCCGGTGATGACGTTGAGGATGAAGCCGCCGGCGACGAACTGGTAGGAGACGATGGAGACGAAGGAGAGGACCAGGGCGATGGCTCCGAACAGGCGGGCCGCCGGCCCGAAGCGGACCTCGAGGATGTCTCCGACGGTGTACTGACCGAAGGTGTGGATCTTGGCCGCCAGGAAATAGATGATGATGATCCCGACCCAGGCGCCGGCGGACAACCAGAGCGCGGAGAAGCCGGCCTTCGAGGCGAACTCGGCGCCGCTGATGAAGGTGCCGGAGCCGATCCAGGTGCAGACCAGGGTGAAGACCATGACCTGCCACTTCAGGCTCCGGCCGGCGACCATGAACTGCTCCTGGCTCTTGATGCGCCGCGAGCGGACGAAGTTGAAGACGGTCAGGACGGCCAGATAGGCCAGAATGATGACGAGATAGATCGACATCGCCCCTCCTCCCGCCGGCCCGGCCGGCGTCAGACTTGGAGATCGGGCGGCAGCGGGCCGCCCTTGCGCTCGAGCTTGACCGACAGAAGCCGGGTCATGTTCGGCTCGGCCATGGTCGTGCCGTAGATATAGTCGGCCACTTCCATCGTCTTGTAGTTGTGGGTGATGATGATGAACTGAGTCTGGTGCTTGATGGCCTTCATCAGGTCGAGGAAGCGGGCCAGGTTGACGTCATCGAGGGCCGCGTCGACCTCGTCCAGGAAGCAGAACGGCGAGGGCCGGTAGCGGAACAGGGCGAAGAGGAAGGCCATCGAGGTCAGCGATTTCTCGCCGCCCGAGAGCAGCGACAGGTTCTGGACCCGCTTGCCCGGCGGCTGGGCCGCGATCTCGACGCCGCTCTCGAGGGGATTATCCGGCTCGAGCAGCTTGACCTCGGCGTTGCCGCCCTTGAACAGGGTGTTGAACAGCTCGCCGAAGTTCTTGTTGACCTCTTCCAGGGCCTTGAGGAACTGGTCCCGGCTCTCCTCGTCGATCTTCTTGATGGCCTCGACGGTCGAGGAGATGGAGTCGCGCAGGTCCTGCCGCTGCTGGGTCAGGAAGTCGAAGCGCTTCTTCTGCTCGGCGAACTCTTCCTCGGCCATGAGGTTGACGGCCTTGAAGCGGGTCAGGGCCTCGCGGGTCTCCTCGAGCTCCTTCTCGACGTCCTCGTCGGTCATCTCGGCCAGGGGCCGCCACTTCTTCAGGGTCCGCCGGGGCTTGGCGGCGGCCGCGGCGGCCGCTTCCGGCCCGGCGGCGGCTTCCGGTTCCGGGGCCGTCCCCGGTTCGCCGGCCGTTTCCTGCCCGCCCGCCGCTTCTTCGCCTTCCTCCTCGGCCATCTCCCCGGTCACGGCCTCGGCCTCGCCTTCCGCCGGAACGGCGGCCTCCGGCGACTGCGCCGCGGCCAGCGACTCGGCCCTCAGCTCGGCCAGGGTCTTCTTGAGCTCCTGCCAGCAGGTCTCGTCGAGGTTGACCAGGTCGCGCTCGATCTCGGCCTTGCGGATCTCGTGGCGGACGCGCTCGTCCTTGGCGGCCTCCTCCTCGTCGCGGCTCTTCTGCATGGCCGTCTCGAACGACTCGAGGGCCTGGCGGGCCTTCTCCAGCTCGCTCTCGGTGGACTCCAGCCCGGTCTCGGCCGCGGCCCGCTCCTCGGCCAGGGCGGCGGCGTCCCGGCGCAGGTCCGCGATCTCGCCGCGCAGGCGGTCCTTGTCCTCTTCGCCCTGGCGGATGTCGGCTTCGAGCGACTGGATCTTGGCGGCGGCCGCTTCCTTCCTCTTCTCGGCCGCCCGGATCTGGTCGCCCAGGCCGTTCATCTTCTCCTGGACCAGGTCGAGCCCCGACCGGGTCTCGAAGAACCGCTGCTCCAGCCCGGCCGCCTCGGCGGCCAGCGCGGCGTGGGACTTCTCCCGGTCCTCGATGCTCTTCTTCAGGTCCAGGGCCTCGGCTTCGATGCGGGCCAGCCCTTCGCCGGACCCCTGGACGGCCTGGTCGAGGCGGCTCTTCTCGGTCCGCAGGACCTCGAGCTCGCGGGCCAGGAGCTGCTGCGTCGTCCGGATCCGCTGGCCCTCGCCGGAGCCGTAGCGTTGCTCGCGCTCGCGGTCCTGGAGGATGCGCTCGGTCCGCTCGATCTCCTCGCGGACGGCGGCCAGGCCGGCCTCGAGGCCGGCCACGGCCCGGGCCTTCTCCTCGATCTCGGCTGCGACCGGCCGGGACTCGTCCTCGACGCGGCCGATCTCCGCCTCGAGCCGGCGGATCTCGGAAGCCAGGACCACGGCGCCGTCGGCCTTTTCGCCGAGCTTGAGAAGCCCCGATGAGAGCAGCAGGTCGCCCGACCGGGTCAGGAAATTCAGCCCGGGATGGTCGAGCCAGAGGCGCACGGCCGTGTCCACGTCCCCGACGATGACGGCGTCCTCGAGGCCGGCCAGCCGGCCCTGGAGCCGCTCGTCCGGCTCGATGAGGCTCTTTAGCTGTCCGACGACGCCGGGCCGTTCCAGGACGGTGGCCGGCACGGACGGCCGGGCCGCCGCCGGGACGAGCAGGTAGGTGCCGCGCAGGCCGGCCGGCAGGCCCTGGAGGAACTCCTCGGCCGGGACGACCCGGGCCCGGGCGCCCTCGCGCCAGAAGGCGTCGAAGAGGGCGGCGTTCTCGGGGCTGGTCCGGATGAGGTCGGCGAGGATGCCCAGGCCGCCGGGGACGTCGGCGGGCACGGTCTCGCGGGCCTTCTCGTCGATCCGGCGCAGGGCCTGGAGGTGGAAGGCGGCTTCCTCGCGGCGCGACCGCAGGGCCTCGAGCCGGCCCCGGGCCTCGTCCAGGGCCGAGGCGGCGCCGGCCAGGGCCGTCTTGGCGTCCTCGGCCCGGCCGATGAGCGCTTCGCGGGCCTCCCGCCCGGCGGCGACGTCCTGTTCCAGGGCGGCCGTGCGGGCGTCGTTGTCCTTCAGGGCGGCGTCCTGGGCGGCCAGCTGGGCGGTCAGCTTCTCTTCCTGCCGCAGGAGGAGCTCGAGCTCCTTGTCGGCCCGGGCGCCCTCGTTAGTGGCCTCGGTCTGGGCCTGGAGGGCCTGGAGATAGAAGCCCCGCAGGCGCTCGATCTCCTGCCCGGCTCGCTGCCGTTCGTCCTTGGCGGCGGCGACGCGGGCGGCCGAGGCTTCGACCTCGGTCCGGCTGGCCTCGAGCGAGCCTTCGAGCTCGGCCACGCGGGACTTGAGCTCCTCGATCTCCCGGGTCAGATGGAGGACGTCCTCGAGAAGCTCGTTGCGGTCGGCCTCGGCCCGGGCTCTCTTTTCCTCGAAGAACTCGATCCGCTTGGACTCGCGGTCGACGTCGCCATCGAGGCGGGCGGCCCGGGACTTCAGGCCGAAGAGCTTCTCCTGGCCCTCCTTGAGGACCTTTTCCAGGGCCCAGAGGTCGTTGCGCCGGGCCGCGACGTCCTTCTCCTCGCTCCGCAGCCGGGCCGTCGCCTCGGCCTCGCGGGCCACGGCCGCCTCGTGCAGGGCGGCGGCCTCCTGCTGGGTCTTCTCGAGGACGACGAGCTTGCGCTGGTAGTGGTGGGACGTCAGCTCGCGGATGCGCTCGCGCAGGCGGCGGTAGCGGTTGGCGGCCTGGGCCTGGCGCTGCAGGGAGTTCTTGGACTTCTCGACCTCGATGACGATGTCCTCGATGCGGATGAGGTTCTGTTCGGTGCTGTCGAGCTTCGACTGGGCCTGGCGCTTCTTGTCCTTGTAGAAGGCCGTGCCGGCGGCCTCCTCGATGAACATGCGCTTCTCGTTCGGCTTGGAGGTGACGAAGTTGCCGATCGAGCCCTGCTTGATGACGAAGTACTCCTTCTCGCCGATGGCGTGCTTCCAGAGCTCGTCCTGGACGTCCCTGAGACGGACGGACTTGCCGTTCATCCGGTACTCGTTCTCGCCGGAGCGGAAGGCCCGGTGGGAGATGACCAGCTCCTCGTCTTCGCTGGCCAGGGTCAGGATGGAATCGGCCATGGACAGGGCCGGCCGCTTGGCGTTGCCGGAGAAGATGACCTCGTCGGTGCGGTCGCCGCGGACGATGGCCTGGCGGTGGCCGCCGAGGGACCAGAGCATGGCGTCGACCAGGTTGCTCTTGCCCGTGCCGTTGGGGCCGACGATGGCCGTGATGCCCGGATGGAAAACGATCTTGGTCCGCTCGGCAAAGGACTTGAATCCCTGCAATTCGAGCTTCTTGATGATCATGCTCATGATAAGAAGGCGCTTTCGGTCGATTGGGCCCGGCCGGAGCCGGACGGAACGGGTATTGTATTCGATTCCCCCCCGTTTTTAAAGGCTCTTCTCCCGATTCCGGGAGGGATCCCTCTCTCCGGCTTGGCTCAGTGCCGGCGGCGGAAAAGCGGTACATGACCCATTTCTCTTGAAATGGGATCGTGTCCCGCATCTTTCGCCAGCGCCCATACAGGGAGGAATATATTCGGGCCTAGTCGGTATCTAGTATGGAAGCCGCTTTTTGAATCAGTTGCTGGTGGAAGTTGATCCAATCGCCGAAGGTCTGGACGGCGACGATGATGCCGGGAACGAGCCTCTCGCGGCTGGCCGAGATCTTCGCCCGTGAGGTGCTCAGGCTGCCTGGTTATTCCGCGGGTCACGGAGTACGGGCGCCTTTGTCATCGACCGCTTTCACCGCTTCCCGCACCGCGGTGAGCGTCCGGCTCTCCACATCTTCGGCGAACGGTCCCGGATAGAGTGTATAACTAAACGCTCTGCCGCCTTCATACCCCCCCTCCCGCACAATTTTCCAGGAAGGCAGATACCCGAATACGGAATTGCAGTACCCCGCCACCCAAACGAACCGGCCCTGAAACTCGGTTTTCAGGGATACAGAATAGTCGACGACCGTTTCTCCGCTCAGACCGACCAGGAGGAGTTCTTTCCCAAACGAAATTGCCTGTACGGGACAGGGAACGGTTGTGGGAATCTTTTCCCCCTTGTCCATCATTTTCAGGATAAGAGCCGCCTTTGCCGGATCCAGAAGCGGAGCCGCGGGGATGTTATTCTTGCTCTTCGCCGCTTCTTCCAGAACACCGCGATCCGGAAGCGGCTTGAATTGAAGAAGCGGTTCCCGGTATGCGCAGCGCAACGGACCGGAAATCTCCGTTTGCGGACCATCGAGCGCTTTCTTCACCGCATCGGCGAGCGTTCTTCCGTGTCCCTGGGCATATTCGATCTGGAAGCGGGCGTTGGGAACCAGCTGCGCTCCGCAGCCCTGCATGAACATTGCCACCGCGCCGGGATAGGCTTCCTCAACATACTGCTGGGCGAATCCCGGATAATCTCCGCAGTAGTAATCGATGCTCAGCGTGATGGGATGGCAGGCATACCCGAAAAGCGCCGCCCGGAGCTTGCCATCGGGAGCGGCGACCTTGAGAACGGGAACGGTATCGTCGCGCGGGCCGCCGGTGTAATAGGAAGAAGGCGCGGAATGGTACTCGATGCCGTGGGGTGTGGGAACACGACGGCAGACCGCGAACGGCGCGGACATTTCGTTGCCCGCAAATGTAACCAGTGCGGGTTTCATATCCTTTAGCGCCTTCCCCACGGTTTCCACGCAGACGCCTTTTAACTCTTCCACATACCGGGCGTTCTTGATCTTGTATTCGTCCGGCATTCCGAGAACGGCATCCCTTTCGGATCGGGTTTCCGGGCCGCAGTGCGTATGGGAAGTGTTGATGAGCATCGCCTCGCGCGGAAGGTCGAATTTTTTAGTGATTTCCGCGGTAACCGCCTCGGTGTACTCGCGCGAGAAACCGATGAGGTCGGCGGTGACGATTACCGCGCGATTTCCCCTCGGGTCGCTTAACGCCAGCGCTTTCAAATGAAGGTCGTGGATTTTCCCCAGCGCCGGGGTTTCCCTGCCGCCATAGCCGCCGAGCCAGATCGGCTCGCGGGGAGTGATGACCGTCGAGGCGACTCCGGCCTGCCACTGTTGCGCTGAAGCGGTTTGTACATCAGGAAACAGAGAAATCGCCATAATAAAAAATATTGCAGTTATCTTTGCCGAAAAGCAGAACTGTTTCATGCTTTCTCCTGAACGAAAAAAATGGGACGAATGGGACATATGGTCCGATTTTCCCCCCTTGCGCCTTTTGCCCCGCTGCGCCTTTGCCCCTGGTTCCGCCCACCCAACGGAACGGGTATTGTATTTGATTCCCCCCCGTTTTTAAAGGCTCTTTTCCCGATCCCGGGAGGGATCCCTCTCTCCGGCTTGGCTCCGTGCATTGCCTCTTGCTCCCCGGCCCCCCTGGGTAGCGGGAAGCGGACTCTTGGGAGCGACCTGGCAGAACGCGGCTGAGTGCTCGAAGCCGCGATTCTGCTAAATATCTGACAAGAGCTCTTTTCGGATATCTCCCAGAAGCATGGCTCCGAGTCGCTCCGCCATGCTTCTGATGGTCGCTTCGGCGACTCCGCTCCCTGCCGGTCCCCCTCTCCAGCAACGGGGATCATCGAGGCAACGCACATCGCCGCCGCGAGAGGGAATCCCGGAGATGGGAGAAGAACCCTTTGAAAGGGGACGGCGGAAAATGCGGGACATGACCCATTTCTCTTGAAATGGGATCGTGTCCCGATTTTTCCGCCCGGGCCCCGTTAAGCGAGGAATAAACCCTGGGCCTGGTCGGTATACCTAATGGAAGCGACAAGCTTCCGGGACTTCGCGGCAAGGAGGCGAAGATGTTCCAGGACACGATGTTCGTTCCGGAAAGGAACTGGCGGTCGCGGGCGGCGGCCCTGCCGGCGGCGGCGCTTCTGCATGCCGTCGCGCTGGCCCTGCTGGTGGCCCTGCCCCTCATGAAGACGGGGGACCTGCCCCGGATCGGCGTTTCCGACGTCCTCGTGGCGCCGGCCCTGCCGCCGACGCCCCTGCCGCCGCCCCGGGCCAGGGCCGGCGGGAACCCCGGCGCCCGGATCAGGGGCCGTCGGCCCGCCGCCGGCGGCGACCAAACCTGGCGCCTGGCCCCGGTCGAGGTCCCGGCCGGCATCGTCGAGGAGAGCCCGGGGGAGGGGGGCGCGGCCTACGGCATCGATGGCGGCGTGGATTACGGCGACGGCGAGGGAGTCCCGGTCAACCTGCTCGGCGCGGAGCTCTTCCAGCTCGTCGGCGAGCCTGCCGCGGTTCCGGTGCCGGCGGTCGGCGACGTCAGGCCGCCCCGGCTTCTCCGCCGCGTCGAGCCGGACTATCCGCAGGTCGCACGGGAGGCCCGGATCGAGGGGACGGTCATCCTCGAGGCCACGACCGATATCTATGGCCGCGTCACCGCCGTGCGCGTGCTGCGCTCGGTCGGCCTGCTCGATGCGGCGGCGATCGACGCCGTCCGGCAGTGGACCTATGAGCCGCTTCTGGTCAACGGCCGGCCCCGCCCGGTGACCTTCACCGTGACGGTGCGCTTCGTCCTGCAAAAGTAGGGCTAGGCCCCGTTGGGGACGCCCCCTCCGTGAGAAGGGGAGGGGAGCTGACGGGGACGCGGGATTCGGGTCCGCGCCCCCGTCCGTCCCGTTCCAGCTGCCCGCTCCGGCAATTTGACAGAAAGGCCTAATTCGATTAACTTAAACGAGCCTCCATGCCAGCGTAGCTCAGTCGGTAGAGCAGCTGATTCGTAATCAGCAGGTCGGAGGTTCGATCCCTCTCGCTGGCTCCAGCGATTCCCCCCATATAAAGCAAGTGCTTCAGTCACTTAGATGAGATTTGGTGATAATCGGGCTTTCAGCCCTCTTCAGCGGCTTTAAGTTGTTTTAAGCCTCCAACTCGTCCCAAAGTCGTCCCAAGCTGATGGGCTATGGCCCTTCCTTCACGGGCGTTGAGCAGTCCTGCCACAGCGCGATTGTTGTGTTCCTTACTAAGAGCGAGAGGATTGACTTCGTGGTATCGCGGTGTTATAAGCAACGCAGCAGGGGATGAGGGGAAGTCGACGGTCAGCTTTCACGTAAAATCCATCTTTACCTTCCCCTCGTCTCTGAATCGCTTTCAGGAGGGGAAAATGAAAAAGCTCCTTTGTATCGTTCCCTTGGCCATTCTGTTCTGTTTCACCATCGCTTGCCAAGACAAGGCGGCGATGGCGGAGCTGGAAAAGTACAGGGCCCAAGCGAAACTCGAAGAGCAGAATAAAGAACTGGCCCGAAAACTTTTCGACGCCATCGACCGGAACGATTTCGCAGCTCTTAAAGAGCTCTGTTCCTCGGATATTACAATCAGCGCTCCAGAGTTGACTGAGCCGCTGAACTTTGAAACCTTGACGCAGGTTATCAAGGCTCACTATACGGCATTCCCTGATTGGAAGCATTCGATAGAAGATGTAGTCGCAGAAGGTAATGCCGTGGCAATCAAGCTCGTCCAGAATGGGACTCACAAGGCTCCATACGAGGGAATACCTCCGACTGAAGCGAAAGTAACCGAGCCGGGCATTTACTTCGTCACCGTTGTTGACGGGAAGGTCAAAGGGGTCTATTTGATTGAAGATACGTTGGGCCTGTATCAAGCGCTCGGCATGGAGTTGAAACCGAAAGAGGTCAAGAAATAGAATTCAGCGAGGAGTTCCCCCGCGCCCTTATTTGAGGGTCGGCGAACGGAATACAATCGCTTTAGGCCACGTCATTCCTCAGGCTGCAGGTTGTGCCATCATAATTGATCCCGGGCTCGAGCGAGCCCCGAATAGGGAGGCAGTGGAATGGATAAGAAGCTGAGCAGGCGCGAATTCCTGGGAACCGTGGGCTCGGCGGCGGCCGCGTCAGCGGCCTTGGTGTCGGGGGCGGCGGGCGCGCCGGCGTCGCCAACCCCGCAAGCCGCGGTGAAGACCTTGAGCAAAACCACTCCGTGCAACAAGGTCGTGCTCGAGCCGTTCGACTACGCCGGCGTGACCCTGCGCCCGAGCCTCTGGCAGCGCCAGGCCTCCTCCGCCCGCGATTTCTACCTGGGCCTCTCCAATGACGATATCCTGCACGGTTACCGCGCGGCGGCAGGCGCGGCCAACGCGCCAGGCATGGCACTCGGCGGCTGGGCCGATCCCAACTCCGACGTCGTTTTCGGCCAGTGGCTCCAATCCATGGCGCGCATGCAGCGCGCCACAGGCGACAAGGATCTGCTGGAGAAGGCCGGCATCCTGGTCAGCGAATACGCCAGGTGCTGGCCGCGCCTGTCCGGCGGCGGGCCGGCCGCCGGCTGGAATCACTATCCTTATGAGAAGCTGGTCGGCGGCCTGATCGACATGCACCACTACGGCGGCCACCCCGATGCCTTGGCGCTGTGCGACAAGATCACCGAGGCCGCTGTGCGGACGCTCAATCGCGATCGCATCCCGGCCAGCCGCGAGCCTTGGGAATTGCACTCCGGCCGCCCGCTCGAGTGGTACACGCTGCCCGAGAACCTCTACCGAGCTTACCAGGTCACGGGCAATGCCATGTACAAGGAGTTCGCCGACGTCTGGCTCTATCCGGCCTACTGGGACAAGTTCGCGGAAACCAACGACCCCCAGGGCGCCCAGGGAGTGCACGCCTATAGCCACTGCAACAGCTTCTCGAGCGCCGCTCTGGCTTATGACGTCACGGGAGACGAAAAGTACCTGCGCTCCATGAGGAACTTCTACGATTGGGTTCAGATGCGCCAGGCCTATGCCACGGGCGGCTACGGCCCGGACGAGCGCTTCGTGTTCTCGGACGGGGCCTTGGGCGATTCCCTGGAGACCTATTCCGCCAGCTTCGAGTGCCCCTGCTGCGCCTGGGCGGCGATCAAGCTCGCGAAGTATCTCATGATGTTCACCGGCGAGGCGCGCTACGGCGACTGGATCGAACGCCTGCTGTACAACGGCATCGGCGCGGCGCTGTGGATCAAGGACCGCGGCACGCACATGTACTACATGGACTACCACCTCGGCTCGGCCCTGAAGTATTACTCGCGCAACGCGTTCACCTGCTGCTCGGGCACCTATTTTCAGAACATCACCGAGTTTTCGAACTTTATCTATTTTAAAGATGCCAAGAGTCTCTGCGTCAATTTGTACCTGCCCTCGGAGGTTGAATGGAAAGGTCCGGCGGGTAACGTCAAAATCGCCCAGACAACGCTATATCCCGAAGCCGAAACCAGCACGCTCAGACTAACCATGGACCAACCGGCTTCCTTCGCCCTCAAACTGCGAGTCCCGGGCTGGTCGAAGGGCATGTCCATCAAGGTCAACGGACAGGCGCAAACGGCGGATATCAGACCCGGTCAGTGGGCGACGTTCAGCCGCGTGTGGAGACCGGGCGACACGGTCGAGATCACGATCCCGCTGCATTTCCGCCGCGTGCCGATCGACGAACAGCACCCCGAGCGCATTGCTATCGCGCGCGGGCCGGCGGTTTACGCTCAGGAGGACCCGCACAAGTGGCTCTCGGATATCCCGGCCACCGACGACGCACTGGACAAACTGATGAAGCCGCTGGCGAACGATCCAGCCGTCTTCCAGATCGACAACGAGCCGGTGGTGCAGCAACGCAACGCCTTCAAGCCGTTCTATCGTTTCGCCGAACTGGAGCGCTATCGGATGTACTTTGATACCAGACACCGCCGTGTGCTGTGGTGAGAGGGAGTCAGGTCCAAAGCCGTTAGAAGCTAAGATATAGGCGGGGCCTAGCTCGGGGATCGCGGACACCCCCTATCGCTCATAAACGCCCATCATTTCGTCGGCGTATTCTCAGCGGACGCTGGAAGGCCATGCCTCAGGCGCCCCGCGAGAACGGCTGGCCCGTTTCGCGAACCAGCACATGATAAGGAGAGAGCCATGGAGAACAGATCCAGGAAAACGATGGCCGTGGGGGTGGCGCTGGCCGCGCTCCTTCTCTTCGTTTGGGCCGTAATCGGGGCTGTCATTCCCCCGGTCTCCCAGGACGAGCCCGTCAAGGCCACGGGCGACGTCAAGCCGCCGAAGATCGTCAATCAGGTCCAGCCGGTCTATCCTGAGGACGCCAAGAAGCAGGGAATCGAGGGGACCGTCATCCTGGAGGCCACCGCTGACATCAAGGGCAAAGTCCAAGAGGTGAAGGTCCTTAGGGGCGTTGAAGGCCTCAACCAGGCCGCGGTGGACGCCGTCAAGCAGTGGACCTACGAGCCCATGATGATCGATGGCAAGCCGAAGCCCGTCGTCTTCACCGTGACCGTCCAATTCAAGCTCGATGACAAAGGCGCCAAGCGCGCGGGGGAAGGCCAGGAACCCAAGATCGTCAAGAAAGTCGATCCGGTCTATCCTGAAGGGGCGCGGAAGCAAGGCCTTGAAGGCGACGTTATCATCGAGGCGATGGTTGACGAGGCCGGCAAAGTCAAAGAGGCCAAGGTCCTGCGGGGCGTTGACGGACTCAACCAGGCCGCGCTCGACGCCGTCAAGCAGTGGCTCTACGAACCCGCCGTTGTCGACGGCAAGCCCAAGGCCGTGAGGTTCACGGTGACGATCCGCTTCAAGCTCGCCTGACCCGGCGAGCCTCAGAGGGATGGACGGGCAATCTCTGACAGCAGCCTGGCGGCGCTGCATTTATGACCGCAACGGGCATGATTCGTCATCAGCAGGTCGGAGGTTCGATCCCTCTCGTTGGCTCCAGTGATCCCTTCCCCTCAGGGTTCCAGGTTCATCTTCCGCACCAGGGCCAGAAAGCGCGGATCCGAGCGCAACGGATCGAGGCAGGGGTAGGTCTTGATGGGGATGACGAAGGAGTCGCGGTCCTCGATGGCCCGCTCGATCCACTTGAGGACTTCGTCGAATTCCCCCAGCCCGGCGTGGATCCAGGCAAAGCTCGTGGGCGGCACATAGGCCTTGGCGGAGATGGCCTCGAGGCGTTGGAGCAGCCCGCGGGCCTCGGCCGCCTGGCCCCCCCGGGCCAGGCACAAGCCGAGCCAACCCAGCATCTGCGGCGCGCCCCCGGAACGCTCGACCGCCCGGCGCTGATAAACGATCCCTTCCTCGAACTTCCCGCTGTCCCTGTAGGCGTTGGCCAGGATGAATTGCGGCATGTAGCCTTCGGGGTCGAGAGCCTCGCAGCGCCGGGCTGTCTGCACGGCCCGGTCGTGGTCTCGGCCCAGCCAGAGAAACGTCGAGCACCAGGCCATCAGCATCCAGGAAAGCGGGTCGAATTCCAGGCCCGTCTCGACCTGAGTCACGGCCTCCTCGAGTTGGCCGTGGGGCAACAGGTCGCTGACCGCGTACCGCATCCGGACCAGGGGAGACGACGGGGCCAGGTCGAGGGCCAGGATCATCTCCTTCCGGACCTCGGGCCAGTTGTAATCGATCTTCTGGCGGAATTGCCCGAGCATGGCATGGGTCTCGCCGAGCGAGGGGTCGATCTCGATCGCCCTGAGGATGTTCCCGAGCCCGACGAAACAGGCCTGCCTCGGGGGGAGGAAGCCGTAAAACGCGGTCCACCAGTACATTTCCCCCAGGGTGTCATAGGCCAGCGCGAACTGCGGATCGCGGGCGATGGCCTCCTCGAGACATTGCTTGGCCTTGGCGAAGTCGGGCGGCCGCATCTTGCGCATCGAGTTGCGGCCTTGAAGAAAGAGCTCGTAGGCCGCCTCGTCCTCGCTGGGCTTCTTCCCGGCCGGCTTGGCCCTGGGCAAGCCGGAGAGGGAGGGGATATGCGTCGCGATATCCTCGGCGATGCGGGGCGTCAGGCCGCACAGATCGCGCCTCGCCCCTTCGTACTTTTTGGCGAAGACATGGGCCTGGTCGGCGGCCCGGATCAGCTGCACCGTGATGGCCACATGACCGTCGCTCCGGCGCAGGCCGCCTTCGACCACGTATTCGACTTCGAGCTCGCGCCCGACGGCGGCCACATCCTTGTCGCTATGCCGGTATTGCAGGGCCGTCGTGCGGGCGATCACGGCCAGGTGATCGGGGGCGGCCTGGCAGAGGGCCGTAATGATCTCCTCGGTCATCTCGTCGCCGAAGAATTCTTCGGCCGGATCCCAGCCGGCGTTCGAGAGCGGCAGCACGACGAGCCTGATCCGCCGGCCAGGCAGGGATTCGGACGCGGCGATCTCGGAGGCCGGCGCCAGGAACCGGTAGCCGCGCTTGGGCAGGGTCTCGATGTAGCGCGGGCTCTCCGCCGAATCGCCCAGCACCTCCCGGAGCCGGGCGATGAGCGTGTTGAGATTGATCTCGAAGTCCACGAAGATATCGCCGGGCCAGAGCCGCTTTTGGATATCCTCCCTGGGAACGACCTCGCCGGCCCGCTCGAGCAGCATGGCCAGCACGGTGGACAGTTGATGACGCAGCCGGATCTTCTCGCCGTGCTTGAAAAGGCAGCCCGCCTGGAGATCGGCCTCGAACTCTCCAAAACAGATGATCTTCCGCGACGGACCTATGTTTGTCATCATAACGGCCTCGTTCGCACTCCCCTGAGCGAACGCACCGTGGACGCCTGCCGAGGGCAAACAGGACGATCTCTTTAGCTTAAGGCTAAAGCAGAAAGGCCCTAAAGTCAATCCAATTTTTTGGCCTCGCGATCCCCCGGAACATGAGGCATTTCATGAGGTTAGCCGGAACGGCTCGGCGCTGACATGCAGGCCGGAGCTTCGATCCTTACCGCCGGCTCCGGCGGTCCTCATTCTTTTATTGACCGTCGCCTCCGGCCCGACTATACTGTCCATGGGTGCACGGCGCATAGGGCGCCGCGCAGGTTGCCGTCAAACGGATGGTCGGGCCGCCATCCATATCGCTCGGGGCGCATTCGTCCCGCCCCGACGCAGCGTCCGCCGGGACGCCGATATGGAGGCTCAATGTCCGTCCGCCATCCTCAGAATTCCCAACCCTCCGCCGAACCCGAACTTGAAACCGGTCGCGGCTGCCTGCCGGCCCTGGTCCGCCTGGTCTGGATCTTCGGAGGCATCGCCCTGGTCTATCTGGCCCTGTACATCGCCCTGGGGAAGGGGTCGATCCTGACCGAGCTTCTCGTGCCCATCCTGGCCCTGGGCCTCATCCTGGTGCGCTACGCGGACATCAGGCACCTCAAGGGAGAGACCCTGGACAACAAGCCGGCGACGCTCAAGCACTGGCGCCGCTATGCCGTCCTGATCGCCGTCGCCGCGGGGCTTCTCTACGCTCTGGGGAAGTTCATCGCCGCGAATGACCTGCTCTGACGGCCCCGCTCGCCGGGCGCCCGGCACATCCTCATTCCTGAAGGAGGTCGCATGACTCAAGGCCTGACCGCCAGCGGCTGGCTTTTCCTCGTTTTCGGCTGGGGCCTCATCCTGGCCCTGACCCTCTATTGCTACTCCCGGGTGCTCTTCGGCCGGAAGCCCGGGGCCGTGGTCGAGGCCGGCGGCCGCGAGCAATGGGGCTCGCGCCTCGGCCTGATCCTGGCGGTGGCCGGCAACGCCATCGGCCTGGGCAACTTCCTGCGCTTCCCCGTCAAGGCCGCGGCCAACGGCGGCGGCGCCTTCATGATCCCTTATTTTATCGCCTTCCTCCTGCTCGGCATCCCGATGATGTGGGTCGAGTGGACGATCGGCCGCATGGGCGGCGCCCACGGCCACGGCACGACGCCGGGCATGCTGGCCCTGCTCTGGAAGAAGGCGCCGTCGAAGTACCTCGGCGCCCTGGGCATCGTCATCCCCTTCATCATCGTCATTTACTACAACTTCATCGAGACCTGGTGCCTGGGCTATTCCTGGTTCTCGGCGACCGGCAAGTACTTCGGCCACGCCAACCGGGAGGCCATGGGCCAGTTCCTGCGCGGCTTCCAGGGGGTCGAGTCCAACGCCTTCTTCTCCGGCCTGGGGCCGGTGCTGATCTTCTGGTTCATAACCATCGGGCTGAACTTCTACTTCCTCTACAAGGGCATCTCCAAGGGCATCGAGGTGCTGGCCAAGTACGGCATGCCGCTGCTCTTCATCTTCGGCATCGCGCTGGTCATCCGGGTGCTGACGCTGGGCGCGCCCGATCCGGCCGCTCCCGGGCTCAACGTATCGACCGGCCTGGCGTTCATCTGGAACCCGGACTTCAGCCGCCTGGGATCGGCCTCGGTCTGGCTGGCCGCGGCAGGCCAGATCTTCTTCACCCTGAGCCTAGGCCAGGGCATCATCAACACCTACGCCTCCTATGTCCGGGAGAAGCAGGACATCACCCTGAACGGGCTCTCGACCGCCTCGACCAACGAGTTCGCGGAGATCATTCTAGGAGGCACCATCGCCATCCCGGCCGCGGTCATATTCTTCGGCGCGGCGGAGACGCAGACGATCGCCCAGGGCGGCGCCTTCAACCTCGGCTTCCAGGCCCTGCCGGTCGTCTTCCAGAAGATCCCCCTGGGCCAGATCTTCGGCGGCATGTTCTTCTTCCTTCTCTTCATCGCCGGGATCACCTCGTCGGTGGCCATGACCCAGCCGGCCATCGCCTTCCTCGAGGACGAGTTCAAGTGGAAGCGGGAGAAGGCGGTCAAGGCCGTCTTCGCCGTTCTGGTCGTCTGCTCGGCCATGGTCATCGCCTTCTTCCGCTTCGGCTTCCTCGACGAGCTCGACTTCTGGGCCGGCACGTTCGGCCTGGTCGTCTTCGCGGCCATCGAGATCATCCTCTTTTCCTGGATCTTCGGGCTGAAGAAGGGCTGGCAGGAGATGCACAAGGGCGCCGACCTCAAGGTGCCGGGCGTCTTCAGGTTCATCCTGACCTACGTCACCCCGGTCTACCTCCTGGTCCTGCTCGGGGTCTGGACCTGCCAGGACGCGGTCAAGGAGTTTCTCATGACCGGGAAGGACCCGGCCAACCGGCCCTACCTCTGGGGGGCCCGGGCCCTGATTGCGGTCCTGCTCCTGGCCATGATCGTCCTCATCCGCAAGGCCTGGGATAGGAAGGGAAGGCGGACCGACACGACGGCCTGATGCGGTTTGTCTCCGGGATCGGCCCGCGGGCGGTTCCTCAGGCCGCCGGCGCGGCCGGGACCGCGGGTCCCGCGTCACGGCCGGGCTCCGGCCGCCGCAGGGCGTCGAATTCCGGGCCGAACTGGGCCAGGAACTCCAGGCTGAAGGCCCGGTACGTGTACCAGACCGGCAGGGTGGCGACCGTGCTGAGGTAGGGCACGACGAGCACCAGCCAGCCGATGCAGCAGGTGGCCAAGCCGGCGATGACGACGGCGACGGCGAAGGCGATCATGCCCAGGAAGATGACGAACCCGTACCCGATGAAGTGGAAGGGATGCTTTCCGAAGACGCGCAGGAACCGCGTCCAGGCCTCGCTGCACGAGATCCGGTCCCGGTACATCAGGGGCGAGACGAAGTCCTTGAGGAAGAGGACGATGAAGCCCCAGACGAGCAGCAGGGCCAGGGCGAACAGGCCGACGCCGATCAGGAAGCCGACGGGCAGGTTGGGCTCGAGCCCGGCGTCATAGAGGGCGCCGCCCTTGACGAAGACGTACGAGATGATCAGGCCGAAGACGGCGAACGTGGCGATGCCCAGGAGGACCCGCCAGAGGAAGAGTGAGTTGCCTTCCTTCTGGTACTCCCTCCAGGGCGCGGCGATCTCGACGCGGTCGCGGACGACGCTGTCGAGGAACATGAAAACGCCCCGCGAGCTGACCCAGGTCAGGACGACGATGACCGCGATGCCGACGAGGACGGCGAAAACGATGGCCACGGCCCAGCCCGGATGCTCCGTCAGCCAGAGCCAGGACGTCCGGGGGAAGTGGATGAAATCGCCGAAGCTCCCATGCTTGCTGAAACGGGACCCGCCGCCTCCGTTGGCGGCCTCCATCAGGCCGGCCAGAAAAGCGCTGAACCCGACGACGAACCACTTGTGCAGGTCGAACGGCTTGAACAGGGCCGCTTTCGTCCGGGCCCAGGCGCGGCCGAGCGGTTCCACGAACTTGATGGTCATGGTCTCCTCCTGTCGCGAGAAGGGGACGGTCAACCGGTTCCCCCGGATCATTCTACGTCGGCCGGCGGCCGGGGTTCAAGGGCGCCGCTCTCAGGGGCGGGTTGCGCCGGGCCGGCAAATCCCCTAGAATCGTTGGGCCCGGACGGCCCGAGCCGTGCGGGCAAAGGCGGCAGGCATGCGTTCCCTGGTCAAATTCTTCTCTTCGGTCAAGCTGGCCATCGTCCTGATCATCCTCATCACAATCGCCTCGGTCGTCGGCACGCTCATCCCGCAAAACCGCGGCGCGGCCGAATATGCCGCCCGTTACGGCGGCCTCGCCGGGTTCTTCACCGGCCTGGGCCTGACGACGCTCTACCGGTCGGCCTGGTACCTGGGTTTGCTCATACTTTTCGCCCTGAACACCGTCGTCTGCACCCTGACCCGTCTCGGCCCCAAAGGCCGGCGGGCCTTCGGCCCGGCCCGGACGGCCGCCCCCCAGGCCCTGGCGGCGATGCGGCCGAACGTCCGCTTCCGGCTGCCGGGGACCCTAGATGAAGCCCGGGCCCGGGTGACGGCGGCGCTCCGCGACCGCCGCTACCGCCTGGACGCCAAGGCCGGAGAGGGACGGATCGACGTCCTGGCCCGCAAGCGCCGCCTGGGCTGGTTCGGATCGGACGTCGTCCATCTGGGCCTGCTGGTTGTCCTGGCCGGCGGCCTGGCCAGCGGCCTCGGCGGCCGGCGTGCCGACTTGGCCCTGGTGGAAGGCCAAACGGCCGGCGTGCCCCGGGCCGCCTTCCAGGTGCGCCTGGACAAGTTCGAGACCGAATATTACCCGAAGGGCGGGGTCAAGGACTGGAAGAGCCGGCTGACCGTCGTCGAGGGCGGCGCGGACGTTCTGACCCGGGTCGTCGAGGTCAACGAGCCGCTCCGCTACAAAGGCTATTCCTTCTATCAGTCGGGTTATGGCACGGACTGGAACGCCGCGCGCCTGGACCTCGAGATCCGCAGGCGCGGCGACCCGGCCTTCGTCAAACCGCTCACGGTCAGGACCGGCGTGCGAACGCCCGTTGACGATCCCGGCGTCACCAGCCTCCTCGTCCGCCGCTTCGTACCCGACTTCGTCCTGGGCGAGGGCAACCAGGTCCGCAGCCGGTCCGAGGAGCCCCGGAACCCGGCCGCGCTGGTCGAGGCCTGGAAAGGGGAGGAGCGGATCTTCGCCGGCTGGATCTTCGCCAAGTACCCCGATTTCGGCCAGGGCCACGCCGAGGGGATGAAGGCCCGGATGACGCCCGGCGGCCAGGCGGCCGGCGCGCCGGCTCCCCCGATCGCCGTCGTTCTTAAGGCCTATGCCGCCGCTCCCTATTCGGTCCTCGAGGCCGCCTACGACCCGGGCGCGGGGCTCGTCTGGCTGGGCTGCGCCCTGGTCACGGCCGGCTTCTTCCTGGCGTTCTACTGGCCGCCGCGCGAGATCAGGATCGCCCTCGAAGAGACCCGGGGCGGGACCGAGCTCGCCGCCGGAGGCCACGCGGCCAAGGGCCGGGACGCCTTTCAGGCCGAATTCGAAGCTCTCTTCCGGTCCGTCAGGAGGCCCGAATGACCGAGTCCACGCTCTTCACGATCGCCTTCGCCGTCTACGTCGCCTCGCTCCTGGTTTACTTCGCGGCCCTCTTCGCCAGGCGTGAGAGGTGGTCCCGGGCCGCCGCCCTTCTGGCGCTCCTCGGCCTGGCGGCCCATACCGCGGCGCTCGTCGTCCGGACCGCGACGTCCGGGCACGCCCCGTTCACGAACATGTACGAGTCGCTCTCGTTCCTGTCCTGGGCCATCGTCCTGGCCCTGCTCATCTTCGCCCGGTCCGCCAGGACGCCCCGGCTCGGCCCCTATCTCATGCTGATCGTCGTCGCCCTGGTCGCCCTGGCCTCGTCGCCGCTCATGCCCAAGGAGGCGACGCCGCTCGTGCCGGCCCTCCAGAGCTACTGGCTCTGGCTCCACGTGTCGGTGACACTGCTCGGCGAGGCCTTCTTCGCAGTGGCCTTCGTCGCCGGCATACTCTACCTGGCGAGCCCGGCGCCGGACAGGAAGGAGCGTTTCGACGCCCTGGCCTACCGGGCCGTGGCCGTGGGCTTCCCGCTGTTCACGCTGGGCGGTCTCGTCTTCGGCATGATCTGGGCCTACCGGGCCTGGGGCCGCTACTGGGCCTGGGACCCGAAAGAGGTCTGGAGCCTGATCACCTGGCTGGTGTTCGCCCTCTACCTCCATACCCGGATCGTCATGGGCTGGAAGGGCAAGAGGTCGGCCCTCATCGCCATCGTCGGGTTCCTGGCCGCGTTGTTCACGTATTTCGGCGTCAACTACCTCCTCTCCGGTCTCCACAGCTATGCCTGAGGCCCGGCGCCGATGAAGAAGATCCTCGTCCCGGCTGTCATCGTCCCGGCCCTCTTCGTCCTGGCCGTCCTCTGGGCCGCGCCGGAGCGGAAATATACGGGCGCCTCGTCCTGCAAGCTCTGCCACAAGGCCCCGCTCCAGGGGCGTCAATACGCCATCTGGCAGGAGAGCGCCCACGCCAGGTCGTTCGCCAGCCTGTCGACCGAGGCGGCCGCCGCGATCGCCAAGGACGCCGGGATCGCCGACCCGGCGGCCAGCCCCTACTGCCTCAACTGCCACGCCCCGCTCGCCGACAAGGCCCCGGAGCTCAAGGCGGAAGGCGTGAGCTGCGAGGTCTGCCACGGCGCCGGCAGCGCCTACAAGAAGCTGGCCGTAATGGAAGACCGGGACAAGGCCGTCCAATCCGGCCTGGCCGCCTTCCCCAATGCCTCGGCCATCCAGGCCTCCTGCCTGGCCTGCCACGAGAGCGCGCACGGCACGGCCTTCGACTTCGACAAGGCCTGGGCCGCCGTCAAGCACCCCGTGCCGTCCCGCTGAAATTTTTTTGTTCTTCTCCCATCTCCGGGATTCCCTCTCGTGGGGGCGATGGGCCGGCGCGGAGCGAACTTCGGAGAGCGGAGGTCAGAATCAAGGCCGAGCGCTCGAGGCCGGGATTCTGAGAAATATCCTAAAAAAGCTCTTTCTCCCGATATCTCCCAGAAGCATGGCTCCGAGCCGCTCCGCCATGCTTCTGATGGTCGCTTCGACGACTCCGCTCCCTGCCGGCCCTGAGCCAAGCCGAAGAGAGGGATCCTTCCGGAAATGGGAGAAGAACCATTTTTATCCCTGGCCGGGCGAAAAAGTGTATGATGAAAGGGGAATAAGTGCCGCGGCGAGGTGTATGAACCCATGGGAGCTCCGGTGAGACCGAACGAGCATCCGGAGGATGCCGTCCTCGTCAGGAAAGCCCAGCAGGGTGACATGGACGCTTTCGAGGACCTGGTCCGGACCTACCAGCACAGGATCTACGCCCTGTGCCGGCGCCTGACCGGGGCGCACCAGTCGGCCGACGATCTGGCCCAGGAGACTTTCGTCAAAGCCTATCTGGCCCTGGGCCGGTTCGACGCCCAATGGCCGCTCTACCCCTGGCTCCGGAAGATCGCCGTCAACTCCGGCCTGAACTACCTCAAGACCCGGGGCCGCGAACGGTCCCTGGAGGACGGCGCGCCCGGGGGCCGGCACGCGCCGGCGGCGGCCCGGGGGGACGACCCCGAGGTGCGCCTGGCGCGGGCCGAGTTCCGGGCCAGGCTCGACGCGGCGGTGGAATCCCTTCCCGCCGACCAGAAAAGCGTCTTCATTCTGAGGTTCCACGAGAGCTTGAGCTACGAGGAGATCTCGCGGACGCTCGACCTGCCGCTCGGCACCGTCATGTCGCGGCTCAACCGGGCCCGCCAGAAGCTCAAGGACCTCCTGGCGGATTCCCTCGGAAGGGGAGCTTGAGATGAGACACCGCAGACTCCAGGAACTCGTCGGAGCCTATGCCGACGGCGAGCTTCGGCCTGCCGACCGGCCGCGGGTGGAGAAGCATCTCAAGAAGTGCCCGGCCTGCCGGCGGGACTTCGAGTTCCTCCGCCAGCTCTCGGACCTGGCCGGCTCGGCCCCGCCGGGCCCGCCGGAACCGGGCTACTGGGATTCCTTCCCCGGACGCGTCCGGGCCGGGATCGTTCGCGCCCAAGCCGGGGCCCCCGCATCCCGCATTGCGGAGGCCATGATGTTCCAGGATTCGTTCTTCCGTCCCGAAAGGCGGACGAAGCAGCGGGCGGTGCTGTTCCCGATCTCGGTCGCGCTGCACGCCGCGATGCTCGTCCTGCTCATCGTCCTGCCCCTTCTCAAGACCGGCGCCCTGCCGACGGTCGAGGTCTACAGCGCCTTCCTGGCGCCGCCGCCGCCTCCTCCTCCGCCCCCGCCGCCGCCGGCCAAGCGGAAGGCTTCGTCGTCGAGCGCCCGGATCAAGCGCGTCCAGTCGGC